>OODF01000021.1_pt1 | contig 154307 bp, 128 predicted proteins | sample 1671431 | NCBI WGS metagenome assembly OODF01 (sample SAMN06348156, study PRJEB24527) | human gut metagenome | biome: human gut; feature: ankylosing spondylitis patient; material: feces | host: Homo sapiens | place: China | collected 2015-10 | reverse complement strand
TGTCTTTGAAAGTTGACCAAGATACGAAAATGGGTATCGTAACAGATATCAAAGAGGCTCTTCGTAAAGCGTATGCATTGAAGATTAACTATTCTGCGCAGCCGCGTCAGTAAAGTTAGTTCAGACTATATTGAATAAAGGTCGCCTGTAAAAACAGGCGACCTTTATTTTCTTATGTATGGGAACTTTGGAAGAATGAGTGTTCCTATTTATTTAGTGTTGTATACTTCCCGGTAGATGCACTTTTTAACCTGTTCGAAGTCTTTATCGCATTCTAAATCGCCATAAGCCATTAATAGCATGGGAAGGTAATCATCTCCGGATTTATAAGGCGGTTGCATGTACGGCTTTTCCCATAATGTAAAACCTTGCCGTTTGTAGAAATTGATTCGGCGTATTGCCATTTCTTCTTCCGGCATTTCCACTTCCAGGATAATGGGTTTCTTTAGCTGGTGACATAATTGGTTTAAAACGTTTTTGCCATGGCCTCCATTGCGTTGAGACGGGTCAATGGCAAAATGCTCTACATAGCAGAATTGTCCGAAATCCCAGTAGGTAATAAAGCCTACCGGAGTATTTTGATGGAGAATAATGTTACAGTAAAAGTGCGGTTTGCTATCTGTATAATTACGCAATTCTTCCAATGGACGATATTCTTCAGAAGGGAAAGAAGCAGTCATCAACTGCTCCATGTACTTGTACAAGGCTGCATCTGTGGTGGTGATGCGTTGAAATTTAATCATAAGCAGGTTCTTTAAAATTTGTTTTTTTATTCGGTATAAAACTCAATAATTCTGCGAAGAGCGCGTTGGCACACAGGGCAGAAAGCCGGATATTCATTGGTGCGCATGCGGCAATTCTCTGCCGGTCGGAAGATCCCTTTCGCTGAATAACCGCCGCCTTCATACACGCCTGTCGGATAGTTTTCGCTTACCTCTGCCGGAGTGGGAACGGGAGTATTTTCACTAAGCATGTCCTTCCACTTGGCTGCAAAGTCCACTTGTGTACTGATGTTCTGCTCCCACGGTTCTATATCCAAGGGATAGGTATCGGTCATGACATCATTATCATAGAAGTATTCATCGGCAAGTCCGCCGAAACTGTGTCCGAATTCATGTACTACTACTGGCCGGAACATCGGATGATGGGCTGTTGTGAGGGTGTATGAGTTATAGATACCGCCACCGCCATATTCTTCTGTATTAGCCAATATGATAATGTGTTCATAGGGTATTCCGGCTAAAGCATCATGAATTGCTTTTACGCGTGATGTTGTTAAATAACGGTCGGAATAGAACGTGCTGAAATGTGAACCGAAGGCAGTATGTTTCCACTCGTTCAATCTTGGCACGCTGACTCCGCTATCTGTGGAAGGACTGGCTACGGCTACTACATTGAACCGTTTCTTCATAGATTTGAAAGGTTCGTGGTCGAAAATGCTTTTGCAAGCGATATCTGCATCTTCATAGAATGTCTGCATTTCTTGGAGTGTATATCCTTCTGCAAGAATAGCTACATCGATGCACTTTTCCGGACTATCGTTGTACAGCAGGTATTTATGCGGTGTGATGTGTGAATTTCCTTTTTGCTCTATCAATACATCGTTTGGATGCACAATGTGTTTCATGGACGCGCGGACATTGCGGCGTGGGTCGAGCAGGGTTATTTCTATTTCAACCGGCTGAAGCGGGTAGGGAAGGAGAAATGTATTTTCAAATCCTTTAGTTACATTCCGGGCTTCGTCCGTTTCCAGCCATTCCTGGAAGAGTGAGGAGAAAGAGGTAGTATAAATAGTCTTTCCGCTGGCTGCATTGCGCATAACAATCTGTCCGTTGCCTTGCAACGGGAGTTCCGCCAGATGATGCTTTCTTCCTGCCCAGGTGGGGAGAGCGGATAACCCGTCCAGACAGATAGCTTGCCCGGATGCATTGCCGTTAAAGATATAATCGACGCGAAGGGTTTTATCTGCAAAATGGTCGGCAAAGACTTGTGCGCGGGTAGATGCTACGGTTATTAAACAGAGTAAGAATAAGATATGCTTTTTCATGTCCATAATAATTTAATCATTTCACAAATATACGATTATTTCGGCATTATCACATTTAATATAAATGATAGACATAAAACTCTATTTTGAATTCCATATCTATCATTTATATTAAATGTGATAATACCGAAATATAATAAATGTCTACTGTGGGATTTGGATTATTTTATGACGGCTACAAAACCACCACGTGGCAAACACTCTATTGTCAGGTCTGATTTAACATTTGCCAAAGGGATATTTTCTTCAATGGCAAAATGCTTGTCATCTATGCCATCTTTGAATATAGAGATTTTCTTACCGTTAACAGCTATTTTATCCAATGATATATGAAGTGTTTTTGTTTCATTAGTGCCATTGATGCCTCCAATATACCATACGTTGCCTTTACGACGTGCCAGGATTACTTCTTCTCCCGGATAACCGGCTAATAATTTTGTATCATCCCAAGCAACAGGCAGTTCTGACAAAAGTCTCTTCACTGGTTCCGGTAAGCCATAATAAACAGAGGGTCTGTCCGGCATATGCTGCAGCGCTGATTCAAAAATGACCGGCAATGCCAGTTCATGGGCATATGAAGTAATATGAGGATGTTGAGAATTGGAAAAAGTTCCCGGAGTATAATCCATCGGCCCTACAACATTTCTTGTAAAAGGCAAAGTCGCGTTATGCTCGGCAGCCCGATTGGTTAATATTGGAGCGTTATTATACCATTCGGCGCCATATACCCCTTCAATCGACATCATGTGGGGATATGTACGTTGCCACCCTCGCGGAATAGTAGCCCCATGAAAATTAAGCATTAGTTTATATTTTATGGCATCTTCGAGCAAATCTATATAGTAATTCATGGTAGAAACACTGTCACCCGAGAAGAAGTCTACTTTAATACCGGCAATTCCCATTTCGCTCAGCCATGCGTATTCTTTTTCCCGGTCTTGCTTTTTATTTAAACGGAACAAGGGACCGGGACCAATCCAGTTTGTACTTGAGTTATACCATAGCAAAGGCTTAATACCCTTGTTTAAAGTGTACTTCACAGCATCTTGAAGATTGCCTCCATTGCTCATTTCATCCCATTCCCAATCAATCAAGTTGTAAGTCCAATGCATTTCAGCTGCCAAATCAATATACTCTTTGACTTTTTGATAATCCTTAGAGCCATGATTATATGCCCAGTATATCCAGGACACCATGCCGGGATTTATCCATTCTGTATATTCTACTTTAGAAGGGTCAGAGACGTCAGTTACCAGTGTTGACTCCACAATATCGGACAAACCTCCTATAATGAGTACCCTCCAAGGAGAACCCCATGTTCTTTCAGCGACCTGTTTTTTATCGGCAAGTTTCACTTGGTATCTGTCATTGTTATCACCGTTGAATAAAAGAGAACCGCAATGTCCACGTCTGATATTTGCTTCTGTTATCAGCATAAATACAGAATCCTGCAACTCTACGAGTCCGGGATATCCCCAAGAGTTAACTTTGGGACGGTCGGGGAGTTTTCCATCTGTTGATACCGGAAAGAACTTTTCGTATCCGGGGTCGTATTGCTGCATCCATCTTTTGGCTCCTTGCGGAATATTATATGCCGTATATTCATCAACGACATATTCTTTGTCTGCAATAGTATTAATTTCATATCTGAAAACGACCCCATTGTCATATACTCTGAATGTAATATCCAAAGTGTTTCCTTCTTGGTTTTCAAAAGAATAGGTCCTTTCAAAGGCTTCATTGATACAATGACTGCGTTTTCCCGTTATCATCTTGTAATCATCGACGATTCGTTTTGCCTTAGAAACAGATTTCAGCTTCAAATTTCCATAAAACTTCTGAATGTCTGTTTCCAACCCCAGTTCTGTTTGGGAAAGGATAGTTTTTCCGTCATAGTTCACAGAAAAAGTAATCTTGTCATAAGCCTTTCCCTCCATAGGCTTCACTGTAACTCCTAGTTTACCGGTAGGAGAGGTTACATCCAATGTTTCTGTACTGCATGAGCTGATCATGATGACAACTAGTACAAACCATATATGTCTTGGTAAATACATATCGTTTTTTATTTTCTTGTATCGTTAAACAAACACTTTTTTATTCTTGCAATAGGTTATGGCAATTGGATTTTCAGCCTTTTACCTTGATATACGACTGTTTTTTCCGCAGACGGACTTATGATACGGAAAGTCCTGTTGGCCTGCATGCCGGGATATTCTCCTTGTCGTTCTTCTATCGTCAATACTCGTTTACGGTCATTCCAGTTAAAACGGATGTTGCTATATGCTCCTTTTTCATAATTGTAATTATCTCCCTCATCCTCGTATAAAATGAATGAAGCGTCTTCACCCGGATAAATGTGTATCTCTAAGGGGGCGCTAAGATTTTCCGAAGCATATTGCTTTTTCATGCCTAACGGTAATATGGTACCGGCTTTTACAAATACCGGGATTTTCTCTATTGATGCCGGAATATCCACGTATTGTCCTCCCTCATAGGCCTTTCCATTCCAAAAATCAATCCATCCTGCCGCATGTTCAGGAAGGTAGGTTTTCCAGCTTTGTACATTGCTTTGGGTTATGGGATTAATCAGTAAGGAGTTTCCAAACATATACTCATTCTGCTGTTTCAAAGCCTCCTTATCTTGTGCAAAATCAAATATCAGCGGACGCATAAAAGTACCTCCTTGGTGTGAAACTAATGCAGTATGTGAATATATATAGGGTAATAGGCGATAACGTAGGTCTAAAAAGTCGGAAACAATGTGTTCCACTTGTTCTCCGTACCGCCAAGGCTCTGTCTGACTCATATAACCATGAATACGCATCAATGGCAGGAAGGTTCCGGCCTGTATCCAACGCAGCATTCGTTCTTGGTAATCTTTATTCGTATACTGGTCGGAAGGGCGGAAAAAGCCGCCTGCATCATAGGTCCACCAAGGCAGACCGGCAGCCATTTGCCCTAATCCGGCAGCTATTTGCCGACGAAGTGTTTCCCAGTCATTGCCTACGTCTCCCGACCATGTTACTGCACCATATCGTTGTATACCGGAGAACCCGCTTCGGGTTAATATCATAGCACGCCGATCCGGGTCATCCTTACGTAAGCCTTCATAGACGGTTTTATTCACAAAAAGCGGATAAACATTGCGGTAGAATTCACCTGGGATTTCCCCATTGTTTATTCGCCGGTTCAGTAAATCATCATTTTCCGGTTCGGTAGCGTCCTGCCACCACGCATCAATTTTGTAGGGCTTCAATAGTTTATTGCTAAAATTATGCCAATAAAAAGCTGCTGCATCAGGATTGAAAAAATCAATCCAATCTGTGCCGGGAATGTAAAAACCTTTAGACTCCATTTGCTTTCCAAGTGCCGATTGCTTATCTATTTTAGACCAAACGGACAACATCAGGTGTATGTTCATGTTATGAAGCTCACGTACCATTTTGCCGGGATCCGGATATTTGCTTTCATCGAATTGCATGGCATTCCACCCGTACTTTCCCCACCATTGCCAATCTTGTACGATCACATCCACAGGGAGCTTCCGTTTCCTAAATTCATGTGCATTTTCCAACAGCTCCGCTTGTGTATTATAACGTTCCCGGCAATGAATATAGCCTAATGCCCAAAGCGGCAACATAGGCGCTTTACCTGTCAGCTGACGGTAACCGGCTATTATTTCATCGGCATTTCCGGAGAATACGGTATAGTCCAAAGAATGTGCTACCGGAGAACGGAAGACAGTCTCATCAGTTACTTGTCTCCAATATAATACGGGGGAATCTTCTTTTACGCCCTGTACTTCAACAGTATGTTCTCCTTTCGATAATTCTACTATAACGGAAGTTGTAGGAGGGAGCCACAAATTATTCACATCAACAATTTTATTTCCATCAATAGCGATGTAATGTTTGCGTGCCATACGCTGCCCTACATCCAACAGCAATCCGTACTGTCCGTCGGCCGGAACACTGAATGTTGCTGTGAATGACTTGAAGAGACGAGTCTCACGTTTATTGCCTTTTGTACTTGTCGCGTCCACTGTAACGGCTTGTCCCTCTGTCTTTACCGGTAATAACTTTACAGACTCGTCAGCAGGATTAAAGTCTGTCAGACCATAGTTGTTCCACAAAATGCCATATCCCTTGTTGGAAAGAATAAAAGGAATTGCGATCTGTGTATTAACTTGTGTAAGGCGTCTGCTCAGTCCCCGCACATTTAAATAGCCATCTTGAAATTGTCCGGTGCCAAACAAGTATTCATCAGCCGGTGATAAGAAATGTTGTTCGGCTAAAAAGGCCGGTTCGCCTTGAACAGTAGAACTTTTCAATAAACGCCCTCCTTCTTTTTCCTGCAAGATAATTTGCCCTTTAGCATCGGTAAAAGTCAGTGTATGACGCTGTTTGTCATAAACTACAATCATTTTCTCAAGTGAAAGTTTCAGTGAGGTATTATTCTCTTTCACTTTATATACAGGAAACGCTACATCTTCTGTATAGATTAATTCTTCTTTTGGAACAGCCTGTCCTTTGGTGAACCTTACGCGCACCGTATTCTGATTGAGCGGTTGTAAAGAAAGCTTTCCTGTTGGCAATTCGATATTCACACAATTGCTTTTAGGAGAATCATTTTGGGCAAAGGCCGTAAAGCAACCAATCAGCAAAACGAATAAAAACAGTGTTTTTCGTGTCATGTTCTATGCTTTATTTCTGTGAATGAGTGACTTGAATTACAGTGTATTGGGAAGTACACGATTGTGCTAATGGCTGTTCTTTACTCGAATGCCCACCAGTCCAACATAAATAGGTTCTTTTTCAGTTCTTTCCCACCTTTAAAAACAAAATAGAGATCGTGTACGCCGTTCAAGTTCACAACAGACGTCGTAAACTCGCGAAGTTCACTCTTCGTATGTGATATATTCACTGTGCCGACACATGGACCATCTTTTTGGTCGATGTGAATTTCCAATATGCCGCCATATAGGTGAGCAGAAGCGGAGACTTTAAACGTCTTGGCTCCTTTTCCAAAATCAACACCTTTCACCATTAGGTATTCGCCGTCATCTATACTTGTTACCAGTTGGTTCCAGCGTTCGTGACTCCAGATATTCTTGGGAGTGGTCTTCAGTCCGAAGCCCCAAGCCATCGTTTCTGCTTCTACTTTACGATAGGGATTGAATTTTTCAATCTGTTCCAATTTACATTCGTGAAAATAAGGCAGCATGCGGATGGTGCCGTTAGGGTTATACTCCATTTCAGCAACCGACACCGAGCGACGTTCTGCGTGACGGCTTGTTTCCAAACGAAAGATATCATAGTTTTGACCAAAGCAGTAAGATTTACCCTTGTAATCGATGATACCAGGGTGATTGCCACGAGTCCGTGGTGTATGGTCCATTATATGCCCTTTATACTCCCATGGTCCAAGCGGGTTTTTACTCATGGCATAGCCGATACCCTCAGGACAGCATGTAGAGGCAAAAGCTAAATAGTAGTGTTCGTTGCGCTTATAGAACCAAGGACCTTCCTGATAATCCTCAATATGGGGTAACTCCATGATTTCGCCTGAGTAGGAAATCATATCTTCATTCAGTTTCACACAATAGAGATTCGGGTTCCCCCAATACATATAGGCCTGACCGTCATCATCAATATATACTGTGGGGTCAATATCATACCAGTGTTCCTTTTGCCATACCAGCGGCTTGTTTATGGGATCTTTAAAAGGACCGTAAGGGGAGTCTGACACTAGTACACCAATGCCGTTTCCATGAATGGGGCAATACATATACCACTTGCCGTTGCGGTGAACTACTTGCTGTGCCCAAGCACCGTTATCGCCTTTGTACCATTTGAAATCTTTGAGAGAGGCTACGGCGCCACGATCTTGCCAGTTCACCATATCGGTAGAAGTATAGAGGAGCCAATCCTTCATGTGAAAATTCTCTCCATCATCCTCATCGTGGCTGGTAAAAAGATAGACAGTGTCATTGTATACAATAGGAGCCGGGTCGGCAGTGTACTTGGTTTGGATGATAGGCATGTTTAATGATAATTCTTGTGATAAGGAAGTTGTCGAGAGTAACGAGCAAAATGCTAAAGAAATTAAAGTGGCTTTCATATTTGTAAATAATTTAATTATGTTTTTCATGATTTGTGTTTTCTATTACAAAGGAATACATTTTGTATTAATCTGCTTCAAAAGTATGTTACATCTTTTTTTGTCTGCGTTACATATAATTATGTTTTTCATAATTTATGTTTTCTGTTACAGAGGAATACATTTTACATTAATCTGCTTCAAAAGTATGTTACATCTTTTTGTCTGTGTGTTATATAATAATCCTGGCAGTCTCTGCATATATGATTATTCTCTTTTTAGCAAGAAAAGTTATAATTCGTATTTTTATTCATGAAAAAATCGCTAACTTTGCACATTGCCGTAGGGGAATACGGTAAAATAATTTATTTAATTAATTATTGAGATTAGAAATGGGACATCATCAATTGGATACTTTAGACGAGCAGATATTGCAGCTGATTGCCGATAATGCGCGTATTCCTTTCCTCGAAGTTGCCAGAGCTTGTAATGTATCCGGAGCAGCTATTCACCAACGTATTCAGAAACTGACAAATCTGGGTATATTGAAAGGGTCGGAATATGTCATAGATCCGGAAAAGATAGGATATGAGACTTGTGCGTATATCGGAATCTATTTAAAAGATCCCGCAACTTTTGATGCCGTGACAAAAGCGCTGGAAGCCATTCCTGAAATCGTGGAATGTCACTTTACTACCGGTAAATACGATATGTTTATTAAGCTGTATGCACGGAACAATCATCATTTGCTGAGCATTATTCATGATAAATTGCAACCGTTGGGGTTGTCTCGTACGGAAACGTTGATTTCATTCCACGAGGCAATTAAACGTCAGATGCCGATAGTGATAGACGATGAGGATGAATAATCCTACCGGTTATCGGCGGATATAATTGACAAAAGCATAAGGGCAGGGATGCTTTTCATCTATAGGATGGGATTCCCTGCTTTTTTCTTGCCATATTTCAGGGGATACTTCCGGAAAGTAGGCATCTGCTTGAGGAGCTTCGGCATCTATCTCTGTCAGGCAGAGTGCGTCTGCCAATGGCAAAGCCTGGCGGTATACGCTGGCTCCGCCTATAATATAGATTTGTTCATCCTGTTCACAGTGCTTCAAAGCTTCTTCAAGAGAAGGAAAGATTTCCGCACCCGGACATAGGGTGTCGGGACGGGTAGACAATACAATATTGCGTCGGTTTGGCAAAGCTCCTTTAGGGAGTGATTCGAATGTTTTCCGTCCCATGATGATGGTGTTCCCGGTAGTAAGCGCTTTGAAACGTTTCAAGTCATTGGGAAGCCAGAATAACAGTTTGTTTTCATAACCGATAGCCATGTGTCGGTCTACTGCGGCGATAATGCTAATCATATTGTCTGATGTAATCAAGTGGTCTTTTAATGATAGAAGATACTCTCTTTCCTATACCGCTACTTTTCCGGCAATATGCGGATGAGGATTGTAATTGACCAATTCAAAGTCCTCATACTTGAAATCGAATATGTTCTTTACATCCGGATTTATTTTCATTTGCGGAAGTGCCCGCGGCTCACGGCTCAGTTGGAGTTTCACTTGTTCCAAGTGGTTCAGATAGATATGTGCATCTCCCAGGGTATGTACAAAATCCCCGGCTTTCAATCCCGTAACTTGGGCTACCATTTGCAAGAGCAATGCATACGATGCGATGTTAAAAGGTACTCCCAGAAAAATATCCGCGCTGCGTTGGTAAAGTTGCAGACTGAGTCGTCCGTTGGCTACATAAAACTGAAAGAATGCATGGCAAGGCGGCAGATTCATGTTGTCCAAATCGCCGACGTTCCAGGCACTCACTATGATACGGCGTGAATCGGGGTTGTGCTTGATTGTTTCCACCGCTTCACTGATTTGGTCGATGGTTCCGCCTTTGTAATCCGGCCACGAACGCCATTGGTAACCGTAGATATGCCCCAAATCTCCATTCTCATCGGCCCATTCATTCCAGATGCGTACCCCGTTCTCTTGCAGGTATTTTACGTTTGTATCGCCTTTCAGGAACCAGAGCAGTTCGTGGATAATGGATTTCAAATGAAGTTTCTTGGTAGTCAGACAAGGGAAGCCCTCGTCCATATTGAAACGCATCTGGTGTCCGAATACGCTGATTGTACCTGTTCCGGTACGGTCGCTTTTTTCTATGCCTTCAGTCAGTACACGGTTGAGTAAGTCTAAATATTGTTTCATGGAGTTACTTATTAAAAGCCTTGCCAAAGGTAGGCAAAGTTCTCGGTATATTGAAAATTTGCACTATAAAAGATTTACAGGAAAGGAGTCAGCAGATTTCCTACCCAGCCGAGAAACTTTTTCCAGCCGGAGCGCTTTTTCCACATCTCGGGCGTGAGCAAGGTACTGTTCTTTTTGTCCCTCTCGAACATGCTGTTCAACTGGTTCGTTGTTGAAGGGTCGAAGATGAAAGCATTGGTCTCATAATCGTAGCGCAAGCTGCGGCTGTTGAGGTTTGCAGTGCCTACCGTACAGAAAGTGCTGTCTACCATCATTACTTTGGAATGGTGAAATCCGTCCTTGAACAAGTAAATTTTGGCTCCCCGTTTCATCAATTTATGTGCGATATAAAAAGAGGCTTCGGGCGTAAAGGGAATATCCGATACAGCCGGTATCATAATCTCCACTTCCGTACCTTTCTTTAACGCTTTCTTGATAGCCTTACGGATGGATTTCGTCGGAACGAAGTAGGGGTTTACTATCTGGATATTTTTTTGAGCAGCTTCTATCGAAACGGCATAGGCATGGCTGATAGACCGGGGTGTTTCCCGCGGGGTGCGGTCTACTATTGCAATCTCCTCGGCTATACTGTCCGGAAATTGGGGCAGGTTGGGGAAGTATGCCGGACCGCCGATGTGTTGTCCGGTTTCCCTGTTCCACATAGTCAGGAAGATACCTTGCAGGTAACGTACGGCATCCCCTTCTATGTGCATGTGTATGTCGTGCCATTTACCGATTTTAGGCAAGCCGTTGATGTAATAGTCGGCAATATTCATCCCGCCCGTATAGCCGATTTTTCCGTCGATAACCACTATCTTCCGGTGGTCGCGGTGCATGGCATGGTTGATATAGGGAAAGGTGATGGGGTCGAACTTGACGAGTTCGATGCCGCGTGCCTTTATCGCCTGCAAATGATGTTTTTTCAACGGCTGGTTATTGGACCAGTTGCCGAACGCATCGAACATGGCACGTACCTCTACACCTTCTTTTACCTTTTCTGCCAGTAAATCGAAAAGGGCATTGGCGATGGAGTCGTTACGGAAATTGAAATATTCCAGATGAATGTGGTGCCGGGCATGGCGGATAGTTTCGAATAAATCAATAAACTTTTCACGACCGGTCATCAATAGTTCGACTTTATTGTTGTAAGTCAGCGGTATTTCCATATCTTGCATGTAGTTCATTACAAGAGAATCGCTGGTACTTTGCGCTCGGACGCTTCCAATAAAAAATGTAAATAATATGATGAATGAAATCTGTCTCAAAACTTTATAAGTTTATTTAGTTTTATGAGTTCGCAAATATACAATATATCATTGAGATATGTTCATTTGTTTATAAAAAAATCAACCCTTACCTTTTATTAACAAGGTAGGGGTTGATTGTGTTGTTCTGTAAGGAAGTTTATTTATTCTATGAGGAAATTACCGTTTGCGATTTCCAAAGCGTTTAAGCCAATGAACATATTTTGCGATAGAGCAGGAAGAGTAATACTATGCCCGCAACCAATAAAGATTTGGGATCAAGTTCGGTGACTCCGTTTTGAGCAGCGGCGGTGAGTGTTTCACGAAGTGTACCCAATACCTGTTGCAATCCGTCGAAAACAAAGAACAGCACTAATGCCAGCGTGAAACAGAACGTAACCCATACTTGTGAAATCCGTCGGGTGCGGTCGGGCAAATGGCGCATCACACGGCGGGTGAAGCCATTGTCGGGTATTTCCTGCCGGTTTTCGGCAAAGAAATCAATCAGGAGTTTATCATTGTTTTCCGTCATAACCATTTTGTTTTAAGTAGGTAGCCATTTTTTCTTTGGCCCGCGACAGGTGGCTTTTTACTGTTCCTGTCGGGTAGCCGGTAATGTCTGCAATCTTTTCTATACTTTGGTCTTCCATATAAAAAAGAGTGATACAGGTCCGTTCCGTTTCTTTCAGCATATTCAGCGCACGGTAAATGTCCATGTGCCGCCCTATGTCGTTTTGCTGCGTACTGTATTGAGCGTCTACCCGGAGTGTTTCCAGACTGTCGGTCTCCTTACGGGTGCGAAGATAATCATAAAATACATTATAAGCAATACGGTAGAGCCAGGTGGAGAAACTGGACAGGTTTTTGAATGAGGAGAGATTGGTGTATGCTTTAATGAATGTATCTTGCGCCAGGTCATCGCTCAATTCGCTGTCGCCACAAGTCAGGTGCAGAAAAAAACGCCGTACGGACGACTGATACTTTCCTACTAACCGGTCGAAGGCCCTGGTGTTGCGAAACACCACGACCTGTGCGACTAACGATATATCATTGAGCTGACTCATTTTTCTGCATTCTTTTCCGGAAAGACGGTTCTTGCATTATCGGATTTATCATTGCTTTTAGGGGCTCTGTCTTGCTGCGTATAGTAGATGACGAGTTGTCCGAAGCCTGTGAACATGACAAGCAGGCCTATGCAGCCAAGTCCGAATTCTTCGGTAATGGCCCAGAGGAATATGAACAGCCCGATACCGACGAACACATTCTTGATTCCTTTACTGCGGATATCTGTCGAATCGGCTTCTTTAAACAGATTTTCAGGCAGCGGTTGTCCGCTGGCTAATGCTTGTTCCACCAGGCGGTATTTGGCCTTCCGGTTTTTGTAGCGGAAGAAAAAGATGATGAATACGATGATTAAAGGAAAGCCGAAAACGAACACAATGGCTGTAATCGCAATGACTGCGTCTCTCGTGGCATGTCCGATATTCCAGCCGAAATCGTAAGCACTGCTATGATGCTTGTAATCATCGTCACTTTCTGAGTTACTGTTTGAACTGTTTTCGTAAGTCATGATGCTAAGGGTGTCCGTAACGGCTTTTCCGTCAATCACGGTATCCTTCAATTCTATGACTCTTTGTTTGTTTCCCAGACTGTCATTCTCCGTAACGGTCCGGTTCTTTCCTTGTGCCAATGTGCAAAGCATTAAGGCGGTTGTCAGTGCGAAGATAATGCGTTTCATAATCATGCTGTTTTTTGTTTTTATAGGTTTCTTTGTGTGTTAGACGTACCCATTTGCTTGGAAAGTTGCAAAGAGACGATATTTTTTTTAGAAAAGCTATTATCGACCGCAAAATATTTATACTACCTTTGCGTATTTAAAAAGTAAAACCTATGGAACTACCCGTTTCTTTTGCAGACTATACCCGCACTCTTTTGGGAGATGAGGATTATAAGGAATTAGTGACTTCTTTGGAGTCGGAGCAATCCGTCAGCATCCGGTTGAATCCGCTGAAACCTTTTGCTTTCCGCTCCGGAGAACATGCCGTTCCCTGGTGTACTTCCGGTTTTTACCTGGAAGAACGCCCGACATTTACTTTTGATCCCTTGTTCCATGCGGGCTGTTATTATGTGCAGGAAGCTTCATCCATGTTTGTTGAACAGGCTCTGAAGCAGTATATGGGTGAGGAACCAGTAGTGATGCTCGACCTTTGCGCCGCTCCGGGCGGTAAGTCGACGCATATCCGAAGCCTTCTTCCCGACAATAGTCTGCTGATAGCCAATGAGGTTATCCGCAACCGCTCTCAGATACTTGCCGAGAATCTGACCAAGTGGGGGCATCCCGATGTGGTGGTTACCAATAGCGACCCGTCGGACTTTACACCGCTGGAAGATTTCTTCGACGCGATATTGACGGACGTGCCCTGCTCCGGTGAGGGTATGTTCCGCAAAGACCCTGTTGCCATAAGCGAGTGGAGCCCGGAGAATGTGGAAATCTGCCGGCAGCGGCAGCGGAGAATTATTGCGGATATCTGGCCTTGTCTGAAACCGGGCGGCATATTGATATATAGCACTTGTACTTATAACACAAAGGAAAACGAAGAAAACATCCGTTGGATAAGGGATGAATTCGGTGCAGAGGTGCTTCCGCTCGATGTTGCGGAAGAGTGGAATATAACGGGTAACTTGTTGCAGGAAGAATCCTTTTCCGTTTATCGTTTCCTGCCTCATAAGACGCAGGGAGAGGGCTTCTTTCTGGCAGTTCTCCGGAAGCCGGGCATGAGCGTCCGAAACTCCGGGGATAAGCAACTCATTTCCCTGGCAATTGCTCCTGAAACTCCAGGGCTTAGAGTAGAAAAGTCCAGGGAAAAAGGACGTAAAGTCCAGGGAAAAGGGAAGCAAACCCCGGGACTTTCCAAGGAGCAGCTTGCGATATTGCAGAAGTGGATTTTTACTGCGGATAAGTATGAGTTTATCCAGAAAGGCGGCAATGTCAGCGCTTTCCCAAAATGTTATATTCCGGAACTGTCTGCATTGCAGTCGTCCTTACGTATTGTACAGGCTGGATTGGAGATTGCCGGACAGAAAGGCAAGGATTGGATTCCCTGTCATGCCTTGGCTGTGAGCGGGATATTGGTATCGGATGCTTTCCCTTGTGAAGAAATATCGTATGAACAGGCCATTGCCTATTTACGCAAAGAAGCTGTCACCCTTTCGGATGCAGCCCCTCGCGGAGTTGTTTTGCTGACATATAAGCATGTGCCTCTCGGCTTTGTCAAGAATATAGGTAACCGTGCCAATAATCTTTATCCGCAGGAGTGGCGTATCCGTAGCGGCTATTTGCCGGAGACAGTGGTGAAAGTGCATTCTTGACTTGCTTCCACCTTCATCACAGTTCGTTCTTATATATCCGCGCCATTGCTTTTTGGTATTGGTTTTCCAGTTGCAGGAGATTTGTTTTGCTTTGGTAAACGACCGAAACTTCGACGAAATACTCTATCATACTGATTTGTCCGCCTACAAGAGCCTGTTTCAGTAAAGTCAGGTCCTGCTGTTCCTGAAAGGTCCGTTTGTATTCCTGCATGGAAGCGTCCAGGTTACGGGCTTCTTCGTAGAGCTGCCATAACTCGGAGCTTGCTTTTACTCTTGCATTATCTTTCTGGAAGTCGATGTTCATGGCTTGGGCTTTGGCTATCTTCACTTTTCCTTTATTTGAGAACAGCGGGAAAGAGAAGCCTACGACAACACCGTTCAGCGGATGTCCCGATTCGGTATTGCGACGATAGCCCAACTCCAGTTTCGGCAGCCACCCTTGCTTGCTTACTGAAATGAACTTGCGGGCTGCGGCGCTTTCGCTGTCGAATGATTGCAGAGAGGGATCGGCGGCAAGCAGTTCGCTGCATACCCGATGGAAATCGGTTGGCAACGGAACCAGGGGATAGTCCGTCAGTCCGAGGGCTTTGGCGGTAGGTACGGTGGGGCCGTCGGGGAAGGGACGTCCGGGAGTAAGCGGCTGGTTGCCGTTCAGTACCAGCAGTTCCTTGATTTTATTGTTCAGGGCAGTACTGTTCATGCGCGATTCGGTACGTACATTCAACAGTTCCAGATTGATTTTATTTGTTTCCAGGGCATTGGCATCTCCCGTAGCCAGCCGTTTGGCATACATGGCAGCCAGCTCCTCTGCATTCTTCAGCCGTGCATCGAGCAACTCCTGCTGGTGTTGCAGCATGATGATGTCCAGGCACACTTCTTTGGCTTGCAGCAATATCTGCTGGCGCATGGTTGCCGCCTGTGCATCCAGTGCTCCGTTTTTGAGACGGTTCATCTTTCCTCTTGTTATGTATAAGGTAGGAAAGTCGAAGCTTTGGGAAACCACCATTTCCCCTACGGTTTCATCGCTGTTTTTAGAGTCCCAGAGATGGGCGTATGAGAGGGTGGGATCCGGCAGGTTGTTTTCGGTCCTGCTCTCCAGCTTCTGTGATGAGATAAGTTGTGCATTGGCTTGCAACTCCTTGTTGTTGGCTTCTATCTGGCGAAGCACGGAGTCAATGCCGGTTTCCTGCGCCCTCATCCCCATGCAGGCGAGGATGGTGGCGGTGAATATAAATAGTTGCTTCATATCTTCTGTTATTAAATTATTTATTGATCGTTATAACGGGATGGCTGTCAGGAGCCATTACGGGTGCATCTCTTCTTTCTTTCCGTGCATCATCAGGTAAACAATCGGAATGATGAAACCGTTCAGGAAAGTGGAAGTCAGCAATCCGCCCAGAATAACTTTTGCCATGGGACTTTGTATTTCATTACCGGGCAGGTCGCCGCTGAGTGCCAACGGAATCAATGCAAGCGCACTGGACAGTGCTGTCATCAGGATAGGATTCAAACGGTCCAGCGAACCGCGTATCACGCTGTCGTACACACCGTATCCCTCTTCCTGCTGCAAGTGGTTGTAATGACTGATGAGCAGCATACCGTTTCGGGTGGCGATACCGAAGAGCGAGATAAAGCCGATGATAGCCGGAATACTGATTTCGCCCGTTGTGACGAGCAGGGCGAATACACCGCCAATCAGTGCCAAAGGCAGGTTGATAAGGATAATCGCACTTTCCTTTACGCTACGGAACTCATGGTACAGCAGCAGGAATATCACTACGATAGACATGAATGAAGTCAAAGCCAGCGTGCGGCTTGCAGCCTGTTCGCTTTCAAACTGGCCGCCGTATTCGATGTGATAGCCTTCCGGCAGTTTTATCGAGGCGTCCACACGTTCTTGTATGTCGTTTACCACGCTGCGCAGGTCGCGGTCGGCAACGTTGGCGGAGATTACGATTTTCCGTTTCACGTTCTCGCGGCTGATAGTGTTAGGTCCCATTGCCGAGCGTACTTCCGCTACATAGTTCAGCGGTATCTTTTGTCCGTTGCCGGTATCGAGCATCAGGTTACGTATCTTTTCCATCTCATCCCGCAAATCATCCTTTACGCGTACGGTGAGGTCGAAACTTTTTCCTTTCTCATATACCTGGGATACGGTTTCGCCGGCAAGGCATACGTTGACAAACTCCGAAAACTCCGGCAAGGAGATGCCGTATTTGGCAAGCACTTCCCGTTTGGGAGCGATGATAAGCTGCGGACGTTCAATCTGTTGCTCCACGTTCAGGTCGGCAATGCCGGGAATGTCCTGAATGGTATTCTTTATCTCATTGCCCAAAGCGAACATGCGGTTCAAATCGTCGCCGAACAGTTTAATGGCTATATTGGCTTTCGTACCCGACAGCATGGCATCAATACGGTGGCTGATAGGCTGGCCGATTTCCACATTGGCGCCTACAATTGTACCCAGCTTTTCACGTACATCGGCTACCAGCTCGCTGCGCGAACGGTCTTTCAGCTCGAATGGAGCTTCGATTTCCGATACGTTCACGCCTAAGGCATGTTCATCCAGTTCGGCACGTCCCGTCTTGCGGGCTACGGTTTGTATTTCGGGGATGGAAAGTAGTAGTTCTTCGGCACGATGTCCCATCTTGTCGCTCTCTTCCAGTGAAATGCCCGGCAGGGATGATATGTTGATTGTGAACGAACCTTCGTTGAACGGCGGCAGGAACGAGCGTCCCAATGTGAAGAAGCAGGCAAGCGCCACTGCAAACAGACCGATGGTTCCGCCCAATACGCTCTTCTTATGACCCAGCACAAAAGCAAGCGCTGCACCGTACCACTCTTTCATCTTGCGTGCTACGGGCAAATCGCCGGTGGAACGCTTTTCGTCTTTTATCTTTTCTTTGCCCAGCAGGTAGGAGCACAATACAGGTGTCACCGTCAGTGCCACAACCGTAGAAGCTGCCAATGCCACGATGAAGGCAATGCCCAAAGGTACAAGCATACGGCCTTCCATGCCGCTCAGGAAAAACAGAGGAACGAAGCTTACCACGATAATGAGCGTGGAGTTCAGGATAGGCATACGCACTTCTTTGGAAGCGTTGAATACGACTTCCAGTATCGGCAGGCGTTCCGCTTCCGGTTTCATCCGGTTTTCCCGCAAGCGTTTGTACACGTTCTCCACATCGACAATGGCATCGTCCACCAGCGAACCGATGGCGATTGCCATACCGCCGAGGCTCATTGTGTTGATGGTGAATCCCATATAGTGCAACGCCAGCAGCGAAGCTATCAGCGATAAGGGAAGCGTCACCAGCGAGATTACGGTAGTCCGTACATTGGCAAGGAACAGGAACAGTACGATAACAACGAATATACCGCCTTCAAACAGTGATTTCTGTACGTTGCCGATGGAACTTTCTATAAAGCGGCTTTGCCTGAAAATATCGGTGCTGACTTTTACATCGGGCGGCAGGTTCTTCTGTAAGTCCTTGAGGGATGTTTCCAGTTTGTTGGTCAGTTCAAGCGTGCTTGTGGCGGGTTGCTTGGTCACAGTCAGCAGTACGGCGGGCTTGCCGCGTTCGGAAGCCGTACCCAGCTTCGGCAGTTTGGCTCCGATACGTACATCGGCAATGTCTTCCAGCAAAATGGGGGAAGCGGAATACGGAGCATTGGACGTTGCTGGCTGGACACTGCCGTCCTGCAATTTGACAACAGCCTTTGCCAGTTGCTCCACCCGGTCGGTGGAGATGACACCGCGCACGATGTATTCGTTTCCGTATTCATAAAGCACTCCGCCGTTGGCGTTCAGATTCATTTCACGCGTAACGTTCATCACTTCGGTAAGGGTTACACCGTAGTGCCGCATCCGTTCCGGGTCGAGTTGAATCTGATACTCTTTGATGTCGCCGCCCAGTACGGCAACTTGCGCCACGCCGCCGGTAGAAAGAAGGCGCGGACGGATAGTCCAGTCGGCTATGGTGCGCAGGTCGAGCATGGAAGTCGAGTCGGCGGTAAGTCCTACAATCAGCATCTCGCCTAAGATAGACGATTGCGGGCCAAGCGTAGGCTTGCCTACATTGGAGGGAAGGGATTCGCTGACAACCGCCAGTTTCTCGCTTACAATCTGGCGTGCCAGGTAGACATCCGTTTCCCAGTCGAACTCAACCCATACAACGGAAAACCCGTTGGTGGAAGAAGAACGTACCCGGCGTACTCCCGTAGCACCGTTTACAGCCGTTTCAACAGGAAAAGTAACCAACTGTTCCACTTCCTCGGCTGCCATACCGTTGGCTTCGGTCATGATAATCACGGTTGGCGCATTCAGGTCGGGAAACACATCCACTTCCGTGTGCATTGCGGTATACGTACCGCCTATCAGCAGCAGTACCGATGCCACCAGCACCAGTATGCGGTTCTGAAGAGAGAAATGTATTATCTTGTTTAACATGACTGTACTGTTTAGTGTTCGTGGCTATGTGCCGGAATTGCATTGGTAGCGCCTGCGAGTTTCACCTGATAAGCGCCTTGAGTCACCACTTTGTCGCCTGCCTTGACTCCGGAAAGGATTTGTACCCGTTCGCCGTTATCGGCTCCAAGAGTGACCGGTTGTTTCTTGTATCCTTCCTCATCCACTTGCAGGTATACGAAGAAGCTGCCTTGTTCCTCGGTCAGAGCCGTATGGGGGAGTGAAATAACGTTCTCCATAGGCGAGGAGAGCAGGAATATCTCGACAAATGAGCCGGGAATGATATCCCCTTTGTTGTCGAATTCAAAAGTGACGGGCACATAATAACCGTTGTCGCCCGATGCCTTTCCGTAAGAGAGCAGGCGGCCGTTCAGGTCTTTCAGTGTATATACCTTATTGTTGTAGGGAGTGCAGAAGTTGGCGGAACCGATGGTGCGGAGATACGGATAATATTTTTCCGAAACATCGGCGCGCAGGAACAGTCTGCGGTTTTGAGTGATGCTTACGAGCGGCTGTCCCACGGTTACATAATCGCCTTCCTTTACCAATAGGTTTTTCACATATCCGCCGATGGGAGAGGTTACCGCCTGCCCTTGGGCCGAATGGTTCTTGGCAACGGCTTCATAGCTGATACGGGCATTCTCATACGTCTGTCGGGCTTGAGCAAAGTCTTTCTCTGAAACGATTTTATTGGGGAGAAGTTCTTTCATCCGTTCATACTCTTTTCGGGCTGTTTCGTAAGCGATGCGCGCTCTTTGTACGGGGTCGCCGTCCGCCATATTCTTGGACGAAAGCACCACGAGGGGAGTACCTTTGCCGACACTCATGCCCTCTACGACTTTTCCGTGAAAAGAAACGACACCTGCCACGGTAGCTACGGCAACGCTTTCGTCGCCTTGTGCGGCCATAACCTGCCCGCTGGTTTTAATCACCTGATTGAAAACGCCCGGTTCGACGGTGCTTACGGCTACTCCGGCAGCCTGCGCTTTGGCCGGGGGCAATATGATTTCGTCGCTATGTGCGGCAACGGCTTCCTCACTGTGGTGGTGTCCGTCGTCATGGTGGTGTCCGGAACCTTCGTTTTCGTGGTCGTGCCCTTCGTGGTCATGTCCCGCATGGGCGTGTTCTTCCGTTTCGTGATTGTGTCCTTCACCGGACTTGCTGTTGCAGGAGCCTAACAGGAATAATCCTATGACTCCCATGAATAGAATTTTCTTCATGATAATTGTTTTTGTCCTTACTTGTTTGGAAATGCAAAATTAGGGAATGGTCGGTGCAACCGGGTTGCATACATTCCTGTGCCGGCAGGATAACCGTTTCCGGCAACTATCGGTCAAGCAAGGACGGAAGGGGGCGCACGAAGCCCTGTGGCACGTGTGATGAACGTGCCGTGAAGAGATTCCAGGTAGACAAACTCTTGCCTGATACCCGTTTCCTCGGGCAGAGCCAGGAGTTTGAGAAGCGGTTCGGTAAATAATGTGTTCACCCACACGAAACACGGATGTAGGTTACTGTTGTCCGAGTTGGGTGTCTGTTGGAAGAAATGGGTGGTCATGCATCCGGTGTCGCAGCAGCAATGTTCGCTGCAAGGGCCCTGATGCTGGCAGCACCCGTCGGACGGCAGGTCGTTTTTCATGCAGATTATGCCGTCTTCGTGGTGATGATGAGGAATGACAGGTACTATCAGCATAATCATGCTGATGAAGAACAGAAAGTATGCAATGTACCTTTTCGTTTTCATCCCTCTCTCTTTGATTGGTCGCAAAGATAGAAGTTAATCACTTAACTGCCAAACCCAAGATGCTAAAAAGCCTTGAATAAATCATTTAATCCTTCGCTCATACTGGGATGCGTAAAGATGAAATCCCGCAGAATGCTGTAATGCAAATCATTCTTCATGGCAAGCGATACTAAATTAATGACTTCGGGCGCATCGATACAAAACAGGGTGCAGCCTATTATGCGTCCCGTATGTGCGTTGACAATGGCTTTCATCATACCGTCTATCTGCTGCAAGGTACGGGCACGCGGTATGGCGGCAGCCGGCAACCGGGACACTTGAAGCGAATAACCGCGTTTTACGGCTTCCTCTTCGGTCATGCCGATATGCGCCAACGGCGGATCTGTAAAAATGACATATGGAACCGGAATCCTGTCATCGGTCTTTCGCTTTTTATTGCCGAACAACCGGTTGGTGATAATGCGGAAATCATCCAGAGATAAATAGTCATACAAGGCTCCGCCTCTTACGTCTCCCATAGCCCATATATGCGGGGCGGTGGTCTGAAGATGTTCATTGACGATGAGAGCTCCCCGGGTGTCGGTCCGTATGCCGGCTGCGTGCAGGTTGAGGCCGTCGGTCATCGGTCTGCGTCCGGTGGCAAGCAGCAATGCGTCTCCTTCCCAAAAATAGGGGGTATTGTCGGAATTGTCCGTATAGGTCAATGTTATGCCATCGGCAGTGTCGTATACGGACAGGGCATAGGCGTTCAAACGTATCTCGATGCCTTTCCTTTTCAGAGATTCCAGCATGGATTCCGCAATGTCCCGGTCGGCTTTGGGCATAAAGCGGCTGCCCGTTTCCAATAACGTGACTTTGCTTCCAAACCCCGCATACATGGTGGCAAACTCCATTCCGATAGCGCCGGCGCCGAGAATGAGCAGGCGTCCGGGAAGTTTGCTCTGTTGGAGTAGCGTTTCGCTGGTGAATACATGCTTGCTTGCGTCGATTCCTTTCACGGCGGGCAGGATAGGGGTAGCTCCCGTATTGATAAAAACTTCCTTTCCTTTAAGGAGAATTTCCTTTTTATCGTGCGAGACGACCTTTACCGTATCGTCGGATACAAAAGATGCCGTACCGTCATACAACGTAATATTGGGGTGCTCCTTGATACGCTCGTGATTCTTGTCCCGCAAGAATGATACGAGCTTGTTTTTCCGCCTTATGGCGAGTGCATAATATTTGGCCTGATTGCCGTAGTCGTCCCGGTAGAGCCGTTCGGCCTGTTCCGATTCGTAAATCAGCGCTTTGGTGGGTATACACCCTACATTCACACATGTTCCCCCGTACATCTGCGGAGAACGTTCGATGATTGCCACTTTCCAGTTGCGGTTGGCGAGTTCGGCAGCCAGCAGTTTTCCGCCTTTGCCGAACCCTATGATGATAGCGTCATATTGTTTCATTTCATTCGTAATTAGGAATTTGTGGCAATGAAACAATAGGAACTGTTTGTTTGTTGCGGGAAGTAAGTTAATGAAAGTTTACCGTTCCAGTTCGCGAAGCGAATTCATTTTCTTCTTTTCGAGGAATTCATAGATGCCGCTCAGGTGCTCAGTCACCCGCTTGTTGCCGAACTCGTACACTTTGCTCACCAGTCCGTCCAGGAAGTCACGGTCGTGGCTCACAAGTATCAGTGTACCGTCGAAGTCCATGAGTGCCTGTTTCAGAATATCTTTGGTCTTCATGTCCAGATGGTTGGTAGGCTCGTCCAGAATTAGCAGGTTTACGGGTTCCAGCAGCAGCTTAATCATGGCAAGGCGTGTACGCTCGCCACCGGACAGCACTTTCACTTTCTTCATGGACTCTTCCGGTCCGCCGAACATGAAAGCTCCCAGCAGGTCGCGAATCTTGTTGCGGATTTCTCCTTTGGCTACGTCGTCGATGGTTTGGAATACGGTCAGGTTCTCATCCAGCAAGGATGCCTGGTTTTGGGCGAAATAGCCTATTTGTACATTGTGTCCAATGGTAAGCGTTCCTTCGTGTTCTATTTCTCCCATGATACATTTTACCAATGTGGACTTACCTTCGCCGTTCTTGCCTACGAAAGCCACTTTGTCGCCTCTCTCTATAGTGAGGTTGGCATTCTTGAACACGACATGGTCGCCGTATGTCTTTCCTACGTTCTCCATAATCACCGGATAATTGCCGGAGCGCGGCGAGGGCGGGAATTTCAGCCGCAATGCCGAAGTATCTTCTTCGTCCACTTCCAGAAGCACCAGCTTTTCCAGCATCTTGACGCGGCTCTGCACTTGCAGGGTTTTGGAATAGGTTCCCTTGAAGCGCTCGATGAATTCTTTGGTTTCGGCGATGAACTTCTGTTGGTCGTCGTATGCCTTTTGTTGCTGTTCGCGCCGTTCTTTGCGGAGCTCCAGGTATTTGGAGTAGTTTACTTTATAGTCGTAGATTCGTCCCATGGTCACTTCAATGGTACGGGTCGTGATGTTATCCACAAACTTGCGGTCGTGGCTGATGACGATGACGGCTTTCCCATTGTTGATAAGAAACTCTTCCAGCCATTGGATGGACTCGATGTCGAGGTGGTTGGTAGGCTCGTCCAGCAGCAGTACGTCAGGTTTTTGCAGCAGCAGTTTGGCAAGCTCGATGCGCATGCGCCAGCCACCGCTGAAATCGCTTGTCTGGCGGTTGAAGTCCTCTCTGGTGAATCCGAGGCCGAGCAATGCCTTTTCAACGTCCTCTTCGTAATTGGTGGCGTCGATGGCATAAAACTTCTCGCTTAGGGCAGACACCTGTTCGATAAGCTCCATGTAACTGTCGCTTTCGTAGTCGGTACGGGTCTCCAGTTCCTTGTTCATGCGGTCTATCTCTGCTTCCATCTCGTGCAGGTGGGCAAAGGCCTGTGCCGTTTCCTGAAAGACGGTACGTCCGTCTTCCGTCATCAGATGCTGGGGCAGATAGGCGATGACACAATCTTTCGGTGCGGAGATTTTGCCGCGGGTGGGCTGCCGCACTCCGGCGAGTATTTTAAGTAATGTACTTTTTCCGGCTCCGTTCTTTCCCATGAGGGCGATACGGTCTTTTTCGTTGATTACGAAGGATATGTCACTGAATAAGGTTGTGCCGCCGAATTCTACGGCGAGTCCGTCAATAGAAATCATTATGTCGTTTTTAAAAATAAGGTGCAAAGATAATGCAAATATATTATTTTTTATACCTTTGTCTCGGACAAACAATAATACAGGTTATGGAAATCGATAATCAATCGGTAGATTACCGTCCGCTCATCCTTGTTGCGGAAGACGATGATAGTAACTTTAAGTTGATAAAGGCTATTATAGGGAGAAAGTGTGAGATAATGTGGGCGAAGAACGGTGAGGAGATTGTCTCTTTGTTTCGTGAATACCGTGACAGGGCGGATGCAATACTGATGGATATTAAGATGCCTGTAATGAATGGTTTGGAAGCTACACAAATTATACGCCGGGAAGGCGGAACATTGCCTGTTATCATGCAAACGGCCTATGCTTTCTCTACCGACCGTGAAAATGCCATAAAGAGCGGTGCTTCGGAAGTATTGGTAAAGCCCATTACATTGAGCACCTTGCGCAACTGCTTGAGCAGTTACCTTCCCCGATTGGAATGGTAGGCTTTCCGCAATGAAAAGATAACTGTATCTTAGGGCTTGTTTATATTTTGATTAAAGAGTTATATAGCTTGCTATACTCCTCATAAAGACAGAAAAACATCCTCACAAAGAATTCTCAAAAGAATGCTGAACAAAAATTAAGCAGGTTCTGAACAAAATTTCTATTCTTTTGTTAATGAAGTCTAACCAAAATTTAACGGAATGAATAGTAAACTGCGCTTTTTGTTAATATCACTGTTTATATTCTTCGTGGCAGCATTACAGGCTTCAGCAGACGGTGATATCCGTGTATCGGGCGTTGTGATGTCGGAAGGAGAACCTTTGCCGGGAGCATCGGTATTGGTGAAAGGTACTCACAACGGAACGGTAACTGACGTTGACGGGAAATATACCCTTACCGTACCGGCGGACGGTACGCTGGTCTTTAGCTTTATCGGACTGAAAACTACAGAACAGAAAGTCAATGGACGCACAGTTGTCAATGCGGAATTGCTTCCGGACAGCGAACAACTGGATGAGGTAATGGTGGTGGCTTATGCCACTGCCAAGAAGTATAGTTTTACGGGAGCGGCTTCCACGGTAAAGGGGAGCGAGATTGCCAAGATGCAGGTGGCCAATGTGTCGCGTGCGCTCGAAGGTACGGTTTCCGGACTTCAGGCAAGTGCACCCAGCGGCCAGCCGGGTACGGATGCTGAAATACGTATTCGCGGTATCGGCTCTATCAATGCGTCGAGCGCCCCGCTTTATGTGGTGGACGGCGTCCCTTTCGACGGTAGTATCAACTCCATTAATCCGGAAGATATAGCTTCGCTGACGGTACTGAAAGATGCCGCTTCGGCTGCTCTCTACGGTTCGCGGGGAGCCAACGGTGTCATTATTATAACTACCAAGCAGGGACATACCGACTCGAAAACCACGGTCAGCATCAATGCCAGCTTCGGTGGTTCCAACCGGGCTATCCGCGATTACGACCGTGTTGGAACCAATCAGTACTTCGAACTCTATTGGGAAGCTTTGCGCAACCAATATGCTCTGAATTCGGATAAATATACTCCGCAGACCGCAGCTGCCCAAGCCTCGAAAGACCTGGTAGGCAAGCTGATGGGCGGCGGCCCTAATCCCTACGGACCCAACTATCCGCAACCTGTAGGTACGGACGGCAAACTGCTTGCCGGCGCTACTCCGCTTTGGAATGTGGACTGGCAGAAGGAAATGGAACAACAGGCATTGCGTACGGAAGTCGGATTGAATGTTTCCGGTGGCGGAAAGACCAACCAGTACTATTTCTCGGCCGGCTATCTGAACGACAAGGGTGTTGCCCTTGAGTCCGGCTACCAACGCTTCAACTTGCGTTCCAACATTTCGAGCGAGATAACCCGTTGGTTGCGCGGCGGTGTGAATATGAGCTATGCCCACTCCATACAGAACTATCCGGTTTCGTCCGATGCCAAGACGAGCAATGTCATTAACGCCGGACGTCTAATGCCCGATTTTTATCCTGTGTACGAGATGAACGCCGACGGCACATACAAACTCGACTCGGAAGGAAAGCGGATTTACGACTTCGGTTCCTACCGGCCGTCGGGCGCTACAGCCAACTGGAACCTGCCTGCAACCTTACCCAATGATAAATCCGAGCGTATGCGGGACGAGTTCTCCGGACGTACTTTCCTTGAGGTCACTTTCCTTGAAGGATTGAAATTCAAGACCAGCTTCAACTTCGACCTGATAGACTACAATACGCTGGATTATACCAATCCCAAAATTGGCCCTGCCGTCAATACGGGCGGTGGAGCAAGCCGCGAATATACCCGTACCTTCTCTTGGACATGGAATAATATCGTGACCTACGATAAGACTTTCGGCGAGCACCACTTCAATATCCTTGCCGGACAAGAGGCTTACTCTTACCGTTACGATGTGTTGCAGGCGGCACGAAGCAACATGGCTGTGCCCGATATGCCGGAACTGGCTGTCGGTTCGCTTGTAACCGCAGGCACGGGCTATCGCATCGATTATTCACTGTTAGGCTATCTTATCAATGCCCAATATGACTACCGGAGCAAGTATTTCTTCTCCGCTTCCTACCGTCGCGACGGTTCCTCGCGTTTCGCACCGGGTACACGCTGGGGCAATTTCTGGTCGTTGGGAGCTTCGTGGCGCATAGACCGCGAAGCGTTCATGCAGAATACCGCCGACTGGCTTTCCGCCCTGACCTTAAAGGCCAGTTATGGTGCGCAGGGCAATGACAACCTGGGTACGTATTATGCCAGCAGCGGACTGTATTCTATCGTTTCACAGGCAGGTGAGAATGCTTTGGTGTCCGACCGTCTTGCAACGCCCGATTTGAAATGGGAGACTAATCTCAACCTCAATGTAGGTATCGACTTTTCATTGTTCGATAACCGTTTCTCCGGTTCGTTCGATTTCTTCCAGCGCCGTTCCAAAGACCTGCTGTATTCCCGTCCGTTGGCAACTTCCCTGGGTTATACTTCTATGGACGAGAATATAGGTGCTTTAAAGAATACGGGTTTTGAGATAGACCTCAAAGGAACGCTTATACACACCCGTGACTTTATGTGGCGTATGGGTGTCAACCTTACGCACTACAAGAACGTGGTGACCGACCTTCCGCTGAAAGACATGCCCGTTACCGGAGTTACCCGCCTGAAGGAAGGGCGTTCGGTCTATGACTTCTATCTGCGCGAATGGGCAGGGGTAGACCCGGACAACGGCGACCCGCTGTGGTATAAGAACGTGAAGGATGAGCAGGGCAATATCACCGGACGCACCACCACCAATGACTATGCTCAGGCTGATTATTACTATGTGGACAAATCCTCGCTCCCTAAGGTGTATGGCGGGTTCAACACCGCTTTCTCATACAAGGGTTTTGAGTTATCCGCCATCTTTGCCTACAGCATAGGCGGTTATATCGTAGACCGTGACGTTACGATGCTGTGGAGCAACGGAAGCAATCCGGGACGTGCCTGGTCTACCGAGATACTGAAACGCTGGACGCCGGAAAACCGCTACACGGACGTGCCGGCCCTGAAAACAGTGTCCAATAACTGGAACTCCAACTCCACCCGCAATCTGTTCAACAATTCGTATCTGCGGATGAAGAACATCACGCTGTCCTACAACTTCCCGCAGCCGTTGATAAAGAAAATCAGCCTGAACAGCCTGCAACTTTTTGTACAGGCGGACAACCTGCTGACTTTCTCCAAGAATCAGGGACTGGACCCGGAGCAGGGCATCACAGGACTGACCTATTACCGTTATCCTGCCATGCGTTCCATTTCGGGCGGGCTTAATGTTTCATTCTAAATCACTGTTAACAATGAATACTTTCCTTAAAAATACAGCAATCCTCGCAGTGGGATTATTATCCGTCTTGTCCTCGTGCAGCGGAGACTTTCTCGACAACAAACCTACGGACGCCGTAGATTCGGGGATCGTTCCCGTACCTTCCAATGCCGGACGTATCTTCAACGGTGCATGGTATAACTTGTTTGAGTACAGCAGTACGTATGCCAATATCGGCTATCGCGCCCTGATGTTGCAGGACGACATGATGGCGGATGATGTGGTGTCGCGTCCGATGTATGGCTTCAACTCATCCTACCAGTTTAACGATGTGGGGATGCCGGCCAACAACCGCACCGCATTTGCCTGGTATCTGATGTACAAGACTATCGACAATTGCAATACCGCCATTTCCATTACCGCGACCGGTGATGATAATACGGCCGATTTCCGCCATTCCCAGGGGCAAGCCTACGCTTTGCGGGCTTTCTGTTATCTGCATCTGGCTCAGCACTACCAGTTTACTTATCTGAAAGACCCTTCCGCACCGGCTGTCCCTCTTTATACGGAACCTACCGCCTCTACGACAGAGCCCAAAGGGAAGGCTACCCTAGAAGAGATATATACGCAGATATTCAAAGACCTGAATAAGGCTAAGGAGCTTCTTGAAGGGTATGTCCGTCCGGACGACAAATCCAAGTTCAAGCCGGATGTAAGCGTTGTCAACGGATTGCTGGCACGTGCCTATTTGCTTACCGGACAATGGAATGAAGCCGCCGGGGCTGCACTTGAGGCGGCTGAAGGATATACTTTAATGACGGATGCCAAAACGTATATGGGCTTTAACGACATATCCAATACCGAGTGGATGTGGGGGCATCCCCAATCTGTGAGTCAGTCCGACGCCAGTTATAATTTCTATTATATTGATGTGGTGACTCCCGATGCGTATAACAGTTTTATGGCCGACCCGCATTTTAAGGACATTTTCGAAACGGGGGATATCCGTCTGGAGCTGTTCCAGTGGATGCGCGAAGGCTATTTGGGTTATCGCAAGTTCCGCATCCGTGCCGACCAGACCGGTGATATAGTCGTGATGCGTTCCGCCGAGATGTATCTGATAGCTGCGGAAGCACTGGCTCGTGAAGGACGGTTGGAGGAAGCCGTGAAGCCGTTGAACACATTGCGTAATGCCCGCGGACTTGCCGATTATGACCTGGCAGGCAAGACGCAGGAACGGCTTGTCGATGATATTCTGCTGGAACGTCGCCGCGAATTGTGGGGTGAGGGATTCGGCATTACCGATATTCTTCGTACGCAACGTTCGGTAGAACGCATGCCGTTGACGAAAGAGGAAGCGGAGAAAACGTACGATTGCTGGCAGCAGGGAGATACTTATAGGGAATATAACCCCGAAGGTCATTGGTTTACTTTCTTTCCCGACGGAACGAAGTTTGTGCCGAACAGTGTGTATTATTTGTATACCATTCCGGAAAAGGAGACGAATGCGAATCCTAATCTATAGGAGAGGTGTGTTGGGTAGTGATTGATGTTTTTTTAGGCACGGATTACGCGGATTACACGGAAAAGAATAAAATAAATCCGTGTAATCCGCGTAATCCGTGCCTAAAAATAGTACTCTGAATAGTGCGTAACCGGCATATCTTCAGATTTGTTACTCCGTCTTCTTACTTTCTCTTTCCTGCATTTTGCGTTTTACGAACTCAATCTTCAGGTTGGCCTCTTCCATATTCTTCTTGATTTCCGTGATGGAAGACAGCAGTTGCGCCAGTTCATAGACAGCTGCCACCGCCTTGCGATCGTTCGGTGTCATGACAGTGGCATAGGAACGTTCGCCAAGATAGTGTACGCGGATATTCTTGTCTTTGTTCAGATTGAGGAAAGCGATTACATTACCGTCTTCGCCCAGCTTATAGTCCGCTTTCTCTATCTTCTCGCCCAAATCGGTCGTTTCATAGCTGTCCTTGGAAGCCGGGGTTTCGGCAAAACTGCCGTCGGGTGCGGTGACTTTCACTGCGAGGTGATGGATGTTATGCGGGCCGCAATAGATGGAAGTCATGCTCATCACTCCGGTTTCATCTACCTGAAAGCGCAGGTAAGAGCGGTGCAGGTTCTTTTCTATTACTTGTGAGGGATGCAGGTAATTGCCGATTTTTTGATATTCGGCATCTTTCTCGAAAGTATAATTCTTCTTGATGGCATCCACCTCTTTTTGTTTTTCCTGAAGCATACTGTCGAGGTAGACCAGCGTTTTCTCCTGTTCTTTCAGTTCCACCTGCTGCATCAGTCCGATACCCTCGCGGCGTGTTTCAAAGGCCTTCGGATAGAGTATCTTGATACTGTCAATCTGAATCTTCGCTTCGCTGTAATCTCCGCGTTCAAACGCTTCGCGGGCTGCCTGGAGTTTCTCTCCTGCTTTTTTCTCTACATTGCTGCAAGAGAAGAGCGTGCAGCAGAGGCACGCAAGGAATGCTGCTTTCTTCATAATTTTCATTCTTGATGTTAGTGGGGGCAAAAATAAAAAATAATATCCGTATCTTTGCACCCTCAAAATGATTTATTGACAAATGATTGAATTGACGACAGAAGAACTGAAGCAGCGTTTCAGTGACAGCATATTTAAGCGGATTTCCGAAACAGCGGATGAATTGGGACTGGAGTGCTACGTAGTCGGCGGCTACGTGCGCGACATATTCCTGCAGCGTCCTTCCAAAGACATCGATGTGGTAGTAGTGGGCAGCGGCATTGCAATGGCCGAGGCGCTTGCCAGGCGTTTGGGGCGCGGCGCGCATCTTTCTGTTTTCAAGAATTTCGGGACGGCGCAGTTGAAGTATCACGGCACGGAAGTGGAGTTTGTGGGTGCACGTAAAGAGTCCTACACGCACGATTCGCGCAAACCGATTGTTGAGGACGGCTCGCTGGAAGACGACCAGAACCGCCGGGATTTTACTATCAATGCCTTGGCGGTCTGCCTGAACAGTCAGCGTTACGGCGAGTTGGTAGACCCCTTCGGCGGCATGGCGGACATGAAGGAGAAGACCATCCGCACGCCGCTCGACCCGGACATAACCTTCAGCGACGACCCTCTGCGCATGATGCGTTGTATCCGCTTTGCCACCCAACTGAATTTCTATATCGACGATGATACGTTCGAGTCCTTATGCCGCAACAAAGAGCGCATCTCCATCATATCCAAAGAGCGCATTGCAGACGAGCTGAACAAGATTCTGCTCTCTCCCGTCCCGTCCAAAGGATTTATAGACTTGGACCGTTCGGGCCTGTTGCAGCTCATCTTCCCGGAACTGGTTGCCTTGCAAGGCGTTGAAACCCGTAATGGCAGAGCGCATAAGGACAACTTCTACCATACGCTCGAAGTGCTCGATAATATCAGCAAAAAGACCGATAACCTCTGGCTGAGCTGGGCAGCCCTTCTGCACGATATAGCCAAACCGGCGACCAAACGCTGGGAACCTCGTGCCGGGTGGACATTCCACAACCATAACTTCATCGGCGAGAAGATGATACCCGATATCTTCCGGAGAATGAAGCTTCCCATGAATGAGAAGATGAAATACGTGCAGAAGCTGGTAGGACTGCACATGCGTCCCATAGTGATAGCGGATGATGTGGTGACCGACTCGGCCGTACGCCGCCTGCTGTTTGAGGCTGGCGATGATATAGACGACCTCATGACCTTGTGTGAGGCCGATATCACTTCCAAGAATATGGAGCGCAAGCAGCGCTTTCTGAACAACTTCCAACTGGTGCGTCAGAAACTGAAGGACTTGGAAGAGCGCGACCGTATCCGTAACTTCCAGCCTCCTGTCAGCGGTGAGGAGATTATGAAAACATTCAATCTCCCCCCCTGCCAGCAAGTGGGTGCATTGAAGAGTGCTATTAAGGATGCCATATTGGACGGCGTCATTCCCAATGAGTATGAAGCTGCCCGCGCGTTTATGCTGCAACGGGCGGAAAAAATGGGGCTGAAATAGGCTCCGGCACTCTATGGAAAAAAACAGGGAGTGTGCCAAAATTCAATTTTGAGGAGATAAATTTTTAACTTGAAATTTGCACATTCTGAAAGAATTGAGGAAAGGGTCGTATCATAACTCTCAAAGTGGAGTTTGATACGACCCTTTTAAAGGTTATAATTGCAATCTGTAACTTTTCAGAGGCTCATTTTAGTTTTGACAACCTCTTAGCAAAATGTATATCGCTTAACTTTCGGTTGATAAAGGAATGTCCTTACTCTTCCGCCTGGAATTTTCGGCTCACCTTCATCAGGTTGATGGAGTAGGTCACAATATTCTGTGCTTCCTGTATCATCGTCAGATACACCATGCTTACCTTAATGCTGCCGGACTGGCTTTGAATGCGCTGTAACTCTTCGCGTTTCAGGTGGGCGAGCTGGCCGTTCAGGTCGTTGGCTTTGTGTATATCTTCCTCGAAGTTATTGTAGTTGTTGTTCTCCAGCTTGTGGCGGCACACCTGCAGCAGGTAAACGATGTCTTCCGTTACATCGGCAAACTCGCCTTTCTGGATGGTGTCGAGCGGTTTGAAGTTATTGTCGATATGCTCCAGACACGGTTCGCAAAGACGTCCCACACTATATACCAGTTCGCTGGCAAAGTCATTGCCCTGGTAGTAGTAAAGTCCTTTTTCGAGCACCGTATTGTTGTCCAGGCGGCACATGGCAAGCGTACCGGTACGTTTCATCTGTTTAATCAGTTGTTTCTCGAACTTCACGGAACCCATTGCCCGGCGCAGTCCGCGCAGGTTTTCGTGAAGGAAAGCGGTAACGGTGCGTTCGAAGTTATCTTCCGTAAATTCCAGTATTTTGCCCAATTCCTCACGGGTGTGCTTGCGCAGCAATTCCAGAATTTCCATGTTGTCCGTGCTCTGCATCAGTTGCTTGATGGTAGCGTTTCCTTTTTCCTTCTCTTTGCGCTTCTTGTACATTACCTGGCTGCGTATCAGCATAAATACTGCCAGACCGATAAGGGCGATGATAGCGATTGTACCGCCGAAATGAATTACGAAGGTAACGAAGAAACAGATGGTAAACGCCGCTCCGGCAGTGATGAACCAGCCGCCGATAACGCTCAGTACGCCGGTGATACGGAACACGGCGGAGTCGCGTCCCCAGGCGCGGTCGGCTAGGGAGGTACCCATAGCCACCATGAAAGTAACGTAAGTGGTGGAGAGCGGGAGTTTCAGTGAAGTACCCAGGGCAATGAGCAGGCCGGCAAGTACCAGATTGATGGAGGCACGTACCAAGTCGAACGCCGCACCGTCGGCAATGATGGCTTCGTCCTTTTGGAAACGGGTCTCAATCCAGCGTTTGCCGCTTTCGGGCATCACTTTGGAAAGTCCGTTGGCTATCGTCATACTGAAACGTACCAGTGTACGTGCTATGGGAGTGCTGCCGAAGCTCTCTTCACCTTCGTCCTGGCGGGAGAGGTCGACGGAAGTCTTGATTACATTGTGTGCTTTCTTGGATGTGCACAGCGCATATACCATGATGGCGCCCGCACCGATAAGGAAGTACCACGGTGTTTTGGCAGGGCCGAGCAGTGAGGTCATCAGGAAGCCGTCGGGACCTGCAGCAGTGCCGTTGGTCGTATAGTCGATGAAAGAGGAGTAACCGGCAAGGGGCACACCTATGAAGTTTACCAAGTCGTTGCCGGCAAAGGCGAGGGCGAGGGCGAAAGTACCCAGAAGAACCACTATCTTGAATACGTTTACCTTGCACCAGTGCAGCACCTGCATCAATATGGTGAAGAACACGAAGAAGCAGCCGATGAGCATAGCAGTGTTCTCCTGTATCCAGTGCTTGTTTTCGGGAGTCATGAAAGAACTGTCCTTCAAGCCTTTTATCAGCATAAAGTAGATGATGGAAGTAGCTGCGATACCGCCGAAGATACCGATGCTGTACTTCATCTTTTTGGTGTAGTTGAAAGTGAAGACGATACGTGCCAGCCATTGCACCAGCATACCGAAGAAGAAGGCGATGGCTACGGATACGAATATCGCCATGATAACGGACAATGCCTTGTCTGTGTTGATAAGATCGCCCAGCCCGAGCGTATCGCTGCCATACACTTTGATGAGGGCGAGGGCAAAGGTTCCGCCCAGCAGCTCAAAGACCATGGATACGGTGGTGGACGTCGGCATTCCCATGGTGTTGAATACATCCAGCAGTACCACGTCTGTCAGCATCACTGCCAACAGGATGCACATGATTTCCGCAAAATAAAAATGCTCCGGCTGGTAGATACCGTGACGGGCGATGTCCATCATGCCGTTGGAGAGGGCAGCGCCGATGAATACACCGATACCTGCTATAAACAGTATCGTCTTGAAAGATGCTGCTTTGGCTCCGACAGCAGATTGTAGAAAGTTAACCGCATCATTACTGACACCCACGACTAGGTCGAAGACCGCGAGGACGAACAGGAAGATGACAATGCATAAGTAGATAGTTTCCATAACATGTATTTTATTTCCGGTTGCAAAGGAACGTGTTTCGTGTTGCAGGGAAATGTCATATATGTTACAGAAATGTTACAAACTTCTCTCTCAACTTTCCACTTTCAGTTCTCCGCTTTTCAGGTATTCGTAGAAAGTATATTGCGCCCGTACTTTCTCCTTTTGCGGACGGGCTGATTTCCAGCGGTTACGCAGGTGGTCGTCCACAAAGCAGGCTTTGCGCTTGTCCGAGAGCTGGATGGAAAGCATGTCCGACAGTTCCCGTTTCAAATCCGGGTCCAGAATTGGGGTTACAGCCTCTATGCGGCGATACAGGTTCCGGCGCATCCAGTCCGGCGAACCGAGGAAAAGTTTCGGCTTCCCGCCGTTGCCGAAGTACCACACGCGGGCATGTTCCAGAAATGTATCCACAATGCGTGTTACACGGATGTTACGGCTGTACTTCCGTCCGGGAATGAGGCAGCAGATACCCCGTACAATAAGGTCTATCCTGACTCCGGCCTGCGAGGCTTCGTACAGGCGGTCTATCATGGCGGGGTCTTGCAAGGCGTTCATTTTGAGTATAATCCTTCCTTGTTTTCCGCTTTTCGCCAGTTCTATTTCATGGTCGATGAGGCGGTTCAGTTCGGGAATCAGGTTGAAGCGTGCCACCAGCAGGCGGTGGAACACGGGATTTTCCTTGCCCTGAAAAGTGCGGAACAGGTTGTGCAGGTCGTTTACGAGTATGGGGTTACAGGTGAACAGACCGGAGTCGGCATAGAGCGTGGCGGTCTTTTCGTTGAAATTTCCGGTGCTGATGTAGGCATAGCTGGGCAGTTTGTGGCCTTGTCTGTCGCGGCGCAGCACAAGGGCTACTTTGGCGTGTACCTTCAGTCCGGGCAGGCTGAACAGGATATTGATACCGGCAGCTTTCATCATCTCGGCGGTGGCAAGGTTGTTCTCCTCGTCGAAACGGGCTTTCAGCTCTACGAAAACGGTTACTTTCTTGCCGTTCTGCGCGGCGGCTATCAGGGTGTTGATAACTGCGGAGTTTTCCGCAACGCGGTATTGGGTTACCATGATTTCGCGCACGGTGGGTTCGTGTACGGCTTCGTACAGGAAATGGATGAAGTGCTCGAAAGAGTGGTACGGGTAGTGCAACAACAGGTCTTTTTTCTCCACATACCGGAAGATGGACTCCCGCTCGTCCAGGCAGGTCAGCTTCATGGGCTGAGGCTTGCGGATGGGGCGCACGGCATTGTTCGGATTGGGCAGATGCCGTAGGTCTTCCATATTGAGGTGTTTGTCGCCCGGAACCAGTTCCTGGCGGTTGATGCGGAAGGCATCTACAAGGAAGTCCAGAAAATCGTCGGGCATGGCGCGGTCGTACACAAAACGGCAGACGGCTCCTATCTTGCGTTTTTTCACTTTGCTTTTCACCTGCTCTATAATTTCGGATGTGTTGGCGGACTCGTCTATCAGTATGTCCGCATCCCGCGAAATCTTGATGCAGTAGCTGCTGTCCACATCGTAGCCGGGGAATATCGTGTCGATATTGGCTTTGATGATGTCCTCGATGAACATCAGGTAGTAGTTCTTCCCGTGCTTGGGCAGTTCGATGAAGCGGGGCACTTTACTGTAGGGCAGCTTCATCACGAAGTATTGGGGAGTTCTTCGTTTGTTTGCTTGTCCCTCTGTGCCCTTGTCTCCTTTCGGATACAGTCGTATGGCAAGGTACAGGCGGTTGTCGCGCAGGAACGATATTACCTTGTCCTTGCTGACGGGTACGGGAGAGAGATACGGAAAGATTTCTTCCCGGAAGAAGCTCCGCAGGAATTCTTTATGAAAAGGCTCTACGTTGCGGCTCTGGTAGAAGATGATGTGCTGTTGCCGCAGGGCAGGCAGTATTTTCTGTTCGTAGATGCGGATACGCTCTTCCAGTTGGCGGTTCACCTCTTCGTTGATTTCGGACACCAGTTGCATGGCGGACTGCACGCTCTCTTCATCGCTGTGTGCGGCGCCGGTGGCAATGGCCTTATGGTCGGCTACACGTATTTTGTAGAACTCTTCCAGGTTGGACGAGTATATGGATATAAAGTTGATGCGCTCGTACAGCGGCAGTGTATCGTCTTCCGCTTCCAGCAATACCCGGTAGTTGAATGACAGCCAACTGATGTCGCGCTTGAAATATCTGCTCTCCATAAATAAGATTAGGTTTATTTTCCAAATATAGCTACCTTTGCACATATAAACAAATGAAAAATGACAAAAGTTGGTTTACTGTCGGATACGCACGGGTATTGGGATGAGAAGTATTTGCAGTACTTCGAGCCGTGCGATGAAATATGGCATGCAGGTGACATCGGTACGTTGGAAGTGGCACAGAAGCTGGCGGCTTTCCGTCCGTTCCGTGCGGTGTACGGCAACATAGACGGGCAGGATCTGCGCCGGCTCTATCCGCAGGTGCTCCGCTTTACGGTAGACGGCGCCGAGGTGCTGATAAAACATATCGGCGGCTATCCCGGCAAATACGATCCGTCCATACAGGGAAGCATCCTGGTGCATCCGCCCAAGCTGTTCATCAGCGGTCATTCGCATATATTGAAGGTGAAGTTCGACAAGACACTGGGCATGCTTCATATAAACCCCGGCGCAGCGGGCATTTACGGCTTTCATAAAGTGCGTACCATGGTGCGTTTCGTTGTGGATAACGGCGTGTTCAAAGACCTTGAAGTCATAGAGCTTGCCGGCTGATTTTGACTTTATTATTTTGTCATGTCAGAACTTTTTCAGAACTTTGTGCCCTGAATAGCAACGAGAGCCGTGGGGCATTGTCCTCCTTCTTATTTTATTCTACATTTGAAGTCAATCCAATAAAGAACTGAAATATGAAAGGAATTATTCTTGCAGGTGGCAGCGCCACTCGTCTCTATCCATTGTCAAAGGCTATCTCCAAGCAGATTATGCCGGTCTACGACAAACCCATGATTTACTACCCCCTTTCCACATTGATGCTGGCGGGAATACGTGAAGTGCTGATTATCTCCACTCCGCGCGACCTACCCATGTTTCGCGATTTGTTAGGAACAGGCGAGGAGCTTGGTATGTCTTTCTCTTATAAGATACAGGAAAAGCCCAACGGACTGGCACAGGCTTTCGTGCTTGGAGCGGAATTTCTGAACGGTGAGCCGGGATGCCTTATTCTGGGCGATAATATGTTCTATGGTCAGGGCTTTTCCGCCATGTTGAAGCGTGCCGCTTCTATCGAGAAGGGTGCATGTATCTTCGGTTATTATGTAAAAGACCCGCGTGCATACGGCGTGGTAGAGTTCGATGCCGAAGGCAAGGCCATCTCTCTGGAAGAGAAACCGGCACAGCCCAAGAGCAATTATGCGGTTCCCGGTTTGTACTTCTACGATTCTACTGTAACGGAAAAGGCCGCCGCCTTGAAGCCTTCTGCCCGCGGTGAATATGAAATAACCGACCTCAACCGTCTTTATCTGGAAGAAGGAACGCTGAAAGTGGAACTCTTCGGACGTGGATTCGCCTGGTTGGATACGGGTAATTGCGACAGCCTGCTCGAAGCAAGCAATTTCGTTGCTACCATACAGAACCGTCAGGGATTCCGTGTGAGCTGTATTGAGGAGATAGCATGGCGCAAAGGCTGGATAGACGTAGATCAGCTCCATCGTCTCGGTGAACAGCTTGGAAAAACCGAATACGGCAAATATCTGATGGAACTTGCAGACTCGTACCGCTGACAAGAAACATGTGACTTCTCTATTTCTTAATTTTTAATTCTCAATTTTTAATTTATGAAGACTTATCTTGTAACCGGTGCTGCCGGTTTTATCGGAGCTAATTATATAAAGTATATTCTGGCAAAGCACGACGATATAAAAGTTGTAATATTGGATGCTCTGACCTATGCGGGCAATTTAGGTACTATTGCCAAGGACATCGATGATGAACGTTGCTTCTTCGTGAAAGGCGACATTTGCGACCGTATCCTTGCCGATGAACTGTTTGCCAAATATAAATTCGATTATGTGGTGAACTTCGCAGCCGAAAGCCATGTAGACCGCAGTATCGAGAATCCGCAACTGTTCCTTATGACCAACATTCTGGGTACTCAGAATCTGCTGGATGCCGCCCGTCGTGCATGGGTGACGGGCAAGGACGAGTCAGGCTATCCTACCTGGCGTAACGGAGTGCGCTATCATCAGGTATCTACGGACGAGGTTTACGGTTCGCTGGGAGCGGAAGGCTTCTTCACGGAGAAGACCCCGCTGTGTCCGCATAGCCCGTACAGCGCTTCCAAGACCAGTGCCGATATGGTGGTGATGGCCTATCATGATACCTACAAAATGCCTGTCACCATTACCCGCTGTTCCAATAACTACGGCCCGTATCACTTCCCGGAAAAACTGATTCCGCTGATTATAAAGAATATCCTTGAAGGCAAGAACCTGCCGGTGTACGGTGACGGCAGCAATGTACGCGACTGGCTGTACGTGGAAGATCACTGCAAAGCCATCGACCTTGTAGTGCGCAAAGGCGTGGAAGGTGAGGTTTATAACGTAGGCGGCCATAACGAAAAGACCAATCTGGAGATTGTGAAACTGACTATCGCTACTATCCGCCGTCTCATGGAAGAGGAGCCGAAATACCGTGCAGTCCTGAAAAAGCAAGTGAAAGATGCCGACGGACAGATTGACATCAGTTGGATAAACGAAGATCTGATAACGTTCGTGAAGGACCGCCTCGGTCATGACCAGCGTTATGCCATCGACCCCACCAAGATAACGGATGCCTTAGGCTGGTATCCCGAAACAAAATTTGAAGTGGGTATCGTTAAGACCATCGAATGGTATCTGAATAATCAGGACTGGGTGGAAGAAGTTACCAGCGGCGATTATCAGAAGTACTACGAAAGAATGTACGGAAAGAAATAACCGTTACAAAATAAAGGCAAGGCTTAGCAACAAGCCGAAGAACAGCATATTACGTGAGGTCTCACCTAATATGCTGTTCAGTTTTTTACCGCTTCGTATGGCTGCCATTCTGTGCCAGGTCAGCACATGCAGGCAGAGGTAGACGCAGGGAGCCCAGATAAAGGCAAGCGGCTCTATTTTGCCGGTATAAACAAACCATAGGCTGAGCAAGGCAGCTGCCACGCCTAATCCCAGATAGAGGTAACGGCCGAAAGGTTCGCCGAAACGGACAATCAACGTACGTTTGCCGCTGAGGGCGTCCTGTTCCCGGTCGCGGTAGTTGTTTACGACCAGTAAGGTGTCTATTACCAGACCGCAGATGAACGAGGCTACCCATACGTCGGCCGTAATGACGTGGGCTTGTACGTAATAAGTTCCGCCTACGGGGATAAAGCCGAAGAAAACCAGTACGAGCAAGTCACCCCAGCCTTTGTAGGAGAGTAGGGTGGTGTATAGGAAAGCGAATATTACGCAGAGCAATCCCAGCAGTATCAGTTCCCAACCGCCGTGAGGCAATTGTCCCCAGCACTGCTGCAAGAGTGTGCAACCTATGAGGCAGGAGAATATGAGCATACCTGCTATCCCTCGTTTCATGGCTGTGGGAGTAATCCAGCCTTGTGCGCAGGCACGTTCGGGGCCGAGGCGGTCTGCACGGTCACTGCCTTTCAGGTAATCGTAAAGGTCGTTGATAAAATTGGCGGCAATCTGCATGCCGCAGGCAAACAGCGCACATAGCAGCGCCGGTATGATGTTGAATGCTTCATCGGCAAATGCCAGGGCAGAACCTGTCAATACGGGAATAACGGCTCCCGTCAGTGTCTTGGGACGGGCGGCAAGTATCCATGCGTGGAACGAGTTGGTAGCTATTGCTTTCATGTCGTACTTTTAGAAAGTTATACTACAAAGATAGCGAAAGGATTTGTTATCTTTGCACTGCTATTCGGGTAAAATTATTCATTGCGTCAAACAATAAAGATAAATCTATGGCTCAGGCACTGTTTTATAGAGGGTTCGGGAGACTGCTGTTTTTTTCTTTTCCGGTATTGCTGTTCTTTTCATCGTGCCGGTCTGCGCGTAATTTTACCTCGCCTCTTCCCGGTGAGTATTCTGTCCGGATATCCGGATTTCCGGCATCCGGATATAAGAATGTGAAGCGCGTCAGGCAGTATGAGTTTGCACACCGTGATGTTTCTGCCGCATTCGACGGTTGCAGGCTGGCTTTTGTCTCGGATTTGCACTACCGTAGTTTGCTGAAAGAGAAAGGGCTGAAGGACATCACCCGCCTGTTGAATGATTTGCAGGTCGATGCCCTGCTGATAGGCGGCGACCTGCATGAGGGCTGCGAGTATGTTCCGGCTGTGATTGCGGCATTGGGAGCTGTGAAAACGCCTTTGGGCACTTATGCCGTTCTTGGAAACAATGATTATGAGGCTTGTTACGATGATATTCTAAAGGAAATGGAGCGTCAGGGCATTCGCTTGCTGGAGCATAAAGCGGATACCTTGAAGCGGAATGGTGAGCGGATTGTGATAGCCGGGGTGCGCAATCCTTTCAATCTTGAACGGAACGGGCAGTCGCCCACGCTTTCCCTCTCTCCCGATGACTTCGTCATATTGCTGACGCATACTCCCGATTATGCCGAAGATGTTCCCATAACCAATGCCGACCTTGTGCTTGCAGGACATACGCACGGCGGGCAGGTAACGCTGTTTGGGCTGTATGCTCCTGTAGTTCCTTCTCGTTACGGGCAGCGTTTCCTGAAAGGGATAAGGACCAATTCCGAGAGGCAACCTGTCATCATAACAAACGGTATCGGAACTTCCAGTAAGAATCTGCGGTTGTTTGCACCAAGTGAGGTGGTAGTCCTGACACTGAGAAAGTTATAAGCGTATTTATATTTGTGCCAAGCTTGTGGCACAACCGTGCCTATTAAATGGCACAACTGTGCCACCCTAAAAACACAATTATGCTGTCAGGGTGGAATAGCTGGAGGATGTCTCTTGCGTCATCATTCTGATATTACAAACAGATGATGGTGCTGCTGAAAACGTAAAATGGGTATATCCTGCGTTTTATAAGTAAGGATTTACTTCTACATCTTGAGGCTTTTCTTCTACGGTGTCGTCAACCGAAATTCCCATGTCAATTCTGCCGCTGGCGCTGGTTTTTATATTCAGTTTATACCATTTTGCCGCTTCAAGCTGAATGGTTTGCGTTGCTGTACGCACATTGCCTTTATATGTACCGGAAACGGTGCATTTCAGATTAGGATTTTTACTGTCGATGTTAAAAAACGCTGCATCGTATGTACTGTTGCATTTGCCGTTACTGTCGAAGGTGATGATCCGTGAAGGTTCCGCCTCTGTAGAAACCTCAACGGTATAACCATTGAAGACCTGTGCAAAGACTTCGTCATAGGCAATACTTACTTTGGCATTGGCCATAGTACAGGTTACTTTGACGTTGCTTATCTCATTGGTTCTGACTTCAAAAGGAGCGCTTGTTCCGAAGTAACGTATTTGTCCCACTCCGTCATTAGCGGATTGTCCAACCTCTTCCGTGCAGCTTTCAGCCGTAACTGTGTAGCCGCTTCCTATGGGGAAGATGAAGGTGGTGTTCTTAAAGGTCAGAAAGTTGGTTGACTCTAATTTCACATTGCCGTTTTGAAGGACTTGTATGTTGTAGTCCTTCGCATCCGTTTCCGTAAGGTCTGTTACCGTGCGGGTGTTTACTTCGATTTCAGGAGCAGTGGAGTTTTCCAGAGTGAGATTAATCTGTCCGCATTCTTGTACCGGTTCATCATTATTGGTGCAGGCTGCTGCAATCAGCGCAATACCTGCTAAAGCTAAAAGTTTCTTCATTGTTATAATTGGGGTTTAATTATTCGTAATCATAGTTTAAGACAACATTATCTATTTTGAGAATACTACCTACGACACGGTCTTCTCCAAAGGGAGAACTACCGTAACCACCGTTTTCTCTATGCATATTGGAGATAGTGGTATCGTAACCGGATTGAAAAAAGACAGTAATATATTTGGCCTTGCTTTGCATATGCTCTTTATTATATTCAAATTTGAGAGTCTGTGTGGTATACTCCTCTTGTCCGGATGAGTTGAATTCAATGGTACTTGCAATTTCTTTTTTATCCGCATTATATACTTTGGCATAAGCCAAGCACTTGTCGTTGATGACAGGGAAATATTTGTAGTCGAACGATATGCTTGTAGGACGGCTTTCCTGCTGTATGCCTAATGTGTATGTATCGGTGTTTTTATCAAATGTGCCTGTGAAAAGGTAACCTGCATATGCTGTTCCGTTATCCCGGGTATAAGTATATACTTCATCTCTGCTCCAAGTGCCACTGACTTTTTTGTTGTAGAATGCCAATGTTGAAATTTCTACAGCATTTGCGTCTTTGCTGCTGTCTGCTGTTGGAACAGTACCGGAACACCAGCGCCACCAGACTCCATAACCGACTCCTGTTCCCCAGCCTGTGGCACTTTCCCCACCTTTGGTCGTTCTTTCATTTCTCGTGTTCCAACCTGGAAGGTAATAACAGTATAATGGACGGCTCCAACTGCCGTTACCTCCATTTATCTCTTTTTTATTCCAGACTGATTCAAAATTGCCATTCTCCAATTGTTCTGCACTTTCCATTGTTACTTGCTGTGAATTAGTACAGATGATGCTTCCAAAGCGGGAACGGATGGTATATTGGTTGTTGGCAACGAGCCCCTTTATAACAGTCTTTCCATTATCATTTATAGCTTGTATCCAGTTAATCCCGTCCGCTGAAGCTTCGTACACGATATTGGCCAACACTTTTTCCGTCATTTCCGGTTTGGAGCTCATATTCGTTGCCGTCATAGGAGTAATATATATAAATGTACTCCATACATCTCCTTCCATTTGCTCCGGTAGTGTAAAAGAAGGCAAATCGGGATTGCAATTCAGTGTATAGCGATTAGCGACAAGCACGTCTTTTAGTTCCCAGGAGTTCGATTTTGCTTCATTTAAAGTATTCGTACCGGATAATGTTAATGTATAATCCTTGCCTGCCGGTACAAAAAAGTCAGCGTTATTAGGGATTTCTTGTATGCTTGTCCCATCGGAAATCTCGATTTTGTAGGTGTCGTAGTGCTCAAGCAAATTATCGGCTATTGCAGGATGGACGATTGCGCAGGATAGCTTTACGGAAAGGCTCTTTGCTGTTTCCGTGGCTGTTGTAATCCGGAACTCTTCTGTTGCGGCATATAAATAAGGAGCGGTTCCCATGTTTTCCGTTCCATAAGATGCTTCTAACCTGTAAAAGCCTTCATCCAATACTAAAGACGTGAACTCTCCTGTTTGGTTGTACACCGCTTCTCCGGTCTGCGTATCGGTTATTTTGTATGTCAGTTCAGATGCTGTCGGTGCGGTAAAAGTGCTTGTGGCACGGGTGACAGTCTCTGCTGAGGTTTCTGCCGAAATATCCACATCTTTCAGCACGAGCCGTCCTTTGCCTTTGTACGAGGGTTGCAAAACGTCTTCCTGGCAGCTTGCAAACCCAAGAAACAGGCAGAGTATGAATATGTATCGCATTCCGTTTCTCATATCTTCTTATTCTTTTCAATAGTCATAATCCAAACTAAACTCATCTACGTGAAGTGTGCTTCCTCTGCCCCCTACGAAGTAGTCGCCATATTTACTTGCCGAGCATACGATGACAATGTAGGTAGGTACACGGTTAGTAACACGGTAGTCCAGGTTCAATTCGAACTTTTTGTATTCCGTTACTGTTGTTCCGCTGTACATTTCGGCATAGGCGATGATATGCTCGTCGTTTTTGTCAAACAGCTTTCTGTTGGTAGGGCGGGTGCGTATCTCTATCGGTTCCGTCCAATCGCCCAAAGCGATGTATATGGCACATGTATCGGGCTTTCCTTTGTAATTTTGGAAACGCGTATAGTCCTGGCTGCCTTCGGCTGGCAAGTCTGTAATAGGTGCGGTGGTATATTTGTAGTATCCTTTCAATTTTGTCGGGCGACCTGTAAATGGCTGGCCGAAGTTCAAAATACCGTTTGTACCGTCCACCTTGATGAATTTTCCCGTAAACAAGTTGCCGGCAGCAAATTTCACGATTACATTCTTTGATTCCAGCCTGGCTGCTTTGCCGCTTCCGGCAGCGGTGTCATCGGTGGGGGTGGAATTGCTCTGACTGGCTGTGGTAACGCCTATATTGCCGGTATCCCAAAATGGCGTACTATTTTCTTCCCAGGGGTTTGCCACTTTGCCATCCATGCTCCAATAATCGAAAGAAGCATTGGGCAGTTCTATTGCCGCTGTAGTGGTGAAGGTCTTTTCCGTACTTATGGAAGTTCCCGAATATGCACGGCAGACATAGGCGGTCGATGCTTTCAGGTGAGGAATGCGGGCCGAGAAACTGCCACCGGTCGTTATCATATAGGAAGCATCTACTTTCTGCCACTCTTCAGAGGTTGCCTCACGTATTTCGAAGCCGTTGTCTTCGCTTTCAAGCCCCTCTCCATACAGCCAGGCTACATTGACCCAACCGTCTGCCGATGTTATCTTGACAGCATCTGTTTCGAACACATTGAGTGTCCAGTCTTCCAGTATATCCCGGTAAGTGACGATTACGATTTGCGGTTGTCCGCCTGTAAAGTTCATTACCGTGGCGTTGCCGTCGTATCCGTGTATGGTGGAGCCGGTAGGTCCTAACTTTAGTTCTTTGATTTTAATTTTGGACAAATCCTGCTCTTGGCTTACATAGGCAATGGCTCTTCTCTCTTTTTCGTTTACATAGAAAATGGCCTCACCGATTTGGCCTTCTACAACAAAACGGCGGTCGATCGGCTGTTTGGCTATGATTTTCCACGGATAATCCTGGTAGAGGGACAGGATAACCGTTTGAGGATTTGTCAGGTCGAAAGTCGTGTCCGGACGTAAGATGCTTCTTGCACCTTCCGTCATTTCCACTTTCCTGATATATACTTTCTTCATATTTACGGTATCGGCAAGGGTCACTGTCACTGTACGGTTCTCCGTACTGATAACTGCTCCTGTAGTTTCCCCCTCTACTTCGAGCGCGGTGATGTCGAGCTTTATAATAGGATAGGGTACATTGTTCTCTATGCAGGAGCTCAGCAGCCCTGCCAATATCAGGAACAGTCCGGTTGCATATGTTTTTATTTTCTTCATGTATCTTACAGGCAAAGTGTAATTCCTATATTTATGTTGAACAAGTTTATTTTGAAGTCGGCGCCGCTGGCAGTGCGTTTGCCTGTTTCACCTTCATTGTTCTTCTGTTTTTCTATTCTGTATTTGAAGCCGACAACACCGAATGACATCTCGGCGCATACATTCTCCATGATGAATACGGCAACACCGGGATTCAATCCCAGATGTATCTCGTGTATGGTGGTTTCCGTGCGTTTCAATGCTTCGTCCTTGCCACGGGTGAAAGTGCTGCTGCCATTGTTGTAGGAAAGCGAACTCTCATTGAAGAATCCGAAGCGCTTGCCTCTGTCCAGTCCCACATACGAACGGTGGAACAGTGCGATGCTATACGAGTCTTCCGAATAGCGTATATCTTTGAGGTCGAAACTCAAATCGTCGTCAATGTTTAGCGATATGTTGCCCAGGTCGGCTACGGTGTGGTTATACCCGGCTTTGAGTCCGACTATGACATTGTCTTTGAATGCATAACCTACAAATGGTCTGACGGATATTGTACGGAAGTTGCAATCAAAGTCTTTTATCAATGAGAACAGCATCCGGCTGTCTTCGCCGTCATAATTGATATAGGAGAACGTAAGTCCGCCTACCCATTTCTTTTTGGGTATAAAACGGTAATTGATAATTCCCCGGTCGAAGCGTCCGACCGGTTTGGTATAGATAATTTCCGAACTGTCCGGTTGAGCCGCTTCAACAGCCGGCCGTTCAATGTATATCGTGTCGTGTACATAAACTGTCCGTACCCGTAACGAGTCGTGCGCTTGGGATAACGCTTCCTGCGTTTCTTGTGCCCGGACTGTTTCCATACCCACTATGATGCACACCATATATATAAGTAACTTCTTCATCCTTAATTATAAATAAAAGGCCAGTCCCAGACCTATGGAAAACAGGTTTATCTTGAAATTGGCGCTACTTGACGAATGTTCGCCTTGATACACCTGGTTGGTTGTCTGTTTGGTTTTACTGAAGTTCAATCCAAGCACACCGATACTGACTTCTACGGCAGTATAGTTGTTGATGAATGCCACAATGCCCGGTGCTGCTCCGATGCTCATGCCGGTGGTTGTGGCGAAAGTTCCGGTGACCGACTCGTCCTTTCCGTTTATTACTCTGGATTGGCTGCCCGACCATTCCAGCTGGGTTTCGTTAAAGAGTGCAAACCGCTTGCTTTTGCCCAAACTGATGTAGTTGCGCAGTATCAGCATACCTGAATATGTGTGTTTCAACTGATACAGGTCGTTGATGTCAAACTGATTGTCATCATCGATATTCAGCGTCAGGCCATCTATCTTTATCAATGAACGGCTGTAGGCAAACCGGCCTCCGGCCGCTATATTGTCTTTAAACGCATAGCATACCAGGGGACTGACTTTGAATGTATAGCCGTCGGATTTGAATCCGTCGATAATCAGGAACTGGTAGTTATCCTCGGTATGTTCGGAGTAAGATATCGAACTGCCTGCTATCCACTGGCCTTTGGGAACAAATGTGCTTTGTTCGATTTGGCGTTTGAATTCTTGCGCTTGGATTTTACCGCCTGCGATAGCTGCCAGGGCTAATGTTATGATGATTGCTTTTTGTCTCACTTCACAGATGTTTTTATTCATAAACTAATTCGAAGTCGTCGAGCCACATCGTACTTCCTGTTCCGCCACTGAAATAATCGCCGTACTTACTGGATGAGGCTACGATGATGATAGCTGTCGGCTTCCGGTTGGTATAACGGTACTCTACCGGAATGTTGAATTCAATCATTCCTTCTCCTTCTGTCGAAGATGTGAAGTCCTTTTCACCATAACCTATGATATACTCGCTGTTGACATCGAACAGTTGTGCGCTGCCGGGAGTCTTATAGTTGGTTCTGACTATTACAGGCCATGTCTCACCGCCGTATGTTTCGCCGGGCCAGTTGCCCAATACGATAAAGATGCTTCCTATATCCGGATCGCCTTTGTCGATAAATTCGCAACTGTTGTCGTAGTTCACGGTATTGGATTGGTAGCGGACATATCCGCGCAATGCCGTAGGACGGGATTCGAACGGACGTCCCCAACCCAGTACACCATTACCTACGACACCATCCATATTGGTAGCCAGGTATTTGCCGGAAAATACATTGCCGGCCGCAAACTGCCCGATGCCTAACATGCTGGCGAATTTGGATTCCAGTTTGGCTGAGTAGCTACCGCCATGCTTCACAGAACCGTCCGCGGTGGTTATATCCGTTCCGGCTTTTTGTGAACCGTGGTTGCCGGTATCCCAAAACATCGTTCCGCCGGATTCGTATACATAGGTCGGCTTGGAACCATGCCACTTCTCAAACCCGGCATTGGGAAGTTGGGCGGCTTTCTCCGTAGTGAATCTGCAAACCACGGAAGATGCCTTTTTTCCGGCAACCGCTACATATTCATAGGTGGTAGCCACTTTCAGACCGGTGATGGCAGCTGTCATTTCTTTACCGTTCAACACAGCTTCCACTTCCTTCCAGTCGGACGAGCCGGTTATCCGGTAACGGAATATCAAGGGATCGGATGTTTCTTTCATCAGACCGCCCCGCAAGACTGCTCTCGATGTCCATATGTCACCTTCTGTAACCTCTTTGGTCAGCACCACTGCATCGGAAGCGGATATGGATAATACTCCCTCATTGGTGCGGTTGCGGACATCGGTAGCATGTAATATTATGTTATAAGTCCCTTCTTTTGCTGTGATATGTTTCATTAAACCGTCTGAAAACGTCACACGCATCGTACCGACATTGCTGCCGGTATTGTATTCGGATTTGTATGACAGGCCGGAAGCTTCCAAACGCCCCCTTTCCATTTCCGTCAGTCTTATGAGGTTCATCCGGACGGGAAGTCCGCATTGTGCGAATTGTTCGCAGTACATGGACAGTTCATTGAGTACGGATGTACTTGTTACGGTATACGATAATTCCGTTCCCATGCCTACTTCATAGAATGCGGAAGAGGTTATATCGAAGTTTTCGCCGCGGAAGATAGGTCGTTGATAAATCTGTACTTCATCGGTTATTTCTCTTATCGGATTGGCGTTGACACTGACTTTTACCGTACCGCCACCGTCTGCGTAGTCTGTCGGTATGAAGTTGAAGGACAAGTCGTAGCGATAGGCGGATTGCGCATCCGGAATGTTTCCTTCTTTTGTATAGTTTTTTCCGTTGGGCATGGTTGCTTCCAGATGCCATTGCAGCTTAGTATTGCCCGCCGGCAGCATGTAGTAGCCGATGGAGTCTTTGGTTTCGGGAAGATAATCTAAAGTGCCGTCTGCAGTGGATACCGTAACTTTATAGGTTTGGAATACGGAGCTCAATGCTTCATCATATTTTACGGCAACTACCGTGTTGGCGATGCCGCAAGTCAGCTCCAGGTTGGTAACTTCGTCGCTGTTAATGTGGAAGGGACGTTCTTCTTTATAATATACAGTTTCGAAAGAAGCGGATACTGAGTCGCCTGCCGTAATAAGGGCTGTGTAGCTGCCGGCAGAGAGGTAAAGCGCTTCCGGAAGTTCGTTTACTCCTTTGTACCGGCGGACGGTTCCCTTTTCATTAAGGATGCTGATTGTGCAGTGGCGTTGTAAAGAATCCTGTAATTCATCGGTCATAGAACGGGTTGTAACTTTCACCTGGTCGGTTACACCTACTTTTAAATGAAGCATTCCCTCTCCGTTCAAGGTGTCCTTTTCCGAACAGGCGATAAATGAAATCACTGTTATGGCTGTCAGATAATATTTGAAGTATCTCTTTGGCATTGTGCTTTGCTTAATTTACGATAAGGGCTAATATTGCGGATGCCGTGTTTCCTTTGTCATCCGTAACCTTTAGATTGAATCTGTGGGTTCCGGGAAAGCCCACCAATAATCCTGTAAATCCACTGATATCAAAGTCAATATCGGTTTTACCGGTAACTTTATCCCCATAGGGTAGACCTAAGTTCTGGAGTATTCCGATTAACGCTCCCGGGTTTGCCAAGTCAAAGTCGGTGAGTCCCAAATCGGAAATGGCATTTGCAAAATCGGTACTGCTGGACGTTATTCCTATTTCTAAATTCCGGATACCTTCCGGTACCGCTATTTTTACAATTACGGGATAGGGATTGTCCGTTGAGACACCGGGTGGTATGGTTATACTCTGGGTAATATCGAAATCTTTGCCGGTGATTGCCGGTTTGGTTCCGGGACTCGGTTCGGGATTCGGTTCGGGTTCGGGTAGCGGCTCTTCTTCTCCCGGGGCTATGGTTATGTCTTTCTCTACAACCTCACATGTTGCATCTATCTGGATGTCGACCTTTCCAATCTCTCCATTGTCACCGTCACCACCGCTGTTTTGTTTCATCGAATATTTAATGATACGTTCTTCACCGGGAAGGACATCGATGAAGGCTTTGGACATCGTAACTTTCTCTCCTTGAATGGTTGCGCTGAGGTCGGCAATCAGAATGTTGGTTTCACCGATGGATTTGAAATATCCTGCACGTGTTTCGTCTTTTGCATATTCCAAACGCCCTTCACCGACGGATACCTTGACCTTGGAGTCTTCATCCAACAGCTTTTGAAGTTCGCTGTCATAGGCTATTCTTACCTTGATATTATTCAAGGTACAAACCAGTTCTTTAAGATCCGTTACCGTATTTTCAGTAATTTCAAAATCCTGTTTGGAGAAGTAATAGGGCTTTTCGAACTCTGCCGGTTGTACTTCGTGAGACATGGCTGTGATACTGTAATGGCTTACCTTTAGCGTGAATATTTCGGGCATCTCGCTGCATTTCCACTCTTGCACCATTTTTTCTTCTTTATCCATATCGTAAATGCGGATGATGAAATTGTCGGTATTGATTCCTGCACGGGTAACTGTAGTAGCTGTTTTCTCGTCTACGGAGACTTTTAATGCAGACAGTCCTATTTGACCTTCGGCACGATTGTCTATGTCGTCAGGACCTTTTGGGGCGTTTCCCCATTGTTCGCGTTCGCATGAAGAGAATGCCAGAATAGCAAAGAATGCCAGAGTAAACAGGGTGTTTGATTTCTTCATATTTTGTTATTCATATATAAGTTCTAAATCGTCTATTTTGAGGCGGCTGCCTAAATGGGTGGTCCAGCCTGTTGCACAATCTGTCAAATCAATTGTTCCGGCTTTCTGTAAATCGTCACTGCCGAAAGAGGTTTTGGTTGTTGATAGAATATTGACATATATGTCAGTTGCTTTTTCCATATTTCCTTGGTAGTCGAGGTTGATATATGCTTCCTGATATTCGCTGTCTGCAGAACTAGCGGCTTCTGATATGTACGAGCCGCCTGCTATGACTTTATTCCCGCTGCGTATCTCGATTTCAACTTTAAAGTTGTCTGTCTGATAGGGAGTGTATTTATACCAGAATTTCATTCCGTAGGGTCGGGAGGTGAAAGGATGTCCAGTTGTTACGGTTTCTTTCTTGTCACTCCAATTATAGGTCCCTATGAATAAGCGCCCTGCTTTTGCTCCCTCGGGGTACATCGTGACAGGGGTACTCGAATATCCTCCGCCGGAACCGGCTGTGTGAATCTCCGCTGCTTTAGCACCGCTTTTTGCGTCTTTTACATAGATAACGGCCGGACAGGTTGTTGTCTGTACCGGTGCCACAACCCATGCTTGGGAATATTTGTTGTTTGTATCCCACCATATATCAGTAGCACCTTTAGTATAAGGGTAATAAAAATAGTGGGTGAAATTTCCAAAAGTCCCAGCAGACCACCGTGTATCGGAATCTGTATGCCAGTCTTCAAAACCGGAATTGGGTATCTGTAGTGCTTCTTCGGTTTTTACGGATACTTCATTCTTGACGGTAATTGTATTGGTTCCATCTATTACGGCTTTAAATATGTAATCGGTGCCAGGCTCTAATCCGCTAACCTCAACCGCATTTTTTATTTTTTCTTGTGATGGAGAAAACCAGTCTCCTGACGCTTTTCTGCATTTTACGGTAATATCCTTAACCGTCTTCAGATATTCGGTTGTTCCCTCTGTGTCTCCAACCAAATAGAGAGTGGCTTTTTTAGCCCATACATCCCCTTCGGGAGCAGTCAGGGAGCAGGATGATTCACCGATTCCTACTGTCACGGTCTTTTCTTTATCTCCCGCAATTACTTTTATCTGTTGAGGTTCCTGCAACCCGTCTTTGAACGTGATGGTTACTTGGTGCGTATCTTTATCGCTCTCTATGCTTGTAGGAACTAAAGGTTGCCAATAGCCGTATGCCTGATATTGATAGCTGACTTTGGATATGTCCCCTTTCAAAATGACGGTCAGCAGTATGGTAGTGCTTCCACGTTCGGCATTCATGGGCTTGGCTACGTCAAAACCATTAGGCAGAGATTTGATTTTGAGTACCAATGGCTCTTTGTTTACTTTACTCAATTTGTCTGTTGCGGTCAAGGTAAATGTATTTTCTTCGTCTGTTTCCGAATGAGATATATTGACCAGTACTTTTGTGAAGTCCAATATTGCCATTTTATCGACATTGGCACTTAATCCTTTTAACTCCAGCCCCAAATCTTGTAATGTGGTAAGCATGCCTGGTTCCGGATTTACCAGATCAATCTCGGCAGGCCATCCCTTGCTTAACAGAGAAGGAGAGCGGGTTGTCAAGACACATTTGGATATTCCGCCACGCGCCGTCAGCAAGGCTGATAAAGGGGATTCGGGTTCTGTCCATTCTGTTAACTCCCGGGCAACTCCCGATTCAAATCCCGTTGGCGTAAAGAACGGTGGCTGTGTGTTCAAGGCATCGTCCGAAATATCTATGGTTATCGGCACTCTTTCCGTTTCGTCTGTGAATGATACATCTAATTCCGTACCCCCTGCTTGTACGTCAAATTTCAGACGGTAATGCTGGCGTGCCTTTGCATTCTCTATGGTAGCGGCTTCAAATGTGACTTTGTTTCCTTGTTGTTTGCTTCCTGACAGGTAAATGCTTATCTTGCCAGGCTTTACGTATGCGGCCCTTGTTTCATTCTTGTCGAACGAGATGTCCGTACTGCCGGCAGGGCGTATGTTTACGGTGTAGTCTGTAAAATATTTTTTGAAAAGTTCCGTGTATTCTGTCGTAACTTTTACATTGGCAAGATAACATATGACCGATATGTTTGTACTTTCGTTCTTTTTTATGGAGAACTCTTTTGCTCCTTCGTAGTAAGGGGCTTCAAAACCTTGGGTTTCTATGTTTCCATAAGTGGCCTTTAGTGTATAGTTGCCGGCTGCAATTTCCGTTCCGTCTGTAAAGTCGGCATACCTGTTCCAGGTAAGTTGTACGTTATTATTTTGAAGAACGACAATTGAGAAGTCGTTGATGTCGGGTAATGTCTCTTCATCAGCGGTAGCACGTGTTACCATGTTTTCTACATTTGTATCAACTGCTAATTTCAGATTAAGTCTGCCCTGGTTTGCAGTTTGTTCATTCTCCCGCTCACATCCGGTCAATGTAATACATATTACTGTAAACATGGTTAGAAAAGTTGTATATTTTTTACCCATTAACAACAGTGTTTGGTTATCTTTTTACCTGCTAATTCTTGAAGTCGGGTACAAAAATATGTTTTTTAGATGAGATAATTAGCGCTTATTGCCTTGTTTTGCTGTTGTAAATGAAAAATGGGACATCATTTGTCCCATTTTTCTCAAAAAAAGAATAGTTGATTAATCTGGTTTTAATCTTGTTTTAGACATAAAATCTTATCGTGAGGGTAGCAATACTACTCCCTGTTTCTTCTTTCCGTCCATTTTGGCGGTTATAGGATGTTCAAAGTGCACGTGACGCAGGTATTTGGACTCATATACAGCAGGTTGCGCATTCAGAAAGTCTTGATTATACACACCGTCATTCATGAAAGCATTGATTGTGAAATAGCCTACTCCGAATGAAGTCAGGTTCTGGAAAAAGTGTGTTCCCTGGCTAGGATCGACACGATAGTTCGTCAGTCCTGCTTCTACAATGATACGCGCTGCACTGATGTGGGGCCATTTAACGGGAATACCGAGCCAGGTATCACTGCTGCCCCAACGTCCCGGTCCTATCAGTACATAGTTCTTGCCCTCGTCCAAAAATTGCTGGTTCAATTTTTCTATCTCCCAGGCTATTTCCTGATTGTGGGAAGCGCTGTAGTTGTCGGTCTTTACATAAATTACGTCCTGCAATTCATTCATTATGCCATGCCCTAATGAATTATTGGAACGGAGCAGCAGTTTTTCATCGGGAATGGCTGTGAGGTCCTCGTCAAGCATTTCCTTGCTGTCGACAATCGGGCGTATTTGCAATAGGTAGAACGTCCCGGTCTTGTCCTTTTCACGGTTCATGGTAGCTGCAAATTCGATTTCTACAGGACGGCGCATTTCCTGCTGTCCGTATTTCAATGCCAATTGCAAAATGCGGGGCAGAGGAAATACATCATGCTGCAAGATATTGGCGAAGGTGATAACCTTGCGTCCGCCCGGATATAAACCGTCACGGATTATCTGGTCGTAAGGGTCGTAGGTGGAAGCTATATATTTGAGAGAACCGTCTTTCTCGGCCTCTTTTACGTGTAATTTCAATAGGTTGAAACCATCGTCAATGGAGAAGTCATGTCCGGCGTTACGCAGGTCGAGTGCATAAAAACGTGTTTGGGTTTCTTTGAGCGCAATCTCCATTTCGCTGGTTTGCAGAACTTGGTTGGGGTGATAGGGAGAGAACCGGAGAGTCATACCGCCGTCTACGATGTATTTGCCCAGCCCGAGTGCCAGGTTGACAATACCCTCTTCAGCTTTTTCGTCTCCGATAGGATAATAGTTGAGCGAACGCGCCACGCCCGACATGGACGGGTAATAACGGTCGCCATACTGGTTGCCGACCACTTCTTGCAGGATTACGGCCATTTTCTCCTGGTCGATGACATTGCTTGTGGCTTGCATATAAGCCTTTGAATCGCGGAAATATACAGAAGCATAGACTCCCTTGATTGCATCGCTGAGCATACGGAGCATTTCATACTTATCGTCCAGATAAGGAATCATATAAGTATTGTATATACCGGCGAAAGGTTGGTAATGCGAGTCTTCCAATAGTGAGGAAGAGCGGATGGCAATAGGTGATTTTACCACATCGAAGAAAGTGAAAAAGTCCTCAACCAGACGGTCGGGCAGTTTGGCTTTCAGAAAGTAGCGGAGAATCACATCGTCGTCGGCATCGGACAAGGCTATCTGATACAGGTTGTTAGTCTCCATGAATTCATCGAACACATCCGTACACAGTACTACCGTTTTGGGTATGGCAACGCGGGCATTTTCAAATTCGTCGAATTCCGGATGATGTTTTACCATATTGTCAATGAATGCCAGGCCACGGCCTTTGCCGCCCAGTGAACCGTCGCCGATACGGGCAAAGTTCGAGTAACGGTCGAAACGGTCGCGTTTGAAAACAGCTACCACACCCTGGTTTTTCATCTTGCGGTACTTTACAATTGCTTCAAAGATGATTTTGCGGTGGGCATCCACATCCTGAAGACTGTTCCACGTAATAGGTTTCAAGAACTCGCCAATGGGAAACATGGCGCGTGAATAGAGCCAGCGGCTCACATGGTTGCGGCTGATATGATAGAGGAACGATTCTGCCGGTACGGCAAAGAGGATATTCTGAAGTTCTTTCAGATTCTTGACGCGGGCAATCTCTTCCAGTGTGTCGGGGTTGCGGAAGATAAAGTCGCCGAAACCGAAATTGTCCGATACGATACGGCGCAGGTCTACGTCCATTTTCTTTGAATTCTTATCGATAAAAGCCGCATCGTATTTGGCTGCGTACGACACATTCTCCGATTCGGACGATTGTATAATCAATGGAACAAACGGGTCTTCTTTCCGTATGGCGGCACACAGCTTGATACCAGCGAGTGCATCTTTCTCACCGCGTTCAACGCGAGGGAAGCGGACGTCGGTGATAACTCCCAGTATGTTGTTCTTGTATTTTTCGTATATGCCGATTGCTTCGTTGTAGGTACGTGCAAGGACGATTTTAGGACGTCCTCTCATACGTAGCGTACGTTGGTGGGCATTCAATGCTTCAGTGGAAAACTCCTGGCTCTGTTTCAATACGAATTTATAAAGATTGGGCAGGATAGAGGAGTAGAAACGGATACCGTCTTCTACCAGAAGAATAATCTGTACGCCCACTTCACTGACGTCGTGCTCCAGATTCATCTTGTCCTCTATCAGCTTGATGATGGAAACCAGCAAGTCGGTGTTCCCCAGCCAGCAGAAGATATAATCGAACGAACTGAGATCCTCGTTGGCAATGCGTTTGGTGATGCCGTGGCTGAACGGGGTCAGAATTACCATAGGGATGTGCTCGTATTGTCCCTTGATGGTTCGCGCTACGTCAAATCCCTCATTATCTCCCGTTCCCGGCATACATATAATAAGGTCGTATGGCATGGACGATAGTTGAGACAATGCTTCCTCGCAAGTAGATACCTGTGTAAAGCGCGGCGGATAGCGCAGGGAGAGTGAAGTATATTCATTAAAGATTTTTTCGTCGATACGGCCGTCGTCTTCCAGCATGAAAGCATCATAAGGATTGGCGATTAAAAGCACATTGAAGATACGTCGTGTCATGAGGTTGGCAAACTGCGTATCTTTGAAATAGAGCTGGTTTAATTTAAACTTACTGAGCATGTTTTCTCATGGTTTATTAGTTCGGAGGACAAAAGTAGCAATTTAAATGAAGAATGAGGAATGAAGGATAAAGAATTACCTTTGCAAGCAGTTTATACAGTTGCCCCCTGCTTTTTTGTTTGTTGTTCTTTTATATTCTATGTGATTTGACGTTTTATCATTATTTAATCAAAATATTGCTGCAATGTTTAGGTGTTTTGAAAAGTTTTCCTATATTTGCAGTGTTGTTTATTGACATTTTGTTCAGGCAACAAATAGTTAACAAGGTAATAACCTTTAAAACGTAATATTATGAATATCGAACGTATCATGTCCTCTTTGGAGGCAAAGCATCCCGGCGAGTCTGAATATCTTCAAGCCGTAAAGGAAGTACTTCTTTCTATCGAAGATATCTACAATCAGCATCCTGAGTTCGAGAAAGCGAAAATCATAGAACGGTTGGTTGAACCCGATCGTATTTTTACTTTCCGTGTTACGTGGGTGGATGATAAAGGCGAGGTGCAGACTAATCTCGGTTATCGCGTACAGTTCAATAATGCTATCGGCCCGTACAAAGGCGGTATTCGTTTCCACGCTTCAGTAAACCTCTCTATCTTGAAGTTCTTGGGGTTTGAACAGACTTTCAAGAATGCTTTGACCACTCTGCCTATGGGTGGCGGTAAAGGCGGTTCCGATTTCTCTCCGCGCGGTAAGAGCGATGCGGAAGTGATGCGTTTCTGTCAGGCTTTCATGTTGGAATTGTGGCGTCACCTCGGTCCGGATATGGACGTACCCGCCGGTGATATTGGTGTAGGTGGTCGTGAAGTGGGCTATATGTTCGGTATGTATAAGAAACTGACACGCGAATTTACAGGAACTTTCACGGGTAAAGGTCTGGAATTCGGCGGTTCATTGATACGTCCCGAAGCAACCGGTTTCGGTGGATTGTATTTTGTAAACCAGATGCTGGAAACCAAAGGTATAGATATCAAGGGTAAGACGGTTGCTATCTCCGGTTTCGGAAATGTGGCTTGGGGTGCAGCTACCAAGGCTACCCAGTTGGGTGCTAAGGTCATTACGATTTCCGGTCCCGACGGTTATATCTATGACCCGAACGGCATCAGTGGCAAGAAGATAGATTATATGTTGGAACTCCGTGCATCGGGCAATGATATCGTAGCTCCGTATGCCGATGAATTCCCCGGCTCTACTTTCGTTCCCGGCAAACGTCCGTGGGAGGTGAAAGCCGATATTGCTTTGCCTTGTGCAACGCAGAATGAGTTGAATGGGGAAGATGCACAGCATCTGATTGATAATAAGGTGACTTGTGTGGGCGAAATCTCCAATATGGGATGTACCCCCGAAGCTATCGACCTCTTTATTGAAAACAAGATTATGTATGCACCGGGTAAGGCTGTGAATGCAGGCGGTGTGGCTACCAGCGGATTGGAAATGTCACAGAATGCAATGCATCTCAGTTGGAGTGCGGCTGAGGTAGACGAGAAACTTCATGCCATTATGCACGGTATCCATGCTCAGTGCGTGAAATACGGAACAGAACCCGACGGCTACATCAATTACGTGAAGGGTGCTAATATCGCCGGCTTCATGAAAGTAGCCCACGCCATGATGGGTCAGGGAATTATCTAAGGAAAAACTTTGTTTAGTTGTATTTGTATTTGTGGTTTGTGCTGCCTGCGCCTGTGAAGGTGCAGGCAGCACTTTTTTACTATTTGTGGGTATTATTGTTTTTAATATAGTTATTTATCGGTATTGTGCCAGCTACCTGTGCGATCTAACTTTGCAGCGTGAAAATTAATTTATTAACGCTAAAAAGGAATAAGCTAAAATGAAAATTAAAGATGTATTGGTCATGGCGGCCATCGGTTTATTAGGAGCAGCATGTAGTGATGACGATAATAAGGGTAGTCAATGGGGAGACGGAGTTGGAGGTACGAAAACGAATCTGGATGTATCTGCCTATGATAAATGGACTTATGTAAATCTGAAAACCGGAGAAACGGAAATACATCCGGATACAAGCGAATGGATTTATACGGATGGTTCGGTAAGCGAGCCAAAAGCGAAGGAAACTATCGGTATCGAATGGCATATCGCCATACACCGTTATGAGATAAAAACAAACGGTGGCATGGTTTTCGATACGGAGAAAACAAAAATGAATGAAATTACGGAGTTGCCTGAAGGAGACTATAAAGCGGATGAAAACATAACAAACGAGAATGAAGAATATGCCATCATCACCGATATGAGCAAAATGATGCAAGGCAACGTCGGTTACGCCAAGACTGCAACTGTGAACAAAGTGTTGTGCAGTTGGGTGAAAAAGACGGAGACAGGTAGTATGCCTCCTACTATTTATGAACCGACAATGCATGTGATAGTTTTGAAGTGTAAGGACGGCAGTTGGGCGAAGCTTCAATTAACAGTTGCAGGAAACTCTGAAACGAATAAGAGCGGTTTTGTTACATTCAATTACGAATTTATCCCGATTAAATAAGAATGAGACGGGTTCTTTGTTCCTTACTTTTTTTGCTGGCAGCGGCAGTGCCCACTGTCTTTGCGGAGGAAGTGGACGAAAGGGATAGCAACCGTTATCGCTATTCCATATTGGGAGATGTTGTAGATGAAAACGGGCTGCCAATGCCTGGAGCTACGGTTAGGGTGCTGGAAACTACTTTCGGAGCAGGCACGGATAGCGACGGTGAATTTGTTATCCATTTGGAAAATGCGAAAGAATATACGCTGTTGGTTTCATTCATAGGATACGAATCTCAGGAAGTAAAAGCGGTTCCGGCTGTACGTCCGCCGCGACTGCATATCCGATTGGTTCCTTCTTCTAATCAACTGAATGATGTAGTGGTAACCGGTTCGTTTGTTGCAAAACCGTTGAAAGAGGTACCTGTACTGACGCGTGTAATATCTCAAAAGGAGATTCAGGCACTCAATCCGATGAACGTCGAAACTTTGCTGCAATACGAACTGCCGGGTTTGCAGATTGGGTATAATTCCATGAGTCAGATGCCTGAGATATCTTATCAAGGCATGGACGGAGAGTATATGCTGTTTTTGATAGACGGCGAACGCGTAAGTGGGGAAGGAGCCGACCATAATGTTGATTTTACCCGTTTCAATGTAGACGATATCGAACGTATAGAAGTCATTAAGGGAGCCCAGTCCACAATCTATGGTTCCAATGCATTGGGTGGAGTCATCAATATCATTACAAAGACCGCCAATCGTCCCTTTAGCGGAAATTTGAATGCACGTTATGCCGGTTCCAACGGACAGAAATATACAGCTTCTACCGGTGTGAAGAAAAATCGTCTTACTTCTTATACCAGCCTTACCTATCGTACAAAAGATACTTATGAGATAGGTGATGAGGTAGGTAAGACCACCGTAACGGAAGGAAGTGACGGTTCTTCGGCAGAGGAGCAGGCAGATGCCGGTTCCACCACGGTCTACGGATACAATATTTGGGATTTTTTGCAGAAAATAGGCTATACCTGTAATGAAAAGCTAAATGCGGATTTGAAAGGTTCGTTTTACCGCAATAAACGGGACAAGCGTGTGGGCAAGATGTACCAGGACATATTCCTTGATTATACCTTGAACGGTAAGGTAACATATCTTCCTGGAGAAAAACAGCAACTTGTAATAGGATATATTTATGATAATTATCAGAAGAACCAGGACTATTTCTTATCCGGAAAGAAAACTACGGATTACCGTAATATCAAGCAGACACCGCGTATCGATTATACCGGAACATTCGGCAAGCATACTGTCAGTGTCGGGTTCGAAGGTGACTTTGAGTACCTGAAACATTATATGCTGGAAGACAGCTCCCATGTTAACAACCAGTTGTACGCTTTCTATGTGCAAGAAGACTGGGATATCCTCGATGAGCTGAATATCGTGGCGGGAGTACGTGCCGACTATCATGAGAAATATCATTGGCATGTCACTCCGAAGGTTTCTTTACTGTGGCATTTTTGCGACCATGTCTCTTTCCGTGCCGGTTATGCACAAGGATTCCGTTCGCCTTCTCTGAAAGAACTCTACCAGGCATACGATATGGGCGGTATGGGTTGGTTCATGCTGTACGGTAATCCGGATTTGAAACCGGAAACCAGCAATCAAGTCTCTCTGTCCGGCGAGTTTACCAAGAGAGGGCTGAACATGTCGGTTTCTTTTGCCCACAACCGTTTCAGGAACAAGATAGCCTATATGTCATTGGGCGACGGTTCGAGCGACATGCAATATGTAAATGCCGATAACGCCAAAACTACGGCCTTGGAGACAATTTTGCGCTACCGTTTTGGTTTCGGGCTGATATTGACTGGTTCTTATGCTTATACGAACGATTATGAAGAGGTTGACGGACGGAATACTTCTTTGGTGCGCCCGCATACGGCAACTTTCAATGCTATGTATTCGCATAAGTTCGGAAAGATAGGTTTTAACTGTTCGCTGAACGGGCAGTGGGGGGCAAAGTTCGATACTTATACAAGAAACCAAAATGATGACGGTACTTATGCGTATGAAATAACCACTTACGATGCACGTACGATGTGTTCGTTGAATACCGGAGTTACCCTTCCGAAAGGCATATCCCTCAATCTGGGTATCGATAACCTGTTCAATTATAAAGACAAGGCTGCCGATAGTTCCCTGCAGGTTCCGCAAAAAGGAATCAGTGTAATAGGAACCGTAAATCTTAATATTGCAGATATGTTCGGGTTATAAATATTAAAATATCGATATGAAGAAAAAACAACTATTGGGGAGCGGCTGTGCGGCCGTCCTCGTGTTGCTGCTTATAGGTATCTGGAACTTATGGTTCAGTTCTACAAGAGTAGCATTTGTCAATTATCAAGTTATCAGTCTCGGACAAATATCCAAGGCTAATGATAATTCGTTTATAAAGATAGCAGAAGTCAGTACCGACGAACTGGATAAACTGACTTCCTACGACATGGTATTTATCAATGCCATGGGGATGAGAATAACGGAAGAACAGCGTGCGCAGATACAGAAGGCTGCCGATGGCGGCTTGCCCATTCTGACCACTTCCGCCACCAATCCTGCCAATGAGATAATTTCGCTGGACTCTATCCAGGCCGACACTTTGAGAAGTTATCTGGGGAATGGCGGGCGCCGTAACTACCGTAGCATGCTGAATTATGTACGTAAGCATATCGACGGCAAGCTTATTTCGGTAGACGAACCTGAAGCTGTAACAGAACGTTCCAATGATATGATATATCATGCCGACCCGAAGAAGCCGGAGGATGAAGAACTCGGTTTCAATACGATAGCCGGATACAATGCTTTCCTACAGGAAAACGGGCTGTTGCAAGAGGGAGCTCCCCGTATCATAATCACTGGTATGATGGGCGAACCGGCAGACCTTATCCGGAAACTGGAGGAGACGGGTAATGTCGTTTATCCGGTACGGAGTATGAAAGGCTTCATTGGCAGGCACCAAATTGATTCGGTATCCCCCTCGGCAGTCATCAATATGGCGCACGGGCGCATGGGAGACTATATCGTGGATTACCTGACACAACAGAATATCCCGTTGTTTACTCCGCTGAATGTAAACCGGCTCGTAGAAGAGTGGGAGAACGACAAAATGGGAATGAGTGGCGGATTTCTCTCGCAAAGTGTCGTAACCCCCGAAATAGACGGGGCTATCCGTCCTTTCGCTTTGTTCGGACATTATAGGGATGAAGAAGGATTGCAGCATGCTTTTGCCATTCCCGAGCGTTTGGAAACTTTTGTAGAGACGGTGAATAACTATATCAAGTTGCAGAACAAGCCCAACAATGAAAAGCGCGTGGCGATTTATTATTATAAAGGCCAGGGACAGAACGCAATGGCTGCTGCCGGTATGGAAGTTGCCCCTTCGCTTTACAACCTATTGCTGCATTTGAAGAAAGAAGGGTATAAGGTAGACGGCTTGCCGGCATCCTCCAAAGAACTGGAACGTATGATACAAGCACAGGGAGCTGTGTTCGGAACGTATGCGGAAGGAGCTTTCGACAACTTCATGAAGAACGGGCGTCCCGAGCTGATTACCAAAGAACAGTACGAAAGTTGGGTAAGGAAAGTACTCAGGCCGGAAAAATATGCGGAAGTCGTATCTTCCTTCGGAGAATTTCCCGGTGAGTATATGGCTACCGGCGACGGACGTCTGGGAGTTGCCCGCTTACAGTTCGGGAATGTGGTGTTGCTGCCGCAAAATGCCGCCGGAAAGGGAGACAATGCGTTTAAGATTGTTCATGGTACGGATGCCGCACCTCCTCACACTTATATTGCATCTTATTTGTGGACGCAGTTCGGTTTTAAGGCCGATGCGTTGATTCACTTCGGTACTCATGGCAGTCTGGAATTTACACCGAAAAAGCAGGTTGCTTTGAGTAGTAACGACTGGTCCGACCGGCTGGTAGGCGCTTTGCCTCATTTCTATATTTATTCGATAGGAAATGTGGGAGAAGGTATGATAGCCAAACGCAGGGCATATGCAGGCTTGCAGTCTTACCTCACCCCTCCGTTCCTCGAGAGCAGTGTCCGTGGTATCTATCGTGAACTTGTGGAGAAAATTAAGATATACAATAATGCTGTCAGTGCTTGTTCTAACGGTGCGCACGAACAGGAATCCCGGAAAGATATGCGTAGCGAAGTCGATTTGCGCCGTGCTTCTTTGGCTGTGAAGGCAGCGGCGGTGAAGCTGGGTATTCACCGCGAGCTGGAACTGGACAGCGTACTCACCGTTCCTTATACGGAAGATGAGATTTTGCGTATCGAGAACTTTGCCGAGGAACTGGCTACGGAGAAAATAACGGGACAGCTTTATACAATGGGCGTTCCTTATGAAGATGCGCGCATTAAGAGCAGCGTGTACGCTATGGCTACCGAACCGATTGCATACAGCCTGCTTGCCTTGGACAAACTCCGCAAACGCGCCGACGAAAAAACGGTGAAACACCGCGCTTTGTTCACACAGCATTATCTGAATCCTGCCCGTACTTTAGTAACCCGGTTGCTGGCTAATCCGGCTTTGGGAACAGACGAGCTCATCTGCCGTGTGGCGGATATCATGCCCGACGAACTTGCCAAAGCCCGGAAGATGGAAAAATCGCGTAATGCGCCGCAGGGCATGATGGCGATGATGATGGCTATGGGAGACGGAGAGAAAGCCCCAATGAAGAAAATGCCTTCTTCCGTAGAATATACCAAAGAAGAAATCACTTTTGCTTTGGCAGTCATGGAAGTCGAGCGCACAATTAAAAATGTCGGAGAATATAAAAAGGCACTTATAGAAAGTCCGGAAAAAGAACTGCTCAGCATGACGAATGCATTGAACGGCGGATATACCCTGCCTTCACCGGGGGGCGACCCGATAGTAAATCCCAATACCTTGCCTACCGGACGCAACCTCTACGGAATCAATGCAGAGGCTACCCCGAGCGAGGCGGCATGGGAGAAAGGCATACAGTTGGCAAATAATACAATCGAGATGTATAAACGCCGGCACAATGATAGCATTCCCCGTAAAGTAAGCTATACGCTGTGGAGCGGCGAGTTCATCGAGACGGAAGGAGCCACTATCGCCCAGATACTCTATATGCTGGGTGTGGAACCTCTGCGGGATGCTTTCGGCCGTGTTACGGATTTGAAACTCATCCCCTCGAAAGAGCTGGGACGCCCGCGTATCGATGTGGTAGTACAGACGAGCGGGCAGTTGAGGGACATTGCAGCTTCCCGCCTGTTCCTTATTAACCGAGCGGTTGAAATGGCTGCCCATGCAAAAGACGACCAGTACGAAAATCAGGTTGCTGCCGGAGTGGTCGAAGCAGAACGGGTATTGATAGAAAAAGGCCTGACTCCTAAAGACGCCAGGGAGATTTCTACGTTCCGCGTGTTCGGAGGAGCTAACGGCGGTTATGGAACCGGTATCCAGGGTATGGTGATGAGCGGTGACCGTTGGGAAAGCGAGAAAGAAATAGCAGATACCTATTTGAACAATATGGGTGCTTACTATGGTAGTGAAAAGAATTGGGAAGCCTTCCGTCAATTCGCTTTCGAAGCTGCGCTGACACGTACGGATGCGGTTATACAGCCTCGCCAGAGCAATACGTGGGGAGCATTGAGCCTCGACCACGTGTACGAGTTTATGGGCGGGCTCAACCTGGCTGTTCGTAATGTGACGGGAAAAGACCCGGATGCTTACCTGAGCGATTACCGCAATCGCAACAACTTCCGCATGCAGGAGGTCAAGGAGGCTATCGGAGTGGAGAGCCGTACGACTATCTTCAACCCTACCTATATCAAGGAGAAAATGAAAGGAGAAGCAGGTGATGCGAATACATTTGCCGAGATTGTACAAAACACATATGGCTGGAATGTGATGAAGCCCAAAGCTATCGATAAGGAAATGTGGGATGAGATATATAATGTGTACGTAAAGGATAAGTTCGGCCTGGGCTTGCATGAATATTTCGAGCAACAGAATCCGGCAGCTTTGGAGGAGATGACTGCTGTTATGCTGGAGACGGTGCGCAAGGGAATGTGGAAAGCCAGCGAGCAGCAAGTGGCCGATATAGCCAAGTTGCATACCGATTTGGTAAACAAGTACAAACCCTCCTGTTCCGGCTTTGTTTGCGACAATGCCAAGTTAAGGCAGTTCATTGCTTCGAAAACCGATGCGCAGGCAGCGGCGGAATATAAGAAAAACATTGTTCAGATACGTGAAGCTGCCGCATCCGATGACAAGAAAGGGATGGTGATGAAAAAAGAGGAGATGGCTTCTACCGCAGAAGAACAGACCAATGTACTGAGCAATACGATAGTCGGTTTGGTAGTAGTGCTTGCTATCGTCGTACTGCTGTTGCTCGTCCGTCATCGTCGTAAAAAACTACAGGAATAATGGAAACGGTTGTTTTTGTACTTATGATATTGGTTTGCTTCAACTTCATGTTGAAGCAAACTTATCGTAAATTAAGGTCGGTGCTGGTAATATCCGTCATCTGTGCCTTGTTTGTAGGGCTGATGTGGCCTTATGCTATCGAGCAGTCCAAAACCCAGATTGCCGACTGGCTGGCTAATCCTGCACTGATGCTCGATACCTCCGTTGTACTGAGCGTGGAAGTGGTTCTGCAGATGGCCTTCTGCATGCTGGCTGCACATATCCAAAGTGCCGGACCTGTGAAGAAGCGCGTGCTATGGGCTTATAAGGCACTGCGCTGGTTTCCGGGTATTTTAGTTTTTCCGGTGCTGTTCTGCGGCTTGGTCGCATTGATATTCTCCTTTCCCGGGGTATCCTTTTCCCTGATTGCCTGGAGCATGGCAGCGGCGGTATTCGTATTGATACCTGCCGGGAGCTTCCTTTTGCGCTGGTTACTGCCCGAAAAAGAACTTCGGCTGGAATTGCTTTTCCTCGCCAATGCCCTGATTGCTATTTTGGGAATTATCGCTACTGTCAGCGGCCGTACGGCAGTGAAAGGAATAGACGAGGTAGACTGGGGAGCGTTGGCAGGCTTGACAATCCTGCTTGTTGCCGGTGCATTGGTCGGAATGATTTTAAGAAAAGTGAAATTGAAAAGACAAACTAACTAATTAAATAAAAATTATGAATTACATTTCAGACATTCTCTATTGGATATCTACAGGGCTTCTGGTTCCTGTTATCGTATTGTTGATTATTCTTTTCGGACGTTCGGTCTTGCTCCTCGGAAACTTTTTCGGGCAATATCTGGCTATCCGTAAGACCGATGCCTTGCTGCGCAAGGAGTTGGATGCACTGACTCCTGAAACAGTTTCGGAGCTGGGCGGACACCTCTCCAAGAAGAACAACTCTTTGGTGGTTGCTTACATTCACCGTATTATCGAGATGAAAGATAGTCCGGCGCACGTGCAGCGCCTGCTTGCCGATTTTGAGATAGCGGCGGATAAAGATTTGGCAATATCCAAGACTCTAACCAAAATGGGACCGATGTTGGGATTAATGGGAACGCTGATTCCAATGGGTCCGGCACTTGTAGGGCTTTCCACCGGTGACATTGCCTCGATGGCCTACAATATGCAGGTGGCATTTGCCACTACGGTTGTCGGGCTGTTCTCCAGTGCTATCGGGTTTATAACACAGCAAGTCAAGCAGCGTTGGTATTTGCAGGATATGACTAATCTCGAATTTCTCTCTGAATTGTTAAACCAAAATCAAAAAGAATAATGAAAAGGCGTTTGCTGAGAAAAGAAGAAGATAGCGACCCGATGAGTGTGGTAAGCAATCTTTTCGATGTTGCAATGGTATTTGCCGTAGCACTTATGGTTGCATTGGTGAGCCGTTACAATATGACCGAGATGTTCACTCAGGAAGATTTCACTATGGTAAAGAATCCCGGAAAAGAGAACATGGAGATTATTACGAAAGAAGGTCAGAAAATCAATAAATATACTCCGTCGGAGAATCAGGATGCCAAAAGCGGTAAAAAAGGCAAAAAGGTAGGGATTGCTTATGAGTTGGATAACGGCGAGATTATTTATGTGCCCGAAGAGTAATTCCATTGCACCTAAAATTATTACCTTTGCTGCTCGAAATTTATAAATAACTAAGAGATGTTACAACCGGAATTGAAATTAAGACGTGATAAGATACGTGCCCTCATGGCCCAACAAGGTATCGATGCGGCACTTATTACCTGCAATGTAAACTTAATCTATACGTATGGTTGCGTAGTAAGCGGCTATTTATATCTGCCGTTGAATGCTCCTGCGCGTTTGTTCATAAAGCGCCCTAACGATATTGAGGGCGAGCATATTCATCCTATCCGTAAGCCGGAGCAAATAACCGGATTATTGAAAGAATGCGGTCTTCCTTTGCCGGTCAAGTTGATGCTGGAGGGTGACGAACTACCCTTTACGGAATATAATCGTTTGGCTGCCTGCTTTCCCGAAACAGAGGTTGTGCCTTGCGGCACTGCGTTGATTCGTCAGGCACGAAGCGTAAAAACTCCGATGGAAATCGAAATGTTCCGTCGTTCCGGAGCTGCCCATACAAAGGCATACGAACAGATTCCCTCGGTTTATCAGCCGGGAATGACCGACCGTCAATTATCTGTTGAAATAGAGCGGTTGATGCGTCTGGAAGGTTGTCTGGGTATTTTCCGCGTATTCGGACAGAGTATGGAAATCTTCATGGGAAGTCTTTTGGCCGGTGACAATGCAGCGGTTCCTTCTCCGTATGATTTTGCATTGGGCGGCAAAGGGCTTGATCCTTCATTGCCCGGTGGCGTGAGCGGCACTCTCCTGCAAGCGGGGCAATGTTTCATGGTGGATATGGGTGGAAACTTCTATGGTTACATGGGCGATATGAGCCGTGTGTTCTCCATTGGCAAGTTGCCGGAACAGGCCTATGCTGCACATCAGACGTGTTTAGAAATACAAGAGGAGATTGTGGCAATGGCAAAACCGGGAACTGTTTGTGAAGATATGTATAACAGGGCTATTGAAATAGTAACGAAAGCCGGTTTTGCGGATTATTTTATGGGAGTAGACCAAAAGGCAAAATTCATAGGGCATGGCATTGGTTTGGAAATAAATGAAATGCCCGTATTGGCTCCTCGTATGAAGCAGGAATTGGAACCGGGTATGGTTTTTGCTTTGGAACCCAAGATTGTTTTACCCGGTATAGGTCCTGTCGGAATTGAAAACTCATGGGCAGTAACCACCGACGGCCTTGAGAAACTGACTTTGTGCAAAGAAGAAATCATAGAATTATGATGGATAATTAGTGGTTAGTGATTAGTGATTAGTGGTTAGTGATTAGGTTGGTAATTACGTCGCATGACAGTTGCTAATCGTTAACCGCTAATCACTAATCACTAACCGCTTACTTCACCCTTCTGTTTAATTGGTTATTAGCCTTGGACGGTTTTGATTTTCCGATTCTTTTTCCTGTCGGTTTGGCTTTTTTGTTCCGGTTAGGGTGCGATTGTGCGTTTTTATTCCCCTTCATAATATTCACATAGATAATAACGGGCGATAAAGTCCCAATTTTGCTGTAGTATTTCTTTGCCGTTGTCAAATGGAAATTGCACATCGGGTAATATTCCTTTGAGCATACCGTACTTTATTAAGTCGAACGGGCAGGCTCCCGGGCGGCAAAAGAGTTTGTAGCCTTCGGCAGCAGCGCGTTTGGCATTGTACATCGGGTTGTGCTCTTCACAAAAATAGGCAGCTACATCGTGGGCTATTAGCATACCTTTGGCATTGGCGTATATTACGAATTCTTTCTTGTACTGTAAGTCAGGAAGTAAAGCAGAACGGGTATTTTCCCATTTTAGAACTTCAACAAAGAATTTGCAGAGTTCTTTATAGGTAGCAAAATATAGTAAAGGTTTGCCACCGCTGTATTCCAGACAATGCTCCACATCCTTGCTTAGTTTTGTTTCAGGAGTGATTTCGGGAAGAGGAACAAAGGGCATATCTAACAAATCCGGTCCCATTACCCATAAAAAAGAAGAAGTTTTTTCATTGATAGGCGCTTCTTCAAATTTTTCGTCCATCATTTTATAAGCTTCCTGAGCTAAAGCCAACAAGTCCTTATCATACGGATTTTGTAACGTATATTCATCCGGTCCATAGAGTGCAAAGTGTGATTTTAATGTCCACAGTACAAATGCTATATCTTCCGGATTGATTTCATCGGGGATGTAGCTGTCGGATAGCGGATAGAAGGGAAGGTAGGTATTATACTGTTTGTAGTATAATTCGGTGAATGTCTTCCAACCGCCGGTCTGGGCAATTGCATCCTGAAAATACATAGTGAGTGATACTGTGGCATCTTTCTGCGCATAGTCATCTTCCTTGAATAGAGGAGATTGCTTTACTAACGATAGGATACTTGCTGAAAAATTGAGATACCATTGGTCGCCGGGTAGTACACGTGTACGTTCGTTGGCAGCCAACCATTGTTTCATGGGAATAGGAACTGGCTTCATTGCTTGTTTACTTTTAATGTATGAATAATATGTATGGACTATAATCTTTTCAGAGCCAGCTTGATAACCTGTTCTACCGGTGCATTGGCATCTTCCTTCAAAATAGCCGTTACTACTTTTTGTGAAGGAGCTTGTGCAAATCCCAGCATTGTAAGGGCGGCTACGGCTTCTTCTTGTACTTGTGCATTGGCGGCGGTAAAGGCAGGACCGGTTATGTCAACCGCTCCGGAAGCCATTCCACAGGTTTTTATTTTGTCTTTTAAATCGACTATCACACGCTGGGCTGTTTTTAAACCGATTCCTTTCACCGTTTTCAGCAAGTTGGCATTCTCCGTGCTGATAACATTTATCAATTCGGAAGGCGATAAAGCCGAAAGAATCATGCGGGCCGTATTGCCGCCGATGCCTGATACGGAAATCAGCAGAAGGAACAGCTCACGCTCTTGCTTGTCTGCAAAACCATAAAGGATATAGGCGTCTTCGCGGATAGCTTCATAGATATATAGCTTGCAGCTTTTCTTTCCTTGTATGGCAGCATATGTGTTCAGGGAAATATTTACGGCATATCCCAAACCGTTACAGTCTATAGTTGCGCTTGCCGGACTCAGCTCGGCAATTTCACCTTTAATGTATTCTATCATATGATTATTATTCCTAATTCTGCGAATGTAGGAATTATTATTGACTTTTAGTCTCTAAAAAAAGAAAAACTCTGTGAAACTTGAGGGCTTCTATAGTTAAGTTATAAATTAAAATGCTTACTTTTGCGCTCATAAAATAGAAAGTTGATAACTAAAACCGATAAAAAGATGAAAAAAGTAAGAGCAGCCATCGTGGGTTATGGCAATATCGGACATTTTGTACTTGAGGCATTACAGGCAGCTCCTGATTTCGAAATCGCAGGAGTAGTACGTCGTGCAGGGGCAGAGAACCGTCCTGCAGAATTGAGTGAATATTCCGTAGTGAAAGATATCAAAGAGTTGAAGGATGTGGATGTGGCCATCCTTTGTACTCCTACGCGTAGCGTTGAGAAATATGCTAAAGAGATATTGGCACTTGGCATCCATACAGTGGACAGCTTCGATATTCATACCGGCATTCCGGCATTGCGCCGTACACTGGATGCTGAGGCAAAAGCACATAATACTGTTTCTATTATTTCTGCCGGTTGGGATCCGGGAAGCGATTCTGTTGTGCGTACCTTGCTGGAGGCTATTGCGCCGAAGGGAATTACCTATACCAACTTCGGTCCGGGTATGAGTATGGGACATACGGTGGCAGTAAAGGCTATCGAGGGTGTAAAAGCCGCTCTTTCAATGACGATTCCTACCGGTACGGGCATACATCGCCGTATGGTCTACATCGAACTGAACGATGGTTACGAATTTGACAAAGTAGCTGCCGCCATCAAAGCCGATCCATATTTTGTAAATGACGAAACGCATGTGAAACTTGTTCCGAGCGTAGATGCACTGCTTGATATGGGACACGGTGTAAACCTGACCCGTAAGGGTGTTTCCGGAAAAACACAGAACCAACTGTTCGAATTCAACATGCGCATCAATAATCCGGCGCTTACTGCGCAAGTGCTGGTATGTGTGGCACGTGCTGCAATGCGTCAGCAACCGGGTTGCTATACAATGGTTGAGATTCCGGTTATCGACCTTCTGCCGGGCGACCGTGAAGAGTGGATTGCACACCTGGTATAAAAATATAAAAAAACAGATGGTGCGTTTATATGGAATGCACCATCTGTTACTACTGAACGCATCGTCTGTTATAGTCAAACAGACGATGTGTTTTTTATATTCTAATCATCAGAAGAAGAATCTGAGCACATCATTGAAGTTAGCCCAAATCAGCAAGCCGAACAATAGGAACATACCTACCATTTGAGCACGCTCCATAAACTTATCGCTGGGTTTGCGACGTGCTACAATTTCGTAGATGAGGAACAGGACATGTCCGCCGTCCAATGCCGGAATAGGCAGAATGTTCATGAAAGCAAGAATGATTGAAAGGAATGCCGTCATGTACCAGAACTGATACCAGTCCCATGTTGCAGGGAAGATGCTGCCGATTGTTCCGAAACCGCCAAGCTGTTTGGCACCCTCTTTAGAGAAAAGATACTTCATCTGGCTGACATAACCTTTCAGCGTATTTACTCCCAGGGTAACCCCGGCCGGGATAGATGCGAAGAAACTATATTCTTTCTTTACAACGGGCAACAGTTTGTTTGTCTGCAGGGATGCAGCGACACCGATTTGATATAAAGAATCTGTAGTCAGCTTTACGGTATCCGCTACCCCCGCTCTGACGTAAGTCAGGGTGAGAAGACGGCTGGTACTGTCGTTAGCTGCTTTTTGGCGATTCAGCATTTCTTCCTTAAAGTCGAAATAAGCGATGTTACGTCCATCCAATTGAGTGATGCTGTCACCCGGTTGTAATCCGGCAAGTGCGGCAGGTTGTCCCGGCATAATGCTGTCGATGACAAACGGATAGCGGAATGAAGCGAAACGGACACTGTCGGCAAGCAGGCGTTCCATCATATCTTCGGGGATGTACACGGATACTTCCTGCCCGTTACGCAATACGCTGACCTGACGTGCATCGACGATGCTTGTCAGCATGTCGCCACCATAGCGTTCAAAAGGTACGCCGTCGGCGGATACCAATATATCGCCGTCACGGAAACCGATTGCTTTAGCCGTTTCATTAAAGTCCATGCCCAGCGGGGCTTTCTGCAAAGGTACATATTCATCTCCCCACGCAAAGAGTATCATGGAGTAGATGAACAATGCCAACAGGAAATTGAACAGTACGCCGCCTATCATAATCAGCAGACGCTGCCATGCCGGTTTGGCGCGGAATTCCCACGGTTGCATGGGCTGTTTCATCTGCTCGGTATCCATAGACTCGTCTATCATACCTGCAATTTTGACGTACCCGCCTAAAGGCAACCAGCCGATACCATATTCCGTTTCACTGTTTTTCGGTTTGAATTTGAACAAGGTGAACCAAGGGTCAAAGAACAAACAGAATTTTTCCACTCGTGTCTTAAATAAACGAGCGAAGAGGAAGTGCCCGCCTTCATGGATTATTACGAGCAATGAAAGGCTCATTATAAGTTGCAGGGCACGGATCAAGAATGTTTCCATCTAATTATTTACTATTTTATTATTTGCAATTTAATTTTTAACTATCAATTCTTTTGCTATTCGTCTGGCTTCTGCGTCAGTTGCCACATAGTCTTCGTAAGCAGGTTTTTGTATAAAGGATACGCGCGCCATTGTCTTCTCGATTACGTCGCTCATGCCGAGGAATGATATTTCGTCCCGTAGGAAAGCGGCTACCACCACCTCATTGGCTGCATTGACGATACATGGCATGTTTCCTGCACGGTGCAGCGCTTCGTATGTCAGCGCCAGGTTGCGGAAACGTTTCGTATCCGGCTGCTCGAATGTCAGGTCCGTGCACAATTTGAAGTCCAGCCGGGGGAAAGACGCTTTCAGGCGTTCCGGATAGGAGAATGCGTACTGAATGGGCAGGCGCATATCCGGCATTCCCAACTGCGCTTTCACTGCTCCGTCCTCAAACTGCACCATTGAGTGAATGACGGATTGCGGATGTACCACTACTTCTATCTGGTCGGGGCGTACACCGAACAGCCATTTTGCTTCAATCACTTCAAACCCCTTGTTCATCATGGAAGCGGAGTCTATTGTAATTTTGGCTCCCATGTCCCAATTGGGGTGCTTCAAAGCCTGTGCCTTGGTTACGGTGGCAAGCTGCTCCATTGTACAGGTACGGAACGGGCCGCCGGAAGCTGTCAGTATAACTTTCTCGACAGGGTTACCCATTTCTCCGGCTAAACACTGGAACACGGCAGAATGTTCGGAGTCTACCGGCAAGATGGGAGTACCGCTGAAACGTGCCAGGTCGTTGATAAGCTCGCCCGCCACGACTAATGTCTCCTTGTTGGCGAGGGCTATCGTCTTGCGTGCGCGGATTGCGTTCATAGTAGGTTTCAGCCCGGCATAGCCTACCATGGCTGTCAGTACCATGTCGATAGGTTTTTCCGCCACAATCTGGCATAAGGCCTCTTCGCCGGCATACACTTTGATGGGTAGGTCGGCAAGTGCGTCTTTCAGTTGTTGATATTTCGTTTCGTTTGCTATTACCACTGCTTCAGGCTTGAACTTGCGTGCCTGGGCAATCAAATCCTCTACCCGGTTGTTGGCTGTCAGTACATAGGCTTCGTATCGGTCGGGATGTTCCTCTATGACCTGTAATGCCTGTGTACCGATAGAGCCGGTAGAGCCAAGTATGGCAATTTGTTTCTTCATCAGTCTTATAATTTATGCTTTCAGGTTTATATCTTATACTTAATGCTTTATACTTTTAAAATACGATATAGAGTTCCGGGTTTACCGCCCTTCCTTTGTGCCACAGTTCGAAGTGCAGGTGCGGTCCGGTAGTCAGTTGTCCGCTGTTGCCTACCAGGGCAATGGCTTCTCCGCCTTTTACGGTGTCGCCTTCGCGTTTCAACAAAGAGCCGCAATGCTTGTAGACGGATACGAAATCCTGGTTATGCTGTACCTCTATCAAATAGCCGGTTTCGGCTGTATAGGTACTCAGAATGACCGTTCCGTCCAGGGTTGCCAATACGCTTTCTCCCGGATTGGCGGCTATATCCGTTCCGAAGTGCCTCTTTTCGGCATTGAAAGGAGATGAAATCATGCCGCGGGTGGGGCGGTAGAATATCAGTCCGTCTACTTCGGGGCGTGAGGCGATGCTCGTCAGGTTGTATTTCTCCGTTTCCTCGTACTGTTTGCGGAATTCAGCCTCGCGTTGCGTTCGTTCCATAAGCGAATCTTCCCGTACGGTAGTCAGGGAGTCGATGGAATGGATGGTGTCGGTTTTGATTTTACCCAGAAAGATGTCCTGGATATTCATTATGTACAGATTCTGTCTGTCTACGAGTTGCTGGAGTGAGTCTACACGCAGGGCATTCTCCACGACCTGCGCACGAATTTCACTGTTCATGTATCCGGGCAGGTAATTGCGCAACGGGGTAAAGGCAACAATCAGGGAGGCAATCAGAAAGAGTACCGTCAGTACGGAAAGCAATACGGAGATTCCGTTCAGTTTGGACACACGTAAGGTGACAATATCCTCAAGGGTATTCTCGTTCGTAATGGTCAGTCTGTATTTGAACTTGATATTACTCCAAAAGGCTTTTCTTCTTTTTTTCTTCTTATTTGCTGCCACTTATAAACTTTCTATTTATAATTTGAACTTTGCGTTTCGCGCCTTATTCACGCTTCTTCCGTATCGTCTAAAGCAAGTAATCCTTCCGGCAGGTCCACCGTGATAACCTTATGCTTCTGGTCGATGTCCATAATGAAATCTTCCTGTGCCGGAATCAGCAATTCTTCTCCTTTATAATCTACCACGAACAGAGTGTTGATGGTAGAGGTATCCACATCCGTCACTTCACCCAGTTGGCCGTGGTGTACTTCTTCCATACGGAAACCGACGAAGAAATCCCAACTGAGTTCTCCCGGTCCGGCTCCTTCGGCATGCTTCACGGGAAAATAAACCTCAATGTTGGTAAACATCCGTGCGCGTTCTGCCGTATCCACTCCTTCAAGTTTGACGAGAGCCGTAGTGTCTGAGCGGAAACGATATTCTTCGATAAAGAATGGTACGAATATACCGTCCAACAAGCAGATGAGACATTCGGCCTCTACACGGTCGAAAATATCATCCGTAAAGGTGAATGACAATTCTCCGTGAATGCCATGAGGTTTGTTGAATATACCTATTTTATATACTTCTTCTTTTCGTATCATATCGTTTTATCGCCTTGTCTGTTGCTTGTCACTTCCTTATATTCTCGTTATTCTTGCTCCGATTGCATTCAGCCGTCCTTCTATATTCTGATACCCCCGGTCTATCTGCTCGATGTTATGAATACGGCTGATGCCGTCGGCGCTCATGGCGGCTATCAGCAGAGCAATGCCGGCACGGATATCCGGGGACGTCATATTGCCGCCACGCAGTTTGAAACCGTGGTTATGTCCGATTACTACGGCGCGGTGCGGGTCGCACAGAATGATTTGCGCTCCCATGTCTATCAGTTTGTCCACGAAGAAGAGGCGGCTTTCAAACATCTTCTGATGAATCAGCACGCTGCCTTTCGCCTGTGTGGCAACTACCAGCAGTACGCTCAGCAAATCCGGCGTCAGTCCAGGCCAGGGCGCATCGGCTATTGTCATGATAGAACCGTCAATGAAGGATTCTATCTGATAAGTATCCTGGGCAGGCACATAAATATCATCGCCCCGTTGTTCCATTTTGATGCCCAAACGCCGGAAACTGTCGGGGATGATACCTAAGTTTTCGTGCGAAACGTTCTTGATGGTCAGCTCGCTTTTCGTCATGGCTGCCATGCCGATGAAGCTTCCCACTTCAATCATGTCCGGAAGAACGGTATGCTCTGTTCCGTGCAGTTCGTCCACTCCCTCGATGGTGAGCAGATTGGAAGCGATACCTTCTATCTTTGCACCCATGCGGTTCAGCATCCGGCATAGCTGTTGTATGTAAGGTTCGCAGGCGGCATTGTAAATGGTTGTTTTACCTTTGGCCAACACTGCTGCCATTACGATATTGGCAGTGCCCGTTACAGATGCTTCGTCCAGCAACATATAGCTGCCTTGCAACTGCCGGGCGGATATTTCGTAAACTTCCCGTCTTTCATTGTAAACGAATTCGGCACCTAAATTCCGTATGCCGATGAAATGGGTGTCCAAACGGCGGCGGCCTATCTTGTCTCCGCCCGGTTTGGAAATCATAGCCTTGCCAAAGCGTGCCACCATCGGTCCTACGAGCATGACCGAACCGCGCAGGCTGGAGCATCTTTTCAGGAATTCATCGCTCTCCAGATAGGCAAAATCAACATTGGCTGCTTGAAAGCTATATGTATCGATGCCTTTTTTCGATACGTTCACTCCCATATCCCGCATCAACTGAATCAGGTTGTTCACATCCAGGATGTCCGGTATGTTGTGCACCGTCACCTCTTCGGCAGTGAGCAGGGTGGCGCAGATAATCTGCAGCACCTCGTTCTTCGCTCCTTGAGGATAAATGTCTCCGGAAAGGCTGTGTCCGCCTTCTATTACAAATGAAGCCATGAAATAGTGGTTAGTAGTTAGTGATTAGCGATTAACGGTTAGTGATTAGGGTAGCGTGGTGATGTCCTATGATATTAACCGTTAATCGCTAATCACTAACCGCTATTTTAGTATTTTCTTTTATTATTTCTGTTGTTGTTTCTGTTGTTCTGGTTATTCATCTTCGGACGATAATTCTGTTCGATCCGTTCGGCCATAAGGCGGAGAAGGCTGTCGGTCATCTGCAGTTTGCCGCCGGACAGTTCTGCAAGGTCGTCCGCTATTTTGCGGTCGTCGACAGTATCTTTATTCCAGGACATATAGTCTTTCTTCATGTGGTTGCATATCAGTGCAACGAGGTTCTGCTTCTCGTCACCTTCAGGAAAGTCGATGGCTTTCTTAATCAGCACTTCCAGGGTACGGCCGTAGTGGCGGTAACGTATTTTGGTACTGGGATAAGGAACGGTTTCCGGTTTGGTTATCAGGTTGTCTTTGCGGATAACTTCGTATGGATAGTCGATGTCCAGCTTGAAGTCCGCCATGATGGCAAGATGATCCCACAGCTTGTGCTTGAAATCGGGTATGTCGCGAAGGTGGGGAAACATATTTCCCATGATGTTGATAATGGTATTTGCACAACGCTGGCGCTCGGAGCGGTCTTCGATTGTCAGTGCATGGTCTACCATATTCTGGATGCTGCGCCCGTATTCGGGCAAAGGCATCCGCTTTTGTTGAGTATTATATTGCATATTCTTTAGAATTAGCGGTTGGTTATTAGTGGTTAGTGATTAGCGGTTAGTGATTAGCGGTTAATGCTATACGGTCTAATTGCGCAGCCCGCTAATCGCTAATCACTAACCACTAATCGCTATAAAAGTTTTTTCGGTTGGCTTGCTACGAATTCTTTCAAGTAGAACGGTTCGAAGTAGGCAACGTCTTTAAAATCTTTTTCGGCTATAGCTTTTTCTGCCAGCGGGAACATCATGCTTGCCAGCGGACGGATGCCGTCGATGAAATGGGCGTTGGGATGCACAATCTTTTCCTTGCACTTGGCTGCACCGTCGCCGAAGAAATACACGGGCTGCTTGTCCAGGAATTCCTGATAGGAATTTTCGTCCACAATGTCTGCCGCAATGTCGCGTACCGGTTTCAGTGCGCGGTCGTAAACGGCGGCGTACACTTCCATGCGGCGGGCATCAATCATGGGGCACAACAGGGCGTCTTCCGGCAGCTCATCGTGATAGAGCAGTACCGGAACGCATTGCACTTTCAGGGTGGGAAGCCCGATGAGGGGCAGGTTGCGCCCGTAACATACACCTTTTGCCATAGACACGCCGATGCGTAGCCCTGTGTACGAACCGGGACCGCAACTTACGGCAACGGCATCCAGCGGCATGGCGTGGCTGTCGGCAAATGACAGGGCTTCGTCTACGAATACGCCCAGCGATACGGCGTGTGAAGGCCCGTTCAGGTCTTCTTTTTTGAAAACGTTCTGTCCGTCCTCGCTCACGGCTACGGAGCAGGCCGAAGTGGATGTTTCAATATGCAAGATACATGACATAACTTCTATTCTGATTTTTATTGTGGCAAATTTACGTGATTTGTTTCGATTACACAAGTTGTTTGCCGAATGGTTTGTCGTTGCATTCCTGATTCATTGATTAAATTGCCGGCTGCTTGCTTGCATCTGTTCAGAAAATTAGCGAATATTGCATACTAAGTTGTGCATGCGATATTTGTCTATTGCTCAAATTATTCTCAGTGAATGCAATAAATAATCAGTGAGAATAGCTATCTTTGTCGCATAAAACTATACATTATGATACAATCTATGACGGGCTACGGCAAAGCAACAGCCGAACTGTCCGATAAGAAAATCAATATTGAAATTAAGTCGCTTAACAGCAAAGCGATGGATTTATCTGCCCGTATCGCTCCGCTTTACAGGGAAAAGGAAATGGAAATCCGTAACGAAATATCCAAAATGCTGGAACGGGGCAAGGTCGATTTCAGCCTTTGGATTGAGAAGAAAGATGCGGAACAACTGGCCACTCCTATCAATCAGGAATTGGTGGAGGCCTATTACAAACGGATTAAGGAAATTTCTGCGGCTGCCGGTATTCCCGAACCTGCCGACTGGTTTGCCACGCTGCTCCGTATGCCGGATGTAATGACGAAGAATGAGACTCAGGAGCTGAGCGATGAGGAATGGGCAGTGGTGCATGCGGCAGTGGAAGAGGCTATCAATCATCTGATAGACTTCCGCAAGCAGGAGGGCGCAGCGCTCGAAAAGAAATTCCGTGAGAAGATAGAGAATATAGCACGGTTGCTCGAATCGGTGACTCCCTACGAGCAGGAACGGGTAAGCAAGGTAAAGGACCGTATCACCGATGCGCTTGAAAAGACATTGAGTGTGGATTACGACAAGAACCGCCTGGAACAGGAACTTATCTACTACATCGAGAAACTCGATATCAACGAAGAAAAGCAACGTCTTTCCAATCACCTGAAATACTTTATCAGCACGCTCGAAAGCGGTAGCGGACAAGGTAAGAAGCTGGGCTTCATCGCACAGGAAATGGGCCGCGAAATCAATACTTTGGGCAGCAAGTCCAATCATGCCGAAATGCAGAAGATTGTAGTGCAGATGAAGGACGAGCTGGAGCAAATCAAGGAACAGGTCCTGAACGTGATGTAAGGAACCGGTTCCGGACGTTGCATAAATTTATGATAAGTTTGCTTCAACATGAAGTTAAAGCAAACCAATTAGAGGATTAAATAGTAAACCGTTAAATAGTAAATACCACAGATGGGTAAACTGATTATATTTTCCGCCCCCTCCGGGTCGGGCAAGTCCACAATTATCAACTATCTGTTGACGCAGAACCTGAATCTGGCTTTCTCTATTTCGGCAACCAGCCGTCCGCCGCGCGGCACGGAGCAGAACGGGGTGGAGTATTTCTTTCTCACTCCCGATGAGTTCCGGAGCCGCATAGCCAACGATGAGTTCCTGGAATACGAGGAAGTGTATCAGGACCGCTTCTACGGAACACTGAAAGCACAGGTGGAAAAGCAATTGGCCGCCGGACAGAATGTTGTATTCGATGTAGACGTAGTGGGCGGTTGCAATATCAAGAAGTTCTACGGCGAGCGTGCTTTGTCCGTTTTCATCCAGCCGCCTTCGGTGGAGGAGCTTCGCAAACGCTTGATAGGCCGCGGCACGGATGCTCCCGAAGTTATCGAGAGCCGTGTGGCGAAGGCCGAATACGAGCTTGGCTTTGCACCGAAATTCGATACGGTCATTGTAAACGATGATTTGGAAACGGCTAAAGCAGAGGCATTGAAAGTGATAACCCAATTCCTGAACCGATGAAGCAGACGAAAGGCAGAAAACTATCGCCGAGAGCCAATAAGGTTCTCTTAGTCCTGAATATCGTTCTGTTTTTGGGAGCTATCGTCTTGGCTATATTGAATGTTGACCTGAAGGAGTACACTCCGGCTGCGGCCATGCTTATTGTGATGTTCATAAGCGGCGTAAATATTTACGGCTGTTGGAAACGCCTGAAAGGAAAGCTTTGATACCATAGCTTTCTGTATTTTTTTAATTCTTAATTTTCAATTTATCAAGTGGATATAGGCATTTTCAGCGGTTCGTTCAATCCGGTACACATCGGACATCTGGCGCTTGCCAACTATCTTTGTGAATACGAAGGGTTGGACGAGGTGTGGTTCATGGTGACTCCGCATAATCCGCTGAAAGAAGAAGCCTCTCTGATGAGCGATGAATTCCGTCTGAAGCTGGTGCAGCTTGCCATTGGAGGCTATCCCAAGTTCCGGGCTTCCGATTTCGAGTTCCATCTGCCGCGTCCGTCTTATACCGTGCATACGCTTGATAAATTGAAACAGACTTATCCGCAAGACACTTTCCACCTTATTATAGGTTCCGACAACTGGAAGCTTTTCTCCCGGTGGTATCAGTCGGAGCGTATTCTTGCGGAAAATTTTATTCTTATTTATCCCCGTCCCGGTTATGAGGTGGACGGGAATACTTTACCTCAAAATGTAAAACTGGCCTCTTCGCCCACATTCGAAATAAGTTCTACCTTTATCCGCCAGGCGATGGAAGAGGGCAGGGACATGCGTTATTTCCTGCATCCGGCTGTCTATGAAGCGTTGAGACAAACTAATCTGTAAAATAAATGAATGACTTGGAAAATTTACAGGCGCCCCACAACTTCGGTGTATGTGCCTCTGCCTGTTGTACGAAACGCTTTACCTGCCTGCGCTATATAGCCTTGCAGAATGCTTCCCTGCAATATCCGTTCCTGCCTACGCTTACTCCCCGGAAGCTGGAGTCAATGAAAGGAAAGTGTGAATATTACCGTCCGAATACGCCGGTGCGTTATGCCCGCGGCTTCACCCGGGTGTCAGAGTTGCTCACGGTTCGGGTGGCGGGTACATTCCGCTTGCGGCTTATTTCCTACTTCGGGCGTAAGAACTATTACCTTGCCCGTAAAGGAGAGTACCTTATCAATCCTGCTGCCCAGCAATACATTATCAGCCAGGCAGAAGCTCTCGGCCTGCGGCTTGATGACTACTTTGACGAGTATGTAGAACGGTATGACTGGTAGGGATAACCGGTTGAAATGCAACGCAATGTAGTTTCCACACGGTGGAAACTCCGGTTTCCTTAGGGGGAAACGTCAGTTTCCTATGGTAGAAACTTCAGTTTCCCTGCAGGGAAATTCGGGTTTCCTTAAAGGGGAACGGGCGTTTCTTTAAGGGAAACATCCGTCTCCTCCGGTGGAAACGGAAATAGGCTTACTCAAGGCATGCGTCGAGGTCGCGTATAATCTGCTCTTTGTCCATGTGCTGGCCGATGAAGACTATCTTTTGCATGCGGTCTCCGTATTTTTCGTCCCAGTCGCGCATCAGTCCGGGTTCTTGGCGCATCAGTTCAATCAGGTCTTCTTCGGGGGCTGTGGCATACCACAGTCCGGCTTCGGTCAGTTGTTTCTGCGTGCCTGCCTGTTCAAAAAGGTAGGACATGTCGCGGTTGTGGCTGAAATAGCATACGCCTTTGGCACGGATGATGTTGCGGCTCCATCTGGTGGCGATGAAATGGTCGAATTTGTGAATGTCGAATGCCGGACGGCGGTAGTAAACGAAAGTACCGATGCCGTATTCTTCCACTTCGCCCCCTTCGTGATGGTGATGATGATGGTGTCCGTGCTCTTCGTGATGATGCCCGTGCTCTTCGTGGTGATGTTCATGTTCTTCTTCGTGGTGATGATGTCCGTGCGCTTCTTTTTCTTCCTCTTCGGTGGCTGGTTTCTCTATCCCGCGAATCCATCCTGCCGAGGTAGCCACGCGTTCGAAGTCGAACAGGTCTGTATGGATAATCTTCTTTAAATCCACATCCGCGTAATTGCATTCGATGATTTCGGCTGCGGGTTGCAGGGTACGTATAATCTGCTTGATGCGTTCCAGCTCTTCGGGTTTTACTTCCGCTGCCTTGTTCAGAAGAATGATATTACAGAATTCAATCTGCTGGATGATAAGATTTTCAATGTCTTCCTCGTCAATCCCTTTTCGGGTGAGGTCGTTGCCGCAGGCGAACTCGTCTTGCAGGCGCAGGGCGTCCACTACGGTGGTGATGCAGTCCAGGCGGCAGATGCCGTATTGGGTGTACATGCCGCCCAGGCGGGGAATGGAGCAGATGGTCTGTGCGATAGGTTCGGGTTCGCAGATGCCGCTGGCTTCGATAACGATATAGTCGAAACGTTTCATCCGCATGATTTCGCCTATTTGCTCTATCAGGTCCGTTTTCAGCGTGCAGCAGATGCAGCCGTTTTGAAGCGCAACGAGGCTTTCGTCTTTCTTGCCCACGATGCCGCCCTTTTGGATGAGGTCCGCGTCAATGTTTACCTCGCCTATGTCATTGACGATAACTGCGAATCTGATGCCTTGTTTATTGGCGAGAATATGGTTTACTAACGTTGTTTTACCGCTGCCCAGATAACCGGTGAGGAGCAGTACGGGAATTTCTTTTGTTGTCATATCTGTTATTGTTTTTTATTTGCTGTTATTGACGAACCGTACGGTTGCATTCATCAACGCGGCATTGACGGGCAGTGAAGGATTATTGTACACTGCCATTTGTTGCTGCGGTGCGGTGCTCTCGCAATCTTTCAGCACATGGTTCATTTTGTCTATCAGGACGAGTTCTGCCTTGGGAGATGCTTTCTTCAGCAGCATTGCATCCTCTTCCTTTACCTGAATATCGTTTTTGCCTTGAAGAATCAGCACGGGCATTTTCAGGGAAGCGATGACGGTTTGCGGATTGTATTTATACCAGGAGATGAGGTAGGGCTGTACGGAAGGCCGGAACAGCGCCTGCAGATAGGCAGGGACTTGCGCCACCTCTTTTCCGTTTCTTAACGAGCGGTTGATGTCCGCCACTTCTTTCCGTATGGACTCCGGCATCATTTGGGCAGCCACTTGCTTTTCTATGATTTCGTATGCCGGACTGCCTGCGCCGGCAATGGAAATGAAACTCTTTACTTTGGGGCGGCTCTGGCAGGCAAGCATGCCGATGAGCGAGCCTTCGCTATGTCCGGCCACTGTGATGCCGGTGAAGCGTTTGTCTTTGGCAAGAAAGTCTATCCAGCCCGTCACATCGTTTACATAATCCTCGAAGCGGAGTTTGGACTCTTCTTTGCCTGCTGCGGCGCTGCCGGCTATGCCGCGTTTGTCGAAACGGAGCGAGGCGATGCCTTTCTGTGCCAGTCCCTCGGCAAGGAATTTCAGCGAATTGTTTTTCATCATGGGATTGTTGCCGTCCATGTCGGTAGGGCCGGAACCGGCGATAAGCAGCACTACGGGACAGGTTGTGGCATTGGCAGGCAGGAGAAGTCTGCCTTTGATGTCGCCGGTAGCGGTGCTTAATGTTACAGGACTTTCTTCGGATGTGAGAGGCTGCGCCTGGCAGTAAGGTTGGAGAAACAGGACGCAACTGAATAGAAGGAGAAGTAATCGTTTCATATCATTTACTTTTTGGTTTTTGGAAAACGGAAGTAAATGTAAACAATATTATCAGATAAAAAAAGAGGAAAGCATGTCAAAATTCGGATAAATCTTACATGCTTTCCTCTTATTATACCGTAACAATCATCCTGCTTACAGGATACCTTGTGACATCATTGCCTTGGCTACTTTCATAAATCCGGCAACATTGGCGCCCTTTACGTAATTTACGTAACCGTCGGCTTCCGTCCCGTACTGCACGCAAGCCTCGTGGATGTTCTTCATGATGCTTTTCAGCTTTTCGTCCACTTCTTCGGCGCTCCAGCCCAGCTTAATGGAGTTCTGGGTCATTTCGAGGCCCGATACCGATACACCGCCGGCATTGGCTGCCTTGCCCGGAGCATACAGAATCTTGGCTTCCTGGAACACTTTGATAGCTTCGGGAGTAGAAGGCATGTTTGCACCTTCGGATACTGCCATTACACCGTTGGCGATAAGTTTCTTGGCATCGTCACCGTTGATTTCATTCTGAGTGGCAGAAGGCAGAGCGATATCTGCTTTTTCGCCCCAGGGACGTGCACCTTCCACATACTTAACGCCCGGATATTGCTCTGCATATTCGCGGATGCGTCCACGGTAGAGGTTCTTGAGTTCCATGATGTAATCCAGCTTTTCACGGTCGATACCTGCGGGGTCGTATATGTAGCCGTCGGAATCGGACATTGTCAGGACTTTGCCACCCATCTCCAGTACTTTCTCGGCAGTGTACTGAGCCACGTTGCCCGAACCGGAAATCAGGCAGGTCTTGCCCTTGAGGTCTGTACCTTTGGTTTTCAGCATTTCCAGCAAGAAGTAGATGTTGCCGTAACCCGTGGCTTCCGGACGAATCAGCGAACCGCCGAATTCGCGGCCTTTTCCTGTAAAGGTTCCGGTAAACTCGTGAGCCAGTTTCTTGTACATGCCGAACATGAAACCTACTTCGCGGCCGCCTACACCGATGTCACCGGCAGGAACGTCGGTCTCGGGACCGATGTGGCGCCACAGCTCCAGCATGAAAGCCTGAACGAAACGCATCACCTCTGCATTTGACTTGCCGCGCGGAGAGAAGTCCGAACCGCCCTTACCGCCACCCATAGGCAGGGTAGTCAGCGAGTTTTTGAAAGTCTGTTCGAAAGCAAGGAATTTCAGAATGGAGAGGTTCACGGAAGCGTGGAAACGGATACCGCCTTTGTACGGACCGATGGCGTTGTTGTGCTGTACACGGTAACCCATGTTGGTTTGTACGTTACCCTTGTCATCCACCCAAGTAACACGGAACTGGTAAACGCGATCGGGGATGCAAAGACGTTCAATCAGATTGGCTTTGTCGAACTCCGGATGTTTGTTGTACTCTTCTTCAATGGTAGAAAGCACTTCTTCTACTGCCTGATGATACTCCGGTTCATTGGGGAACCGTCTTTTCAAATCTTCTAATACCTTAGCTGCATTCATAATCTATTTCTTTTATTGGGTTTGCATATTTATATTGTAAGGCGGTGATACGGTAGCGCCTTACCTCTTGTTGCGGTTGCAAAAGTAAACATAAAAATGATACAAGCAAACAATTTATAAATAAAATACGGGATAAAACAACAAAAATATTGTTTTATCCCGTAAAAATGAATAAAAAGATATTATTTATTTCCTTTTGAGCGCTTTTATTACAGGAATGAATACCAATGCTGCTGAAATGGCAAGTGTCAGGATAATTGGTCCGTCAATCCGTTCGGCAGTTGTCAGTACTATGTAGCAAAGCGCTGCCCAAAGAAGCGTGATGCAAACGATTTGAAATCTGGAAAATTGCCTTTTCATTTGCCTGCTTTCTTTTTGTCCACAATGGCATCGATAACGGCTACTGCGGTAATGTTTACTATATCGCGCACGGAGCTTTCAAAATCGGTAAAGTGGATAGGCTTGTTTAGTCCCATCTGTATCGGGCCGATGAGTTCGGAGTCCATATCCATCGACTGCAACAGTTTGTATGCGGAGTTGGCGGAACTCAGGTTCGGGAAGATAAGCGTATTCACATCCTTTCCTTTCAGACGGGTAAACGGATACTTGGCATCGCGCAGTTCGCGGTTCATGGCAAAGTTCACCTGCATTTCGCCGTCGATGGCAAGGTCGGGATAGTTGCGCTGCATGTAGTCCACGGCTTCGTGCACGCTTACCGGACTTCCTTCCTTGTCCGTACCGAAGTTGGAGTAGCTCAGCATGGCCATAACGGGAGTATGGTTGAAGAAGCGTACGGTATACTCCGACAGTTTGGCGATGTCTATCAGTGTTTCCGCATTGGGATGGCGATTGATAAGCGTATCGGCAAGGAAGTACGTGCCTTTCTTGGAGTTGAGGATGTGCATCGTGCCGAAGTGTTTGAATTCCGGACGGATGCCGATTACTTCTTTGGCCACCTTGATGGTGTTGCTGTACTTGGTGTACAATCCGGTGATGAAAGCGTCGGCCTCACCGGTTTCCACCATCATCATGCCGAAGTAGTTGCGCTCGAACATCTTGTCGTTGGCCTCTTCGTAGGTGACGCCTTCGCGGGCGCGCTTTTCGGAAAGGATACGTGCGTAACGTTCGCGGCGTTCCGATTCGTTGGGATGGCGCAGGTTTACGATTTCAATGCCTTCGAGGCTGAGGTCGAGTTCTTTTGCCAGCTTCTCGATAGCTTCGTCATTGCCTAATATGATGGGATGGCAGATACCTTCGGCCTTGGCCTCAACGGCGGCTTTCAGCATATTGGGGTGAATGCCTTCGGCAAATACCACACGTTGCGGGTTGCGGCGGGCGGTGTCGTAGAGCTGGCGGGTGAGCTTGCTTTCATAGCCCATCAGCTCGCGCAGTTGCAGGCGGTAGGCATCCCAGTCTGCAATGTGCTTGCGGGCCACACCGCTGTCCATGGCGGCTTTTGCCACGGCGCAGGACACTTCGGTGATGAGGCGCGGGTCTACCGGTTTCGGGATGAAGTATTCCGGACCGAAAGTGAAGTTGTTCACATGGTAGGCTTCGTTCACCACGTCGGGTACGGGTTGTTTGGCAAGATTGGCGATGGCGTGTACGGCAGCAATCTTCATCTCTTCGTTGATGGCCTTTGCCTGCGTATCGAGTGCGCCGCGGAAGATATAGGGGAAGCCGATAACGTTGTTAATCTGGTTCGGATAGTCGGAACGGCCGGTAGACATCAGTACGTCCGGACGTGCTGCCATGGCATCTTCGTAGGATATTTCCGGAGTAGGGTTGGCAAGGGCGAATACAATGGGGTGGTCGGCCATGCTGCGTACCATATCCTGCGTCAGTACATTGCCTTTGGACAGGCCGAGGAATACATCGGCGCCTTTGATGGCTTCGGCAAGGGTATGTACGTCGCGGCGGTCGGTTGCAAAGTAACGCTTCTGTTCGGTCAGGTTCTCGCGGTCGCTGGTGATGACGCCTTTGCTGTCCAGCATCAGGATGTTCTCGCGGCGTGCGCCGAGCGATTCGTACAGTTTGGTGCATGAGGTGGCGGAAGCGCCCGCACCGTTCACTACGATTCTTACGTCTTCAATCTTCTTGCCTGCCACTTCCAGTGCGTTCAGCAGTCCGGCGCTGGAGATGATGGCCGTACCATGCTGGTCGTCGTGCATCACCGGAATATCAAGTTCTTCTTTCAGCCGGCGTTCTATTTCAAAACATTCGGGAGCCTTGATGTCTTCCAGGTTGATACCGCCGAACGTGGGGGCAATTGCCTTGACTGCTTCGATAAACTTGTCAGGGTCTTTCTCGTTCACTTCGATATCGAATACATCAATGCCGGCATAGATTTTGAACAACAGCCCTTTTCCTTCCATAACGGGCTTTCCGCTGAGCGCGCCTATGTCGCCCAGGCCGAGAACGGCGGTTCCGTTGGAGATTACAGCTACCAGATTGCCTTTGGCTGTATATTTATATGCGTCCTGCGGGTTCTTCTCGATTTCGAGGCACGGTTCTGCAACGCCCGGAGAATAAGCGAGTGAAAGGTCGGTTTGTGTACTGTAGGGCTTGGTGGGCACTACTTCAATTTTTCCCGGTTTGCCTTGCGAGTGATAGAGCAAGGCAGCTTCTTTGGTTATCTTAGCCATGGTAGATTAGTTAAATTTGTTATGATTTGGTCGCAAATTTAGAGATAAAAGTTCTAATTTGTAGTCTGTATCGGATAATTTCTATTAGAATTATCAGTAAATAAACTAAAAATGCTTATTTTTGGCAATAGATTTAAGTATTACCCCCAATTATTAACTTAACACAGTTGTTTTATGAAGATTTTTAAACTTCCTCTTGCAGGATTATTGTTTTGCACCGCGCCGTTGCTGGCAGGATGCGGAACGAGTGACAAACCCGAAGCTCCGGTTTCTCTGACTTGGGAAATGGGTACGGGTAATGCGGAACCCGGATACTATGAGAACTCCTTTGTTCTTAAAAACATCTCCGGCGCTCCTCTTCCCCGAAATTGGACAATCTATTATTCGCAACTTCCCCGCAATGTGAAGCAGATAGGGAATCCTGCCGTTAAGGTGGAACCGGTGAACGGAAACTTCTTTAAGATGTATCCGACGGAAAGCTTTACTCCGTTGGCTCCCGGCGATTCCATGCGTATCACTTTTCTGTGTTCTTACAAACTGGACCGGAATTCGCATGCGCCTGAGGGCACGTATTGGGTGGCTACGGCAGACGGTAAGGAAAGCAGTCCGCTTCCCATAACGCTGAATACGCTTGCGTTACCCTCGCCGGAGTCACTGCCCGGCTATCCGGATGCAACTAAAATATACGAATCGAATCTTCGTTTGGAGAACGTATCGGCTTTGCAACAGTGGGATATATTGCCGTCGGTAAAGAAAGCGACGTCTGCCGGAGGCGCTGTTGTGCTGGATGGCAAGGTGGCTTTGGCTTATCCGGACGCGTATGCCGTTGAGGCAAGGTTGCTGAAAGAGAAGTTATCCGCTCTGTACGGCTTGGAAGTAGTGGATAAAGCTCCCGTTACGATTGCTTTGGAAACCTTGGCCGACAAGGCGAAAGCTGTGAACGATGAATACTATGATTTGGTTATAGACAGCGACCGGGTAACGATTAGCGCCGCCACTCCGCACGGAGTTTTCAATGGTACGCAAACCTTGCTGGCGATGCTGAAAGGTAAAAAAGCGCCGTACCGGCTGGACGCTATGTCTGTGGAAGATTATCCCGACCTTCTGTATCGCGGGCAGATGATAGACATTGCCCGCAACTTCACTACCGTAGACAATCTGAAAAAGCTGGTGGACGTTTTCGCTTCTTACAAAATGAATGTGCTCCATTTCCATTTTTCGGATGATGAGGCATGGCGTCTGGAAATTCCGGGACTGGAAGAGCTGACCGCCGTGGGCAGCCGCCGCGGACATACCACCGACGAGAGCCGTTGCCTCTATCCGTGCTATGACGGCGGTTACGACCCGGATGCCGCAACCGTAGGCAACGGATATTACTCCCGTGAGGACTTTATCGGTCTGTTGCGCTATGCTGCCGAAAGACATATCCGCGTCATACCGGAAATAGAATCTCCCGGACATGCCCGTGCGGCTATCGTCTCCATGAAAGCGCGTTATAATAAGTATAAGGACACAGATGTGGAAAAGGCCGCCGAATATCTGCTGAGTGAGCCGGAAGATACTTCCCGCTACGCATCCGTGCAGTATTATACGGACAATGTGATAAATGTGGCCATGCCCTCTACTTATCGCTTTATGGAGAAAGTGATTCAGGAACTTGCGGCTATGTACAGGGAAGCCGGCGTACCGCTGGCTACGGTGCATCTTGGCGGCGATGAAGTGGCGCGCGGCGTATGGCTGGGTTCTCCAAAATGTCAGGCGTTGATGAAAGAGAAAGGAATGACGAAACCGCATGACTTGGCAGAGCATTTCATCACGCAGATGGCAGACATTATGCAAAGGAACGGGCTGAAATTCAGCGGTTGGCAGGAAGTTGCTTTGGGGCATACCGAAGAGGCGCACCGGCAATTGCGGACTCAGGCGGCGGGCGTGTACTGCTGGAATACGGTTCCGGGATACGATGAGGTGGTGTATCAGATTGCCAATAACGGCTACCCGGTGATTCTCTGTAATGTGGGCAATTTCTATATGGATATGGCGTACAACGGGCATCCCGACGAGCGCGGGCTCGATTGGGGCGGTTATGTGGATGAGTCAGTCTCTTTCTCCATGCTTCCTTTCAGCATCTATCGTTCGTTGCGTGCGGACGGTGCAGGCAATCCCGTCGATTTGGATGCAGCGGAAAAGGGAAAAACAGTTCTGACGGCAGAGGGGCGAAAGAATATCCTGGGTGTGCAAGGTCAGTTGTTTGCCGAAACAATCCGTAGCTTTAACGGTGTGGAATACCTTCTTTTCCCGAAAATCATGGGACTGGCAGAGCGTGGCTGGAATGCTTATCCGGCATGGGAAGAACTGCGGGGTGCACAGGAACAGCAAGCCTTCAACAAAGCATTGGCGTTGTATTATGAAAAAATCAGCGATATGGAAATGCCTTATTGGGCAAGGAACGCTATCAATTTCCGCCTGCCTCATCCGGGATTGTTGGTGAAGGACGGTAAGCTTTATGCCAACGTTGCCATTCGAGGTGCTGAAATACGTTACACAACGGATGGTTCGGAACCGGATGCCCAATCCGCTTTGTGGGAAGCGCCCGTGCCGTGCCATGCTCCGGTAGTGAAGGCAAAGACCTTCTGTCAGGGTAAGGAAAGCCTGCCGATAACATTGAAAACTGAATAATAATGAAACGCATCATCCGTTGAGGCTGAATGTATGATTGAACAGCCCTCGACAGATGATGCGTTTCACTTGAACAGATGATGCTTACGCGTTCAGCGCCTGTTCTATATCTGCGATGATATCATCCGCATTTTCAATACCCACCGAGAAACGGATGAGGTCGGGGCGGATACCGGCTTCCAACAGTTGCTCGTCAGAGAGCTGGCGGTGCGTATGGCTGGCAGGATGGAGCACGCAGGTACGTGCATCGGCAACGTGAGTTACGATAGCTGCCAGCTTCAACGAGTCCATAAACTTGATAGACACCTCGCGGCCGCCTTTCAGTCCGAAAGAGATAACGCCGCAGGAGCCGTTGGGCATGTACTTCTGTGCCAATGCGTAATACTTGTTGTCGGGCAGGCCGCAATAGTTCACCCATGCCACTTTGTCGTTTTTGGAAAGGTATTCGGCTACTTTTTGGGCATTGCCGCAGTGTTGCGGCATGCGCAGGTGCAGAGTTTCCAGACCGAGGTTCAGCAAGAACGCATTCTGCGGAGACTGGATGCTGCCGAGGTCGCGCATCAGTTGCGCCGTTGCTTTAGTGATGTAAGCCAGTTTGCCGAAAGCTTTTGTATAAGTCAGCCCGTGATACGATTCGTCCGGTGTGCAGAGACCGGGGAATTTGTCGGCATGTGCTTCCCAGTCGAAATTGCCGCTGTCTACAACTGCTCCGCCTACGCTGGTGGCGTGTCCGTCCATGTATTTGGTAGTGGAGTGGACTACTATATCGGCTCCCCATTCAAACGGGCGGCAGTTGATAGGAGTGGGGAAAGTATTGTCTACAATCAAAGGCACGCCGTGCTTGTGGGCGATACGGGCAAACTTTTCGATGTCGAGAACTTCCAGCGTAGGGTTGGAGATTGTTTCGCCGAACAGGGCTTTGGTGTTCGGACGGAAAGCGGCGGAGATTTCCTCTTCGGGCGCATCGGGGTTGACAAACGTTACATCGACACCCAGTTTTTTCATTGTCACGCCAAACAGGTTGAACGTTCCGCCATAGATAGTGGATGAGCATACGAAGTGGTCGCCTGCCTGGCAGATGTTGAAGATAGCATAGAAATTCGCTGCCTGTCCGCTCGATGTCAGCATGGCGGCTACACCGCCTTCGAGGGCGGCTATCTTGGCTGCAACGGCATCGTTCGTAGGATTTTGCAGACGGGTGTAGAAGTAACCGCTGTCTTCGAGGTCGAACAGACGCGCCATTTGCTCGCTGGTATCGTATTTGAAAGTTGTACTTTGATAAATGGGGAGTACGCGGGGTTCTCCCTTTTTAGGAGTCCACCCTGCCTGTACGCACAGTGTCTCCGGCTTGAATTGCTTTGCCATAATGCTATCTGTATTTAGAGTTTCTTTTCTTTAAAACACGTAAGTTGTCGCAAAAGTAGGGAAAAAAATATAATTTTGTGCGCGCGAATGGTAAAATGCTATAATTTAGCAGTTGAAAATCTGCTGCCGATACGAAATAAATGACGAATAACGGGAATATGAAACGTATATTTTGCTTGCTTGCTGTTCTCTTCTGTACTTTTCTTCTTTTGGATGTCTCTGCTCAGGGAGAATATGCCACACCCAAATCGGGCGAGGGTATTTCGTCTTTTCTGGAACGGAACAAACGTCCGGGAAAAGCCTACTATAATGAGTTTATGAAGCTGAACGAAAAACGTCTGCGTGGAAAAGAGGAACTGCGATTGGGAGTGAAATATGTGTTGCCGCCCTTGAAGAAAGGGACTTCTGCTTCCGTTTCGCCCAAAGCTGTTGCCGGTAAAAAGAGAGTGGTTCGCGAACGGCTGTTCGGGAAGAAGCTGGCCGATGTGACAGTGACGTCCAACCGCTTGCAGGGTGCTTGCTTCTATGTGGTCAGCGGGCATGGCGGTCCCGATCCCGGAGCTATCGGAAAAATTGGAAAGGTGGAATTGCACGAGGATGAATATGCCTATGATGTTGCCTTGCGCCTTGCCCGTAACCTGATGCAGGAAGGGGCGGAAGTGCATATCATCATTCAGGATGCCAAAGACGGAATCCGCGACAGCCGCTACCTTTCCAACAGTAAGCGGGAAACGTGCATGGGCGATGCCATTCCGCTGAATCAAGTAGCCCGCCTGCAACAGCGTTGCACCAAAATCAATGAACTCTACCGGAAAGACCGTAGGAAGTATAAGTATTGCCGGGCTATATTCTTGCATGTGGACAGCCGCAGCAGGAGTGCGCAGACGGATGTATTCTTTTACCATGCTCCGAAAAGCGTGTCGGGAAAGAAACTGGCGGTTACCATGAAAGAAACTTTCGAATCGAAATATGACAAACATCAGCCCAATCGCGGATTTGAAGGGACTGTCAGTTCGCGTAACCTCTACGTGCTGCTGCAAGCCGCTCCGGTTTCGGTCTTCGTTGAACTGGGTAATATCCAGAATACGTTCGACCAGCGCCGTTTCGTTATCAGTTCCAACCGTCAGGCTCTGGCAAAGTGGATGACGGAAGGATTCATTGCGGACTATAAGCAGATGAAGTAGGGGTGTTTGTCTGTTTCATAAGGTATGGTTGCTCATTCCGGACATAATGAAGAATGACGAACCCATACCTTACATATTTTAATTTATTCTATCGGAATATAGATTTCTGTCAGTAACTCATCCGGTGCAGTATCAGCCGGATTATTCAGGTATCGTTCGGCACTGGCTTCATCCCTGAATGTACATTCCATTTCAGGGATGTATTTTCCATAGATTGTGTCGTACACACTTTGCAGGTGTTCGTACGAACCCTTATACAGGAATATGGCATAGCGTCCTGCCGGAAGTTGCTTGAAGCCGATATTGCCTTTCGGAGTTGCGGCGGCAGGCATAACCATACATACATCGGTACGCAGTTTCTCTATCGGGGTCACTTTAGGGTCGTCATGAAAAATACAGTAAGGCATCACTTCTCCCATTGGCAGCTTTTCCTCTTGGACAAATTGTTGAAGGCGCATCCACGTGCCGCAATAATCATTTAGTTTATAGTCTCCGAACAATCGGATATAAATCACATTTCGGACCGGAAGTTCTTTGATTTCCCGTTTCAGTTTGAGTTCCGGACGGATAATAGCTGGTTTCATAATTACAAAGTTTTTATTGTTACGATATTCTAAAGGTGAAATACCGTAGAACTGCTTGAACACTTTAGACAATGATGAGGAAGACGAATAACCGATGCGATAAGCAATGTCGGCTATCGGCAAATCGGTGTAGCGTAATAACCGTGCTGCCGTTTCGGTACGTGTCCGGACGATAAACGTACCTATGGGTTCGCCCAAAAAAGCTTTCATGATGCGGTGGAAATAGAATGGAGAGAAATGGGAAATCTTGGCCAGCGATTTCAGGTCGATTTCTTCTCCGAGGTGGAGATTGATATAATCCACCACTGCATTCACACACTTCTGATACTCTTCCCGGGTTGTCTTCTTGGTTTCCATATATTCTATCGGTTTGTTCACGATGCAAAAATAAGGGGAAAAAGGGATAGGGGACTTGTCCGATGTTGCTATAAATGTGGTTTGCCGCATATTTGTTGGACGGAAGTTCGTTAATAATCATTGTTTGTTTAATCTGAAAAGACAAAACATATGTAATTTTGCAGCGGATTATATTATATAAATAGCTTTTGAAAGAGTATATGAAAGACGCTTTTCTTACTTTAGGGCGTGGTGTAGGCCAGGTGATGTTTCAGAACAATGCGCTGTCGGGGGTATTGATGCTGGCAGGTATCCTTCTGAATTCCTGGCAAATGGCCTTGCTGGCGATTGCGGGTAATGTTGTAAGTACACTAACGGCTTGCCTTTCCGGTTACAGTCGCGAAGATATAAGGAACGGACTTTACGGGTTTAACGGTACTTTGGTGGGAATAGCAATCGGAGTATTTATGCCGGTTTCCGTAGCTTCTTTCTCATTGTTGGTTGCAGGTGCGTGCTTATCCGCTTGGATAGCCCGTCTTTTCAGCTTGCAGCGGCGGGTGCCGGGATTTACCGCTCCTTTCATCCTTTCGGTGTGGATATTGTTGGCTGCTTGCAGAGGGATGATGCCGTCTTTGCTATTGCCTTCCGGAAATGCAGTGACAGCCCAGTCACTCTCTTTTTTGCAGGCTTTTTGTCTGAACATCGGTCAGGTGATGTTTCAGGGGAATACAGTATTGGCAGGAGTGCTCTTCCTGCTGGGTATCATGGTTAATTCCCGTATCAATGGCTTTTATGCTGCATTGGGAGCGGGGCTTTCCATTCCGTTCGCTCTGCTGTTGGGAGTGGATGATGCTGTTTTGAATGCTGGATTGATGGGATATAACGGAGTGTTGTGCGCCATTGCTTTGGGAGATAAAACATGGAAAGGCGGCGCGTGGGCCACAGTGGCTGTATTGCTGTCCGTCTTACTCCAGATAGGCGGTATGAAGTGGGGAATAACAACCCTCACCGCACCGTTCGTTGTTGCTGTATGGATAATGGCAGGGTGCAGGGCCGGATGGAAAAATAGAAATAGAAACTGAAAATTGCTGAATATTACAAAGTATGACCGAGAAAACCCGATTGCAGCTCTTGGCGTGGGCAAGAGAATATCATTGTGCAGCCTTTATACAAGGTGATCCTGTTCAGTTTCCGCATCGGTATACGCAGAAACAGGATATTGAGGTTAGCGGCTTGCTCACAGCTATAATGAGTTTTGGCAACCGCAGGCAGATATTGAAGAAAGCGGACGGACTGCATGGTTTAATGGGAGCTTCACCCTACCGGTATGTCTTGTCCTGCAGATGGAAAGAAGATTTCCTGCCTACAGATAGGAGCAGCTTTTATCGTATGCTTTCCCATGCGGATTTTTATACTTACTTTGCCCGGCTGTACGCTGCCTATACCCGTTTTGATAGTTTGGAAGATGCCTTGTCGGTTTATCCGGGTACACCGATGGAGAAGCTGTGCGCGTTTCTGGAAGTTTCAGCCAAGAGCCCTCAAAAGAAACTGAATATGTTTCTGCGGTGGATGATACGGAAAGGGTCGGAAGTGGATTTCGGTATTTGGAAGAGCTTTGACCGTCGCGATTTGCTGATTCCTTTGGATACGCACGTTTGCAGGGTGGCTTATCTTTTGGGGCTTACCGATACGGAAACATTCTCTCTGAAGAATGCGCGGAACATAACCGAGGCTTTGGCGGAAGTCTTTCCGGACGACCCTTGTTTGGGAGATTTCGCGTTGTTCGGCAGCGGGGTAAACGGGGTGCTGTAAGATTGGGCTTTGTCTTACCAGTCTATCTCCTCAATGCCTTTGCTCCGTAAATAATCGTTGGCCTTGCTGAAGTGCCTGCAACCGAAGAAACCGTATTCGGCGGAACGGGGTGAAGGATGGACGGTTGTCAGAATAAGATGCTTGCTGCTGTCTATCAAGGCTGCCTTTTCTTTGGCATAAGCTCCCCAAAGCATGAATACGAGATGTTCCCGTTCATCACTTAATTTCTTGATTACCGCATCTGTGAAAGTTTCCCAGCCCATGTTGCGGTGCGAACCGGTTTCGTGGGCGCGTACCGTAAGGACAGAGTTCATGGAGAATACTCCCTGGGCCACCCTGCGGTCCAGATTGCCGGAAGTAGGAATCGGTTTGCCCAAGTCTCGATGTATCTCCTTGAATATATTGGCGAGTGATCCCGGTATGGCTACTCCTTCCGGTACGGAAAAGCATATCCCGTAATATTGTCCGGGGTTGGGGTAGGGATCTTGTCCTAAGATAACCACTTTTACTTTTTCAAAAGGGCATGAGTTGAAAACATGAAAGATAAAGTGTCCCGGCGGCAGCACGTTGGCACGTCCGTATTCGCTTTTCACAAATGATACCAATCTTTCAAAGTAGGGCTTGTCGAATTCTTCTTGTAAACGTTGCCGCCAGCTCTCTTCTATCTTGACTTTCATAGGATACTGCATCTAAATACGATGCAACAAATGTACAAATAATCTCTGTGGGTACGTATGTGTTTTGCGGATAAAAAAATTCCGATTCGTCACGAACCGGAATTCTTTCTTTAATGAGATTTACATTTAGAAAAGACTATTCTTTGACAATTTCGCCTTTTTCGTTTAAAAGCGTTTCCGCTTCCTGACCGTCTTGGGTGACGATGATGATTTTGTAGAGTGTGGTCTCTTCCGTTTCTTTTACGTAGGCTTCTTTTACAGATGCACCTTCATAATCTTTGGCTAATGTCTGCATAACAGCCTGTGGCAATTCTGTCGGGTCGATTTTCACAAATTCGTCTTGCGGAACTTGTGCTTCTGCCACGATTGCTGATGAGTTGTTTACTTCCTGTGCGAATACTACAGAACTTCCTGTTCCTAAAACCATTACTAATGCTGCTAATACCTTTTTCATAACTTTCTGATTTTTAGTGAATATTTGGGGTTATCATCTCTAACACTTATCATAGGACAAATAGAATGCCAAACTGTATTGGTTGTCGGTATATGCTTGATTTACAGGCTAATTGTGCGAAGTTGTCCCGAAAAGTCCAATGTAGAAATATGTAGAGTGTTGTAGAAACGGGTAACACATTTGAGGAATAATTACACAGAATCTTAACGGACTTCTTATTTATTCTATATAAATTTGCGCCATACTTAAAATAGATATGAATATGCTTAGACTGAATGTTTTTATTCAAGTGAGTGCGGATAACCGTGCTGCTGTGATGGAAGCTGCAAAAGAACTGGTAGCTTGTTCCCTGAAGGATAACGGTTGCATTGCTTATGACATTTTTGAAAGTGCAACCCGTGAAGATGTCCTTATGATTTGCGAAACATGGAAAGATGAGGAGTCTTTGGCTGCACACGAAAAGGCGGCGCATTTTGTGACTTTGGTTCCTAAAATACAAAGCCTTGCTTCTATGAAACTGGAGAAATTCAGCTTCTGATAATAAACAATATTATTTGAAAAAGTCAACCATTGCGTTGACTTTTTTGTTTTTTACTTCATATATGGTAAATGGTATGAAGCAAATAATCTTTATTTTTGTAATGCTAATAAGTTGTCTGTCCTGTGTCGGTAAATCGACCGGTCAGGCGGAAAGGAGAAACGATATGAAGTCAATGAAAGAAATTTATCTGGCAGGCGGATGTTTCTGGGGAACCGAACATTTCCTGAAGCAAATAGAAGGTGTAGAAGTTACCCAAGTGGGATATGCAAACGGAAATATAGCCAATCCTACCTATCAGCAAGTCTGTACAGGTACTACGGACTTTGCCGAAACCGTAAAAGTACAGTATGATTCTGATAAGGTGACCTTGCCTTTTCTTATCGACCTTTATTTCAAGACAATTGACCCTACCAGTCTGAACCGTCAGGGAAATGACCGTGGTACTCAGTATCGCACAGGCATTTATTATACCGATACAGCCGATCTGCCTGTTATCCGTGAAACCGTTAGCCGTCTGGCTGCCAACTACACCCACCCGCTGGAAGTGGAAATTGAGCCGTTGAAGAATTTTTATCCGGCAGAAGAGTATCATCAAGATTATTTGGATAAAAATCCGGGCGGCTACTGCCATATCAATCCTGTGCTATTCGACCTGGCACGTAAAGCAAAGATGAAGAAACCGGTGGCGGCTTACAGTAAGCCCGATGATGCAACTTTGCGTTCGCAACTCACCGCAGAACAGTATGCCGTTACTCAGAAAAACGCCACCGAACCGCCTTTCCGTAATGCCTACTGGGATGAACACCGTCCGGGCATCTATGTGGATATTACTACGGGTGAGCCTTTGTTCGTCTCTACCGATAAGTTCGATTCCGGTTGCGGATGGCCCAGTTTCTCCAAGCCGATTGACCGCAAGCTGATTCAGGAGAAAGCAGATACCACTCACGGAATGGTACGTACGGAAGTCCGTAGCAAAACAGGTGATGCCCATTTGGGACATGTCTTTACAGATGGTCCTGCCGATAAAGGCGGATTGCGTTATTGCATCAACAGCGCCTCTTTGCGCTTTATCCCTAAAGAGAAGATGCAGGCAGAAGGATATGGTGAATATTTAGAACTGGTAAAATAACACACAATGGACATATTATTACTAAGTAATGAGGATGCGTGCCGCAGCCGTATCGCACAAGAACTCCTGCACACATTTGGCAGAGGAATGAATATTTCTACGGCAGGAGTTATGGAAGGAAATTGCGTTCCCGATGTTGTATGCAATGTGATGGAGCAAAACGGTTACGGCATATCGCGTAAAAAGCCTTCCGGCGTCGGAGTATATGCGCATCGGTCATGGGACTATGTTGTTATCCTGTGTAAAGAAGCTGAGGAAGAACTGAGTTTCCTCACCCTCAATGCCAAACGGCAGGTGCATTTTAACTTTGAAGACCCTTTTAAAAATCGTTTTCAAAGCGAGGGTGAACAGGAGCAACAAATAGCAACCCTCTATGAAACAATGTATCGGCAACTGTACGAGTTCTATCGCGATGAATTGAGCGAGCAACTATTGCCCCGTTGTACGTGCGGTGCAAATACTTATTGCCGTTGCGAATAGCTTTTTTTGACTGCTTACGCTATTCAATCTTTGTCCGAATATCACCGGGATTCTTCTTTTTTCAGTAAAGGGGAGCGGTATTTATAAGTATGATTTAATTATAAATATCCGGATATAAAATAGTCAATGCCTTATAAAGGTTTGTCTCTTTTACAATAGTCTCCTCTTTATTATCAAGCTTGATTCCCGGTTCTTTCTGGCATAGATACGTTCTCATGCTTTGGCCTTCTTTTGTATGGAAATTATCTAAAGCCATATCAATGTATCCCCAATAATTATTTAAGGGATGATTGGATGCACTGCGTATACTGTTTATACGTGATTTCCAATTAGGATGATTGGTAAAAGTAATGCGGTTATTCCTGATGTCTTCAATCAGGCACACTGCCTGGATAATACTACTAGTTAATATTTCTTTTAAATCGATGTTTAGTGTATTGTCGAATAGTTTGTCTAAACAATAAAGCCTCATTTTCGTAGTATTTGTCAGGCTATTGTCTTTTTGCCAATCTTCCGTTTTTTTGTGCCTGTATCCTAACTCCCATAATAGAAGTAGAAACTCCGGATGATATATTTTTCCTACTTCCAGCCCTGTTTGTAACTTATGAAGTGTATTGGGGGCGTGTATGGCATCTCTAATTTCATTAGCTTCCTCTTTTATCAGTAGGTTGAGTATGGAAGAAGAGTGTTTGTGATCAGCGAGGTAAAACAATGCCTCAAGGAATTCTTCGTGGGGAAATGTATGCCATAGTGTATTGATTTTCTTTTCAGCAGTAGCACCGGCTATGTGATGATATCCCCAAACCGGACGTTCTTTCTCTATACTTATGCTTAATGTTTCCAACATATCTGACAGTTCGGTTTTATGAAAGAGGGAGATAGCCGTTTGGTAAGGGTCGGGCTGTTCGTCTTCTAAGAAACGGACAGCCGGTACTTGCAATTGAGGATAGAGCAGCTTTAATATTTTGTATTCTTTAGGTTTCTTCCATGTTATGATTTCATTTTTATCTAATTTGTTGTGTTTTCTTAGGAATGACTCTGCCTTGTAAACCTCTTCCCATTTACCGCTTTGTTTGAGTGCTGCCTCACAAAATATCCAATGATTTTTGTAATGGGTTATTGCGTTATTAGCGATACATACCCATACATTGGTTTGAAAACTGAAATACTCGGGTTTGTTGGAAAGTAATGCTTCAATCGTATAAATTGTTCCTGAAAGGTCCACTCCGGAAGTAATTAGAGTTGTTATTAGTTCAGCTTGCCCTTCCTGATACAATTTGAATGCTAATCTGGAGAAAGTAGCATAATATTTATAGGTGTCGGTGGGGAACTGCTCTTTCATGATTTTTCTATCTTCATAAGTAATTTGATAACCACATTCGAGCAATTTTATTAAGTCCTGGACACCGTAAGGGTAGTTGTTTATGAATTCTTGGATTATGCTGTGTCCGTTTTTCTTTTCACAAGGCAGTTCCGACTGGAATATGTTTTTATTGTTAGTTGAATTATCCATCGTTTATATAATTTGAATTTGTTATTTAATGAGTGTAAAAGTATAAAAATAAAGTGTTTATTTTTTTATTGCGGCATTTATTTTTCATGATGTACTGAATGTTTGGAGAGCAAATATTAAATAATGTGTTATTTGCTCTCAAAAGAGCAGATAATCTGCCGACTGATATATATATGGGGCTTTTAAACAAAAACAGTTGTTCGGAGTTTACTCGAACAACTGTTTTTGTACTCTTGTATTTTAATCCCTCACGTTTTGAGGGCAGGCATTGTCAATCGTCGATATCGATTACTCTCATTTGAGAGTCGAATGTAATTTCCCAACGATTGGACAATTTTATCTCATATTCATTATGATCGAATTCTATTTCGAGAATTCTTGCATCCGGATAGTTGGTCTTTACATAATTACGGATTGCTTCCGGTACAACTTGTGCGGGAACTTCACTTTGTCTGCACCGCACTTCCTTCCACTCTCCCGCTTTATCGAATTCTACTTTTTCTCCATTTGTAAAGACTACATCATAGCTTTTGTAGAATACTCCCGATTCCATTTTGGCTAATGCCACTTTATGGTTTTTGAAATAAGTCTTGATAAATGTCTGCGCTTTTGCCGGTAACTGGTTTACCTGTATCGGCTTATCGTTATCTGCCATTACCATTGTGTGCACTGCAAACATACAAACTAACATCATAATAAACTTTTTCATACTTCTTTATTTTTAATGATTAATACTTTATTTGTTTTCGTATTGCAAAGATGGGAAAGGAATCTGGAAAGAATTGGGAAAAACAGAAAAAAGTCTGATTTTTTATTTGGGTGTTTGTTTTGTGCTTTTGTAATCAAGAATGCTTATTCTTTATTTGTAAATATTTGTTTGAACTAAATATTGCTTTATTTTTGCAGGTGGTTTATTGCGAGCCACGTCTGTACCGAGATAATGAAGCTCCCTGAAACACCTTCATAGATGATGAATAATGATATAGAAGCAGTTTGTTATGACAATGAAAATATTAAATAGGTTTATAGATGACTGTGTGAATGTTTTTCAATATCGGTTCATGGACACCTTTCAATACTTTAAAGAAAGGAACAAGAATAAATATTTGGGAGACAGGTTTGAAGAGTGGGTTGTGAAAAATTCTAATATCAGTAAAGATGGATGTTCCGACTTGGATACAGGAAAAATATTCTGGCGGCTTCTGGATTGGCGAGGTGATAAATATGTTGAGGGATACCGGCCTCTGTCTTCTTCATCTCCGGATTTGTTATTGGAATGTGCTGTAGATAGGAGCAGGATTTATAAGGTCGGAGAGATAATAGCCGTAGAATGTAAATGGAGAAGTAAAGTTGGATTTTATCTTGACAGGAAGGATATTGAGAAGTACGAGGTATATATGAATATTAACCAACTGAACCGTCCGATAAAAAGTCTGTTTTACGTTTTTGGCTTTGGATGGGTTAATGATGCTCCGGAGCACGTTTATGTGGTTCCTGCACGGGAATTATACGATTATAACAAGGACACCGGTCAGGTAACGTTTCCTGCCAAAGAAGGTGAAAGCGAGAAGCTGGAACGGTTGAAGCGTTTTAAAAAGAAGGATAATAGATGTTTGATGTATATAGAGTAACCTTTATTTAATTTATTTCCTGCTATTCTCTTCCATGACACTCAATGCAAATTTAATGATGAAGAGAAGCACCACTCCTATTACGGCATACATCGACAATATGAATAAGGAAAACATTACCGGGAAATAGATTACACATACCGATAGAAGACGTTTACCGCTCTGCCGTAGCGCGGTAACGAATTGGATGAATTGAATAACAACCATAATAATGGCATATACCAGTGAAAGTGCCGTCATAAAGTGCCAGAAGCCGAAGTCGAAACATAGTGCTCCCCATATATTATTCTTGGGAAACATATCCAGCGGACTGCTGAATGGGATTTTGATAATCATCACTACCAATGGAACAAGAATAGCGTATAAGGAATAGCTTAAATCCATAGGCACTGCTTTACGTCCTATCCAGGACAGCACATTCTTGAACAATATAAACTCTTGATATACGACAAACATGCTTCCCAGAAGTATCAGCGCCATATTTCCCAGATTATTTTCTACTAATTGAAGCGATGATAGCATCCCTGCCCGTGAGTGAATCATCCAGGCGAAAATACACACGGTCATGGAGAGAAGGGTAGCAAGTGATATTCTGTTGAATGCTTTCCATGAAAGATACTCACCATTCGAAAAATGTGCTGTAAAATTCAGTACCGTTGCCAGAATTGTCAAGGCAGAAAGTGTTGCCGGAAAGATATACTGTGAGTCAATCATAGTTAAAAGGATTTGGTAAGGTCATTAACGAAAAATCCTTGAATTTCAATGAAATTCAAGGATTACATCATTTTTAAAAGTGGTGCCACCAGGAATCGAACCGGGGACACAAGGATTTTCAGTCCTTTGCTCTCAAGACCTTTAAAAGCCTCGCCTACGGCTCAACTTTCAAAGGCAACCAACTGAGCTATTGCACCTTAACAGTTACTTGATTTTTATCGTATTTTTTCTGTCTTTCGCTTTGGTTTACATCATGGTTTACACAATGATTAAACTCTCAAAGAAAACTAAGATAAATTCAACATTAAATAAATAATCTCTTTGCAGCCTTGAACTGCACCACAAAGTTAGTCAATATCATGTTGTTATGCAATGATTCTTTCTTATAGTTTGCTTTTGACTATCAGTTTTTTACCTATCTAATGATATGGCATATAATGGTATAGTGTAGCTTTCTCTCTATTGAAAAAGTATTTATATATTGCACTTCCATTATGTAATATAGTAGCGGTATAGAAATCAGTAGTAGGTATATAAAGCTATATCTTCTTAAAAATCTACCTGCTGAAAAATCTACTCTTATTGTTTTGTGTTCTCTGCATCTATAAATATGCTTGTGTAACACATAGTTTTGTAGTTAATAAGATGTTTGTTTAGAACTGAAAAAGCCAACTTATCCGTAATTGGATAGGCTGGCTTTTTTCTTAATTATTTTGCTCTTACATAAGTATCTAAAGTGTACCAGTTTTCATTTCCATCATCACCGACACATTCCAATACTAATTTTGTTTTATCTAAAGATTTTATTTCGGCAGTGTCCCAGCAGTCCATGATATGAGGGGTAACGGTCAATGTTGTTCCTGATAGTGTAGGATAGTATGTAAAAGGGTCATTCTCCCATGAGTTTGAGCCATCTTGAAAATAATACTCTTTGAAAGTATATTTTCCATTTGAATTTTTAGTAACTTCCAACTTGGTTTCCTGCAAATCTGGATAACTTTCATCCCAAGTGTTTTTATCGTTACCGTTTTCAATGTAACCTTTTGAACTTTGCAATAGCCAAGTACCTTCAATATTGAAAGTTTCGCCTTGTTCTTCTTCATCATCATCACTGCAAGAAGTAAAGTTCACGCACATTACTACGGCTAGTAAAGCCATTCCAATTAATCTAAATGTTCTCATCTTTGTTTGATATTTAAGTTATTAATTATGTTGATTAAATCACTGGATATTATTTATAGCGTTTAAGTATTCTGTTTCTTAATCTAATATCAATTATCATAGCAATGAGACCAAAAAGTAATATTGAAGAACAGAATGTAAAAAACATATCTATAAAACTTCTAAAGCTATGTGTTGGAGGATAATAAATAATAAACAGAACTGTATATATCACGAATATACTCCCTGCAATTATGCCAAATTTCAAGTAATAGTTACAACTCCTCAAAATTTCTTCTTCTCGTTTTTCCTCTTTTTTCTGTCTTTTCTGGTCTATCTGAAATTCTCTTCTTTCTTTTTGTTTGGTTTCTTGTTGTTCCAACAAGATTCTTTTTTCTTGCTGCCTTTTTTCTATATTTCTACGCTCTTTGTTCTCAAAATAGGCGGTAAGTTCTTTTAGTGATTTTGGATGAAAGAAGTTGCTTTGATTTTCTTCTATCATAAAGACAAACCTTTCTGTTCCGTCTTGTTGTAAGGCAAATATAACATCATCCTTGAATGATGGATGAAGCATATAAGATTTTTCTTTGAAAGAAATTACTAAGGAATTGTTGGCAGAAAGATATTGCCATGTAGCATTTATAACACTACCATTTATAGAGGTAATGAGAGAGCCGTTTTCTTGAAAGATATATAACTCCTTATCTCCAGAATCATTAAATATCAACCAAGACTTATTACATAGAATAGTCTTAACATCCAGATTCTTACTGAATCTGTTGTATCTGTTAGGAATATCCAATAAGTAGGTTTTCATCTTGTTTAAATCCATGCTTCCCAGTTTCCAGATAGAAGCGGATAAAAATAAGGCGTGGAAACTTTAACTTACTATCCTATTGAGGCTCTGGACTGCCCTTGCTGTGAATAATAAGCAAAGTCCACGCCTAATGATATGATATTCCTATAGCTAGGATATAAAATACCATAGACGCGGACGCTTCTTGCTCATTACCCTCACAGCTTAGAATTGTCCAGATTCCAATAGGGGATAACTTTGCTAAACGCCCTTTTACTAAAATATGTCCTTTCAGAGCATTAAGCCCACTGAAATTGCTGCAAAGTTAGCGAAAGGTTTTGAATAGCTAAAGATAAAACGCTGATAAATGTAGTTTCAAGTACTCCAAAACGCATCTGTAGTAAGGTATTAGGCAATATTGCCCCTTTTTCTTCGTAGCTTCAAGAGTAGGTACTTTTTTAAATTGGGGACTATAAGAAGATTTCTTCCTGAAAAAAGCACCCGTAGATTCTGCGGATTGAAAAGATGCAGTTCTATTAGAGATAATTAGGTATATAGATTTGTAGTCTAACTAAGTAATGAATGAAAGAAGTATCTAATCTTCATAATGAGTATAAAAAAAGTTCGCAAATACTGCGAACTTTTAAAAAAATCAGATTGTTATTTATTCTTTTCAATAGTCTCTTTTAATTCATTAAAGCTGTCAAAGTAGAAGAAATATCCACCTTCCGAGGTTGGTACTCTAAAATATCTTTCATTTGCGTTTTTTGAAACTGCGTAAACAATATCTTTATATTTCAATTTAAGAATGATAGTTCCTAAAATTTTGGTAATGAATAATTCACCCACTTCTCCAGTTAGAGACATATAGCCATTACTTGCCATTCTCCATAATCCAACATTGCCTAAAGAGAACATATCTTCCATATCTATTGTGCTTTTAGTTAATTAGACTACAAAATTAATGATTCATTTGCAATTATAGCGGTATTTGTGAGAATAAATTTGCCCCAAAATCGCACATACCATAAACTACAAGCTATATTATGCCATTTTAAAAAGATAATTTTCTTACGCTTGCATCAATGCGGAACTAACTACGTTATCGCTATCTGTTTCGCTTGAAACTATGCCCTACCATATTTATATATAGCCATTATTTACAGTTTCTCTTACATTGCAGTTTTTGAAAGTTGCTGTATATTAGGGAACGGGACAAAGTTCTCTTTCTCTGAAAATTGCATGACAACAACAGAAATTTCAAACTTTGTCCCATCCTAGCAGATTAGAAACTCAAACAGTCATAAGTGTTTAACAGTTCTTCTTGTCTAAGTCCTAAGTATCTTTTAGTAATGGTTACACTTGAATGGTTAAACAGTTCCATCAACTTAGCTAAAGCCAATTCAGCATTTTCAGAGGATTCAAACACTTTCCTGCCAAAAGTCTTTCTAAGTGAATGAGTGGAAAAATGTTCTATCCTTAAATTATACTTGTTCTTCAACTCTTTAAGTACAATGTTTATCCATTGGATAGAATAGACCTTGTTCTTACCTTTTCCCGATAAAAAGCAAAACTCATTCAAGTTCTGAATATCCAAAGCAGTATAACAGTCTTTAATGTGCTTCTGAAACTCCTTATTAATTCTCACTTCCCTGCGTTTGCTTGTTTTCTTTTCAGTAATGGTAAACTTTGCATCCTTATTCAGAAGCATTTCCCAAGTAAGTTGCAACAGGTCAGAAATGCGTAAACCAAAGAATATGCCACATCCAACAAGCAGGCTGATTCTATAATTCTTATCCCTATATAACTTTCTTACCAAGTTTGTGGCACTGTCCCATTGCAGGCAGTCACTTGTTGTATAGCTGTTCTTCAAACTCATGTTGTTTCAATTTTGTAGGTTTAACAATAAAAGTGAAAGTAAATTCGGAAATCATTTTGTAATAGCCTGATTCTCAAATTACTTTCACTTCTATTAGAAAGTGTAACTATGATTGTATATAAATAAAGATGGATAAAATCAGTATCAGCAAAAAAGGATTGATAATACCAATTATTATCAGTAGGAGAACTACCAATGTTCCCCATAGTATCAATTTCCCATCATCTTCCATTTTGTAGTATTTTTAAGTTATTAAAAAGGTCTGTTCCCATATTTATATTCTAATATGGAGTTACACACCCTATCATAAAAGGAAAAACCACAACCCGTATAAAAGTAGCTTAAATAGGTTGCTTGGTACTCTCTTTGTAATGCTTGGTTGTTACTAAGCAGGTCTGCAAACTTTTCCAACCAATATTTCAAGGCTTGTATAACTTTGATATAGCGTAGGTTGTTATCCACATACCCCAATCTGTTTTCCAAGTCTTTAATATGCTTTATTACTTTCTCTATCTGTTTATCCATAGTTCTGTAAAAATAGGAAAGGACACCTAAATAAATAGATGCCCTCTCATCAATTAGTCAATAAACCATTTGTAATGCTCATCCCCATGCAGGGCTGCATTGATTCCAACAGCCATTTCAGTAGCATTCAAAGAGCGGTCTAAGAATGAATCTATATAGCTACTCTTATTTGCACCCGTTAATAGGTTGTAGAACTTCCACATATTCAAGTCATTTCCAAAGCTGCCAAAGTTCTCATCATTAATGTAGGCTTTTGCAACACTGTTAATCTGTGTATCTGTAAGCAACATTCTTGGCAGTCTCTTTTGGTAGCCATTGGGCAAACACTGATAAAGTCTCATTTTGCCCAATATTTGTGCAAATTGGTGTTCACTCATTGAAGTATTGCCCAACTGTTGCATCAAATGCAGATGTTTGGCAGGATTGTAGTTGTTGAACAACTCCAAGGCAGAACGGTAAAGTTCACTTGTATTGCTCACCCTTAAATCATCCTTGTAACCGTCTGTAAAGATGCACATGTTGCAGCATACTTGGTTTTTAAAGCCAATAGCCAACCTAAACAACTCTGGAACTTTCTTTGAATACAGATTCATTTGATTATAGGCTCTGACCCCTACTATTGAAAGGTTCAACTTGTTTCCCTCAACCGTTTCATAGATTGTAGGAATGTCAATACTGAAAGCTGCCCTCTCATAGTAGATTGTTTTGTCTGATTCCAACAACTGATTGGCAGGTTTGTGGATAGCTTCGGGAATGCGACCCTTAATCACATGAGAGACACGAATATCGGGTGTTCCAATAGTCTCACCATTGTAGTAGGAGTTTGCAGCTTCCCAAACAGTTTCAATAAATGCAGCATGGTTTACTGTAAGCTCATTGTCTTTTGCAAAAACGGGAGTAATACAGTCATTTTTCAAATGTTGCAAGGTAGCTTCTTGGGTGTTTGCCTCAATGAAATGATTTACCCTTTTAGGCGTTGCAGTTTCTTCAATAATGGTTGCTTCTTCTGCAAACTCACCTAAATTCATTCTCTCTCTGTTCTCTGTTGGCATGATAACTAAATTTGTCATAATGATAAAAGTTTAAATGATTAATAATTCTTTTTTATATCAATATACAGAGGGGGACTAAAGGGGTAGTATGCCGTAAAGACAGCCACCCTTATATATTTTAGGTCACTGGCTGAATGGGGAGGGGGATTTCTGTATTAAGTACCTTATATATCTGTTCTCTTGACTTTTAGCTAGACTGCATATAGGTGATTCTTTAGTCAGGTAGCCTTTTTAATGTCATTGGCTGTATGTGGCATATTATAAAGTATAGGCTATATAACTCTAATAAAAAACGAAAGTTGGATTCCGCCATATTGTAGGTTTCCTCCAACTTTTTTTCTCTGCCGTTACTTGCACCATTCCAATGCGTTGTCTTTCACGTTCACCTTGGTAAACGATTTCAGTTCCGCAATGAGTTGCTGGACTTCTTCTTGGGTAGGCTCTGGCAGCTTGACCCTTCCTTTGCTCTCCTTTCCGATATTCACCAACTTGGAGCTGCATCTTCTGATAAAAGATACCATTTCTTCATGGTCAAACTGTATCAAAGGCTCTGCCGTTACGATTGTGGCACGTCCAAGCCTTGCTATCTCTTCCATAGCTTCCACTCGTTCCTCAATCTTTGGAGCTTTATTCATAATTTCCGGATAGAAACGGTTGGTTTCAATGGTCGTGCAGAATACCATATGTTTCATAATCATGAGGTATTGATTCAATCCTCGGCTTCCGCTATAAAGCATAAGGCATTAGAAATAAGGAATTTAATAGGATTATGCTTTGAGTGCCTTTTTTTTGTTTTTGAGGGTATTTGTATTGGTAGTATAAATTGATTTAAATTATTAATAATCAATTATTTATACAATAAAGTCTTGGGACCTTTTATTTCCTTTTCATTGCTTGTTTTTTTAGCAATTATATCTGAGGTCTTCTCTATATAGAATCTGCAAGTTTGGGTCTTTAAAAGGTATTTACAAGTTTCTTCAGACAACGTTTGTTTGTTTAAATATGTAACTAATAGAAACGGTTTATTCTTTAATATTCTAAAAAAATAGTAGATTAAAAAATAAAATCACTATTTTTGAGCAACAATAATCAATTCAACTAATTATGTATAATGAAATAGTACATCACAGAGCAACATTATTTATCTCTTCCCCTATAGAGATAAATAGTGAAAATGTTACAAAAATATCTGCAGTATTGGAAAAATATCAACTAATTCCAACATCAGCAAAGAGCCTCGGATTTCGAATCACTCCGCAAGGAATAAAACAAGAAGATTCAATAACACTTGAAATGAAAAAATTGGATGAATCTTTTAAGGTGATTTTTGGAAATGACAGAATAGATATTATGCGAAATAAAATATCAGAAAATGATATATTAGAAAGCACAAATCTATTTACACAGAAAGCTGAAAATATTTTTTCTTTACTTATTCAAAAATTTAGTTTATTAACAAATAGACTTGCTCTTTGTGCTAATGTAGTATTTGATTTAGATAATGATAGATTAGATAATATCTATACTATATTTGCTAACACAACTGAAGATAGTACAGATGTATCTCTACCTCCAATAGAATGGGAGATAAAAAATGTCCGTCGAAAACCTTTAAAAGGGCAAGAAGCTATTTTAATAAACTACGTATCAAAAATTGCAAGAAACAACATACAAATTGGATATGAAAAAGAATCTAAAGATAGAATTCTTTTAGAACTAGATATAAATTCTGTACCTATTCCAAACTTAATTATTTCTGAAGACAATATAAAATATTTTTGGAAGGATGTGCATACAAAATTGACTCAAATCATAAATTGCTACCAAAAGGATTTAAACCATGAGTGCGAATAGTTTATTAAAAACGAACCCTATATATAACTCATATAATCTTTTTTTTGATTTAAAAGATAATGATATATGGAAACTTAATAATGTTGATATAAATATAGAACAACCATACATCACTGAAAATAATTTTATTGTACCTGAAACATCAAAAGAATTGAATATTAGAGATAAATACAATTTTAACTCTGATAATTTTTTCATATCAAATAATGCAATAGATAAAGACTTACTCTATGGTTTATACACCCAAAAGGAAAATAACAGTTCAAAGGCCAATGCAATCAATGAAGATTATAGTCATAAATTAGATTCTGAAAAAAAATATTTCATATCTTTATTGAAAGATACGGAATTTATTGATGGAATGGATAATCAAGCAACTTTCTATTTAAATATTTTAATGTCCGAAAATAAACAAGTTGTAATGTTGTGGATACAGAAGATTTTTTTAGAGATTCTTAATGAAGAAAAAATTCTTGTGAAACTACTGTCTTTATTATTAGATTATTCGTACGATGATTTATATCCAACTTCACAAACTATAGCTTTAGCATGTAGAGAACATAAATCTAATATAGTGAAATCTGCGGTATTTAGTTTATTTGGTCATTGGTGCAATAAAGATGCTTTAAATTTCCTTGAAGCATATGAAGAACCTAAAGAGAGATGGCTAAGACTAAAATATAAAACACTAAAAGAAGAAATAAAACAAAAATGCTATATCTAAGAAAATATGCTCCTGAATTGTGGGATGAAAAATGTGAATTAGATGCAGTCTCTATTTCTGACTTAAAAACTAATGATAACGATATATCTGTTTGGCAAGTAGCTAATGATGAATCTAATATTGAAGATATCGCATTAGCTATTGCATTAACAAGAGATAGAATCCAAGATTTCTATGCTGTAGTTCTAAAAGACGAAGACATTTCTACAAAAGAATTACAGATGAACCCGCTTCCAGGTGAAACAAAATATGAAAATCTAAGAAATGAACATAATAATATAAAAGTTCCAACTTTTTGGGAAATTGGATATTTAGCTGAATATATGCACAAACAAATGTCCAACGATGACAATGTGAAATACTTTACTGAAAGATTTTTAAAAGAGCAATTATATCAAGCGGTTAAAAATAATAAAATTTCTCAAAAAGACATTAGAGATAAAAAAGAATACAAAAAAATAAAACAAGCTCTTGAAGAAATGGAATCTTTATACGGGAAAATATAATATGCTTTGCATGAAAATTGCACAAATCACCAGAAAATAGAAGAAATCTTAACTAAAGTGGAAATTTTCAAAAAGTCAGAATCGGGAAAATGTACGGCTGTGGTTCTGTGCCAAAAATAAAAGTCGCAAGGGTTACTTACGACTTGACGATATATTAAGCGATGTAATCTCTTTCAAGGTCTTCATCGGTGATTATTTCGGGATATACATTCTTGATTATAGCTAACTGGCTTTCAGAAGTTATCAGAAATATATCCTCTCTAAGCAAGTGTATTCCTTTCTTGTCCCTCTTTACATAGCCATTTTCTATGGCTTCATTCATATATCTTGATATTGTACCTTTAGACAAGCCAAGTTCTTCCGCTAATTTGTTTTGGCTGTAAAGAGTGGTGTTCGTTCCGTTCAAACATAGGCATTTTAGTAAGATAAGAAAGCCTTTCAGTTTCCTGCTTATAGGTTCATTATATAGCTTATTAGTTATAAGAACGTAATGTTCCGTATCTGATTGGTAGCTGCATCTGTTGAATTTTCCATATTGTCCGTAAACATCAAATTTATCTATGCTTACTAATCCGAGAGATTCAAACTTGTGCAGCCATTCCCTTATCTGGTCTGTCTTTTTAATTCCGTAGAAATCAGTCAAGTTGTCTTGTTTGCAATACGATTCCATCGTATTGCAATCGGAACAGAGAGCCAGACAATAGAATAGGTACGTTTCCAGCAGATTGAGTTTTCCTGCGATATTAGATGTTATTCTTCTGTATGAGGTCATTAGCAACCGTATGTTTATAGTTAGTAAAATAAATATCTCCTTTCTTTACCAATCTTCTGTAATGGTGGTTTCCGAAGTAGCTTTTCGCTTCTTTCTGATTCGTGAATGTCTGTTTTGTAGGCAAATAGATAATCATAGGCAATTAAATATGAGATTTTGAGAATTAACCAATCTGTCCCGATTTGAAAAATCGGGTAGGTAGGTATTTATATATAGGTATTTATAAGCGACCCACCTAAGATGAACACTCCGCACCCCCTAAAATGAACACCTCTTTTTTGAGAATCAGAACCGGATTTTGAGGATGCTGTTTTTGTGAGGTTGGATTTCTGTTTTTTCAGATATGCTATCTTATTCATTGTATTAAAAAGTTCCAAGTAGAATCGGTGCAATCATTAGTTATAGAGAAAACCAACCATTTTTAGTGATTATAGGAAAGACACGGTTTGCATCTGTCCTATAATCTTGTATAAACGTAAGATGACTTTCTGTATATGCAGGTGCAGGTACTTTTTTAAAGCAGGGTATATATAGGAATTTCTTCATAAAAAAGGTACTCGCCTATATGCCTTTCCGCATGGTCAGTTGATAACCTTTTATATTTTTCCGCTTGCTTTCCACCGCATGAAAAAAATCAAGAATGGTATGTGATGTTACCGCTTTCTTTGGGACAATGCCAAACAACTTAAAAATCCTGCTGATTTCTTCCTTTATGAATTTTCGGGAATACCATTTGCCCGTTTCAAAAGAGTTGTATATCATCTGTGAGACTTCCGTTCCCGTAACTTTGGCATGGTAGTCTGCAATAATCATTGCTTCCTTTATTTTCTTGCGGTTATATTTCAACCGTTCAATTTCTTTCTTGCCTATCTTATTGTATGCTTCCACTATAAAACTGTCCGCTTGTTCCAAGTCCCTTTTGAATTGGTATTCCATTTCCGTTTGGCATTCACCAAGCAATTCAAGCTGTTGTACCATTATCTTACGTTTCTCCTTGATGGAATTTGACTTGTTGCTACGTTGCAGTCTCTCATAGTCACCGAGTTTATAATCCAAAATGCTATAATTATTTATGGTAAAAGCATCGCAGTTCTTGTATGCTTCATGCAGATTATCGGGGCAATTATAATATCCTTTCACCAGTTCCGTATTGATGTAGTTGTCTATCTTGAAGTATTTGGTTCTTCCTTTCTCGTCCAGCATCTCCGCATAGGGCAGACTGGTAAGTACTGTACCGTATGCGTCTTTTGCGGAAACGGTGGTCGCATAGTCATAATGATTCTGTAACATATCGTACACGTCTTTCCAACACGAAATACGTCCTTTAAGTTCTTCCTTGCTTCTCACCATGAAATTGCGGTTGGTGTTGCTGATATGGTGGATAGAGGACACACCGTTTCTGAATCTTCCCACACATTGAATCGTGTCCGTATTCGGGTCAAATGCGGTATAGTCCGCAAAATAACAGTCTGTCAGTAATAAGATGGTCGGCTTCTCTTCAAGTTCAATATCCACCGCATTATAAAAACGTGAAGTGAGCCAGTTATAACGCCTCATTATGTCCTTGTCCCATATATCGGAAACATTCTCAAACTTCAAGCCTTTCAGCTTTTCCACACTCTTTTCGGAACAGAATACTGCGGATTCGTCCAATAAGTCAAGTTGCTGCATCAGTGAATAGATGGTATCTGTAGAATTACAGAATACGAAACAATTACCTTTCAGGCCTGCAAACACTTCTTTTGCTGCCTGCAACAGATTATTGGTAGCATGGAGATTCATGCCTTTTACATAGTCGAATGTAGGCTTGATGGTAATGGTCTGAAATTTCTGTTCTTCAAAACGTGGGTCTGTAAACTCGATGGGAGTGGCAGATACCAAGGCTTTCTGTTCACATTCAAAAAATAAGTCCATAGGCAATGTTATATCGGGACGAAAACCTGAATCTTTGACTATCTTATGGCATTCATCGAACAATAGAAAGCTGTTATAGCGTATATCCATATCCATTTCTTCAAATGCTTCCTGCACCTTGTGGAAACTTTCGGGAGTGGTGAGTATCTTGAAATATTTATTCTGTTTGATGCTCCTTTCCATGTATGCCACTATGTCATCCGCATAGACACCATCAAAAACACCGAAAAGATTGTCTTTCCCATGCTTCGGGTCTTTGCATTTTCCGCTGATAACGGGTTTGTTCGGCTCTATGATGATTGAATTGCGGTGTGCTTTCAGTTCTCCATAAGTAGCACCAAGTCCCGTAAGTTTCTTATATAATATGGTGTTGGTGGGGATTTCGGGCAGTATCTCTGTCAAGTATTGGATTTTTCCGTTTGCTTCCTTGCTGACTGTTATCTCTCTGTTCTTCATTTTTCTTATACTTAAATAGTTAATAAAAAAGGGGGAAACTTCCCCCTTTACTTTTGGTTGTTTAGATAATCTGTTTATGCTCACGTAAATAGTCCAATGTCTCATCTGTCCGCTTGATTCTGAACATTATCTTTCCCTTGAAGCAAGGAAGAATCGCACTGATAGATTCGGGATGCTCTCTAAACAACGGAACATATTGTATTGTCTTACCAGCGTCAATCATTGCTTTCAGTATTCCAAGCTGGAAGTCCTCGTTCTCATCCAACGTGTCCGCTTCTTTCGGGTTTGTATCGAAGTCTGTCACGTCACCTTTGAATAAGTAGTTCAACAAGCCTTGATAGGATGCGCTTTTCAGTTGGTATTTGAATCCTGCCACGTGAGCGGATTCTATCCATGCACAACGTGTATTGTCCTTGCTGCCGTAGAACTTCACTATCAGTTGTTCCTTACGCTTCATCATTTCCTGCAAGGTGTTGTATGCGCCTTGATTGTCGTAAACTTTAACAGTATTATCTGTTCCAATGCCATAATTAAATTTTTCCATTTTCTTAAAATTTTAAATTGATAAATCAGTTAATTCAATCATAGACTTTGGCGCCTTATTGTCTCTGATTGACATTGCAAAATTAGATAGGAATTTAGGGGTGACAAAGGAATTTGCCGAATGCCCATGTGTGTAGAAAACGTGTCTATTCCAGTACGCAAAAAAAATGCGTACCGAAAAGAATAAACCTTTCAGTACGCATTTCTGCTATGGTTTTATGTATGTTGTTTATGAGACTACCATGTAGTTATTAGCTATAACAGACGGAAATTTCTCGTTCTTGTATCTTCTAAGGAGATTGGATAACATTCTGTTTTTGTTGCCCTCTGAATCGTATTCTTCATTATACCTCTTGCCATCATAGCCAACTGTATAGATAAGTCTTGAAACAAGCATCATCTTGTCTTTAGATACCTTTACCTTTTTATTGGGTATGGTAGTAGCCTTTCTTCTCTCAATGAAGAACAGAAACATATCCGTAAACTTCCACTTCTTATAAGATATGTCAAGACAGAACTTGTCTTTGAAGTTCATTTGTGATAACAGACTGTTATCTATAAAGCCTTTCAATCCTATATCTTCTAATTGTTTGATTTTTAGCTCCATGCCTTGTTCTCCGTTTACAATATTGTCGTATGTTTCACTGAAATGATGGACTGCAATTTGAATGATATTTATCAAATCTTCTCTTTCTGTATAATAACTCTTTCTATTGCCTTGCTTCAAAGTAATACTTGACGCATCACACAGATTAGTCAGAAAAGTGGCAAAGTCTTCAAGTACGGACTTTCCCATAATGGGTGCATTTGTACCAATATCCTCTATAAAATCATATACGAAAAGAAGTAGATACCAAAACTTACTAACGTCTAACTTATACGCTTCAATGGTATTCTGTAAATCTTCGTTGGTCAGAAACTTCTCTTTGAAAGAATCGTCTAACTTTCTGTATTCTCGTTTCTTGTATTCTTCCAAAGTTCCTTTGAAAGTTTTCATTTCTTGTGTTCTCTCGTACCTTTCTTCAATAGATAGATTTCTTTCCGCATATCTGTTGGTGAATATGGCAGGTGCAGCGGACACATCTTCATAATCGGGCAGGAAGTGGTTGGCTACTTCCCACACATATTCTAAAAGTGGTTCAGCAAGGCATTTGTAGCTTTCATGCCAAGCCACTTTTAAATCGGGCAATTCTTCTATCTGATACATCGTGTATTCATATTAGTTATACTGCAAAATAAAAGAAAAGTCCGCAATCTTTAGCGGATTACAGACTTCTTTTTCGTTATAGCAGGTTCTTCATTGCATTGTTTATCTGCTCATTGTCGAAACTATCTAAATAAACTTGTGTTACTCGTTCCGAACTGTGTCCCATAATCTGCCCAATGATAGCGGTTGATATACCTGCTTTCTTCATAATGGTAGCTTGGCTATGTCTTGCAACGTATGTGGTGATTGGAATAGGTATGCCCAATTCTTCGCCAATCTGTTTTAAGCGTTTATTTACTTTGGTGATAACTTTATGCAGTCTGTTGGCTTTCTCTTGTTCCGTTGTATGTCTGTTTGAAAATATTGGGAACAGATAAGGGTTGTTCTTGTCGTGGTACTTCTTTATGAGTTCAACCGCTTGCGGAACTAACGGTAATTTGATGAGTTTGCCAGTCTTGCATCTTTTATAGACAAGTCTGTTGTCTATGATGTTCTTCTGTGTCAGGTTGGCTATATCCACAAAGTTGATTCCACCCATATAATAGGTGAAAGCAAACAAGTCTATGGGTAGGCGCATGAATCTGTTGTCTGTCTGATATTGCAACACTCTGTTTATGTCCTCCTTGCTCAACGCTCTTTTGGCTGTTTCTTGATTCAATTTAGATACTTTGTATTTCTTGAAAGGGTAGTGTTCCGCTTTCACCATATCTTCTTGTATGGCATAATTATAGATGGTGCGCAATGTTCTGAATCGTATGCCGATGGTATTCTCCGCAAGTCCGTTGTTTCTAAGCCATGTCTCGTATTTCTTTAGCCAAGCAACATCTATATCTGTGAAATGAATGTTCAGATGTTTATTGTACTTGATGAGCGAGTTATAGACTTGTTTGACGGAGAGCATATATCCACGTCTGTTTTCTTCTTGAAGAAGTCGGAGATACTCATTAAATGCTTCTTCTACCGTTTTCGGTTTAACTGAATTAGAAACTTGCTCATTCAAGGTGTTGGCTGTGAATAACTTATCTTCTGATTTCAGTTTAACTATTTCCGTTTCATACTCTTTTTTCTTGTTAGCTATGAGTATGTTAATATACTCTTTATTAGGACAATTCGATTTTGGAATGTTCTTTTCAAAATTCCAATGCTCCGCTCTTACGGACACACCTAAACTTTTATACTTTCGTTTGCCATCCATGCAGACACAAACCATAAGCGGATGTTCACCATTACTAAGAGTTTTTGACTTGTAACACAATACATTAACGGTTGTAGCCATATCATTTTTCGGTTTACATCTTGGTTTACATGAGGGTTGAAAAACCACCGAAAAAGACACCGAAAAGACATAAAAAAAGCAGCTACTTTTATTAGTAACTGCTTGATAATTAATCTTTTAAAAGTGGTGCCACCAGGAATCGAACCGGGGACACAAGGATTTTCAGTCCTTTGCTCTACCAACTGAGCTATGGCACCATTTTTATCTCTTTTGCGGTTGCAAAGGTAGTGAAAGTTTTGGACTATGCAAGAGGTTAGGAAATAAAAAACGCTGATAATTCTCTATATAGTTAATTATCAGCGTATATTTTTTTAGAGGAGTATGGAATAAATCCGTTATTTATGCCTTCTTCTTTTATTTTATTCTTGAGGTTTTGTCATTTTCGGATTTCTATTTGATATCCTCTTTTCCCCGGTTTTGAGGCATTTTGTCTATTCAACCTCTTCCTGCTGAGCGGCAGATTCCTCTTTAAGCGGATTCCAGCCCTGTGCCTTCAGTTCAAATTCCTGTCCGTCGCGGCTGATGAGGGCGCATCCCAGCTCCGGTTTAGTAATATGGCCTATCAACTTAATGCCTTCCATTTCGGAAACCTTTTCATGGTCGGCGATGGGCACGGTGAACAGCAGTTCGTAATCCTCACCGCCGTTAAGGGCGCAAGTCGTCAGGTTCATGTTGAACTCCTCTGCCATGACGGCCGTTTGGTAGTCGATGGGAATATGCTCCTCATAGATGCGGCAACCGACCTTGCTTTGCGTACAGATATGCAGTAACTCCGAGGATAGGCCGTCGGAAACATCCATCATGGAAGTAGGCTGAATACCTTCTTTAGCCAACTTCTGAATAATGTCGCGGCGGGCTTCCGGTTTCAGTTGCCGTTCCAGCAGATACTCTTTGCCAGCGAAATCAGGTTGTAAATCTTTGTCACCCCCTTTAAGGACACTCTTCTCACGTTCCAGCAGTTGCAAACCCATATAGGCTGCACCTAAGTCGCCGGAAACACAGATAAGGTCAGTCTCTTTGGCGCCGTTGCGATAAACGACCTTTCCTTTTTCACCTTCACCGATACAAGTGATGCTGATTGTGAGTCCCGTATAGGAAGAAGAGGTGTCACCGCCTACAATATCCACTCCATATTCCTCACAGGCAAGGCGGATGCCGGCATACAACTCTTCCATATCCTCTACGCTGAAACGTTTGGACAGTCCCAGCGAAACGGTGATTTGCCGGGGTGTACCGTTCATGGCATATATATCGGAAAAATTTACTACGGCCGATTTATATCCCAAATGTTTCAAAGGTACATACGTCAAATCGAAATGTACGCCTTCCAGTAACAAATCGGTGGTTACCAGCACTTCTTTGTCCGCCGGGTAGGAGAGGACGGCGGCATCATCCCCGATGCCGTACCGGCTTGATTCGTTTTTTAATTCGATACTCTCGGTCAGGTGGCGGATGAGGCCGAACTCACCGAGAGTTGCTATTTCTGTTCTCATCTTAATTAGTTGAAAGGCTAAAGTTGATAGTTAAAAGCGAATAGTTACCGCGTACTTACACTGCACGGCAACTTTCAACTCCCGACTATCAACTTTCAACCATTTATTTACTTACGCTCTGTTAATCAACTCCCTCATAATCTCCGTCATCTTCGGCTGTGCGGCATCCGCAGCTTTCTGCACTTCTTCGTGGGAAACCTCTACAATCTTGCCTTCCACACCTAAGTCCGTGATAACCGATACGCCGAACACTTTGATACCGCAGTGGTTCGCTACGATTACTTCGGGAACGGTAGACATACCTACCGCATCCGCCCCCAGGATACGGAACATCTTGTATTCCGCCGGAGTTTCAAACGTAGGCCCTTGCGTGCCGATGTACACACCGTGCTGCACCTTGATACCCTTTTCAGCGGCAATTGCATCCGCCTTTCGGATAAGCTCTTTATCGTACGCCTCGCTCATGTCCGGGAAGCGCGGGCCATACGGAATATTCCTGCCGTGCAGCGGATGTTCGGGGAAGAAATTGATGTGATCGGTGATAATCATCAGGTCGCCGATTTCAAAATCGGGATTCGTACCGCCGCTGGCATTAGAAACAAACAAGGTTTTGATACCCAGTTCTCGCATTACACGTACCGGAAAGGTCACTTCCTTCATGGAATATCCCTCATAGAAGTGGAAGCGTCCTTGCATGGCCATAATATCCTTATTACCCAGCTTGCCGAAAATCAGTTTGCCGCTGTGTCCCTCTACCGTAGAAACGGGGAAGTTGGGAATATCCTCATACTTTATTTCATACTTCTCGGTAATCTCACCTGCAAGGCTGCCAAGTCCGGTTCCGAGGATAATTGCTGTCTCAGGATGCGTGTGCATCTTACCTTTCAGATAAGCTGCGGTTTCTTGAATACGTTCTAACATAGCCAATAATGTTTTGGTTAAATATATATTGTTGATTTTGTAAAAACTCTATTTCGATGGGAAGCACATAAATGTACGGCTTCAGCGTTTCGTTCAGGTTGGGATGGTTCTTCAGTCGGGTAGCATCTTTCTCTGTCGTGATAATCAGCCTGTTGTTTCCCTTCAACAGGTTAAAATGTTTCTCGATGAGCAGCAAGTCTTTCTCGCCGAAGTCATGGTGGTCGCCGAACTCCAGCAGATTGACGCTGGGGGTGTAGGCTTTCACTTCTTCCACCAGTGGGGCGGGAGAGGCGATGCCCGTAACGAGTAGCACCTGTTCGTCTCCGGTGCAGGTAATTCTGCCTTTTGCCTTTTCGGGGAACAGTGGCATCAGCGAGCCATAGCGGAACCTGGAGAAATACAATTGCTGGTACGGATACAGATTCAACCTCTTGGTGATGATGTTGAAATCTATCGGCTTGATATCATCCGGACACTTCGTTACAATGACTATCTGGGCGCGGTTTTTCCCGCAGGCGGGTTCGCGCAGTCTTCCGGCAGGCAATAGGGCGTCGTCACACAGCAACCGGTGATAGTCGGTCAGCAGGATATTCATTCCTGCCTTTACATGGCGATGCTGGAAGGCATCGTCCAGTAACACTGCATCCACGGCGGGATTCTTCAATGTAAGCAACTGCTCGATGCCGTGACAGCGGTTTTCATCTACCGCTACCCGTATATCCGGAAACTTGCTCTTTATCTGATAGGGCTCATCGCCGATTTTCTGTACGCTGCTTTCGGCGGTTGCCAGTATGTAACCTTTGCTCTTCCGTTTGTATCCGCGGCTCAGTGTGGCTACGTTTATGCCCTCATTCTGCAATAACTTTATCAGATACTCCGTATGCGGCGTCTTGCCCGTTCCACCTACGGCGATGTTGCCTACACATATCACAGGAACGTCAAAACTCCTTGACCGGAGCCAGCCCCAGTCAAAGAGTTTGTTTCGCAAGCACACCCCTGTCCCGTAGAGCCAGGACAAGGGATATAGCCAATGATGTATTTTTACGGATGCATCTTTCATTTAAATTTATTGTATGTTCAGTTCAAATGGTACGCGTGCCTGTATGCGGTCTATCTTGTCGAAGTTCTCGATGATGCTGAACTGACGGTACATATCGCTCATTTTGCCGTTCAGCATGCGACCCTTGATATAATTTCCGGGATTCGTATTCATCAGGCTTTCCAGGAAACCCTCTTTCTTCGGATAACTCATTACGGTGTAAGCGTCTACACCTGCTTTTGCAATGGCAATCTCCAACGCCTTGTCCAGGCCGCCCAATTCGTCCACCAGTCCCAGTTCTTTGGCGGTGCTTCCGGTCCATACACGACCTTGTGCTATCTTGTCCAGTTCTTCCATACTGATGCCGCGTCCGTTGGAGCAGCGGGTCAGGAAGAGTTCGTAGCCGTTGTTGACGTACATCTGCATCAATCCCTTTTCACCGTCGTTCATGGGGCGGGTCAGGTTGCCGAAGTCGGCATACGGGTTGGTCTTTACTACGTCGAAGTTCACACCCAGTTTCTCCGTCAGCCCTTTGGCGTTGGGCATCATTCCGAAGATGCCGATAGAGCCGGTCAGTGTGGTAGGTTCGGCAACGATGGTATCGGCATTGCAGGAGATGTAGTAACCGCCCGATGCGGCATAATCGCCCATGGATACGATTACCGGTTTCTCCTTTTTCAGTTGGTTTACAGCGTACCATATCTGTTCGGAACCGTATGCGCTGCCGCCCGGAGAGTTTACACGCAGCACTACGGCTTTTACATTTTCGTTATCTTTCAGCTTACGCAGGTCTTTGATAACCTTTTCGGAGTTGATACCCTCGTCGGTAGAGGCGGACGAACCGCCGTCAATCTCACCATACGCATAATATACGGCAATTACGTTTCCGCTCTTGTCTCTGGGCACGTTCTTTTTCACGTTTATCATGTCCTGAATGCCCAGTATCGGCATGTTGTCGTCCTTGTCGATGCCTGCCAGGTTTTTCAGGTAGTCGCGTACATCATTCTTATATATTAAGGTGTCCACCAGTCCGTTCTTCACGCTTTCCTCTGCGGGGTAAAACATCAGCATGCGGTCGGCTTCCTTGTTCAATGCCTCTACGGACAGGTTGCGCGATTCGGCAACGGCGCTCGTAATCTGTCCCCAGATGGAAGACAGGTATACATTTATCTGCTCGCGGTTGGCTGCACTCATTTCGGTGGAGATAAACGGCTCTACTGCCGATTTGTATGTACCCACTTTAAACACCTGCATCTCCACGCCCACTTTCTCCAATAAATCCTTGAAGAACATAGGAGTAGCTGCCAGTCCCCGCCATTCGAGCATACCTTGCGGGTTCAGCAGGACTTTATCGGCCACGCTGGACAGGTAGTATAACCCCTGCGTATAGGCATCACCGTAGGCCACGACAAACTTACCCGATTCCTTGAAGTCTTTCAGAGCATTGCGAATCTCTTCCAGCGAGGCGAACCCCGCTCCCAGTGAAGTAGCCTGAATATAAATACCTTTGATATCCTCGTTCTCTTTCGCTTTCTTAATGGAAGAGAGAATATCGTCCAGTCCGTATGTTTTGTAATCATCCTTCATAATAAGGTCCAGTGGGTTTTCCTGGCTGCGTTCGGCCAGTGTACCGTTCAAGTCCAGCATCATGACGGAGTTCTTACGTACTTGCATTTCCGATTCCGAGGATGAAACCATACTGAAAACTACGAGAATACTGATGAAAAACAACACAACGCTCGATATAACAATACCGGTTACGGTGGCGAGCGTAAATTTCAAGAAATCTTTCATTGTCTTATTGTTTTTGGGTATGCTAACTTTTCAAGCTAACAAAGATAAATAATTAGGTTGATATTTTCCCTATCTGTCGCATGAATTTTCAGTTTGTCACATGGGGGGCTTTTATTCTGCATTTTTACCGGGGGATATAAATAAAAAGAGCCTGCCGCTTTTTTTGTGCGACAGACCCCTTTATAGAGAATGCAGTGAAGAATTCTTTCTCCTTATATTTAAGAGAGGGAATTCTTTGTTATAGGTTTTTCGCTTTCCGCTTCAACAAATGAGATAAGAATATCTTTTATTTTTTCTTTGTTTTGAGAAATAGCAGCTAAATCAATATTGTCTTCGATTTCAAAGACATAGTAAGAATTTTCCGTTGGAGTGTATTCTTCTGGCAAGTTGGCAATCGGCACAAATTTAATGTTATGATAATGTATCTTATTATCAATATCTACGGTATATACAAATCCGTCATTAGGTTGTGTTATTATGGAATGTAGCGTACTTTTCTTTTCTAAATACTGTTGTATTGAAAAAATATTGGTTCTGATAACGACCCACCTGTTATATTCATTATCTACATCCACCCAGTAGAATAAGTAGTTTTCTCCCTTGTTGCTTACGTAATGAGACAATAAAGGGCCATCATGGTAAATCAAGTCAGCAACTTTAATAAGTTTACTGAAATCAAAATTGATACTGAAACCGTTTATTGTCTTCATATCAATATTCATTGATTAAAACATCTATTTCCGACTGATATTTGAAAGCTGCATTCGCCATGTTTAACACATTTTTAGTGTCGCAAAGATAGGGAATATTTTTTAGCAGAAGGGTTTATCGGATATTTTCTTTTCCAAACATGTTTTTTATCATAAGAATAAAATGATCAGGTTCTTTAATAAAATAATAAGCTGTATACTTCCTTGGCATTTAAAACAATCCCCCCTCTCATTTGTTGCTAAAACAATTTTTTTATTCATTATTTTAGTAACAAGTTCTGTGTTTAGGTGCAAAATGTGTACTTTTACGCAGGCAGTAATGCTTAATTGGTAAATGAACTTACAAAACAAGAAGAAAAAGTTGAGTATTCGTGTTGTCATACATCCTTGTAAAGCGAGCGCAGCGGGAGTTTACTCCCTTGCGATTCGCGTGCTGTACTGCCGTAAGAAGAAAGAATACTCTTTGGGGTGGCGGGTCCACGAGTCGAATTACCGGCGGGATGCCGACCGGGTGGTTTATTCGTCCGAGGGTATCCTTACCCGTAGGGAAGTGAGCCTCGTCAACCGTCTTATCAGGAACGAGAAAGAAGACCTTGTCAGGAACTACCGTCTGCTGGAGAGAACCGATCCCGGCTTTACGCTGGAGCGCCTCATGCTGAAACACCGGAAGGAGCAGTACGACCAGAGTGTGGATAAATTCATCCTGCAATACATCGATACCCTGCTCGAAGAGGGGAAGCAAAGCACTGCCGCTTCCTACACAAGCGGGCTGTACTCGCTGTTGCGTTTTTGCAGTTTGAGGAAAATCAACTTCAAAGACATCGACTATGTGTTCGTTACGGACTATATACACTACCTGCGCATGCGCGGCATTTCGGAGAACAGCATCCACATGTACCTCAGCAATTTCCGGGCGGTGTACAATAAGGCACGCAAGCAAGGCATCAGGGTATGTGGCGAAAATCCCTTTGCCGGGCTGAACGTGCGCAGGCAGGAAACGGTGAAACGGGCGTTGAGCAAGGAAGAGATAGCGCTCATCGCTTCGGCCAACCTGCGGCGGTATCCCCAGTTGGAAGCGGCGCGCGACCTGTTCATGTTCAGTTTCTACTGCCGGGGCATGTCCTTCGTCGATGTAATCCACCTCAAGCACGACGGCATTGTGCGCGACACGATTTTCTACACCCGCAGCAAAACCGGGCAACGGCTGCAGATAGGACTGCTACCAGCCATGAAGGAGATTATTGAAAAATACAGGACATCCGGCCCGTACATTTTTCCTTATATCCACGGGCAGTCACCGCGAGATGCCTACACGCAATACCGCTACTCTTTGGGCACGGTCAACCGTTACCTCAAACGCTTGGGCACATTGCTCAACATAGGCATTCCGCTCACCACTTATGTGGCGCGGCACTCGTGGGCCACCATAGCCAAGAATGAAGGTATCCCGATATCCTTAATCAGTGAGGGACTGGGACATACGTCCGAAAAGACAACCCAAATCTACCTGAATTCCTTTGCGGTCGATACCCTGAACAAGGTCAATGAAAACGTGGCGGATGCCGTATCGGATTGTATTAAAAATGCGGGTGAAAAATTCATCTGTCTACATAACACAGATAAAAACTAAGAAACGACTCAAATAAACCGGACTTTTCTACTTGCTTTCGCTATATATACTTTATCCCTGTTCTTTGATACTGCAAAGGTAGAGGATATTTTTGGATATTGCGTTATCTGAATCCGTCAATCAGTTATCCAAATTAACCAATCTGTTATCCAAAATTACAAAACGTTGAATATCAGTGCCTATTTTTGCTGCTTTTTTTTGATTTCCTGCCTTAATTCGCTGGGCGAGCAGCCGAAATTGTTCTTGCAATACTTGTTGAAACCGGCTGCGGAGCCGAAGCCCAACTCGTATGCCACCTCTTTTATAGAGATGAAATCGTAATTGAGCCGGGATAGTATTTCCTTGTTTTTTTGTTTCTGAAGCCAGGATTGAACGGTTTCTCCAAACTCTTGCGTGAACTTGCGGTGAAGCTCGGAACCGCTCATGCCCAACAATTCCGCCAGCTCTTGTTTGCTGCGCACCCGGTCTTTGTGTTTGAGAACGGCTGCCTTGAAGTCTACCTCGATTCCCATTATAGGGTAGAGGAGTTGGATTATTTCGCTCTTTGTGTAGGCTGTGCGGAAGATGATGAACAACTCGCGCTCCTTGAGTTCGTGCAGGTGCTTGCAGTTGACGCCCGCCTGGAGATAGGACTCCAGCAGATGCAGGAACATGTCCAGAGGGGCACGCACGGAAAGCGGTTCGAAGCATAGGGGTGTGTGCTGGGCTTTGTCTAAATAGCTGCTAAGCATGTGCTTGTCGCACAGCGAGATTGTATCGTGAAAGAATGACAGACTGATGTATGTGCCCGGCTGGATAACCGTGCCCGTGTAATGGGATGAAAGGGGAATGAAGATGAATTCGCCCGCACGGACTCTTGTTTCTTCCTTGCTGTCTTTGGTGATACTGACTTCGCCTGACAAAATAAATATCAGGTGGTTGGCCTTAATCTCTTGTTGCCGGTTGTCGAAATGTTCTCCCAAAGCAGCTTCTTTCAGTGCGAAACCGGCGTCTTCCTCGGTCTTGTAGTTCACGCATGAGGTGTGTTCTTTAATGTAGTTCAGCTCCATTTTATGTACTCGATTTAAAGTTAATAATTTCGTTGTTTTATCACCATGTTTCATTTTTTGTTTCAGAAAAACGGATGTATCGAAGCAAAGGCTTGATTGTCATTTTGTCATTTATAACGGCATGTTGAGTTTCTTTTGTTGGTGTTTAAAGGGGGAAACTCTTCATTACTGCGTCTATTTTAAGGACAGAATGGTATCAGACCGAAGTCCCGATACATCCTTGTTTTTCTTTTTGTTTCAGGAAAATCGTTCATGCCGGATAGCATTGAAACGGTTTTCCCTTTTTAATTACTTGATTACTAATGAAATGCACATTAATAATCTGTTTTATGTAAACAGATGAAATTTCTAAAAGCAGCAAAAGGAAAATTAACCTCTATAAACAAGTAAAAGATTACGAATAAAACGAAAGAGAATATGAGAAAGAATTTTACGATTTTCATGATTACCCTATTTATTGCGCTTCTGTCCGGAACGGCTTCGGCGCAACGTTTTGCAGTGAAAAGTAATTTGTTGTACGACATCACCTCTACCATTAATCTCGGAGTAGAGTATAAGGTAGCTCCCCGTTGGACGCTCGAAATGTCTGCCAACTACAATCCGTGGAGCTTCTCGGACAATAAGAAGATGAAGCTCTGGATGCTCCAGCCCGAAGCGCGCTATTGGCTGTGCAGCGGTTTCTCCGGTCACTTCTTCGGAGCGCATCTGCTGGGCGGAGAGTTCAACTACGGCGGTATGCTTCCCTTCGGCATCACCCCTTCATCATCAGGGTTGGGCAGCAAGCGCTACCAGGGTTGGATGGCGGGAGCCGGAATAGGCTACGGATACAACTGGGCGCTGGGCAAGCGCTGGAACCTGGAAGCCACGTTAGGAGTGGGGTACATCCATTTCGGATACGACCGCTTCGAGTGCAAGACCTGCGGCGACGAGCTGGGCAGCGGCAGCAAGAACTACCTGGGCCCCACCAAGGCAGGCATCTCCCTTATCTATATAATAAAGTAACGGACCGCGAAGCGGAAGATTATGAAATATTGTGTGCTATTATGTGGACTGCTGCAGATGCAGGCAGTCGGTTTATCGGCTAAGGAACGGGCACGGTTGCAGGCAGATGGCGTGAACATCAGCCGTAGCGGCGACAGCGTGCACGTATCCTTCAGGCTGAGGGTAGAAAGATTGACTAAGGATTACATTTTGAGAGTTACCCCGTTGCTGTATGGGAAAGGCGGGCAGCATGCTGTGCTTCCGCCATTGGAGTACGGCAGCCGCACGGCACAGATTGTTGAGTGGAGAGAAAAAAGAGTGAAAGAAAAGCGGAAATCTGTCTCTGCATACCACAAGGCGGGAGAAACGGTTGCCTATACCTTCGCCCTTCCCTACTGGGAATGGATGAATGGCGCTTCCCTGCGTTTGGATGCAAAGAGCAAAGGGTGTTGCAGCGAAGAAATGCTGCCGCCCGTGCTCTTGGCTGCGGATGTGGCGCTCATTGCTCCCGTCGAACAGCCCGTGCCCGTAATGCCCGAATGAGTATATGAAACGGCACTTCTTTCCGAAGCTTCGTAATGCAGGATATATAAAGGTGTTTTATGAAGCGCAACCGTAGATTGAAAACTTGAAACGACAGTAAACATACCAATTTTATTAATATTTATTTAAAACAACTAAGAAAATGAAGAAGATTAATTTATTAGCAGTGGCTCTTGCAGCCTTTACCATGTTTTCATGCTCCAACGAGGAGATTGCCGATTTGGGCAGCAATGCTCCGGGCGAAAAGGCTACTCTCACCATTAAGGTGGAAGGAGAAGGTAATAATGTAGCGCAATCAAGAGCTATAGGCACTACTACAACCGATGTTACGATTAACAACTACATCGTATTCCTTTTCCGTGAGGGCGGTGCTTTGGACTGTCCGCCTTTTTATAGTTCTTCCAATGGGGCGGCTACGATCACCAACGGTTCAACTGCTGCCAAGACTGCTTATGTAGTGGCAAATGTCGGTACATTGGCCAACAGCCCTTTTGCTAATGTAACAACGGAAGCTGAACTTAAGGCCGTTGCCGGTGACTTGATGGCCAGTAACAACACGGCTAGCCAGACCAGAACTAACCTTTGGATGTCCGGTACAAGCAATGTCACCTTCAACGGTACAAGCGGTACGGTTACTGTACCATTAAGTTTCGTTGCAGCCAAGATTGAACTTATTGTTAAGGACAACCGTTCCAATCTCACCGGTAGTGGTAGTATTACGATTGCAGACGAAAAGGTTGTATTGCTGTATGCAGGTAAAAGCGGAAAATTCTTTGGAACAACAGCCGAAAAGGTTGCTCAAACCGCTTTCTATTCGGGTGATGCCTCTTATCCGGGTTTTAATTCAAACATTGTCACAACATCTACTGCCTTGGCAGATGCGGTAAGCGGTTTCTCAGCTAACACAGCTAACGTTGTATTCAATCATTTCTATACTTTCGGAAACAACGGTGCGACTCAACCGACAATTCTTGCCATTCAGTCTAAAAAAACGGTAAACGGCGTTGCTGAAACCATTTACTACCCCATTCAGTTCTCGACAGGCGATGCAGGATACACCATCGAGCCGGGTAAGCATTACACTGTAACCCTTACTTTGAGAGGTGACGTAAATGCCGGTGAAGGCGGTGGTACTACCACTCCTGAACAGCCGTTGGTTAATTCATCAATAAGAATTACTGTAACGGCAGCCTCATGGAGTCCCGTAACCGTAAACAAAACGTTTAATTAATTTGATTGCAGACGTTCATCTTATTCTTTAAAGCTGCACCGAAAGGCGGGTATGTTTCCCGTGCCCGCCTTTCATTTCACTCATGCCATTGATAAAATTCAATAACTAAAAACAATACTAACCATCCATTAAAAAAACAATTCATGCAGAATAACAAATTCCATTATTGCCTGCACATACTGCCTATCTTGTTCTTTATGGCATTTGTATCTGCAAGCTGCATCAAGGACGACCAAGGCGATTGTCCTGATCCCGGTACTCCCAGTACTCCCGGCTTTTCCTTGCAGGTAAAGGCTTTTGATGCCGATGGCGGAAGCCTTGGCGATGAGACTATAAAAGACTTAACGCTCTATATATTCGATGCCGATAAAGCATTGCTCGACACCCGCAACGTTCTCCTTTCGGAAACCGTGACCCTGGACTATCCCGGACACGACAACCTGACACTGGTGGCATGGGGCAATGGTAAACAAGGCGCTCAGTCGATGCCCGCATTGAAAGAGGGCGACCACTTAGAGACGGCATTCGTGTCGCTCATCCAAACCCGGACAACCTTACCCGTGGCAGGCTCGCCCGACGACCTGTTCTATGGCACTATAGATATAACCTCCGCTGCCGGTGCTTCTGCCAAGGAATTCCCCTTGCGTCGCAAAGTCTCCGGGGTAGCCATTACGGCGCGCCACCTCAGAGAGTATGTAGGCAGCACCGAAGGCGAGTACTACTACATCGTGCGCAAAACCACCGATAAGCTCGATTTCTACGGCAGGCCCAACGGTACGGAAGTAAGCTACCGCCCCCAGGCGGCATTCAATGACAACGGCGAATTCGTATCCCCTGCTTTCAATATCTTCCCCACCGAAGCGGACATCAAGATAGACATCTACCACCGCGACGTGCTGAAAACCACCGTAATTGCCGACAGCAACGGTAACCCCCTGCGTGTGGCGGAAGGCAGGCTGCTCAATGTACTGGTAGACTTTCAGGGAGCTGTAAACGTAGACATCAGCGTCACCGACTGGGGCAAGCAGGATATATGGAAAGAAATTTGATAGCTATATAATGATGTAGCAACCGGATAAAATTAAAAATAAAAGTTGATTTAGATGAAAAAGATAATAATTCTGTATTTTCTCGGTGCACTGCTCCTTTCGGGGTGTATGCGCGATGAGTTCGATACTACACGTGTGGAAGAAGGCATTGCTGCACGTGTCAGTCTGAGAGTGCTGCTGCCCGATATGGACGGCGCAGTCAGTGCGGGCAATACCCGCACCTCTGCCAACACCCGCGCTGTCGATGCCGATGTGGAGAATCGGCTGGACAGCCTGCGCGTACTGGTATTCAACAGCAGCGGCAAGATAGTAACCAACCGCAAATACACGGCACAGTCCGACGGATCGCTTTCGTCTCTCCAGATAGACACCTGGTCGGGCAATAACCTTACATTCTGCTTTGTGGCTAACAGTAGGGACGATCTGGACAACCGGCTGGCTGTCGTCACTTCCTACAACGATCTGCGTGAATTCATGGTAACGGCTTCCAGCTTGAACTTCGGTCTGAGCGACACCGGGGCTCTTATTATGACTGCCATTGTGGAGAACGTAAACGTGCAGCCGGGTTCCGATACTATTAGTGACCCGATACAGCTTCAATTCCTTGCGGCAAAACTCACGCTCACGGTTACCGACGCGACCCCTGATGGACATACTGTCACCATTCTTGGATGGGACGTACAGGATGTTCCGGCACGCAGCTTTCTTTTTCCCGATAGTCAAGATGCCAATCCCGCTCCGGAAGGAGGTGCTGATAAAGAAGAATACTGGCTGACAACCGCGTCGGATTATCCTTTCGAGGTCGAGCAGAATAAAAGCGCTTCTCAAACGCTCTACCTCTTCGAGAACCGCAGGGGCGGACGTGTGGCAAGGTCACTGCCTGGTACCACCGAGCAATATCCGGATATGGCTCTGGACGATACCGACCACCGCGGCAAGGCATGGTTCAAACCCCGACGCGCCACTGCCGTTGTCATTAATGCCATACACAGAACCGGCACCCAATCCGAACTGATAAAGGCATACATCTATCTGGGCCATGACAACCACAGCGATTACAATGTTCTTCGCGGGAGTCACTATACATTCAACATCACGGTGTATGGAATCAACGATATCAAGATAGATACAAACGTGGATTCCAAGGCAGGCGATTTCTTCGTAGATTACAGTGAAAACTTGCGAATGGACGCGCACCCCGACTTCCGCGTCCTGCGTATGCATGCTGCCGGTGGCACGGGAACGATGGAGATACTCGACTCGCAAGGCAGAACCTATGACGATCCGTTATTTGATGCTACCTGGCTCAAAATCTCTCCATTGAACCTGATGTATCACCAGGTGAAGCAGCCGTCGTCGCCCGCCAATGACTGGCAGCAGGCTTCGGAACCTGAAAGTAAACTCGTGCGCCCCAAGTACATTCCGCACAAGAGTGACCGGGCGAAGCTGACTCAACAAGGCATAGGCGGCTGGAACACCGTTCCTGTCGGTAAGGATGATGATGATGTGATGTCCCTTGACGATGCCACCTACCGTATGTGCTATAAAATTACGGACCTGCCTTTCGGCAATACCTCTACGGTCACCAACCAAACCCTATACGTCTATGCCGATGACTATCCGGTGAGAGACGGTTTCCGCTCTGCAACGGTACGCTTCTCGTTCTACAAGGATGGAGGAGACCCGAATCAGCCGGAAGTCCGTAACTTCACCATCAGCCAGGATGGGTATCTCTCTTTCTATACGGATGATGATAACCAGTATGCCGGACTGTATATCCTCAATCAGGACGGATCACCGAGCGACGTCAAGCAGCGCATGGTACTGGAAAGGTATCCGGAGTACCGCATGACGATGAATCCGGGTATCGACCCTTCGGTGCAGAATATAAACAGTATGCAATGGGGATTTGCCTATTTCAAAGTATATGTCTCTAATAACCTTGATAAATTCCGCAACGGTAGGTACGTGACAACGGAGTCGGTATATAAGGATCTTACGCGGGTGGATAACGAGCCTGATAATTTCGGAGTTGCCCCGAATTCGTACCGGAGTATGTTCGGAAACGGATTGGACGGCAGTCTGGCGGCTATACCGGCCTATACCGGAAGGACTTCCGGCGCACCTTATTATCTTCCCGACCCCACTGCGAGAATTTATCACCCCATATACAAGACTTCCGCAGCCCGTTACTGCCACGAGAAGAATCGCGACCTGAACGGCAACGGTATTCTCGAGCCTTCTGAGATTCATTGGTATATGCCGTCGCAGAAGGAGCTGCTCCTGATGGCTATTTCCCTTCCCCAGAGCGAATATCAGTTTGCGGGATATAACGCGCTTATGTCTTCTACCGAGTTGGGAGAAAGGAACATGAGTCACGTAACGGTCGGCATGAAAGATTCTTATCCTTTTGCGTACAGCAATTCGCAGCCCAAGGGATCACAGACTTTTGCAGTCCGCTGTTGCAGGGTGTTGAGATAAGAGTGCGGAAATGAGCACATGGTTATATCGAAATGAAATTGTAATAAGTATGATGATGAGAAATATAAAAACGCTATGTATGATACTGGTTTGCCTCACGGCAACCGTGGGCTATGCCCAGGAGGTATTGGTGGAAAACGGGAAGATTATCATAGACGCTTCCGCCATACCGCATACCCGGGAGAAGAAAGCGCGGGCTACTGATGGAAACAACACTACTCTCGGCACGAACACTGCCACGAATATCAGCTCCGTGGTGAGCGATGATAAAGTGTATTATAAGTTCGAACTGTCGCGAGAACGCTTCACCGGCCTTTGGCTGTTTGCCGTAAACCGCTGTAGGAATCTTACCGACGACGGCGGTGGCTGGCGCTTGCCCACCTACAAGGAAGCAGCGCTGATTTACATCCTGTGGCCGGAACTGACGAAGGCGGGCCTGACGGATGTTGCCGGAGGCACGGGCACGGACGCGGGCGGAGACGGAACCACACTTCCGTATGTGTCTTACGATGATAATGGCACTATTCAAAGGGTTGGCAAAAGACGTACGGGCAATTATTACCGTTGCATACGCGACCTTTGAGATTGATTGCCCACTCGTCTGAAATTTAGAATCAGGCGATAGAATTTGAATAATAACAGAGTTAATAGAACCCCGAAAACAATCCCTATGTTATGAATAAAAAAGGTTTGTCCCGACTTTGTTCGTGTTTTTGTTTGTTTGCACACAAAGGGATATGCTACGGAATCGCTTGCGGAGGCGTCTTGTTTTTAGCGATTTTCGTAGCCGTTTTCGGCTTTCCTGTATGGGTGTCCGAGCTTTTCGAGAAGCGGATGGAGGCACGCAGGAAGATGAGTAGTGAACGCCGGCAGATGAATGATAATCGGCAAATGAATATTGAGTGAGAGCCGGTAGATAGATGAATGACAGATAACAGAAGTATTGATAGTTTTAATAATTGATAACCCGTAATGAAGAATCCTAAGAAAGAAACACGTGATGTCATAGCCAAGCACGTCCGTTGGACCGAAGCATTGCGCGTAGTACGTGCTTACCATCCTGAGGTAACCATTATCCTGCCCCAGGAGAAAATTCAGATTTATCCCGGCGACGATGTGCGGGGCATGATTACCCCAGCGGTCGGCGTCATCCGCCATGCACTCGATGCAGGCGTGTGGCAGTGGCACGGATACACTGCCGAGTCGCGCGTGAAGCAGGTACGCACCCTGCTCAGCCATTACTTCCATTATCACGAGGACAGCATCCATCCGGCAGAACTCGACCTGATGATTGAAGATTTGCTGTTTGTGCATAAAGCCTGAGGAGAATTTCCTAAAGTGAGAATCGAACCTGTTTGTGGTAAAGGTCATTTTTAACCGAATTATTTATGCGTATCTCAAGAGTAATTTTTATTTGCTGCTTTCTTCTGCCGTTCTTGGCTTCTTGCACCCGGGACGAAATAGAAGACAATAGTTATCCGTTATCCGAATATGACGGCACGGGTGTTTTGTTTCGCTTAAAGGCAGAGTCTTTTGACGATACGGGTTCCGCTACCCGCACCCTGGATTTGACCGCACCTTTCGATACTCTTTGTGCCTATATTCTCAAAGAGGGTCAAATTGACATCGACCGTGAAGTTAAATTCCCCGATCCTGCAACAATTATGGTGGAAGGGCTCGAAACCGGCACCTACAACCTTCTTGTATTAGCCATGAAAGGCAACTATGAAGTGGATGGAGCCCGGATACATAAAATAGAGAAAAGTTCCTCACCGTGGCTGTCTTTTCCTGAAAATACGTCGGCGAAGCCTCTGAAAGCCCAATATTATTATACAAATCACAAGTTCTCGGTAATAAACGGAAAAATCAAGATAGAGGAAATACGCATTCCCCAAGCTGTAGGGATGGTTTCTTTCGATGTACAATACAAAAGCGATTACGTGCGCAAATCGGTTCACGACTGTCAATTTATTCCTTCGGAAGACAGCAGGAGTTATTCTGCCCTGCATGCAGACGGCAGCCATTCGGGACAGCGAAGCATAGCATCCTTCTCTTTATCGGAACAAAAACAGTTCTTATTTTTCCCTACCGCAAAGGATGGTTTTTCCGGTCAAGTAGTAGTAAATACAATAAATCACCGAAAGGAAAGTGTTGGCACGGAGTATGATACAAAGGCAACCTTAGATGCCGCCAAGCATTCTACCGTACATGTGCAGGCTGTACATCCGGAAGACAATGTGGGTACTAACCTTGCCGATGAGCTCACTTCTCTAAATTATTATACGATTCTAACTGATGAAGAACCTGCTTCTGTCTATGCCAATGCAAATCAGCGGTCATTTCGTATAGCCGAACCTTTGCAGATAAATATGGAGAAAGATAGTTTGCACATGAGATTTTATTCTCCCGTAGGCATAAAAGAGGTTACAGTCATGGCAAAAAGTCCGACTATGGATGAATATGTGGAGTTCGTTTACATTGACAACATTCCGGCATTTGCCGACATTAAGACATCGATAAAGGTATTGAAGAAAGGAGTATACCGCACTGAATCAGGGAAAGTTCAACAATTTTCAGCAGAAGAGATGAAGCCGGCTTCCTTGAGTTTTAAGATAGCTTGCAACGACCCGTATTGGACTAAGATTTCCCGGATAAAGGCGAAATGGTACATCAAATTCGTACTTAACGGAGGAGATCCCGTAACAGGTGTTCCCAACAAGAACTGGCGGGGAATACGTCCCGTACATTGCAGGGAGGCTGTTGCACTCTATTTGAATATCGGATATATGTGTACGCTGGAAAACTTCCAGAAGCGGGTTTCGACGTTCCAAGGAGTACTTCTTGACAATAACAAGAAAGCAATTGACACCTCAAAGATTATATCCAGACTGGAAAACCTTTCCGGATTCGACATCGGACTTGTACATACTGGCAATGGTGTAGCAGGATTAGGTGGGGGCAGAACATGGGGAGTCTATCAGAAATCTTTCCTTTATCATTACGAAAACAGTGGCGGATGCTGTACCACTATTTTTCACGAATTAGGTCATTGTTTAGGCTACAGCCATAATAGCACCATGACATACGGACAGTGGGCTTCGGGATGTGCCGATGTGTTCTACAAGAATAACATAAAAGATTTTCCTGTCAATTCCCACACAATATTAAAATCAAGAAGTAATCCTAATATCTACTAATAATTATGAAACATTTGTCTGTTATTATATCTGCATTATTTTCAATACTTTGCATCGGATGCATTAAGGAGGATTATAATACTGGAAAAACAAATGATGTTCAGAATGAGCATTCGCTCTGGCTTTTGGTCTATACACCGAATTCGGAAACTGTTTATAGTACGAACCTGCCGGGAAACATAGAGGCTTATCTGTTCAAAGAGGGAGTTCTGTCCGACGTTTACAAAAATCTGGGAGTGGATAAGAACGGATACACTACAATCAGCTCGTTGGCCGAAGGAGAGCAAATCTATTTCTTTGTAAACACCGGTAATCTGCTGAATGGGATTACACAGGAAATAGGCCGATTGAAAGAGACCGAACTGCTTGCCACTACAATACTCTCTGCCTCTCCTCAGGCAGATGGAGAGAAACCGGTGATGACCGGAAAGGCAGACTTAACCGGAAGCCAGGAGAGTGCCACCCAAGTATTGCTTACACGGGCCATTGCCAGAGTAGACTTAAACATAGCTGACGATGCCGACATACAAATCAATAGGATAAGTATGGATAACATACATCGTGAAGCATTCCTGCTTCCGCAAAACCCGGTCAGTTCGCCGTCCGGTGCAGCATTGGCAAAAATAGACACTACATTCAATACCCCGTTGAAGCCGGGTGAATATGCCGGATTGGTCCACCTGTATGAACAAGTGGGGGACGGTATTCCTGTGGAGCTGCATGGCACCCTTGAAGGCGATCCTGTTACACTTTCACTGGCACTGCCTAACACAATCCATAGAAACCACATTTATAAAATAAAGTTATTTAGCGGAGACAGTTCTAATTTGCAGGCAAGCATATCCGTGGAAAATGAAAGTTGGGAAGTAGAAGAAACTATCACGGCAAAACCTTCTACCAATATTCTGGTTAATAGTGAACTTTCTACTTTGGCTGAAGGGGCGTATATAAGTGCAACGAAAGATACGGTTTACCTCTCGAGCAGAGAGGCAACGTCAATACTTGTACTGGATAAGGTGCCGGAAGATGCGGAATTCACAATTGATGGAACAACAGCCTCCATTACTCCGTATACGGAAACTCGTGCCGGCCTTCAAGGGAAAAAGTTCTTGGTACGCAATTCTTGGAAAAAACCGGGTACTAAGACGGAATATATGTACCTGAATATGCACAGCAAGAGGCACCCGGACTACTACAGTGGCCGGTTGGTAATTGTCCAGTCCAATGCCACGACCTTCAAGGGAGAATTGTATAATCATCTTACAAACACTCCTCCCTATAACATTCATTTCAATAAATATGTCGACAGTGCTTTAGGTCGGATAGAGGTACCTAAGAACTATGAGGTTAGTGTCAGTGGTGGCAGTTGGCTAAGGGCGATACCCAAAGGAGACGGAGTTTATGAGATTCAGGCAGGCTACAAGCCTAACGATCCGGAAGCCAATGGCAGCACTCAGGAGGGTTTGCTCACCGTGAACGGCCCGAATGGCATACATGAAACATACACCGTTACCCGGTTGAATCGCGGCTTGCCTGTTGTCCTTATGGGTGATACTTACTGGTGTCGTTTCAACTTACGAGGAAACTCAAAGAGTTTCGACGACCAGATAACCGTCAGTGAATCTGAAACAATAGGTGATCTGTCTGCCTATTTTGCCTCTTGTTCTGACGAGGATTTTGTACGTTTAACCGGCAGTCAGTACAAAGGGCGTTATACGCAGGGAATGAATTTAAAGTATGACGCATCCGTCCCGCGTTTCTATTTCGATTCGTATGAGTCGCTCCAGAATCCGGCAATCATAGGAAATGGATCGGTAAGCAGCCATTGTCCGGAAGGATACCAGCTTCCTACGTCGAGAGATTTTGAACTTTTGCTAAAATCGGGGACTATTAATTACACGCTTAATGGCGCACCGGTAAATTACACTACGGGTAGTGGAAGACCTGCCGTTATTTCAGCCCATAGCCGAGGAAATGTAGCGTGGGAGGGAGGTCTCCTTGCAACAGCCAATTACATTCAAATCGCTTTTGACGAAAACAATCTGGTCTTGGGAGGATTCGGTCATCAATATAATTCTTCAAACTCAGTTGCTGCAAAGGTAATGTGGGCAACCATAAGTGGAGGTCACCAAAGCTGGACTCATACAGGGACTACAGCCAAGGCGGAAGAACATAATGTAAACAAATCCCGTACGATTCGCTGCATTAAGACGTCACCGGCTTTTATAATAGAAGAATAATTCGGTGTTAATTCTTGGTGGCTTTGCTTTAGTATGATTGGGAAATTTGAGCAGAGTGACGCTGTGCTGCCTGGCGGTAGCGGCAGGTTATGTCCAGGAAGTGGTGAGAACGGATACACTGCCGAGTCGAGTGTGAAGCAGGTATGTATCCTGCTCAGTCATTTTCCACTATCAAGAGGATAGTATCCATCTGGCAGAATTCGACCTGATGGTTGAAGATTTGCTGTTTATGTCTACGGGTTAATGTAGAAGGCTATGATGAGAACAGAATTAACGATAATAGATTTAATTAATTGAAAACATATTTTTGTTGCGCTTGAAATACAAAACAAAATAAAGCCTGTCTCAGCTAAATCAGAATTTACCGATACTTGACCATTCATTAAGAGCGGTAGAAGTTCGTCACGCTGCTTAATTAAATTTTCATTTTCCTTTTGAATCTCTAACTGCCTGTCATTGAGTGCTGATACAATTTCTTCCCATAAATCTAATACATTATCACTTGGCTTTAACATTGGGAACTTCAGTATATCTTCACGAGAAACTTCTTTGAAAGTTGTTCCTGTTCCAAGTTGCTCTATCTGCGTAATGTGATATTGTAGATAATAATACAAGTAAGTTGCTATATTTTTTGACTTAGAAACAAAGCTCTTAAATCCTTGATTGGTACACAATTCTGTTTTAGCAATTGCCAACAAACCAATTGGAGCACGACTCGACATTAATATTGTGTTTGAAGGTAACAAATGAGTACTGCAAGAATCATATCCAACTTGAGAGATATTTCGCTCTCCTTGATAGACAAATTTCTGCTTTTGGTCAGATAAATCCTTTGGAGTAATCCAGACTATATCTCCTCCATAATTCAATTCATTTACAGTTGAAGGAGTTGCCCCATTGTAAACATCTGCGACCTCTTCTACTATTTTGGCTTTCCACAATAATGGAATTTCACGTTTTAACCTTTTATCCCAAACCATCTTACCACCACTTGACTTATACGGTTTTCCGTTTTCATCCGGAAAATCAAACTGTACAAACCAATAATCATAAAGTTGTTTTGCCATCGCCTCTAAATTCTGATTTAGCAGTCTCTTATATTATATATAAAGACATAAATATCAGAATTATGAAAGAAAACATCATTCAGGCGATAGTTGCGAAGATGCAGCGTGACTTAGATTGCCGACAAATGGCACGGCTTAAAGCTGTGCTTACATCAGAACTGCATAATGTAGAAATCATTGAAAAGAGCGATTGTGCCACACAGCAAACGCAGGAGAATGAACTTCTTCTTAACTCTTTTATATCAGCCAAAAAGATAGAGGGATGTTCAGATAAGACATTAACTTACTACCGTAATACCATTGAACGGTTGTTAGTCACGCTTTCATTGGCAATTTGTCACATTACGACAACAGATATTCGTACTTATCTATCCGATTATCAAGAAGAACACCAATCGAGCAAAGTGACCATTGACAATATGCGACGCATCTTTTCCAGCTTCTTTGCATGGTTGGAAGATGAAGATTATATCGCTAAAAGCCCGGTAAGACGCATTCACAAAGTTAAGACAGATTCACTTGTAAAAGAGGTGCTTTCTGACGAACAGTTGGAGCAACTTCGAGATAGTTGCACGACCAAACGAGACCTTGCTATTATAGACTTTCTTTCATCCACGGGCATCCGTGTGGGTGAGTTGGTCAAACTGAGCCGTGAAGATATAGATTTTCACGAACGGCAGTGCGTGGTGTTCGGAAAAGGTAACAAAGAACGTGTCGTTTACTTCAACGCCCGTACCAAACTACATTTGCAACAATATCTTAATGAGCGAACAGACAGCAATCCAGCCTTATTCGTTTCCCTCAATTCGCCACACTCACGACTGACTATCAGCGGTGTGGAAGTTAGAATCAGAAAAATGGGGCAAGCCCTTTCTATGCCAAAAGTTCATCCTCATAAGTTCCGTCGTACCCTTGCAACAATGGCTATCGACAAAGGTATGCCCATCGAACAGGTGCAGCGATTACTTGGTCATGTACGCATAGATACCACACTACATTATGCTATTGTGAATCAAAACAATGTAAAGTTAGCTCATAAGAAGTATTTGGGATAATAACCGTGCTGATTTCTGCTTTAAAATTTGTACTTTTGCAGTCTAATATGGAACGCTAATAAAAGCACTATGGACTTGCAGAGAATCAATAAACATAAGCAATCGTTTGATGACATTTGCCATTATATCGAAGACGATAATGGAGCGGATAAAATAGAAGTATGGTTTGCGAGAGAATTGCAGATTATATTGGGGTATGCAAGATGGGAGAATTTTCAAGTAGCATTGACTCGCGCTGTTGAATCATGTAAAACGCAGAATATCAACATAGACGACCATTTTCGTGAGGTCACGAAAATGGTTACTTTGGGTAGCGGGGCTAAGCGTGAAATACAAGATTTCATGCTGACTCGTTATGCGTGCTATCTTGTCGCACAGAATGGCGACCCTAAGAAAGAAGAAATAGCTTTTGCACAAGGTTATTTTGCCGTACAAACTCGACGCGCAGAACTTATTGCGGAGCATATAGAACAATTGTCGCGACTTGAAACGAGAGATCGTCTGCGTTCTTCCGAAAAACAATTATCACGTAATATTTATGAGCGCGGAGTGGATGATAAAGGTTTTGGACGCATTCGTTCTAAAGGTGATGGTGTGTTATTCGGTGGGCATACAACAGAAGATATGAAGAACCGGCTTGGCATTAAATCGACACGCCCATTAGCAGATTTTCTTCCAACTCTTACAATTGCAGCAAAAAACCTTGCCACAGAAATGACAAATTACAATGTCGAACAAAAAGACCTTTATGGTGAGCATAGTATAACTACCGAACATATGGATAACAACCGCAGCATCCGACAAATGCTCGGTCAGAGAGGCATACGCCCGGAAGAACTGCCAGCAGCTGAGGACATCAAGAAGGTAGAACGACGCGTTGCTTCCAATGAAAAGAAAATTGAGAAATCTTCTTCAAAACTCCCAAAACTTAAACCTGAAGACAACGAATGAAGTTATTTGACATTATAGAAGTATTCATTGCCGGAGATTGGGGCGAGGAAACTTACTCTAAAGAAACACCTTGTGCGGTAACTTGTGTACGTGGGGCTGATATTATTCCAATATCAGAATATGATTTCTCAGCAATTCCAGTCCGCTATATCAGCCAACAAGCATATGCAAAAAAATGTCTTCAAGTAGGAGACATTATCATTGAAAAGTCAGGTGGTAGCCCAACTCAATCCACAGGGCGTGTATCTTTGGTATCACAAGAGCTGCTTGACCATGCCGGGGCTGTTATATGCTCCAATTTTTGTACTGCCTTTCGAGTAAAGAAAGGTTGGAATCCCCTCTATGTCTACTATTATCTTCAGTTTATCTATAATCTTGGGGCGTTTTTTAATTTCGAAGGCAAAACGTCCGGTATAAAAAATCTCCAATTGGATGCAGCCTTTGCTGCTATACCAACTGAAGATATTAGTGAAAGCATCCAAAACAATATTGTAGTTATTCTCCAAGGTTTAGAGAAGAAAATCGCTATCAATCGTCAGATAAATCAGAATTTACCGACACTTGACCGTTCATCAGAAGCGGTAGAAGTTCGTTGCGCTGCTTAGTCAACTCTTCTATTTGAATCTTATTCTGCTTTATCTTCTCAATAAGCGGATAAGTTATATTTGCAAAAGCTTTAAGTGTAGAAGCGTTTGGATATGGTATTTCTATTGATGCAAGACTTGGCACTGTCAATTGCTGTTGTATAGAACCGTCATTTCTAAATTTTATTCTATTAAAAATCTGATGTAAATACACATCACCTCCTATATCATTCGGTGTTACTGCAAGTAATCTGATTATTGGAACATAGCCACCGTTTCGCATTGTGCAATATCCGATAGTCCCTCTTGCAGCAACAGTAATTCCACGTTTAAGGATTGTAGGTTCTTTTGTATAACCATATAAACCTTCATTGTCGGTGCCATTTGAATATATTGGTATTTGGCAATCTTTTGTTTTATACTTAGACCATTCTTGAGGACAGTCACCACCGGCTTTTATTGAGGCAATATCGCCAATAAACCTTTTGGGTAGCGTTTCTGCGTTTGATAAAAATTTGTAGTCCATTACATCTGCTATTACCGCCTCTAAATTCTGATTTAGCTGACGATTAAGTTCTATTTTGAGGTCAATAGTGCGAAGTAACTTACCTATGCGTTTTTGTTCCTCCAATTCGGGAATCCATACAATGCAATCTTTGATTTTATCAGGTGATGTATGCCGGATTTTAGTTTGTTGAGCAGCAGCACTTAGCTGCTGTTTAACAAGATTTGAGGATATAAGATAAAAAGCGAAATCCTTGTCTAACAAATGTTCTTTGCAAACAATTTTTGCCACATCTTGGCTTTGAATATATTTACCGCTTTCGGGAATGATAGCGGTAGAGCCAAGCAACCCAATAGCCTGTTCTGTCAAAGGTGTTATAATGTCTCCCTCTTTCATTAAAAAATCCGGTTTGAAGTCGCCAATGTAATAAAGATTGTCTTTAGCCTTATTCTCTTTAAAGCAATTATTTTGGTAATCGAAATTCCCGCAAGTCAAGCGCACATATTCACCCTCAGCGGCATAGAACTCGCCACTGAGACTCGCACCTCTTGTCACATCAAGTATCTCTCCTAATTTGTATTTTTTCAATTCCATTTACCGTGTTGCTTTTTTAATATAATCTTGAATCAAAGATAGATTGACCTCTATCTCTTTGCGCTTAGCTAAAAGGTGGTTCAGATACTCTTTCGCCTCAAACATTTTTCGTGCTCATGTATTTGCTCTATTAACGGTCCGCCAATAAATGGGGATGAACAGTTTCTACGGCAAATTTTGCATCCTCTATTTGCCGCTATAAACATGTCAAGCAAATGTCGAATAGCTTTAATTTGTTCCTGTGCATCTTTCGACGAACTGCGGGCAACACGTAATGCAACGATTATAGCTATTACACTAATTATTGGGCTTAATAGAGTAGCCCATTGGGTCAAACTATCAAGCATGGTTTATTGATTGAATTTCAATGTCTTTAATTGAGCTATTATCTCATTTTCAAGCCGATGGCTTTCGGCAAACTGCTCGGTGAGTGTTTTTTCGTAGTCTGCCATACGCCTCTTGAACTCCTCTTCTGTAATATCAACATATTCAATCTTAATGTCGAAATACTGTCCGGCAGAAAAGCTATACCCTTTTTCTGCCACTTCTTCGTAGGATGGAATAACAGAGAATTGCTCTACCACCTTCTCGTTTCGGAAAGTATCTACAATCTGCGCTATCTCATCGGAACGGAGATTCGTCTTTTGGTTCTTCCCTATTTTGATAGTTTCACCAAGTTTGCTCGCATCAATAAATACAGGCTTTTCGGTCTTGTTCTTATCGATAAAAACCACACTGACATTCGTACCCGTGTTAGCGAAGACATTACTCGGCATACTTACCACACCTTTCAGAATCTTATTGTCCACAAGGTGTTTGCGAATTTTGAACGCAATGCCACTCTTGGCTGTAATGAATCCGGTAGGTACAACGATAGCTCCCTTACCCGTGTCTTTCAAGCTGTATAGCAAATGTTGAAAAAAGCAGAGGTATATTTCCATACCCTTCTTGTCTTTGTTGGGTATATTGGGAATGCCTGCAAAGAAACGTCCGCGATAATGGTCGGCTTTGAGGTCGGAATGGTACTCGGAGAAATCGAGCTTGAAAGGCGGATTACTAACGATATAGTCAAATTTACGCAATTCGTGTCCTTCTTTATGATAAGGGTGTTTCAGCGTATTGCCTTGTATAACGTGCGTCAAAGAATGGCTCATACTGTTCAGTATAAGATTCAGCATCAACATAGTAGAGGATTTGTCGCTGATATCCTGCGTGAACACCGTGCAGTTCTGCTCTCCAATTTGGTGGGCAAGGGCAATGACAAGTGTGCCTGTCCCGGCTGACGGGTCATAGCAAGTTACACTTTTAACATCCTCGCTCTCATCGACGAGTAGTTGCGCCATAATGGATGCGATTGCATGGGGCGTATAGTATTCGGCATAGTTGCCGCCACCATTGGAATTGTAGTCCTTAATAAGGTATTCAAAGATGGTGGAGAAGAAATCATATCCGGCAGCAAAAGCCGCTTCAAAAGAAAAACTTGCCACATCTCCGATTAACGACTTGCAAAAGCCGTTTTTCTTGGCAGACCCTCCGGTTACTACCTCCGAGAGAGGTTTCATAATGGAAATACGGGTTTCATCCTCATTGAGAATATAGAAAATCTCCTCATTGGTATCGGCAATAGCCTCCAATGTCGCATCAAACAGAGTTGCAAAATTATCCTCATTCTGACGTTTGGCAAGATACGGTATCAGATGCTCTTTCTTCAATACAATAGTGTCGAGCATCATATCGCACATTTCCTCGTACTCCTCATCGGGCAATCGCTCCAATGCTTCGTAGACGTCCTCTGCATCGGCAAGTTCGGGCAGTGTCCGTTTTGCTTCATAGATAAACTTATCATTGAGAAACTTATATAGGAATGTTTCTACGATAACCGTATATTCATTTCCGCTGTTGCCAAGACCAATATTGTTTGTCGTACTTTTCAGACGGTCAATAAGGTCTTTTGTCTGTTGCTTTATGATGTCAATACTCATAATCAGTATATGGTTTGATATTCTTTGAAAATAACGTCACTGACATATTTACGAGCCGGGCGTTCCGTGGAAATCTGCGCATCCTTAAAACGGCGGGTGACGTAAGTTAATATATTTTTCGTGAAGTAAGCCGGAGTTTCAACAATCGCTTCGTTGTGGAAGAATGCATCGTCTACATCTTCTTTTATAAGAAGCAAGACAGCCGTTACCTGCTCTTTCTTTTTTGTCCAAGCATAGGTGCGAGGTTCGGTATGCTCCCGTTCCTCTCTGTCCGATTGCTCGGTCAAACGTTTTTCGACACGCACGAACTTTGTGTCACCGTTATAGGCAATAGCCCGCAACGCATCACGCTCATTCATTTGGCGAATGCGTTTCAGTATGCCGTTAATGTTCTGAACGCGGTCGTGCATATTAAATTCTCCCTCCGATTCCATTTCTTTTTTCTTGAAAAGAGCAAGAAAGTCAGCGAGTATAGAACGATATTCCGGGTCATCAGGATCAACGCAAGCATTCAATTGGTTACGAGTGTGAGCTACCGATTGTTTGTATTGCTCTTGAAGTTCAAGTTCTTCTTCACCTTTCTTATAGAACGAAAAATGTATATTCTCCAAAGCAGCATTCAGCAATTGTTTCACGCTTTCGCGGTCATTTGAGTTTTGCTCATACGAGAGGAGGTCAAGACGATTGCGTGCCGCTTTGATAAGATTTGATATTTCGGGTATATCAACAATGTCTTTCGCTTCCGGGCTTTCCTGCGAGATCAGCATATTCTGCATACTGCGCAGTGTTTCTAAACTTTTATTGATGACTCGGACAGTGGCAATGTCATCCACCAAATTGAGTTGCCGAGAAAAAATTTGAGGATTAGTCAAGTCATAGTCTGTCAAAGTAACTTTTGCATTTGCAACATTTTTCATTGCTTCCTCAATGGTAACAAATAGCTTATCCATTGAAGATGTATTTTCTTGACCAACTTCTTTTTCAAGCTCTTCTTGATAATCCTTGTTCGTCTTACTGTATTCTTCCTCGATATTGGCAAAGTCTACTACATGCCCGAATTTCATAGCCTTGTACGGACGATTGACACGTGTAAGCGTTTGCAGCAGGTTATGTTCCTTGACCATACGGTGCAGGTACAATTTCTTCAATCGTGGAGCATCAAAGCCGGTTTGTAGCATTTGGAAAACAATGAGCAAGTCAATTTTCCCGTCTTTGAATAAATCAATCCATTTGGAACGGGTAGATTTGTCAAAACTGTCATGCAAGATAAGCGCAGCGCGATAACGTCCTTTTTGCGGTGAAGTTTTCTTGACCTCCATTTCATTTGCCGAAATACTACGGTAAATTATTTGTCCGTCTTCACCTGTATAATTGTCAAGTTCAGAATCATCTGCATAGTTTTCCAAAAACAGCCGATACATCATTATCGCCTGTTCTTTACTGTTGCATACGGCAAGTGCTCCCAATGATGGGTCAGAATACTTGCTTCGGAAATCCTGCAAATCATTGATTATATAGTCGAGTAAAGGATGTACATAGTTCTCGTGGGCATAAACATCAATTTCTTTAACAGTTTGCTTTTTTACCCTTATGCTGTTAAGGGCTTCTTTCATCGTTATCTTAAAGTTCGAACCGATGTCTTCGCGTATAAGTCGAAGCGTGTAACCATCTGATATAGACGCGTTATAATAGTATGTATGAATATAATCCCCGAAAATATCTTTGGTATTGTATCCTTCACCGATTATTGGAGTACCCGTCAATGCTATTTTTATAGCATTCTCATCGCTCGCAATCAAATTTTTCAAGAAACTGCCCTCAGGATTATAGTTTCGGTGTGCTTCATCAATAAAGTAAATGCGCTTCACCTTGACATTATACGCATTTTTGGCAAGTGCCCGACTGTCCTTAGAGAATTTGTGGATATTGACAACCGTTATCTCTAATTTACCCTCTTTGTTTTGGGTAGTCACACCATCCTTTATCAGCTTGGCAAAGTCTTCTTTACTTTGAACAGGGTTGACTTTCAGTCCCCTGCGAGTAAACTCTTTTTGAGCCTGTTCCAAAAGGTCGATACGGTCTACAATAAAGAAAAACTGCGGAACAATGCCTTGCTGAGAATAATAATCGGTCAGATATTTGACATTGAAATACGCCAACGCAGTCTTTCCGCTACCTTGCGTATGCCAAATAATACCCTTTTGTTCCCCTTTATCAAGGTGGCGTTCAATCGCTTTTGTGGCGAACACTTGCGGATAGCGCATAACATGCTTTTGTAAACCGTTTGGGTGGTCTACATAAGCGATACCATAGCGCAAGAAAAAATAGAAACGTTCAAAACTGAACAGGCTTTCACAGAGGCGCTTTGTTGGCGTTTCGGCTTTGCAATTCGTTTTGTAGTCGCTATTGTTTTTGTATTGAGGCACATTATTGTCACGCAGCAATATTTCCTCGTCTTCAGGAGTAACGGGATGGTATCTTTTCTGAATAGGGAAACTGTTTTGTCCTTCCTCGCGAAAGCAATTATAGAGGGTACTCGTTTTACCGATGGTTGCATAATAAGCCCCTTGTTTCAATTGCTCGTCATATTCCATATCGTTGCTGAATACCATTATTTGCGTGATATTCAAAAAACGGCGGAAACAAGGATTGGTAAACCTCGTCTTCATACGCTTGCGCTCGGCATCAACTCCTTCGTGATTGTTCTCCTTTTTTACTTCGATAAAAGCCAGAGGCAAACCATTGATAAAGATGGTTATGTCCGGGCGAAAGTTGTCGCAAGACAAATCACCGCAAGTCATTTCGGTGGCTACTTGAAACGTGTTGTTACGAATGAAGTTCGTGGGCGAAGATAAATCGATTATTTTGTTCCTTGTATCAAGTAATATTTCTTTGTAAAACTGTCTGCCGAGATCATCATTGTTAAGCGACTTCTGAATGCGGTGAAGCATGGCGTCTGCATCATCCTGTGTAGATAGAGGGTTCAAGCGCAAATAGGCTTCCGAAAACGGTTGGAGTAAGATGTTCGTGAGAGTATCGGATTCCGTTTTGGGTATTGTCACATATTTGGTGAACAATCCCCTTTGGGATATGTATTTATATCCCATCCCCATAAGATGCATAAGAGTGGGAAATTTCACTCTGCTATCTTCACAAAATGCACCCATTGCTTATTTCGTATATTAAAGCAAAACACCTTCGCTATCTTTGCGAGGCTGACCAAAGCCTATCAGACAGTGAAGGTGTTTTTATATCTTGGTGTTAATATTTTATTTCAGGTCATTAACGCATTGTTTAGCAAATGCAAAGTTAGCACTTTTTATTGATATCCATTGCACATTTGAGAATTAAGTTTACAAGAATCTTGCAGCACGACCTCGGTCATGGCGGTTGTGTTTATGTCGGTCGGCATGGCAACTTTACCATACCCGTCTATCGTGATTATATTCCTTTTTCTTTTCATCGGTGTTTCGTTTTAAGGTTGTCAAATGGTACCTGAGCGGTAATTTTTGCGTATAGTTGGGCGGCTTTATCTTTTGGGGAACATTCAACAGGCGGATATTGGATTCGGTATTAGTCTTCTTTCTTCGGGTGATAATCCACAGATTGCCCTCAAAGAATGTTTGGAGATTGTCGGTAGTCAGGTTCTTTACATCGGAATAATACCGCTGGAATGTTACCTTTGCCCTGCTGTATCCCATTTTTGGGGCAAACTCGGTATTGTGCTACTCGAAGAGTTTCGGTAGGGTTTCCCGCTTGACACCGATACTGGGATAGGCATCCTTGAGTTTGGCGGCGGTGACTTATATCGTCCGTTGCGGCAGGGAACTGAGGCGATGTTGCATGTGAATGAATGTACGGTTATATGCAAATGGAACTTTCTCACCACTGGAGTCTCTGTTTCACAACCATTAATTCAGTGAAATAAAATACGTACTTTCCTTTCTAATTGTTTGTAAAGTAAATATTTACATGATTTTACGTGTAAATATTTACTTTTCATGCCTCTTCGTTATTTAATATTTTTGTGTATTCATCGTGCATTGGAGCAGTGAAACGCTTCCGGGCGGTGTGGTATAAATTTTAAACAATTAGAAAGAATAATGAAATCAATGAAAACACATCGTCTGTCAGGGGCGGACACATCGTCTGTTACACTCGTATACATCATCCGTAGGGGTGGAACGCATCATCGGTTCTGCCGCTCTGCGTCGCCGTTCCGTACCGCTACGCCGTAGATATACGATAGTATATCTTATCTTCTATTGAATTATATTGTGTACGCTGCGTGGCCGGAAGCATGGCTGCCGCGCGTGCATAACCGGTTGACGTAAAGGCATGTGCCGTGACCGCCGGAGCGGTCGTTTTCCGGTTTCGACATTTATCAATATTTATCTGTAACTTTAGTATGAAAAACAATTTGCTTAGAATGGGCTATGTCATGGTTTCGCGTGCATTGCTACAAGAGATTTGCGAGAAAAAAGGTGCGGCATGCTGCGAGGAAGAAGCCTTCCTTCGGGTGCTGACAAACGTCAACTTCAAGCCTGCCGTAGTATTCTGCAACGGAGCCGGGGTGCAGTGTGCCCGTGGAGAGTCCGTCATCACTTTTATGGGCTGGGCGGACATATTCGGCTGGACAAGGGCGCGTACCCGGCGCTTTTTCGACCGGTGCTTCGCTGCAGGACTTATCGAGCGCGTGCCGGGCTGTTGTCCCAGCCACATCCATGTGCCCGGCTATGATGCCTGGACGGGACAGCCGGCATCCATTGGGAAGGTTATGAACGCTGCCGGCAGCTTTTCCGCCGCTGCCGCCCCCGTTGCCGCCAAGTCGAAATCCTCCGCCGCTTTCGAAGAGTCGCTGAAGGAGTTTCTTGCCTATTACGGCCGCACCACCCACCTGCCGGTGGAGAACGGCAGCTATGTCCGCGCCCTTTGGAAAAAACTCTCCACCCGCGAGCGCGAACTTGCCTACCGGAAAGTGGAAGATTATTATTTCAGCCTGAACAATACGCATTTCTGCTACCAGGCTGCCAAATATCTGGAATATAGAATCTTTGAAAACGAATTTGTCAATTAATTGCCCTTTTACCCTTATGGCAGAAATCCTCAATCCTCATGATGCCGACCTGGAGTCGGTAATCTTAGGCGCGTGTCTCGCCGAAAGTACCGCTATGGTGCTTGTAAGCGGGAAGCTGTGCCCCGAAATGTTTTACGAAGCGAAGTATGGCGAAATCTTTGCCGCCCTGCTTGCCATGCACCGCGCGGGCAAGGCGATAGACATCATTACGGTGCGTGCCGAGCTTGCCGCCCGTGGCAAACTGGAGTTCGTGGGCGGCGCCTTCGAACTGGCGCGTCTGTTGGGCAGGGTGGCATCGTCCGCCCACCTGGAGTATCATGCGCTTATTTTGCGCGGCATGTATATCCGGCGCGAGATGATTAGCGGCCTGCATCGTCTGCTTGCCGTAGCCGCCGATGAGACGGTGGATTTGGGCGATGCCCTGGCCGGACTGCATCAGCTTATCGAACACCTGGAAGGTAAAACCGACTTTGCCGGCTGCCTGCGCGACATGGACCGCCTGATGCTGGATACCCTTAGGCAAATGGACGGCAGGGTGGCTAACAACCGCAACGGCATCACCGGCATCCCCACCGGCCTGCGCGACCTCGACAGGCTCACTGCCGGCTGGCAGCGGGGCGATCTGCACATCATAGCCGCCCGTCCTTCGGTGGGCAAGACCGCCTTTGCCCTGCATCTGGCACTGGCGGCTGGACGTGCCGGGAAGCAGGTGTTGGTGAACAGCCTCGAAATGCAGGGCGAAAGGCTGGGCGACCGCTGGCTCTGCGCACAGGCTGCCTCGCTGGATGCCGGACACCTCAAAAGCGGGCAACTCAGCGCCGACGAGCAGCAACAGGCTCTGGAAGCCGCCCGGCAACTGTCGTGCCTGCCTGTGTATGTGGACGACAACCCGAAGGCGAGCATGGACCATATCCGCTCGTCGGCGCTGCTGCAAAAGAGCAAGGGGCATTGCGACCTGCTGATTATCGACTATCTGCAACTCTGCGATATGAAGTCGGAACAGAAGAACCGCAACCGTGAACAGGAAGTGGCGGAAGCGAGCCGCAAGGCAAAGCTGATAGCCAAGGAGCTGGATATTCCCGTTATCCTGCTCTGCCAGTTGAACCGTGAGTGCGAGATGCGTGCCGACAAGCGGCCTGCACTGAGCGACCTCAGAGAGAGCGGCGCCATCGAGCAGGATGCCGATGTGGTGATGTTGCTCTATCGTCCCGCACTGTACGGGCTGACGTCCGAGCGCAAGAGCAAATTCCCTTCCGAAGGGTTAGGCATGGTGATTCTTGCCAAGCACCGCAACGGCGAGACGGGAGATGTATATTTCGGGCATAACCCCACGTTGACGAAGATTGGCGAGTACGAACCCACACTGGAGTGGATGGCGAGAAACGCACGCTCTTCCTGTTAGAAAAAAACTTCGCTTTTACCGGAAAATAAATGGCAAAATACTTGACTTTGCCTCTCTGATTTCGTATCTTTGTAATGTGCTCGAGAAGGGAAGTAATTATTGGATAAGGCGCCTTAAATCTTTTGTTTGTTGTGTGGCCCGGGCTTTTTCTTTTAAGAATTTTATTTACTGTTTTTTTAATCTAAACCTAAACTTTATTTTTATGGATGTACTTGTAGAACGCTTTCAGCGTCGTAGAATCGTGAGCGATAAAAGCTCTCCCATGTTGTATTATCTCCGTCAGAAACCCAAAACGTGCGGAACGGTGGATATCGATGTCCTCGCCGCCAGTATTCAGAAGAACTGCGCCATGACAAAAGGCGATGTGAAGCACGTGATAGAGGCTCTTGTGGAAGAGATTCAGGCGAACCTTGCCAACGGCGACAAGGTGAAGCTGAACCAGCTCGGCACGCTTCACATGACGTTCCGCTGTCCGGGTGTGGAGAAGTCGGAAGACTGCACGGTGAGGAATATCTCCAAAGTGAATATCCGCTTTGTGCCCGACAAGGAGCTGAAGCTTGTGAACGGCAGTACGGCTGCCACCCGCAGCCCGGCAAACGTGGCTTTCTCGCTGGACAAGCCTGCGGACGGCAGTTCTTCCGGTGGTAGCGGCGGCAATAGCGGTGAAGAGGAGAATCCGCTCGGATAGTCGGTTTCCTGCTGATTTCCCGGATTTTTTTCATCCCGTTTTCCTTTTTTATGCGGAACAGCATTCGGGCACACCCTTATCATAGTTTTTAACCTAACCCTTAATTTAAATCTTATGGCAACAAAATCAAACTGGTGGGACAAGCTCCTTAAAATCGTAATCGCCGTAGCTTCGGCTGTTTTAGGCGCTTTAGGCATGAACGCAATGCCCGCCTGATTGTACTTCATACGTAAATTACGTACTTAATTCTTAAGTTACTTAACTTTATACTTAATAAAAGTGAGATTTATCAACCTCATCGTCATTCACTGTTCCGCTACCCGCTGTGACCGTAGCTACACCGAACATGACTTGACAACAGACCACCTGCGCCGGGGCTTCTCCGGCGCAGGTTATCACTATTACATCCGCAGGAACGGCGATATAAAGACGCTCCGTCCCATGACACAGCCCGGTGCGCATGTCCGCGGCCACAACGCCCACAGTTTGGGCATCTGCTACGAAGGCGGACTCGATGCGCACGGACATCCAGCCGATACCCGCACCGATTTTCAGAAACACTCCCTGCGGGTGCTCGTAATGCTGTTGCTGCGCGATTATCCCGGCAGCCGCCTCTGCGGCCACCGCGACCTCAGTCCCGACCTGAACGGCAACGGCGAGATAGAACCCGAAGAGTGGATAAAGGAGTGTCCCTGCTTCGATGCGGCTGCGATTGTGCGGGAAGCAGCGCCGCCTAATCCGGGGTGTGCGGGGTGAGGGGAGATGTTTTTTCAGTCTTTCCAGTTTCTTTCCAGATTTGCCCCATACTTTTGTGGCATGAGAAGAGGTTGTATCAATGAAACCTCTTATGGTAAAGAGAAAAACTGTGTCTTGAATTTGTAAATGAAAAAAAAGAATGATTATGAAAAAACATTTGTTTGCCATGGTTTGTATGGCTGTGAGTTTGTGGAGTTGCAGTAACGACGATGCACCTGTTGTCGGTGGTCCGGAAAACGGTAAGGTGAGTGCCGAGGCGCAGGCTGCTTTGTTTCAGCTCTATCCGAATGCTACCGATGTGAACTGGTCGGTGAAAGGCGAGTATGTGGTGGCGGATTTCAATATGGCGGCTACCCGTGCGGCAGCAGGCGAATATGCGGCCTGGTTCGACAATGCCGGCCGGTGGTACATGACGACGGACAGTGAAATCCTCTTCGACCAGTTACCCGCAGAAGTGAAAACCGCTTTCGGCGAGAGCGAGTACTCCGCATGGACCGTCGACGAGGTGGAACGGATTCAGCGCAATGGCCTGGAAGATGTCTATGTGATTGAAGTGAAGAATACGGTAGACGGCGTGGCAACGGAAGTCGACCTTTATTATTCGAAGGATGGCGTACTGGTGAAAAAACTGGTCGACATGGACGAAGATTATGATTACAGCGATTACATCCCCGTAGCTCCGGCTGCAGGTGTGGACGCGTTCCTGAAAGCGAATTTCCCCAATGCCCGCATTCTGGACATCGACCGTGAAGATAACATGACGGAAGTGGAAATTCTGGATGGAAAGGTAGTGCGCGAACTGCTGTTTGACGGGACGGGCAACTGGCTGTTTACCAAGACCGAAATGAGCTATGCCGCATTGCCCGCTGTGGTGAAACAGGCGTTGGACGCTTCTGAATATGCCGGTTACCGGGTGGACGATGTAGACCATTATGTAACTTCGGCAGAGGAATATTACCGCCTCGAACTGGAGTCTGTCATGGGTGACGTGAAAGTAAAGATTACCGCCACCGGCGAATTGTCGCCGATGGAGCAGAACCCTGCCGGACCCGGAAATAACGCCGGCGGCATATTGACCGACAAAATCAAGGAGTTCATCACTCAGAAATATGCGGGAGCGCGTATCATCGAATCCGATATGGAGAAAGGCATGACGGAAGTGGAAATATTTCACGAAGGACGTGAGAAAGATGTGTACTTCAACGGTGCGCAGGATTGGGTGAGAACCGAATGGGGCGTGCGGGTGAATGAACTTCCCGCGGCTGTGCTCGATGTTATCAGAAAAACGTATGCGGATTATAGGATAGATGATGCGGATTATGTGGAAACACGTACCGAATCGTATTATCTGGTGGAACTGGAACGGGGAGAAAGCGAAGTCGATCTGCGTATCCTTCCAAACGGAACGATTCTTTAACGGCGTGATTCTTTAAACGAAAATGGCTTTGACAGCCTCTGATATGTGCGCGCGTACGGGCGCGCATATATTATATTGTGTACCTCTTTTCATCCCTTTCTCCCTTCTGCTGGCGTTCAAAAAAAATATGTTCTTCAACACATTTGTCAATCAGCGTTTTATAAAAATGTTCAAG
>OODF01000007.1_pt1 | contig 295740 bp, 222 predicted proteins | sample 1671431 | NCBI WGS metagenome assembly OODF01 (sample SAMN06348156, study PRJEB24527) | human gut metagenome | biome: human gut; feature: ankylosing spondylitis patient; material: feces | host: Homo sapiens | place: China | collected 2015-10 | reverse complement strand
ATGACGAGGTATTGAAGTATTCGGCATACCTGCCACCGAACAAACGGAAAATCCTTTATGTGGACACCGAACAGAGCAAATATCACTGTCATAAGGTCATGAAGCGTATTTTACACCTTGCCGGACTGCCAACCGACAAGGACAGGGAGGATTTTGTTTTCATCGTGCTAAGGGAACAGACTCCCGACAAGCGCAAGCAGATAATCGGCTATATGCTGGAGAATATGCCTGATGTAGGCTTGCTTGTCATTGACGGAATCCGTGATTTGATGTACGACATCAACAGCCCCAGCGAATCGACCGAGCTGATAAACCTTTTAATGCGCTGGTCAAGCGGATATAACCTGCATATCCATACCGTACTGCATCTGAACAAAGGGGACGATAACACGAGGGGGCATATCGGTACGGAACTGAACAACAAGGCTGAAACTGTTCTGCAAATTACTAAAAGTACGCAAGACGGTAACATAAGCGAGGTAAAGGCTATGCACATACGCGACCGGGAATTTGACCCGTTCGCATTTCGCATCAATGACAGCGCATTGCCCGAAGTCGTGGAGGGGTATGTGTTCCAGCAGCCCAAACAGGACAGGGGCTTTTCACTTACGGAACTTACGGAGAAACAGCACCGTGAAGCATTAGAAAATGGTTTCGGGAAACGTGTCGTACAAGGCTATCCCAATGTCATACAGGCATTGAAACAGGGCTATGCAAACATAGGTTACGAGCGTGGGCGCAATGTCCTTGTGTCGCTTAACAAGTTCCTTGTAAACAAGCGTATGATTGTGAAAGAGGGAAAGGGCTATCGTTATAATCCCGACTTCCATTATTAAAAGTCGGTTTGGTTTAGTCCGTGTGTATATATAAGCGGAACGGAATTTCCGTTTTCCATGCCAGCTTCAAATCAAGTTTGGTATGGTACGGGTATATATATATGACGGACTAAACAGGACTGACACACTTCTCAATTATCATTAACCACCCAAAAGAAAATGTTATGAACATCGAAGATGCAAAGAAAATATCCATCGTGGACTATCTGAACAGTTTGGGTTACTCGCCCGTCAAGCAGCAGGGTAATGGCTTATGGTACAAATCACCTCTAAGGGAGGAACACGAAGCATCCTTCAAGGTGAACACGGAACGCAACCTATGGTATGACTATGGAGCAGGTAAAGGCGGCAACATCATTGCACTGGCAAAGGAACTTTATTGTTCCGACAGTCTGCCGTACCTGTTAAACCGGATAGCGGAACAGACACCGCATATCCGTTCGGTCAGTTTCTCTTTTCGACAGCGGAGAGCAGAGCCGAGTTTCCAGCATTTGGAAGCCGGAGATTTGAGCCACCCGGCATTGCTCCGTTACTTGCAGGGACGGGGTATTGACATGGAACTGGCGAAAAGAGAATGCAGGGAACTCCGTTTTACCCACAACGGCAAACCCTATTTTGCCATCGGTTTTCCAAACGTGGCAGGAGGTTACGAGATACGCAATTCTTTTTTCAAAGGCTGTATCGCCCCAAAGGATATTACCTACATACGCCAGCAGGGAGAACCGAGAGAAAAATGTCTGGTATTCGAGGGGTTTATGGACTACCTTTCTTTCCTTACGCTCCGCATGAAGAACTGTCCGACCATGCCCGACCTTGACAAGCAGGACTATGTAATTCTTAATTCTACCGCCAATGTATCGAAAGCCATTGACGTGTTGAGCCAGTACGAGCGCATCCATTGTATGCTTGACAACGACACGGCAGGATTTCGGGCAACAAAGGCTATTGAGGCGGAATTTTCCTACCGTGCCCGTGATTTCTCACACAATTACAGGGGGTATGCCGACCTGAACGACTATCTGTGTGGCAGGAAGCAGGAGCATAAAAACAAAGCCAGCCAAGTGCAGGAAACGAAGCAGGAAACCGGACAACGTGCCGCCACAAAACAAAAGAAAGGGAGGGGCATTTAGTCCGGCAAGTACACCAACGGCAGACGGTTTGATTGGGAAAGCAAGGTTATGTTTCGGTAGACCGAAACCACCTTGCTTTGCTCACCGCAAAGAAAATTTCTCCCGTTGGTCGCAATTTTTAAGACATCATCTAAAACGAAAAAGTATGACAGAGATAAAGGACAAGCCGGGTGGTCGCCCGGTAAAAAAGACACTGGAAAGACAGAACAGGGTAGTCAGTACGAAGCTGACAAAACTGCAATACTACGCAGTCAAAAGGCGAGCCGGAGAAGCCGGAGTAAAGGTCAGCGAATATGTCCGGCAGGCTATTATTACGACAGAGGTCGTTCCACGTCTGAACAGGCAGGATGCGGACACCATCCGCAAGCTGGCAGGAGAAGCCAACAACCTCAACCAGTTGGCACATCGGGCAAACGCAGGAGGGTTTGCGCTTGTAGCGGTGGAGTTGGTAAAACTCAAAAACGGGATTGTCGAAATCATAAACCAGTTGTCCGATGATTGGAAAAATAAAAAAAGGAAGCGGCTTTAAAGGCTGTGTAAACTATGTGCTGGGCAAGGAACAGGCGGCTTTGCTTCATGCGGATGGGGTACTGACGGAAAGCCGGGGAAATATAATCCGCAGTTTCTGCACGCAGGCAGGAATGAATCCCGGTCTGAAAAAGCCGGTCGGACATATTGCGCTAAGCTATTCGGTAGTGGATGCGCCCAAGCTGACAGATGAGAAAATGGTACAGCTTGCACAGGAGTATATGCGTGAAATGAATATCACCGATACGCAGTACATCATCGTGCGCCATCAGGACAGAGAACACCCTCATGTGCATATCGTGTTCAACCGCATAGACAACAACGGCAAGACCATATCGGACAGGAACGATATGTACCGTAACGAACAGGTGTGCAAGAAGCTGAAAGCCAAACATGGACTTTACTTTGCCAAAGGGAAAGAACAGGTGAAACAACACCGATTGAAGGAGCCGGACAAGTCGAAATACGAGATTTACACGGCTGTGAAGAATGAAATCGGAAAATCCCGGAACTGGCAGCAGCTACAAAAGCGGTTGGCAGAAAAGGGTATCACCATCCAGTTCAAGCGAAAGGGACAGACAGATGAGATACAGGGCATATCCTTTACCAAAGGCGAATACACGTTCAAGGGTTCGGAGATAGACCGCAATTTCAGTTTTTCCAAACTGGACAGGTCTTTTGGAGGTACGGAGCTGGCAACCGTTACGGAGAATAACGTGCAACGGGTTGATACACCAGTCCGGGAACAGGCTCCGACACAGGAAAGCAGCAGAGTATCTTTGTTTTCGGGTTCTGTCGGCTTGTTTTCTCCGAATCAGGCAGACGAAGACCCTTATAATCCTTACTTAAAAAAGAAGAAGAAAAAGAAAAGACAACTTAAATTGTAAACAGTATGGCCGATAATCTGATTTTAGAGGGGCTTCTCTCAATGGTTACTGAACTGAAAGAGAAGCAGGAAGCACAAATAACACCAGCCAGTCGGGAGGAAACTCTTGAAAGGTTGGATGCAATCGAACAGGCGTTGTCGGAACTGCACAGTAACCCGGCTGTTCCCGAAAAGGATTTACAGGCTATCCGAAGCTAGCTTGACGATATAAAAAATAGGATGCAAGGTCAGCAGAAACATATTGAGGACACCAAGAAAATATCACTGGAAACCTATCGTTGTTTCAAAACAATGGTTGATACATTGAACTCTTACAGGACAGAGAAAGAGAGTGTAATTTCCCTTACCGTTTTATCAACGGATTTACAACAAGGTTACTTCTTGGATTCGTCCGGGATTGTTTATCTTTTCGGCAGTGCTGGTTCTCTGTTCCGCTTCCATATGGTTGAACATTCGTTTGGTTACACGAATGCAACAGTTACAGGACAACGATATAAAATATCGCTATTTGCTGATGCAGGGACAGGCAGATGGAACGACCCTTGATTTGCTGGAGAACAATTTCAAATGGCAGAGAAATGAGCGTTTTATCCGAAATCTGACGGATTCGGTGATTGATTTTGAATATCGCTTGCAAAAACAGATGGAGGCGTTGGAACGTGCAAGGCTGCTAAACGAACAAGCCGAGCAGTTGAAAAAAGAAGCCGACAAGTTGGCAAACCCATAATGCGAACAGAGCTGGAACAAAGGGAAATCCATTGTTCCGGCTTGATTATGTTATTAAAAAGCTTCCGCAAATTGAAACACAAATCCGGCAGTTTCTTTTCCGAACCCGTAATCAATGCGGATGTTTACATTGTGCTTAAATTCCACTCTTAGTCCTAAGCCGTAGTTTGGTAAGATATTTTGCATCCATAACTTGTCAAAAGACGGGAATACAGTTCCACCTCCAACCCATGCCACACAGCCGATGCGGCTGTAGATATGTTGTCGCAGTTCCATTTGTGCAAAAATTTGGTTGCTATCCATATAACGACCTTCGTAATATCCACGCATGCGACTGGTTCCACTTCCCACTTCTTCGCGTAAAGTCCAAGGAATATTTTTACCATTGAATTGACCATACAAGTCAAAGGCGAATACACTGCCTTTCCATGCTTTCTGATAAGCATCGAAAACTACGGTTGTTCCGAAAATGTCTTTATCATATGTACTCATGAATCTTGGATAATACGTTTCCTTGAGCATGAAATAAATACCTTGTTTGGGATTTAGTATGAAATCACGTGTATCATACGAAACGGAAAGTCCGATACCTGTAAAGAAGTAGGAAGCCTTTTGTCCTTCCAAATAAATTGGGTTTACTATATCAGAAGCTTTTGTGTAATTTAGGTTAAGGGCTGCACCTAAATGTATATTTGGTGTTAGCTTGTATATGTAGTCGGATTGCCATTTTATCATCTGTCGTTTATAGCTGGAAATAGGATTTTGGTTGCATGCGTCATACGAAACTCCCCAAAAGTCCAGATTTTTGTTCTGAAATTGTAAGATATAAGATAAACGGCTCTTGTTCCCTTTGAAATTATTGTTTCCTTTAACAGTTATTCCATAAAATCCTTTTACCTGTGCACTGCCGGACAAGGATATGTCAGAAGGTTGCATGATGGAATCGGTACGGTCTAAACGATATAGCCCAGTTGCCGCACCGCCAATGCCGAAACTTCCCTCATAGGTATAACAGGGAGCTACAATATAACTCATGTCTATTTTCTTTTCAAAAGTCCTGTCTATATTGCCATGTACAAGACTGTTCCACCATTTTTTTACTCCTTTTGTTTCCGGTTTTGTTTGAGAATATGCTATTAACACATTAAAAGTTAAATAACAAGCGATTATGATATATTTCTTATTCATGATAAATCCTATTTTCCAAATCGGTAAGCTATACCTAAACTGACATACTGCGGGTACATTTTCACATCACTGCTATTGGCATCCATAATATTGGTTACGCTTGCTTTATAGGAAGCATTGATTTGTAATCCCGATGCAAATTCATATCCTACTTTTACCCCGAATCCGGTATCGGAATCTTTCATTATGGGCAACCCTTTTTCTTTATCTTTCTCGTACACATCTGTTTTCTTTCCGTCTTGCCTAAAAGAAGCTCCCAGCCCGAAGTTTGTATAGGGGCCTATTCCTATATATAACCGATTACCTCTGTTAAAATTGAAATGATAGAATGCGTATATCGGTACTTCCATTCCCCAATATTGATAGTTACCTGTCTGGCTGCCGACTGTAAAATCAGATGATTTATATTGAAAAGTCATTTCACCCTGTATGGAGAAGGATTTAGAAATACCCATATTCAAGAAGCCGCCTAAACCTGCACCCGGTTTCATCTTGGAGTTTCCATTATTAATACCAGAGTGGATGAAGTTAGAATAATTGCTCTCTACCGTTATACCTCCAGTCAGTTTGATTCTTTGCTCCTTGGATTGGGAATTACTTATGTCTTGTGCTTGTATGACTGTATGGTAAAAACCGATAAAGAGCAGACTTATCACATATTTTTTCTTCATAATGATTATTGCTTTTTTATGACGCTGCAAAGTTCGAGATTAGTTTTCTTGAAAAAAAGGTCTTTTCATTGAGCGTTTTGGACTAATCTTTATATCTTATTTTAATTTGACCATTTTTCTCCTATATTTGTGGTCTAATACAAATGTAAATATGAACGAAGGCTATTTTCTAAACATGAAATCTTTCTTTCAGAATAAGGAGGATGCAAGAAATATGGGACATGATTTTTATCTTGTGAGATATAAAAAGGGGGGTGTGGCTTCCTATCCGATTAAAAGTAATTTATATGTGTGCAGTATCGGGTTGCAGGGATATTCAAAAGGGCAAATTAATTTGCTTCCTTTTTCACTGAAAAGTCAAAGTATATGCGTTACTCTTCCGGGATATATTCTTGAACAAGGTGATTTAAGCGATGATTTTGAATGTTTAAGTATCGCTATGTCTGAAACTTTTTTGAATAGCTTGGGATTATCGTTTGATTTTCAAACCTTTTTAGCAGTACAAGATAAGCCTGTGTTAGAATTGACGGAGAAGCAATATGCTTCTGTCTTGAAATATTACGATATGGTATATAGTGTGCTGGGTAGCACGAATCCTTATAAACAAGAAATCGTGAAACATCTTACTTGTGCTTTTTTTTATGGACTGGGATATTACTTTTATGAAAACAACAGTAGTAAAGAACTGACAAATGAAGAAATGCTAATGCAGCAATTTATCAGGGAAGTACAGATATATTATAAGCAGGAACGTAAAGTTTTATTTTATGCCAAGCGATTGCATTTGTCATCCGGCTATCTTTCTACTATTGTAAAGAAAGTGAGTGGAAAAACGGCTACTGAATGGATTGATAATTATGTGATATTGGAAGCGAAAGCGATGTTAAAGTCAAGAAAGATGAATATACAACAAGTTAGTAATGAATTGAATTTCCCTTCCCAATCATTTTTTGGCAAATATTTCAAACGCCATACAGGTATGTCGCCAAAGGAATATAAAGAGAAATGATAAGTCGGGTTAGTTTATCCCTTTGTCTATATATCCAAAACAAACTAAACTTATTTCTATTGGCTGCAAAATATCTATGCTGGCGAAAAGAGAAATAGTCTTTTTTCTTTTCGCCAGTATTTGTTTGGTTGAATTATTGGCAGTTTGCAGAAGTGATAAACTTCTTTATTTCTTCCTCACTTGGAAGTTCTATCATATACTTCTGCACGAAGATATTCGGGTCTAATCCGGCTGTAGCATACTTTACTAATGTATCTCCCTTTTCAGTGCAAAGCAAAATTCCGATAGGTGGATTATCGTCCGGCTGCATCACTTCCGCTTTAAAGTAGTTAAGGTACATATTCAGTTGTGAAGCGTATTCATGACGGAATTTGTCTATCTTCAATTCCACAATGATATGGCATTTCAAGATGCGGTGATAGAATACAAGGTCGGCGAAGAAGTAATCTTCATCAATCAAAATACGCTTTTGCCGGGCTTCAAAGCAGAAGCCATGTCCCATTTCCAGCAGGAAGTGTTGCAGGTTGTCAAGAATGGATTGCTCCAAGTCACTTTCTGTTACTAAGGCACGTTCATTCAATCCTAAAAATTCTAAAGTAACAGGGGTGTTGATAACATCTTTAGGCTGCAATAAGGCTGCTTGTTGCCGGACTAAAGCGGAAAGAGCTTCCTTGTTTTTGGATAGTCCGCTACGTTCATAGTATAAAGACGCTATTTGCCGTTCCAGTTCTCTTGCAGACCAACAGCCACGTATTGCTTCCATTTCATAGAAAGCACGCTTTATAGGATTTTTGATTTTAGATATGAATTTTAAGTGAGAATATGGTAGCTTGTTGAATAATCTTTCAGCAGGAATACTCCATTTATTCTGTTGTATTTCTGATATTTGTAATTCGGCACACACTGAGTGCCGAATTGGTTCTGTGAATTCGGCGGACAATGTGTGCCGAATTTCATTTCCCGACATGATATAGTGTAATACTTGTTCTTTCAGTTGTGGATAAACAAGGTACAGCCGCCTAAACTCACGAAATCTACGTTCATTCAGACCTTTTGTTTTCAGCCGTTGTTCCAGCTTCTTCAACAGTTGTTCGCCGTATGCGGCACGGTCTTCTCCGTTCTGCTCAAACTCTACGATATAGCACCCCATAAGCCAGTTACGGGAAGTAAGAGCGAGGTTTACAGCGTGTGCGGCTTGTGCCTGCAACGTGTTCTGTATCGTACTGATATGTTTTACTAATGCTTCAAAGTCCATAATTACAAAGATAAGTCTTTTATGATTAAAACTTTAGTTCGGGTAGGCTGTTTATTGCTTCCTCTTTCAATTTATCCACTGCACGGGTGTATTTCTCTGTGTGCTTCAATCCGCTATGTCCTAAAAGACTGGCTACCGTCTTGATGTTCGCACCGTTATTCAAAATGTTCACGGCAAACGAATGTCTTGCACAATGCCAGCTTATGTGCTTGTCTATTCCGGCTCTTTTAACCCAACGCTTCACGGATTTACAGCAACTTTCGTATGAGGGCAAATCGAATATCAGACAATTCTTGTCTGCCGGAGCTTCGCCAATAATAGACAGCAAACCATCGTTCAGGGGAATAACTACACCGCTACTGGCTGAATGTCCTTTTGTCTTGCTTTGTTCGAATTTTAATAGTCGGTTGGCATAGTCCACATTTTTATAAGTAAGGTCTTTCACATCGCAGAAGCGTAAGCCACAGTACAGACAGAATATGAAAGCCCGTCTGACTGTTGGATTCTCATTGTCGTAGTGGCAAGCTATTAGTTTTTGTATTTCTTCGGGTGAAAGCACATCTTTCCGAAGTATTTGGCTATCTACCTTGCAGGTAACACCTTTACATGGGTCTTTCAGCATGACATCATGGTCTATGGCATATCGAACAACTTTCTTGAATCGTTGGAAAATGCTTTTTGCTCCCTCACCCACACTTCGGGATTGCAGGTAAGCAACAAATTGTTCCATCATTTCTTTGGTAATGAGTTCGGGCTTGATACTAAATTCATTCACAGGGTATTGTTCTTTCAAAAAATCCTTGAAACGATTAAGCGCAATTTGCACCATGCGGATATCTTTCTTCGTGTAACTGTTAATATAGGCTTGATAATAATCCAAGAAATTAACCGTTCTGTCTTTTTTCAAGCGGTAGCCAAGCATACTTTCTTTAAATTCCTGTTCACGCTCCGCACGTATTTTTGAAGCGAGTTCCAACGTTTCCTTGTTCTGCTGCCGTTCCGCAGGAGTACGTGGCTTGTCTATCAGATACAGACTAAGGTTTTCTTTTCGCCTGTGATGCTTGACGGCGAACTTTGGTTTTCCTTGCATCTTGCCACTTTCGTAATACACCTGATTACCGTTTTCATCCAATACGGGCTTTTCCTCTCTACCTAAATAATACTCCAAGTAAAGGCTGATTCTGCCATCCGAAAGTTTATTTTGTTCCAGTTTCGGATTTTCTTTCGTTTTATTTTCTAACTTTGCCATTGTTTAGAGGTTTTATCCCGATTTAGGTACCATAACCGGGTGATTACGCTAAATAGTTGATTTTCTTTTGTTTTCCGATATTGCAAAGGTACAAAAGAAAATGAGATTTCAAAGTGTACTAAAAGTGTACTAAATAACAGAAAACGGGCAAAATATGGCAAAAATGGAGAATATGGGAAATATGCAAACTGTTGATAATAAGGAAGATAATTTTTTTGTTTTCCTATAATTTCTATGCCTTGTACCGGGTCTGGGTACAAAGAAAAAGTCAAACGATAATAAAAATCGTTTGACTTTTTTCGTTTTTTCAGGAGAATTCCCCCAAAAACATCCTGTTTTCATTTTGCCGGAAAGTAAAAACGACGTATTTTTGAACCGGAAACCTTCAAAAGGCATTCAAAACAACCCCAATATAATCATACCATTTATGAGAAAAGCATTTATCCTCCCGGCACTTATCGTTACCGGACTGGCTGCGCAAAGCTGCCAACAAAAGAATCAGGGAAAAAACATGGTGGAAGAGGTCACGGCTGACACGACGGCAGTTTCCGCCAAAGTAGCTTCCTGCGATGTCCGCATGGATGGCATCACTTTCACGGGTGCACTCAACGGGGCAGACACTTGCGTCACCGTGAAAGACGGACGTGCAATAGAATTCCGTTGTACGGAGAAACTCGACTTCTTTTGCGACCCCAACGGCGGACAGTTGAGCAACACCACCCTGCCTATCCTGCTCACGGAAGTGGACAACAGCCAACCTTTCACGCTCACGGCCAAAGTGACGCCGGGATTCACCACGGAGGGGACGTACAACGCGGCCGACCTTTTCGTGTATGCCAACGACACGTTGTGGCAGAAGTTCGCTTTTGAACAGGACGAGCGCGGAAACCACCGTATCGTCACGGTGCGCACCCAGGGGACTTCCGACGACAACAACCATGAACGGCTCACCGTACCTTCCGTCTATCTGAAGATTTCGTCGGACACGCGCACAATAGCCAGTTATTATTCCCTTGACCAAAAAGAATGGCAGATGGTGCGGCTCTATAAAAACTACTATCCCGGCAAGATATGGGTAGGCATCGCCAGCCAATGCCCCCAGAAGGGCGAATGTACAAGCCTTTTCGAGGAAGTCTCGCTGCAACAGACTGCCGTGAGCGACTTCCGTATGGGAGAATGACAAGGCAACCGTTTTCATTCTGTCACCGTTCGCCGTGACCGACATGGCAAAAAGTCAGCCCAAACAGCTTCTTACGAAATCTTCCCAAAGCGGAAACGGGCAGGATAGGAACGCATGGCTGCATAAATATTCACTTCAAACGGCATATATGCGGAAAAATATCGCATATATGCCGTTTTTTCTCATGAGAATAAAAAATCATTCGGCTGAAAGAAAAAAATCATTCTCAGCAGATTGAAAAAATGAAATGACGAAAAACGGGAAAAAACCTCTCCCAATCCGTTTTCCAAACACCACAAAACGTATTTTTTCCTCTATTTGAACCTCTCCGGCTTGTCTAAACAGACTGTCAAAAAGTAAGGCCAAACCCACCGACGCCGACAGGCCGTCCCGAACCATACAGGCAATTCCAGACATGCCGTTCTTTTATGACAGTCCAACGCCTTTTCAGCTATCTTCGTGCATGCCCGCCGAAGCCCGAGATTGCGATATTTCAAGTCACTCCCCGACCCTACGCCAAATACGCGAGCCACGCACAGGCCGGAATGACATTTTGACAAACGGCATTCACCCTCTTTCGGGCTGCACGAGATAGAAACAACTTGTACTGAAAAAATTACGCACGTATGGCAGGACGGAAAGCGCACCATGGAGCTTACGGGGCTTCAGGCCGAATTTCGTCTCGTAATGCGGATTGATGAAATAGAGTTGCCGGTCTACGACCCGATAGCCGGTGGCATACAATGCCGCCTGAAACTTCTCTATGGGGCAACGTGTGCGCTTGATGTTCATCAGTTCGCGGATGGTCGGCCCGTCTTCACCGGCTGCGGCCAACACGCCCTTATAGAGTGGAAAAGGCAGAAGATGAAGGAACGGGAAATGAGACACCACTTTGCTGTGCGCTATTTGTTGGTGGCCGCCGAAAGGCATTTGCCATGCCGGAAAGGCCATAAACACCACGCCGCCCGGTGCCAGATAGCGTTTCAGGCCTTTCAGGAAACCGGCCTTGTCGTCGATATGCTCTATCACATCGTGCACCAATATCAGGGAGAATTTATGCTCCAGTTCCGTCAATTTGAAAATGTCGGACGCGACAAAAGTACCTTCCGCCCCTCTCTCGGCAAAAAACTTACGGGCCTCGGCAACACGTCCGGCAGCAATGTCCACTCCTGTCACCGAACAACCCAACTTCGCGAACGAGAACAGGTTACCCCCTTCGCCACAACCCACTTCCAACACCTCTTGCGGAAGTTCAGGGAAGCATTTACGGATATAAGGAATATAATATTTCTCTGTCGTACGGGCCTGCTCGTCAAAATAACGTTCGCGGTCGGAATGGCGCTCTTGCATGTTAAATTCTCATTTTATTTTCGCCAAAGTTAATAAAAAACTATTATATTAAAGAGGCTGTCCGGATAAAATCTTCCAGGCAACCTCTTTTTCCATCTTACCGTTCAGGCTCCACGGCGGGAAGAGAACCGGTTCAAAGGTTCCTTCTCCCTTTCTTCTTCAAATATTCAATCAACTCTTCCGGACGGTCGGTCTGTATGACAGAGGCCCCACGGTCAAGCACCCAGCCCCAGTGGGCATCGGGGTCGGACAGGGCTTTCCCGTCTTCATGGCCGCCGCACAGGCTCGCCCACAACGTATTGATCCAGACACGGCAATCCGATGCGACTATCACCGGCAAGTAGGACAACTTGGCAAAACGGTCTGTCTTGAAAATAACCTCCACGGCCTGTGGGCGGAATGCGGAAAGGAACGAAGCGACGTAGGGTATCGCTCCCTCGCCATCGAGATCCACCACAGGCATATAAAGAATGTCCTTGTAGCCGGAAAGCTGCCGTTCCACCTCCTCTACCGTGCCGCGCCCCTTCAACACCACATGATTTTCCGTACCCGTCTTGCGGATAATCGGCGCAATCTCGGACAGGTAATCTCCACCCTTGTCGATGTTCACCAGCACCGCCCCCTTGCAAGCCGTCAGGGCTTCCTCCAGCGTGGGTATGGTCTCGTCCGAAAGACTTCCGTCCGCCCGGCGCAGGCGGAAACGCTTCAGTTCCTTCACCGTGTAGTCTGCCACGTTGCCTTTGCCTTCCGTCGTGCGGTCGATGTTCCCGTCGTGCATCAGCACGAAACCGCCGTCTTTCGTCCGTTGGATGTCAATCTCCACCATGTCCACTCCCATGTCTGCCGCCCCTTTGATGGCCGCCACGGAGTTCTCGGGCGCATGCCGCCAGTCGCCCCTGTGGGCCACGACGAATACATAATCGGAGCGGCTGTCTCGCAGTTCCGCCCTCAACCGGCTGATATGCCCGTCAGCCTGTACGCACAGTGCCAGACACCACAGCCCAACCGTAAAAAGAATCTTTTTCATTTCCCTTTCATGTTTAACCGGAGTAAAAGTAGTCCTTTCCGTGGGAAACGCCGGAAAAGATTTACGTCTAAGATTGACAATCTTGTGTCTCCAGAGGGAAAATCAGAAAACACGCACCAGAAAATGGCCGAACCACACGGCCAACAGCCCCAAGGCAAAGCTCAACACCGCGTATGCGGCAAACGACCAGAACTTGTCTGAAAGGAAAAGGATGTAGTTCTCGTGTACGAACGTGGAAAAGGTGGTAAACCCTCCGCAAAAGCCCACCGTGAGGAACAAACGCCACTCGGGGGACAAGACATCCGCCCGCTCAAACCAACCGTACAACAAGCCGATGAACAGGCAACCCGCCACATTGACGACCATCGTTCCCAACGGGAGATGAGTAAAATTGCCCGCCGAGACCCACCGGGTCAGCCCGTAGCGGGCTATGCCACCCACGAAACTACCGGCTCCGACGCACAACAAGGTCTTCCACATTTGCCGTCCTCCTGTCATTGCCCCAATGAGGAACGCAAAGCCAAAGCCTTGTCTTCGGCCGCCTCCATGATTTCACGTTCGCCCGGCCCCTTGTCGTTGATGCCGCAAAGGTGCAGGATACCGTGTATGATGACACGGTGCAGTTCCTCTTCGTAGGTTGCCCCCACCTGCTCAGCGTTGGTTCGTACCGTGTCGAGACTGATGAAGAGGTCGCCCGAAATCAAGTCACCTTCGCAGTAATCGAACGTGATGATGTCCGTGTAATAATCGTGCCCGAGATACTGGCGGTTCATCTCCAGAATCTTCTCGTCGTCCACGAAGATATAGGCAATCTCGCCTACCCTTTTGCCGTAACTCGCAGCCACGGCTTTCACCCAGGCCGTGTTTTCGCGTTTCTTGATGGAGGGCATCTTCACGCCGTCCGTATTGTAAGTAACCATCTCTTTCCTATGTTTTAATCGTCAAACAAACTGCCTTGCAACTCCGTCGTGAAACGGCTGCGCCCCAAATGCTTGTAAGCCATGTCCGTCACCTCCCGTCCGCGCGGCGTGCGCTTGATGAACCCTTCTTTGATCAGGAAAGGCTCATACACCTCTTCCACCGTCCCCGCATCTTCCCCGATGGCCGTGGCGATGGTCGTAATGCCAACCGGCCCGCCCTTGAACTTATCAATAATGGTAAGCAGAATCTTGTTGTCTATCTCGTCCAGTCCGTAGCGGTCGATATTCAGAGCTTCCAATGCATAACGTGCAATGGCCATGTCCACCCGTCCCGTGCCGCGCACCTGGGCAAAATCGCGCACGCGCCGCAAAAGCGCATTGGCGATACGGGGGGTTCCACGGCTGCGTCCGGCAATCTCCATGGCAGCATCGTGCTCGATGGGTACGGAAAGAATGTGCGCCGAACGTTCCACGATGCGCGAAAGCACCTCAGCGTCATAATACTCCAGATGCAGGTTGATGCCGAAACGGGCACGGAGGGGAGCGGTAAGCAGGCCGCTGCGCGTAGTGGCACCCACCAACGTGAAGGGATTCAAATCGAGTTGTATGCTGCGCGCCGACGGGCCTTTGTCTATCATGATGTCTATCCGGTAGTCCTCCATGGCGGAATAAAGATATTCCTCCACTACGGGACTAAGCCGATGGATTTCGTCGATAAAGAGCACGTCGTTCGGCTCCAGCGAAGTCAGAATACCGGCCAAATCGCCCGGCTTGTCCAGTACAGGGCCGGACGTGACCTTGAAACCCACGCCCAGTTCGTTGGCTATGATGTTGCTCAACGTGGTCTTCCCCAATCCCGGAGGACCGTGCAACAAAGTATGGTCGAGGGGCTCGCCCCTGTACTTGGCAGCCTCGACGAAAACTTTCAGGTTTTCCACCACCTTCAACTGTCCGCTGAAATCCCCGAACTGGAGCGGACGCAAGGCATTCTCGAACTCGCGCTCGGCAGACGAGTTTGAGGAACGGTGTATGTCGAAATCTTCTTCCATTGTGCGGCAAAGATAGCATCTTTTCCGCACAAAACGGGCATGCGTCCCATTTTTTATGTAACTTTGCCTTTCAATCATGTAACGAGAGATTTCTATGGTTCTGAATTACATTTGGGTGGCATTCTTCGGCATCGCATTCCTCATCGCGGCAGGGAAGTTGGTATTCGCAGGCGATGCCGGCGTGTTTCCGGCCATCATGGACTCCACGTTCAGTTCCGCCAAGACGGCTTTCGAGATTTCCCTCGGCCTGACCGGCGTGCTCTCGCTTTGGATGGGCATCATGAAAATCGGGGAACGGGGCGGAGTGGTCAATATATTGGCATGCGGCCTCAGCCCGCTCTTCTGCAAGCTCTTCCCGGACATTCCCAAGAACCATCCCGTCATCGGAAACATTTTCATGAACATCTCTGCCAATATGTTGGGACTGGACAATGCGGCCACGCCCTTGGGACTGAAAGCCATGGAAAGCCTTCAGGAACTGAACCCGAAAAAAGACACAGCTAGCAACCCGATGATCATGTTCCTCGTGCTGAACACTTCGGGACTGACCATCATCCCTGTCAGCATCATGGTTTACCGGACCCAAATGGGAGCGGCACAGCCCACGGACGTGTTCATCCCGATTCTGTTGGCGACCTTTGCCTCCACGCTGACGGGTATCATCGTCACCAGCCTTTATCAACGCATCAACCTGCTGAACCGGGTGGTCGTACTGGCATTGGGAGGGGCCTGTCTGGCCGTGGCCGGCATCGTGTATGGCTTCAGCCGGTTGGACAAAGAAGAAATGAACTTGTGGAGCACGACTATCGCCAACGTGTTGCTGTTCTGCATCATCATCGCTTTCATGGCTGCCGGTGTCAGAAAACGCGTTAACGTGTACGACGCTTTTATCGAAGGAGCAAAAGACGGTTTTACCACAGCCGTACGCATCATTCCCTATTTAGTCGCCATCTTAGTGGGCATCGGGGTATTCCGTGCTTCGGGTGCCATGGACTTGTTGACAGACGGCATCGCCGCTGTCGTCAAAGCCTGCGGCGGCGATGCAGGCTTTGTCGGTGCCTTGCCTACCGCACTGATGAAACCGCTGAGCGGCAGCGGGGCGCGCGGCATGATGGTGGATGCCATGGAAACCTATGGCGCCGACTCCTTCGTGGGGCGGTTGAGCTGTATTTTCCAAGGCGCGACAGACACCACCTTTTATATATTGGCCGTTTACTTCGGCAGCGTGGGCATCACCCGCACGCGGCATGCCGTGGCTTGCGGCCTGTTGGCCGATTTGGCAGGTATAGTGGCCGCCATCGGTGTGGCCTATCTCTTTTTCGGGGCATAATAGAAACAAAACGGACGAAATATGGCAGAATTGAAATCGGTGGCCAAAGACACCGCCATCTACGGACTAAGCAGCATCATCGGACGATTCCTGAACTATTTGCTGGTTCCGCTCTATACGGCCAAGATGACCGTAGAAAGCGGAGGCTATGGCATCGTGACCAACATTTATGCCTACGTGGCGCTTTTGATGGTCATCCTCACGTTCGGCATGGAAACCACGCTGTTCCGTTTTGCCAACAAAGAGGGGGAAAACCCGCAAACCGTCTATAGCACGACACTCACCATGGTAGGTGGCCTGTCTCTGTTGTTTGCCTTGCTCGTACTCTCTTTCCTTAATCCGATAGCTTCTGCCATGGGGTATGCCGAACACCCGGAATACGTGGGTGTCATGGCGGTCACGGTAGCCTTGGATGCCTTTCAATCTATTCCTTTCGCATGGCTGCGCTACCAACACCGTCCCATCAAGTTTTTTGCGTTGAAGATGCTGTTCATCGTGCTCAACATCACGTTGAACATCCTTTATTTCGTCGTGCTTCCGGCATTGTACGTCCGCCACGCATGGGTGGGCGCAATCTATGACCCGTCTGTCGGACCGGGATATGCCTTCATCCTGAACCTTGCCTGTACATCGTTCATCACCTTCTTCTTCATTCCCGAACTGACAGGATTCAAATATCGGTTCGACACCCGGCTGATGAAACGCATGTTGGGCTACAGTTGGCCCATCCTGATTCTTGGCATTGCAGGCATCCTGAACCAGACGGCCGACAAAATCATCTTCCCGTTGGTGTACGGTGACGCAGAAACGGCCAAGTCCGAACTAGGCATCTACGGTGCCTGCGTGAAGATTGCCATGATAATGGCCATGATTACCCAAGCCTTCCGCTATGCTTACGAGCCGTTCGTGTTCGGCAAGGCTAAGGACAAGAACAGTGGGGAGACCTATGCCTCAGCCATGAAATTCTTCATCATCTTCACCCTTCTGGCATACCTCTGCGTCATCGGCTACATGGACATCCTGAAACGCATCATAGCACCCGATTATTGGCCTGGCTTACGTGTTGTCCCCATTGTCATGGCTGCCGAAATCATGATGGGGATATACTTCAACCTTTCGTTTTGGTATAAGCTCATCGACAAGACGATTTGGGGGGCCTGGTTCTCGACTGCCGGTTGTTTGGTCCTCTTTGCGGTCAACATCGTCTTTATCCCGACATACAGCTACATGGCTTGTGCCTGGGGCGGTTTCGCCGGATACGCCACAGCCATGCTCCTGTCCTACATTGTGGGACAGAAGAAAAACCCCGTCCGCTATCCGTTGAAATCCATCGGCATCTACGTACTGATTGCCGGGGGCTTCTACGCCATCATGGCCGGTACGCCCGAAGAATGGCCCGTATGGACACGGTTGGGCATTAACACGGTGCTCATCCTGCTCTTCGTCGGACATATCCTGAAACACGACCTGCCGGTACGAAGCCTACCGGTCATCGGCAAATATTTTCGTAAACCTCAAAAATAAAAGCAATGGAAAACAAGACAAAAAAGGAACGAGGTTACCTCAACCTGTTCATTCGTAGGTTGCTGAGCTTACGTAACGACAAAGCTCCCGAAGAAGAAACGATAGCTTCCATCAAGGCCAGCGTGGAATTCCGGGGTGCCAATCTATGGATTCTGATTTTTGCCATCTTCGTGGCTTCTTTAGGGCTGAACACCAACTCGGCCGCCGTCATCATCGGTGCCATGTTGATTTCACCTCTCATGGGACCTATCATGGGCATGGGATTAGGCGTAGGTATCAATGATTTCGAATTGCTCAAAAGGGCGTTCCGAAGTTTCGCCACGGCCACCATTTTCAGCGTACTCACTGCCACGTTCTATTTTGCCATCACCCCGATAGATGAAGCCCAGTCGGAACTTTTGGCCCGCACCTCGCCCACCATTTACGATGTGCTCATCGCCTTATTCGGCGGATTGGCCGGCATCGTGGCCTTGTGCAGCACCGGACAACGAGGCGGTAACGTAATCCCAGGCGTAGCCATAGCCACAGCCATCATGCCTCCCCTTTGTACCACAGGCTTCGGCATAGCCACCGGAAACTGGATTTATGCCGCCGGAGCTTTCTATCTCTATCTGATTAACTCCATATTCATAAGCCTTGCCACTTTCATCGGAGTCAACATCTTCGACTTCAAGAAGAAGGTGTTCGTGGACAAACAACGGGAAAAAAGAGTGAAACATATCATCGTCACCATCGCTGTATTGACGATGTTACCCTCAACCTTGCTGACTTACATGTTGGTACGTGAAAACTTTTTCACTAGCAAAGCCAACAACTTCGTGGCACAAGTCGTCACATCGGAACAAACTCAGGTAATAGCCAAAGAAGTGGACTATCATACCAAAGAAATCCGCCTCGTGACCATCGGTGAAGAAATCCCCGAAAAAGAATTAACCCGAATGAAAAGCCAAATGGAAAATTTCGGACTGGAAGATGCCAAACTATCCATTGTACAAGGAACAAAAAATCTTAGTGCCAGCGAACTGAAGACCATGCTGAATGATCCGGCAAGCAGGCAAGCCGACAAAAACGCGCAACTCTTAGCCAACGAACAACAACGTGCGGACAAACTGCAAAAAGAACTGGACGTTTACAAAAAGACCGAATTACAGGCTCAGTCCATCAGCGCGGAAATGGCTACGCTCTTTCCAGAAGCGGCTCGTGTCAGCATTGCCCGCACTTTCTCCTATGCTGTTAGTGACAGCCTGCAAAAGGATTCACTGACCTTAGTCAGCCTCACCCTAAAAAAGAAACTGAATACCGAGACGCGCGAGAAGATGGAAGAATGGCTGAAAACCAGACTTAAAACACCCGACATGAAACTCATCGTCGGGACTAAAATAGAAAATAACGACAAATAACCCTATTAACAAATAAACATGAAGAAAAAGTTTTTAACGTTACTCGCTTTCGTTTGTGGCCTCAACGGTATGAAGGCCGACGAGGGCATGTGGATGCTCAGCCACATTTCACCCAAAAGCATGAAGGTCATGAAAGATTTGGGACTGCAAATGAGCGAAAAGGAATTGTATAATACGAAAGGGACCTCGCTGAAAGACGCTGTGGTAAGTTTTGGCGGTTTCTGTTCCGGTGTCGTTGTCTCACCGGATGGTTTGGTCTTTACAAACCACCACTGTGGCTTCGGCAACATACAGGCTTTGGCCACACCTGAAAACGACATCCTGAAGAATGGATTCGTGGCCCGCACCCAAGCGGAAGAACTTCCGGCAAAAGGTCTCTATGTACAGATACTGCAAAGGACGGAAGACATCACTAAACGGGTAAACAAAGCTTTGGACAAATACTACAAGGAACATGCCGCCGAGATGGCCACATTGGGTGAAAATGCCAAGGAAAAAATGCGTTGGAACGGTGTGGATTCCATCTGCCTGGCCATAGAAAACGAATATGCGAAAAAATACCCGGAGTTGGTTTGCGAAGTCAGTCCTTATTACACGGGAAACGCTTTCTACGTCAACGTATATAAACAATACGATGACATCCGCCTTGTGTTCGCGCCGCCTCAAAGCTTAGGCAAGTTCGGCGGTGAAACGGACAATTGGATGTGGCCGCGCCAAACCTGTGACTTCAGTGTCTTCCGCATTTATGCCGATAAGGATAACCAACCTGCCGGATACAATGCGGACAACCGTCCGTTGAAAGCCGAACGTTATGCTAAAGTATCTTTGGATGGTTTCAAGAAAGGAGACTACTGTATGACCATCGGCTATCCCGGACGTACTAACCGTTATCTCTCTTCTTACGGAATCGTGGAACGCATGGAGAATACCAACGAATCCCGAATCAATGTACGCGGCTTAAAGCAAAGTATATGGAAGAAATGGATGGACAGTGATCCGAAAATCCGTTTGCAGTACGCTTCCAAATATGCCAACAGTTCCAACTATTGGAAAAACAGCATCGGCATGAACAAGGCCCTTAAAGAGTTGAAAGTCGTAGAACAGAAGAAAAAACAAGAACAACAAATCAACGAATGGGCACAAAAAAGCAAAAAAAGACAGGAAAACTTTGGTAACTTGGCTCCCGAACTCGAAAAAGCGTACGCAGCCCGCAAAGACGGTAACCGTGCCATCGCGTTCCTCAACGAGTCTTTCCTTGGAGGTCCCGACTTGCTGCGTATCGCCATGTACTTCAACAACCTGCAAAGCGCAGGAGAAGAAACGGGAAAGGAAACGTGGAAAAACCGTCTGCGTCAACAATACAAGGACTGGAACAAAGAGGTCGACAAGGAAACGATGACGGCCTTGATGGACAACTACGCCAAACAAGTAAAACCCGAATATCTGCCGGACTTCTATCAGACGATAGAAAAGGAATACGATAACGACATCCGCGCCTACGTGGATGCCATGTTCAAACAGTCGGTCCTGACCGACACAAACTGTGTCAACCTGACGCTGACCCAAGAACAAAAAGATAATGACATGGCACTGAAATGCCTGAAGAGCGTGATGGAACTTGGCGGAAAGGTATCTGACGGAATCAGCCAGTACAACATGGATGTGGCAGAAAAGGAAAGACTGCTTTGCGAAGCCATACTTGAAATGGAAATGGACCAACCGCATTATTCGGATGCGAACTCGACCATGCGCCTGAGTTACGGCTTCGTAGACGACTACACCAGTGCTGCCGGACACCAGAACTACTTTACTACCATGCCGAGCCTGTTGGATAAAGTCGCACAAAGCGACAAAATCGACGAATATAAGGTGGAACCGGAAGTAAAGGTCCTGTTTGAAAAAGGCGACTTCGGCCCTTACAAAGACAAGGAAAGCGGCGAAATGCAGCTCTGTTTCCTGACGAACAATGACATCACCGGCGGAAATTCCGGTAGCCCGATGTTCAACGGCAAAGGCGAACTTATCGGACTGGCTTTCGACGGCAACTGGGATGCCTTGAGTAGCGACATTACTTTCACACAGGATTTGACCCGTTGCATCGGTGTGGATATCCGTTATGTACTCTACATCATCGACCGATGGGGAAGAGCCGAACGTCTCATCCAAGAAATAGGTGCACGATAAAAAACAAAGAAACGGCAAGCAATAATGCAAGACTCCCGGTTTGCATATCTGTAGCAAACCGGGAGTCTTGCATTATTGCTTATTTTTTCGGGAAGCGGCGTGCCCATCCTTCTTCCGAGAAGTCCGGCTCATCACCTACCAAGTCCTTTCCTCCTTGCGGCAAATCTTTTCCGCCTTGTGGTTGAAAGAACTGTTTCCAATCATCTTTCGTATATTTCTTACCACGTGGTTCGGTGTAACCCCGTTCCTCACGAGACGGCTTGGCTGCTTTCCGTGCATTATCCTTATTGGCAACATCCTTGTCCTTCTTGCCTTTCCTTTTGCCGGACATGGCCTCCTCATAGGTTTTTCCTCCACCGCGTCTCTTGCGGTCGCGACCACCCTTTGCGTCACCACCGCCCCGACCGCCACGGCCGGACCGACGGTTCGACTTACCATCTCCGGCCTCGTGAGCCTCTCCGGTAGCCACTTCCACGTTGACTTTACGTCCCTTCACCTGCACACCGGAAAGCCCGTGCAACACGCGGTCGGCCTCACCGTCGGGCACCTCAAAGAAAGAAAAGCTCTTCATCAGGTCGATACGCCCGACTTCTACCTTGCCTTGCACATGGTCGTTCACCAGTTTCATCACCTCTTTGGCATAGAAACCGTCCACCTTACCCACGTTAAGGAACAACCGGGTGTATCCCTCTTCGGGCTTGCGCCCGCCACGTTGGCCTTTCTTGCCGCCTTTCTCCCCACGTCCCGTCGGTTCGCTGATTTCAGGCGCGTTGGCATAGTATTGCAGGAAACGTCCGAACTCCCGGCTCACCACACGCTTGATGAGGTCTTCCTTGTCGAGCCATTCCAACTTGCGGTACACTTCGGGCAGGAACTGTTCGATTTCCTCCTCATCCACTTCCACGCGCTCGATGTCGTCTATTACCTTATATAATTGTTTGGCGCAGATTTCCTTGCCACTGGGCATCTCTCCCTTCACAAACTCCTTACCGATAACCTTTTCTATCTCGCGGATTTTGGAACGTTCGCGCGTGTGAACGATACAAATGCTCGTCCCTTTCTTGCCTGCACGCCCCGTACGCCCGCTGCGGTGCGTGTAATTCTCGATGTCGTCCGGCATACCGTAATTGATGACGTGCGTCAAGTCTTCCACGTCGAGTCCTCGCGCCGCCACGTCGGTAGCCACGAGGAACTGTACTCGGTGTTGGCGGAATTTCTGCATCGTCAGGTCACGTTGTTGCTGCGAAAGATCCCCGTGCAACGAGTCGGCATTGTACCCATCCTGTATCAATTTATCTGCCACTTCCTGCGTTTCCAAACGCGTGCGGCAGAAAATAATGGCATAAATCTTGGGATAATAGTCCACGATGCGTTTCAATGCCAGATATTTGTCCTTGGCATGCACCATGTAATACACATGGTTCACCGTTTCTGCTCCTTCATTACGCGAACCTACCACGATTTCCTTGGCATCGCGCAAGTATTTCTTCGAGATACGCTCTATCTCACGGCTCATCGTGGCAGAGAAGAGTAATGTGTTGTGATTTTCGGGCACTCCGGCCAGAATCTTGTCGATACTCTCCGTGAACCCCATGGAAAGCATCTCGTCAGCCTCGTCCAACACCACGTTTTCCACATGCTCCAGCGAAGCTGCCTTGCGCTCCATCAGGTCGATCAGACGGCCCGGCGTAGCCACAATGACCTGTACGCCCTTCCTCAGCGTACGGATTTGCGGTTCGATGTTCGCACCGCCGTACACCGGCAACACGCGCACACCGGGCAAGTACTTAGAGTAGTTCTCCAAATCATCCGCTATCTGCAAACAAAGTTCTCGGGTGGGACTTAAGATCAAAGCCTGCGTTTCGTTCCGGCTAGCATCCACTTTCTGCAAAACAGGAAGGCCGTAAGCCGCCGTCTTCCCTGTACCGGTCTGCGCCAGTGCCACAACATCGTTATTCACTCCCAGTAAATAAGGAATCACTTCCTCCTGTACCGGCATCGGGTGTTCATACCCCATTTCCTCAATAGCTTGTCTGATTTCCGCAGAAACACCAAGCTCCTCAAAAGTTTTCAATACGTTAATTATTAAATTAATACACCAAAGGCAGCGCACGGCGCATACTACATACAAAAACAACCCTTCAGTGTATCATCACGCCTGAAAACCGCCTTCCCTAAAAATTAGGTGCGCAAAGATACGACAAATCTTCGTTTTTTTCACTTTTTTCTACGACTTATTCCACTTTTTTATCGTATGTTTGCATTCACTTGTTTCTAAACTAGACATTCATGCGCAAAGTCATTGGGATGGGCGAAACCATCATGGACATCATTTTCCACGGGGAACAACCCACGGCAGCTGTACCGGGAGGCTCGTCGTTCAACAGTATTATCTCCGTCGGACGGGCAGGCATCCCGGCTGTTTTCGTCGGCGAAACTGGACACGATGAAGTGGGACGGCGCATCGCGGATTTCTTGAACGCCAACCATGTGGATGCCAGTTTCCTGCGGATGCGCGACGATATCCAGTCTGCCGTGTCGTTGGCTTTCCTCGATGAACGGAACGATGCCCATTACATGTTCTACAAACAACCGCCACGTACGTTGAAGGGCTTCATCCACCCCACGGTGGAGGCCGATGACATCGTGCAGTTCGGTTCCTACTATGCACTCAATCCGCACATCCGCCCGCAGGTCAAGGCTTTTTTGGAATACGCGCACGGACAAGGTGCCATCTTGTATTACGACCTGAATTTCCGACGCACATACCAAGACCGCATAAAGGAACTGCTTCCGGCCATCCATGAAAATTTCCGGTTAGCCACTGTGGTACGCGGTTCGGCCGACGACTTTGAGGTTATGTACGGCCTACGCGACGCGGAAGAAATTTACCACCGCCATATCGCGCCCTACTGCCCGTTGTTCCTCTATACCTGCGGTGCGGAAAACATCATGCTGTGCACCCCAAAAGGGAGTTCCCGTTTTCCGGTACCACCCGTGCGCACGGTAAGCACCATCGGAGCCGGTGACAACTTCAATGCCGGATTCATTTACGGATTGATACGCTATGGCATCCGCCGTACCGGTTTGCCAGACCTTTCCGAAGCACAGTGGGAACACGCCGTGACATGCGGCATCCGGTTTGCAGCCAACGCCTGTGCCAGCATACATAATTCCATCGACGAAGACTTCGGACGGCAAATGGCCCGAAAGATGCCATAACGGCAAAAAGAGGTATCCGGAACAAGACAAATCAACATAGTTACCATCATTTTCAACATAATTGACATGCCTTAGACACTTTAAAAGCTAATTTTGCGTACAATATTGAGACTTTATTCAAACCTGTTCCAACAATCACACCAGGAAACAGGATATTATTATTAACTTAAATTTCTGTGGAATGAAAAACAGATTCTTCCATCTCTTGATGATTGGGACTTTGGCTTGTTGGAGCCCCCAACCGATTTTCGCACAAACGGATGTGACGGAAACCTATTTGAAAAACCCAAGTTTTGAAAACCAGTTCACGGATTGGGAAAACAGCGGCATGCAAAGCCAGACCAATACCTCTTTCCAGTTAAAAGAGGGTAACACGTACGTGGAACGATGGACAGGACAAGGCGGCCAAGTGGCCGACTGCCATGTCAGCCAAACTCTGACTACGCTGAAGAACGGAGTCTACAAGTTGACTGCGGCTGCGCAAAACATCCAACAAAACAACCCTGCCACACAAAGTGGAGCGTATGTCTTTGCCGGCAACGCACAAGTAGCCGTCGGAGCCGCCAATGATTATTCCCTTGAATTCACGGTCATCGAAGGACAAGCCACCATAGGTTTCAAGGCCGAGAACGCCACAGGCAACTGGGTTGCCTGTGACAATTTCCGGCTTTACGCACTCAATAACGATTTGGCTGAAATCCAAGAGGAATTGCAACGCCGCATTGAAAAAGGCCAGGCACTGGTATCCGAAAAGATGCAAAAAGACGTGCTCAAGGAATTGAACGCGGCACTCGAAGCCGCACGTCAGGAACTAAACAGCACTACGGACGACAATATGGCTCCCGTAGCCATTCGCCTGCGCCAAGCCACCGAAGCCGCGCAAACCTCCATCCACGCCTATCAGGAATTGCAAGCCGCTATAGACAAGTCACTTGAGGCTTACGGTGACGGAACCCTGAACGGGGCGGCTGAATTCCACGCCGTTATCCAAGAAGCGCAAGCCTTGGCTGAAAACTTGGATGCAAACGCGGAAGATTTAGCAACAGCCGTTGAAAAATTAGGGACAGCCCTTTTGGCTTTCCGAATAGCTAACCCAACCGGTGACACGCCTGCCGTCGTGACCGACACGCGGTATGCACGCGGTTCCACCATGGCATTCGGACGGAGTACCATCACAGGGGTGCCTGAAACAGAACTTGTAGAACATGGTTTCTGTTGGAGTACGGGACCTGAGCCTACCATATTGGACAACCGGACCACCGAATATATAGAGAACAACGGACACATCTACGTATTGAGGAACCTGACCCCTTCTACCATTTATTACATACGGGCGTATGCCTTGACCAAAGGGTACGCCGTGGGTTACGGCGATGCCATCAAAGTCATCACCATACCAAAAGGAACCATTACGTGGTCCTACAACAACGGGGGAGATGCCGAATCCAATGCACGCATCAACGCAGCCGTAGGTTCCGCCGTAGAGTACTGGAACAACCTGACCAGCATACAAGGATTGCATTTAAGCGTCAATTTCGGGTCGGGCACTCCCACGGCAGACTGCAGCTATGGAGGATGGATGCGCGTAGGCCCCAACGCCAGTTACCAACGCACAGGTACCATCATGCACGAAATGGGACATGCCATCGGTGTAGGGCAACACGCCATTTGGTGGGACGGCAACATGAGAGCCAACGGTGACCGGGGCGACTGGTTGGGAGACCGCGCCAATGAAGTACTGCGCTTCTGGGACAACAACCCCTCAGCTGTCATGACGGGAGACAACACCCACATGTGGCCTTACGGCATCAACGGTGCACACGAGGATACAGGCAGCGAAGCACTTTATATCGCAAACGGCCTGATTACGCAAGGACTCGGAGAAGACGGATTGCCACCCACCGGAGGATTCTCTACCCCCGCTTACGTGTTCGAACAGGAGGACAACGTAAAGTACTACCTCAAGAACGAGGACGAGGATGCCGGCCTATATTCCTCCTATCTGGTGGCCAACCCTAACACGACGACCGTCAAGTGCGAGGAAATGACAGCTGCCGAAGCCGAAGCCGATGACAACGCGGCATGGTATATCACTTTCGACCCGAAAACCTCTTATTACTCGCTCCAAAACGTGGGGACAGGCAAGTATCTGACCTATAACGCTTCAAGAAAGAAATTCCTCACCAAGGAAAAAGACCTTCCCGCCGTAGACGAGAAATTCCATTTCATGAAAGGGCGCATCGACGTCAACATCGGCACCGAAGGCCATGCCCTCACGACACGGGGATATTGGATCATACATCCGGAAAAGGTGCTCAACCCGAATTGCATGGGTTCCAATGCCGGAGGAAGAATCGTCACGGAAGCATTCAATATCAGCAATTCGTCCAAGGGGCAACGCTGGGTCATACTCTCCGGCGAAGGGCTTCAGGCATTCGACCAGGCAATCAAGGACGAACGCAAGGCCGAACTCGAGGAAATGTTGGCACATATCAAGGCATTGGCAGAAACCCCACACACGGAAGACGCAAGCGGAACGGATGCCGCGCTACAAACCAAACTCTCGGAAATAGAGGAAAAAGCCAACCAGGCTGAAACCACCACCGAAGCCATCGCCACACTGACCGAAGAAGCCTTGGCTGCCGGTATGGCATTTCTGGCCGAAGCCACCCCCAAAAGTGTGGAGCACCCCTTCGACATCACATTCCTCATGTCTGATGCCAGCCTCAAGGACGGGGAAGGATGGTCCACCAAACCGGCCATCTCTTTCTCCTGCGGGGAATTCTTCGAGAAAGCATTCGACTTCAACCAGACCCTCACGGCACTACCGGCAGGAACTTACCAGTTTAAGGGACAAGCGTTCCAACGCCCGGGAAATACAGAAGACGTGTACAAAGCTTTCACCGCAGGACAGGACAATGTCAACGTAGTCATCTATGCAGGCGACGAAGAAGCCAAAATACAAAACATCGCCGCTGAGGCACAAACCAAAAAATTGGGCGGAAGCGAAACGGCTGTAGGCTCCAACCCCACCCGTTACGTGCCGAACAACATGCAAGCCGCCAGCTTTTATTTCGCAGCCGAACTTTACGATAACGGAGTCGTGACGCAATTGGATGAGGATGATTCCAAAATGAAAGTCGGCATGCGGTGCGAGGAAGTGCAGGCCGCTTACTGGACCATTTTCGACAACTTCCGCCTGTACTATTACGGCACCATGTCGCCCGACCAGGTGACTAGCATTCGGCAGACCGTGGCCGACAAGGCACAGTTGGACAGACCTTTCGCCACTCCAGCAGACGTGTACAGCCTCAGCGGAATCCGCGTACGCCAACAGGCCACTTCGCTTGACGGACTGCCACAAGGCATCTACATCGTAAACGGATACAAACTCGTTGTAAGGTAGTAAGGCCAAAAGATGCAGGCATAAAAATCTCCCGGTTACGCAACATACGTGACCGGGAGATTCTTTATGTCCTCCCGCAGAAAAAAATAAAACCTTTAATATCCGTGATGCAATATTGAGGAACAACATCATACCGCACTTTTAGGCCAAACGGTAACAAAATGTCAGCCTTTCTTTGTAAAAAGGGAATGAAAAAAATGAGTTCCGGAAGCAACCGGAAAGACTTTTTGCATATTTATGCGCATATTCCACCGATTTCCACCTAAAAGACTGCATATATGCAAATCAATCACAGGCGAACGATTTTTCGTTTGGCTGAAAGCGAAAAAATCGTTCGCCGCATAACTTTCCGAACCTCACCGTAGAAAAGGGGAAAGACCCCGCGTGAACGGAAAAAAGAGGTCTCGGAAAAGCGGATTTTTCATCTATTTGCCCTTCCTCAGCCTACATAAAATCCCTGCCACATCTCCATGAAAATCCGCATGATGCTTACCCATATCCTCACGGTATGCCATACCACGGCTTTCCCTGTCCTCCGGAAAGAAAGCAAAAAAAGGAAACGGGTGACATTACGTCAAAAGGGAAACCGCCATGGTTGGCGTATTCGCGGGCAAAGCCTTGGCCGGAACGATATGAGCCATTCTCAGAAAGCCGGATTTGACACTTTGGCAAAAAGCCAGTCCGGCCTTTTACATCCTTACCATGGGCTTCAAAAAAACTACGCCAAGACGGCCTGGAGATCTCCCCACGAACGTGCCACGGCAAGGTATTGCCCCAAGGGAACATTGACGAAGCCTCGCCGGTCCATCTCCTGCAACACCGCAACCAACCCGTCCCAAAATCCGTCTAAAGCAAACAAAACCACTTTCTTCCGGTGATAACCGATACTATTCGCAGCCATCACGGTGAACACCTCGTCCAACGTCCCGATACCGCCCGGCAAGGCCACCAACACGTCGCTACGCTCCACCATGATGGCCTTACGGTCGCTCAAATCATGACACGGCACCACCTCGTCCACATAACGGCTCACGCGCCGGCGCGTTTCCAAGACAGAGGGTACAATGCCCACCACATGCCCACCAGCATCTTTCACTCCGCGTGCGGCGCTCTCCATCAGACCGGAATCAGCTCCGCCATACACCAATGTCAGGCCGCGCTCTCCCACGAAGCGGCCAAAAGCCCCGGCCAAGTCATAATAGCTTGCCTCAAGCCGGTCCGAAGCGGCACAAAAGAGTCCGATATGTTCCATGTCTACCTAATTTAAAGAAAAGGCATTCACCCTTACAGTTTCACATCTTCCAAGTTAATCAGCCCGTTTACAATCGCATAAATGGTCAACCCTGCGGGAGAATGAATCTGGAGTTTACGGCTAATGTTGCGGCGATGCGTCATCACGGTGTTGACCGATATATACAACTGCTCGGCAATTTCTTTGTTCGACATGCCTTTCACCACGCAAACGATAACTTCTTTCTCCCGGTCGCTCAACGCATCATTCGCGCTATCCTCCCCGTCCTGTTCCTCTGTCTGGGGATTTTCCTCGCGGGCCTGTTCCTGGCGTTCGTCTTCCAACCGCACCACGGCTTCCAGAAACAAGGTGTCCTCCAAATGGCAATGGCAGAACAGGTCTTCTTCCGTCATGAAAAGGTCTATCAACACGTCGTTGAGCAACTGCGCGTTGCTATCCGTGGGATAGTACTTGATGATGATGCTTTTCAGTTCGGACAGGCTTTTTTCGAGCTGCGCGTGGTTGTCGTGATGCTGATGGGACAGCTTGTGGATGTTCACGTCCGGACTGGTTTTCACGCCCTTCATCAAATCGCCCACATACGTATGGATATGCTTGTCTTCGTAATCCATGTGGCGCCCGACTTCCGAAGCGAACTCGTCGTAAAACTTCAGGATGAGAAATGCAATCTGGTTGCGTGCCGAACAGTCTATCGCTTCTATCAATTTGCGCCGGATGGCCGGCAAACGGAACTTCACAAAGTAATCATGGGAACGGCGAAGGTAATTCATCAATGCCGTGAGCGACAAAGACTCCACAATATCGGACAGATTCGACGTCCGCCCGTTGGAACGTATGAAATTCACCACTGCCAAAAAAGTGGGGGCATCTACTCCCGCTGCCAAGCAGGTCTCGCTCACCGTATGGTCGCCAAACCCTAACGTAAGCCCGAACCGACTAATCACCTGCAAGATGCGGTAATCATCGCAAATGATATCTCCCATACGGTCGGTCTCTTTATATTTTTCAGACATGATACCTTAAATCGTTAAACTTCTTGCAAAGAACGGAAAAAAAAACGACCCTGACAATCGCTATAGTTGAGTATTATCAAAAAATATTAGGTAAAAAACACCTCATGTAGGTATGCCGCCCTAATCCCCCCTCAAATGAGATTGCCCATTTTTGTGTATTGTTGTTTTTTAACCAACCCGGTAACTTTGCAGCGTCAAAACAAATAAAAGGGTAAAAAGACAAAAAAAACAATAACAAGATGAACCAACAGAAAAATCTGCTGACCGCCGCATTGGCCGTCCTGACAGCCTTTAGTAGTGTTTCGGCCCAAGGAGGCGAAGACGGCGGCAGCACTTACGAGAAATTCCGCGTGGGCGGATATGGTGAAATGGTGGCCAACTTCAAGGATTACGGCATCAACCGGTATTGGGGCAGCAAAGTAGGAAATACCAAAACGAACCGTAACACCATTTCCATTCCTCGCTTCGTGGTCGCTTTCGATTATAAGTTTGCTCCCCAATGGGTGTTAGGAGCTGAAATCGAATTTGAAAGCGGAGGAACGGGAGCAGCCTACGAACTGGAAAACAGCGAAAACGGCGATTACGAAACGGAAATAGAAAAAGGCGGCGAAGTGGCTTTGGAACAATTCCACATCACGCGCCTCATCCTTCCGGAAATCAACGTGCGGGTAGGCCACTTGATCGTGCCAGTCGGCTTGACCAATTCCCACCACGAACCCGTCAATTTCTTCGGAACGAGCCGCCCGGAAGGGGAAACGAAAATCATCCCCTCCACTTGGCATGAAACGGGTCTTGAATTGTTCGGTACGCTAGGTAAGGGATGGGCTACGTTCGACTACCAGGCTATGGTAGTGACCGGCCTCAACGCCAATGGTTTCGACCGGAATACGTGGGCCGGAAGCGGCAAGACCAGCATCTTCGAGTACGACAACTTCACCTCACCGGCCTACGTGGCACGTGTAGATTACCGTGGAGTACCGGGCCTGCGCGTGGGAGGTTCATGGTATTTCTGCAACAATATAGGTGCCAATGCAGACAAGCCCACGACTTACACGAGTTACGGCGATATCCCGGTAAGGATATATACGGTGGATGCACAGTACATCAACCGCTTCCTGACATTCCGTGGAAATTGTATCTTCGGCAATCTCGGCAAGAGCGACAAGCTGAGCCAAGCCAACCTGAATTTAGGAAACAACAGCCCTTATACCCGTGCCGTCCCTATCGCCAAGAAGGCAGTGAGCTACGGCACAGAGTTGGGCTTGAACTTACAGGGCATAGCAGGCACTCCCAAATGCCCTGCCCTCTACCCGTTCGCCCGATATGAATACTACAACCCACAGGAAGAAGTAATCGCCCGTCAAGGAGCCGATGACCGAGAAAAAGTAAGCATGTGGACAGCCGGCCTGAACTGGAAGGCCCTGCCGAACCTGGTGTTCAAAGCAGACTACACGACCCGTAAAATCGGTGGCGGCAAATACAACAGCGAAAATGAATTTGCCATTGGCGTGGCCTATGTAGGTTGGTTCTGGAGCAAATAACAAGAGACTATATCATTTCAAATCATATCAAAAAAAATCAAAGTCATGAAAAAGAAATTTTTCTATTCAGCCTTATTCCTGATGGGAATGGCCTTTACAAGTCTCACAGCCGCTTCTTGCAGCGACGACGATGGCAACAATGGCGGTCCGAAGCCTGACGAAAAGTTCGACGCTGCCGCAAATTTGAACTATACTCCGGAAAACGCCGCCAGTTGGCGCAACTACTCACTCCAAGTGGCCAAGCTGTTGCAGAAGGATGCCACGACCCTCTATGACAGTTGGGAGACTTCGTTCCAAGGCGGAGAAGCTTTCAAAAAGACTTTCATAGAACACAACGGCGGTACTTACACTTCCGCATTGAGCTGTATCGAACAGATTATCGACAAGTGCGTGGAAATCACGGACGAGGTGGGCAACTCCAAAATCGGCGACCCCTACAACAAATGGACGGCCGGACAGCAGACCGAGGCCCTTTACGCCGTGGAATCTTGGTATAGCTTCCATTCACGCGACGACTACTCCAATAACATCCGTTCCATCCGTAACTCTTACTTCAACAGCATGGACAGCACGGTTAGCCAGTACTCATTGTATAACTTGGTACAAAAAATCAATCCTGCGTTGAACACGAAGATTGCCAACGAAATCGAAAGTACTAAGAATGCTATCCTTGCCATCCCGCAACCGTTCCGTAACAATATCGGTGACGCAAAGGTACCTGTGGCACAATCGGCTTGTGTCGCCTTAGGGATAACGCTCACCCAAGAATTAAAAGGTGTCATTCAGGCAGCATACGCAAACGGAACCATTACCGACGCGGAAATGGACAGCGTAGTCAACGGCTTTGTGAACAAGGTGGTGTTGCCTACTTATAAGGACTTGAAAGAAAAGAACACCGCCCTCTGCGCTGCCGTCCAGAACTTCTACAACAATCCGAGTGATGCCACTTTCGAGACAGCCTGCGATGCTTGGTTAGTCGCACGTACTCCGTGGGAACAGAGCGAAGCTTTCTTGTTCGGTCCGGTAGACATCCTCGGTCTTGACCCGAACATGGACAGTTGGCCTTTGGACCAGGTTGCCATTGTCAACATATTGGAGTCTGGCAATTTCGACGACCTGAACTGGGAAGACGGTGACACGGAAGAAGAAATCACAGCCTCACAAGAGGTAAGAGGCTTCCACACCTTGGAGTTCCTGCTGTTCAAGGATGGTAACCCGCGTACCGTTGCCGCACAGTAAACCCAACTCATAACCGCACTGTATAAGTGTAAAAGTGGAGACAGTCCTCACAACGGTTGTCTTCACTTATGTGGTATAAAAAAGACTTATAAAAAACAGACATATCACAATGAACCATACTGTAAAATATTTAGCCCTGTTCTCCTTAGCCTTTAGCCTCGCCGCTTGCGACGACGACGGATTGGACGTGAGGGACGTGGAAATCCCGCAAGGTTACGCCCTTTCGGCCGGAATCTCTACCATTTTCCTCAACAGTTCCGTGGCCTATGACACGCAGGCCGACTGGATTGATGCCGACCCCGATTATGCCATGCGCTTCCGCGACGGCGACGGGCTGTACGACGACACGCGTACCATCTCGGGAGGTCTTGGTCCGGTCTATGCAGGATATTCCTGCGGAAGCTGCCACCGCAATGCCGGGCGCACGAAACCGGAGTTATGGAACGGTGGAGGCAGCTTCGGCGAAGGGGGAAGCGGCTCTTACGGTTTCTCTTCCATGTTGGTGTACATCAGCCGCAAGAACGGCGCATTTTTCCAGAACTACGGACGCGTACTTCATGACCAAGCCATTTACGGTGTTAAACCGGAAGGCAAGCTGAACGTCAAATGGCATTACGAAAAAGGGGCATTCCCCGACGGGGAATACTACGAACTATGCTATCCCGAATACAGCATCAGCGAATGGTATGCCGACAGCATCGCGCCCGAAGACTTGTTCTGCACTGTCAGAATCCCGTTGCGCCATGTCGGCATGGGGCCGATGATGGCCATCGACCGCCACGAAATAGAACAACTGGCTGCGAAGAGCAACTACCCGGAATACGGTATCAGCGGACGCGCCAACTATATCACGGAAAAAGGGAAACTGCAATTAGGGCTGAGCGGCAACAAAGCACAGCATGCCGACCTGACCGTGGAGCTTGGCTTCAGCAGTGACTTGGGCGTCACGAACAGCCGCTATCCGGAAGAAATCTGCGAAGGACAGCTCCAGATGCAGGACGGAAGCATGATGGGACTGACATACGACCAGTTGGACATCAGCGCGGAAGAAATGGAGGATGTGGACTTATACATGCAGGGGCTTGGCGTACCGGCCCGTCGCGACGTAGATGACCCGACGGTAAAACGCGGGGAAGAGATGTTCTACCAAGCCAAATGCCACTTATGCCATACCGTCACGCTGCATACCCAACCCCGTGGTTCCACCTTGCTGTTAGGTACGCAACTGACATGGTTGGGCAGCCAGACCATCCACCCTTACTCCGACTTCCTGCTTCACGACATGGGAAGCGAAATCATGGGTGTAGGATTGAACGACAATTACGTAAGCGGGCTAGCTCGCGGCAATGAGTGGCGCACCACCCCGCTTTGGGGTATCGGGCTACAGGAAAAGGTCAACGGTCACACTTACTTCTTGCACGACGGACGCGCCCGTAACTTTACCGAAGCCATTTTGTGGCACGGCGGAGAAGGGGAAGCCTCGAAAAACCTGTTCAAACAGATGAAGAAAGAAGACCGTGCGGCACTCATCCGATTCCTGCAATCCTTATAACAAGACGACGAAAGCCTCTTGACAGAACAAGCATCAAACAAAGAAAAAAACAGAAAACAATGAAAAAAATATTTGCGATGACCCTATTGGCGGCTCTCCCTCTGGCCGCCATGGCACAATATGAAGAGGGCAGCGAAAACGGCGTGGTGTCCCTGGCCGGACGCGAAGGGTTCTCCATCCAGACGAAGAAAGCCGACTTTGTGTTCAAACCTTACCTGTTGGTGCAGACTGCCGCACACATCAACTGGTACGACGACGAAGGGTTGGACAAGGCTTACAACCAAGACAACTTGGCCAATTCAGGGTTTGCCGTGCCGTACGCCGTACTCGGATTCACTGGAAAGGCGTGGGGCAAGGTTTCGTTTAACCTCTCCATCAATGCGGCTGCCAGTGGAGGAACCATCCTTCAGCAGGCATGGATCGACGTGGCTATGAAAGAAGCTTTTGCCGTACGTATCGGTAAATTCAAGACACCCTTTTCCCACGGTTACCTGACGACGTTGGGCGAAACCATGATGCCTACACTCCCGACTTCGTTGACTGCGGCTGTCATCATGCCTTATTCGTTGAACGCCGTCACACCGAACATCGGGACGGGATTCGACCTCGGCGTGGAAATCCACGGTTTTGCGGCCAATAAGTTCGGATATGAAATAGGAATCTTCAACGGTAGCGGCGCATCGGTCAACACGGCTACGAAAACCATCAGCGATGACTGGCACATCCCGTCCCTGCTCTATGCCGGACGTTTCACTTTCATGCCGAAGGGTATCATGCCCGCCACGCAGGGTAACCCCGACCGTCTGCACGAAGACAAATGGATGTTAGGCGCAAGTGCCAACCTGAATGTGGAAAGCGAGAGCGAAAGTACCAACGACACCCGCGCCGGACTGGAGTTTGCCATGCTGAAGAACAAGCTTTACATCGGAGCCGAAGCCTACTACATGCACGTGGGATTCACCGACCGGCAAAAGATAGACAAGACTTACGATTTCTTGGGCGGCTACGTCCAAGGCGGTTATTTCGTGGCTCCCCGCATACAGGTTGCCGCACGTTACGACTTCTTTAACCGCAACGGCGTAGACACGAATGGTTTCCTCAACATGCCGGCCGTAGGATGCAATTATTTCTTCAAGAACTGCAACTTGAAACTGCAAGCTATGTATCAGTTCATCGGACGCACCGGACACGACACGCAACTCGACCGTGATAACGACGACCTTGGGCTGGCCAAGCACTCAGGCACCATACAGTTGCAATACTCTTTCTAATATTCGTTAATTCAGCCGATAAAGAATTTACAATGAAAAAAAACTATGGTATATTTGTTCTCCTGTCTGTAGCAATGGGACTCACCGCCTGCGACGACGGCTCCATCCCACGGAAGGAACACACGGCTACGCATAGCGGTTTTACGGTCAAACTGACCGGTCACATCACCGGTGCGGACAGTTGGCCGGAATATTACCAACTTGTATTGGCCGGGTTCGGAGACAGCGAATACGCGACCACGCAAGTGCTCGTCAGCCCCGACGCGAACAGCAACGTGAGCCTCACCCTGCCTAACATCGGGAGCGAGGTGAAAACCATCGAGCTATGTGTGACCAACCGGTTGCGCAAACGCGTCCTGACGTATCAAAGCCTGGATGCGGCCTCGATTTCGGGAGACACACTCTACATGGAAGCCGGACAGGTGGATGCCCACATGTATGCGGCCATACAAGAGAACATATTCGACAAGACTTGCGCACAGTGCCACGGGGGAAGTACCTCTCCTGCAGCCGGACTTTACCTGACGGCCGACAAGAGCCATGCCAACCTTGTAAACCAACCCTCCACAGAGGTTGCCGGTGGCATACGTGTCATTCCGGGCAACGCCGAGGAAAGCATCTTGCATAAGGTAATCAATCCGGGCAATGAACTCGGCTTAGGTTTCAGCCACGAGAATATGATAACATCATCAACCGACCTGCGGCTCATAGACGAATGGATTAATGCAGGTGCCAAAAAATAGAAATAACATGGATAAAAGCAAAGTATATTGGGAAGATTTGGGCGTAACTGCGGAAATATCCGCCTTTGCCCCACAAGGTAAAATAGAAGAGTTCCACGCCATGCTGCATGTGGAGCCGAAAGCCGAACTCTTCGACGGCCAACTCAAACGAATCTACGAAGGAGAAAAACGGCTGTTACAGTTGCCACAGGTCATGGGTGCCGATGTCATCCTAAAACGGTACTTCCTTAGCGATTCAACCAACCAACAGCCTTTGATGAAGCAAGAAGCGGACTGTTCCGTGTCCGTCATCCAACAGCCACCGCTTGACGGCAGCAAGGTGGCCGTGTGGCTATATCTGCAAAAAGGCAGTAAAGTAGCCAATGTAAACGGTGTCATCGTAGCGGAACACAACGGTTACCGCCATTTATGGAAGATGGGCATGCACGAACACAAGGGCGACTCGGCCTGGCAAACAGAATCCCTGCTCATCAGTTACGAGGAGACCTTACAAAGCTTCAACGCCACGTTGGCAGGCAACTGCATCCGTACGTGGTTTTTCGTACGCGATGTAGACACCCAATACGCCGGCATGGTGAAAGCACGTAAGGAAAACTTCGCCGAGCAAGGACTCACCGAACGGACCCACTACATCAGCAGCACGGGCATCGGCGGACTGCCTGCGGATACACGGGCTTTGGTACAGATGGGAACGTATGCCCTTACGGGGTTTGAGCCCTCACAACAACGCTATTTGTACGCCCCCACCCACCTGAACCCTACTTACGAATACGGAGTAACCTTCGAGCGAGGTACCGTCATGGAATACGGCGACCGTGCCCATGTGTTCATCAGCGGCACGGCCAGCATCAACAACAAAGGGGAGGTGGTGCATGTGGGCAACATCGTGAAACAAGCCGAACGCATGTGGGAAAATGTAGGAGTCCTACTTGAAGAAGGCGGCGCATCTTTCGATGATGTCATGCAAATCATCGTTTACCTGCGCGACATCTGCGACTACCAGACCGTGAAAGAGATGTTCGACCGACGGTTCCCCGACACTCCGAAAGTCATCACCTTGGCACCGGTATGCCGACCTACATGGCTTATCGAAATGGAGTGTATTGCCGTGAAAAAGCGTTGCAACGAAAAGTATCGCGACTTTTAAGGACTTATCCGGTATATTCTCCCTACATCATGAAGCCTGTCCCCTTTATACTACTCTTTTTGGCTGCCGCAGGCATCGGTATATCCACGTTTGTGGAAGATGCCCACGACACGCCTTTTGTCCAAACCTACGTTTACGGCACTTGGTGGTTCAAACTGTTATGGACCACCGTAGTGGTCACTTCGGCCGCACTTTTCGCACACCGTAAAACGTGGAAGAACCTTCCGCTTCTCATCCTTCACCTCAGTTTCGGCGTGATATTCGCCGGAGCGCTCACCACCGCCTTTACCGGACATAAAGGCATACTGCACTTGCGTAAAGGCCAGCCTACAGGAGAATATGTCAACAAACGGAAACAGGTGGCACGCCTGCCTTTCATGATGCGTTTGGACAGCTTCCGTATAGCATATTATCCGGGCACGGAAGCTCCTGCCGACTACGTGAGCCAAATCTCCTGCCAACATATCGATGGTGACATCTTTGCCCGGCCAATTGTTTCCATGAACCGGATATTTTCTGCACAAGGGTACCGTTTTTACCAGTCTTCCTACGACGAAGACGGGGAAGGCAGTTGGCTTTCGGTAAACTATGACCCTTGGGGGACGGGCATCACCTATGCCGGTTTCTGCCTGATGGGGTTGGGGTGCCTGCTCCTGCTGTGCGCCCGGGACGGAGGTTTCCGCCGTCTGTTAAGGCATCCGCTGATTCGGAAAGGCGGACTGTTCCTGATAACCTTGTTTTGGGGCTTTCAACTGAAAGCCGACCCGGCCTTGCCCGTAGTCAAGCGGATACAAGCCGACAGTCTGGCTATCCAACAAGTGGTCTACAACGACCGCGTCGCCCCGTTCAACACACTTGCACGGGATTTCGTACAAAAAGTATACGGACGGCCAACCTTCCACGGAATCACCCCGGAACAGGTGGTGAGCAGTTGGATGCTCTACCCCGAAGAATGGAACCGCACCCCCATTATCCGTATCAAAAATCAGGAGTTGCGCACCGCTTTGGGCCTGAAAGAAGAATATGCCTCGCTCGATCATTTGTTCGACGGGACACAATACAAGTTGCAGCCTTTATGGCAACGCGAACAAGGCAACCGGAGCAAACTGGCCCAGGCCATACAGGAGACGGACGAAAAAGTAGGACTCATCCTCATGCTCCGGCAAGGCACGCTCGTCCGTCCGCTGCCGCCCGACGTTCCACATCTCAGTAGCCAGAAAGTCAACGCCGAACTGTGGTACAACCGTATTCCCTTCAGCAAAATCCTGTTCATGGTCAACCTCACTTTAGGCTTTGCCGCCTTCGGATTATTCATGTTCAGGATACTGACGGGCCGTAAGGAGAAAGCCGTAAGCCGACGGGTATGGGGCACAGCCCTCTGCCTCACCACCCTATTCCATGCCACAGGATACACCTTGCGCGGTTACATCAGAGACGGCTTCCCCCTGAGCAACGGATACGAAACGATGCAGTTCGTCGCCTTGGCCGTCCTCCTGACCGCCTGCCTGCTCCAACGGAGGTTCCCTTTCACCCGGCCTTTCGGTTTCCTGCTTTCCGGATTCACCCTGCTCGTGGCCTACTTGGGCGAGATGAACCCGCAAATTACGCCTCTCATGCCGGTACTGGCATCCCCGTGGCTGAGTTGGCACGTGTCGCTCATCATGATTTCATACGGCCTTTTTGCTTTCACCTTTCTGAACGGCATCCTGGCCTTGTGCCTGATAGGGAAACAAAAAAACACCGCTTCGCCGGTTACGGGAGAACAAATCGAACAACTCACTTTGTTGAGCCGCCTTCTTTTGTATCCGGGCACTTTCCTGTTGGGCATAGGCATTGTGTTGGGAGCCGTATGGGCCAACGTGTCGTGGGGCAGTTACTGGTCGTGGGATCCGAAAGAAGTGTGGGCACTTGCGGCGTTCATCATTTACGGCATCTCTTTCCACCGGAACAGTCTGCCCTGTTTCCAACGTCCATGGGTATTCCATGGCTATATGGTCTTCGCCTTCGCCGTAGTCCTGATGACCTACTTCGGAGTCAATTATCTGCTTGGCGGCATGCACAGCTATGCCAATTCTTAACAAAATCACTACTATCAGGTATTGCACAAGCCGGAAAATGCAAGTAATTTTGCACGCTGTATAATTATATATAAGTAGTAATGATGAGATTATCGGATGTCAACACGAACGAAACCGTGGTGATATCGCACATAGAAGGCAGCGGAGCCTTCAGAGCCCGCTTGAGCGAAATGGGGTTTGTTACGGGGAAAAAAGTCAAGAAGTTGTTTTGTTCTCCCGTGGGGAATCCTATCGTCTTTGAATTGATGGGTGGGCAAATCGCCCTCCGGAAAAGCGAAGCGGAAAAAATTCAAGTCACCGTTCCGGGAGAAGCGGATGCTTCATCTCCGGTGCAGGAAACGGATGCCCCAGCCCCGTCCACAGGCATCCCCACAGACCTCCCGAATCGAAAGCTCCGTTCAGACCGGCATCAACGAAGAAACGGAACCGTCGTGCCGCCATCCCCCCACACGGGATGCCCCAGTTGCGGTTCGTCCAAACACCGTATCACCACCCACACGCCGGCCGAAGCCGGAGTGATTACGATAGCTTTGGTCGGTAATCCGAATTGCGGCAAGACCTCACTTTTCAATGCAGCCTCGGGGGGACACGAACGTACCGGTAATTACAGCGGAGTGACCGTCAGCAGCGTGGTCGGGGAAATGGTCTTCGAGGGTCGGAAAATCCGTCTGGTCGACCTGCCGGGAACCTACTCTATCCGCGCTTTCAGTCCAGAAGAAGCGTATGTGGCACACGAACTGGAAAGCGGCCGGATAGATGCCGTCATCAATGTGCTTGACACAACCAATCTGGAGCGGAACCTGTTGCTCACCATGCAACTGAAGGAACGGAACCTGCCGCTCGTCGGAGCCTTGAACATGTACGATGAGTTTGAAGAAAGCCAAAGCACGCTCGACATCGAGGAACTAAGCCGCCGATTAGGCATGCCTCTCTACCCCACCGTAGCCCGCCAACGCATGGGCATCGATGCCTTATTGGAAAAAGCCATAGAACTGGCAAACCAACACATTGAACTTCACCGTGCGGGCATACAAGGACATACCCACGAGGCAGCCTGTTGCAACGACCCGGAACATTGTACGCACTGTACCGGGAAAGGAGCCAGACCGGGAAATATGGAAGCGGACAAAGGAAGTGGCATGGCCTGTCCCTGCCCCGAACGCGAACACGAAGACGAGGAACGTTACTCCCATATCGGACAAATACTCGACGGGGTCTATATCAAGAAACACGGACGCAGCCACCGCGTCACCACAACGTTAGACCGGTTGTTGGCCAACCGTTGGATAGCCTATCCGCTGTTCGTGGCCATCATGTGGTTCATCTTTTGGGTCACGTTCACCATCGGACAATATCCCATGGACTGGATAGACGGCGGGGTGTCATGGCTCATCGCCCTCTGCGAGAGCCAAATGCCCGAAGGCACGCTGCAAGCTTTGGTTTGCGACGGCATATTAGGCGGTGTGGGCAGCGTCATTGTCTTCTTGCCCAACATCCTGATTCTTTATTTCTTCATCTCCATATTGGAAGATTCGGGCTATCTGGCACGTGCCGCCATGTTGGCCGACCCGTTGTTCGACCGGCTGGGACTGCACGGCAAATCCTTCATCCCCATGCTGATGGGTTACGGATGCAACGTGCCGGCCGTCATGGCTACCCGTACGATAGAAAATCCCAAAAGCCGTATGATTACCATGTTGGTCACTCCGATGATTTCGTGCAGCGCACGCATTCCGGTGTATGTGGTCTTTGCCGGGGCATTCTTTCCACAAAACGCTTCCACTGTCATGCTCTGCCTTTACATGTTCGGAACAGGAATGGCCTTGTTTGTCGCATGGGTATTCAGCAAGATTTTCATGCGCCAATACGAAAGCCATTTCGTCATGGAACTCCCTCCTTACCGCCTGCCCAGTTCGTGCGGTGTCTGCCGCCATACGTGGGAGAAAGGACGCCAATACTTACGTAAGATGGGAGGCATCATCTTGGTGGCCAGCATCGTGATTTGGGCTTTAGGACATTTCCCCACGGGCAACGGTGAGCTGACGGAAGCCGAACAACAGGAACAATCCTATATGGGCCGGATAGGCCATGCCATCGAACCGGCAATCCGCCCGTTAGGTTATGATTGGCGCATGGGCGTAGGTATCATAGCCGGTGTCGGTGCAAAAGAACTGATGGTCAGCACACTGGGAGTACTGTACAACTGCGCGGCTGAAGACGCGGAACCGGAAACCACCGAAGACGCTTCGCAGACCCGTCTGGCACAAATACTGAGCCAGCATACCACACCCGAAGCCGCATTGAGTTACATGGTCTTCGCCCTGCTTTATTTCCCTTGCCTGGCCACGATTGCAGCCGTCAAAGGAGAAAGCGGCACATGGAAGTGGGCCATTTTTACGGCGGCATACACCACCGTACTGGCCTACGTGACGGCTTTCGCCGTTTACCGCATGGCACTGTTCTTTTAAACAAAAAATAGGTATTCCCGGCGAGGAGAAACGAACGCAAACCAACTCGCCGGGAAGCTTTTCCACCATCCCCAAACGAAACACTACATCTTATGCTAAAAACAAAATTCGCACAAAGCGCAACCCTGCGCCTTGCATGTCTATCGTGTGCCACAGCAATCGGCATGCAGTCTCCGCTTTTCAGCCAACGGGTAAAATGGGATATCACGGGAACCACCGAAGGACTATGGAACATCACCGACGGGAAAGCCGGATGGTGCAACCTGCTTGAAGTCTCGGTAGAAACCGGGCTATGGAAAGGCGCTCGACTGGAAACCGCAGCCATCTCCACTTACAACCTCGGAATTCCGGTTGCCGGAGACTTACAGGCATTCAGCTGCATAGATGCCGGTCCGGACAAAGCCTTCCGCCTCGTCGAAGCGGGAATCCGGCAAAACATCGGTGACAAGGGTTCCGTATATGCCGGACTGAGAAACATTGACATGGACCACTTCACGACTCCGTTCACGGCACTGTTCACCAACGCCTCGCACGGGAACTTCCCCATCTTGTCGGCCAACTTCCCGTTAGCCACCTATCCTTTGGCAGCCCTTTGCCTGCACACGGAATTCTCCCCCTTGCCAGGTCTCACCTTTCGCGAAAGCCTCTACAACGGCGTGGCCAGTGACCGTATCAACCGTCAGTTCCGTTTCTGCCCCCGTAGCGACGGGATGTTCAATATCGGCAGCCTGTCCTACCACATAGGGGAAGAAGACCACCATCACGGATATTATGCCGTGGGATATGCTCTCGGTTCCAGCCCTTCCGAGACATCTTCCGACAAGACTTTCAATTACGCCTTGTGGACCTTGATAGAACAGCCTTTCCTACATGTCGGCGAAAGCCATTTGGGTGCCTTGTTACAGGGTGGAACCTCGCCGGCCTCGCGAAGCACGTGCCGTTATTATTGGGGGGCAGGACTTGTTTGGAGCAACATCACGCAAAAGATGATACAAGTGGGCTTAGTGGTCAACCGCGCCATCTATGCCGACGGACGGGAAACCGACGTGGAACTGACCGGAAGCTTTCCCTTATGCCGCCATTTCACTCTCCAACCGGCCGTGCATTGCATCAACACCAACGGGCGTTATACTGCTGCCACGCAGCTCCGCGCCGTGGTGGAACTCGGCAACTGAACCAAGCCATAAAGGAATATTATCACATCAGCCTCTTCCCTCCCAAACAACGGAAACCGGACGGACAACTGCGGACAGCAAACGGAATAAAAGGAAAATCGCGATTAAGCGAGCGCAGACCGAGCTTGCTCGAAGTCTGCCGAGTGGGAGCGATTTATGCAAATAACGGCCTGTTTCCTTTTCCTTTCCCGTGGTTTGCAGTACCTTTGTGCGGCTAAACACAAAACATAATGACATGGCAACAACATCTCCTGCTTCGGCTGTTCCCTATACCCATACCCTTCCTTGCGGCATGCGCGTCATCTGTGCCCCTTCGGCTACGGACGTGGTATATTGCGGCATTGCCGTCGATGCCGGCACGCGCGACGAACTGCCTGACGAAAACGGGTTGGCACACTTTTGCGAGCACCTGACTTTCAAAGGGACGCACCGACGCCGCTCGTGGCATATCCTGAACCGCATGGAAAGCGTGGGAGGGGACTTGAACGCCTATACGGGCAAAGAGGAAACCATTTACTATACGGCTTTCCTGAAAGAACACTTCGCACGTGCCGTGGACCTGTTGGCCGACATCGTGTTGGGCAGCACCTATCCCCAAACGGAGATGAACAAAGAGGTGGAGGTGGTCATCGACGAAATAGAAAGCTACAACGATTCGCCTTCTGAATTGATTTTCGATGATTTCGAAAACCTTATCTTTTGCGGGCACCCCTTGGGACGTAACATCCTGGGCGAAGCCGGACGCCTGCGCGGATTCCGCAGCGAGGACATCCAACGTTTCGCCCGGCGGCTGTACCGTCCCGACCGGATGGTCTTCTTCGTCTACGGACGCATAGAACCGGCACAGGCCTGCCGGGAAATCACCAAAGCCCTGAAACGGGTGGCCTCCTCCTTGCCCGAAAACCATCCTTTCCAAACGCTTCTCCAAGCAGACGCTTCCCCTGCGCGGCCTGACGGGAACGATGCCGGACGCACGGCTGTACCGGAATACCGCCCCCAGACCGTCACGCTGCACAAAGACACCCATCAGGCGCACGTCATGATAGGCGCACGGGCTTACAGTGCCCGCGACCCGCGCCACCTGAGCCTCTACCTGCTGAACAATATCTTAGGAGGCCCGGGCATGAACTCACGCCTCAACCTGAGCCTGCGCGAGAAGCACGGCCTTGTATATACGGTGGAAAGCGTCATGACCACTTACACCGACACCGGCTTGTGGAGCGTATATTTCGGCTGCGACCCTCACGACGTGGCGCGTTGCCGCCGCCTCGTGCTGAAAGAACTGCGACGATTGGCCGAAGCCCCGTTGGCACCCCATGCGTTGGAAGCCGCCAAACGGCAAATCAAGGGCCAGATAGGCATCTCTTACGACAGCTTTGAGAACGTGGCGTTAGCCATGGGAAAAACGTTCCTGCATTATGACCGGGCACGCGACCTGAACCGTCTATACCAAAAGATAGACGGGCTGACGGCAGAAGGCCTCCATGCCGTGGCACAAGAGCTTTTCCGCCCCGAAAACTTGACATTCCTCATCTACCAATAACCCGTTCAGAAGGCGCGGAAATCACTGTCAGCACAAACGAAAATCAATCTGCGCCAAATGATTTTTCAATCTCAGTCGATTGATTTTTCATTTGGCGCAGATTGATTTTCCACTTTCCGGAAGGTCGTCAACCCTCTTCCGAAACGGGCTTCAGGACAGACTTAACCTACTCTTTTACTTCAAGATAACCTTTCGCACGACAGGCGTTCCGTCCCCATCGGTCTCGCAGACTACAAGATAGAGGCCACGGCTCATCCCGGACACATCAAAAATATATACATTCCCGTCAGGACGGGCAAGGGCTGCCTGCATGCCTTCCGCTGTCACGAGACGCACTTGGCGCAACGGAACAGACGACCGTACCATAACGCGCCCTTGTGCCGTCCAGACTGCCACGTCCGGCATCGCCCCTACCTTTTCCACGCCGGAAGGGTCATACACCAATATGACAGCTTCCGAATCAGAAGTCTCGCCGAAACTTCCGGTAGCCCGCACGGTATAGATATTTTCACCAACAAGCGGCACGGCATCCGTAAAGTTCACATCCAATGTCTCGCCCAATTTGACACCGTTGCGATATACGGCATAACCCTCCACCAAGGTTTCCGACGGAGCGGAATAAATCTCCACGTCATCGATTTGCCACCAATAAGACAATCCCACATCGTTCGTATCGTAGGCATGGAAAGCCACGCGCATGCGGTCGGACTGATAAGCGGAGAGGTCGATGGTGATTTTCACATATTGGTTCAGCACATCGCAGTCTTTGATTAAGTCGTACACCGGTGCCCATGTTTCCCCTCCGTCGGTACTCACTTCCACATAATAGTATTGGTCCTTGATGTTCTTCTGCGGAGCAATGGACTTGCTCCAGAATGACAATTCACGGCCATAAGCGAACACAGGAGAAATAAGGCGTTCGTCCTGATGCTTATCCTCCCAAGCACTCTTCATGTACATGGAATAATTTCCGCTGTAAGGCATGTAGTTCTTGGCAGCCTCCTGCCACGTCCATCCCCTGTCACCGGCGTTCTTTATCGTCCAACCATTCGGATTGGCCGTATCTTCAAAACCGTCCGACAACACGGTAGCCCCCTCTTGCGGAGCCGTCCATGCCAGTTCCACCTTCCCGTCCTCCGTCACACGGGCGGACAACCCGGACGGGGGCAGGATGACATTGGACTGTTGATGTACGGTCAATATGGTTTTCAGCCCGGCATCCGAAGGCGAGGTGAAGGCCAATTCTGCCTTGCGCGTCTGCGCAGTGGCATTTTCAGACAGGGTTTCCAAAGTGACAGTGGTCTTTCCCACCTCTCCCTGCTGCGGCGACAGTTTCAACCAATCGGGTAAGCCGGACACAGTCCAGTCCACATCAGCCTCCACCGAAAACTCGAGCTTGTCTCCCGCCGTGCCGCCAAACGTCACAGCTTCTTCGGACAGTTTGATCTGATGTCCCAGATTCTCCAGATTGAACGAAAGGGTCTCGCCGCACGACGAGATATTCGTCAATGCGAAACGTGCCACCGTACCGTCGCTGTAAAAGGGCTTCACTTCCGCGTCTCCCCCGAAAGCCGTACGCCCGCTCTCCTCGCTGAAAGCCGCCTTTTCTATGTCCCCGTCGGCCGTCACCGTACCGCCCGGCCGGAAAACGTATACTTCGTCCAGACGGGTTGTCCCGTTGTAGTTCACGTTACCGCCCGTATAAGCCGGATTGATGCGGTAAACCAGCAGGCCGGATTCCGGCAGCCCGCCGTCGAACGTGCTGCCCTCCCTGCGGCGGTATTCCACCACAAAATATTCTTCGGAACCGACGGGCTTGATTTTATAAGCCACATTCTCTTTCTTCTCTCCCCCGACCGGGTTCAACACGTATGTGCCCGGTTCCGAAATCTCAGGAATCTCGTCCAACCAACCGCAATAGCGATACTTCGTGTAAGCCGACATCTGTTGGGGCACAAGAAGATTGTCCGACATCAAGTCCCAGACTCCGACGGGATTTAAATTGTCATTCACGTGATATAGGTCATACGTACCGAGAGAATGCGACATTTCGTGGCAAATCACTCCGGTGTTCAACGGTATGGGTTCCAACGAAGCCCAACCGTTCGCATCGTCGAACACCATCAGGTAACCGACCAGTTTCTTACCTTTTATATATATGGCCTTTTCATCGGGCAAAGCCAGGTCGGAACGGTGGGGCCACAATAAATACTTGTTACTGAGGTCCGAACGTCCGCTCAGCACGATACACATGTTATCCACGATGCCGTCACCGTCCGCATCCAACGGTGAGTCCTCCGGAAGCGCATCGGAAAGCCAGGCCGCCACTTCGCGGATAAGGGCTTGTTCCCGCGCCGCTTTGTCCACCTCGTCCTCATAACCTATGTCGTTGATTTCCCCTTTCGGCTTGTAATATCCCCGCTCCCTGTTGGCACGATAAGAAATGACCTTTCCGTCCACCGCCTTCGGATAAAAACTGCTTTTCCAAGAAAGCTGCCCGTAAGAAGCCTCACGAAAATAGCTGTATACGGAATTCGCCCCTGACGTAGCGTCATTAAACAACCGTTCATACATCGAAAAAGGATGCTCGAACATCTCGTCGTTATCCTCATCCAAGAAACGTACGAAACAAACTAAATTACTCAAATTTCCCTTGTTCTTCCCGGCTTGAACTGGAATAACACACAATATCCCCAAGAACAGGAGAAAAAAACTACAAGAATAAACTTTCACCATAACCCTTCGGCATTTGATTGATACTATGCGCAAAGATATTCATTTTTCCATACGACGCCGAGATTTACTTTCTTTTTTTCCATTCTTGGATGTAAAAACAGCTTTAAAATTCCTCATTTGCGTAAATCGGATACATTCCGAACAGTTCTACTCCTACACCATACAAGTTGGCTAAGAGTACATTGAAAACATATCTCTTAATAAGAGAGCGATGTTTCATTTACACCTGGCAGTCACACTTACAAAATGAAGAGTCAAATGCTTATTTGATGAACTTAATTATAGTCTTTGTTATATGAAAACATGCATTTTGTTTTGTGGGTTTCATCCTTTTGCTTATCTTTGAGGGTGTTATAGAGTTGCATAATTATGCAATCGCTCTCTTATTAAGAGAGCAACCGGTTCGCAGGAAGAATAAAAACGGACAAAAAGAGACTAAAAACTATTTCCTAATTAAAAACAAACGTCTATGAAGAAGTATCTACTCTCTATCCTATTCGCCATGTTCGGCATCGTCACTTATGCACAAACCGAACCGGCCATCACGTTAACCGTTGAAATCGACGGTAATACACGCAATTTGGTCTTTGCCATGACAGAAACCGGTCATAAACTGCAAATCGACTGGGGAGACGGAAAACTCGTGGAAACAGAAGAAATTGCCGTAGCAGACGAATACGGTGCGACTACTACCGTAACCGGTACGCCCACCGGGGAAGGTATCATCAAAATCTATGGCAACGGCATCACTGTATTCGGCTGCGACTCACACTTGGAGGGAGCACATGTAACAGCCATTAACACATCGGCTGCCACCGACTTGAAAGAACTGAACGTGTATACCAACGCACTGAAGACATTGGACCTCAGCCAAAACACGAAGTTGGAAAAGCTGAACTGCTACAACAACGACTTGGAAACACTCGACCTCACGGCAAACAAGAAACTGACACGCCTGGATGCCAAAGACACGCCCTTGGCCAAAATTGACTTGACCCAAAACAAGGAACTGAGCTATTTGTCGCTCAACAACTGCCCGATAGAAGCCATCGACCTGTCGAACAACACGAAACTGTCGAGCCTGTACCTGCTGAACTGTAAACTCGCAAACATCGACCTGAGCAAAAACACGGCTCTTACTTATGTCAACTTGAACAACAACCAACTGACCTCTTTGGATGTGACAGCAAGCGAGGCTTTAGGCACCTTGTTCTGCATGGGCAACCAATTGACGGAACTTAAGGCCGACAATGTGACCAAAAGCGTGAACTGTAGCAAAAACAACTTCACGTTGGCCACCTTGCCCGCACTGCCTTGCAAGACTTACACTTATGCCCCGCAAAACGCCTTGCAAATCATGAAACGAATATGGCAGGGTGAGAAAATCGACCTTTCCGCACAAGACAACCTTACCGGACTGACTACCGAAGCACAAAAAACCACATTCGTATGGAAAACAGGCGACACCGAACTGCAGGCGGGCACGGACTACACAATGGAAAATGATGTATTCACGTTCCTGAAAGCTTTCGACGAACCTGTTTACTGTGAAATGACCACAGAGGCCTTCCCTAAATTTTCAGGCACAAATACTTTTAAGACCGCACAGACTACCATTGAAACCGAGCCGGAACTTTACTTGACGCTTACCGCTGACGTGGACGGCAATGAACGTAACCTCACATTCGCATCCACAACGGAAGCCAACCGCATCATGGTGGATTGGGGCAACGGACAGCGTATGACAACGGACACCATCGCATTGGCAGACGAATACGGTACGACTACCACCGTGACCGGTACACCTGCCGGAGAAGGCCACATCAAAATCTATGCCCGCGAAATCTCTGTCTTCGGCTGCGATTCACGTGTGGACGGCGCACAAGTGACTGCCGTCAACACATCGGCCGCCACCGACTTGAAAGAACTGAACGTGTATACCAACGCACTGAAGACTTTGGACCTCAGCCAAAACGTGAATTTGGAAAAGCTGAACTGCTACAACAACGACTTGGAAACGCTCGACCTCACGGCCAACACGAAATTGACCCGCTTGGATGCCAAAGACACGCCCTTGACCCAAATAAACTTAACTCAAAATACGGAATTGGATTACTTGTCGCTCAACAACTGCCCGATAGAAGCCATCGACTTGTCGAACAACACGAAACTGTCGAGCCTGTACCTACTGAACTGCAAACTCACAGACATCGACCTGAGCAAAAACACGGCTCTTACCTATGTCAACCTGAACAACAACCAACTCACTTCGTTGGATGTGACGGCAAGCGAGGCTTTAGGCACCTTGTTCTGCATGGGCAACAAATTGACGGAACTCAAAGCCGACAACGTGACCAAAAGCGTGAACTGCAGCAAGAACAACTTCACGTTGGCTACCCTTCCCGCACTGCCTTGCAAGACATTCACCTATGCCCCGCAAAACGCCTTGCAGATTGCAGCGGAAGTAAAAGCGGACGAAACCGTAGACCTCTCGGCACAAAACCATATTACCGGACTGGCAGAGAGCCCACAAACGACCACTTACACGTGGATGACCGAGGACGGCACAGCACTCGTAACCGGAACTGACTATACCGAAGAAGACGGCGTGTTCACCTTCCTGACGAAGCAAGACTCGCCCGTGTACTGCGAAATGACGACTGAAGCTTTCCCGAAATTCAGCGGTTCAAATACGTTCAAGACCACAACCACACTCGTGGAAGGCGGAAGCAATATAGAAGGCACTCGCCACAATGCCCCTGCCATTACGGCCACACGCGGCAACGTGTTGGTAACAGGATTGACAAACGGTTGCGAAGTGAAGGTTTACAACCTGTCCGGACAGGCCATTGCCATACAGGCTGCAAGCGGAAATGCAGTGAACTTCAGCCTCGAACCGGGCTTGTATATTGTAAAAGCCAATCACATCTCATGTAAAGTAAACGCCCAATAATATAGCACATATACCGGAGAGGAGGGTAAGACGAGTTCTCATCCTCCTCTCTTATCTTCTGCTGTCTACAAATCAATCATTCAAAAATAAGACGATTATGAGAAAAAGTACAGGAATAACTCTCGCCTTGTTGGCCACTTTGGCTGTCTGCCAACCAACCGAAGCCAAAAGAAAGAGCAAAAAGAACAAGAATGCAATAACGGCATTGGTAAAAGACTCCGTCAATGCCGATTATAAAAAAGTGACCAAAAACGCTGCCGTACAGAAAGGCTTGTTCACCACCTTATACAATGCCAAAGAAGGAAAACTTTACTTCGAAATCCCGGACTCCGCTTTCGGGCGTACCTATATCCTGGCCAACCGCGTAGCGGCTACGAGCAACACACGGGATTTCGTAGCCGGACAGATTGCCACACAGCCGCTATTAATCCGCTTCAGCAAGGACGAACGGAACGTGTACATACACCAAATACAAAGCAGCGACATCGTAGCGGGGACAGACCCCATAGAATCGGCTTTCGACAAGAACTTTTATGACCCCGTGCTGAAAGGGTTCAAAATCGCGGCCCAAAACGGAAAGAACGTGGTAATCGACGTTACGGCTTTCTTCGGTGCCAACGAAAAAGCCATCAGTCCTATCAAGACCGATAATCCGTTAAGCAAACTGCTCGGAGGAGGCAACTCACTCAAAGGAACTTTCGTACCGGATGCTTCTGGCATCGTCAGTTCGAAATGTTTCCCGGAAAACATCGAAATCAAAAGCCGCCTTTCATTCACCCTCACCCCGCTCGGCCAACCTTACTCGGTCATCATGCACCGTTCGCTCTTTGCATTGCCCGACGACCCGATGCCGATGCGCCTGCAAGACAACCGCGTAGGTTTCTTCTACTCCGACAAAAGCATATATACTTCGGAACAAGACCGCCTCATCCGGCGCACGTTCATCCATCGTTGGCGTTTGGAACCGAAGAAAGAGGACTTGGACAAATACTTCCAAGGCGAACTGGTGGAACCGCAGAAGCCCATCGTGTTCTACGTAGATTCCGCTTTCCCCGAAAAGTGGCGCACGGCCATCCATCAGGGCATCGAAGACTGGAATACGGCTTTTGAAGCCGCCGGTTTCAAGAACGCCATCAAAGCTGTGGATTATCCTAAAAACGACCCGGACTTCGACCCTGACGACATGCGCTACAGCTGCTTCAAATATGCTGCGACATCCACGGCCAACGCCATGGGGCCCAGCCATGTGGACCCGCGTACGGGCGAAATCCTTACCGGTGACGTCATCTGGTACCACAACATCATTTCCCTTCTCCACAACTGGCGTTTCGTGCAGACGGGAGCGGTAGACCCAAGAGTACGTTGCCAGGTATTCGACGACGACGTGATGCGCGAATCCATCCGTTATGCAGCCGCCCACGAAATCGGCCACACGCTCGGACTCATGCACAATATGGGAGCCAGCTACTCTTTCCCCGTAGATTCGTTACGTAACCCTTCTTTTACGCAGAAGTACGGCACGACACCGAGTATCATGGACTATGCCCGCAATAACTTCGTCGCCCAACCGGGTGATGTCGAACGGGGTGTAAAACTGACACCGCCCGTATTGGGCGTGTACGACATCCACGCCATCAACTGGGGCTACCGTTTGATTCCCGGTGCCTCAACTCCCGAAGCCGAAAAACCGACATTGGACCAGTGGATAGCCGAAAAGGCAGGAGACCCCATGTATGAATTCGGAGCACAACAGCTTTTCGGCACCGTAGACCCGACCGACCAAACGGAGGACTTGGGCGATGACCATATCAAAGCCGGCAACTATGGCATCAGCAACCTCAAGATTCTAATGCAAAACCTTGAAACATGGAACATGGAACGCGGCGAACGCTACGACGAGATGGAAAACATGTACCGCGAAATCGTCAACCAATACAGCCGTTACCTGCGCCACGTCATGCCTTATATCGGGGGTATCCGTTACGAAGAGATACGGCAAGGAGACGGCAAGGAGACGGCCAAACACTATATCGACCGCAACCGGCAGCGTGAAGCCATGCTTTGGCTATTGGACCAAGCCCGCACTTACAACGAATGGTTGACAGTGAAAGAACTGATTGGTAAATTTGAAATCAACATGAACGTGAACGACAAATTGCAAACCATGATTGTCAGCTCGCTCATCAACTCGGCCACACTTTACCGTATCCAAGAAGGCGGTCTCATGGATCCGGCAAACAACTACCGCCTCGACGAATATCTGGACGAGGTCACCACGGCCCTCTTCAAGGCCCCGACCGGAGGCCGTTTGTCTGATGCCGAACAAAATTTGCAAGCCGCAGCCATCTCCGTCATGCTGAAAAATACGGGACTGGCCCCTACGACAAAAGCCTCGACAAGCCTCGTTGGCTACACGGATGTTGCCCCAAACCCAACCACCGGACAGGAAACTGCACAAGAAGATGCTTTCGATGAAATGGCTTCAAACTTCCCTTGCTCTTGCGGCATGAGCCACGGCAACGAGTTTGCCCGCATCAACTTCGGACTGCCCACGCTGACCAAGGAACAAATCGGCGCTCTCATGACCGGACGCTTGCGCAAAGTGCTCAACCTTTACAAGTCGCGCCGCGCCGCTGCAACCGGTTCCACTAAAGATTTCTACGATTATCAGATCCTGCTCATCGAGCGGACATTTGCCAATTAAACGCATTACACCATGGGAAAAAGAATAACTGCGCTGTTCATCGGCGCCTTGTGCCTGGCCGGGGGACTGGCGGCACAAACCCCACAACCCATATTGAAAGGCAAGGTGATAGACCGCGGAGGCGAGACTGTCATCGGAGCCCACGTCAAATGGAAGAATGCACAGGGAGGAGCCGTAACCGACCTGGACGGTAACTTCTCCATTCCGGAAACTGGGACGGAACTGGTCATCTCATTCCTCGGATACAAAACCCAGACCATCAAAATCAAACCCGGACAGAAAAACCTTGTAGTCACGTTGGAAGACGACGCACAGGACCTGGACGAACTCGTCGTAGTGGGATACGGCACGCAAAAGAAAGCTTCGCTCACCGGCTCCATCGAGACCATCAAGAGCGAAGACCTGCTGAGCCTACCGACGGCCAACCTCGATGAAGCCCTTTACGGGCAAGTGGCCGGCTTGCAAGTCATGCAAACCACCGGTGACCCGAGCAGTGCCAAGGAAGCTAACCTGCATATCCGGGGTATCAATAATTCTCCTTTGCTTGTCATCGACGGCGTGCCGCGTTTTGGTACGACCACCAGCGACGGGGAAATGCGCTTGTCCGACCTGAATCCTGACGACATAGAGAGCATCTCTATCCTGAAAGATGCCGCTGCCGCTGCCGTATACGGTGCCCGCGCCGCCAACGGGGTGATTTTAGTACAGACCAAACGGGCTTCCGGCAATCAAAAAGTCTCGGTCAACTACCGAGGCCAGATGAACATCCAACAAGCCACGCAATTGCCGGACTTCCTTGACGCTTACGAATACGCCAAACTCTACAACCGTGCCGTGGAGAACACGCCGGGAACCACCAATACGGCCTATACTCCCGAACAGTTGGAAATGATACGCACGCACTCCAATCCGAACGTGTACGGCGATGAAAACTTGTTGGATTACCTGGACAATGTGGGGTATACCACTACGCACAGCGTATCGGCCAACGGAGGTAACCAATACGTAAAATACTACATTTCGGGCGGATATACCCATTCCAAAGGTTTGTACAGCGGAGTCAACCGCGACCGTTTCAACTATTCAGCCAAACTGGATGCTACACTGACCAAAGGACTTGTGCTCTCGCTCGACATTACCGGTTCGCGCTCCAACAGCAAGAATTCCAGTTATACGACCATCGACAACGCTTATAATTTCTCGCCGTTGCAGGTTTTGCGTTTTGACAATGGTTATCTGGCCAGTGCTGATGGCAGCAACCCGCTCATCAACGTGGAAGGTCTTGGCGGCTACATCAAAGACACGGGAAAGATGAACACCATCACGGCCAACTTGCGTTGGGAGCTGCCTTGGGTGAAAGGCCTCTCCGTCTATGCCCGGGCTACGTTCGACAACAATACCCGCATAGAGAAAACCTTCAATAAGCCTGTTACGCTCTACACTTACGACCAACAGACAGGACAGTTCGATACCGACCCGAACACGGTCTACCCGACTGCCAAAGTCTCCATCGAACAAATCGACCGTTTTGTAGACAACCAACTTTATGAAGCCGGAATAAATTACAACCGTACATTTGCCGCCAAACACGACGTAGGCGCCATGCTCGTAGCCAACTACCAACAGACACACAACCAATACATGACGGGCGAAAACCAAAACGCCAGCATCTATCCGGAGACCATCGGGACAGCCGTGACCGCACGCCTGTTAGGCAGCGAGACGTACAACCAACGTGCGTCCCTCATCGGACGACTGAACTACGGCTATGACTACCGTTACTTTGTGGAAGCTAGCTTCCGTGTGGACGGTTCCACTTATTTCCACCCCGATCACCGGTGGGGCTTCTTCCCTTCGGTATCGGCCTCGTGGGTGCTGTCTAACGAAACGTTCTTCAAAAACTGGAAACAAAAGGTGCTCTCCAATGTCAAGTTCCGGGCTTCCACAGGTCTGCTCGGCGATGACGGACTGGTCGGAGAGTACTCTTACCTGCTCACTTATATAGAGTCTACAAGAGAGGGTTATAACATCGGGGGGAATTACCGTCCGGGCATCATCATGTCTACAGGCAATTATCCCAATCCCGAACTGACGTGGGGAAAGTCGCATGACTATAACATCGCTGCAGACCTGGGTTTCTGGGACAACCGCTTCGGCCTGACCTTCGAACACTATTGGCGTTACGAAACGGATAAAATCACAGCAGCCCCGTCTTATCTCTACCCACCCTCGACCGGTGTGGACGGCAACGTGCCCAACATGAACTTCAGCAAACTGAAAGCCTGGGGTTGGGACTTGACATTGACCCACCGCAACACCGTCGGCAAGGTGAAGTACAACGTAGACCTGACACTGGCCAAGAGCCAGGACAAATATCTGGATTTCGGCGATGAGTCGAGCGTTACTCCTAACCTGCGCCGTGTGGGACGCAGCAGCATGGTATGGTCGATGTATGAAGCCGAAGGCCTGTTCCAGTCGCAAGAAGAGATTGACAACTGGCCGCTCGATCAAGACGGACAAGGCAATGCCACACTGGCCCCCGGCGACATCAAGTACAAAGACCAGGACGGAAACCACGTACTCGACACCAAAGACTTGGTTTACGTGAAAAACTCTTCCAACCCGGACTTTAATTTCAGCCTGCGCCTCGGTGCAAGTTACAAAGGATTTTTCGTCAACGTCATGTTCCAAGGCGCCACAGGTTACCAACAGAACATCAAGGAACTTTACACCACGAACAGCGGAAGCTTACAGCGGTTCCAGAAATACCATCTGACGGATACCTGGACACCGGACAATCCCGGTGCCTCACTGCCGCGCATCAAATTTGCCACGGCTAATGACAACAACCGTAAAGAGTCAACTTTCTGGGTAAGAGACTGCGACTTCCTGCGCCTGAAATCCCTGTCATTGGGCTACGCCCTGCAACCGGCCGTGCTGAAGAAACTCAAGTTGACGTCGGCCAACATTGCCTTGCAAGGCAGTAACCTGGTCACTTGGTCTTCACTCAGCGACTTGGGGATGGACCCGGAATCGTTGCGCGGCTATCCTATCCAACGTTCTTACGGAATCACCTTGAATTTAGGTTTCTAAGTCTAACTTCTTAAAACGAATTGTTATGGTTCTCAAAAAATATATCCTTTGCGGACTGTTTGCCGCCAGCCTTACCGCTTTCACGGGCTGCGACGACCTGTTCCGCGACACACCCGTAGACAAGATGTCGGAAAAAGACATCTGGAAGAACCCCATGCTTTTGGACGAATATGTCTTGCCATGGTACCGGAACATGAACTCCGGCTTCTCTACTTACGTTCCCACAACCATCTCTTTGGTCAAAAGTGCTTCGCGTTACTACATGCCCTGGTTCGGCGATCAGATAGTGCCCTCCAAGAACGACTATTACAATGCCGGTTACGGTGATTTACTGAAAAGCAACACCAAAGAAATCACTAACTGGGCACAAGTACAATGGTCGAACTACTATACACAGATACAGTCCGTAAACCGCTTGTTTGTCAACCAAGGCGAGATTGCCGAAGGTAGCCAAAAACAGCGTATATTGGGCGAGGCACATTTCTTCCGCGCCTACTATTATTATATGCTCTGGAGGCAGTTCGGCGGGGTAATGCTCATCCAAGAGCCTCTCGACCCGTTGAATGACAGCCGGAAATATCCGCGGGCCTCATACGAAGAAATGGTACGGGCCATCGTGGACGACGCCCGGGCTGCCGCCACCGTCCTCCCTTTGGAATATGATGCTACGGACGAGGGGCGCATCACCCAAGGAGCAGCTCTCATGTTGGTGGCTAAAACATTCCAATGGGCTTCGAGCGACGTATTTCAGAATCAGGAAAAAACGTATCTGGGCTTCAGCGACGACCGTTCTCACGACATGCTCGACTCGGCACGGGTAGCCTACGAAACCCTCATGGGCCTGCAGCACTACGACTTGATACAGATAGCCGGAACGGATGAGGAAAGTATCAAACAAGAATACCGGAACATATTCCTCACCAAGAACAGCAAGGAATCCATTCTTGAAGTACAGCACTCTGACGACGGCAATTACGACACGGGCTTCGGCCATAAACTGGATCGTGACGCCGCCGCTCCCCACTTTACGGGCACGACAGCCGCTTATACGCCCACGCAGAACCATGTGGATGAATATGGCATGCGCGCCGGCCTCACTTACGATGCACAGCACCCTTATGTGGGACGCGACTACCGCTTCTACGCCAATATCCTGTATGACGGCTCCACCTATAACGGGCATGTCATGGACATACACTACACACGCGAAGGCAACAACGAAATCCCGGGAGAGGACCTGACGGCCTACGGCACGTCCACCACAGCAGCCGTGACCCGCACGGGCTACTATATGGGCAAGTTCGTCAACGAAAAACAACAAATCAACAACGACGAAGCCTACGCCAGCAGCCAGAATTACATCACCTGGCGTTATGCGGAAGTATTGCTGGATTATGCAGAAGTAATGTTCCGGTTGGGCAACACAGAAGCGGCACGTACCCAGGTGAACGCCATCCGCCGCCGTGTACACATGGACGAGTTACCCTCGCTCACATGGGAGCAACTGGTGAATGAACGCCGCGTGGAACTGGCTTTTGAAGAAACGTCTTATTGGGATTTTTTCCGTTGGGGCATAGCTGAGGAAAAGCTGAATGGAACGAGCAACCCGCTTAAAGCGATGAAAATCGTGAAACGTGGCGAAACAACCACTTATTCCATCAGCAACATGAACCGTTTCCCACAACGTGTACGCGTGTTCCAAAAGATGCAGTATTACCTTCCCATTCCTTGGGACGAGATACGCTACCACGGCATCGACCAAAATCCGGATTGGGTAGAAGTATAACATAGATATTAGTGATTGTTTAACTAAAAAGAGAAAGAAAATGAAAAAGATTATCAGTACCTTAATTTTAGGTTTGGCCTGTACCATCGGAGTACAGGCACAGGAGTACAACCTGTTTTATGATGTCGACGCAGATGGTTGGCTTTGGTTTGACTCCCAAGAAAAGATAGACAAGTATGTAGGCCTTTGCAACGAAGCGGACAATAAAATTGACCCGAATGGCAAAATCATTCAAATGGTACCGGCAGACATCGCTCCCGATTATCCTCCCACTTATGCCGACCCGTTCTGGGAAGGTGCCGGAGAAGGCGGTGAAATCGGCGCAGAAGGTTTCCGTACGGGAGCCATCGTCACAGCGGCCTCATCGGCTAGTATGAGTACAAACGGAGGAGGCTTTGCTGTCCTCATGCCCTCTTGCTCCACATACAGCATTTGTCTGTCCCGTGAAGGAAGTACATACGTACGTATGATGGGGTCTAAGGATATCAATACTGTATTCACCAACTATGATGTCATCAGTGCAGCTTATTCCACTGTATTCAAACCACTGTTTCGCGGAGGGATTTTCACTTGGACAGGCATAGAAAACCTGACGAACGGTAACGAAGGAGCCTATTCACTCAAAAGCAACCAACCGATTTATGCTTATTTCCAGTCGTTGACTGCCGACCCTATTTACATCCACGGCATCCGCGTGACCACTCCGACCAACAGCACGGTGGACATCAAGGAAACCGTAGCCCCGAAGTCCCGCATCTTCTTTGAGGGCAACCGCGTGGTGCTGAATGAAACAGCCGACATCAAGGTGTATAACGCCAATGGACTGCTGATGAACGCCGCCCATACCGACCGTATGGATCTGTCTAACATGCCCAAAGGCATCTATATCGTGAAAGCCGGTGACTCTGTCCGCAAATTAGCCGTGCAATAATCCGCAAACTTTCTGGACTCATGAATACAAAAGAAATCTCCGCTAAGCCACATTCACTTAACGGAGATTCCTTTTTTTAACTTTTGAACACCAATAAAATCCTAATCCACTATTTTAAAATTTTACGACCATTCTTTATGTAGATCCCCCGATGAGGTTCCTTACTTAATTTTTGCCCCTTCAAATTGTATAAACGGCCTTCCTCTGAAACAAACCCTGTTTTGGCTGAAGACACGGCATCCCCACCCTGCTTGGGAGAGTAAAGCAGTTGTACTTCTTTCACACGAAACTCTTGCGTCTCACCACCTAAATTCAAACTCGCTTGCCATCCCACATAAATATCTTGAGGTCTGTCAACCATGAATGTAATGGAACGCCAACGTTCATCCTTTTCTCCTACTTTATTAAGAGAATACTTCGCCAAAGAATTGCGTACAAGTTTTTTTGTGGTCATCAGTTCGGTGGCAGCAAACATATAGGCACTGGATGTCAAGCCATAACTTGTTTGAAATTGGACTTTTAGCGTATAGGTACCAGGTTCCAAGTACAATTTACGATAAATGCGCGCGTCAGCGAGTGAGCCTTCTTGGTTTCTGCTACGGTCTTGCCATACTCCCAACATCAAACAATTATAACCCGGATGATTATCTATACCATTTTTTACCCCCTCAGCCCCATTGGGGATTTTAAAGTTTTCTACTTGCCAATATTTGGGAGTTGCGAAACGCGTAGTTACATTTTCGTCCAAACGGGAAAAATTGGAACGTTCGTAAAGAAACGGCAAGGTCACATCTTTCATATCCACAATCAGGCTTTCATCATAACGAAGCAATTGCAAACGGGTGGCCCTGAATTCTTGTGTACTGCTCCCCATAAGCAAATTAGCCTGAAACCCTAACGTCACATCTTGCTCTTCTTCTATAATAAAAGTAATCCCCCACCAACTTCCGTCATTAGGTGCCGTGTTTAAGCGTGCCCAAGCAATAGACTTAGCCGGTATATCCGCAGTTTGCAGATTTTCAGCATTACCAGGAGTTGCAAACATATAAGCTTCATCCGGTAATTGGTAAGCAGCATTGAAAGTCGCTCCAAAATAGTATGTACCAGGCGTGAGACGTATGGTACGCCGTATGGAAGCCTGGGATAAATCACAATCCGTTGCAGCATTCCGGTCATCCCATACCCCCAACATCAATGCCTCCGTACCACCATAAGCATCAAGCCCCTGCTTGACCCCATCGTTCCCGTTTGGAATATTAAAATCCGTCACCGTCCAATTGGCAGGTTTCCCGAATCTTTTCCCATTTCGTGTATCCGGTGTACGACTGAAACCGGCAGCTTCTTCAAGTTTATCAACAGTCAAATCTTCGCCCGTATAAAGAGGCGCGGCAGCAGGAGTAACATCCTTACCAAGGCAATCCTCAAATGCCTCACGTAATTTCCGCAAGGCTGCGGCTTGCTCATCGGCAGAGCCTTCAAGACATGCTTCAGCTTCTTCTGCGGCATACTTCAAATCAGACAATGCAGTCACATTAGGGCTACCTGTATTGACAGGCTTTATGCTACCATCAGCTCCTTCGGTAAGAATTTTGCAATAATCGACCAACTCAGCGAGTGAAACCGGTTTGTCCGTACCCGGCTCAAAGGTTATGGCAAACACAGGAGCAATATCATTTGTTTTCTTTTCAGGCAATTGTACCGTAAGCCCTTCCATCGTAAGCTTATGCTCCACAACACCGTGACCTAACAGTTCAATGCTTTCAATTTCACCGGAAAAATGTTCGCTTGCGCGCCCTAAATGACGGAATGTGAAAGTCCGCTGCGCAGGCCAACGCATAACGGTGGCAAAAACAGTATCGACATCCTGCTCCGTCTTGGCGTATTTAACGACATAACGCACGTCCTTTGCCGAATAATCGTTGCCTTCATTAAATCCTTGGTTATTAATCGGGCGCGATGCTTCTGCAGAGGGTCCCTCCCCAAATGATTTCCATACACGTGTACCGTATATGGAACGTGAATTCTGATCCATCCAGGCTTTCACGTCGGCAATGAATTTCATCTCCTTGTCATCCAACGTACCATCCCCTTTGATAGGAATGGAAAGCAACAGGTTCCCGTTCTTGCTGACAATATCAACAAGCATGCTTACGACATGCTCGGCAGACTTATATCCAGCATTGTAATCGTTCTCACCATAATGCCAACCACCGATGCAAGTACATGTCTGCCATGGTTTCTCCTGCGGACGGTCTGGAATCCCCCGCTCCACATCCCACATCATAGCCTCCTTATGTATAGGCTCCAAAATCTTTCCGGTCACCACCATTTCAGGATTGGTATTGTAAGCATGGGCAAGGATATTGAGTCCGATGCTCTCATCACACCCATAAAACGGCAACACCGTGTCGTCGAAATAAAGCATGGCCGGATGATAGGCATTCACACATTGCAGCACACGGTTTTGAAATTTCATCTTGTATTCTTCGCTAGGCAAAGACACACCATTGCCCCACGCCCATTGTCCATGTATAGCACCTGCATCTTGCCATCCTGAACTGTGAGGATGACGTTGTGCATAAAGGTCCTGTGGGTCATAACCTTCCCACCATTTTCCCTTACCATCTTCTTTTGTCATATTGCCATCATACGGTTGGGCGATTTCAAACCACGACCAAGCATGGCTACCATGCATAGACACACCTAATGGCATTCCATACTTCTCGCAAGCCTTGGCCCATTCACCTACCACGTCACGTTTAGGACCGATATTCACTGAATTCCATGGTTGATAAGGAGAATCCCAACAGTCGAAATTATCATGATGCTGCCCCATGGCAAAGAAATAACGTGCCCCCATGCCATGATAGAGCCCAATGAGATGTTCGGGATCCCATTTCTCGGCTTTCCATGCGTTACACAAGTCCTTATAACCGAAGTCGGTATTAGGTACACAAGGATCACCGAAATGGCTTACATGCCAATTGTAATTTCCGCTGCCCTTGAAATACATGCCACGGGCATACCAGTCACCTCCCGCAGCCTGACATTGGGGATCCCAATGTGCCCAAATACCAAATTTGACATCCTGATACCATTCAGGACACTCCCACTTTCCCAAATTATCCCAATCAGGAGCGTATTCCCCCGTTGCAACAGGCACATCTTGTGCGTTTACAGAAAAAGAGGCCAAGAAAACAAATCCGGCCAAATTCTTTCTCAGATTCAGGTTTTTATTTTTCATATCATCCTTACATTTAGGTAATTAATATAATGCAGACAAATAATGTCTACAAAAATAGAAGATTTTCCACAATATAAAGTAGGACTATCTTAACAAGGAATAGCATTTTATAAGCATCCTAATATATGTAAGATTGCTAATATTCCTATTTTAACAGAAATCCCAAAACAATGCAGGACTTTTAATTGCCCTTCCCCCTATATAACCGAATCACGTAGCACCAAAACCGCTTCCGGTCCCATATTAAACAAAAGGTCGACCACACTTAGGTTAGGCAAGAAACCATGTTTCTCTCTAAACACCTGATAGTAAGAATTAGACACAAATCCCTTATCCATAGCTGAAGGCACTTTCGGGCTAATCTTCTCCCGAAAATCATCTACGGCATATTCGACATATCCCACAGCCGAATCCACGCTATTCATCCCATTTATGACACCATAAGAAGCCGTAGGTAAGACTTTCGGGTGCAAGTCTATAAGTTCGCAAACCTTGGCACGTATTGCTTCGTTAAAATCAAAAAGGAAGTCCCACTTCTGTGTATAAAACGGGAGGAAGTCGTCGGCATAATACTCAAAGAAAGGGCTGTTGCGGTAAGCCGTCTCCAAAGCATTCCAATGCAAATGCCGCCAATTGCCATGGTCGGAAATACGGATGTCTTTCATAAGGCACTTATCCGTGCCTGGCTTCACCACCGGAACGGTCAACGCTTGCACACCGGAAGGAGAAGCGATGAGGCAACGGTTACGGTAGGTCTGCTTCACATAATGTTCATGGGCCTCCATCCACACTTCGGGATAGGCATACAGCTTGGCATAGTATTGCACTGGGCCGAAATAAGTCGTAGAAAGTAAACAAACAGTATTCATCATCATGGATTTGGATTCTCCTGAGACACCTTCATCATCGTGCGGTGAGCACGAAACCGGGCATACCAAGGCACTTTGGTATCCCAAGAATAAAGAATACGGCTCAACCTACCGATAATGTATGTATCGGGCACAAAACCGAAAGTTCGTGAATCGGCATGGTTACGCTCATTGGCCGACGACATCCAATAGTAGTCGTGGGTAAAACGGAAGCTTGACACGAAATGCCCTGACACACAAAGCGAATCATGGATAATGGCTGCATGCACCCCTTCGTGTAGATTAATCATACGGCAATACCATTGCATATTATCGGGCGTGAGCGTGACATAAGCATTCTTCCGGGGAAGCTCAACCACCCTGCATGGGCGACCGACACGCGGACAGGCACGATAGACCTTTCCCAACGAATCAATCCACAAGCTATCGCCAGGAACGGCATAACAGAACCCTACAAAAACATCGCGCTCATCTATAAACCGTTCATCATCCTCACCTGCAGAAGGATCGTTGAAAGCCACCCAATCGCCCCTTGGCACGGGTTCAGCCCACCAACGCACATCCCCCCACCAACGCATAGGCGACAGACGCAACCCGTATGCCATACGGTTCACCGCCACACGGTCACCTGCCATGAAGACGGGACGCTCGCCATCCTCAGGTATCTCGATGAGAGACACCCAACACCCTCTGACCAAGACCACCCCGATGGCAGCGGCCAGCAGCACGGCACACAATCGTCCAACCGTCTTCAACCTATGTCGTCTATTTGATATTGTCTACCCAACGGAACAGGCGATTCCACCGCACATGGCCGTCGAACCATCCACGGTCTTTATCCAACGAAAGCCAAATAAGTATCGGCTTGCCCACAATGTGGTCTTCGGGAACAAAACCCCAATAACGCGAATCGGCTGAATTATGGCGGTTATCACCCTGCATCCAATAGTAATCCATCTTGAACGTATAGCTGTCCGCCTGTTTTCCGTTAATGAAAATCTTCCCGTCCTTCACTTCAAGGTCGTTATGTTCGTATACTCGGATAGGACGTTCATACACGGCGATATTGTCCATGGTCAGTTTGACGGACTCACCTTTGGCAGGAATCCACACGGGACCGTAATTGTCACGCGTCCAACCCGTCCAGGCATTGAGCGGATACAAACCATCAGGCACGGAATTCGTACTGTCGTAAGCAATACTGTCCACAATGTCCGTACAAGTTTTCAAACGTTCGTAAGCACGCTGTGTCAGAGGCATCGTCCCCGTTTCGGACAGCGAGGCCAAATCTTCCTGGCTGATGCCCAATTCACGCACCAACTCGTCCGGAATATCTTGTTTCAGACGTACGAAGTAATCGTACTGCACATTGTCCGGCTCCTTGTTGGGTTTCCCATCCAGATAGACCACATGATCCTTGATTTGAAGTGTCTGTCCGGGCAGTCCCACGCAGCGTTTCACATAATTTTCCCGGCGATCTACCGGCCGCGACATCACTCCTCCGAACATTTGGGAATTCTGGTCGATATACTGACGACCCATAGCATAAAGTTCGGCAAAGAAGTCACGCTGCTGCTGTCGGGTGAGCGAATCCAAAAGCGGATAACCACCATGCAGCTGCATATATTGCTGACCGCCGATACCGTATGCGATGGCATAAAAATCCATGTTCTGGTATTCCGGGTTCACGGTCACCGTATCGCCCGCCGGGTAATTGAACACCACGATATCGTTCAACTGTACCCGTCCGCCCGGAACACGCTCGTAATCCCACTGCGGCCATTCGATATACGACTTGCACCCCACAAGAGGCATTGTGTGCTGCGTAAGCGGCATGGACAAAGGTGTCTGCGGCTTGCGAGGCCCGTAGCTCATCTTGCTCACGAACAGGTAATCTCCCACGAGGAGTGACTTTTCAAGCGACGACGATGGTATCGTATAGTTTTGGAAAAAATAAATATTGACGAAATACACAGCCACCAAAGCGAATACGATGGCATCCACCCAACTCATCACCGTGCGCGTCACAGGATTTTCTGCTTCTTTCCACCATGTCCAAGGGATGAGTTTTGTAATATAAGCGTCGTAGATGAACGGCACAACCAACAATCCCCACCAACTCTTGATCCATACAAGAAAAGCCAAATAGAGGGCCATTACGACGCCCATCTTTATCCATTGTGCCCGTGTGGGCTTCTGCCTGAGTTTCTTCATGTCTTTCTTTCAAATGTCGTTTAAAATTGGAATAAATCATCCATCGTAAGCAACCCCTCATGCGTGGCCGTATATTCGGCAGCCAGTACGGCACCCAACGCAAACCCTTTCCGGTTGTGCGCATCATGGGTAATCGTAATGCAGTCCGCCTCGCTGTCATAAACCACGGAATGTATGCCCGGCACCTCGCCACGGCGTATGCTGTCCACCCGCAATTCGTTGGCTGCACACGCCTCCGTACCGCTCACCGTACCATCCGGTGCCGTAAACGTACCCTTCACCCATTTGTCTTTACGACCGATGGCATGGATCAGGTCTTCGGCCAACGTAATGGCCGTCCCGCTCGGCGCATCCAACTTATGCACATGGTGCACTTCCTCCATCCTCACATCGTAGGCCGGAAAACCGGACATGATGTGCGCCAGATAACGGTTTACAGCCCCGAAGATAGCCACGCCGAGGCTGAAGTTGCTGCTCCAGAAAAGCGTATGTCCCTCTTCGCGACACAAGCGGCGTACTTCTTCGCCATGTTCGGGTATCCATCCCGTACTGCCCGACACCACTTTTACCCCGGCGGCAAAAGCCTGCAGATAATTGTCGTATGCCGTCTGGGGCGTAGTAAACTCGATAGCCACATCTGCACTCCGGAAAGCTTCCGAAGCGAAGTCTTCGCGGTTGTCGATGTCGATGATACTCACTATTTCATGGCCACGTTCCAAAGCGATTTGCTCTATCATGTGACCCATCTTGCCATAGCCAATTAATGCGATTTTCATATTTTTCAAGTAATATGCTGATATTTTCTCTCGCAAAGATAGGGATTTGACTTGAATTTCATTACTTTTGTTAGTAAAAATAAACTTTTCAGCCCTTGCACCATGGAAAAGCTGCTGCACTACATCTGGAAATACAAACTCTTTCCACTCAAACCGTTGCAAACCACAGACGGCCAAACGGTAGAGGTCATCGACCCGGGAACACTCAACAGAAATGCCGGCCCTGACTTTTTCAACGCCAAAATCAAACTGGACGGAACGACATGGGTGGGCAACATCGAGATTCACGGACGATCCACCGACTGGTACGTCCACGGTCATCACGAAGACATACATTATAACAACGTCATCCTGCATGTGACGGAAACAGCCGACCGCCCCGTCATCACACAAGACGGAAAGACACTTCCACAGATGAAACTGGAAGTTCCGGGCTACCTGCGCGAGAACTACGAGGAACTGTGCCGGACAACGGATTATCCGCGATGCCACCGCATCATTCCTCAAATCGACCCGTTCACAGTGCACAGTTGGATGAACGCCCTGCTTTACGAACGGTTGGAACAACGTGCGCAGGCTGTAGCAGCCCGTGTGGAAAAACTGCAAGGCGATTGGGAACGGGCTTATTTCATCACCCTGTCCCGCAATTTCGGTTTCGGCATCAACGGGGACGCTTTCGAAACGTGGGCACAACATATCCCATTGCAAGCTGTGGCACACCACCGCGACAACCTGTTCCAGATAGAAGCCGTATTCATGGGCCAGGCCGGATTGTTGGACTTCGATACAATTCCGAAAAAATACCGCGACGAAGCCATCGACGATGATTATTATCCCCGGTTGAAACGGGAATATGACTATCTGGCACATAAGTTTGCCCTTACGCCCATGGACGCGGCAGCCTGGAAATTCCTTCGCCTGAGACCGCAAAACTTTCCCCATGTGCGCATCGCGCAGCTCACCCAACTGTATTATAACCAAACGGCCGGATTTTCCCGGTTATTGGAAGCCCGGACATTGGAAGAACTGCACGACATGCTCTCCACACACGCCACCCCCTATTGGGAGTCGCACTATATTTTCGGATGTCCAAGCCACAAAAATACCAAGGCCCTGACGGTTGGCTCATTGAACCTTATCACCATCAACACCGTCGTCCCACTGCTGTATGCCTACGGACAAACCCATGGTAATGACAAATATTGCGAACGGGCCTTGCAATTCTTAGAACCGATCAAGGCGGAAAACAACTATATCACGCGCCAATGGGCCGAATGCGGCATCAAAGTGGACAGCGCGTCGGATTCGCAAGCGCTCATCCAACTGAAAAAAGAGTATTGCGACCGGAAATACTGCCTGCATTGCCGCTTCGGCTACGAATTCCTGAAACGAAAAAACACTTCTGAATAAAATGAAAACGGATTATATCTTTGAACTGGAGATGAAGGTACGCGACTATGAATGCGACCTGCAAGGCATCGTAAACAATGCCAACTACCAACATTATATCGAACACACCCGGCACGAGTTCCTGCTCGCACAAGGCATCAGTTTTGCCGACTTGCACGCACAGGGCATAGACGCAGTGGTGGCACGGCTGAACATGGCCTTCAAAACACCCCTGAAAAGCGGAGACCGTTTCGTCAGCAAGCTGCGCGTAGAGAAAGAAGGTATCAAATATGTATTCTATCAGGACATTTTCCGCCTGCCGGACATGAAATGTTGCCTGAAGAGCCAGGTAGATACCGTATGCCTGATAGAAGGCCGTTTGGGAACTTGCCGCGAACTGGACGACATCGTGCCGAAACCGGAAGATTAAGCTTATGACCGAACAGGAAACCATCTATACCATGGCACTGACGCGTACCCCACGCGTCAATACAGCCACCCAACACCGTCTGATGGAGGAGTTGGGCAGCGCAACGGCCGTATTCGACCACTGCCGCCATATCCGTGATTTTTATCCCGACGCTTCAGACAAACTGGCTGCCGCACTACAAGAAATGGAAGCCCAAGTGCCCCGTGCGGAAGAAGAACTGGAATTCAGCCAGAAACACCATATCAAATGTTTGTGCTACCACGATACAGATTATCCCTCACGCCTTCGGGAATGCGACGACGCTCCTTTGCTCCTTTATTATAAAGGCAATGCAGACCTGAACCGGACACATGTCATCAACATGGTGGGTACGCGCCACTGCACGGAATACGGGAAAGACATTTGCCGCCGCTTCGTGGACGAATTGGCCACCCTTTGTCCTGACGTGTTGGTGGTAAGCGGGTTGGCCTACGGGATAGACATCCACAGCCATCGTGCGGCATTGGACAACGGACTGGATACCGTAGGCGTACTGGCACACGGATTGGACCAGATATATCCCCGCCTGCACCGCGACACAGCCATACAAATGACGTCGCAAGGCGGACTGCTCACGGAATTCATGAGCCGTACGAACGCCGACAAGGTAAACTTCGTACGCCGGAACCGCATCGTGGCAGGCATGGCGGATGCCACCATCGTGGTGGAATCGGCCGAAAAGGGCGGCGCATTGATTACGGCAGACATCGCCACGAGCTACCACCGCGATGTGTTCGCCTTTCCAGGCCGCGTGAGCGACCCTTACTCACAAGGCTGCAACCGCCTGATACGGGACAGCAAAGCTGCCCTGCTGCAAAACGCGCAAGATTTCGTGGAAGCCATGGGATGGCAATCTCGTTCATCGGAAAAGCAAAAAGCCGACGGCATACAAGGCGAACTATTCCCCGACTTGTGCGAAGAGGAACAGCGTATTGTGGACTGCCTGCGCCAGTCGGAATGCCTGCAAATCAACGCACTGGCCGTGGCGACCAACCTTCCGGTACATAAACTCAGTGCGTTTCTCTTCAATCTGGAAATGAAAGGCGTGGTCAGACTTTTAAGTGGAGGAATGTACCGGTTGGCATGAAGAAGGAATCAAGAATAGACATCTTGTTACATTCTCTTTTTCCCCGTAACACACTCATCAAAATGATACAAATTCAAACAAACCTGCAACATGGGAGAAAATGCCTTTTAAGAAATTGGTATACTTTTGCAACGGGGTTGGATGTTCCAATCTCATAATCATTAAATACACGAAAAAGATGAAGACATTAACAAAAGGTATTTTGGGAGTTGCTATTACCGCAGCATGCGCGTATTGTGGGTATACCACCTATGATTCTTACATTTACCAACAAGAAAACGCCTTGTTGCTCGCCAATGTGGAAGCATTGGGACAGAATGAATCAGGAGGCGGAGGAGGCGATATACCCGAACCGTCCGTATGCCAAGGTCTTAAAATATATTCAGAAGTTGGAATAAAAAACGGTACAGAACAAGAACGCATGCATTTAAATGACACTACAGACCTCATAAAAGATATTAGTATAACAAGGTGTTTCGCAGAAGGTACCGGAAATTTGGAAGGAAATGACAACATGGTTATTCACCAGTACACCATTAGAATGTATGTCGGAAAATGTATCCATTAACATCTACGCTATATGAAATACCATAATAAAATATTAATAATATGTTGGTGCATAATATGTTTTTCTTGCAACAAGCCTCCGCAACCTGAAAACATACGCCATATAAAAGTTGAATTTGAAGACAAGTCTATTAAATCCTCATCTTTTCTAAATGGACACAAGGAGATTTCTCTCTCAACCCCATCCAACGATGCTGTCATAGGGAGTATTGAACGTATATTATTCAGCAAAAATAAAATATTTATAATGGATCGTGGAGGAAACAAAGTCCTGATGTTCGATGAAAAGGGAAATTTCCTTAAGTCCACAGCCAAAATGGTTGGAAAAGGTCATAATGAATATCTCCGAGTAATAGATGCCGCCATCGATAATAAGAATCAAAAGCTGTATGTCCATTGCGATGCGCCTTATCAGATAATGGTATTCGACCTTGATTTAAATTTAGAAAGAATCATCTCTTTGGATTTCTATATGACAGAAATAGCCATTGACAAACAATACCTCTATGGTATATGTATAGACAGCAAGAATGATTCGGGATATGAATTGATAGCCATAGACAAGAAAAATTTAAAGGAAAAACCACGCACGATATACTCATGCACAAATTTTGTTTCAGGCAGAATGACTTTAGGCAAATCCCTCACATCATTCAAAGACAAAGTATATGCAAGCCTACCGTTTGACAACCGGATATGCATAATTCAAAATGGGGAAATCAAGACCGAATTTAAAATAGACTTCGGAGATAAAGGACTTGATGAACATCCCATCAAAAAAGGTATAAACCCACGATGGTTCGATAAACAATATGAAGATATAAATTGGAGCATCGTTAATATCTGCAACTCCGACTCTATTTTAATATTTAGAACTAATAAAGCTACCAATTTTATAATAAATAAGAATACAGGGATATGTAAAGCTTACGAAAGTATACATTATGAGAATGTTCCATTTTCAAATTCGCATATTATACCATCTGAAGGAACACAAAACACACTCATTTACAGTGTAGATTACAGTGTGATTGATTATACTTTAAAATACGCAAAGGAAAAAAACATAACTGTAGACTCTAGTGTATATGAATTTGCCCATAAACTAACTCCTGACGGCAATCCTATGCTCATTGTCTGGGATATCAAATAATAAATCTCCGGCAGGGAGTACATGTACTTCTGCCGGAGATCTTCTCCTTAAAAACATATCAAACCCAAAGAACAATCAAATGAAACACAATATCTTTTTATACGCAATCGCCTTTCTGGCCTGCCTTTCATGCAGCACGAAACAAAAAGTGACGGTGGAATACAAGGACTACCGTCCACTTAACATGTCATCGTTCGTAACGCTCCAAAAGAACATCCTGTTGGACACTCCGACAGAAGAAAGCCGCATCCAAGATTTCCATATCGGACGGCTGCTTTTCGCCCAAGACAAACTGTACGTAATGGATGACAGGGAAAACAAAATCCTGATGTTCGACGATGAGGGAAAGTTCCTCAAATCCATAGGCGGTGCAGCAGGAGAAGTTTCCGGAAACCGCCTCAAAATACAGGATGCCGCCCTTGACGCACAACCACAAAAGCTCTATGCCTATTGCAGCACAACTTGCCAAATCATGGTGTTCGATCTTGACCTGAATGTGGAAAAGACCATCCCAATGGTTACTCCTTTTCTCGAAATCGGCTTGGACGGAAACTGCCTGTATGCCATCCGGACATCCCTGAAAAGAGACGGTTGCGAGCTTGTGGTGTTCGACAAGAACCGGTTGGAGGACGCGCCTTCCGTCTTGTGGAAACAAACAGGTATCCCCTCTGGGAAACAAACTCCCGGAGAAACATTCATCCTGCCCGGAAAATCGCTTTCACCGTCTGAAGACGGCACCTATGCAAGCTTGCCGCAAAGTAACCGGATTTGCCAAATACGGAATGGGAAAATCACGGCAACCTACAACTTGGATTTTGACGGGCAAGCCCCTCAATCCGCGTCCTATAACATCTACAACATCTGTGCCTCGGACTCCTTCCTGATTTTCAATACGGACAGCTCTAAGTCATGGTTCATCCTGAACCGAAAGACCGGAAAATGCATCGTAGATAAAAACCTGCGCAACGACGTGTGCCTTGGGCACAATTCCCGGCTCATCCCCGTGCAAGGGAAGGACAACGGGTTGGCATACGACATGCCGGCCGTAGCCGTGTCACAAACGCTGCAGCACCTCAAAAAGCACAAGGAGGAATTCGAGCAATTCGGCCAAATGAAATTATATCGTCCTTACCTGCCTTTCCTCGAAAAGGACATCGCTCCACAGGACAACCCGATGCTATATCTTTGGGAAATCAGGTAAACCGATATAAACTAACTTTCTGACCATTGGCATAAAGATACTCCACTTTTTTCTATTTCACCTTCGATGGGTGTCGGACTTACAACCACAAAAAGTCATATATTTACTTTCAAAAAGACAATATCACAAAACCAGAATGATAAATACATGAACATTTCGCTATAAAAACATAAAATAAGGCCACAAAACGGTAAATCAGCGACAGGCCAACACTGCGATATTTGCAAACAGACGTACTTCTGCCCGCAAATTCCGCAAGGATTTCAAGGTTCCGTCCGGGTTCCGCAAAGCTGTCAGACAGAAAGTATGTTAAAAACATAAGCCATTTCGCAATACATATCCCAACGTAGTATTAAGCCGTTTTTGGGAACGAACAAAGCAATACCGTACCTTTGGAAAGAAATACAAAAAGGCGATGGAGCAAAGTATCTGGCAAGAGATAGGACAGCTATACCATTTCATGGCATCCCAATTAAAGAAATCGCTTTCTTTGGAGATTGAGAAGTTCAATGCTTCACAGAAGAAAGGTTTTGGCTTTCTTTTCTAAAATATATCAGGAGCAGCTTTTGTTTTTTCGGCAGACGCCCCCAAAAACGCCCCCTCCAAGGGATTTCCCAAAAACACATTCCAGACGACCATAGACCAAAATAAAACGCGTCCACCCTGAACGGGGGACGCGCTTCATATTCCATGCAAACGTGCTTAGGAAAAGCCTAAGCGCTCGCCTTTTAGTCGTTCAACTTTGCCTTGATGAACTCACGGTTCAGACGGGCGATATTGGCGATACTTTCACACTTCGGACATACGGCCTCACAAGCGCGGGTGTTCGTACAGTTACCGAAGCCAAGTTCATCCATCTTGGCAATCATGGCCTTGGCACGGCGTGCGGCCTCAGGACGACCCTGCGGCAACAAAGCCAACTGGCTCACCTTGGAAGAGACGAACAACATGGCAGAACCGTTCTTGCAAGCTGCCACGCAGGCACCGCAACCGATACAGCTCGCGCAATCCATGGCTTCGTCGGCATTCTGCTTCGGAATCAGAATGGCATTGGCATCCTGGGGCTGTCCCGTACGCACGGTCACATAACCGCCGGCTTGCATGATTTTATCGAAAGCCGTACGGTCTACCATGCAGTCTTTGATAACCGGGAAACCGGCGGAACGCCACGGCTCCACGGTAATCGTATCACCGTCCTTGAACTTACGCATATAAAGCTGGCAGGTGGTGGCACCTCGTTCGGTCTTGCCGTGGGGCGTACCGTTGATATACAAAGAACACATACCGCAGATGCCTTCCCGGCAATCGTGGTCGAATACGAACGGCTCTTTGCCTTCTTCTACCAGTTGTTCATTCAAAATGTCCAACATCTCCAGAAATGAGGTATCGCCCGGTATGTCTTTCATCTCACGCTCGTCAAAATGGCCTTTGTCTTTCGGTCCGTTCTGGCGCCAATATCTAAGCTTAAATGATATATTTTTCTCCATTGTTTTTTTCTTTATAATCGTTGAACAAACCGTTTATTAGCTCTTGTAGTTACGTGTCTGAACCTTGATGGCTTCGTAAACGAGAGGTTCCTTGTACAATACGGGAGCCACGTCGTCGGAGCCTTGGTACTCCCAGCAAGACACGTAGAAGTAGTTCTCGTCGTCACGCTTGGCTTCGCCTTCTTCCGTCTGGTATTCTTCGCGGAAATGACCGCCGCAAGACTCGTTACGGTTCAGGGCATCGTAAGCGATGAGTTCGCCCATAGTGATGAAATCGTTCAGGCGCAAAGCCTTCTCCAATTCGATGTTCACGCCTTCCGTAGAACCCGGGATGAACAAGTTAGTCTCGAACTCCTGACGAATCTCCTTCAACAGTTTCAACGCTGTCTTCAGACCTTCTTCCGTACGGCCCATGCCGACATATTCCCACATGATATGACCCAGTTTCTTGTGGATGGAATCCACTGATTCCTTACCCTTGATGCCCATCAAATGGTCGATGCGCGCCTGCACGGCTTTCTCTGCCTCTGCGAATTCAGGCAGCTCGGTAGAGAAACGCGGAACGGTAATCTGGTCGGCCAGATAGTTCTGGATGGTGTAAGGCAGGACGAAGTAACCGTCGGCCAAGCCTTGCATCAAAGCGGAAGCACCCAAACGGTTGGCACCGTGGTCGGAGAAGTTACATTCACCGATGGCGAACAAGCCCTTGATGGAAGTCTGAAGCTCGTAATCTACCCAGATACCGCCCATCGTGTAGTGGATAGCCGGATAAATCATCATCGGGTTATAGTATTTCACGCCATTGATTTCGTTGGCCAACTTGCCAGGATTCACGTCGGTGATTTCTTCGTACATGTCGAAGAGGTTGCCGTAACGCTGGAGCACCACGTCGATACCCAAACGCTCGATACTCTCAGAGAAGTCGAGGAATACGGCCAAACCGGTATTGTTCACACCAAACCCCTTGTCACAACGCTCCTTGGCTGCACGTGAAGCCACGTCGCGAGGTACCAAGTTTCCGAAAGCAGGATAACGGCGTTCCAGATAATAGTCACGGTCTTCCTCCGGAATATCGCTGCCCTTTTTGGTTCCGGCCTGCAATGCCTTGGCATCTTCCAACTTCTTCGGCACCCAGATACGGCCGTCGTTACGCAGAGACTCTGACATCAAAGTCAGTTTGGACTGCTTGTCGCCGTGGACGGGAATACATGTCGGATGGATTTGTACGTAAGCGGGGTTTGCGAAATAAGCTCCCTTGCGGTAACACTGCATGGCAGCCGAACAGTTGCAGCCCATGGCGTTGGTAGAAAGGAAATACGTATTACCGTAACCTCCGGTAGCGATAACTACGGCATGGGCGGCAAAACGCTCCAATTTACCGGTCACCAGGTTGCGGGCGATAATACCGCGTGCACGGCCGTCCACCATCACCAAATCCATCATCTCGTAACGGGTGAACAATTTCACCGTACCGGCATTCACCTGACAGCTCAAAGCCGAATAAGCACCGAGCAACAACTGCTGTCCGGTCTGTCCTTTGGCGTAGAACGTACGGGATACCTGTGCGCCACCGAACGAACGGTTGGCCAACATGCCTCCGTATTCGCGGGCAAAAGGAACACCTTGTGCCACACACTGGTCGATGATGTTGTTGGAAACCTCGGCCAAGCGGTACACATTGGCTTCACGGGCACGGTAGTCGCCACCCTTCACCGTATCGTAGAACAAACGGTAAACGGAGTCACCATCGTTCTGGTAATTCTTGGCCGCATTGATACCTCCCTGTGCGGCGATGGAGTGTGCGCGGCGCGGAGAATCCTGAATACAGAAATTAAATACTTTGAATCCCATCTCGCCGAGAGAAGCTGCGGCAGAGGCACCGGCCAGACCGGTACCGACCACGATGATGTCCAAACGGCGCTTGTTGGCCGGATTCACCAATTTCTGATGTGCCTTATAATTGGTCCATTTCTCAGCTACCGGTCCTTCCGGAATCTTGGAATCGATTATCTTTGTCATAGTTCGTTTCAATTTAATGATTCATTAATTAATATTAGTAGCACACGCTTCCGCTGCAACCGCCGCAGAAAGAGAAATACAATGCCACTACCAAGAACATCAGGATGACGATAGTGGTGTAGATGTTGCCGATGCACTTCCAACGGTTGAACCACACCTTACCGTTCCAACCCAGTGTCTGGATGGCACTCCAGAAGCCGTGCGTCAAATGGAACCACAGGGCAGCAAGCCAGATGATGTACAATACGGTATAAACCGGACAACTGAACGTTTTCACGATGTAACCGTAACCATCCGTTGCGTGCAGGCCGCCCATGTAGGGATCGCCCATCAACTCGGCGAACATCATGTTATACCAGAAATTGTACAGGTGCAGAACCATGCCCAACACAACGATGATGCCCAACACCAACATGTTCTGTGAAGCCCACTCCACCTTGTCAGGCTTGCTCGTCACGTCGTAACGGTTGTTACCGCGCGCCTTACGGTTTTGCATCGTCAGCCAGAAAGCATAGATGATGTGAATAACCACCAAAGCCGCTAATGCCAACGTTGCCGCTACGGCGTACCAGTTGGAGCCCAGAAATTCACAAATCATGTTATAGCCTTCTGCCGAGAACAGAGCCACAACGTTCATCGACGCATGGAACGTCAAGAACAGGACAAGCGCGATACCGGTAACCGACATCACCACTTTCCTACCAATAGATGAATCACATAACCACATAAATGATTGAATTTAAAATATTTAATAAATAATATAAAGGAATTCCTACATCTTCATCCTCCTGATAAGGTTCTGCAAAATTACTCTAAATCCTGAATAACACAAAGAAATAGCCGAATTATATTCCTAAAAATCACTACTTTTGTAACCGTAAAAACAAGTTAAAAATGAAGTTCGACTACGATGTGATAGTGATAGGCGGCGGCCATGCAGGCTGCGAAGCAGCAGCAGCCTCTGCCAACATGGGAGCGCAAACCTGCCTTGTCACCATGGACATGAACAAGATAGGACAAATGAGCTGCAATCCAGCCGTGGGGGGCATTGCCAAAGGACAAATCGTCCGGGAAATAGACGCTTTGGGCGGCTACATGGGTATCGTGACCGACCGCACTGCCATACAATTCCGTATGCTCAACCGTTCGAAAGGACCGGCCATGTGGAGCCCCCGCGCCCAGTGCGACCGTGGAAAATTCATCTGGGCATGGCGGGAAATCCTGGAAAATACACCCAATTTGCATATCTGGCAAGACCAAGTGAAGGAACTCCTCGTAGAGCACGGAGAAGTGACAGGTGTGAAAACCTATTTCGACGTGACGATTCGGGCACGGTGCGTCATCCTGACGGCCGGCACATTCCTGAACGGCTTGATGCACATCGGACACACGCAGTTGCCCGGAGGCCGTGTGGCCGAACCGGCGTCATACCATTTGACCGAATCCATCGCCTGCCATGGTATAAACTACGGGCGGATGAAAACAGGGACACCGGTACGCATCGACGGAAGAAGCGTACATTTCGAGGAAATGGAAATACAGGAGGGAGAACACGACTACCATAAATTTTCATTCATGGGGCGCGACCGCCAACTGAAACAACTTCCGTGTTGGACTTGTTTTACCAATCCGGAAGTCCACGAAGTACTGAGAAGCGGCTTACCGGATTCCCCCCTTTACAACGGACAAATCCAAAGCATAGGACCGCGCTACTGCCCGAGCATCGAGACTAAACTGGTCACCTTTCCCGAACGCGGCCAACACCAACTTTTCTTAGAGCCGGAAGGCGAAAGCACGCAAGAATATTATCTAAACGGATTTTCATCGAGCCTGCCACTCCACATCCAAATCGAAGCCTTGAAAAAAATCCCGGCTTTCCGCGATTTGGCCATATACCGTCCGGGCTATGCCATAGAATACGATTATTTTGACCCCACCCAACTGTACCATACGTTGGAATCGAAAATACTGCCGGGCTTGTTCATAGCCGGACAAGTCAACGGGACCACAGGTTACGAAGAAGCAGGCGGGCAAGGCATCGTAGCCGGCATCAACGCCGCCTTGAAATGTTCCGGAGGAGAACCTTTCATCATGCATCGCGACGAATCCTATATCGGCGTACTCATCGACGATTTAGTCACTAAAGGAGTAGACGAGCCTTATCGCATGTTCACGTCGCGGGCAGAATATCGTATCTTGCTTCGCCAGGATGATGCAGACGCACGCCTCACGGAACGTTCTTACCAGATAGGACTGGCTACACGTGAACGCTATGACCATTGGCTTTCTAAAAAGGAAGCTGTCGAGCATATCGTAAGTTTCTGCAAAGACTTCTCGTTGAAACCGGCCCTGATCAATCCCGGACTGGAAGCTTTAGGCACGACACCGCTCAAATACGGATGCAAACTTTTCGAATTAATCAACCGTCCGCAAATCACGGTGAAAAACATTGCCGAACATATCACACCGTTAAAGGCCCTGCTCGACACATTGACCGACCGACGGGATGAAATCATCGAAGCCGCCGAAGTATTGATAAAGTATGATGGGTATATTGCCCGCGAAAGAATCATCGCCGACAAGATGCAGCGCTTGGAAAGCATTAAGATAAAAGGCCGCTTCGATTACAAAAGCATGAATTCCCTGTCTACTGAGGCCCGCCAGAAATTAGAGAAAATCAACCCGGAAACATTGGCACAAGCCGGACGCATCCCTGGCGTTTCTCCTAGCGACATCAACGTGCTGCTCGTGCTTTTGGGACGGTAGCCAAAAGCTCTACGTTTCACGTGAAACAAAACTTAAATTATCAACAGATAAAATACTGGTTATGAACAATCCAACATTACTGAAGAATCTGCGAAACATTCCGGACTTCCCTATACCCGGAGTTCAGTTCAAGGACGTAACGACACTCTTCAAAAACGCGAAGTGCATGAAGATCATGCTGAATGAATTGTATGAAATCTATAAGGACAAAGGCATCACAAAGGTGGTCGGCATAGAGTCGCGCGGCTTCGTCCTCGGTGCCGCCCTTGCGGTGAAACTGGGTGCTGGTTTCGTCATGTGCCGGAAACCCGGAAAGCTTCCGGCCGAAACCTTACAGGAAAGTTATATGAAAGAATACGGCAAGGATACGATAGAAATACATAAAGATGCCATTGACGAAAAAGACGTGGTGCTCATTCATGACGATTTGCTTGCCACAGGCGGTTCCATGAAAGCAGCCTACAACTTGGTGAAGAAGTTTAATCCGGCACACGTCTACATCAATTTCATTATCGAACTGACGGGCGAAGGATTGAACGGACGCGAGGTTTTCGACGAAGGCATTGAAATCAGCACCCTCCTACGTGTCTAAAAATTGCTTTTTCAACGGGGACATGCAGCACGCTGTATTGTCCCCTTTCCATATCCAAATCCAAACGCCATGACGACCGAAGAAAAAGAAAAGCTAGACGCTTATTTGAAAGGTATCGTCCTAAACCTGCCGGACAGCCCGGGATGCTACCAATATTTGAACGACGATGGGGAAATCATTTATGTGGGCAAAGCCAAAAACCTGAAACGGCGCGTCTATTCCTATTTCAGCAAAGACCACCAAAGCCGGAAAACAGCCATGTTGGTCAGTAAAATCAGGGATATCAAGTATATAGTAGTAAACAGCGAAGAAGACGCGCTTTTATTGGAAAACAACCTTATCAAACGCTATAAACCGCATTACAACGTGTTGCTGAAGGATGACAAGACCTATCCGTCCATTTGTGTGACCAACGAATACTTTCCCCGCATTTTCAAGACACGGCACATCGTACGCAACGGATCCACATACTTCGGCCCTTACAGCCACATCCCCACGCTGAATGCCTTACTCGAACTCATCAAGAACCTCTATCCGTTGCGCACGTGCCACCTCGCGCTCACACCTGAAAACATCCGTAGCGGAAAGTTCAACGTCTGTCTGGAATACCACATCAAGAACTGCAAAGGCCCCTGCATCGGAGCGCAAAGCCGCGAAGAATACCTCCAATCCATCCAAGAAGCCAAGGAAATCCTGAAAGGAAACACAGCCGAAATCAGCCGGAACATGCTCGCCGAAATGCAAGCGTTGGCGGCAGAAATGCGTTTCGAAGAGGCGCAGACCATCAAAAGGAAGTACAACCTTTTGGAAAGTTACCGGAGCAAAAGCGAAGTGGTGAGCAACGTCCTTCACAACATCGACGTTTTCTCCATTGAGGACGATGAAAACGCAGCTTACATCAACTACTTGCACGTGACGAACGGGAGTATCAACCAGGCCTTCACCTTTGAATATAAAAAACGGATGAACGAATCTCCCGAAGAACTGTTGACACTGGGCATCGCAGAAATGCGGGAACGCTACAAGAGCCGTTCCAAGGAAATCATCACCCCCTTTCCCATCGAAGTGGAAATGGAAGGCGTCACCTTCACCGTCCCGCAAAGGGGAGACAAGAAGAAACTGCTGGAACTCTCCGTACTCAACGTAAAACAATACAAACTGGACAGGCTCAAACAGGCCGAAAAGCTCAATCCGGAACAGAAAAGCGTACGGCTGATGAAAGAAATACAGCAAGCCATGCACCTTGAGAAACTCCCCATGCGCATCGAATGTTTCGACAATTCGAATATCTCGGGGACGGATGCCGTGGCAGCCTGCGTAGTCTTCAAAAAGTGCAAACCCAGCAAACAAGACTACCGCAAATACAACATCAAAACCGTGGTCGGGCCGGACGATTATGCCTCGATGAAAGAGGTGGTACGCCGCCGGTATTCACGCGCCATGGCTGAACAAGGCGAATTGCCCGACCTCATCATCACGGACGGCGGACGGGGACAGATGGAGGTGGTACGCGAAGTGGTAGAAGACGAACTCGGACTGCGCATACCCATCGCCGGACTAGCTAAAGACGACCGCCACCGCACCAACGAACTGTTGTTCGGCTTCCCGCCGATCGTCATCGGCATGAAGACAGACAGCCCAGTGTTCCGGCTCATGACCCAGATACAGGATGAAGTGCACCGCTTTGCCATCACTTTCCATCGCGACAAACGCAGTAAACACCAAACCGTTTCGGCACTGGACACCATCAAAGGCATCGGCGAGAAGACCAAAACCCAGTTGCTCAAACGGTTTAAAAGCGTGAAACGTATCCGGGAAGCTTCGTTCGACGAACTGGCCGCAGAAATCGGGCAGGCCAAAGCGAAAATAATACAAGAAAACCTGCCTGCTGAAGCATGAAATGCAGGCTTTTTCCGTATCTTTGCAAAGAACCAAACGCACGCTAAACACATGAGAACCGTGATACAACGCGTCAGCCATGCGTCGGTGAGCATCGGCTGTCACTGCAAATCGGCCATACAAGGCGGACTTTTAATCCTGTTAGGTATAGAAGAAGCTGACAATGAAGAAGATATAGATTGGTTGTGCCGTAAGATTACAGGACTTCGCATCTTCGACGACGAAAACGGCGTAATGAACCGGAGCATCCTCGAAACAGGAGGTGACATATTGGTTATCAGTCAATTCACCCTGATGGCTTCGTACAAGAAAGGCAACCGTCCCTCGTATATCCGTGCTGCCGGGCATGCCACGGCTATCCCCCTCTATGAAAGCTTCTGCCGGAAATTGGGCGAAGCGCTTGGCAAACCCGTGCAGACGGGAGAATTCGGAGCGGAAATGAAAGTGGACCTGTTGAACCACGGCCCCGTCACCATCTGCATGGACACTAAAAACAAAGAATAAAAAAGGAAAATATGACTATAGACGAAGCACAGAAACAGGTAGACGAATGGATTAAAACGGTCGGTGTACGTTACTTCAGCGAACTGACCAACATGGCTTGCCTGACCGAAGAAGTGGGCGAACTGGCCCGTGTCATGGCCCGACGCTACGGCGACCAGTCTTTCAAGGAAGGAGAAAGCTGCAACCTGGAAGAAGAGATGGCCGACGTGCTCTGGGTACTGATTTGCTTGGCCAACCAGACGGGCGTGAACCTGACGGAAGCACTCCGCAAAAGTATCGAAAAGAAAACCCGAAGAGACAAAGAACGACATATTAACAATCCCAAATTACATTGAATCATGAGCGAGCACACACATCATCACGAGCCTGAAACCAGCAAGTACGAACAGGCATTGAAGAAGTACGACCTCAACCTCAGTGACGAGGCCGTGAAAGAAGCCGTGGCGAAAATCATCGCCGAAAAAGTGCCGGAAAACGACACTACGGAAGTCAAAAGATTCCTGATGGGCAGTGTGGAACTGACCTCATTGAGCACCACGGACAGCGAAGAAAGCATCCTCCGCTTCACGGAACGCGTGAACGCATTCGAGGACACCTACCCCGACCTGCCGCACGTGGCCACCATCTGTGTCTATCCCTGCTTCGCACAAATCGTCAGCCAATCGCTCGAAGTGGAGGGCGTGGAAGTAGCCTGCGTGTCGGGCAGTTTCCCCTCCTCGCAAGCCCTGATTGAAGTCAAAGTGGCCGAAACGGCCCTGGCCATCAAGGACGGCGCCACGGAGATAGACATCGTCATGTCCGTCGGCAAATTCCTGAGCGGCGACTACGAGACGCTCTGCGACGAAATCAGCGAGCTGAAAGCGGCCTGCGGAGACCATAAGATGAAAGTCATCCTCGAAACGGGCTGCCTGAAGACTGCCGCGAACATCAAGAAAGCCTCCCTGTTGGCCATGTATGCCGGAGCGGACTACATCAAAACGTCCACCGGGAAACTCGAACCGGCCGCTACGCCGGAAGCCGCTTACGTCATGTGCCAAGCCATCAAGGAATACTATGACGAAACGGGCATACAGATAGGTTTTAAGCCCGCAGGAGGCATGCACACGGTACATGACGCCCTTGTGTACTACACCATCGTCAAAGAGGTCTTAGGCGAAAAATGGCTTACCAACCAGTGGCTGCGCCTCGGCACAAGCCGGTTGGCCAACCTGCTGTTGGGCGAAGTGACGGGAGAAGAGGTGAAATTCTTCTAACCCTCCCCTTTTGACAGTTTGACAAAACGACAAACATGTCCCCACGAGAACGGCGCATTTGCATACCGGTGAAGCACACGTCGGTTCTACGCGATTCTCGCGCATCGTGAAAATGACATTCTGACACCCATACGGATGGTTTGCTGACACCCAAAAGGCAGCACAACGCCACCGTCAGTACAAAACCCAATGCCTGCCACAAAAAAGCCGGAAACGGTGACAAATGTGGCAGGTATTTTTGTATGCTTTTCCGTCCCAAATAAAAGAAAAACCTTTCATTTCCGGAGGCCTTATCCCCCACTCCATCCCGTTCTCACGCCATTTTTCGGAGATTCCCATCCCAATCTGCTGAGAAACATTTTCCGCTTTCAGCCAAACGATTTTTCGTTCGGCTGAAAGAAATCTGGATTTTAGCAGAGAAATGCGCGATAAGAGCAATAATCCTATCTTAAATATTAAAACAAGAACATCTTTTTCCTCTATTTTATCTATCCTTTACCATAGCCCAACATGAAAAAAATAGCAAAATGTCATTGTTTCCAACAAGCACAAAGATATTTATTAAAAAAAACAGCTTTTACCATAATGCAGTAAGAACAAGATAAAAAAAATACTTTCTCATTGAATCATTTGACGAAAACTATCTTATGACTTCGCCGTTCAAAAAGCCACAAAGGAAGGAGAACAAAAAGGAATGCAAATAGGGATGCAAAAAGGTATTGAAAAAGGAATGCAAGAAGAAAAGCTAAACATAGCCAGACAGATGAAAGCCAATGGCATACCGACCCATACGATAGCAGCCTGTACAGGATTGGATACGGAAGAAATCAATCGTCTATAATCGGACTGAAGGAACAAATCATCCTCCCAACCCTATTAAGACACCCGTTTCAATACGAAATCCAAGTACAAACGTAAGGCTTCACCTACGGCTTCGTTCCCGTCAGCACCTATCAAACCGACTGCTTGTTCACGAATTTCATCCATCTTACGACGAGCATACTCTATACCGCCCGACTGCTTGGTAAAGTTCACTAAAGCCGAGATTTCTTCTTCTGTGGCCCTGCCCGCACGTACTTTCAACGCCGTCTCATGCCACGTCTCTGCGCCAGGCTGAAGTACGGCATGCACCACCGGAAGAGTAAGCTTACCTTCTTTCATGTCATTTCCCGTAGGTTTACCTACTTCAGCATCATAATAGTCGAAGACATCATCACGAATCTGAAAGCAGATACCTACGTAAGTGCCGAACTCACCCAAACGACGGATTTCATCTTCCGACGCCCCTGACAACAAAGCACCGACTTCGGCACATACGGCAAACAAAGAAGCTGTTTTACGCCGAATCACTTCGAAATACTGATTTTCGCTGATTTCATCGGACTTCACGTTAGACAACTGCTGCAATTCCCCATCGGAAAGCGTCTGCCCCAAACGAGCGACCAAATCTACTACCCTCAGGTCACCGGCCATGGCCGCATGCTTCAAAGCCGTAGACAAGAGATAATCGCCCACCAAGACGGCTGCCTTATTATCCAAAAGGGCATTCACAGAGGACTGTCCCCTACGTACGCCACTCTCGTCTACCACGTCATCATGCACCAGACTGGCCGTATGCAACATCTCCAAACTCACGGCGGCATGCAATACGGAATCATTGATTTCACCGTACTTTTTTGCAGCCAACAAAGTCAAAATCGGACGCATCAACTTCCCCTTACGGCTCAACACATGCCGCAAGGCTATCATGAGAAGAGGATTCTGGTGCTGCAGAGTAATACCGAAAAGCGACTCGAAATCTTTCATTTCACGCTCCACCGGTTTCCGGATTTGAGTTAATACGTCCATATAATCAGCTGATTTCGGAATACAAAATTACATAAAAATCAAAAGCCACTCATATTTTTTACGTAAATTTACGGAGAAAATCATCATAACGTATGGACAGACTTTTTTTACTCGATGCCTACGCGCTCATTTACAGGGCCTACTACGCATTCATCAAAAGCCCCCGCATCAATTCGAAAGGGCTTAATACATCAGCTATCTTAGGTTTTGTCAACACATTGGAGGAGGTGCTCAACAAAGAGCATCCTTCGCATATCGGTGTGGCTTTTGACCCTGCAGGTCCCACTTTCCGCCACGAAGCCTATCCCGAATATAAGGCACAACGGGAAGAAACACCGGAAGCCATCCGCACCGCCGTACCTATTATAAAAGATATCATACGGGCTTACCGTATCCCCATCCTCGAAGTCGCCGGATTTGAAGCTGACGACGTCATCGGCACTTTGGCCACACAGGCTGCCGCACACGGGAATTTGGAAACTTACATGATGACACCCGACAAAGACTACGGCCAATTAGTCAACGAGAGGGTCAAGATGTACCGTCCGAAATTCGGAGACAAGGATTTTGAAATCATGGGGGTAAAAGAGGTCACCGAAAAATTCGACATCTCTTCTCCGACCCAGGTCATTGATATTCTCGGACTGATGGGAGACTCGTCCGACAATATTCCGGGTTGTCCCGGTGTGGGCGGAAAAACCGCATCCAAACTCGTCAACCAATTCGGCAGCATCGAAAATCTGTTGGAACATACGGACGAATTGAAAGGCAGCATAAAAAACAAAGTGGAAACCCACCGCGACATGATTGCCTTCTCCAAGTTCCTGGCCACCATCAAGACGGACGTGCCCATTACGCTCGACTTGGAAGCACTCACCACAAAAGAGCCGGACGCAGAAGCCTTGCAACGTTTATTCGAAGATTTAGAGTTCCGGACTTTACTGGAACGAAAGTTCTCCAAAAAGCAACCTAGCGCAGAACCGGGCTTTTTCCAAGGCTCTCTCTTTGCAGAATTTGCAGACGAATCCCCGGAAGCAAGCAAATATTCAAATCTCAGCAAGTACAAAAAAGAGGATTTCGACTACCAACTCATTGAAACGAAAGAAGATAGGAGTCGAATTATTGACTTATTCGTTACAAAAGATTTTCTCAGTCTAGACACGGAGACCACCGGAACCGACCCCATCAGTGCCAAATTGGTGGGATTGAGCTTTAGTGTCAAGGAAAATCAGGCTTTTTACGTACCGATTCCGCAAGACCCTGAAGAAGCGCAAAAGATAGTTAATGAATTTAAATCAGTCTATGAAGACGAACGAATACTCAAAATCGGGCAAAACATCAAATATGATTTGATGGTATTACAAAACTACGGCATCACGTTGAAAGGCGAAATCTTCGACACGATGATTGCCCATTATCTTTTGCAACCGGAATTACGTCATGGCATGGACTATCTGGCCGAAGTCTATCTGAACTACCAGACCATCCATATCGAAGAACTTATCGGACCGAAAGGAAAGAACCAGAAGAACATGGCAGACCTTCCTCCGTCGCAAGTATATGAATACGCATGCGAAGATGCCGACATTACCTTGAAACTGAAAAACGTGTTTGAACCGAAGTTAAAGGAGGAAGGATGTTATGACCTGTTCCGCGAAGTAGAAATGCCGCTCATGCCGGTATTGGCTTGGATGGAACGCAACGGAGTGTGCATCGACACCGAAGCGTTGAAGGAAACTTCTACGCTCTACACCAAAGAAATGAACCGTTTGGAAGAAGAGATACACGCCTTGGCCGGTGAACCGTTCAACATAGCCTCTCCCAAACAGGTAGGCGAAGTCTTGTTTGAAAAACTGAAAATAAGCGAAAAGCCCAAGAAAACCAAAACAGGACAATATGTCACCTCGGAAGAAGTATTGGAAACATTACGCACACGCCATCCCATAGTGGAAAAAATCCTGGAACACCGAGGACTGAAAAAACTGTTAGGCACATACATCGATGCCTTGCCTAAGCTTATCAATCCCGAAACCGGACATATCCACACCTCCTTCAATCAAACCATTACCACGACCGGACGGTTGAGCAGCAGTAACCCGAACCTGCAAAACATCCCTGTACGCAACGAGGAAGGCAAAGAAATCCGTAAGGCTTTTATCCCGGAACCAGGTTGTGAATTCTTCTCGGCCGACTACTCCCAAATCGAACTGCGTATCATGGCTCACTTGAGTGGCGACCCACACATGATAGAGGCTTTCCGCGAAGGGCACGACATCCATGCCGCTACCGCCGCAAAGGTTTACAAAAAACCTTTGGAAGAAGTTACCCGCGAAGAACGAAGCAAGGCCAAAACAGCCAATTTCGGCATCATATACGGTATCACCGTATTCGGATTGGCCGAACGGATGAACGTAAGCCGTGCGGAAGCCAAAGAATTGATTGACGGCTATTTCACCACGTATCCCAAAGTGAAGGAATACATGCAGAAGAGCATTGAAACAGCGCGTGAAAAGGGATATACCGAAACCATTTACCATCGTAAATGCTATCTGCGCGACATCAACAGCCACAACGCAGTGGTGCGCGGTTATGCCGAACGCAACGCCATCAATGCCCCGATACAGGGCAGCGCGGCAGACATCATCAAAATTGCCATGATAGCCATTTACCGCCGCTTCCAGAAAGAGCACATACGTTCTAAAATGATTTTACAAGTACACGACGAATTGAACTTCAGCGTCTATCCGGAAGAAAAAGAACGCGTGCAGCAAATCGTCATCGAAGAAATGGAACGCGCCTACACCATGCAAGTCCCCCTCGAAGCCGATTACGGTTGGGGAAAGAACTGGTTGGAAGCACATTGATACTCCGGAAAACGTTACCGGAAAGTTCCAAAACCGTCCGCTCCAAAACGGGAAACCACCGCGCAGAGAATGGAAAATCACTTGGCGCAGAACGAAAAAGATTTCCCACATACCGGATTTATTCTTAATTTTGCACCTAATTAAATAAGGTAATTGATAAAAACGAAATAAACTATGGCTTTAAAAGCAGGTATAGTAGGTTTGCCCAACGTGGGCAAGTCTACCCTTTTCAACTGTCTGTCGAGCGCCAAGGCACAGGCTGCAAACTTTCCGTTCTGCACCATCGACGCACAAATGGGACAAATCACCGTACCGGACGAACGTCTGAACAAACTGGCGGAATTGGTCCACCCCGGGCGCATCGTTCCGGCCACCTGTGACATCGTGGACATTGCCGGACTGGTAAAAGGAGCCAGTAAGGGAGAAGGCTTAGGCAACCAGTTCCTCGGTAATATCCGTGAGACCGATGCCATCATCCACGTATTGCGTTGTTTCGACAACGACAACATCGTGCACGTGGACGGGTCGGTAGATCCCGTACGCGACAAGGAAATCATCGACACGGAACTACAGCTCAAAGACTTGGAAACCATCGAAAACCGCATCAAACGCGTGGAAAAAGTAGCCAAAGTGGGCGGTGACAAACAAGCCAAAATAGAGTATGACGTGCTATTGCAATACAAAGAGGCTTTGGAACAAGGCAAATCGGCCCGTACCGTCACCTTTGAAAACGAGGACGAACAGCAGGCAGCCAAAAACCTCTTCCTGCTCACAGCCAAACCGGTGCTCTACGTCTGCAACGTGGACGACACCTCTGCCGCTCACGGTAATCCATACGTGGATGCCGTACGCGAAGCCATCAAGGACGAAAATGCCGAACTGCTCATCATCTCCGCCCAAACGGAGGCCGACATTGCCGAACTGGAAAGCTACGAGGAAAAACAGATGTTCCTGGAAGACATGGGGCTGAAGGAATCGGGATGCGACCGACTCATCAAAGCCATCTACCACTTGCTGAACTTGCAGACGTTCATCACAGCCGGAGAGATGGAAGTGAAAGCCTGGACCTTCCGCAAGGGATGGAAAGCCCCGCAGTGTGCCGGCGTCATCCACACGGACTTTGAAAAAGGCTTTATCCGCGCGGAAGTCATCAAATACGAAGACTACATCCGTTACGGTTCGGAAGCAGCCGTGCGCGAAGCCGGCAAGATGGGAGTGGAAGGAAAAGACTATGTGGTGCAGGACGGTGACATCATGCACTTCCGTTTCAACGTATGACCGCCATGGACAGCCTGTTATTTATCACGTGGAATCCCGACCTGTTCGCTTTCCACCTCGGTTCGTTCGGTGTGCGTTGGTATTCGCTGTGTTGGTGCTTTGCCCTGTTGGCAGCCTACGTATTGGTGCAACGCCTGTACCGCAGGCAGCACATCGCCGACAAACTGTTCGACCCGTTGTTTTTCTATTGTTTCGTGGGCATCCTCGTAGGTGCCCGTCTGGGGCACTGCCTGTTCTACGAACCGGACTATTTCCTTGCCCACCCCTTGGAAATGATTCTACCTATGCGACAGACGGCCAACGGTTGGGTGTTCACCGGTTACGCAGGACTAGCCAGCCACGGCGGCACGATAGGACTGATGCTCGCCCTATGGCTTTACGTCAGGAAAACGAAACTGAACATCATGCGCGTGTTGGACAACATCGCCATCGCTACTCCGGCCAGTGCCATGTTTATCCGTTTGGGCAACCTGATGAACTCGGAAATCATCGGCAAGCCAACCGATGTGCCTTGGGCATTCGTTTTCGAGCGTATCGACATGCTGCCACGCCATCCCGGCCAACTCTATGAAGCCATCTGCTATTTCGTATTTCTCATCGTCGGATACGTACTTTATCATAAATATCCGCAGAAAGTCGGCACGGGATTCTTTTTCGGTTTCTGCCTGACTACCATCTTCACGGCCCGTTTCTTCATCGAATATACCAAAGAGGTACAGGAAGCCTGGGAAGCCTCCATGCTCATCAATATGGGCCAAATACTGAGTATACCCTTCATTCTTTTGGGAATCTATTGCATGGCGGGCGGCAAATTCTGTAAAAAGCTAGCCGAAAAGCATTAATCCGTCAGAACGAATGCCTACCCTTTCCTCAGGAATAAAAGTCACTGCATTCTGCATGGCATATGGGCTGACAGCCTCATGTGGTCAGGAAACCAAGTCGTTCACCTACGAATGTAAGGACGGGCAAAAAGGAGTGATACGCATGGAGCGTATCCACGACAGCCTGTACATCCTGCATCACCTCATAGACGGGGTAGGGCAATCTTCATGGGAACTGCCCTACCCCGTCTACCGTTTCGATTGCGGTGACCTGACCGGTGACAGTTGTCCCGAAATAGCTGTAGGGGTCATCAAGGCCACGCGCTATAGCCCTACCCGGGACAAACGCCTGTTTCTTTTCAAACTCTACCGAAGACGGCTGATACGTCCGTTATGGTTAGGCTCCAGGATGCCCCACCCTCTTGAAGACTTCCGCCTCGTAGGCGATTCAGTCCCCATGCGGATATGTACTTCCGAACGCAAACCCGACGGCACGCCGTGCAGGGCGTTATACCGTTTGGGAAACTTCGGGCCAGTATTCGAACGTTACATCCAAGAATAAAACCTTAAAAACGAAATATCATGAAACGCTTTATTTTCCCCATTATTAGCCTCTTTGGCCTCATGGCCTTCCTGTGCATCGCTTGCAAGTCCCCGGCTAAAAAGCCAACAAAAGAAAAAGATGTGCAATCCGAAGAAAATGTGGGCTTCGACATTCCGCCCGTTCATCTGTTGACGGACAGCCTGCTCCCACAATATGTAGATTACAAGCAAGACATCAGCCATTTGAGTTACGAGGAACTGCGCATCCTCAGAAGTTATCCCTACGCCCTCCATGGCTATTGGTTCATGGAAGCCGACCTGAACAGCTTTTTCATCAACAAGACGGATTGGTATTTCAAACTCTGCGACACCCTATACTATGAATACGAATATGCGGTAAATTCGCGCCCATACGCCGACACGTATGACAAGGTCAAGCTCACCCCTACCGAAAAGGCTTTCATCGAAAGAATAGACCGGCGAATGGAAGAACTCGCCACACAGAAATACGTCACCGTTGATGGCTACAAGTTGCTCAACCCGTCGCTTTGCATCAACCTGTTCCAGATAGACCGTCCGGAACCAAAATTTATGGAAATGTTGAGCCTGTATAATTTCGTCATCGCCCCGACGGATTACGAGCAACTTTTCAATGTCTACGAAAGCAACGATTATCACCAAATGCCCAATTTCATCACTACCGACCTTTACCTGCAAGCCTTCCACATGTACTTCAGTTACGTGCTCAAAAGCCTGGAGAAAAACCATTTTACACCAACCCTTCGACGTGTCCTGCATGCCCTATACACCGAAAGCCTGAACTTGAGCCGCCAAAAAGCCATACAGGACGAAGCGGAATACGCCGCCACGTTCTTCGCCATAGCATATCAACTGCTCACCGGCAGCCATCTGCCCGTACCCCACGCTTACCAAGAAGCCTACAAAGACGAACTGCGGCACATCGCAGCTTGCGAAGACGGCTCTTCGGCCTTCCTTGGTTATACAGACATCATATTCCCGTACAGCCTGTTCAAACCGCGAGGACACTACAACCGTGACGAATCTACCCAAAGGTATTTCTGCACCATGATGTGGTTGCAATCTGCCGCTTTCTGCCGGGAAAAAACAGAAGCTCTGTGGCGCACCATCATCATGGCCGCAGCTTTCAACCGAATGGCCGACAATACACGAAAAGCCTGCCTCGGCATGTACGATGCCCTCACGTTCCTGATGGGAGAACCGGACAACGCCTCCATCATCGAAATAGCCGACTTCTTGGACAAACACAACCTCACAGCATCCGTTGCGGAAAAGGACGAAAACGTGGCCGCCCACGTGAACAGCCTGCTCACGGAAGTTTTCAAGACCCGTAACCGTATCACGCCCAAGATACAACTGAGTTGCAACGAAAAAATCAACTTCATGCCCCAACGTTACATGGCCGACAACGAAATATTAGGAACCATGGCTGATGCCACTCCCGGAAGCAACCGGGCCTATCCCAAGGGACTCGACGTGTTTGCCGCCTTCGGCGTGGAAAGCGCAGCCGCCCTGCTCGATACATGCTACCATGAGGACAAGAACTGGAAAGACTTCCGGAAAACAGCCGATAAAATGAAAGAGAAATTCAACCAAAAGGTAGACTGGAACCGCACGATGTACGATAAATGGATAGAATCTCTCATTGTCCTGCAACGCCCCGGGAAAAACTACCCCGGTTTCATGTGTACACCGGCTTGGAAATGCAAGAACTTACAGACGGCACTGGCCTCTTGGAGCGAGTTGAAACACGATGCCTTGCTCTACGGAGAACACCCTTTGGCTGCTGAATGCGGAGGAGCCGGGCTCCCCAACCCCATCGTTGTAGGATATGTAGAACCTAACTTGCCGTTTTGGAGGAAGCTGAAAGAACTACTCGTTCTGAACCGGAAAATATTGGAGAAAACGGGATTTGCCGACCAAGATCTCATGGAAAAGACAAGCACGCTGGAAGAAAAAGTAGACTTTTGCATCCACACGGCCGAAAAGGAACTGCGTAGAGAAACACTCACAGAAGAAGAATACGAAACCATACGCGTGATGGGCAGTTCGATAGAATGGTTCACACTCAGTGTCATCGAGCCAGGAGAACCCTACGATTCTTGGAACCACTTGAAAGGTACGGAACGTTCCGTGGCACTCGTTTCGGACGTGTACACCCGCAACATATCCGGATGCCCGAAAAACGGTATCCTTTACGAAGCCACGGGAAACGCCAATGCCATCTATGTACTGCTCGACATCGGCGGACAAACTTATATCACCTGCGGAGCCATATTCGGTTACTATGAATTTACCCGCCCCTTGGGTGACCGGCTCACCGACGAGGCTTGGCAACAGATGTTAAAAGAAGGCAAGACACCGCCTGCTCCAGAATGGATACGTCCTTACTTTCTGGACCGGCAACCCGAAGCCAACGAATGGATTTTTTATAGTACGGGATGTTAAGGTGGCTATCTGGCATATTATGTGTCTTGTGCCTCTTCCCGGCCTGCCGCCGCACACAGGAAGAAGCCTCACTGGCCATTCTGTTCACAGGAGACGTGCTGTTGGACCGCAGCATACGGCCTATGGCCGAACGGCGAGGTACGGCATGGCTTTTCAACAACGTAACTCCGGTTTTCCGCCAAGCCGATGCCGTGGTCATCAACCTGGAATGCCCACTGACCACCCGTACCACTCCTCTCAACAAACGGTTCATCTTCAGGGGAGAACCCGAATGGGCAAAAGACCTCCGGCAAGTCGGCATCACTCACGCCGCCATAGCCAACAACCATACCAATGACCAAGGGCGGCAAGGATTGGCTGACACCTACCAAGCCCTTCATACATCCGGCATTACCCCTTTGGGCTACGGATATTCCATGGAAGAGCAACTCACCCCCACCGTCATCCGGAAAAAGGGAATCAAGGTGGCCGTCTTCAATGCCGTACTCTTCCCTCTTGAAAACTGGCAGTACGCAGAGGGTCAGCCGGATGTATGCCGTCCCTCCATCGACCGACTTACAAGCCGAATCCGACAATACAAGGCAGAGCATCCTTCGTCGTTCATCGTGGCCGTACTGCACTGGGGCACAGAATTCCAACCCCATCCCCACGTACAGCAACGTCATTACGCCCATAAACTGATGCAAGCCGGTACGGATGCCATCATAGGACACCATCCACACGTCGTGCAACCCATGGAATACATCAACTCCCGCCCCGTATTCTACAGCCTCGGCAACTTCGTGTTCGACCAAAGCCACCCCGACTGCCGGAAAGCCGTGATGGCTCTCCTGCGCTTCAAGGCTTCCGGAGTGCAAGCAAAGGCCATTCCTATAGAAATCCGGCAATGCAAGCCTCAAATCATCCGGAAACAGCATGAAAACCGATAAAAAACACTATCTTTGTCCACAAAGAAAACCCATTAACCCTTTTCATCATGAAAAAGCTATTGACTTCTTTAGTGTGCCTGCTTGCCGTATGCAGCGGCATGTGCCAATCCCGTGCCAAAAACCATGTGCCCTTGGACTCCATCGTCCTGAGCGACCCTTGCATCCTGCCCGACCGTGCCACCATGACTTATTACATGACCGGCACAGGCGGTAAATTATGGAAAAGCAAAGACCTGCGGTATTGGGACGGCCCTTATACCGTGGCGGAAACCGACCCGGCTTCCTGGATGGGGCCGGAACCGATGATTTGGGCGGCCGAGCTGCATCCATACAAAGGCAAGTACTATTACTTTGCCACGTTCACCAACCCGGATGTGAAGATAGGCTCTTTCCGAGGCAACGAAATCGAACGCCGTGCCTGCCATGTATTGGTAAGCGACAAGGCCGAAGGACCTTACCGCCCCATGGAAGACAAGACTTACCTGCCTGCCGAAAAACCTACGCTCGACGGTACGCTATGGGTGGACACCGACGGTAAACCCTACATGGTCTACTGTTACGAATGGCTGCAAACATGGGACGGCACAATAGAAAAAATAGAACTGAAACCAGACTTAAGCGGCAGCATGGGCGAAGGCCAATTGCTGTTCCGCGCCAGCGACTCCCCCTGGAGCCGCGAAGTCATCGATGGTGATACGGTGGCTAGCAAAGTGACCGACGGTCCTTACCTTTTCCGCACGCAGACCGGACGGTTGGGCATGATATGGACCAGTTGGATTTACGATGTTTATACCCAAGGAGTAGCCTATTCGGAAAGCGGCACATTGGACGGCCCGTGGGTGCAGGAAGAACAGCCCATCACCCCGCCCAACTTCGGCCATGGCATGTTGTTCCGTACGTTCGACGGCCAGTTGCTCATGTCCGTCCACAGCCACAAGGACATCAACAGCCATTTCCATCGCGTACCCCACCTCTTCAAGGTGGACGATTCCGGAGACAAGATTGTCGTGGAGGAAGAATATAGATAAACTTAAAACTTTCCTTTTCAAGGACAATAATCAACCTCCGCAGAACGGAAAATCAATCTCAGCCGAACTATTTTTCAATCTCAGCCAAATGATTTTTCATTCTGCGGAAGAATTTTTCATGTACACAAAACACAATAAAACAGATATTTATCTATTTTCTAAAAAACATACAACTATCAAAAAACGGAAAGATGGCAGATATACCAGAATTCAGCCATAAAAACCGATAAATGCTACCCAAACGGCAACTCCGCCACCGAATATCAGCTTGGCTATGTCAAGCAGAAAATCTCCTAATTTTCCTAATAACCATTTTGAAATTAAATCATTCCTATGTTTTTTTAAATTAATAAGTGGTTTTATTTGTAAATCTCATATATTTTTTATTTATTTGCAAGGTGCATTCTAAATTAGAATAGAATGCATAAAACCTTAATCTAAATAAGAATATCTATGCAGAAGATGAGACATTATATAAGAATCTTGAATAAAAGATTTCATTATACCAGTAAGTATGGGCTATTAATACTGTACTTATTGTTATGTTTATCATATATATTGCTTTCTTGTGGAAAACCTAAAGAAAGTAATAGAAATATGGTTAAGCTATCATTTGATAAAATGCGCTTGTTATCTGATGAAATATATTCAGACTCAATCTTGGCTGTAATTTTATACTATGATTCCCTATCATGTACAAGTTGTGTATTTAAAGACTTATACTTATGGAAAAAACTACTTAAAAAACATAAAAACATTCAGATTTGTACTATTTGGAAGTATCCTATATCACGAATTAAAGAACTAGAGATGGCATATAAAGTAGATAACATTAGTATACCACTATATGTAGATACTGCAAACGTTTTTTGTAGTCAGAACAAAGGTTGTTTTGAGGCATTAAAAGCAGGTAAGGCACTTTTGATTGATAAAGATAAAAAAACAATTCTGTTTGAGGGCAATCCTTTGAAAAATAAAAATGACAAAAAAGTTTTTTTATCAACAGTAAAAGAATTCATTAACCTATAATGGATTCATAGAGTTAAATATATCTTTTTGTTAAATTATTAAATTTATTAGGATGAAAAAGAAAGTAAAACTATTAGCTGTATTAACAGTCGTGGGTGCATCCGTTTGGGGGATGTATAAAACTTACGTACAGAAAGTTGATACTTCAAATCTTCTTTTGACGGACATTGAAGTATTTGCTGGTGGTGGAGAAAGTGATGATGGACGAATTGACAATGCAATGGAACACACATTTCAATGTGGTGCTCCAATAAATGGTTCAGCGTGTACGACTACTGTTATAAGCTGCCCCGGAGGAGGGGTTGGTTGTACTCCGAGAAAATGTCCGTATCATGGTTAACATGAAAGGTTGAATCACAAGAATGTAAATGTATGTAGGAAAACGAATCGTTTTTCTACGTACATTTTATATCTTTGACTGTAAAACATTAATGAATATGAATATAAAGCATTTAGGGATTTGTGGTTTTATGGTATCATGCCTGATTCTATCCTGTACGGAGAAGAAAAAAGAGATGCCAATACCGGATAAAGTCATTGAAATGGATAGGGTTGATGGGGATATGAACGAGATAATAGACACGGTGATGTATTTACCCTTGGAAAAGACGGAACAGTCGGTTCTGTCAAGGGTAAACAAGCTTTTGTCGTATGATAGTTTGTATTTCCTGGCCGATTTCAATTATTCGAAAATTGCAGTGTACACACATATAGGAAAACTGAAATACGTTTTGAACAAACGTGGACATGGACGAGGAGAGTACTTGGAAATAAGAAACTTTACAGTCCATGGTGACAAGCTTTATACCATTGACAATTTCCAAAGTAAAATTAATATATATAATAAGGAGACTGGGGAATACATAGAAAGCATAGCTACGGATATTGTAGCATCGGATATTGCAGCATTCGGGGAAAATGAATTTCTACTGACTTCGATTCCGAACGGACAGCCCCAAGCCAAAGAGCAGCCTGAAAATCTGGTATTCCTTACGGATGAAGACTTTCAGGTGAAAGATGCCTATTTCCCTTATGAAAAAGATTACTGTGAGCCTTTAAGCCGGTATTCCTATTTCTCTACAACGGACAGTAGTGTCATTTTTAGTTCCTTCCTATACGATGGTTGCGCTGAAATGATGAAATCAGACGGACACGGTATTCATACAATCCAGATGAGTTTGAAGTATCCCATACCGGAAGGGCAAAGGACAAAAAAGGAGAGTTATGACGGTTCAACCGCTTACGCTTTTGTGTCTCAAACCCCAATAGCCTGCAAGCATTATTGGTATGTAGATGTGACGAAAGACAGGAAACTCGAAAGTTTTGTATATGACACGCATGAGGATAAACTGTACGGAAATGATGAATCTTCAATGAACAAGATGGCATTCATTGTGGGTAGCGACGACCGCCATTTTATCAGTTATGTGCCGGACAAGGCGTATTATGACGAGTTGGTAAAATACGGACTCCATCGGGCGGACAGCCTGACGGAAACATCTTTGGCACAAGGAGGAAGTGCGCTGGTATTATATGCCGTTCGATAAAAATGTGGCAAACGGACATTAAATAAGGGCTAACTTCATTTACGAGGTTAGCCCGTTTTCGTTAAAATACTGTCCTGTACCTCAGGGCAGGAAAGTATAGGGTACATGAATCTCTTATTTCTTGCGGTAAGCTATCGTGCCTGTGGCCTGGTTGGTAGGCATGACCAACACTTCGGCTATCTGGATATGCTCGGGCAAGGAAGCAGCGAAGTAAACCACCTCGGCCACATCGTCGCCCGTGAGCGGACGAAGCCCTTCATACACGTTGTCGGCCGCAGCCTTATCGCCACGGAAACGCACCACGGAGAAGTTCGTCTCCACCAATCCGGGCTTGACGTTCGTCACACGTATGGGAGTATCCACCAAATCTATACGCAAACCGTCCGACAGGGCCTTCACCGCCGCCTTGCAGGCACAGTACACGCTCCCGCCGGGATAAGCATAGTCTCCGGCAATGGATCCCATGTTGATGACGTGTCCCCTGCCCCGCTCCACCATGCCGGGCACCACGAGGCGCGTCATGGCCAAGAGGGCTTTCACGTTCGTGTCTATCACCACGTCCCATTCGTCGAGGCTTCCTTCGTGCTCTTTGTCCACCCCGATGACCAGACCAGCGTTGTTCACCAACACGTCTATGGCCTTCCACTCTTCGGGAAGAGAATCCAAGGCAGCACGGGCAGCGGCACGGTCGCGCACATCGAACGGCAACAGCCATACTTCAGCCCCATACTTCTCCTCCAATTCCGCCTTCACGGCATTCAGTTTCTCCACGTTACGGCCGTTCAGAACCAACCGATGCCCGTTCATGGCGAACTTGCGGGCGCATCCCTCTCCTATTCCCGAGGAAGCGCCGGTTATCAATACTGTCTTCTTTTCCATTGTCCTATTTTCCTGTTACGATACGTTTAATGTCATTCAATTTGTTCAGAGCCTCCACAGGCGTCAGGTTATTGATGTCGAGATGCAATATCTCGTCCCGGATTTGGCACAGCACCGGGTCATCCAGTTGGAAGAAACTGAGCTGTACGCCGTTGTCCGCCTGCATGACCTGTTTCGCCCCACGGCTGTTTTTCATCACATCCTTGCTGTTGGCAGATTCCAGTTCCTTCAATATGGTATTCGCCCGCGACACGATGCTCTTCGGCATGCCGGCCAACTTGGCCACGTGGATACCGAAGGAATGCTCGCTTCCGCCCCGTTCCAACTTACGCAGGAAGATGACTTTCTGCTCCACTTCGCGCACCGACACGTTATAGTTCTTCACGCGGGGATACAACTTCTCCATCTCGTTCAGCTCGTGGTAATGCGTGGCGAAGAGTGTCCTTGCCTTCCCTTTTTTATTTTCATGGATGTATTCCACGATAGCCCACGCGATGCTGATACCGTCGTACGTGGACGTGCCACGCCCCAATTCGTCGAAAAGCACCAAGCTACGCGAGGATATGTTATTCAGGATATTGGCCGCCTCGTTCATTTCCACCATGAACGTACTCTCGCCCATGGAAATATTGTCGCTTGCCCCCACGCGGGTGAATATCTTGTCCACCAATCCGATATGGGCAGATTCGGCCGGAACGAAGCAACCTATCTGGGCCATAAGCGTAATCAAGGCCGTCTGGCGCAACAGAGCTGACTTACCGGCCATATTCGGACCCGTAATGATAATGATTTGTTGTTTCTCCGTGTCCAGATAGACATCGTTGGCAATATATTGCTCCCCTACCGGCAACTCCTTTTCAATCACCGGATGACGCCCTTGCTTGATGTCCAACACATCGTCATCTTGAATCACCGGACGGATATAACGGTTGTCTTGTGCCACTTGGGCAAAAGACAGCAGGCAGTCCAACCGTGCCAACAAATTGGCATTAATCTGGATGGCCGGCGTGAATTCGGCCAAGGCCAGTACCAGTTCATTATACAACTTCGTTTCGAGCACCAGGATTTTATCCTGTGCGCCCATAATCTTTTCTTCGTATTCCTTAAGTTCCTGGGTAATGTAACGCTCGGCATTCACCAACGTCTGCTTGCGTATCCAATCGGCAGGCACTTTGTCCTTATGGGTATTCCGCACTTCCAGATAATACCCGAAGACATTGTTATAAGAAATCTTCAGGCTCGGGATTCCGGTGAGTTCCGTTTCTCTTTGCTGTATCTTCAGCAGATAATCCTTACCTTCAAAGGCGATATGGCGAAGCTCGTCCAATTCACGGTCTACTCCTTCGGCTATCACTCCCCCCTTGTTGACCAACAAAGGCGGGTCGTTCTGTATTTCGCGGGCTATGCGGTCGCGGATGGAAGCACAGAGGTTCAACTGTTCCCCTATCCTCTTCAAAGTCTCGTCCGAAGCATGCTCGCAAGCTATCTTAATCGGTTCGATGGCTTGTAAGGCCACTTTCAGTTGCACCACATCGCGTGGCGACACCCGTCCTACGGAAACTTTGGAAATGATGCGTTCCAAATCGCCCATCAGATGCAACTGGTCGCTAACCAGTTCCTTAAACTCCGGTTCGCGGAAAAAGTAATCCACCACATCCAAACGCTCGTTGACCGGCTTCTCGTCTTTCAACGGAAACAATATCCAACGGCGCATCAAGCGGGCACCCATCGGGGTAATCGTACGGTCTATCACGCCCAACAGCGAATTACCACCGTCTACCATGGAATTCAACAATTCCAGATTGCGCACGGTGAATTTATCCAAACGGACGTAACGCTCCTCTTCGATGCGCGAAATGGACGTGATATGCCCGATTTGGCTGTGTTGGGTCATCTCTAAATATTGCAGGATAACACCCGATGCCACGATGCCGCATTTCAAATGGTCGATGCCGAAGCCTTTCAGATTTTTCACTTCGAAATGCTTCAGCAGCTTTTCCGTGGCCGAACGTTCGGAAAAGACCCAGTCATCCAACTCGAACGTAAAAAACTTTGTTCCGAAATTACCCTCAAACAGATTCCGTTTTCCCCGCTCGAAAAGCACTTCTTTCGGCGAAAAATTCCCCAAGAGTTTGTCTACATATTCAGCCGTACCCTCTGCCGTGAGAAACTCTCCCGTGCTGATATCCAAAAAGGCTACGCCACAAACATTCTTATTGAAATGCACAGCGGCAAGGAAATTGTTTTCCTTGTAACTCAATACATTGTCATTCATTGAAACTCCGGGAGTCACCAATTCCGTAATTCCACGCTTCACCAATGTCTTGGTCAGCTTAGGGTCTTCCAACTGGTCGCAAATGGCCACACGCCGCCCTGCCCGGATGAGTTTAGGCAAATACGTATCCAAAGCATGGTAAGGAAATCCGGCCATTTCCACAGGCTCTCCATTCCTTCCGCCATTACTACGTTTTGTCAAGGTAATACCCAATATTTCAGAAGCAACGACGGCATCTTCACAATAAGTTTCATAGAAATCCCCACAGCGGAACAACATAATCGCATCGGGGTGTTTTGCTTTCAAATCATAAAATTGCTTCATCATCGGGGTCAACCCTTCTTTTGCCATAATCGCTAACTTTTTAGAATGAACCACAAAAATACGATTATTTTTTTTGATTTGAAATGGATTATTCTGTTTTTCTACAAGATACGAAAAACGGGACAACCCTCAAATCACAAGAGGAAAGCCCCGACAAACAAATCTTTAATCTCTCAAAATTTTTCTCATAAACACTCAACGAACTATTCGTTTGCTTTTCCTATTAAACCACTGCCTCACGCAGTCCTATGCTCAACATTATACTGTAACAATCTTTTTTACCTCAATCTAATACCTAACCTATCTGCATCTCACGATGCTTTCAATATCGTCTCTTGTTTTAAGACAATGCAAAGTTACGCGATATTCCTGAAAGCCGCATGCTTTCGGACGTAATATTCCCATTATGCCTCTTTTTCTTGATTTACGTCAAGGAATATCCTGAAAAAATTCGCTGCGACATGTAAAATCCGTATATTTGTTTCCACGAAAATAGGAGGCGGATCGGCAAAGACAAATCAGAAAACTGCGTTTTCATTTGTCTCTGCACTCGCCTTTCACTATCTTTGTACCTTATTATAAAAAGAAAAGAGATGAAAAAGGTAGAAGTCTCTGAACTTACGGAGAATTTTTTCGAAACGATCAGCAAAGAATGGATGTTGGTCTGTGCCGGCGATGCCAACCGATATAACATGATGACCGCATCATGGGGCGGAGTAGGGTGGTTATGGAACAAACCTGTAGCTTTCGTATTCATTCGTCCCGAACGCTATACTTTTGAGTTTACGGAAAACAACGACTTCATGACGCTCTCTTTCTTTGGGAAATCACCCAAGGCGCGTGAAGTATATAACTTGTGCGGTTCAAAATCCGGACGGGATATAGACAAGACACTCGAAAGCGGACTTACGCCATATCCCCTTGAAGAAGGCAAATGCGTAACTTTTGAACAGGCACGGCTTGCTTTGGCCGGCAGGAAGTTGTATGCCGGCAACTTGGCTCCCGAAGCTTTCCTCGACCCATCGCTCAACGGAAGATGGTACGGCAAACAAGGCGGTTACCATAAAATGTATATTGTGGAAATCACCGGCGCGTGGATAAACGACATCATTCTATAAACAGATTAAAATAAAAATATCAATATATAAGATGGAATACAATTTTAGGGAAATAGAGCCGAAATGGCAGAAATATTGGGTGGAGCACCAGACTTACAAAGTTGTGGAAAACAATAGCAAAGAGAAGTTCTACGTGCTCAACATGTTTCCTTACCCCAGTGGTGCAGGGCTTCATGTAGGACATCCGTTAGGTTACATCGCTTCGGATATTTACGCACGTTACAAACGCTTGCAAGGATTCAACGTATTGAATCCCATGGGATACGATGCTTACGGACTTCCGGCCGAGCAATATGCCATACAGACCGGGCAACACCCGGCCGTTACCACGGCAGCCAATATCAACCGCTACCGTGAACAGTTGGACAAGATTGGTTTCTGCTTCGACTGGGATAGGGAAGTACGTACTTGTGACCCGGCCTATTACCACTGGACGCAATGGGCTTTCCAAAAGATGTTCGACAGTTATTATTGCAATGACAGGCAGCAAGCACGCCCTATTGAAGAACTGATAAAGGCATTTGATAAAAAGGGTACGGAAAGCTTGAACGTGGCTTGTAGCGAGGAACTGCGGTTCACTGCCGAAGAATGGAAAGCCATGGACGAAAAGAAACGGCAGGAGACGCTCATGAATTACCGCATCGCCTATTTGGGCGAAACGATGGTGAACTGGTGTCCGAAACTCGGTACGGTGTTGGCCAACGACGAGGTAGTGGACGGCGTGAGCGAACGCGGAGGTTATCCCGTCGTTCAGAAAAAGATGCGCCAATGGTGCCTGCGTGTCAGTGCATACGCCCAACGCTTATTGGATGGGTTGGATACGGTGGATTGGACGGATTCATTGAAAGAGACACAACGCAACTGGATAGGACGCTCTGAAGGCACGGAAGTGCAATTTAAAATAAAAGACAGCGATAAGGAATTCACAATCTTTACCACACGGGCCGACACCATGTTCGGTGTCACGTTTATGGTATTGGCTCCCGAAAGCGAATGGGTACCGGAAGTTACCACCGAAGGGCAGAAGACGGAAGTGGAAGCTTATCTTGATGCCACCAAAAAACGTACGGAACGTGAACGTATCTCCGACCGCCGCGTAACCGGTGTGTTCTCGGGTTCGTACGCCATCAACCCTTTCACGGGCGAAAACATCCCTATCTGGATAAGTGATTATGTGTTGGCCGGATACGGGACGGGAGCCATCATGGCCGTACCGGCGCACGACAGCCGTGACTATGCCTTTGCCAAACATTTCAACTTGCCTATCATCCCGTTGGTGGAAGGCTGTGACGTGAGTGAGGAAAGCTTCGATGCCAAAGAAGGAATCGTAACCAATTCGCCACGCACCGGAGTGACTCCCTATATTGATTTCTCGCTCAACGGATTGACCATCAAGGAAGCCATTGCAGCCACAAAAGAGTATGTCAAAACGCATGGATTGGGTAGGGTAAAGGTTAACTACCGCTTGCGCGATGCCATTTTCAGCCGCCAACGCTACTGGGGCGAACCCTTCCCGGTATATTACAAAGGCAACATGCCTTACATGATTCCCGAAGATTGCCTGCCGTTGGAATTACCGGAAGTCAGCAAATTCCTCCCCACGGAAAGCGGGGAACCGCCATTGGGACATGCCACGAAATGGGCATGGGATACCGTAAACCGTTGCGTGACGGAAAACTCACACATCGACCACCAAACGGTTTTCCCGTTGGAATTGAACACCATGCCGGGATTTGCAGGCAGTTCTGCCTATTATCTCCGATACATGGACCCGAAAAACGACCATGCACTGGTAGACAAGGACGTGGATGCTTACTGGCAAAACGTAGACCTATACGTAGGCGGTACGGAACATGCTACCGGCCATCTGATTTACAGTCGTTTTTGGAACAAATTCCTGCATGACTTGGGTTACAGTTGCAAAGAAGAACCGTTCCAAAAGCTCATTAACCAAGGAATGATACAGGGACGGAGTAACTTTGTGTATCGTATCAAGGATACCAACACGTTCGTTTCGCTAAACCTGAAAGACCAATACGATACTACGCCCCTGCATGTGGATGTCAATATCGTATCGGGCGACGTGCTAGACATCGAAGCTTTCCGTAACTGGCGGCCGGAGTATCACGATGCGGAATTTATCCTGGAAGACGGCAAATACATCTGCGGATGGGCCATTGAAAAAATGAGCAAGAGTATGTTCAATGTGGTCAATCCGGATATGATAGTAGAGAAGTTCGGAGCCGACACGCTCCGCCTGTATGAAATGTTCCTCGGGCCAGTGGAACAAAGCAAACCTTGGGATACCAACGGCATCGACGGTTGCCATCGTTTCCTGAAAAAGTTCTGGGCCTTGTTCTACGACCGGACAGGTAATTTCCTGCCCACGGAAGGAGAAGCCGACAAGGAGTCATTGAAATCGCTGCATAAGCTTATCAAAAAAGTCACGGCGGACATCGAAGCCTTCTCTTATAACACTTCTATCAGTGCATTCATGATTTGCGTGAATGAACTTTCCCAACAAAAATGCCATAACCTGGGCATTCTTCGTACGTTGGTCACCCTTATGGCTCCCTTTGCTCCGCATATCGCAGAAGAATTGTGGCACGCCTTGGGAGAGGCAAAGAGCGTATGCGATGCCCTATGGCCTGAATGGAAGGAAGAGTACCTGACAGAAGACAGCATGAAACTGAGCATTTCCTTCAACGGAAAAACTCGTTTCACATTGGATTTCCCTGCAGATGCAGACAATGCTTCCATTGAAAAGACGGTACTGAACGACGAACAAACCCAAAAATATACAGAAGGTAAGCAAATAGTTAAGGTCATTATCGTACCGAAACGTATCGTAAATATAGTATTAAAATAGTGTCAAACCTTTTAGGAGACTACTTGTTTGTCAAGTAGTCTCCTATATAAAAATCTTTGTATTCAATAAATATGAAATACTCAAAAGAAGATATTTGGCAAGAAACCAAAGATTACATTAGTCTTTTTATAGGACTTACTATTTACGCGTTAGGATTCACCGCTTTTATCTTACCTTACCAAATTACAACCGGTGGATTATCCGGTGTATCCGCTATCATATATTACGCCACAGGTTTTCCTGTACAATATACTTATTTCTTGGTTAACGCAGCCTTACTTATCGCTGCCATCAAAATATTAGGCTTCCGTTTCTGTTTAAAAACGATTGTAGGTACATTAGCCCTGACATTTGAATTTGACCTTTTCCAAAAACTTTTGTCTGACGAAAGCGGACAACTTCCTACGATTTTAGGCGACCAGACTTTTATGGCCTGTGTGCTTGGAGCATGCTGCGAAGGAGTAGGGCTTGCCATTGTCTTTTTAAGTAACGGTAGTACAGGAGGAACTGATATCATAGCTGCCATTGTCAACAAATACCGCGACATCAGTTTAGGACGCGCATTAATGTTTTGCGATATTGCCATCGTATCTTCCAGCTACTTTGTGTTTCACGAATCGCAAAAAGTCGTATTCGGATTTTGCGTACTCATCATTTCCATGATTATGTTGGATTATTATATGAATAGTGCACGGCAATCCGTACAGTTCCTTATTTTTTCCAATAAACATGAAGAAATAGCCGAAGCCATTTGTAAACAACTTGACCGAGGAGTCACCATTCTTAACGGCGAAGGATGGTACAGCAAAGAGCCGAGGAAGGTACTGGTCGTTATGGCCAAACGAAGGGAAGGCATAGAAATATTCCGTCTCATTCACCGTATCGACCCCAGAGCCTTCGTTTCGCAAAGCAATGTGGTAGGCGTTTATGGTGAAGGATTCGATAAAATAAAAGTAAGATAAAATGAAAAAGAAATTAGTTTTTGCTACAAACAACGCCCATAAATTGAAAGAAATAAGGGCCATCTTAGGTAATAGCATCGAAATATTAAGTCTCGCCGACATTCACTGCCATGCCGACATCCCTGAAACAGCTGACACTCTTGAAGGCAATGCCCGACAAAAGTCACGGTACGTATACGAACATTACGGGTTAGATTGTTTTGCCGACGATACCGGACTGGAAGTAGAAAGCCTTGGAGGAGCACCGGGTGTGTATTCCGCACGTTATGCCGACGGACAAGGACATGATTCGCAAGCCAACATGAACAAACTCCTGAAAGAAATGGAAGAAAAAAATAATAGAAAAGCACAATTTCGCACCATTATCTCGTTAATAGAAAAAGGAGAAGAAAGGCAGTTCGAGGGAATCGTGAAAGGACAAATTACCAAAGAGAAACGCGGAGAATCCGGATTCGGCTACGATCCTATCTTTCAACCCGACGGTTATGATACCACATTCGCCGAACTGGGTAGCGACATCAAGAACCGCATCAGCCACCGCGCACGTGCAGTAGCTGCCCTCTGTGATTATCTTACAAAAGAATCTTAAACTTAAAAATCGGATTTTATGAAGAAATATATTTTATGGCTTATCGTCTTTATAGGTTGTACGGCCATTTCGTTCGGACAGGCTATCGGTTCGTGGAAAGCTTATCCGGCATTGCAAATATCTACTTATAATATACCGGTAGGCCATAAAATATATTCTCTTTGTAATGGAAATCTTTTCAGTTACAACACCGAAGATACGGAAGTCTACGTGTTTGACAGACTTAACGGGTTGCACGACACCAAAATACAATTCATAAGATATAGCAGTGCAAGCCAAAAGCTTATTCTTGTATATGAAAACGGAAACATTGACCTAATCTATCCGGACAACGAGGTGGTCAACATGAAACAGTTAAAAGACAAAAACTATCCCAACCTCGTCATCAACAATGTTTCCGTAGCAAACGAAAAAGCATATATATGCACGAACTTTGGAATAGTCGTGGTGAATATGGATAAAGAAGAGTTCGAAGCTACATACGATTTAAAATTGAACGTACATAGTTGTACGGCAGATGCACATTACATCTATCTTTGTTGTTCAGAAAACGGTTTCCACATTGGCAATCTGAAACTCAATTTGTTGGACAAGAACAATTGGAAACATATCAGCGGTAACTTTTTCCACGAACTAACATTCTTCAAAGATGAGCTAATCGGATTCAACAAGACTACAGGGTTGTTCATCGTTGACCAACAACACTATACAACCACAGCTCTGACAAAAGGAGCAAACTCTTTTTTTTCTTGCTCTGAAGACGTCATGCTCACCGGAAACTCTTCCAGTATCTATCTGTTCAACAACATCACAGACAAACAGGAAGTCAAACAAGACAATTTATTCAATTATTTAGTTTATAGCAACGGTACATATTGGGCAAGCCAAGGCATAAAAGGCTTGCAGCCTTATGTCCTTTCAGGCAAGGCACTCTCTGCCACACAATCTGCCATCCAACCTAACAGCCCCATACGCGACTATTTTTGCAACATGCACTATAATGGCAATCGTTTGCTCATCGCAGGAGGGGACTTGAATTATAACGGCATAGACAGAGAAGGCACGGTTATGTATTACGAAAACGGAACATGGTATAACTTTAATGAAGACGGTATAATCAAACAAACCAATGTGAAATACACCAATACAAGCAGTATTGCACAAGATCCTTCCGACCCCACGCACCACTATGTAAGCTCGGCGGGACACGGATTGTATGAGTTCAAGGATTTCAAATTCATCAAGAGATATGATTATACCAACAGTCCACTGCAAACTATTTTGCCTGACAGCCCCCGCCCACAAGATTACGTACGCTGCGATGCCCTGCAATACGATACAGAAGGTAACCTTTGGATGGTAAACAGTGAGGTAGACACCATCTTGACCATATTGAAAAAAGACAATACTTGGACAAAACTGTATTATGAAGAGCTTAAAAAAGCCCCCAACCTTCCTGCTATGTTTTTCGATGACAAAGGAAGGCTATGGGTTCTCTCCAAAAGGAATTCCACCAATAAAGCTGGCGTTTTCGTATTGGATTACCACGGAACTTTGGAAGACACATCGGACGATATACATATAATAAGAAAAGATATCACCAACCAGGACGGAGTACAATATGATCCCTACTATTTCAACAGCTTTGCCCAAGACCTCAACAAGCAAATATGGGTGGGCACAAACGAGGGACTCTTCGTCATAGAAGACCCGGATGAATTTATCCAAAACGACGACTTCAGGTTCACTCAAATCAAAATAGCCCGTAACGACGGGACAGACTATGCCGACTACTTGCTCAATGGAGTTAATATCAGCAGCATAGCCATTGACGCAGCCAACAGGAAATGGATTGGAACGGGTGCAGACGGTGTTTACCTGATAAGCGAAGACGGGCAGAAAATATTACAACATTTCACTACGGAAAACTCTCCGCTCATATCTGATGAAATACAGAGCATAGCTGTCAATCCGCAAACAGGAGAAGTCATGATAGGTACCTTTTTAGGGCTTGTATCGTATATGAGTGATGCCAACACGCCTGCCGCAGAATTGGATAAAAGCAACGTGCGTGTGTATCCCAATCCCGTAAAACCGGACTACAACGGAGTCATCGCAGTAGACGGGCTGACCTTCAATGCTGAAGTCAAAATCACTACCGTCACAGGACAGTTGGTATATTCCGGCCATGCCAATGGTGGTCTGTTCACTTGGGACGGACGGAACCAAAGCGGAAAGAGAGTCTCTTCAGGAGTCTATAACATCATCTCCACCAATGCAGAAGGGAAAAAAGCCATCGTAAACCGCGTCACTTTTATCCATTAAAAGTATTTACGGCGGTTACCACCGAATTGATTTCCTCGTCTGTCAATAAAGGGGACATCGGCAGGCTCAATTCCTCACGATGAATACGCTCCGTCACCGGCAATGACAGCGAAGCGTACGCTGATAATGCACCTTGCCGGTGAGGTGGGATAGGGTAGTGTACCAGAGACTGCACGCCACAATGCTCCAAATGCTCACGTAGTCTGTCACGTTCAGGAGTGAATATCGTAAAAATATGGAATACATGCGCATCCGCATCGGTTGACATTTGTGGCAAGACCACTTTCGGATTCGTGATTTCCTTCATGTACCTGCAAGCCACTTTGCGACGGTGTTCATTATCTTCGTCCAACCGTCCGAGCTTCACATTCAAAACCGCCGCCTGCAACTCGTCCAGACGGCTGTTGATACCCACGTATGGATGCACATATTTGGCTGAAGAACCGTAATTGGCCAACATGCGTACCCGCTCAGCCAAATCCTTATCACCGGTCGTGACAGCTCCGGCATCTCCTAAAGCTCCCAGATTCTTGCCAGGATAGAAACTGAATCCTGCGGCATCCCCCAAAGCACCGGCTTTCACACCTCGATACACCGCTCCATGAGCCTGCGCACAGTCCTCTACCACCAACAAACCGTTTTTACGGGCCGTACGGCTTATCTCATCCATCCGGCACACCCTGCCATAGAGATGCACCACCATGACCGCTTTTGTGCGCTCAGAAATCAAATTTTCCACTTTCCCGGGGTCTATGTTGCAAGTATCCCATTCAGGTTCGCAAAGTACGGGTCTCAAACCGGCACGCATGACCGCCAATATGGAAGCTATGTAGGTATTTGCCGGCACGATGACTTCGTCTCCCGCCTTCATCCGCCCCATGCTGACGTAAGCCATGAAGATAAGCGTAAGGGCATCCAGTCCGTTCCCTGCCCCCACGCAATACCCGACCCCGCAATAACGGGCAAACCGCTGCTCGAAAGTCTCCACCTCTTTCCCGAACAGATACCATCCGGAACGCACTACCCGTGCTACAGCTTCCGACAATTCCAGTTCGAAAGAATCATTGATTTTCTTTAAATCCAAATATTTTACCATTACTTTACTTCAAACTTTTCAGGAAGCTAAATTACAACTATTTTTCTTTCAGGGAAATTTTTCAAGCTTTTTATTTCCCTACTTACAAACCTCTACCACTTCTGGAACCACAAGGATTTTATCATTCACGAAACCTTCATACTCCCTATATGACAAACAGTTAAAGTGAATGCTTAACACTTTTTATATCATTCAGACACTGCATTTCCGGTGAAAGCCGGTGAAGGCACGGTGAACCCTTCCACCCCACAAAGTTCACCTTAACCGTTTGTCATCCAAACAGTATGAATGGGTGAAGCCTTTTTCAAGCAAAAAACCTATTAGGAGAGGAGTTCATAAAGCCCTCGGCACATCGTAAAATCATTCTCAGCAGATCTGAAAATCATTCACAGGAGATTGAAAAATCGTTTGCCGCACAAAATTACACGACTTTTCATACCTCCATCTCGTACGTATCATACACGACAGCCCGGCCGCCGAAACCCTCTTTTTGGAATATCAGCCCCTCATTCAACACACGGCCGCCTTCCTCTACGGAAGTCCCCATGTCAAAGCAAGGAACATCCTTGTATGTCTCGTGAATCAAATGGTGGAACAACAAATCCACGGCTCCGTACGCCCTTCCTTCGGGAGTGGAACCAATATATTGTACATGAACCACCCTTTCCGTCACGTACAACACGCAACCGGCCACTGTACGCTTCGCCGCACGGCAAACCCTGTACAGCAATATCTGTTGCGGAAACCGACGATGCAACAACATGATTTCTTCCAAGGTATGCACGGGACGCGACTGGTGGCGTTCCATCAGATTCCCTTCCAATACCGTCCAAAAGGACGCAAAATCGTCATCCTGCCTGATGGACAATCCTTCACGCAAAGCACACCTCACTTTACGTTTCCGAAGCGTACTGAATCCCCACGCTGCGGCAGAGGGAATGACCGTGGAAACTTTACGGCCTGACAGGCGTGCCCCGAAGCGGTACAATGCATACAAATCCTCTTCACTGGGATAACGGGCATATATATAAGGTACGGGCGAATAAATCCACTTGACTACCGATGTATACGTCCGTAAATAGCGAAAGATTTCCCCAAACAACCCCAACATGAGCGCAGCCGTCATCTTTTCATCCGTCACCACTCCGCCATACGTCAGTCCACGATGACTGCAAAACTCCGTCGCCGTACAGTGTGCGGGTAGCAAAGCATGCAGCCGTCCGTCCCTGTAAGCCATAAGGGAGAAGTCCGCGAAACGGTCGGCATGATAATCCATATAACCGCGCATGAAAAGGAAAGTCCCGTTGCGGGACTCCCGTACGAAACCGTCCCATTCTTCCTTACAGTCATCGCTATACCGCTTTATTTCCCATCCGGTTTCCATCTCCACACCACCTATTCTATTCATGAATGATACGCAGGAACTCTTCGTAAGAGTTTATATACATTTCAGGCCGGTAAGGTTGGGAAGACAAGACCAACAACACGGCGTCTTCTGAGAAATGCAGCAACTCGTTCCACGTGAGCGGCGGGATGAGAAGCCCCTTGTCCGGTGCGTCGAGCACATACGTCCGCCGTCCGTCCTTGTCTTCCAAGGCGATTGTCACGCACCCTTTCACGGCCACTAAGTACTGGTAGGTAATACGGTTGGCATGCTTGCCACGTTCATGTCCTTCGGGTACACCATAAATCCAGTATGCCCGCTTCACTTCAAAAGGCAAATCCTTTCCGGTCTCAGCCACGGTAAGGCTACCACGTTCATCGGTAAAAGTCTTCAAACGCTTCATTACAATCCTAACTTCTCGGAGATTTCCAACATTCTGTGAATCGGTTTGACAGCCTTTTCCGCCACCTCCGCATCCACTACGATTTCCGGCCACTCATATTTCAAGGTATTATAGAGCTTTTCCAACGTAATCAACCTCATATAATTGCATTCATTGCAGGCACACGTACTGTCGTCCGGAGGAGCCGGAATGAACGTTTTCTCCGGACAAGCCTTCTGCATTTCGTGCAGTATGCCGCTTTCCGTGGCCACGATGAATTCCTTTCCTTCATGGCGGATGGCATATTTCAGCAATGCTGCGGTAGAACCTACCACATCCGCCAGTTTCAACACTGCTCCCTTACATTCCGGATGAGCCAACACCTTGGCCTCGGGATGGGACTCTTTCAATTCCAATATCTTCTCCACGGAGAATTTCTCATGTACGTGACAAGCTCCGTCCCAAAGTAACATATTACGTCCGGTAACGGAATTGATATAGTTGCCGAGATTACGGTCCGGACCGAAAATGATCTTTTCGTCCGAAGGGAAACTTTCCACAATCTGACGGGCGTTGCTCGAAGTGACCACCACATCCGTCACCGCCTTGGTGGCAGCCGTGGTATTGACGTACGATATGACCGTATGGCCGGGATGTGCCGAGACAAACCGCGAGAATTCATCTGCCGGACAACTTTCGGCTAGCGAACAGGTGGCATTCAAATCCGGAACCAAGACCTTTTTGCCGGGACAGAGAATCTTATTGGTCTCTCCCATGAAATGCACACCGCACATGACGATGATATCCGCTTCGGTCTTGGCAGCCTTTTGAGCCAGTGCCAAACTGTCTCCCACGAAGTCAGCCAAATCCTGGATGATTCCTTCCGTATAGTAATGCGCCATGATGACGGCATTCTTCTTCCGGCAAAGTTCCCTGATTTCACTTTTCAAATCAAACTCCTTTGCTATGGGTTCATCCACGAACCCCTTGTCTATCCATTCTTTCTTAACCATATATATATTATTAATTCTTATTTCTATTTTTTGAAAAAATCTAATGTAAATGATAATAGGCTGTTGATAGTGTCGATAAAAAAGAAGCCTGAAACTTGTTTTTTAAGTTATCAAAGCGGAGTATCGAGTAATGTGTCACTTTTCAACACGTGCCTTGGGACTCTTATTCTTTAAACTGAATGCATTATCGTATGTTCTTTATCGTTTTTAACGAGTTGTTCATAACCTACAAAGTTAAAAACTTTAATGGAAAAAGGCTGCATAAATCTGATGAAAATACGGTTTAAAGTTCATTTCTATCTTTTACTAATTTATTTGGTGGTTTGAAATATTCCTGTAACACGGTTGATTTTCTAAATCCAAAGTTTCTTTTCAATAATCTGTTTACGATTTGTGAACGAGTTATCAAGTAGTTTTTATGGGTTTTATTATCTTTGTGAACAAATATGTTGAAAGCAATGAGAAAACTTAAAATAACGGAACTGAATAGAATCTCTGCCGAAGAATTCAAGACGGCTGAAAAACTTCCTTTGATTGTGGTACTGGACCATGTAAGAAGCTTATATAATGTAGGTTCCGTATTCCGTTCGTCCGATGCTTTTAGGGTAGAATCCGTGTATCTGTGCGGAATCACGGCCACTCCGCCACAGGTGGAAATCCATAAGACGGCATTGGGGGCAGAAGATTCCGTGGATTGGGTATATTATGAGCGTACGCAAGATGCCGTGGAACATCTTAAGGCAGAAGGCTACGAAGTTTGGGCTGTGGAACAAGTGGAAGGCAGTGTCATGTTGCAGGATTTCCGGCCGGATAAGGCAAAAAAGTATGCTATCATATTAGGAAATGAAGTGAAAGGCGTGCAACAAGAAGTTGTTGACCAATGCGACGGGTGTATAGAAATACCCCAGTTCGGGACGAAACATTCTTTGAATGTTTCCGTTACAGCCGGAATACTGGTATGGGAGTTTGCCCGTAAGATGAAGTTGTGAACATATAAAGGTATGATGTCATAACGTACCGGCTTCTACCATCCTGACCACCCGTTCCGTCAGCCGGTCATCAGCTTCAGGGTCATAGTCTTTTTTCAGGCTGGCTCCGAATATGCTGGCAAACGCCTGATAAAATCCGGCTTTGAAAGGACCGAAAAAGGCTTTCACTATTTCGAAGGAACTTTGGTTGCATTCGCGGTCCACTAACTTGATGAGCAGTTTCCCCTGTGAATAAGTCAGCTTCTTCATTTGTGGGGTATATTGCTTTTTTATGCCTTTCTCTACAGCTCGGATGTGAGCGTCTTTTTCTTTTTTAGTAGGTAGTTTTTCCAGATATTCGTATGTCTCGGAGATGGTCTGGTTAACCATTTTGGCAATGGGAAGTGTTTTTTTCACGTTATAAACCAATTTGTTATATCGTATGATTTCCCTTTTGTTCTTAAACTTCAGTGGGGGATATACCGGAAGTTCGGGCATGATGATCACGGTGATGGAGTCGCCTTGATAAAATTCCTTTTGTGCTTTCTTGTAAAACACTACTTTTATTCTCGGTTCCCCATCTACAGGAATAAATTCTTCTTGCGCTTTCACTTGTAAAGTAAAGGCACCTAATAAGATTAATATGATAAGCCTGTATATTCCCATATCCGTTGCAAAAATATAAATTAAATACTTTCATCGCGTGTATTTTACAAAGAATAGTTCATTTTTTGTAGTATTTGCAATAGTTGTATGACATGATATAAAGTATCTGTAACATTGTGTGGATTTTCAAATACTGTTTTTCCATACCTTTGCCTTCATCTTACCAATAAACTTATTAAAGATGAAAAAAACTGTTTTTTACATCCTTTTGATGGTATTTTTAGGTGGTTTTAGAAGTTATTCAGCTGATTTGCGGGCGACAGGGGACGTAAGTATCCAATATAAGGAGAATGGATTGGAGGGAGACAAGGGGCAAGCCGTGGATTCCACTTTCCATATTTATTTGTGTTTCGGGCAATCTAATATGGAGGGGAATGCGGATATAGAAAGTGTCGACACGGAAAATGTGGACAAACGTTTCCGGGTCATGAGTGTCTGTGACGAGGATCTTAAAATGGGACGTACGCCAGGAAATTGGTACACGGCTGTTCCTCCGTTGTGCCGTTATGGGGCCAAATTGAGTGTGGCGGATTATTTCGGCCGCACTATGGTGGATAATTTGCCGGAATCTTGTAAGGTAGGTGTCGTGATGGTGGCCATAGGAGGAGCCGGTATAGATTGTTTTGACAAGGCTGGTTATGAAAAATATTATGAACAGGCCGATGAATGGCAGAAATATTTGATGGGGTTATATGGTGGGAATCCTTATGCGAAATTAGTGGAATTCGGCAAGAAAGCCAAGGAGCACGGCATTATCAAAGGCATTTTGTTGCATCAGGGGGAAAGCAACAATGGGCAAGCGGACTGGCCGGAGAAAGTGGAGAAAATCTACAGGGATTTGCTTTGTGATTTGGACCTTAAAGAAGAAGAGGTACCTCTGTTTGCGGGGGAAATGCTGAGTGGGGCAGAAGGAGGAGTTTGCGCGGGGCACAATGAATATGTTGGCATGCTGCCGTGGTTGGTAAACGCGCACGTCGTTTCATCGGAAGGCTGTGAAGGGGCGAGTGACGGGCTTCATTTTACCTCTGAAGGTTACCGTGAAATGGGACGGCATTATGCCAGGGTGGTCTTAAATAAAGTGTATGGCATTCCGTTGGACATGCCGGACATGCCCGTGACAAATATAGATATGCCGGACAAGGACTTGGAAGTACAAATAGGGAAAGGGCAGAAATTGGAATTGATGGCTGCTTTTGAAGACGGGCATACGGAGGATGTGTCTTATATGGCCGAGTATGAAATAGAAAATACTGAAGTGGCAGACATCAAGGACGGGGAGGTACGTGGCTTTTCGCAAGGACGTACGGGAGTGAAGGCAACCTATACAGACGCGGCGGGAAAAATGTCCAGTCTGTCATTCACCCTCAATTCCACCTGTTTTCCTTTCGGTGAAGAATTCATTGAAACTGCATTGTTCGGGAACGGCACGTACCGCGAGGCCGTGAGGGCGTTTTTTCCGGGCGAGAATGGGCAGATGGGATGGAAGTATACCTATGGATTGGATATGAGCGGTTACAAGTACTTGGTATTGAAATTGGATAAAGTCCAAAAAGTAGGGGCTTGCATTATGCTTTATACAGAGAACAATATCTGGTCTGATTGTTGCCAATACCCTGTGGGAGGGGAGGTCTTGGTGGCCGTTCCCCTTCATGACATCACTTATACGAGTGGAGAACTTCAAGGCGAACCGGTGGACGTTTCCCGTGTCATGATTGTCGCCCTGTATGCCGGACAAAGTGGAGTTATTGATGTGGCCGACATGTATTTGACCAACAATGACGATTATTCGCCCGATGCAGTTCCTGTGTTTTCTATGGACTCCAAAGCCTCAAAGGCAGATGGAATAGTGTATGGCTTATCCGGCATCCGGATAAATGGAACGGATAATTTACCTAAAGGCATATATATAAGAGATGGAAAGAAGTTTGTAGTGAGGTAAAGCCTTTGTCACGTGGTGAATGCGGATTCTAATGCAGTGATTATTTGTAGGGGATAATTTGTCATACCGGAAATAGTTGCTTATATTTGAAGCATGGCAGAAAAACACTCTACTTGCATTTATCTACAACGCTTGTGGATAAACATGTTAATGTATTGTGTACTACAAATATATCCTGTGGATAAAGTCATTGCACAGCATTATTCCTGGGAAGAATTTGTAGAGAAGATTTCTGTGGATGAGTATGACGACGGGGAAGACATGAGTCCGCTTTTGGAAGAGTTGGCGGGATTGCATGAGCATCCTTTCAACCTGAACACGGCTACGAAAGACGATTTGGAACAGTTGCCTTTTCTGGATGCGGACGAGATAGAGGAAATCTTGGCATACGTGTACCGTTACGGCCCGATGCAATCGTTGGGAGAATTGATGTTGATAGAGGAACTGGACTACCAGACCCGTCAGTTCCTTGCTTTGTTCGTCTACGTGGAAAATCCTGTGGAGGAAAAAGAAAAGTTACGGTTGAAAACCTTGTTGAAAGGAGGGCGGCATGAGGTGACGAGCCGGTTGGATGTGCCTCTGTATAAACGTGATGGATATCAAATACCGGAAGATGAAGTATTGTTGAAAAACCCCAATAAGGTATATCTTGGTAATTCGTTGTACCATAACATACGCTACACTTATCAGTACAGGAACAGGCTGTTTTGGGGATTCACGGCGGAGAAGGACGCAGGAGAACCGTTCGGCAGTTATGGCAATATGGCTTACGATGCCTATTCGTTCCATTTCCTGTTGAAAGATTGTGGAAAACTCAAGGCATTGGCATTGGGAGACTACCGGGTGGGGTTCGGTGAAGGTTTGGTGGTGAACAGTGATTTTTCTTTAGGGAAATCCACTTTGTTTAATATGGGCGACACGAGACCGTCCATCAAGAAATTCTCTTCTACGTCCGAAACTTCCTTTTTCAGGGGAATGGCCGTTACTTTCCGTTTCGGGAAAGTGGACGTGTCGGCTTTCTATTCCTATTTGCCTACAGATGCCACTTTAAGGAAGGACGGGACGGTTTCTTCGTTGAAGACCGATGGTTTGCACCGTACTTTGTTGGAACTGTCCAAAAAGCATAATGTCATGGAGCAGTCTGCCGGGGCAGACGTGACTTGGAATACGGAATATTTTTCTTTGGGTGCGACTGCGTTTTACCAACATTTCAGTCGTTCTTTCTCAAAAGGCACGGAACTTTACCGGCAATATTATCCGGAGGGTAAGGATTTCCTGAATGCCAGTCTGCACTACCGTTGGCATCGTGACAGGTTTTCGTTTTCCGGCGAGACGGCGTTCAGCAACGTATATGGCGGTTGGGCCACGCTGAACAAAGCCATTTACCGTTTCAACCACCGGTACAGTGTGGTAGCTTTGCAGCGGTTGTTCGCTTACCAGTATGTGGGATTGCGTGCCAACAGCTTTTCCGAAGGTGGGGCGGTCAGGAACGAAAGCGGATTTTATATGGGAGTGGAGGCAGCCCCGCTGAACGAGTTGAAGTTGTCCGCTTATGTGGATTATTTTTATTTTCCGTGGGTGAAGTTTGGGATACCTCATGCTTCCGAAGGGGTGGAAGGGACGTTTCAGGCCGATTGGGTCGTATCGCGGAAGTGGGAATTGTCCGGACGTTACCAACTGAAGCGGAAAGAACGCTATGGGCAGCCTTACCTGTATCATAAATTGAAGGTGCAGGCGCAGTGCATGCCTTCAAAAGTCTGGGAATGGCGCGGGGTGGCACGATATACAAGGGTGAGGGACGTGTATGGACGGCATGTCGGAGGATACATGGGAGGGAGCATCCTGAAATGGAAGGACCGGAAAAACCGCTTGAATGTGGCCGGGTCGTGCGTGTATTTCGACAGCGAGGACTACAAGGCGCCGATGTCTTTCTATGAGCCTTCGTTGTTGTATGCCTTTGCTTTCATGACGATGTACGGACAAGGAATGAGGGCGGCGGTGAATGCCCGGTGGAACGTGGCAAAACATTGGATGCTGATGTGTAAATACGGGGCTACCGGATATTTCGACCGGGACGAGATAGGGGAGGGGTTGCAACGCATAGGCGGCCGATGGAAAAACGACCTTTCTTTCTTGTTGCGTTACAAGTTTTGAAAAAAGATTGTGTTACCTTTGCAGGTAGTTTTTTTAGAATATAGCCATGTCTACAGTCATTTATCCTTCTCCCATATTCGGGCCGGTGCACAGCCGTCGGTTGGGGGTTTCTTTGGGCATCAACCTGCTTCCGGAAGACGGGAAGTGGTGTACGTTCGATTGTGTGTATTGCGAATGCGGGTTCAACAAGGATTTCCGTCCCAGGAAGCCGTTGCCCACGCGTGAGGAAGTACATGTGGCCTTGGAAGAAAGGCTGAAGGACATGTCCGCGAACGGCCCTGTACCGGACGTGCTGACGTTTGCCGGAAACGGGGAACCCACCCTGCATCCGCATTTTCCGGAAATCATAGAAGACACCCGTGCCTTGCGCGACCGGTATTTCCCGAAAGCTAAAATCAGCGTGTTGAGCAATGCCACCCAAATATTCAGGCCGGAGGTTTTCGAGGCTTTGGGGAAGGTGGACAACAACATCCTGAAACTGGATACGGTGGACGGGGATTACATTAGCCGGGTAGACCGTCCTACGGGGCGTTATGAAGTGGGTCGGGTGGTGGAACGCCTGAAAGATTTCCGAGGCAAAGTCATCATACAGACGATGTTCATGAAAGGCATGTCGGACGGTGTGGACGTGGACAATACTTCCGACCGTTTCGTGGAACCGTGGTTGCGTGCCGTGAAGAAAATAGCTCCATCGCAGGTCATGATTTACACCATCGACCGCGAAACGCCCGACCATGAGTTACGTAAGGCCACGCATGAAGAGTTGGACCGCATTGCCGGACGCATCCGGCAAGAGGGATTGGAAGTTTCCGTGTCTTATTGAGAAGTGTTGCGGTCGGTCTACGAACCGTATGGCCGTATTTTCCATGATATCATCAGCAGGAAAGGCTTTATGAAGATGAATATCTGTAAGGATATTTGTTGTTTTTATATATTTGATATTCAAATGCTTGTAGTTTATAAATCAATCTGCGCCAAACGGAAAATCATTTGGCGCAGATTGAAAAATGGTTTGGCTGAGAACGGAATTTCGTTCTCCGTAGAATGAATTTTGTATAATAATTGGGTGATACTTTTTTATAAAAAGTGAGTTTTATCGGGCAGCAATAGTTTTTTTACTATATATCGCAAATGATCTTTCTTGGGTGAATTAGATCTGTTGTTGAATAACTTGCGTGAGAAAGTGCGAGTCAAGAACGTTCAAAGTTCCGAATCGTTTTTGTTTCTTTGTTAGTATTATATTTATTTTTTCACTATATTCACGACCTAAATATTCAAAGTTAATTTTTTGTTTTATGAAAAAGATTTTGTTTTTTGTTGCCTTGTTTGCAGGAGTTTGTGTGGTTGCAATCGGTGTCTATGGTTGGAATTTTTATTCTAATAGCACAAAGAGCTCACTTCTTTTCCTGGAAAATGTAGAGGCGTTGTCTTGTGGTGAATCGGTAGGGGGATACACTAGGTCTTCTGGCAAATGCAGTCGCCCATGTGAATATAAAACATGGGTCTCTTGTAAGTCAGGAGGCTCGGATGAGTGCTATCCTTCTGACTTCTGTTGACATTTGGGGTTCGCTTGTTGGACTTAATGAAGTCTTACAAGCGGACTTTTTGATGTAATTCGTACAAGAAAGAAATAAAGTTCATTGCTAACTTAGAAAAACATGAAAATGAGCAAGTATGCGTATATTGCGATTTTTATTGCTATGGTAATTTTCTCTTGCGGTAAGGATACGGCAGACGACAATGCCAAGGTGTTTACTATAGAAGATTCTGATTTCAAAGATTGGAACAGTTTTTTGCAAATAAAAGAAGAGGTAAGACTTCAAGGTAATGACAGCTCTTGCATTATCACATATTGTGATAAGTGCATAGTAGATAGTGGCTATATGTACTTTTGGGATCACAAGGCGAAAGTCATATACCGCTTTTCTGCTGATGGTAAGTTCGTCTGTAAGATAGGAGAGAGAGGGCGTGCTTTATCCGAGTATATTGAAATTAAAGATATGCAGGTGGACAAACAAGCTTCTGTGCTGAAAGTGCTTGACGACAGAGGAATATTGAACTACCGCTTACAGGACGGAAAATTCATTGGACGCACTAACTTTTTTTCGTCAATACCAGCCGAATATGATAGGTTTGCTATAATAGGAAAGGACAGTTTTCTTTGTTTCACTGACATCCGAAACAAATTCAGCATAGTTTTGGACACGCCTGCCGGGCAAGAAGGATTGAGGGAAAGCAAGAGGTTTCATTTTGTCACAAATTGTTTTTATACGTATGATGGCCGGTGTAGGGTGGTGTCTGATTATGGTGAGTTTTATATTGATGAATATGCAGATGGCAAACTTACGACATTGTACAAATTTGATTTGGGAAACAAGCAACTTCCTGGCAATGTGCTGCCCCAAACATTAGAAGAATTTAATGTGGTGGACAATGACCCTACATACTTTAAGTGCATTACAGACGTTTACGAAACGTCGTCATGGCTTTATGCTTTGTTTGTTGGGCCAGAACAAACTTATTATCATGCATTCATAAACAAAAACTCAGGTAAGTATGTGTTCGGCAAAAACTTGGATGTTGTCATTATTGGGGCTGACGAAACGTATTTTTATGCGTTGGTTTATCCTGGATATATCTCACCAGAGTCTGACATATGGAACATTGTCAAATCAAAGCCGAATGAAGATAATGAAGATCCAATATTCATAAGATTCTCGATAAATGAAAACAAAGTATAGCATATTTGGGAACTTGACTTTATGCTTTATTTAGGAAATCAAAACAGTTTCTGAATGCTATACCTTGAAAGTGCATATCATTGATTCGGTGCTAACATATCCATAGGCACAATTCCTTGACAATCAATCCAAAATTCTAGTACTAGTAGCAGATACAGGTGATTAAAAGAAGACATGTATTTGGATTCATCTATAGACTCCATGACTCTGCAGTATGGTTTGCGAAGAATTCACCGGACGCATAGACAACACGGAAATACCTAAAAAGATAGCGGAAATAGCGAAATATAAGGAATAAGGAAAACAAAATACACAATCTACAATCAGAAGGAGGTGAGCATTTTGACACTTCTCCTTGAAAAATAGTTTAGCTGAGAACGGAATTCCGTTCTCAGCCAAACCATTTTTGTATGTAACTTTCCTTTAAAATTCAGGAGGCTTGCACGTAACATCTCTTCCGGGACAGGCGTTTATGCACGTAAAGGTAAGCCGGGATGAGGAAGAGGTCTGCAGCAAACCAAGCCGAAGGGTCGCCGTAACAAACTCCCGTATATCCTAAAATAGGGACCAGGAACAGGCTGACGGCCGTGCGGTCTACCATTTCGAATACACCGGACATCATGGCCAGTTTACTGTATCCTAATCCTTGGATGCTGTACCTGAGCAGGCACAGCAGTCCTAACGGGATGAAATAGGTGCAGGAGGTGACGATGAACTGGTTGGCCTTTTCTATGATTTCATATTCATGGACATCCACAAACAGGTAGATGATGTGGCGGGCGAAAAGATGCAACGCGATGAAACAGAAGATGCAGTAGAGGCAGACCATGAAAAAGCTGGCGCGCAGCCCCATGTTGATACGTTCCGTTTTTCCCGCCCCATAGTTCTGTCCGCAATACGTGGCCATGGCGATGCCCATGCTCTCCAACGGGCACATGAAGAACATCTTGATGCGCATGCCGGCGGTAAAGGCTGCCACGCACGACGTACCCAGGGCGTTGTTCGCGCTTTGGAGCATGATGCTCCCTATGGCCGTGATGGAAAACTGTAGTCCCATCGGTACGCCCATATCCAACAGCCCTTTTATGTAGTGTCTGTCCAAAGCGGTTTCTCCCTTTTCCATTTTCAGTATGCCGAATTTCCTGAACATGTAATACAGGCAAAGCAGGGCGGAGACGGCTTGTGAGAAGACCGTGGCGATGGCGGCTCCGGCCACGCCCCAATGCAACACGAGGATGCAGAACAGGTCGAGGACGATGTTCAGGACGGAGGACAGCAGCAGGAAGTAGAACGGGGTCTTGCTGTCGCCCAATGCCCGGATGAGACTGGAGAGCAGGTTATAAAGGAAAGTGAAAGGAATGCCGATGAAGATGACCAGAAGATAGAGGTAGGCGCTATGCAGGATGTCGTGCGGCGTCTGCATCATGAACAGGATTCTCTCGCAAAGCAGGGAAGTGACGACGGCCAACACAATGGAAATGATGAGGGAAACCCAAAGACTGTTGGCTACGTAACGCCGCAAGTCGCTGTATGAACGTGCGCCGAACGCTTGGGCCACGGGAATGCCGAAACCGCAACAGCAGCCGGTGCAGAATCCGATGATGAGGAATACGACCGATGTGCTGGCTCCCACGGCTGCCAAATCGTTGATGCCTAAATATTTTCCTACGATGGCTGCGTCTATCAGACTATAAGTCTGTTGGAGCAAGCTTCCCAAAATGAGCGGGAGCGAAAAGTTGAATATCAACCGTAGGGGTGAACCCTCCGTCATCTCTTTCGTCATGGCGAATCTCTTTTTCCTGAAAAACACATTCTTTTGTGGGTGCAAAATTACGGAAAATCAGGATATAAAGAAAAGGATAGAATGAAAACATGCTATTTATTCTATTCTATATAAATTTATGACCCTGTAATCTTATTAAAAACTAAGGATTGTATTGCGCTCCCAATAAAGTACTGTATTTACACCATCAATATTATGAATTATCTTTGTCTTCAATTATGGCGTTACGATGATATCCGTGCCGAACGAAAGAATCTATAAAAATGAGTTCTTTGTACCATTCTCCCATTTCATTCTTTTTATTTTGTAGTCTAAAGAAGCCTCGAACAAAGATATCGTTGTCATTTACTATTTTTCTAAACCACCGGGAATCCATTACAATAACTTCTTGTCCACTTTCATTTTTTATCTTTTCCTTTTTTCTGTAATCTTTGATGGTATCGTCAATTAAAGTACTTGTTCCAAGAGGTATAATGACTTTCTCAACTTGTACATACTTTTTTACTGCAAGATAAATAATAAGTTTATTAGCCAATTCTTCATAGATTTGTTTTCTTTTTTCTTTGTTACCACAAAAAAGTTGGTCATCATTTATAAGGGTTGGACATGTATAAATTTGTCGTTTGTTATCTGTGGATGATTTTATATAGAAATAAAGAAACAAAGTGCTTTTTCCTATTTCCTCTTTGAATAACCAAACGTATAATGTATCTTCTACAAAGCCATATATTATAGTTGCTTCCTCTTCAATAAGGATACCGCATACATTATCATTATAAAATTCTTGGAAAAGTTGATGGTCGATATTGAAAAATGACTTTGCGCTTTTCTCCATGACTTTTTTAAATGATGGCATAATAAGTTCGGGAAGTCCCCAATCAGGTTTTGTATTACGTACGTCTGAAAGAAATTCCATTCCGTTAAATAAATACTTGAAATGTATCCTATTATTTATGGGTATTTCCAGTTTATTTTCATATTCATGGTTTAATAACCATGATACGATAGGTCTTTTACGAATAATCATAGATATGTAGTGGGGAAAATATTACTACTTTATTTTCTATTTTTGGTCGTAAGCGTGTTTGGGATAGTCTATCGTATAGTGCAATCCTCGGCTTTCCTTGCGTTCGATGGCTTGCCGCGTGATAAGGTAACCCACGTTAATCATGTTGCGCAGTTCGCAAATGTCTTTGGTCGCCTTGACACGCTTGAAAAGCTCTTCGGTCTCTTCGTATAGCAGGTCCAAGCGTGTCCATGCCCGTTTCAGGCGCAGGTCGCTCCGCACGATGCCCACGTAGTTGCTCATGATTTGTCCCACTTCCTTCATGTCCTGCGCGATGAGTACTTTTTCTTCGTTGCTCATCGTACCCTCATCGTTCCATTCGGGTATCTTTTCATTGAAAGCATATTGGTCTATGACCTCCAAGCTGTGGCGGGCTGCCGCGTCGGCATACACCACGGCTTCGATGAGCGAATTGCTGGCCAAGCGGTTACCGCCGTGCAGTCCGGTACAAGAACATTCGCCCACGGCATAGAGCCGCCGGATGCTGGAACAGGCGTTGAGGTCTACCTTGATGCCGCCGCACATGTAGTGGGCGCAAGGCACGACGGGAATGTATTGCTTGGTAATGTCGATGCCGATGGAGAGGCATTTGGCATAAATGTTCGGGAAATGGTGTTTGGTTTCTTCCGCATCCTTGTGCGTCACGTCCAGGCACACGTGGTCCAAGCCATGTATTTTCATTTCCTTGTCGATGGCACGGGCCACGATGTCGCGTGGGGCGAGGCTAAGCCGCTTGTCGTATTTCTGCATGAACTCTTCGCCATTGGGCAACCGCAAGATGCCGCCGTATCCCCGCATGGCCTCTGTGATGAGGTAAGCCGGGTGCGTCTCGCCCGGATGGAAGAGGGCAGTGGGGTGGAACTGCACGAACTCCATGCCTTCCACCGTACCTTTGGCACGGTAGACCATGGCGATGCCGTCGCCCGTGGCAATGTTGGGGTTGGTCGTAGTGGCGTAGACGGCTCCCGTACCACCGGTGGCCATCAGGGTGACTTTGGAGAGGAAGGTATCTATCTTTTGCGTGTCGGGGTCTAAGACGTAAGCACCGTAACATTCGATGTCCGGCGTGCGGCGCGTCACTTCGATGCCCAAATGGTGTTGGGTGATGATTTCCACGGCAAAGTGGTTTTCCAGAATCGTGATGTTCGGATGGCGGCGTACAGCCTCCATCAGTCCGCGCTGGATTTCAAAACCCGTGTCGTCGGCGTGGTGCAGGATACGGAATTCCGAATGTCCGCCTTCACGGTGCAGGTCGAAATCCCCCTTTTCGTTTTTGTCGAAGTTCACGCCCCATTTCACGAGGTCGCGTATGCCTTGCGGTGCGTTTTTCACTACTTGTTCCACGGCTGCAGGGTTGCTGATGAAATCCCCTGCAACCATGGTGTCCTTGATATGTTTCTCGAAGTTGTCCACTTTCAGGTTGGTCACTGAGGCTATTCCCCCTTGTGCCTTGGCCGTGTTGGCCTCTTCCAATGTGGTTTTACATACGATGGCCACCTTGCCTTTGCCCGCATCGGCCACTTTCAGGGCGTAACTCATTCCGGCCACTCCCGAACCTATCACTAAAAAATCAAATTTGCGTATCATGCCGTCAGTTCATGCTGTTGATGTTAGACGTTGCAAAACTACTTAAAAACTCGGTTGGTTGTGCGTTTGCCGCAGGATTTCTTTTAAAAATAAAAGTGCAGTCCTCCGTTGATAAAGATACGGTAGAACTCTACGGATTGGTCCATGGAGCCGGGAATCACCCCATCTTCGTCATATACGTTTCCGTAAATGATTCCGGCATTTACTCCTATGCCTACGTGTTTGTTCAGCAGGTAGTCCGCACTGAGTTGGTAATGCAATCCCATCCCTTTTACAGTTTTTCCCATACTGAAATCCATCTCTTCCTCGACATTCAAGATGAAGGCACCTGCTCCGATGCCGTACCGTAGGGACCAATGTTTGTTGGCTGCCCTCATGACAAATTCCGGGCCTATGTAATCCATGTGCATCCGGCTTTTGGGATTAGCGGTTTGTTCCTTAGGGTAATCGGGATTGCGTACGAAGTTGGTATGATATGCCCCGGAGCGGTAACCGGAATAGAGAATGCCTACACCCATGAACTTTTTACCCACCCAGTCGATTCCTCCCTGGAAATCCACCCCGTTTTTGAACGTGCCGCTGAGACCGCCCGGAATGTCATGGTAAGCTTTGCTGAACACATGGCCAAAACCTCCGTTCCCGTAGATATGGATAGGAAGTGGAGGCGGGAGCTTACGTGGCTTTATGCTTTTCCGTCCGGCCAGTTCCAAACTGTCTGCTTTCCTTATCTGTTCCCTTTGTTGGGTTTTCATGCGTAGCATTTCCCCTTTTATCTGATGGCAGGAAACGAGAATGGTGGGTTCTTTATGTTCGGTGATAGCCAAAGCGTTTCCTCCCGTTTTGGCCGTTTCAGCCTTGGCCAGTGCTACGACCTGGTCATAACTGAAATGTGCGGTATATCCGTTTCCTTTTACAGCCACTTTGCCTAGGAGTTCGGCAGAGTAAGGCCGGTTCGTTCCGGTCTTGAATACTTGTACGTCGTCAGCTTGCGTAGCGGGATAAGAATGATAGATTTCCGTGGCCACTTTCGGACTACAGCCTGTAACGAGCAAGGCCACGACCCATGCAAACCATTTGCCTATTGCGTAGCAACCATTCTCTTTTTTATTTTCTGTTCTCTTTGCCATAAGCTTGTCTATATAATAAGATGGGATTCTTTCAGTTTGGCAATCTTTTTGTCCATGGAATTGATTCGAATCCGTTCCATGATTTCTTCTCGTTGGTCTATTAGTTGATAGAACTTATCTTTCCATACAGGAAGTTTCCCTAAGAAAAGTTCAAAACGCTCTATGTCATCCCAAGAATTGGTTTGTTCTTCCATGTCCATACAAACTTGTTGTATCAATGCGTCATTATCCAGATAAAGAGCAGTGATTAGCTTGTATTTGAGAAATTCTGTCAGGCTGCAATAATTGTGGCAAACCAACATGTCATATTTTTGCTTGTGTTTTAATAAATCAAACAAGTCTTTTACATTCACTGTTTCTCCGAGGAGGTTCCCGTGTTGGGACTTTACATCGTCCATCGCATCTTGAAACATCTGTTGATGCTTCTTGAATGGTATATCTAACGTGAGATGTTTTTTATTGTAGAACATTTCTATAATAATGTCGTCATTTATCCTCTCATCATATAAAGAATAACCTACCAATAGTGGTCGATAACTTCCATATATTCGTTGAAACTTAAATCCGATTAATCCAACTCCTAATTTCATTAATAATGTATTAGAAGAATACCTTGATAACATTGGAAATGCTTTTTTCCAATCGGTCAGAGGCAGACTTTTCACAGGAGAGCCTGATATAGGTTCAGTTCCTTTATCTTCCATATTACGATGTGATATAGATGAAATCCATTTATATATTTTGTTTTTTTATTCTTGGCATTTACCGAATAGTTTATAGTGTCTCCTTTTATTCTATAATGGGTACGTTCTTTCCGTTTTCTATTTTCCAGCTCGGTAATTTGTATTTGAAATAACCGAATTTTAACCGGTTGATAATGTCTACGTATGGAATAACTCCACCTCTCTCTATGAATTGAGCATATTTTTTATCTAACTTACCTTGAATAAAAGGTTGTTTATTAAATTGCCATACATTCCAGTGTATTTTGGGATCTTCATTTAGTTCTGCTAAGTTATCTGCAAATAATGCTTCTTTGTGTCCCTTTCCGATGTTTTTGGATGTTTCCACTTTGTACCACGCATTAAACACAATACCGAACTTCAAAATAGTGTGTGCATAAAACTCGACCTCATCTTTTACAATCTCTTCAATATTCGGTTTGTAGTCCATGGGATATTTGGTTTTAAATACACGTATGACACTACTATTCAGTTCTTCCAAGTCATTGGCTACGTATTGGAAAAACCGTTTGCATTCGTTGTCTATTTCTGCACAGAACACATTCCCGATTCTTGTTACGATTCTTTTCTTTTTAATTGTTTCCATTTTTATTGTTCTTTGATAGCTATATAAGCTTTGTTCATCTCTTAGATAGAATCCGATTTATGTGATATGCGGATATTAAACCTTTGTCGCTATAAGCAAAGGCAAATTGGAGTACATGTCGTTTTCCGTTATGATTCAACCAGTTATCAGTGCAGTCATACACGATGTCCATATATTGTGAAAAGTCCTCTTTATTCAATATAGACATGTTTTTATGCCTGATCACAATATTCCGGTTTCTTATCTCCGGCAATCGGACAAATACATTTTTTAAATATTCCCAATCTGTTATTTGAAGAGATAGTAAACCAGACCATTGTTCCAATAACTCTTTGGCATATCCTCTGTTTGGAAAATCCATCATATCGGCGTGCTCCACTTCATAATGTTCTATATCATAACACCAGACGAATGGTCTGAGTCGCAACAAAGGCTCTATCCTTTTTTGTTCGTGCAGATTGAATACAAAAGTATAATGATGTTCAGGATCATCAATCCATTCACTTGTTACAATTTGGACCACATCAATGTAGTTTTCAAAATCTTGTTGTGGTAGACCCGACAAATCTTCGTGCAATAGAATGATATTCCTTTTGTTTATCATACCCTCATCTGGACTACGGAAACAATCTATCAGTGCATCCCAATTATCTTGGATATAATATGGATAATTTAATCCTGTAACAATGCAATTACATAGTTCCAGTCTGTTGGTAACTGGACCTATATGAATTATCTTCGCGTCTTTTTCATAAAGCTTTGAAGGGTTTAAAGTAAATATGATATCTTTCATGTAAAATTAATATTTCCAGTTTATAGGTATAAAAGTGTTATGATGATCTGGTGTAAACCATATACTACCATTATTTCCCATTATAATTCTTCTTGGTCCAGGGCGGTGAATATTAAGTTCCCGTGGTGGTGGACATATATATTCTGTATAGTTTATACCTGTTGGCAAATCATTATATTTATTCCAATAACGTTCATTGTCATGTCTAAAAGTATAAGTTTTACCTTCTCCTATTCTTTTAAGTTCCGGTCCTAAATCATGTATGGTTCCATCTGGTTCAGCAACAAAATAATGTGGATTTTCGTTGTTTACGTTACCTTGTATTTTTGAACTTTGTTGTGGTTCAGAATAATACTCAATGGATCTTTGGGAAGATGGTAATATATTAGGCTTTCCTTTCCCCGTCCAAAAGTTCTTTCCTTGGCTTGCAGCTATTCCACCGTTCACGACCCCTCCGATAACACCAGCTCCGATGGCACTCAAAACATATCCTTTCCAACCCATTTGGGGATCGCCGAAAGCTTGGGAATTTCCTACACTGAGGATGGAGCTTGACACTACACCGGAGAATGCACTTTCCACAAATCCACCTAAGAAGCCCGCACCCACCATTGGAGCGGCCACAAACCCTGCTGCCGCACCGAATCCCCCGGCTGCCGCACCTATTCCGAATGCAGAGACGGCATCACCAAAATCATCTATTTGTCCGTTAATGGCTTTCCAGCTAAGGTTGGCCGTTCCTCCAACTATCATGGCGATACCAATGATAAAGAGTGGGTTCTCTCCGTTTTCATCCACGTAGGCAAGCGGATTATTCATGCAATAGGCATATCGGTTAAATCCCTGCGAAAAATCAGGAATCTGCATATAGGGGTCGGGCGAGAGGAAACGTCCAAGTATGGGGTCGTAAAGCCGGGCGTTCATGTCGACAAGTCCGAATACGTCCAAATATTCATGACCGCAGAACCCACGTGAAAATGTCGAAGCCGACAATGTGGTAGGCCGTACTTCCGGGCTATATGAAACGGGGTTTCTCCGCATGCCCCAGGCATCGTGGTTTAGCTCTTTTATAAGGTATCCGTCGAAACGTACCACATGGGTAATGCTACCCAAATAATCGCGGATCAGGCTATAGTATTGTGTGAGAGGGCCTGTTTTTTCCAACATTACGGGTGCATCATAATAGTTTCCACCCACATATACTCTTTCTCTTGCCGGGCCGGAAGAAGACTCTTCCAGTTCATAACACCCCCCGAGATAATATTTCCGGAGATAGGAGCGTCCCTTGTCCTGTGTGACTGTCATTTTCACTTTGTCCAAGTTGCCATTGTAGACGAACTTCGCATCAAAAGCCCCTTCGTGTATGGAGTCAGGCCGTAAGGCTTTGGTATAGAATATTTCCTGCGTACCCATTCCGGACGTGAGGTTGCTTTCGGGGCTAATGCCTGTCACGGCATGAGGCTTTCCGGGCATTTCGTAAGTGTAGCTTCCTACACCCGATTTCTTTATGATATTTCCGTTGGGGGCATATTCCAAGACGGATGTCCCGTCCCCCGTGAGGCGGTTCATTCCGTCATAGTTGAAAGTTTCCGTCTTTCCCGACCTTTGGTCTGTACGTGTCCGAAGGTTTTGCCGGGAAGTGTCGAACGTATATGTGAAGTTTTGGTAAGTGAGCTGGTCAGTCTTCCCAGTCCGGTGCAGGGGATAACCGTATGCATCGTATTCGTAGAGTCTTGTGATGTTCCCTGTTTGTGCTCTGGTAGGCATTCCCATGTCGTTTTCATCCTCTATTTTAAGGACGGAGGTGCCATCATTAAGTTTTATTTCTGTCAGGTGTCCGTTCTGATACACGTAATTTTCAGTGGTCAACCTGCCGTTCTGCGAGGTGTAAGTGACGGAAGCCGTATTTCCATCTTTGTATGTATAATCTTTCAGCAGCCACTTTCCGTCCGGGGCATCCTCCCGGTATGATGCCAAACGCCCGAACTCATCATAGGTATAGGTGATGAATGTGTTGTTGAACCCCTTGATGGTGGCTATTTCACCATGTGGCGTATAAGTATATGCCACGTTGGGACTTCCCCATCCTATGTTGGTCAGCCGGTTGTATGAATCATAGAGCCTGTTGATATTTTCCCCTCGGGCGTTCTTTTCCCATGCGATGTCCCCGAAAGCCTCATATCCATAAGTGCTTTCTCCGAATCCGGGGTCTGTCCTTTTGCGGCATTTCCTCATGTCGTTGTATTCGAACTTGGTCTGGGTTCCATCCGGGGCTGTAATGGTAAGGGGGTGGCCGTCCGCATCCAGTTCGTAACGCGTGGTGCCTCCCGGGTCGTCCACCCTGACAAGACGATCACGAAGGTCGTAAGCCCTTGTGGTTTCCACCCCGTCCTGCGTGGTGGTTATAGTGTATCCGTCATTGTCATCGCTGTAAGTGTACGTGGTGGTATGGCCGGGACGGTCCGTGACGGAAACCAACCGGTCGAAATCATCGTACGTGTAAACCGTATAATGGGAAGGGGAGGACTGTGTATAAGGCAGTGACTTGCGTGCAACACGTCCGTAAACGTCATATTCTATGTCAGTACTTCTCCATATTCCGTCAAAAGTCATTTCGCTTTGGCGAACCACCCGTCCTAATGCGTCATAGACGGTCTTCATGTCCGGTTTTCCCGTTTCCCGGATTATGATTGCATATACTCCTCCCGTAGCTTCATTGCACCATGCATATTCATTGGTCACGGTGGTGCCGTCTGCACGTTCCGTTTCTACTTGTCTTCCAAAGCCGTCATAGGTATAGGCTGTAGTATTTCCCCGGCTGTCGGTGTGCGACTTCAGCCTGCCGTCTGTCCCGTATGCGTACTTTTCCGTTGTCCCTATTTCTGAAGTATGCGAGGATATCCTCCCGTAATTGTCATATTCCCATGATTCGGAAATCCTTGCTTTACCGGTCCACTCCGTTACTGCTTTTATGAGATTTCCTTTTGTATCATATTGGTTGTCATAACGTGTCTCTCCTCCGAGGTAATCCCTTCGGACTGTGGGCATGTCATATTGCCACGAAGGAATGGTGGTTTTTTGTGACACGCTTTTTCCTCCGGCTGTGGTATTTGTGACGGTTTGTTCGTGGATGCGTCCGAAAAGGTATTCTTGTCCGGAAGGTATATAAGCCAACATGTAGCACACGTCCATGCTGTCAGGTGACGTACCTCCTATCTTGTTTTCAGCCCATCCGGTGTAGACCGGTTTGAAAACAGTGTTCGTTTTTGTTTTATGTCCGTCCCAATATTCTATTTCTTCCGTGGAAGGGTATCCTAACTTGTGTCCATCATAATAATATAGATTGTCCGCGTTTTTTAAATAATCACTTTCATCCTTCATATATAGGTTGACTTCAACCATACGGTTAGGATGCTCCACGATTTCATATTCATAAAAGTTTTCGTAGGCCAAATCATATGCCTCATGGGTCAGTATCCCATACCTTTCAGGGTCAAAGTCACGGATAAGTTCCTTTCCCTTGAAATCCACGGTACGGGTTTGCTGGAAGCCGCAAAATCCCTTTCCGGTAAGATGTTTTATTCCACCTTTATAGTAATAATGCCATCCATCCATTTGCTTGCCATCCACATATTTTTCTGAAATGGCAAGTAAAGGAAGATTGTCAAAGGCTTCTACATAAGGATAGTGGATATTGTAACCTGGCTGATATATGGATGAAAATGTGGCATCTCCGTTGGTGATAGCATAATCGTTCCTTTCTATGGCACCAAGACTATTCACCATTCCTGTAATAAGGTTCTCTTTTTTGTCGTTGCGTGAAAAAGAATACAGATGAATCTCATTCCCATCAAAACAGGCAAGTTGGGAAAAATCCTTTCCCGTCTTTAGGCGTGAAGGCAACAGTTGTCCGCCGGAAGAAGGATATGGAGTAAAGAAAGGATCCTCGAACCGTCCGGCATTATTATATAAATAGGTATAAAACCCTTTGTCGGTATAGTCTATCAAATCCGAACGTCCGTCCCCGTTGACATCTTGAAGTAAGAAATTATATCTGCGTTCTTGTCCTAAACTTTCGCCATCACGCAAAGGTAAATTGAAATTGCTTAAGTCAAAGACCCCATTGCCTTGGGATATAAACAATTCACAATATTGTCGGTTGGAAGTCTTGGTGACATATCTAAGCATGTCTGTCAGTCCGTCCCCGTTAAAGTCACCTATGAGGAATTTTGTATTGTCAGTAAAAACCAGGGGGATTCCGTCTGCTATTTTGCGAGGTGTCCAGACCGAACCTTTTATGTCGAATTTATAAATGTGTGCTCCATTACGATCTTGGTGAACGATTTCGCTACACCCGTCACCGTCATAGTCCAACACGAAAATTTTGTCCGTCCGATTATATATAAATTCCGGAGTAGGGGAATTATGAGTGGTTTGGAATTCTACATGGAAAGGGAATATATGGCCTTGGTAAGGAAGAGTGCCTTTGTTCAGGTCGAAGATGTAACATTGGGAAGGCAAGCTGGTATCTCCGAAAGGTTGGTGGGCGGATACGCCTAAAATTTCGGTTTTCCCGTCTCCGTTGAAATCTCCAGGGTAATAATATTTGGGTTGGATACTGAGTGCTTCTATATTATCGTGTATACAGGAATGTAGGGTGGAAAAATAATATATATGTTGCGAGGGTTGCTTATTCATTAAAAGACTTTCACTATCGTGAATCCTGAAAGTGACTTGATCTGTTTGCTTATTTGCTATGGTGTTGTTTATTTGTACAACGCAGTCACGTCCGCACCCGGTGATGTCTGCGGCCACAATGTCGATAAATCCGTCGCCACTGTAGGTCAACTGGTGCCGACCACCTTGCATGACTCCTAAAAAAGAAAAGTAATCAATATAGTCGTTGTTAGGATAGCCGTTTTCAATCCAGGAATAACCCTCGGAACCGTTTACCACTTCCAGTTCATTCTGGATGATATAAGGATTGTAATCGGGTATTGCTACAATTAAGTCAGCTTTACCGTGGTCAGCATTCCGCGCTACGACAAAACGTTTTGGAGAAGGTGTCCCTACATGACCTTTGCAGACGAAAGAATGGGTGTCATAACCTGTTGCCTTATTTCCCTTACCATAGTAGAAATGCAAGGGAGGAAAGCTTTTCACACCACTCAGATACTCAATTTCTTCCAATAGGGATTGTTTAAGCGTCGTTTGATTCTCATTCCTATAATTGAGTTTATAAGTTCCCAATATGGTATTACCAAACTTACAGGTTATGGTTTTCAGCAAAGAGTTTTCTGTTACTTTCTGTCCTGAAAGATAAAAGGATACTGGGTCTGTCCGTGAACCGACAAACGAGAATTCTATGGAAGCTCCGTTGTATGTAATTTTGTTTATCCGGTAATGGTCCCTTTGTGAAGTATAATGGTATGTAATGGTATTGCCCCACAAATCACTCAGTTCCGTGAGAGGGTAATATAGGTTATTGTTGGTATTGGTTTTATAACCGAATATGGCCGTTCGGCCATTGGGGAAAGCCACGTCAAAATACTGTAAGGAATTACCTGCATAGTTCGCTTTGACACGTATATAGCCGCGCTCGCTCAAATAAGTGACGGAATCCACCTTGACCAACCGCATACCATCGAGCATAAAAACATCTTCACGGTTGAAAGCTATGGGAGCGATTTTCCCATCATAATAAGGTGTTTGTACTGTGCGGCAAATGACGGACAATCCGGAAAGAGACCATCCTATTCCTAATAAACCGTTGCCTTGTTGGCTATTATAAACAAAGGATAATTCCGGATTAAATCCCCGTATTCCTTTATAAGCAGATATAGGGACAGTATAGGTACGTGCACCGGTGGGAGATACTCCTGAAGTGATATCTATTTGTCCCACTTCATTTCTTGTGTCTATCTTGTAAGTGATAGGCACATAATCGTTGTCAATAGCCGGATACCCCCCTTGTCCGAGGGCAGAAAGGAGGCAGCACGCGCAAAGGAAGAAAAGAAGCGGAAACCGTTTCATAAGCGTTATTTTTTGATGATTTTCCAAGTGGTTTCTTGTCCGCCCGTTGCGATATGTAGCAGGTAAATTCCATTAGTGCAATGGCTCAGGTCGAGTTCGGAAACGGGGGAGGTTGTTTCTTTTATGTTCACGACTGCTCCGCTCATCGACGTAACGCGCAAACTGGCTTTTTCTTCGGGGGCGAGTCCTTGGATTTCCACTTTCAGGTGCCCTTCCGTTGGGTTGGGCCAGATACGGATCTGTTTTTCAGAGAGCATGTCGGAATAGAAATTATCCTCTTTTTTTTCTTCCGATGACAGGTTTCGTTTGGCAACATCTGAGTTTTGCAGCACGATTTCCCGCTTCACCCGGTTGCCTAACGCATCGTATGCAAACCTTATCGCATTCTGAGAGAAAGCGGAAAAGTAAAACAATAAGCCGGAAAAAACAAATAATGCTCTCATAATATATAGGTTTTAGTTTGTTTTTCTGCTATCGTCCCAAAGGTATATGTCTTTTTTTAAATAAACAAAAAATAAAGGATATTTTTGGGCTTTCTGTGGATTTAATCCGTAAAAAGTGTAACTTGCATCAAATTTTAGTTTTATGATACGGACATTTCATGCAAAAATTAATAAGAAGATAATGTTTTTCAGCTTGTTGCCTGCTACAGTGTTGGCCATATATTTCTTTTGGGTAAAATTGCCTTTGGCTGCATTGTGTTGTATGGTCTTTTTGGTTTTCGTGGTGGAACGTTTGATTCATACGTATTATGTTTTTACCGATGAAGGTTGCTTGTTCATTCATCAAGGGCGGTTTTCCAAGGTCAGCAGGCATTCTTTGTCCGACATCGAAAAGGTGGATATCGTACGGCCGTCTTCTTTGTCTTTTTTAAGGAATAAGGATACTGTCATGTTGACGTTTTGCGACGGTTCGATAAAGTTCATCACGCCTTTTCCGGCTGAAGAGTTTTGCCGGTATTTCAAACGAAAACAAGAAGATTTTCTTGAAAAGACAGGTGGCTTATGAATATGAGGCTTTTTAGAGTACTTTTGGGAGTCTTCTGGTTTGTTGGGGGAGTTGGTAATCCCTTGTTGGCTTCCGGGAGATTTTCTTGTGAACCGCTTGGGGAAGAGGCTTCGTGGCCGGTGTGTTTGCGGGACGGACTGGATAGCTTGTTGCAAGATGAGCTATTCCTTACTTCACAAGTAGGTTTGTGTGTATATGATTTGACCGACGATACTTTACTGTATGCTTATCAGGCCAAACAGCGTATGCGGCCGGCTTCCACTGAAAAATTGGTAACGGCTGTCACCGCGCTTTCCGAATTGGGGAGTGATTATCGTTTTGCAACCCGCTTGTTCTACACAGGCGAAATCCGAGGGCGTGTTTTGTATGGAGACTTATATGTCGTGGGAGGTTTCGACCCTTGTTTCGGGAAAGAAGATTTGCTTTCTTTCGGCAAGGCTTTGAAAGAATCGGATGTGGATTCTATAGTTGGGAAACTGTATGCAGACGTGTCGATGAAAGATACCTTACAATGGGGATGGGGGTGGTGTTGGGATGATGACATGCCGGTGCTGACTCCTTTATTATATGGGAAGAAGAATATTTTCATAAGGGCATTCAGCGAGATGTTGCATGGCTTAGGTATTCATCATGTTTTTGGAGGACAAGCCCGTTGTCCCCAAAATGGCGTATTGTTAGCCGGACGGACACGTCAGTTGGCAGACGTTTTGCATCCGATGATGAAAGAGAGTGATAATTTATGTGCCGAAGCCTTGTTTTACCAGTTGGCAACCCGTACAGGAAAACCATACGCTTCAAGAAAAGAAGCTATGTACTACATTGAGCGGTTGATAGGGCGGTTAGGCTATGATCCCGGAAAATATATAGTGGCCGATGGGAGCGGGGTTTCTTTATATAATTACTTGACACCGGAACTTGAAATTGCTTTCCTGAGATACGCTTATCGTGATGAGGCTATTTTTTCACCTCTTTATATTGCTTTGCCTATAGCCGGAGTTGACGGTACGTTGAAAAAACGTATGAGGAAGGGAAAAGCTTACGGAAACGTAAGGGCTAAGACCGGGACTTTGGAAGGAGTATCCACGTTGGCCGGTTATGTACGGTCGGCGAATAACCATTTGTTGGCCTTTTGTATTATGAATCAAGGTGTGGAACGTGTGGCGGCTGCACAAGACTTTCAAGACAAAGTTTGTGAATGGTTATGCCGGTAGTTTTTTAAGTAGTACTTAAATCGTTCTAATTTAGATATTTTAATCTTCCATAAAAGAAGCTTTAAAATAATATATGTACCTTTGCGCCCGTTAAAGAGACGAGGAAATGAAGCTTAAACTCTGTATGTGGCTACTGTTTTCCATGTCTTTCTTAATGGCTTTTGCCACGATGGAAAAACATGGTTCATCGGCGTTTTGTGCTGAGGCAAGTTTTCTGTCGGTGGAAAGTTTCGGACAGGAAGCTACATATTGGACATCTGATACTCCTTATTTCTTTTTTACTTCTGATTACATAGCCCCGTTGTCTTTTGCCTTGGATGAAGGGCCTGAAACGTCGTGTCCGGGGTACATGGCGGCCTCGGAAAGATTATCCGGTTTTCTTTATGCTTCCGTAGACTGTTTTTTATCTCCTTGCAGGTCTTTATACTATTCTTATGATTCCGGACCTAGCAGGGATTATTATGTCTTTACCCTGAGACGGATCAGGGTGTGACCCCTACGGGGCCTATATTATATAAATAGGTATCATTTCAGAGTACCATATCTTATGGTCCTTTTCCCCTCGGAAAAGAAAATAAAAGATATGTCTTTCACTACAATAATCTTTGGTTGTTAAATTAAATATAACTTCAAGAATGACGGATTTCACATTGTTAACGGTCGTGGTGCTTACGGCAATCGCTTTAGTGACGGCTGCCTTGCTGATAGCGCGCCTTGCGGCCCCCCGTACGTTCAACCCCCAAAAAGGCGAGCCATACGAGTGCGGCGTGCCCACGAGGGGGGAAGCTTGGTTCCAGTTCCATGCCGGTTATTACCTGTATGCCATCCTGTTCCTGATATTCGACATCGAGACGGTGTTCCTCTTCCCGTGGGCAGCGGTGGTAGGCCGTATCGGCATGCAAGGGCTGTTGAGCATCGTGTTTTTCATTGTGGTATTGATTCTGGGCCTGGCTTACGCCTGGAGGAAAGGAGCGTTGGAATGGAAATGAAACACGGGTTGCCCAAGATAAAGGATATGGGGCAGGGCGATTTCAAGAACAACGATTACCTGCTGCGCATGGCCGAGAAACTGAACCGCGACGGGGCGGGCATCGTGTTGGGCACGTTGGACGACCTGATCAACTGGGGCCGCAGCAATTCGCTCTGGTCCCTTACTTTCGGCACGAGCTGTTGCGCCATAGAGTTCATGGCCTTGGGGGCGGCGCGTTATGACATGGCGCGTTTCGGTTTCGAGGTGACGCGTAACTCGCCTCGCCAGGCGGACATGATCATGGTGTTGGGCACGATTACTTACCGCATGGCTCCGGTACTGAAGCGGTTGTACGACCAGATGGCCGAGCCGAAATACGTGGTGGCCGTGGGGGGATGCACCATCAGCGGGGGGCCGTTCCGCAAGAGTTACCACGTGGTGAACGGTATCGACGAGATTATCCCGGTGGATGTGTACATCCCGGGATGCCCCCCGCGGCCGGAGGCTTTCTTTTATGGCATGATGCAGTTGCAACGTAAAATCAAGGCAGAGCGTTTCCTTGGGGGACGCAACCGCAAGGAGAAGCCGGAAGAGGCAGGGGAAAGAAAGGAGGCCGGAATATGATTGAAGAAAAGATAAGGCAGTGGTGCGCGGCCGCCACGGTGGAAGAGGCCGGCGAGAGAGTGGTAGTGGTCCCGAAGGGAGACGTGGCGGAGGTATGCCGCCGGCTGCACGACGACGCGGAGGAACCGATGGATTACATGCGCGACCTTGTGGCGGCGGACGGGGACGGCCGCCTGAGCGTGTTCTACCTGTTGGAGTCGACCCGGACGGGCGGCCGCGTGACGTTGCGCACGGACACGGACGGGCGCGAGGAGCCTTTCCTGCCCTCGGTGTGCCGGATATGGAAGACGGCGGAAATCAAGGAACGCGAAGCATACGATTTCTTCGGCATACGCTTCACGGGGCATCCTGACATGCGCCGCCTCTACTTGCGTGAGGATTGGGCCGGTTACCCGCTCCTTAAGGATTACGACATGGGCAGCAACCCGCTCAACATGGAGAATGAGGTGAATGCCGACGTGACGGAGGAATATGACTTGCGTGCGGACGGGACCATCGAACGGCGCGAGAACGTGGTGTTCAACCCTGATGACTTCATCGTGAACATCGGCCCGCAACATCCTTCCACGCATGGCGTGTTGCGCATGCGTACGTCGTTGGACGGCGAGACGGTCAAGAAGATAGACCCCATATTGGGATATATCCACCGGGGCATCGAGAAGATGAACGAGAGCCTGACTTATCCGCAGACATTGGCGTTGACCGACCGTCTGGACTACCTGAGCGCCCACCAGAGCCGCCATGCCCTGTGTATATGCATCGAGAAGGCGGCAGGCATCGAGGTTTCCGAACGTGCTAGGTATATCCGCACGATAATGGACGAATTGCAACGAATCGATTCCCACCTCCTCTTTTATTCCTGTCTGGCCATGGACATGGGTGCGCTTACGCCTTTCTTCTATGGTTTCCGCGAGCGTGAGATGATTCTCGACATATTCGAGGATACCACCGGGGGGCGGTTGATTCAGAACTACAATGTGATTGGCGGCGTGCAGGCCGACTTGCATCCCGATTTCGTGCGGAAGACGAAAGAGTTTATCGTGCACTTGCGGAACATTATCCATGAATACCACGACATCTTTACGAAGAGCGTCATTGCCCGCACCCGTCTGAAGGGGGTCGGCTTGCTTTCGCGTGAGGATGCCATCTCGTTGGGCTGTACCGGCGGTACGGGCCGTGCCTGCGGATGGGCCAACGACGTGCGCAAGCACCATCCCTACGCGATGTACGGCAAGGTGGACTTCAAGGAAATCACCTATACCCATGGGGATTCGTTTGACCGCTATATGGTGCGCATGGACGAAATCATGGAATCCTGCCGGATCATAGAACAGTTGATAGACAACGTGCCCGAAGGGGAGTTCCGGGTGAAGACGAAGCCCATCCTCAAATTGCCCGAAGGCGTGTTTACGGCTTCCGTCGAGGCCAGTCGTGGCGAGTTCGGCGTGTTCCTCATCAGCCGGGGGGACAAGATGCCTTACCGTTTGCATTACCGGAGCACGGGCCTGCCGTTGGTGCATGCCATGGACACCGTGTGCCGGGGCGGGAAGATAGCCGACCTGATTGCCATCGGCGGTACGATGGACTTCGTGATACCGGATATTGACAGATAACATACAGACACATTTAAATATATGGATCAAGCATTTTTGGATTATTACAGCCTGGAACCGTTCACGCAGTGGATACACCGTACGTTGTGCGGCGTGATGCCTGAGGACTGGGCTGTTTTTATCGAAGGGTTGGCGTTGGGCATAGTCATTTTGTTGGCATACGCCGTGTTGGCCGTGGTGCTCATTTACATGGAACGCAGGGTCTGCGGCGCTTTCCAGTGCCGTATAGGGCCGAACCGTGTGGGGGGCAAAGGCGGGTTGTTGCAAGTGCCGGCCGACGTGTTGAAGATACTGACCAAGGAGATCATACGCCTCAGGAAGTCCGACCATGTGCTTTATGAACTGGCGCCTTATTTAGTGATTCTGGCTTCCGTCATTTCGTTTTCCTGTCTGCCCTGGCACAAGGGAGCAGAGATTCTGGACATGCAAATAGGGATATTCTTCGTGTTGGCCGCTTCGAGCATCGGGGTGATCGGCATTTTGTTGGCCGGATGGAGCAGTAACAGCAAGTACACGATTATCGGTGCCGTCCGCAGTGGTGCCATGATTATCAGCTATGAGCTGTCTTTGGGTATCACGGTACTTACGATGGTCATCCTGAGCGGGACGATGAGCATCAGCGGCATCGTGGAAAGCCAGGCCGGAGGATGGAACATTTTCAGGGGACATGTCCTGACGTTGGTGGCTTTTGTCATTTACCTCATTTCCGGCAATGCCGAAGCCAACCGCGGGCCGTTCGACCTGGCTGAAGCCGAGCAAGAATTGACAGCCGGTTACCATACGGAATATTCCGGCATGCATTTCGGCTTTTTCTACTTGGCCGAGTACCTGAACCTTTTCATTACGGCAGGTATTGCCACTACGCTTTTCTTAGGGGGGTGGATGCCTTTGCATGTGGCCGGGCTCGACGGGTTCAATGCCGTGATGGACTATGTTCCCGGTATCGTATGGTTCCTGGGCAAGACGTTTTTCGTCATATTCCTGTTGATGTGGATCCGGTGGACCTTCCCCCGTTTGCGTATCGACCAGGTGCTGACGTTGGAATGGAAATACCTCATGCCCTTGTCGCTCGTAGTCATGTTGGCCATGGTGGTGATGAAGGTTTTCGGATTGGTTTTTTAAAACGATAGTAATGAAATGAGTAAATTCACAAAATATATAAAGAGATATTGGCGTAGCACGGAGAGTCTGGCGGGAGGACTGAAAACGTCCATCAAGGTGTTCTTCCGGAAGAAGGTGACGGAGCAGTATCCGGAAAACCGGCATACGACGCTTTACATACCGGAACGTCATCGGGCACAGTTGGAAATGATTCATGACGACCGGAACCAGCATCATTGTGTGGCCTGCGGGTTGTGCCAGATGGCCTGTCCCAACGATACGATCCGTGTGGTTTCCGAAGTGAGGGAAGATGCGGAAGGAAAGAAGAAGAAGTTTTTGGTGAAGTATGAATATGATTTGGGTTCCTGCATGTTTTGCCAGCTTTGTGTCAATGCCTGTCCGCATGGCGCCATACGTTTTTCCAATGATTTTGAGAATTCGGTTTTCGAGCGTGACAAGTTGCTGCTCACGTTGAACCGGGAAGGTTCGGTGTTGGCACCGGCTCCCGAGAAAAACAAACCTATAAAAGCATAATGTAATATGGAAGGAATCACTCTTGGGCAAGTAGTTTTTGGGGTTGTCTCACTGATGATGGCGGTCTGTTCGGTCTTGGCTGTGACATCGGGGCGTATTTTGCGTGCGGCCACGGCTCTGTTGTTTGTGCTTTTCGGGACGGCCGGCCTTTATTTCATGTTGGGCTATACCTATTTGGGAGCGGTGCAGTTGTCGGTTTATGCCGGAGGTATCGTCGTGCTTTATGTCTTCTCCATCCTGTTGACCCGTTCGGACAAGAACATGAACGAACGTATCCCACGGGGACGTTGGTTTGCGGCCATGCTGACGGTATTGGCCGGTTTCGGGTTGACGGTATTCTTGCTGTCGTCTTACGGTTTTGCACGTTTCTCCGTTCCTCCGTTGGTGGAACTGGATCCGGTGAAAGTCGGCAACGCGCTTGTCGGAATGGGGAAATACCAGTTTGTCCTGCCTTTCGAGGTCGTCAGTGTGTTGTTGTTGGCCTGCATGATCGGTGCCATCATGATTGCGCGTAAACGTTGATTAAACAAACAGAGTTATGGAAATAGATGCTTTTTATTATCTGATACTGAGTACGGTGATGATGTTTGCCGGTATTTACGGCTTTTTCACGCGACGCAACCTGTTGGCCACGCTCATCTCCGTGGAATTGATGCTGAATGCCACGAACATCAACTTTGCCGTGTTCAACCGTTATTTTTATCCGGGTGCGCTCGAAGGCCATTTCTTCACGCTCTTCGGCATTGCCATCTCGGCGGCGGAAACGGCTGTGGCCATTGCCATTATGATAAATGTGTACCGTAATGTCCGGAATATCCAGACGGATGATGTCAGCGACCTGAAGGGTTGACGCCGGAAACTGATAAAAAGAAGAATGATATGGAATATACGATATTGATACTCCTCCTGCCCGTACTGAGTTTCTTAGTGTTGGCTCTGGCAGGTATGAAGATGTCCCACCGCGCAGCCGGTCTGGTCGGTTCGTTGTCATTGGGGGCTGTGGCCGTGTTGAGTTATGCCGTGGCATACGGTTATTTCACCTTGCCGCGTTTGGCCGACGGGACGTTTGGGACCCTGGTACCTTATAATTTTGTATGGTTGCCTTTCACGGCCGGCCTGCATATCGACATGGGCATCCTGCTCGACCCTATCTCGGTGATGATGTTGGTGGTCATTTCCACCGTCTCGCTCATGGTGCACATCTATTCTTTCGGGTATATGAAAGGGGAGAAGGGTTTTCAGCGTTATTACGCTTTCCTGAGCTTGTTCACCTTTTCGATGCTCGGCTTGGTGGTAGCCACGAACATTTTCCAGATGTATGTGTTTTGGGAACTGGTGGGCGTGTCCTCTTACCTGCTCATAGGGTTTTATTACACGAAGCCTGAAGCCATCTCCGCTTCCAAGAAAGCTTTTATCGTGACACGTTTTGCCGACCTCGGATTCCTCATCGGTATCCTGATTTACGGTTATTATATGGGTACGTTCACCTTTGCGCCTGCCGAGGAGAACCTTATGCAAGGCGCATTGATGCTGCCGTGGGCATTGGGGCTGATGTTCGTGGGCGGTGCCGGTAAGAGCGCCATGTTCCCGCTCCACATCTGGTTGCCCGATGCCATGGAAGGTCCTACGCCGGTGAGTGCGTTGATTCATGCGGCCACGATGGTCGTGGCCGGAGTGTACCAAGTGGCTCGGATGTTCCCGCTTTATATCGCATACGCGCCGGAAACGTTGCACATTGTGGCCTACGTCGGGGCTTTCACGGCTTTCTATGCCGCTTCCGTGGCTTGCGTGCAAAGCGACATCAAGCGGGTGTTGGCCTTTTCCACCATTTCCCAAATCGGGTTCATGATGGTGGCTTTGGGAGTCTGCACTGGCATGCCGAGCCATGAAGGCGGTCTGGGCTACATGGCTTCCATGTTCCATCTTTTCACCCATGCCATGTTCAAGGCTTTGCTCTTCCTCGGCGCGGGTTGCATCATCCATGCCGTGCATAGCAACGAGATGTCCACGATGGGCGGCTTGCGCAAGTATATGCCGGTGACGCATGTCACGTTCCTCATCGCCTGCCTGGCCATTGCCGGTATCCCGCCGTTCTCCGGTTTCTTCTCCAAGGACGAGATCCTGACGGCTTGCTTTGCTTTCAGCCCGGTGATGGGTTATGTCATGACTTTCATTGCAGGGATGACGGCTTTCTACATGTTCCGTCTGTACTATTGCATTTTCTGGGGGCACGAGAACAAGGAACTGCATGCCGCGCACGTGCCGCACGAAAGTCCGCTTACGATGACTTTCCCGTTGATGGTATTGGCTGCCGTGACCTGTCTGGCCGGTTTCATTCCCTTCGGGCATTTTGTCACGGGCGACGGTTTGTCTTACGACATCCATTTGGACGGTGGCGTGGCAGCCACAAGTTGCGTGGTGGCTGTATTGGCCATCGCCTTGGCCACTTTCATGTATGCCCGCAGCGAACAGCCGGTGGCCGATGCCCTGGCCCGTCGTTTCCCGAAACTGTACCGTGCGGCCTACCGCCGTTTTTATATGGACGAAGCCTGGCTGTTCGTCACCAAACGGATTATTTTCCGCTGCGTGTCTGTCCCGTTGGCATGGTTCGACCGCCATGTGATAGACGGTTTCATGAACTTCCTGGCTTGGGGCACCCGTGCTTCGGCCGAGGAAGTACAGCCCATGCAGAGCGGGCGGATACAGGCTTACGTGATTTGGTTCCTGAGCGGCATTATCCTTTTGACTTTGGTCTTGTTGGCCGTCTGACGATTCTTTAAAAAAGTAAAAACGATATGAATATATTAAGTCTTTTCGTATTGATTCCCCTGTTGATGATGCTCGGTCTGTGGATGGCCCGTAGTGTCAACCAAGTGCGGGGAGTGATGGTAGCCGGTTCTTCCGCGTTGTTGGTGCTGGCGGTCTGGCTTGCCGTGGATTATCTCCGGCTTCGTGCGTTGATTGCCAATCTGCCTTTCCCGCAGCCTGAGATGCTCTACACGGATAGTGTCGTGTGGTACGCTCCCTTGCATATCTGTTATTCCGTCGGGGTGGACGGCATTTCCGTGGTCATGTTGCTGCTGAGTGCCATCATCGTGTTCACGGGCACTTTCGCTTCATGGAAACTGAAACCCCTCACGAAAGAATATTTTCTGTGGTTCACCTTGCTCTCCACGGGCGTGTTCGGTTTCTTCATCTCCACCGACCTTTTCACCATGTTCATGTTTTATGAGGTGGCCCTCATACCGATGTACCTGCTCATCGGCGTATGGGGCAGCGGGCGCAAGGAATATGCCGCTATGAAACTGACGCTGATGCTGATGGGCGGGTCGGCTTTCTTGCTCATCGGTATCCTGGGCATCTATTACGGGGCCGGGGCGCAGACGATGAATGTGTTGGAGATTGCCGGACTGCATAACATCCCCGAAGGGATGCAACGGCTGTTCTTTCCTGCGGTGTTCCTGGGTTTCGGCGTGTTGGGTGCCTTGTTCCCATTCCATACATGGAGCCCGGACGGCCACGCTTCCGCCCCCACGGCGGTGTCCATGTTGCATGCCGGGGTGTTGATGAAACTGGGCGGATACGGGTGTTTCCGCGTGGCCATGTACCTGATGCCTGAAGGGTTGGCCCAGTGGGGCGACTTCTTCCTGATACTGACTACGGTTTCTGTGGTTTACGGGGCTTTCAGTGCCGTGGTGCAGACCGATTTGAAATACATCAACGCCTATTCTTCCGTGAGCCATTGCGGCCTGGTGCTTTTCGCCTTGCTGATGGCGACCCGCACGAGCTGCACGGGCGCCATCCTGCAAATGCTGAGCCACGGGCTGATGACGGCCTTGTTCTTTGCCCTTATCGGCATGATATACGGCCGGACGCACACCCGTGACGTGCGTGAGTTGAACGGATTGATGAAGGTCATGCCTTTCCTGGCTGTGGGGTACGTCATTGCCGGTCTGGCCAATCTCGGCCTGCCCGGCCTGAGCGGCTTCGTGGCCGAGATGACGGTGTTCGTGGGTTCTTTCGAACATCCCGATGTGTTCCACCGCGCCTGCACCGTCATCGCCACGGTGAGCATCGTCGTCACGGCAGTGTATATCCTGCGTGTGGTGGGCAAGATTCTTTATGGCACGTGCCGCAACCCCGGGCATCTGAAGTTGACGGATGCCACGTGGGACGAGCGTTTTGCCGTCATTTGCCTGATTGTGTGTGTGGCAGGACTGGGACTTGCCCCGTGGTGGGTGAGCGACACCGTCAGTTTCAGTGTAGAGCCTATTGTTTCACATTTTAATCTTCCCTGATCCAAGTCATGAACAGTAATTTATCTGCTATATTGTCTTTGCATGCCGAGCTTTCGTTGGTGTTGATTCTGTTGGTAGCCCTCTTGGCCGACCTTTTTGCCGGGCCGCTGCGCCGGCGTTGGTTCCATCCGGCCGTTTGCGTGCTGATGGCCCTCCAGATAGGATTGAACCTTACGCCCGACACCCGCGCACTCTTCGGCGGCATGTATGTCAACACCCCGTTCACATCTATCGTCAAGTCCATCCTTTCGGCCGGCACGTTGCTTATCTTCCTCCAAAGCGGCGAATGGCTAGGGCGGAAAGACACGCATTATAAACAAGGCGAGTTCTACGTGCTGACGCTCGCCACCCTGTTGGGCATGTTCTTCATGGTGTCCGCCGGGCATTTCCTGATATTCTACATCGGATTGGAGATGGCCAGCATCCCCATGGCCTGCCTCGTGGCCCTCGACAAATACCGCCACCACAGCGCGGAAGCCGGTGCCAAGTTTATCCTGAGCACGATGTTCTCTTCCGCCTTGCTGCTCTACGGCCTGTCGTTCATCTACGGCACTTCCGGCACGCTCTATTTTGCCGACCTTCCGGCCATGCTTCAGGGCAGCGCGTTGCAGCAGTTTGCCCTGGTGCTCTTCCTGGCCGGGATGGGATTCAAGATGAGCCTCGTGCCCTTCCATCTGTGGACAGCCGATGTCTATCAGGGGGCACCCACAAGCGTGACGGCTTACCTGAGCGTCATTTCCAAGGGAGCCGCTGCCGTGGCCTTGGCCATCGTCCTGCGTTTTGTGTTCCCTTTGATGAAAGAAGACTGGACGCTCGCCGTGGCCCTGCTTTCCGTCGCCAGCATCACCGTGGCCAACCTGATGGCCGTTTTGCAGGGCGACATGAAGCGTTTCATGGCCTTCAGCAGCATCTCGCAGGCCGGTTATATCCTTCTGGGTGTGCTTGCAGGTACGGCTCAGGGCATGGCCTCGCTGGTGTTCTATGTGGCCGTGTATGTGGTGGCCAACGTGGCCGTCTTTGCCGTCATCAGCACCGTCGAACAGCACGCGGGCGGCCAGACGGGCCGTGACGCTTACTGCGGGCTTTATCGAACGAACCCGCGCCTGACGTTGGTGCTGACGTTGGCCCTGTTCTCGTTGGGCGGCATACCCCCGTTTGCCGGTTTCTTCTCCAAGTTCTTCATCTTCGCGGCGGCCTTTGCCCAAGGGTGGTGGTTGGTCGTGTTCCTCGCGTTGGTGAACACCATCGTCTCCCTTTTCTACTACCTGTTGGTGGTCAAGGCCATGTACATCTCCGCGCCCCTCACGGAGGACGGGCTCCCGGCGGTGGCCCCCTTGCGCAGCCATCCGGGCGTGCGCCTCACGTTGGCGCTCTGCACGGCGGGCATTTGCCTGTTGGGCGTGATGAGCTTCGTCTACGAGGGGTTGGCGCGTTGGGCCGGGATGATGTAGGAATTCTTTTTTGCTAACAAAAGGATTAACAATCTGATTTCGGATTTCTATGATTTAATTTACTGAAAATCAGTATGCTGAATTTATAAAATCACTTGGCGCAGAATGATTTTTCGTTCTGCGCCAAGTGATTTTTCAATCTGCGGCAAACGATTTTTCATTTGGCGCAGATTGATTTTATAAAGTGCTTTTCCTTGACAAATGCGAAAAAAACTTTTTTGCTGATATAATCCTAATTTAAGTTTAAATAGTCCAATGATAGGGAAAGGATTACTCGTTATATTTGCAGTGTATCAAGGTTCTTCATTGAATTAAGATTCACTTTCCCGGGAGAATGGGAGGGTACGTAACATTAATAATTAACTTAAATTTCTGTGTAATGAAAAACAGGTTACTCGCCTTAATGGCACTTTGTGGTGCGACATCGTCCACCTTACCTTTATGGGCCGCGTGGGAAGACCCGGAGTTGCAATTCGTAGAGCCGAATCTGGCCACCGACGGTACAGGCGGCGGAGTGTACTACGTCTATCATGTGGCCACCCAGAAGTTCATGGGGAATTCAGCCACGCGTCTGGTTGTGTCCGACCAAGGTCAGGAAGTTACCCTGACTTACGGTGAGGATTATGAATTGAGCCGTCGTCCGGAAACGGATCCGGAATATTTCACGGGGAAAGGATGGCGCCTGAGCATGATGAACGCGCCCACCAACGGGGGATACCATGAGTTGTTCCTCAATACGGGCGGTGCCGAGATTTACGTGGACCACAACAAGACGGGCCACATCTTGTGGAAAATCGTGAAGGAAGGCGAGGTGTACCGTATCAAGGTGATTGACGAGGACAAGCTTTACGGCGTGGCAGCCCAAGATGGTTTGTATGCCAACTCATACATTGCGGTAGGCGAGGGCGAGACCGAGGTGGATCCGTTGATTGACAAGAGTATGGCCGGACAAGAGAATGCCGGGGATGAATGGAAATTCGTGTCTGTGGAAGCTTATGAGGCTTTCCAAGCCAAGAAGAAGTTGTTGGGACAGTTGAACAAGGCAGATGAAGTTGGTTTTACTGGTTACGGGGAATATGCCGATGTCTACAATAATCCGAAAGCTACGGCAGAAGAGGTCGAGGCTGCGGCTACCGGCCTTAAACAAGCTATAGTGAACTGGCAAAGTTCGAATGCGACACCGGAACACCCCGTGGACTTTACCAATGTCATTACAAACAATTCGTTTGCGGACGGCACGACCAATGGATGGACCACCGTAGGCACTCCTGGTGTCCAGTCTGTGAGTTATGAGACTCCCACGAATGAATACAAGATGCAGTATTTTGCGGAGAAATGGACATGGGCGGATGGTTCGAACCTGAACAGCCTGGCAAACGACCCGATGGAAGTGTCGCAGGTCTTGGAAAACATGCCGGTCGGGAAATACCGCCTGACGGCCAATACCATAGGTTACCAACAAGGCAATAGGGACATAACGCCCTACGGAGTGTACCTTTATGCGGAAAACGGTGGTATTGAGTCGCGTGCGGAAGCCCATAGCCTGGAGTTCGGTGGATTAAGGGAAGGGGTTGTTTCAGAGAGCGACCCATATCCCCGTAACACCGTGTTGGAATTCTTTGCCATGGACGGAACCATTAAAGTGGGGTTCAAGACCGTCAATACGAATTGCAACTGGGTCGCAGTCGATAATTTCAAATTGGAGTATTTGGGGCAAGTTGCAGGCGGCATGGCCAAGGAATTGAAGAAAGTCATTACGCAGGCCGAGGAGTTGAAGAATGGTTATGACCTCCAGTTCAAGAAATATTCGGCTGCCGGTGAAACCAAATTCAACCAATCAGTCGAGACGGCCAAGCAGGCGGCAGACAATCCGGACACGGATGACAAGACATTGGGACTGGTGCTTACTTCATTGCAAGAAAGTATGGAAGAGCTGAAGGCCGACGTGAATGCTTACGAAATATTGAATGTAAAGCGTCAGGAGCTTCTTACGGAATGGGACGAGTCGCCTTATGCGGAAGTGGATTTCCCCGAGTATGAAAAATATGTGTACGGTCTGGACGATGCCTATGAACAGCGTACGTTCGACCCGGCAGAAGTGGACAGCATACAGCCTCGCGCAGACAGGCTGTGGATGTCGTGCGTGAGGGAAGCCTTGACGAACGGAGATACTGACAACGTGACCGGATTGATGGTGAACCCTAATTTTGAGGGGAGCAATGATGGTTGGACCAAGACCGGAGATGGGGATTTCAAGAACGATGGCACAAGAGTCACTGAGGTGTGGGGCGGACAGAACTGGGAGGTCTATCAGGAAATCAACAATCTTCCTCAAGGGTCATATAAGATAAAGGCCCAGGCTTTCTATAATCCAAGTTCTACCAATGATAATGCTTGGCATGAAGGATGGGGGCAGGAAGGCGACGAGACGAGTAATATCCATGGCTACCTTTTCGGTAACGATGCTTCCGAGCCGCTTCTTCATGTGACGGCTTGTCCGCAGGAGGAAAATGTGGCTGAAAACTGTGAGGAAGTGACTTGGACCGAAGATGCTTCTTTGGCCGGAAAGTGGTTGTGTTACGGCAAGAACTCCGCACAGGAGGTATTCGAGGCTGATGAAGGGAATTACCTGAATGCCACGACTTGTTACGTGGGTAAAGACGGGAAGCTCCGTGTGGGCGTGAAGATGTCGGGTGTGACTTGGGGAGCCGCTTGGGTCGTTTTTGACAACTTTCAGGTGGAATACTTAGGTGCCGACAACATGGACGGTGCGCAAACGGCTTTGGATGCTTTGATCCGTGAAGCCAACGAGATGTTGGCTTCCGATGCTCTGACCACGCAGGAGGCCAAGGACGGTTTGAGCAAGGCCATAGAAGCAGCTTCTGGCGTGGGAGAGTTGACTCCGGAGATTTATGAGGAACAGACGGAAGCGTTGAATGCCGCCATCAAATTGGGGCAGGAGTCCATGGATGCCGCTGTGGCATTGGAGGATAAAGCCATCGTGCATTCGGATAGATTGAGCGGTACGGGCGAAGCTAGCTACGAAGCGTACGTGGGAACAGAGGGGTATGGTGAGTTGGAAACTTTGGTCGGTGAAATCCTCGACAACAAAATTGCCGATGCGGGCATCTTTGCCACTTTGGATGAAATCAGCGGTTATTCCCTGCGTCTGGACAAGGCTTATTCCAAGATGCTGAGTGCACATATCGATTTCACCACGGCAAGCAAGGACGAGCCGGTGGATGCCACGGGATTGATAGTCAACCCGAGCTTCCAAACCAAGACGGAGAACGAACAGGGTGAAATTGTAGACACCCAGTCGGGTGAAGGATGGACGATTGAGTCGGAGTACGACATGACTGGTATTAAGGATGCCATGCTCTGTGAAATCTATAGCGACAGTAGCAAGGTGTACCAACTGTTGTACAATGCTCCTGCGGGTTATTACCGCGTCATCTTGAACGGCTTCTACCGTGCGGGCGGTTATATCGAGGCCGGTGTGGCCCGCCGTGACGGCACGGAGGCTCGGAATGCCGAGTTGTTCATAGAGTCCGGCAAGGGCAAGTGGTCGGAGAAGCTGCCCTCCATCTTCGAGAACGTCAGCGAGTGGAAATATGAGACCAGTGATGTGGCATTGCCGGATTCTCTGTTCCCTGAATCCGACAAGTTGTACCATTTCATCGTAGATCAACCGGGCGGTGCGAAGTTGGCCTTTGAGGACGGTGCCTATGAGTGTGACACGTACTTCTACGTGGGTGAAGGCGAAGTGCCGGTATTGGGTGTCCGCAAGACGGGCATGCTGACGAACGACTGGTCTTGCTTCGACAACTTCCGTCTCTATTACTTGGGAGATGGCGATGCCAACAAGCCGGACGGTTTTGTAGATAGCATTGACGGCGTGGCGGCCGACGGTACGGCCAAGGTGGTAAGTTCCGCTTGGTACACCATCAACGGTGTACGTGTGGCCGAGCCAAAGCAGCGTGGCATTTACATCCGCCAGGACATGATGAACGACGGCACGAAGAAAACAGTGAAGGTATTAGTTAAGTAGTGTTTTGCTAAAGTTATTAATAGGAGTGGCTGTCCTGCGCCGGAAAAATGAGGCGCGGGGCAGCTTTATAAGTAAAATCAACATAGTTACCATTATTTTCAACATGGTTACCATTGTTTTTATGGATTTAAAGTATAATTTTGCATCACATCTTATATGTAATACCATATTATTATAGGATAAAGAACATTAATTATTAACTTAAATTTCTGTGTAATGAAAAACAGATTACTTGCCTTGATGGCACTTTGTGGTGCGACATCGTCCACCTTACCTTTATGGGCCGCGTGGGAAGACCCGGAGTTGCAATTCGTAGAACCGAACTTGACCGCCGATGAAACAGGCGGAGGCGTGTACTACATCTATCATGTGGCCACCCAGAAGTTCATGACTAACGGGCAGCCTTATGGTACACGATTGGTTGTAGCGGAAACAGGTCAGGAAGTAACCCTGAGCTACGGTGAAGATTATGAATTAGCCAATCTTCCGGAAACGGATGAAGAATATTCCACTGCCAAAGGTTGGCGTTTGAGCATGATGAAAGCACCGAGTAACGGAGGATACCATGAATTGTTCATTAATCCGGGTGGTGCCGAGATTTACGTGGACCATAACAAGACGGGCCATATCCTGTGGAAAATCGTGAAGGAAGGCGAGGTGTACCGTATCAAGGTGATAGACGAAGACAAGATTTACGGTGTGGAAGCCAATGGAGGCTTGTATGCCAATTCCTACATGGCAGTAAACGAAGGGAAAACTACGGTGGATCCGTTGATTGATAAGAACACGGCCGGGTATGAGAATGCCAAAGACGAATGGAAGTTCGTGGCACCGGAAACTTACGAGGTCTTCCAAGCCAAGAAGCTGTTGAAGGTACAGTTGGAAGCTGCCGATGCCATCGGGTTTACGGAATATGCCGATTATGCTGCTTTATATAATCAGGCAGATGCCACGGTAGAGGCGATAGAAAAGGCAGTGGAAGACTTGAAGGCCGATATTATCGACTTCGGTTATTCCGTGGCTACGGAAGAAAATCCGTTGGACGTGACGGAAAAGTTCGTAAAGGAAGCCTCGTTTGCCAACAGTACGGACGGATGGGATATCGTGCAAGGTTCAGGTGCCAACTACCAACGCAAGACGGGCGACCGTTTCGAGAATGGCGCGGGAAGTTTGCCGGAAGGGTTAGCCCTTGAGAACTTTTATGAGTGCGCCACCAACAATGGTAGTAATATGCCTGACTGGTCTATCAAGCAGAAGATAGAAGGGATTCCTGACGGAAAATACCGTGTGGGGGCTTGGATTCTGACCAACAAATTGCCGACGGAGGATGCGCCCACTCCGAAAGGTCTGTTCCTGTATGCCCAGTCTTTAGCCGGGGAGAAGAAGGTGGAAGCCACTGACCCTGCGGAAACAGCCAATGAAGGGCGCGGTTATGGTACGTGGCACCATTACACCGTGGATGTAGATGTCATTGGTGGCATCATCACGATAGGATATGTCGTACAAGGAGCCAATTCCACCTGGTCGGCCGTGGACAACTTCACGTTGGAATATATGGGCAAGAGTGGAAGCGGTGAGGTCAATATACGCGAAATACTGAACCAGAATATTGAGAGTGCAGAGGCACAGTATGCCGAATATACCGGTGCCAACAAGGCTTTCAGCGAATCGGAGAAGGTGAAGTACGAAGAAATGATTGCTGCGGCTAAGGAAGCTTATCAAAACCAGAGTCTGGACAGTGAGGCGCTTACCGGTGTCATAACTTCTTTGTTTGCGCGGATGGACACGTTGGCCAACAACGTGGCTGCTTACGAGACCTTGGCCCAGAAGATAGAAGCCTTGAACAAGGCTTACGATGAGACGCCTTATGCCAACGACGGGTTGGAGGACTATGAGGTTTATTTGGACGAGGTTTTACAAGCCGGTTATGACAATGGTACGTTCGATATAGCCGAATTAGATAGCGTCCAACCCCGTGCCGACAGGATTTTCCGTGAGTCTGTGATGAAAGCTTTGGCAGACGGGACTACGGATAATGTGACCGGCTTAATGGTGAATCCCAATTTTGCGGGGAGCAATGATGGTTGGACCAAGACGGGCGACGGGGATTTCAAGAACGATGGCACGAGGGTTTCTGAGGTGTGGAACGGACGGAATTGGGAAGTCTATCAGGAAATCAGCGGCCTGCCCCAAGGATCGTATAAGATTACCATGCAAGGGTTCTATTCCCCGAGTTCCGGAAATGATAACGCATGGCATGAAGGTTGGGGGCAGGAAGGCGACGAGACGAACAAGATTCTGGGTTACCTTTTCGGTAACGATGCTTCTGAACCCCTTCTCCATGTTACAGCTTGTCCGCAGGAGGAGAACGTGGCTGAAGACTGTGAGGAAGTGACTTGGACAGACGACGCTTCCTTGGCCGGGAAATGGTTGTGCCATGGAAAGAATTCCGCACAGGAAATCTTCGAGCAGAATAGCGAGAATTACCTGAATGCCACGACTTGTTACGTGGGTGAAGACGGTAAGCTCCGCATAGGGGTGAAGATGTCGGGTGTGTCTTGGGGGCAGGCTTGGGTCATCTTCGACAACTTCCAAGTGGAATACTTAGGGGCCGACAACATGGAAGGTGCCCAAACGGCCTTGGATGCCCTGATTCGTGAGGCTAACGGGATGTTGGCTTCCGATGTCCTGACCACGCAGGAGGCCAAGGACGGCCTGAGCAAAGCCATAGAGGCCGCTTCTGCCGTGGGAGAGTTGACCCCGGAGGTTTACAAGGAGCAGACAGAGTCGTTGAATGCCGCCATCAAGTTTGGGCAGGAGTCCATGGATGCCGCTGCGGCATTGGAGACTAAAGTTACTGCCCACGATGCTAAGCTAAGCGGTAATGGCGAAGCAAGTTACGAAGAGTATTCCGACACAGAAGGATATGAAGAGCTGTATGACTTGACCATTGAAGTCTTCGACAAAATAGACGGGGAAGGCATCTTTGCTACTTTGGACGAAATCAACGATTATTCCCTTCGTTTGGACAAAGCTTACTCCAAGATGCTGAGCGGGCATATCGATTTCACCACGGCGAGCAAGGACGAGCCGGTGGATGCCACGGGCTTGATAGTCAACCCGAGTTTCCAGACCAAGACGGAGAACGACAAGGGGGAAATCGTGGATGCCGCATCGGCCGATGGATGGGTTGGTGCCACTTTGGACGAGAACAGTTCTAGCAAGGTGACGGGAGCTATGATTTATGAGATGTTCAGCGACAGTAGCGAGATACATCAGTCGCTTTATAATATGCCTGCGGGATATTATCGCGTTGTCATGAATGGTTTCTATCGTGCGGGAGGCTTTATTGAGGCGGGCGTGGCTCGTCGGGACAGCGCAGATGCCCGGAACGCTGAGTTGTTCGTTGAATGCGGCGAAGACAAGTGGACCGAAAAGTTATCGTCCATTTTTGAGCATGTCAGCGAGTTGAAATATGACGGCAGCGATGTGGCATTGCCTGATTCCTTGTTCCCGGAATCCGATATGTTGTATCATTTCATTGTGGATAAAGTCGCAGGTGCGAAACTTGCGTTTGAGGATAATGCCTATGAAGTAAACTTTAGTTTTTACGTGGCTGAAGGTAAAGAACCTGTATTGGGCGTACGCAAGACAGGCATGTTGACGAACGACTGGACTTGTTTCGACAACTTCCGCCTCTATTACTTAGGAGATGGCGATGCCAACAAGCCGGATGACTTCGTGGATAGTGTTGAAGGTATAGCGGCAGAAGGTGTTATTACGGTAGTAAATTCTGAATGGTATACGTTGAATGGGGTACGTATAAGCGAACCGAAACAGCGCGGTATTTATATCCGTAAGGACGCGATGAGTGACGGCACGAAGAAGGTCGTGAAAGTTATGGTACATTGATTTATATAACAGAACAGATTAATGTCTGACTAAAAAATGTGGGGAGAATAAAATATATTACTCCCCACATATTCCTAAATGAATTTAAATTTGATTTATATGAGATTGTTTAATTTTCTTTTTGGAATCTGCTGTGTCTCTTGTTTTGTGGCATGTGAATCTAATGATTTAGAGATACAGAGCAGTCAGGAGGCTAATAAGATGGAGAAAAAAAGTTTGAATGAGTTTGACTATTGGTATCCATCTATTAATATTACAAAGTATTTTAGTCCTTATTATTTGCCTCCAATTCTTGATTATATTAGGAATGACGATTTGGCAGCAGTGGGAGTTTTTATTAATCTTAATTCCGAGTTTCCACCTCCGTCCTATGATGATTTACAGATGTATCTGAATTGGGATAATGGTTGGTCTATTCTTTTGGGAGGATCGGATGGTGATGATTTGTATTTGCTTTATAATAAGCCAATACCCAAAAGATTATCTTCTTATAGTGTTCCTGTTACTTATAATTACCATAGTTTTTCAGATGGCTATATAACTTTTAATCAAAATGGAATTTATAGTTTTGATGGAGCAAGAAGAGATAACGATGCGCTACAAGTAGTTTTAGGGGTTGATAAGACTAATACTTCAACAGGCTTTAAACAAACTTATGTTTCCGCTTGTTTTGACTTTAAATGGTATGAGACTTCTTCTTGTACTATATGGACGTCAGATTTATCTAATGCAAATAATGTATATCCAAAACGATAATTGCTAAGGTAATTTATAGGAGTGGCTGTCCTGCGTTGGATAAAGAAGTATGGGGTAGCTTTTTTTGAAAACAGGCAACTCGGTAAATTCTGAGTGCTGTTTCCTAAAAAACGTGAAGCTTTGGGATAAACTACTTCTTCCGTCATCTTTTCTGAAAGGCTTTATCTATATTTGTGTACATGAATAAAAAACGTGGAAGTATGAAATATACAAGTTTGTGTTCGAGGAAGACAGGCATGCTGACGAACGACTGGACTTGTTTCGACAACTTCCGCCTCTACTATTACGGTGACGGCGATGCCAACAAGCCGGATGACTTCGAGAGCGCTATCGGTGGCGTGGCAGCCGACGGTACGGCCACGGTGATAAGTTCCGCATGGTACACCATCAACGGTGTGCGCGTGGCTGAGCCGAAGCAGCGCGGCATTTACATCCGTCAGGACATGATGAGCGACGGCACGAAGAAAACAGTGAAGGTGTTAGTTAAGTAATTTTGTTTAGGTTAAATTTGTGAGAGTGGCTGTCCTGCGCCGGAGTATGAGGCGCGGGACAGCTTTTTCTTTGTAGTCTCTTGACGGGATGGCAAAAAGAGAGGGGTGGCAAAATGATAGTGCCACCCCTTCAATACTTGCTAAGAAGAATGAGAAAACTTCATAGCTTTTTCCGGCATTTACTTTCCGGTTACCACATATTTCTTTCCGCCAGCAATGTAGATACCCTTCTTCAGTCCTTTCACGGCATCGGCGCGTTTCACCTGGCGGCGTACGAGTGTTCCGGTAAGGTCGTATACATCCACTAATTCGGTTTCCAGAGATTCGGAATCTTTCAACACTTTGTCCATGCTATCGCCCTTTCCAGAGTTGATGTAGTAGAACCGGAAGTTGTCAGCAAACCATTGTTGGCCGTGGCCGCCCACGACACGTCCGTCACCCTTTATTCCGATGGTCACAGCCCCCTTGTCTACATAGACGGCAGGAATTATGGTATTGGTACCAACCTCGGCTTGTGCGATGTCCCAAAGGTCACGGTTGCCGTTCAAAATGGAATATTCAAACTGGTCTTCGGTGTACGTGTACACGGTGCTGTCTTGTCCGAGGATGTCGGGCACGGTGGAAATTTCCACGTCGTTTGTCTGCGCATAGAACCACAGCGCATCAGCTCCGCCGGTAGCATGAGTGGCTGCTTCCACACGGTAAGTACCCACGGGCAATTCGAATTTGCCTTCTTCGCCAATCTGTGTTCCCACAACCTGACGGTAATTGGTAGCTGATCCGATGTTGTGACCTTCATGTCCGGACCAACTGTAGCACCACAACCATGTGTCTTCTGTATGTTCAGTGCGGTCCGTCCCGTCTGCGTTGGTTTCGCAAATCCATCCGTTGATGACTTTCCTGGAGGGGTTACCGGCTTCATCCACGTAATCCTGGTAGATGTTGGGGTTCACCACGAAGGTGGTCATGTCGAACGGGTTGTCGCTCGTGGCTTTGGCCAAAACGTCGGGTGTCATGGCTGTCAGGCAAACGGCTTGCAGTTCTTTCACCGCCATGTCTGCATCTACGTTGTCAAATTCATCCTGTTTGAGCAATTCCTTCACGTTCTTGTAAGCCTCATTTTCAGAGAGTCCGCCAATCTGGTTCGCCAATACAATGGCAGTTCCCATCGGGTAGCAAATGGCGATGGAGGACTTCAGGGTAGTGGTAGCCTCATTGAGAGCCTCTGTCTGGCGTCCCACTTCGTCGCTCACATAAGTCTCCCATGTCATGTCTTCTGCTATGATGGAGGCCTCCACCAATGCGTCGGTAAACGTCTTGCGTGCAGCCGGTTGTGCAAAAACCTTTTCATTGTTGAGGGCATCGAACAAGTCATTGCCCTTTCTCACCAACGGGGTGAGAGCCAGATACTGGTCTATCACTTTTTGGGCATCGAGGATGAGGTTGTCCATGTCTTCGATGGCAGTAATCATATCTTGGATGGGCACGCCATCAGCCAAGTACTGGTAGTAGCCTTCTTCTTCGTCCAAGACCCAACCCAGATAATCCCAGTCGTCGATACCGTAGTTCACCAATGAGTCATGCCATACGATGCCTTCTTCCAGGCGTGCGGTCAAACGGTCTCGATAGGCTTCTGTGGCATCGGAACCCACGTAAGAAAGACGGAAATTATCGGCACGCCATTCCGCTCCCATCACTCCGCTACGGCCTTCACCGTTGATTCCGATGTAGAGTTTGCCGTCCGACACCAGGATATTCTGCACGGTCGTAGTGGTTCCCATGTTCTTGGAAGCGTCGCCATAAGCTTCTGCGTCCCGATTGAAAATGGCCCTGGAGTAGTTCACGCTGTCGGGAGTGGCATACAAGTAAATCTTTGTGCCTTCCTGGCCGGTTGTGTACGTTGCGGCACTTAACTCATACACTCCGTTAGGCAGCTTCACCCCATCTTCCTTGCCTATCATCTGTTGGTAATGTCCCTTGCAGATGCTGTTCGCGTCGTTGTCCGACCAACTGGAACAATGCAGTTCCGTATCCGCGTGGTCTGCCAGTGTCGGACTGCCGTTGTCGGAACTTCCACGATCGATCATCACCCATCCGCCGGGCATTTCGGTCATGACTCCATCCTGGAAGATATTGGGGTTGGTAATGAAACTGGTCATGTCTATCGGATGTTCAGCCGATGCCGTGCCCAGGAATTGTTCCGTCATCGCGGCCTTGCATACGGCATTCAGTTTCTCCACATCAGTCACCATGTCTGTATAAGTAAGTTCGGTCGCGTTGAGGTCGGCCGCCACTTTCTTGTATTCCTCCGTGTCGCTCAGTCCGCCAATCTTGTCTGCCAGCCCCTTGGCTACTTGCAAGGAGTGGTTGAGGCCTACCACCGCATTGGTATTCTTGATGGCTTCTTCTATGGCGGGCACACCTTCCACCAATGCGTCGGCCACCTCTGCCAGTGTAGGTTTGGCAAGTACGGCCTTGGCTTCGGAGATAGCCTTGCTGAGATTGGCCTTCACTTGTTCCGACACGGTGTAGGCTCCGCTCTCAATCTTGTCGTAGATGCCTTGGGCTGCGGTAATGTCTTTCTGCATCGTGTTCGCGTTCAGGCATACGGCCATGGCCAGTTCCACTTTTCCGGCAATTTCACCCACGGCTGCGTTGATGTCTTCTTCAGGCGTGGATTCTGTGTAACCGGAATATTTATCGAGCAACGTGGTAAGTTCGGAAGAGGCCGGTATGTCGAGGGTGTTCAACGAGTCGCGCATCACGGTGGCACGGTTCATCTGCATGCGGAAGGCATCGAAAGCCACACCGTCGAAATATAGTTTGAAATCGTCCCAGCATGTCCACTCGCCGCCACGCATGTCCACGCCGATAAGCATTTCGCCTTTGTCGGAAACGGTGAACTCCAATACGTTGTTATACTGGTCGGGGTGGGCTTCACAGTACTTCGCCATGCCTTCCATCCCGTCTGGCCAACCATCGCGTTGGTTAGGTATGGTTTCGTCTTTTACCCCGCTATAGAGGGATACGAATGGGATTTCGGCATCTCCTGCTATCAGGAACGCATTGATTACTTCAGTACCGGCCTCATAATCCTTTCCGCCATTAGCCCCTGCGGCGCGATGGAAACCGCGAACGGTCAATTTGTAGTTGCCGGGGCGGAGGCCGAACACTTTTTGTCCGGCAATATTCTTTTTCCTGAAATATTCCGCATTCTTGAAGTCCTTATTTACAACCGGATCCAAATTCCCGTCTTGCCACCCCTCTGAAGTTCCGGTCGAGAAATCCGCGTTCTCCAGATAAGTATCCGTCACATCAATCCACTGGTGTTGTTGTGCGAACAGCACCGCACTGCTCATCATGGTAAACATGATGGCCAACGGGATACGCTTTCCATTTCCTTTTGAAATTTTTCTTTTCATGTCCATAAGTTTAAAGGTTCTCATTTTACGTCTTCCTGTTGCCGAACCTGATGGCAATAGGAGCGTTTCTTAATTTTGTACTATCCGGTTCGGTTATGTCAGTACATGGCTTTTAGCGCATTTTCATTCCTTGCGTGCGGCCGGAGGTTCCCACATAGTGCAACAACCAACCTACGTTTTGTACCGGGAGGCCAACCTCATTCTTTCCGGCCGTACAACGCACCGACTTGACCAGGCGGCCGTCGAAAGAATAGATTTTCAGCATGCCGCTTTCTTGGGCTTCTACCGCCAAACGGTTGCCGTGACGGTTACAGGATATCAATTGTGCCTCTTCACCTTTCATTTCGGCCATCACCTCTTCCATTCCGTCGGGGTTATCTGTCTTTTTCACGATACGGAAGGGAAATCCGGAGCAAGGGGCTTGCGACACTTCCAACAACATGCCGTCCTCGCTGGGCAACAGCATGCCACCGGAAGCCGCCGGTGAGCGTTGGATGGCATATACACCTTCGTCCGTACACTTGCGGAGTATGTTGAACGAGTTGTTGGCATAATCGCTCCCGTTCATCATCTTGCCGTCTTTGGACAGATGCATCTTGCTGTTCGTGCGGCTGAAGAGCATATAACGGTTGCCATAACTTGCGCTCAAGCGTCGCAGGCGCCACAGGTAATCCTGGTCGTTTTCTTCCGCGTATGGTACGAACTGGGCATCCGTGTTACGAAGATAAGCACCCCACTCATTACTGATGTAATAGCTGTCTTCCGAGGACGGGGCTTCCGTGCATGCTTCATACGCGTCTACGTTGAAATGGCAAACAGACTTGGCTTCCGCTCCCGATTCGGCAACCCTTTGGAAAACCAACTTGCACTTGAAACAGCTGTCAAGGCTCTTGATATGCAAGGTGTCGTTCAAGTCGGCCACTTTGTTGCCTTGTTCGTCCAGATGATAAGTCAAAGTGTCTGCCTGGATGGTATCCGTGCCCACTACCCACTTATAAATACGGGTGGTTTCCGGCAGCTTGCCTAAGATAGATGTCGGAACGCCGTACATGCTGAAGGAAGAACCTTTCTCCAACACCAGGTTGGTTCCCGGTTGGGATTGGTTTCCGTGTATCACATAAGGGTCCACCTCTGCCACTTCCACAAGGAAATTCTTTATGATGGTGGCACCGGACGGATGTGTCATGGTCACACGGTAATAGTAGGTCTTGGCCACGCTTTCAATCTCCAACAGGTTGCAATTCGTTCTCAAGTCAGTCCACCGCTTGCCGTCTGTGCTGCGTTCCCATTTCCATTCACGGATAGTAAAGCCATCATAATTCATCCCTAATATCACGTTGGCATATTTCTTGGCATAAATCACGGAGTCATGGATTTCCACACTGTTGACCTTCGCATAAACATCGGCATAGCCTTCGGGGGTTCCTTCGCCTTCCACGTGCAGGGAGTACATGCGCGTGCATTCCACGCCCTTGCTGTTGATGTAACGCACGCGAATCACACTGGATGTCTCCAAGGTAAGTTCTCGCTCGTTGCTTTTACAGGTGGGGTCGTCGTCCCATGACCACTTGCCGGTATCCTCTTCGTCCTCCGGCAAAATCACGGTAATCTTCATCTGTGAGCCTTTCGGGATGTTGGATACTTCCGTACGGGTGGTGGACACGCCGTTGTACTGCACCGTTCCGCCCAATTTGGTCGGCACCTTGGTTTTGTCTGTCAATGGATCCAGGCTGCACATCAATGCGGTAAAGCCTAAATGGTCATAACCGCCTCCTCCGCCATAGAAGCCTCCTCCGCCGTCAAGTCCTGTGCCATTATTATGCCTCATCATGATGGCATGGCCCCAAGGCATTTCCACCCCGCGCACATTCTCATAATAGTTTATGATACGCGGCCAGCATGGGCGGTCCACGCCGCGTCCGCCCCACCCGGGTTCCGGGAAATAACCTCCCTCCATATTCGTGTAGGGTACGTATGGAACGTCCTGCCACATGTTATAGCGGGCCACATATTCAAAACCGGCCGCAATACGGTCGTCCTTGTGCATATAGGCATCCTCCCCTTGGTTGCGTCCCACGCCGCAGACATCTGCCGCCAGGGCTACCGCCATGCTGGCATGGCTTTGGTCGCGGTTGGACTCATGCATCTGCCCTATGTAGCCGAACGGGCCATCTTCATCCTCGAACAAGTGGTAAACCAACATGTGGATAGACTCGCCGTAACGGTGGTCCTCCATATACTTATAAAATTCCATGCCCCGGTTATACACCCATACGTCATCGCACAATATGCCTGCGGATATGATGCAAAGCACATTGCACAATCCCCAATTGGACCAATAATGGTCGTCGTGCCCTTCCGCGCGGTTTTCAAGGAAACTGAGGGAATTGCGGACGAACACCCTACGTATAAAATCTTGGTAACGCTTGAAGTCTGCGGGTTTCCATCCCTCATAATCGCGCATCAGTTCCCCCGCGTTGGCAAACGCATAGCCGGAAAGTCCCGAAGCCAGGGCGTAATTGTTGTTCCCGCCGATGTCCTTGCAGGTTCGTGCCCAGGCGTTCAAGTACTCGACGGCTTTTCGGGCATATTTTTCATCCCCGGTAATCTTCCATTCGAGTGCGAATTGATAGGCCGCGTGCGCATTATCCTGTGGTGTTCCATAGTTATCCGTGTTTTCTCCTGGGGGTAGCCACGGGCAACCGGCCCCGCAGCCACGGACAATCCTGCGCACCGGAGTGGGATGCCGGTCGTCCACGGTCATGATATACGGGCTGGTTTTGAAAAACTTGTAAGCAGCAGTCCATGGTTCTTCGCCGTTGGCCAGCTTCTCTTTCACCCGGTCAAAATCCGCTTGGGTATGCAATGCCCCCGGATGGATAAACCCTTGTGCCATGCTTCCCAACAGGAAACATAAGGTACATAACCATAACAAAACGTTTTTTTTCTTCATACCATCTCGATTTTATTTTCATACCTTGCAAATATATGTTCAATATTCAATGGGTTATGGGTCAAATAATAACATAATATGGGGTATTACATACCATTTTAAGAAAAATGGACTTCCGGTTGACAAAATGACACCTTCCTTTCCTTTTTGTGCTTATGCTTGCCCCTGTATTTGTAGCCTTCCATAAGCTTTTAAAGCCCTTTCCTGATACATAAATTTGCGTTTCAGCCTGTTATTATACGTTTTTTAACCTAAGTAGAACCCCAATCTCAGCCGAATGATTTTTCGTTCGGCTGAAAAAACATTTTTTTTGTCCGCATCTTGTTCCGCCGATGTCCGTTTGTGGGTGGAAAAGGCTTTGGAAGGCAAAGTGAAAAACGGGCTTTTGGCACCTTGTTTTTCCTATTTGGATGGGATTTGCCTTCAAAATCCGGATGTCAGGATGTCAGGCCGGTGCCACGATGTGCTGACGTGTTTCCGGTTTGCCTGCGCATGCCGCGTGGCGAGGCCGGGCAATTTGCCAATATAAGAGAGGCCGGGGTGGCGAAAAGACATTTTCCTGATGCGTGAGAATCGTGTATCGGGGAACAAGGGCGGACCGGGGGACAAATAGCGCAGCCACGTGGAGCCTGAATTGACAAATTGACAATTTGGCAATTTCCGGGTGCCGTTCCCTAAAAAACGTGAAGCTTTGCGATAAACTACTTCTTCCGTCCTCTTTTCTGAAAGGCTTTCGCTATATTTGTGTACATGAATAAAAAAACGTGGGAGTATGAAATATAAAATGTTAGTGCTCGACGTGGACGGGACACTGTTGAACGACGAGAAGGAGATTAGCAAGCGGACGCTGAACACGTTGCTCAAAGTGCAGCAGATGGGCGTACGCATCATGTTGGCATCGGGACGTCCCACTTACGGTTTGTTGCCATTGGCCAAGAAACTGGAATTGGGTACATATAACGGGTATATCCTCTCTTATAACGGTGGCCAGGTGATTAACGCTTCCAACGGAGAGGTGGTATTTGAACGCCGTATCAATCCGGAACATATCACTTATTTGGAGAAGAAAGCCGAGAAAAACGGTTTTTCGATCCTTACTTATAACGGGGATACGGTCGTGACGAATAACCCGGATGATCCGCATGTGCGAGCCGAAGCGGCCTTGAACGGCATGAAGTTGGAGCATCAGGAGTTTTTCTCTGCGGCAATAGATTACCCGCCTTGCAAATGTATGTTGGTGAGCGATGACGAGGAAGCTTTGGTGGGGTTGGAGAACCATTGGAAGCGTCGTTTGAACGGTGTATTGGATGTGTTCCGTTCCGAGCCGTATTTCCTGGAAGTGGTGGGCAGCCGGGTGGACAAAGCCAATACGTTGGGCGTCATCATGGAAATGGAGGGCATCAAGACGGACGAGATTGTGGTGTTCGGCGACGGCGTGGCCGACGTGACCATGTTGCAGTTGGCCGATTTGGGCATTGCCATGGGGAATGCCCCGGATTCGGTGAAGCGTTGTGCCGACTACGTGACCCTCTCCAACAATGAAGACGGTGTGGCCGTGGCGGTGGAGAATGCTTTCCTGGCCGAGGTGCGCGAAAGCGAGATACCGCTTGATGCCTTGAATGCACAGGCGCAGACTACGTTGATGGGGAATTTGGGCATACAATATACGTATGCTTCCCACGAGCGGATAGAAGCCACCATGCCGGTGGACCACCGCACGCGCCAACCTTTCGGCATCCTGCACGGCGGGGCCACGTTGGCTTTGGCAGAGACAGTGGCCGGGTTGGGGTCGATGGTGATTTGCAATCCCGATGAATTCGTTGTGGGGATGCAAGTGAGCGGCAACCATATCTCTTCGGCCCACGAGGGGGATACGGTGAGGGCTGTGGCCACGATTGTGCATAAAGGGCGCTCTTCACACGTGTGGAACGTGGATGTGTTCACTTCCACGGGGAAATTGGTGTCTTCCATCCGGGTGATGAACAGTGTGATGAAACGCAAATGAGCCGCATGCAGGACGACGAGGCGGTAATAGATGAATGGATTAAGGGCGGAAAAGATGCCTTTGTGTTCTACCGTGAGCCGGGGGAAAGTGTTTGTCACGGCATACGGGCGGCACGGTACTCCCTGCAATCTTTTGAAGGCATCCCGCCGTTGGACGGGAAGACTGGTTTTGTGTTTGCCCCTTTTCGGTTCGGAGAGGGGCATCCTTTATGGCTGCTTCCCTTGGAGGAGGAAATAGAAGCCGGTATATCCCGGGCTGCATGTCCCGATGAGGTAGAGGCACCTGCTCCGATGCCCTTTTGCGGACGGTTGGAGGAACAGCCGTCGAAGGAGTACCGTGAGGCTTTTCGTTTTTTTTCCGCTGCGCTTCGTGCCGGGGATTTTCAGAAGTTGGTGCTTTCCCGTGCTTGTACGGATGCTTTTCCCCGGGGCTTTTCGTGGGCGCGGGCTTTCGGGGCGGCCTGCCGCCGTTATGTGCATTCATACGTGTATTTGTTCCATACGCCGCAAACCGGTTTTTGGTTGGGGGCTACGCCCGAAATCCTTTTGGCCGGAGGAAAAGGGGACTACCGTACAGTGGCTTTGGCCGGTACGCAATTCCTGAAAGAGGGCAAGTTGGCAGGTTCGTGGTCGGAAAAGAACATCCGCGAACAAGCTTTTGTGACGGAATATATCGGCGGTTGCTTGCGGGAACGGGATATCCGGTTCACTGTGGAAGGGCCTTATACGGCTACGGCCGGAGAATTGGCCCATTTGAAAACCGATATCCGTTTCCGTCTTTCTTCGGCCGAAGCCTTAGGCGGCTTGTTGCAGGCTTTGCATCCTACGCCTGCCGTATGCGGGTTGCCCAAAGAAGAGGCTTTTCGCTTCATCCTGTCGCATGAAGGATATGACCGTGGCTATTATGCCGGTTTCCTCGGACGGTGGGAGCCGGAGGGGAAGACGGCTTTGTATGTGAATTTGCGATGCATGCAATGTGGCGAAGGGGCGGAAAAAATCCGCCTGTATGCCGGAGGCGGGATCTTGCCGGCTTCCGTGTGCGAAGAAGAATGGATGGAGACGGAACGTAAGTTGCAGACTATGAAATATGTAATCTCGAAAGGAGGAACTGATGTATTCGGATAAGAAGAACGTGTTGCAGCTTGTTGCCTTGCTGCGTGCGCACGGCATTCGCCGGGCGGTGTTGTGTCCCGGAAGCCGTAATGTGCCGTTAGTACAGGCTTTCGCCACGTGTGAGGATTTTGAATGCTTTTCGGTGACGGACGAGCGCAGTGCCGGTTTCTTCGCCGTCGGATTGGCTTTGCATGTACAGGCTCCCGTGGTGGTCTGTTGCACCTCCGGTTCGGCTTTGCTCAACCTCCATCCGGCGGTGTGCGAGGCGTTCTACCGTCGGGTACCTTTGGTAGTCGTTTCCGCCGACCGTCCGGCGGCTTGGATCGGGCAGATGGACGGGCAGACTTTGCCGCAGCCGGGTGTTTTCGGTGGCTTGGTGCGGAAGGCGGTCAATCTGCCCGAGGTACGTACCGGGGAAGATGAATGGTATGCCAACCGGCTTGTCAACGAGGCTTTGCTTGAAGTGGACCACCACGGCTACGGGCCGGTGCATATCAATGTCCCCCTTTCCGAACCGTTGTTTCAATTTACGGCGGAAGCTTTGCCTTCCGTACGGCGTATGGTACGGCGGGATATGTCCGACGAGGGACGGACTTTGTCTTTCTTCCTGAAAGAAGAGCTTCCCAAGTACCGTCGGGTTCTGGTCGTGTCGGGGCAGATGTCTTCGGACGAGGCGGCCGGTGTAGCGGCTTGCCTGTCCGGCAGTCGCGTGGCTTGGTTGGCTGAAGTGTTGGGGAATTGCCCGTCGGCTTCAGATGCGGTACGGGGCTTCGATGCATTATTGTATGCAGCCTGTGAGGAAGACTTGCAGGCGTTGCGCCCGGACTTGGTGATAACCGTAGGCGGGCATGTCGTGTCGAAACGTTTGAAACAGTTCCTGAGGCGTACGCCTTCGTTGGTGCACTGGCATGTTTCGCCGGACGGCCTTCCGGCGGATTTGTTTTGTGCGTTGACCACGGTTGTGGAGGCTTCTCCTGTTGATTTCTTCCATTTGTTTTTCCGGTCGGAGGCTTTGCCGTCCGGGGCGTATGCGCAGCTATGGCATGAAAGTTGTGCCCGGTTGGCCTCTCCGGAAACCGGATACTCCGAGATGTATGCCGTGCGGCGCGTGTTAGAGGCATTGCCACCCCATGCAGTGCTCCATTTGGCCAACAGTTCGGTGGTGCGCTTGGCGGAATTGTGCCGCCTGCCCGAAGGTGTGGAAGTGCAATGCAACAGGGGAGTGAACGGCATAGAGGGTTCCGTGTCGGCTGCGGTAGGTTATGCGGCAGTGTCCGACCGGATGAATTTCCTGCTTGTAGGTGATTTGAGTTTCTTTTATGACATGAATGCGTTATGGAACGGCCATATACGTTCCAACCTCCGCATTGTCGTGTTGAACAACGGCGGCGGGGCCATTTTCCATGCCTTGCCCGGATTGGACATGGCCGGGGATACGCGGCATTTCGTGACGGCTTCTCATGGCGCGTCGGCGGCAGGTTGGGCTGAATCGCAGGGATTCACTTATTTGCAGGCTACGGACACTGTGTCCCTCTTGGCCGCTTTTGATGATTTGTTGGACGAAACAGCCACGGCACCTGTCTTGTTGGAAGTGTTTACCGATGCGGAGGCCGATGCCGAAGAGCTACGGAATTACTATCATGCGATAAAGGAGAGATGGAAGAATTTTTAAGATGAAGGATATGAACAGAGAATGGAAAACTTTGAAGGAATACGAGGATATTCTTTTTGAATTTTATAACGGCATTGCCCGTATCACCATCAACCGCCCGCAGGTGCGCAACGCTTTTACGCCGCGCACGGTGTCGGAGATGAGCGACGCGTTCTATATTTGCCGCGAGCGGCGTGATGTCCGTGTGGTGGTGTTGACAGGAGCGGGCGACAAGGCTTTTTGTTCCGGAGGCGACATGCACGTGAAAGGGCACGGGGGATATGTCGGGGACGACGGTGTGCCCCGTTTGAATGTGTTGGAGGTGCAAAAACAAATCCGTTCGTTGCCCAAGCCCGTGATTGCGGCGGTCAACGGTTTTGCCATCGGCGGAGGGCACGTGCTCCATGTGGTGTGCGACCTGACGATAGCTTCGGACAATGCCATTTTCGGGCAGACCGGACCTCGCGTGGGCAGCTTCGATGCCGGTTTTGGTTCCTCTTATCTGGCCCGTGTCGTAGGTCAGAAGAAAGCCCGTGAGATATGGTTCCTGTGCCGGAAGTATAATGCCCAGGAGGCCCTCGACATGGGATTGGTCAACAAGGTGGTGCCTTTGGCTGAATTGGAAGACGAATATGTGGCATGGGCGGAAGAGATGATGCAACTCAGTCCGTTGGCCCTGCGTATGATAAAGGTGGGGCTGAATGCCGAACTGGACGGCCAGGCCGGTATTCAGGAACTGGCCGGGGACGCCACGATGCTTTACTATATGACTGATGAGGCTCAGGAGGGTGGCCGTGCTTTCCTGGAGAAGCGTAAACCGAAGTGGAGGTTCTAAAAGTATGTGGAACAAGGCGGTATAACAGGTGGCAGCGTCTATCTTATTTTGATTGGGTCCGGATTGAAACGGTAGGTTTTCAATCCGGACTTTTTATATGTCCGATTCGTATCCTTCTTTTCAAAGGAAGAAAGGAATATGGCATGATATATGACGGAAAACGGGTCGGAAAATGTATTTTGGTAAGATTTATCCTATCATTGGTTATTTTATGTCTTATTCCAATGTGGGGGAAGAATATAATTTTGTATCCTGAAAAAGGAATAGAAACAAGTTGGCTAGCATGATGTTTATTCCGTATGAAAGCTCCGTGTCCTCGTCAATAGGTTCGGTGGCGGCACGGTGGAAAACAATAGAACCTTAAAATTTTTAAACATGAAAAAGAAAATACCAAATTCTTTGTTCCCGTTGATGGGGAAGCGTAGGCCGTTGATGGCTGTGTTTGTGGCTTGTATGGCCGCGAACGGGGTGTGGGCACAGGAAGATTCTTGGGTGGGGGAACCTTTGCCTGCCGAAGGTGGAGAGTTTTACCTTTATAATAAGGAAGGTGGAGGATTCCTGCTTGGGGCAAATACTTGGGGCACGCAAGCTTCGTTAGGGCAGCCCGGCCTGTTGTGTACGTTAGAGGTTATGCCCGATGGTAAATATGCCATCAAGACGACGGCTAATAATTATTTGAAAGATGACTACATTGACAAAGACAAGACCGGATATATTTTTACTGACCAGAATATAGAAGACGAAGTGTATGAGTTTTCCTTGTTTGGGAATGGTCGTTATTTACATTACAATGGTTCGGGTACGGTTCTGGCACGGGTGGAAACTGTAGATGTTTGCGAATGGATTTTGGTATCCAAGGACCAACGTATCAAGGCTTTGGATAACGCGACGGAAGAGCAGGGCGTAGATGCTACGTTTTATGTCACAGGAGCTAATTTCGACCGTTCTCAGCCGAGTGAATGGAAGGAAAGCCATACCGGTGGTACACTGACGCTTATCGGACCAGACAGGGCGGCAAAGTCTACAAATTCCTGTACTGAGGCGTACGACAATGCAAACTTTGAGGTATACCAAGTTATGACAGGATTGAAAAACGGATGTTATTTGGTATCCTGCCAAGGGTATTATCGTCCAGGCGGTAACGTGGATGCCAATGGGGCACAGAATGCTATTTTATATGCGAATGCAGATGAGACTCCGCTTCAGTTGCTGAAGGATGACGGGAAAGGCATTCCTAATAACATGGAGCAGGCTGCCGATGCTTTCTTGGTTGGGCGTTATGGCGGTAATGAAGTACGTACGGTCGTGATGGATGGTACATTGAGGATTGGTGTGAGGAAGGATGTACATATATCAAAAGATTGGGCGGCTTTTGATAACTTTCGTTTAACGTATTTGGGAGAGGCAGATGCTTCTGAGGCATTCCAACAGTCATTGAAGATGTTGGAAACCTTGATTGCGGATTTTACAGTTTCCGGGGCAACCGCCATCGCCACGGAGTTGCAGGAGGTGTATGACAAAAATAAAGATGTTTCGGGCGATGGTATAGAAGCAGCACAGAAAGCTCTGTCTGAGGTCATGGCCGAAGCTAAGGACGTGCAGGTCAATGTGGACAGTTTAGTGGCTTCCATAAAAACAGCCGAGTCGCTTTATGCAAAGGTTGAGGACGGTACATATACCTTGTCCACCAAGGGGAAAGAAGCTTTGGAGCGGGGCATAACTGAAGCCGAAAGGATATTGCAGGAAACGCAGATGTCGGCTATGGGTACACAGGCTCCTGTTTACGTGGAAATTCTTAATGCCCAAGTCCGGGATGCCAGGCTTTGGATGGGTATGATATATCCGTTGGAAAAGGCCAAAGAGCTAGCTGATGCGATAACGGGACTTGGCGAGACGGATGCTTACCGGCAAGTCGTGAGTGATTTGGATGATGTGGCATTGACTTTCGAGAAAGTAACAACCGATGTGGCGGCTTTGAATTTGGTTTGCCGCAATGCAATGACTATGGATTTCTTGTCGAAGGCTACATCAGATGCTCCCATAGACATGACCTGTTTTATCCAGAACCCGAATATTTATCAAGTAGGAGAGAACAAGGAAGCTCCGGACGGATGGGTCGTGGCTGCACTTGGAGAAAACAATAGTCCTGATGTCACCACTGGGGGGAAAGGAGATGCCGCATTATGGTCTTCTAGTTGGTCAAGCAATGAAAACAACAATGTAGGCAAGGCTCATTATTATACTAAAATAGGAGGGACAGGAAACCGTGTAGCTAATTTGCCAGACGGTACTTATCTGTTGAAAGCTGCCACTTATTGTACCCGTGATGCCGCGAATGTGAATTTATATGGTTCGTTGGATAACGTAAACATGGAGTTCTCTGATTTCAATGGCGATGAAGCGGTTTATAATGCCGCTACCGGGGTGAACGATGGTTCAACCACGGAACTACGGATGGACGTAAGTGGAGGTGTCCTTTATTTGGGAGTGAAGGGTGAAGATATCGTACATGGTAATGGACAGCATTGGGAGGCCGACAACTTCCGCTTGTATTACATCGGTGTCCCCGAATCCGCCTCGCAGGCTATTCGCATCTCTGACGCAGGTATGGCTACTTATTATTCCGCTAATGCCTTTACTGTGCCTGAAGGTCTGGAAGCCGGTGTCGTGACCGGGATTTCCGATGGAGGAACCACTTTGGCTGTGGATTGGCGTTATGCTTCGGGCAGTACTGTCCCGGGTTTGACCGGTATCCTTCTTAGGGGTAAGGCCGGTGGTTATACGGGTAACTTTAGTGTGGCAAACATGTCGCGTCCGGAGGATAACCTGTTGGAAGGCACGTTGGTGGAAACCACTGTGGATGCCGAAGGCTACAAGTACTACAAACTGGCTGATGATGTGACGAACGGTTTAGGCTTCTACTTTGCCACCCAAGACGGCAGCTCTATCGTAAACGGAGCGAACAAGGCATATTTGGCTTTGCCGGAGGCCGTGGCGCAAGAGGCCAACTTCCTTGCATTCGACTTTGATGCAACGGGTATCACCGATACAGAGCTTACGGCAGAGGAAGCCCCTGTGGATGTCTACGGGATTTCCGGCATACGCGTGCGTTCCGGTGTGAAGGCTTCTGAGGCTTTGGAGGGGTTGCCCAAAGGAATTTATATTATAAATGGAAGGAAAATCTTAAAATAGGAAACGAAATGAAAAAGAAGGTATATGTAACTCCTGAGGTTGACGCAGTGGTATTGTTGCAACAAGACATGCTTTGTGGGTCAGGAAATGGAATGGATATCCATGATGATTATTCGGATGCCGAACAGTTGTCGAACAAGAACGTTTGGGATGATATTTGGTGAATCCTTTAGCCGGAATTAGACAAAAAGCGTCAAAAACGGGTAGAAATGGTGCATAAAGTGCATTTGGATGAAAATGTCCCATTTTTTGTGCTTATCTGTCACCAATGGAATGGATGATTCGTTTTATCTTTGCCATGCGTTTCAGAAATCCTGATGTGAAGGCATTCTAAGATGATGGAGCGTACCTTGGTCTAATAAGAGAGATGCAGTTAGAAATTAGGTTAATATTGGTGTGAGTAGCCTGATATGAGGTATCCTGTGAAGGATTGAACTCATATCAGGCTACTTTTTTAAGGATGCCGGGCAGGTTTCCGAGGGATGGAAGAAGGATTCCGTTGGGGGAGATTACCGGTCTTTTCCAGTTTGAAATCCGTGGCTGAGAACCAAGTCCCGTCCCATGTCCTGCTGCGGATATTGGTCACGCCATAGCGTATGGTACCGTCGTGTGTGACGATGCTGTCAATCCTTACGGTGCTCCATCCATAGCCCTTTCCTCCATTGGCTTCGGTGATATTTCTCCATAAGCCCAATGAGACGGTACCGTCGTTCTGTTTCTTTTTGGCATCCTGCCAGATTCCGCCGCCTTCATTGCTATATATAGGTACTTGGGTCTTTTGTTCCTTTCCTCCGGAAATGGCGAAGATTTCGCAACCGTGCCCGTCAGTCCGTGCGGCGGCCTCCAACCGGTAGATGCCGGGTGCCATGTGTATGGTTTGTTCCAACTCATATTCCATGTTCCGGTTGCCGCTCCAGGCATCGATATATTGCATTTCACGGTCACCGGTATAATATTCTCCGCTTTTCACGTAACCGTCACAGTTTTCGTGCCTGATGACTGTCCAACCTTCGTTTTTCAGGTAGCTTAACTGTTTCTGTCGGTGGGCGGTGTCTTCACGTTCTTGTTTTTCTTTGTAGAACTCCCGTCTGTAACGTTCATAAAAAGCATTGCCCTGAATGGCCGATGCAATGAAGACAGCCAGGCATACGACCCATGTCCCGAGGAGTGCCAACCGTTTCATGGCGTTCATTGGGGCTATGCGTCCGGCCATGCGTAAGATGGAATGTCCGCCTATATACAAAGTGAGGACCGACAAGACAATAAAGCTTATCGAGGCTATCCAATAAATGCCTTGGCCGATGGAACCGTTGACAAGCCCGTTGAAAAAGGCTTGGTCTGCCGACGAACTGAACACGCCCTCGCTTATACCTCCGCAACATGCGGAAATCAGGAAAAGGCAGAGCATGACCAAAGCGAACAATAAGACGATGGACAATATGAGAATCAGTCCGCCAATGAAGACAAAGAGGCAACCTTTAAAAACTGCAGTGATAATGTCCAGTAAGACAGTGAGGCATCCGCGTGCTGTTTTTTTCGTTTCCGGTGCTGTGGCATATTGTCCGGCTTTGCGTGCGCCTTCCATGATTTCGTCGCGCAGGTTTTCCATGTTCACGGGGCGTCCTTGCATGCGCAAGCGGTCTTCCGGGGTTTGGGCTTCCGGGGTAATGGTCCATAGGATGAGGTAGATGACAATCATGGTGCCGAGGGAGAACCAGGCAAACAATATCATCAGTAGGCGGAGCCACAGTGGGTCGATGCCGAAGAAACAAGCCAAACCGGAGGTGACGCCGCCCAACATTTTGTCGTCCGGGTTACGGAAAAGTTTCTTGTGGATGGTTTCTTTCGGTTTACGTCCTTCATGCGGTTCTTCTGTGCCTTCGGAAAGGTTTTCTGATTCCGGGTTGTCCATTTCTTCCGGGTTCCCGATGCGTTTGATGATTTCCTGCATGTGTTCTATGGTAATGGCTTCCACCCCGGATGCCTTCAGTTCATCGAACAATTCAGCAATGCGGCGTTCGATGTCCTCCGCAATTTCTTCGCCCCCTTCTTGGCGGGAAAAGTAGCGTTGCATGTTCTTTTGGTATTGGTTCAACAGTTCGTAAGCGTCCTCGTCGATGGCATAGAGCGATCCGAAGAGATTGATTGTAATATTCTTTTTCATAAATATTGCGTATTTAAAAGTTGAGGATTCAGTCTTTTCCTTGTAAAGGCAGCCTTATGGGACTTTCCGATTTCAGGTGTCCCACGGTGGCGGAAAGCTCATTCCAGGCGCAGTCCAGTCCGGCCAGGAAGGTTTCGCCGTCGAGGGTCAGGGCATAATACTTGCGTGGAGGTCCTTGGGTGGACTCGCGCCATTCATAACTCAGCAGTCCGTCCTTTTTCAGGCGGGTGAGCAGCGGATAGAGCGTGCCTTCCACGACAATCAAATCGGCTTCCTTCAGCCGTGTGATGATGTCGGAGGCGTATGACGGTTCCTTGCGCAGCAACAGCATGACGCAATATTCCAGCATTCCTTTCCGCATTTGTGACTTTGCATTGTCTACGTTCATAGGCTTTTAACGTTTAAGTAAGGAGACATCCGGCCGGTGTGTCCCTTTGTTCTACGCAAAGATATGTATTATATTGGTACTATGCAATACATAGTAGTATATTTCTTCTGATTTTCAATAGGAGAATTTCTTCATCACTCGTTTATCACCGTTTACTGACCAATAGGTTTAGATAAGTTCGGATACTGCAAAAAGAAGAAAAAATGAATGGAGAACATCAGTATTCATCATTTTTTCCTATATTTGCCTTGTACATTTCCGCAGAAAGCCCAAGGGTGGGCAAGGATATGTGCATTATATATGGAGAAGACGTTTACAAGCGTCTGGCTTTCGGGTTTCAGAACTTCGCACCTTTTGACCTGTCGAAAGAACAGATGGCAACCGGTAACGTCCTCGTGGTATGTATATTTACGTACTGTCCCTTCCTTTCGGGGAAAGGACATGCCGTATACATATCGGCGTGGGCTTTCTGCGTTGCTCGTTCTTGACAGGTGGGCATGCGAAGGCCTTGGAACTCGGAACGGGCAAAGGTAAGATTCCTACGCCTTTTCTATATACAGGCAGTTCTTATGTTGGATTTAACATGTCCGTTGGGAGTCCGGATGAATAAAGAGGGGTATGCTGCATATCGGACAGCTTATAGCTTGCACGCTTCACGAGCAAGGGCGTACGGTGACATGGTTTGCAAGACAGTTGTGTTGCACACGGCCTAACGTATATAAAATATTCGGCAAAGAAAATATTGATATCTCTTTGTTGTGGCGTATTTCTTGTATTCTTCATCATGACTTTTTCGGAGACCTTTCACAGGAAATGAAGTGTGACGTAAATTTTTCCCTTCCTTTTAGTTCCGGAACGGAATAGGGATGTTAATCAAATGGCAATATTTCTGTCAACTTCTTGGAACTATCCATTTCCGTTTCATCTTCTCGATTTGCCTATCTTTGCATGGTAAACTGAATTCGAGAACAACATTAAATTAAAAAAAATGAAAAAGTTATGTTTTAAATGTCCGGTTTGGATGTGGATTTTGGGCATGATGTTTTTTGTATCGTGTAGCGACGATGATAACGGTGGGACGGGCGGCGGCAACGGTGACAAGGATGCGTATTCCGTGACCATCCTGACGCAACCGTATTCGGGATTGTCTTCCACCACTGTGGAGGTTTCCGGGACGTGCTCCATAACCGGGAAAGTGCCTGAGGTGTATGCTTTTGGTTTTGTTTACGGGACATCGAAATCACCGGAAGCCGGCAATGAAGGAGTGGTGAAAGTACAGGTTGGTATGTCGGAGACAGGAGATTTCAAAACGACTCTGGAAGATTTGACACCGAATACGACCTATTATTACAGGGCATATTTTGAGAAAGACGGGGCTTATGAATATGGCAATACGAAAACATTCACGATGAAGCCTGCTGACGATGGTATCGATGTGCCTACGGCTGGCGAACTGGTAGACATGGGAGGTCGGGTGAAATGGGCCTCGTGTAATTGGGATGCGTCTTCACCGGAGCAGACCGGCGTTTTGTGCGGATGGGGCGATCCTACGGGAACTGTCAAGTACCAAGGGATTATTGATACTTATGACTTTTATGTGCCTGCTCCCGGATGTTATGAGTATTATGCCGGGGTGAATCCTCCGAAGGAGATAAGCGGTACGGAGTTGGACATTGCTTACGTGAAATCGCAAGGCCGCTTGCGCATGCCCACGCGGAAAGAAATGGATGACTTGGTGGAAGATTGTCTCGTGAAAACGGTTCTGTATAATAATGTGGAAGGGCTGCTGTTCATTGCTCCCAACGGGAACAAGCTCTTTTTCCCCTCGTGTGGACGACGGATAGGGTCAGAAGTCCTTACCAATGGGCTTAGCGTTTATTGGACAGGGACGTTTGAGCAGTATTCTTATGGTAGTCTACTGGTTTATGGATTGGGATTCCAAGGTGGTGATCCTGGACCGACAGACGGGATGGACTGTTGTCTAGGGGGAGCCATACGCCCGGTGGCCGATAAATGATTAATTAAAAGATAAAATGCGATGGATATGAAAAGTTTCAAATTATGGCAGTTGCCGGGATTCATGCTGTGCCTGTTGTTGGGGTTGGTGTTTTTTTCTTCTTGCGATAAGGACGATGACGAGGCAGATGGCGGAGGCATCATGGGGTATTGGTTGCCGTTGACAGACCTCCGTGATATGGCGAGAGAAGCGGTGGAAGAAGACAATGCCGATGAAGACGGTTTTACAGGAGGAGCCGTTTCATACCGTTTCCTGAATGCTAATACCGTAGAAAGTTTTACGACGAATTGCTACATAGGCCATAAGTCCGCTGCGTTTCATACGGAAACTGTTTCAGGAAAGACGGTGTCTTTCGTGGCGGAAAATGTGAGGACTTACACTTATGTGCTTGATGGCAATAAGGTGTATATCACGGATGGTACCATTGGTACATTAGTTAATGGTGAATTACGGGTGGATGGTTTGCTGTTTACTTTCCAGAAATTGGAGTGAGTCATTCCTCTCGTGCCTGGGAGAGTGTGTAAAGTCTGTTACTTTTATTCCCGTCGGTCGCGGAAGATTGTGTTTTTTAAGGTGGAAGCATGATTATCCGAAGATTTTTTCTAAGTTTGCACCCTAAAGTGATATGCTGCAGGTGGGTTTCCGTATGTGGGAATGTACGGTGCATGCAGTGACATTGAGGATAGAATGGGAATGATAGATTATAAGATAGATGTTTTCCCTCGGCTTTTTCATTTTAAAAAGCCGGCGGGTACGTCAAGGGGAATGTACACGGAGCGGCGGTCGTGGTACGTCAGGGTGTCATCCGCTGCCTGTCCGGGACGTGAGGGATGGGGCGAATGCGCTCCCTTGCCGCAGTTGAGTGTGGATGACTTGCCGGATTACGAAAGCGTGTTGCGCGGGATATGTGCGGAGGCGGCCCGTACGGGGCAGGTCGATACGGAGCGGTGGAGGGAATACCCCTCCATGCTGTTCGGGGTGGAGACGGCTTTGCGCCATTTCGGACAAGGGACGTATGCCTTGTGGGATACGTCCTTTTCGCGCGGTGAAGAGGGCATCTGCATCAACGGGTTGATATGGATGGGCGACCATGACGCCATGTACGGGCAAATCAGGGAGAAGTTGGAAGCCGGCTTCCGTTGTGTCAAGTTGAAAATCGGTGCCATCGGTTTCGAGGAGGAATTGGACTTGTTGCGTTTCATCCGGCGGCATTTCCCGGCTCGTGAGGTGGAACTCCGGGTGGATGCCAACGGGGCTTTTGCTCCTGCTGAAGCCTTGGACAAGCTGAAACGGTTGGCCGAACTTGATTTGCATTCCATCGAGCAGCCCATACGGGCCGGGCAATGGGACGAAATGGCCGGACTGGTGTCGGTTTCGCCCTTGCCCGTCGCTTTCGACGAGGAGCTGATAGGACATTGCAGCCTTGAAGCGAAGCAGAGGCTGTTGGACGCGCTCCATCCGCAGTATATCGTGCTGAAACCCTCGTTGCATGGCGGGTTCTCCGGTTGCCGGGAGTGGATAGAAGAGGCGGAAAAGAGGAACGTCGGATGGTGGATTACCTCGGCACTGGAGTCGAACGTAGGCTTGAATGCCATTGCGCAATGGTGTGCCACATGGCACACCCGGATGCCTCAGGGATTGGGCACGGGAATGTTGTTCACTGACAACGTACCGATGCCGTTGGAAATCCGGAAAGATTGTTTGTGGTATGTGGCAGACGGAGATTGAACGGCAGCATGTCGGCGTGGAGGGGCGGCGTTTCTCGGCGGCAGACTTGCACGAACTGGCCGCGTTGTCCGTTGAAGAGGAAGATGAGGCTTTGCGGGCCGTTTATGCCTTTCTGGCGGAATGGTTCTCGCCTGCGTCTACGGTGGAAGTGCAGACTTCCGGTTCCACCGGTGTCCCCAAGCGGATGAGAGTGGAAAAAGAGCGGATGGTGCGTAGTGCCGTTCGGACGTGTGAGTTCCTTGGCTTGCGTCCGGGCGACAGGGCTTTGCTGTGCATGGACTTGAAGTATATCGGGGCTAAGATGATGGTCGTGCGTGCTTTGGTGGCCGGACTGCATCTATGGGTTCGTCGTCCGTCGGGGCATCCGTTGGCCGGCGTGGAGGAGTGGGTGGATTTCCTGTCTGTCGTGCCGATGCAACTTTACAACACGTTGGAGCGGGCGGACGAGCGGGAGCGTCTGGCACGTGTGCGTTGTGTCATCGTGGGGGGCGGAGCGGTGGACGAGGCATTGGAACGGCGTTTGGAGTACTTGCCCTGCCGGGTGTATTCCACTTACGGCATGACGGAGACATTGTCGCATGTCGCTTTGCGTCCGCTTAACGGGCCGGAGGCTTCGGCAGGTTATCGTCCTTTCGAGGGGGTAAGTTTGTCGCTGTCCGCCCGGGGGACGTTGGTGATTCATGCACCGGAATTGTGTGTTTCCGATTTGGAGACGAACGACGTGGTGCGTCTGCATGCCGATGGCACGTTCACAATCGTGGGGCGTGCGGATAATGTGGTAAACAGCGGGGGCGTAAAAATCCAAATAGAGGAGGAAGAGCATCGGCTGAAGGAGCTTATCAGCGTGCCTTTTGCTTTGACTTCCGTGCCGGACCGGCAGTTGGGCGAGGCTTTGGTGTTGTTGTTGGTACGTGATTTCCCGATGGATGATGCCGATTTGTTTAGTGCGATGAAGGCTTTTCTGCCTCGTTACCATGTTCCCCGGCATATTTTGCGCGTGGAGACCGTACCGGTGGCGGGAAATGGTAAGGTGAATCGTAAGGCTTGCCGGGAGTTGGCTCTTGGAGCAGGGGCTGTCCGTTGATGCTTTTTATAATCTTGACAAAAGGGGCGGTTTTTGCAGGAGGACAAATGCCTTTGCCGAAGGTGTTCTGCCGATATGAGGTAAACGGGAAATCGTTTGGCGCAGAATGAAAAATCAATCTCATGAGATTGAAAAATCGTTTGGCTGAGAAAAAAATGTTAAAACGAGGAGCCTGATGGAGTAATATATAGATTGCAGAATCACAGTGTTTTAGGATTCCCAAACGATAAAGGGTATAAAAAAAGACCGCTTGCGAAAAGCGGCCTTTTTTATATCAGTCTAATGATGATTAATCTTCAACAATCGTACAGATGCTGACGCGGTTCCAATCCGGTTCCTCGAACATGTAGCCTACGCCTTGTCCCTTAGCTGTAATACGGCGAACGTCGATTCTGTATTTGTTCACCAACATATTCTTCACGGCTTCCGCACGTTGGTTGGCGATACGTTCGTTCACTTCGGCACTTCCTTCAGGAGAAGCATATCCTAAGATGTTCACCTTAGCTTCTTTATGGTTCTTCAGATAAGTGGCGATACGTTCTACGTTGGGTTGCTGTGACGCGTCGATGACGATCTTGCCTTGACGGAATGTTACGACAGACTCCAATGTTTTCTTGTTGTTCGTAATCACTTTCGGGCCTTGGTTGCGGCATTCTTGCAGCGCACGTTCCAAATCTGCGGATTTCTGTTCTTCCTTGCGTAGCAGGTTGACAGCGTTCTGCGTGTTGGTCTTCTCGTTGTCTACTTCCTGACGCAAACTATTGATGGAGGCGTTCAAGGCGTTGACTTCTGCTGCATCGTAAGCACGGACTTTGGTCATATAGTGCTTGTTGTTGCTGTTCTTAAAGTGGTAAACCACTCCGGCTGTAATTTCCCAATTGGCGTAGTTGGCGTTGAAGTTTGGATGCGACTTTTCACGGTCGGCATCCCACATGCTCATGTCCCAAAGGATGGCCGGTTTCACAGCGATGGTCCATGCCCGTTTCTCACCTACGTTGAAATTGAAGTTCACACCGGCTTTGGATGCCAAATGGTTGGCACCGTCTCCGTCTTCATAGAAATCGTTCAGACGTAACCAACCAAATCCTCCTACGGCTTCTACTTCAAATAAGCGGCGTTGTCCGTTGTAACCGGCGAAGATGTTGTTCAGGTTGAGTCGGTTCAACAACATGACGTTAAAACCGTCAAAAGCGGTTCCGCTTTTCTGTGCGGCCATTCGGCTTTGGGTATTGATGGTCCAATTGCTCTCCAAGGTCAAGCCGTAAACAGGGCTTACTTCTTTGTTGATGTCAAGCCCCACGACAGCGCGTGAATTTTTAAAGAATGTACTATGGGTTAAGGGGGTGACAATGCCTCCATTCAGCCCGATGGACCAGTTGTCGCGGAATTTGTTACCGCCTAGATTGTACTCTTGTGCATTCAAGCTGTTGAAACTTAAAATGCTAACTAATGCAATAATAGATTTTTTCATAATTTATTTGTTTAGTGATTACTTACAAATATACGGCTTTTTAAATAGATACCAAAGAAATATCGGCTTTATTTGCAAGTTGGGTAAGATTTGTTGAAAAGAAGAAGGGTGGCTTTTTGAGCCACCCTTCTTCTATAAGCTTTCGTGTTTTCAAAAAAGTTTCATATTATTCTGTAATACAGATGCAGGCGCGGTTGTACTTCGGAGTTCCGAATACGCTGCCTACGCCCTTACCTTCGGCTTTGATTCTGCTTTCGTCGATGCCGTATTCTTTCACGAGGATGTTCTTCACGGCTTCTGCACGTTTTTCAGACAACTTTTGGTTGTAGTTGGCATCTCCTTCTGGAGAAGCGTAGCCAGAGATGTTCACCTTGGCATTGGAGTTGTTCTTCAAGTAAGTGGCCATGCGGTCAATGTTCGGCATCTGGAGTGCGTCAACCTTGCTGCTGTTATGACGGAATATGATTGCATATTCAGGTTTTTCCGTGGCTTGTACTACAGGGGCTACTTTCTTGTTCTTGCAATCTTCCAAATCCTTCTGCAAATCGTTGATGGTCTGCTGTGCGTTCTGCAATGCACGATCCTTGCCTGCAGCTTCAGCTTCCATAGAGCTGATAGTGGCGTTCAAGGCTGCAATTTGTTCGGCATGCGTGCAACCGTTAGAATAGTAGTGCTTGCCGTTGCTGTTCTTGAAACGGTAGACAACACCGGCTGTGATTTCCCAGTTGGCATCGTTGGCATCAAAGTTGATGTGGTCTTGTCCGAATTGGGTCATGGTCCATACGATGGCGGGTTTCACTGCTATGGTCCAGGCTTTTTTCTCACCAATGTTGAAATTGAAATTCAAGCCGACTTTGGAGGTAATCCAGTTGCCATCTCTCATTGTACCATCGCCTTCTTCGTAAGCATCGTTGACATGCAACCATCCGAAACCGCCTAAGGCTTCAACTTCGAACAAGCTAGGTTTTCCTTTGTAGCGGCAGAATACATTGTTCAGGTTGATGCGGTGCAATAACATCAGGTTGCTGGCATCAAATGCGGCTTGGCTGTCGTAGGTATTGATGCTCCACATGTTTTCCAACGTCAAACCGTAGATGGGAGAGAACTGTTTGTTCAAGTCCAATCCCATTGTGGCACGGGCATTCTTGAAGAATGCACTATGAGTAAGCGGAGTCACAATACCACCATTCAAACCAATTGACCAATTGTCACGGAACTTTGTAGTTTGTTCCTCAGTCGTTTGGGCGTTCAGGCTACTTATACCTAATACACCCGCTAATAACAGTAGAGACTTTTTCATAATTGTTTAATTGAAAATTAATAAATATGTTATTTATAATCTATCCCAAAGGTACATATAAAAGTGGAAGTTCATTCTGTTTTTATGTTATTAAAAGTAAAAAGAGGCTTTTTCGGCCTCTTTTTACTTTGTTTTAAGTCTTAAACGACCGGATACGCAGGGAGCGGTTAAACCAAATGGGCTATCAAATCTTCACGCTCGCCCGGCAGCAGGTCGATGACGGGTATTTCTATCATCGTGTAGCAGCCAGGTTGTTGTTTCATCGAGGCGCGAGCCACGCAAACCAATACTTGTCCCGTCAGCGCCGGGTTGTTGATATGCATGTTGAATTCGAACAACTGGTTCTGGGTCTTTCCAGATACGCCTTTGCGTGTCAGGTTGACACCGTGTCCCATGTCCAACAACTCGTCTACACAAGGTACTTCTATGACGTGGGTTTCATCGTTGACGAAGTAGGGGTCAGCTTTAATGGCAGCGGCTACTTTCTGGAACTCGTATCCTTCCTTTACCTCTATGTATACCATGCGGCGGTGAATGCCCGTGCCGGTGGGGATGGTCATGGAGAGGGCAGCTTTCACTCCTTCCACGGCTTTCACGGCTACGGTATGTCCCATGCTCATGCCCGGTCCGAAATTCGTGTAGGTGATGCCTTTCGGGGCGATAGCTTGCAACATGGCGCGTACGACGGAGTCGCTACCCGGATCCCACCCTGCGGAGATGACGGATACGGCTTTTCCCGCTTTTGCGCTTTCATCGAGCGAGCGGCGAAGGGAAGTGATTTGGGTGTGGATGTCGAAACTGTCCACTGTGTTGATGCCGAGCGAGAGGATCTCTTTGGCGTATTTCTCCACGCTACGGGTTGGCGTGGCCAGGATGGCTACGTCTACGTCTTGCAATTCGCGGATGTTCTTCACCACGTTATACTTGGCCAGTTCTTCGGGCTTGTTTTCAGCCCCGTTCCGGCGTACGACACCTGCCACTTCGAAGTCGGGCGCGGCTTCGAGTGCCTGCAAGGCATAGTGTCCTATGTTGCCGTAACCTACTACGGCTGCTCTGATTTTTTTCATTTCCGTTGTCTTGTTATTGAGTTCGTGTGTATGTTATTGTTCATTTTGGAACATGGGATCCCATGCCGGCAAACGGACGGGCTTTTGTTTCAGCATGTCCAGAACGTTTTGCGGGCAGTACTTCTTGTTGACGACCACGCGGAACATGTATTCGTCGAACCACTCGTCCGTCATGATGAGATGGCCCTGATAGCCGGCATCTTTGCCCCAACTGTTTTCCACCATCCATTTCTTGGGCTTGCCGCTATCGTCGAGGTCGACGGCCATCAGCGTCATGGCGTGGGTGCTGCCGCTGTCGAAGCTCTGGATGCGTTGTTTCTTGTTCATGCCGAACGTCGTGCCGAAGAGACTGCCGTAGTCGTAGTTGTTCAAGTCGAGCGTACCTTTCTTTGAATCCAGAAACTTGCCCACGTCGCAACTGAAGTACATCATGGTGCTGTCTTTCAGGCTGGCAATAGCCATTTCTTTGATGTCTTCGATAGGCAGGTTGATGTACAGCCAGTTGTGTCCGTCGTAAGTGTGACGGTCATAATCGATTTCATATACTTGGTTGAACGGACGTGAAGGGTCGTTCATCAGCATGACGTAATTGGCGTTCAAGTCTTCTCCGCCGCATACTTCCTTGTAGAAACTTTGGGGCGTGTAAGTCTTGGGCTTTTCTGTATATTTCCCGTCGATTTTCGGTGCCCAAGTAAAAGAAGTTGGAGGCTCTCCGTAGGCATAGACCAACATACGGTAAACCGTTTTCATCATGTCTACCTTCTGTTGTTCCAATTCCTTTTCGGAGGCGCCCTTCTCGGATGCTTCGCGCAGTAACATGCCGTCTTCGCGCAATTTTCTTTTCAAGAGGGCTGAAAATTCATTGGTGTTGTCGCTGCTGTAAGTTTCGGCCATGACCTCTTTGGGTACAAGCCCATATTTCTCAATCAGATCCGAAACCCCTGTGAATTGCCCTCCGTCGCTCAGCGGGTTACGGAACAACCATTCCACCATTTTGTCGTCGATGGGCTTTTTGCGCGTGTCGATAATGCCTTGAAGAAAAAGGTTGCTCTTTTCCAGTTGGTCGTAGAAGAAATTGTAGGCCTGCGAAAAAAAGAAATTCTTCATACCCGTGCGGGCCATGACTTGTGCACGAATCACGTTGGTACCCGTAAACAGCCAGCAACGTCCGCTGCTTTTCTGGTCGCTGATGCCGGAGCTTTTCACCTTGTGGCTGAACCACGTGTCGGGCGTAGCCGCCTGTTCACTGTTGGCCGTAAGCTTTTTGATGGAGTTGGCATTTACGGCATTCCGGATGGCTTTGTGGGCATCGTCGTGCGAGTAGCTCTCTTTCAAGGTCTGCAGGACTTCGGGGGTGAGTGCCTGTTGGGCGAAAGAAATGCTTCCGCAGAACGGAAAGGCCAAATATAATAATAATGATGTTTTTTTCATAAAGTCCTGGTGTTATTTTACGTATTCGGCCCAGTCGGTCAGTCGCATGTCTCCCTTGCGCAGGTAAGTGTCGTGCATGGCGAATGCTGCCGACAGGCAGTGGTGGGTGTGTCCTCCGTTTTGGGCTGCGTACTTCATGTAGTCGAGCAAAAGCGGACGATAGTCGGGATGGGCTACCTTGACAAGCTCGGCAGCTTTCTCCATGGCGCATTTTCCACGCAGGTCGGCCACGCCGTATTCCGTGATGACGGCATCTACGAAATGGCTCGTATGGTCGATGTGGGAACAGAAAGGCACGATGCTGCTGATGGCTCCGCCTTTGGTGGTGGAACCGCAAGTGAAAATACTCAAATAAGCATTGTTGGTGAAGTCTGCCGAACCGCCGATACCGTTCATCATCTTCGTGCCGCAGATTTTGGTAGAGTTTACATGTCCGTAGATGTCCACCTCGATGGCCGTATTCAGAGAGCATACGCCGATGCGGGCGATGACTTCGGGGCTGTTTGAAATTTCGGAAGGACGGAGCACGAGCTTGTCTTTGAAGAAGTCCATGTCGTTGTAAATGCCTTGCAGGCATTCGTTCGTCACGGTGAGCGAACAGGCTGATGCCGAGAGTACGCGGCCTTCGCGCATCAGTTGTACGGGGGCATCCTGAAGCACTTCGGTGTAAATGCTGAAATTCGGGACGTCCGGGCATTGGCCTAATGCGCCCAAAACGGCGTTGGCCCCGCTGCCTACCCCACTTTGCAAATTAAGGAAAGTAGGTGGTATTTTCCCGCTTTTCAGGTTGGCTAACAGGAAGTCGGCCACATTGTTTCCGATTTGTGTCGTGATGGGGTCGGGGGCCTTGAAAGAGCGAGCTTCGTCGGGGATGTTGCATTCAATGATGCCTTTGATGCGGTCAGCATCCACTTCCACGTAGGGTTTGCCGATGCGGTCGCTCGCCTTCATGATCATGATGGGCGTGCGGTAGGGATGGTCTTCTATCTCGTACACATCGTGGATACCCATGCACTTTTTGCTGTGGAAGGCATTGACTTCGATGATGATGCCTTTGCGTGCCAGACGGCAGACGGTGGGACTGATGCCTCCTGCGGCCGTCAGGTAAATACGAGCCTTACTGCCTGTTTGTTCGATTTCGCAAGCTTCGATGATGGCCCAGTCTACTTGTCCGAGATAACCTTGGCGGATTTGAGTGGCCATGTTGGAAAGGTTGAGGTCGGAATACGAAATCTCATTATTGTTGACATGCGTGCGGAAGTCTTTGTTCGTGGTGTAAGGGGCACGGAATTTGATGGCCTGGGCATTGGCCAACATGCCGTCGCAACTTTGTCCAGTAGATGCTCCGGTAAGGATGTTGATTTTAAACTCTTTGCCTTCAGCATGTTCTTTCTCTGCTTTTCGGGCTATCTCTGCCGGTACGCTTTTAGGCACACCGGCGGGTGTGAAGCCGCTCAGTCCGATGGTATCTCCGTTTTGGATGAGGGCAGCAGCTTCGGCTGCTGTGATTTTGTTGAATCCCATAGAGTTGATTGCTTAATAGTTATACCTTATTTAATATGGCGCAAAGTTAGCTATTTTTTTTGAAAGGTGTTATCGTGTCAGGCTTATTTCCTTTTCTATTTCTTTTGGTAAGTGATGAAGGCGGTACTGGCTCGGGGCGCAACCAAACCTTTTGAGGAAGGCGCGCCGGAAGGTACTCCGTGAATTAAAGCCGGAACGGTCAGCTATTTCTTCGATAGGCATTTTGGTTTGCCGAAGAAGTCGTTCTGCATGGGACAGGCGGTATTGGTTGACATAATCGAAGAATGTTGTGCCCAACACATTGTTCAGGTAATTAGAAATATAGGTGCGGTTTGTGCCGATGGCTTGGGCCAAGTCCATGATAGTCAGCTTGGGGTTGAGGTAGAGATGCTCTTCCTCGAAAATCCGATGCAAGTGGATGGTGAATTGATGTGGCTCCTCTCCGTTTTCTTGGGGCATCTCAACGTCCTGGTGCGAACGGGTCGTCAATGAGCCGAGCACTTGCTCCTGCCGGTTGATGAAGTAGCTGATGAGCGACCAGATGATACATGTGAGCAGGTAGTACAGCGTGTCGTTGAACTCGGAGTAGTAGGTGGAAGTCAGGCTCCATACCGCAAGGAACACCACGAAAGAGAGAAGGATGATGTACAGCCACCGCAGGTCGATGCGTTCGTGGTAAGAATAACTTTGCTTCAGCCGCTTGTGATAAGCCGGTATTTCGAACAAGACATAAAGCATCACGGCCGTACCGTATGCCACGGCGCAAGCGATGGCACTTTCGTATAATATATCCTTGGGATGGAACGCGTAGATGAGTATGAAGAGGATGAACGGTATTTCATGCAGTGCAGCCCGCAGGAGTGTCATGGAACCGGGGCGTGTGAGTTCGAACAGCAGGAAGGCGCAGGTGGGGACGGCTGTCATGTCGATGAGTACGAAAACATGGTGAAGGAACTCGAACCGGACGGTAGGATACCATATCAATGCAATATCCTTGACCGACTGTATGACCCATACGAGCAGGACCCAACCTGTGATTTGGCGGAGTCGGTTACCGCTTCCGTTCCGGAAAAAGTATGCACACAACCATAGCAGGAACATGAAACTTGTCCCCGCCGTGTACTGCATGAGTTGTATGTAAGTGGTATCATCGCTCATTTTATTGCCGTATAGACCAATCTGCATTACTTAAAAAAATAAGCGGGGTTTTCACAAATCCCGCTTACTCAACTAAACCTTAACTATGAAAAAATCTAATGTTTTCATTCGGGAGCAAATATCGCAATTATCTCTTTGATAATAATAATTTGTACTCTATTTTAACTTCGTTTTTAGTCTTTTTTAAGAAGATGTGTTTCTTCTTCAAATTCTTTGCAGAAGTAAATGGTACTTATATGTATGATTTTGACTGTCTTTGTTTCACGAGGATAAGATGCGGCTCAGCATAGCCAAGCCAGAAAACTACGTTTTCGCTTGTCTCTGCGCTCGCCTTTCACTATCTTTGCAGCCTGAACTTGAAAGAACAGCATGAAAAAGCTTTTTATAGAAACTTATGGTTGCCAGATGAATGTGGCCGACAGTGAAGTGGTGGCTTCGGTGATGCGTATGGCAGGGTACGAGACGTGCGAAACCCTGGATGAGGCGGATGCCGTTTTCCTGAATACTTGTTCCGTACGGGATAATGCCGAACAGAAAATCATCAACCGCCTGGAGGCTTTGCATGCTTTGAGACGGAAGGGCCGGCATTTGGTTATCGGCGTGTTGGGCTGTATGGCCGAACGGGTGAAGGAAGAATTGATAGAGAACCACCATGTGGATTTGGTGGCAGGCCCCGACGCTTATTTGTCCCTGCCCGACCTGATAGCCCAAGTGGAGCTGGGGCATAAGGCCATCAACGTGGAACTGTCCGTGACGGAAACTTACAAGGACGTGGTTCCGCAACGTGTGTGCGGCTCGCATATTTCCGGTTTTGTCAGTATCATGCGTGGCTGCAACAATTTCTGCCATTACTGCATTGTGCCATATACCCGTGGTAGGGAACGCAGCCGGGATGTGGAAAGCATCCTGAATGAGGTGAGGGATTTGAAAAAGCGCGGGTATAAGGAAGTCACGCTTTTAGGGCAGAATGTGAATTCTTACCTCCATGTGGGGGGCGACGGAAAGACAGTTTCTTTTCCGCAACTTTTGCGGTTGGTGGCACACGAGGCCGACGGGATGCGCGTGCGTTTCACCACTTCCCATCCGAAGGATATGAGCGATGACACGTTGCGTGTCATTGCGGAAGAACCCAATGTGTGCCGGCATATCCATTTGCCGGTGCAGAGCGGGAGCGACCGTATCCTGAAATTGATGAACCGCAAGTACACCCGTGAATGGTACCTTGACCGTGTGGCGGCCATTCGTCGGATTGTGCCGGATTGCGGTTTGTCCACAGATATTTTTTCGGGTTACTGTTCCGAGACCGAAGAAGATCATCAAATGTCTTTGTCGTTGATGCGTGAATGCGCCTACGACAGTGCTTTTATGTTCAAGTATTCGGAGCGGCCGGGGACGTATGCCTCCAAGCATTTGCCCGACGACGTGCCGGAGGACGTGAAGGTGCGGCGTTTGAACGAATTGATCGCTTTGCAGAATGAACTCTCGGCAGAGAGCAACCGCCATTGCGAAGGCCGGGTTTATGAAGTGTTGGTAGAGGGTGTGAGCAAACGTTCCAAAGAGCAGTTGTTCGGACGTACGGAGCAGAATAAGGTGGTCGTGTTCGACAGGGGAAAGCATCATGTCGGTGATTTTGTAAAGGTGAGAATTAGCGGAAGTTCTTCGGCTACGCTGAAAGGAGAGGTGGTAGAAGACTGACAATCAAGTTAAATGCTGTTAAAGAGAGAACCAATCCCCGTGTTTCGTTGTATTTTTGTAAAATACGTAAATACGGCCGGATAGAAGTCATGGGAAAGAAAAAAGCAAAAGGTTCTTTGGGGATGCAGTGGTTCACGACCGGTGTCAGTACCACGTTGGTGTTGATACTGTTGGGAATCGTCTCCTTTTTTATATTGTTTGCCCAACGTTTGTCTGATTCCGTGAAGGAAAACCTGACGGTAACGGTCTTGCTTGACGGTGAAGCAAGCCGTTCGGACATCCATGAATTCCGGAGGGCATTGACGGACGAACGTTATGTGTATGCTTTGGATTACGTGTCCAAAGAGCAGGCGTTGAAAGAGCAAGTCAAGGCCATGGGCAGCGATCCGTCCGAGTTTCTCGGGGCCAATCCCTTCACGGCCTCGTTTGAATTACGTATGAATGCCCTTTATGCCAACTCCGACAGTTTGGCATGGATTACTGCGAAGTTGAAAAAGAACCCTTTGGTGGAGGATGTGATGTACCAAAAAGAGTTGGTCGACACGGTGAATGACAATTTGCGGCGTATAAGTTACGTGCTTTTGGGCTTGGCCGTGCTTTTGGCCTTGGTCTCTTTTGCGCTTATCAACAATACGGTCCGGTTGAGCATTTATTCCGGCCGTTTCGTTATCCGTACGATGAAATTGGTAGGAGCGAGTTGGGGATTTATCCGTCGGCCATTTATGGCACGGAGTTTCAACCTCGGGTTCTTGTCCGGTTTGTTGGCCGATGCTGTGCTGTTGGGAGGCGTACATACCCTTTTGCGATACGACCCTTCGCTTTCCCAATATATCCATGTCGATATGTTGCTCGCCGTAGGGGCGGCGGTGCTGTTGTTCGGCCTTTTGCTTACGTTGGGCTGTACGTACCTCTCCGTCAACAAGTTTCTGCGGATGAAAGCCGGTGATTTGTATTAAATAGGAAACATATAATAAATAGAGGTTTATGGATAAAAGAAATTTTGCTTTCGACAAGGTGAATTTTATGTTGTTGGCCGTCGGGATGGCGATTGTAATCATCGGGTTCATCCTTATGTCCGGTTCCGGGAGTTCGGAGACGGTATTCAATCCGGACATATTCAGTGTGCGCCGCATCAAAGTGGCTCCAATGGTTTGCCTGTTTGGCTTTTTGTTCATCATTTATGCCATTTTGCGGAAGCCTGCATATACGCCGTTGGAGGAAGAGAATGAGGGTGCCGGGGAAAAGAAAGACGAAATGTCCGGTACGGACGCCACAATCAATAAGGATTAAGCATGGATGTAATAGATGCGTTGTTGATGGGCCTTTTGCAGGGCCTGACGGAATATTTGCCGGTGAGCAGTAGCGGGCATCTGGCCATCGCTTCCCATTTCTTCGGGATAGAAGGAGAAGCCAATCTGACATTTACGGTGGCAGTCCATGTGGCTACGGTGTTCAGCACCTTGGTGATTCTTTGGAAAGATATCGTGTGGATATTCAAGGGGTTGTTTGACTTCAAAGGGCCGGGGATGAACGAATCCCAACGTTATGCCCTGAATATTTTGGTTTCCATGATACCTGTGGGCATTGTGGGGGTTTTCTTTAAGGACTATGTGGAGATGATATTTGGCAGCGGCCTGTTGGTTGTGGGCATTTGTCTGTTGCTGACGGCTTTGCTGCTGACGTTTTCATACTATGCCCGCCCCCGCCAGAAAGAGAACATATCCCTTCGTGACGCCTTTGTCATCGGGCTTTCCCAGGCTTGCGCCGTGTTGCCCGGCTTGTCCCGTTCCGGTACGACCATCGCCACGGGTTTGCTGTTGGGTAACAACAAGGCCAAGTTGGCCCAGTTCTCTTTCCTGATGGTGATGCCTCCCATTTTGGGAGAAGCCATACTCGATATTGCAAAGGGAGTGACCCACGGGGTAGAAGTTGCTTCTGCGGGTATCGGGATGTGGCCGCTTGCCGTGGGATTCGTGGCGGCTTTCGTGTCGGGATGCCTGGCTTGCAAGTGGATGATCAATATTGTCAAGAAAGGCAAGTTGGTATATTTTGCCGTTTATTGTGCCGTGGTGGGTGTCGCGCTCATCGTGCATCATTGCCTCTAACCGTTAAAATTCGCTTAAGTGGATTTCAAGAAAGGAGAAATATTGGCTTTTGACAAGCCATACGAGTGGACGTCGTTCGGGTTGGTGGCCAAGGTACGTTACCTGTTGTGCAAGAGATTGGGAGTGAAGAAACTGAAAGTGGGACATGCCGGTACGCTCGATCCTTTGGCCACCGGTGTCCTACTCGTCTGCACCGGTAAGGCAACGAAGCGGATAGAGGAACTTCAGGCCCATACGAAAGAGTATGTGGCCACGCTCCGTCTGGGGGCTACCACGCCTTCGTTCGACCTGGAGAAGCCCGTGGATGCGGAGTATCCCACGGAACATATCACGCGTGAGATGGTGGAGGAAACGCTGGTTCGTTTCGTAGGCACGATAGAACAGGTGCCGCCTGTCTTCTCGGCTTGCAAGGTGAACGGGAACCGTGCGTACGATTTGGCCCGCAAAGGGGAAGAGGTGGAACTGAAAGCCAAGACCCTGGTCATCGATGAACTGGAACTGTTGCGTTGCGAACTGCCGGAAATCGTCATCCGGGTGGTATGCAGCAAAGGTACTTACATCCGGGCGTTGGCCCGTGACATCGGCGAGGCCCTGCACAGCGGTGCCCACCTGACGGCCTTGCGCCGTACGCGAATCGGGGATGTCAAAGTGGAAGACTGCCTGAAACTGGACGGTTTTGCCGAGTGGTTGGATCGCCAGACGATAGAGATAACAGAAGATAATTAATCAATATAAGAAGAACTATTCTATATGAAGCTGTCACAATTCAAATTCAAATTGCCTGAAGAACAGATTGCCCAATATCCTGCGCGCCATCGTGACGAATCCCGTTTGATGGTGTTGCACAAGAAAAGCGGGGATATCGAGCATCGCGAGTACTTTAAAGACATCCTTGACTATTTCGACGACAAGGATGTGTTTATCTTCAATGATACTAAGGTGTTCCCAGCCCGCCTTTATGGCAACAAGGAAAAGACGGGTGCACGTATCGAAGTGTTCTTGTTGAGGGAGCTGAATGAGGACTTGCGCCTGTGGGATGTGTTGGTCGACCCGGCCCGTAAGATCCGTATAGGTAACAAGTTGTACTTCGGTGAAGATGATTCCATGGTGGCAGAAGTCATCGACAATACGACGTCGCGCGGGCGTACGCTCCGTTTCTTGTACGACGGGCCGCACGACGAGTTCAAGGCCGCCCTGTATGCGCTTGGCGAGGCTCCGCTGCCCAAACATATAGTGAAGCGTCCGGCCGAACCAGAGGACATGGAGCGTTTCCAATGTATCTTTGCCCGTAACGAAGGGGCTGTCACGGCTCCCTCGGCAGGACTCCATTTCTCAAGGGAACTGATGAAACGTCTTGAAATCAAGGGCGTTAATTTCGCCTTTGTTACGATGCACTGCGGCTTGGGCTGTTTTCGTGACATAGACGTGGAGGACTTGACCAAGCATAAGATGGACAGTGAAGAAATGTTCGTAGGCGCGGATGCCTGCCGCATCGTCAACACGGCAAAAGAGGGCGGGCATCGCGTGTGTGCCGTCGGAACTACGGTGCAGCGCGTGTTGGAAACGGCCGTGGGGACGGACTGCAACCTGAAGGAGTTCACCGGATGGACCAACAAGTTCATTTTCCCGCCTTATGAATTCGGCGTAGCCGACTGTATGGTGGCCAATTTCTATATGCCTTATAGCACGATGCTCATGCTCACGGCAGCTTATGGCGGTTACGACTTGGTGATGCAAGGCTACAAGGAAGCCTTGAAGGAAGGTTACCGTTTCGGGACATACGGTGATGCCATGCTTATACTGAACGATTGATGACGGACTTGTATTTGGGCCTGGGCAGCAACTTGGGCGATCGTGAACGGTTGTTGCACCGGGCCGTAGAGATATTGGTGGAGCGGATAGGCGGATTGAAAAGCCTGTCCGCTTTTTATGAAACGGAGCCTTGGGGGTTTTGCTCCGAACATCCTTTCCTGAACGCCGTGGCTGTATTGCGTACGGGGAAAACACCGGAAGAGGTTCTTCATATCACGCAGGCTGTGGAGCGGGAACTGGGGCGATGCAGCAAGAGTACGGGCCGGGTGTATGCCGACCGTCCGATTGACATCGACTTGTTGCTCTATGGCGACGTGGTGATGGAGGCGGATTTCGATGTGCCTGGGGAAGAGGGGAGGAAAGTACACTTGTCCTTGCCCCATCCGTTGATGCACGAACGCAGTTTCGTCATGGAACCTTTGGCCGAGGTGGCACCAAAAGTTGTTCATCCGGTGTTGAAACGGACTTTCCGGGAGCTTCTGGCTGCGTTGGCAGACCGGTGAGGCTTCATTTTCGGGTAAGAAAATATTTGTCAGGGATACTATTTTTCCCGAATGGAATGAGGCTTATTATTTCCTTGTTGTTCAGAAGTTTACGAATCTCCTGAAATTAACATTTTTTTCTCAGCCAAACGATTTTTCAATCTCCTGAGATTGATTTTCCGTTCTGCGGCAAACGAAATACCGTTTGCCGCAAGGTGTTTTCAAGGCTGAATATTCATGACATCCGTTTGCCGGAAGGATGGAAAAAGGGCTGTCCCGTAGCGATGACGGGGCAGCCCTTTGTGGTTTCTGCCAGTTCTTTAAATGGTGGCTTTTATTTCACGAGCACGTTCTTTCCGTTGATGATATAAATGCCTTTCTTCAAGCCTTTCAGATCCTCACGGGTGGCATTTCTCTTTACTAATATGCCACTGATGGTATATACCTCTGCCGTGTTTGCTTCATTCAGGATGCTTTCTATGCTTTGTCCATCCATGACGGTGAAGATGAATTCCAGTTGCGGAGCATAGTCTACAACAGTTGGATTCTCTTCTCCGGCCGATTGCTGGATCATCTTGGCCGGGATAACCAATGTGTAAGTGCCTTTCGTGTTTACTTCATTAGCCAGAGTGACTTTTATTTCGTTGGGATTGTCACCGGAGGCCAACGTGGCTTCCTCTATGCTTTCCCCGCTGTTGTCTGCAAGGTAGGCCTTGTCTTCATTCTCAGTATTGATTGCAGCGTAGGTGGTGTCTGCCACGAATTGGAGGACGAATTCATGCAGGGAATTCACCGTGCCTTCAGCAGGCGTGATGGATACGGGTTCGTAGTCGTGTCCAATCGTGTAGTCGTACTTTAAGTTCGGGGCATACTCTGTTTTTACCGTAGGCTCGGTTGTGCCGTCGCCTTCATCCATGCTCGTCTGCTGTATCATGCGGGCCGGGATGACCAAGGTATAGTTACCTTCTGCGCTGACCTCTTCGGCCAATGTCGCAATGACTTCGGTCGTGTTCGTACCGATGGCCAGCGTGGCGGCTACTTGGCTGCCGTCTTTGCCGTTGAGCAAGTAGGCCTGGCTTGCGGATTCTTCGTTGAGCTGCGGTACTGTCCCCTCGGCAAACTCTATGGTGAAGTCTTTCAGGGAGAATACTTTTCCTGCGGCAGGCGTGATGCCAGTGGGGGCGAAGTCGAGCCCGATGGTATAGTCGTACTTGATTTCGGGCGAACTGAGCAACACTGTGGCGTTTTCTGCGTTTTCTTCTCCCGTTGTTTCCGTGTAGGCAACGCGTTGGATCAGGCCTTCCGGAATGACGAGAGTGTAGGAACCTTCGGTTTTCTGTTCTTCGTCCAACGTGAGTTTGATCTGGTTGGGCCTGTTGCCTTGCGAGAGCGTGGCCGGAACCTGGTAATCGTTATCGTTGTTTACCATGTAAGCCAATGTGGTTGCTTCGGGATTGACTTGCGCGTTTGTCTGTTCCGGGAAAGTAAGGGTAAAGTCTTTCAAAGAGCCATAGTTGCCTTCGTCTCCCTCGATGCCGGTAGGCATGTATGCCGTTATTCCGGTGGTGGTGAACGTCTTTGTAAAGGCCGTGTTCCAATCTCCGTTAGTGCGGCAGACGGCTTTCTCGGGTACGGTGAGCGTGTATGTGCCGGCTTCAATCGTGGGCGGCAGGATGATTTGTATCTGCTTGGCTTGTCCGCTTGCTTTCTTCACGGTGACGTCCAATGTTTCGGATGCGCTGTTGGTCAAGGTGATGGCCGGTGCGCCTTCCATGGCATTGGGATATGCTTCTTCGTTAAAGTTCAACGTAATGTGGGAGAGCGACTCGATTTCTTTCCGCCCAGACGGGTCGGTAGACACTATGGTGAAAGCGGAAGTCGGGTTTTCGTTCAGGTTGACATCTGTGGTGGAGAACTCGGAAGCCTGCCAAGAATAAGTCACGGCCTGTACGCCGACGGTGTAGTTGCCCTCTTCCACTCCCTCGAATGTATAGGTAGTAGGATTCACGTAACCTGAGAATGCGGTGTATGTGAGTTGCTTGCCGTTTTCTGGGTTGGCCGGGGCAATCATGAAGGTCTTACCCGTGGCCTTGTTCTTTAAATACAGGTTGTAGAAAGCTTTGCTCTCCGTGTCGGGAGTGTAGCATTCAGCCCAGGTCACGGTGAGCTGTTTCGTTTCCGCGTTGTATTCGGCTTTCACGTCTTCGGGTGCTCCGGGGACTTGTATGCCGTAATCAGGTTCGGTAGTATTGATTGTCCACGACAAGCGGTCGCAATTGTCTTGTGTAAACAAATCGAGCAGGCCGTCGTTGTTCAGGTCGCCGTGGGCCATGTAGGCTTCTTTAATACGGATAGGATCGGTGTTGTCTTCCGCGTCGGGAACATCTTCCGTGATGTAGTAACCGTCGTATGAGCCGGTACTGCTTGAGATGGCCGTATGCCAATCTCCGTTCCATCCTCTGGCTACGAAATCTATCCAACCGTCTCCGTTGAAATCGGCCAATGAAGCCAGACGGACATTTGCGCCCGACAAAGGATAAAGTTGGGTTTCAACTTCCTCGAAAGCAAACTTTTCATCAGTTGAGACATTACGCAGCATCAAGGCCACTTTGCCGTTTTGAGCGTATATGGCTTCTCCTTGGAAACCTGTCTGTCCGAAAACAAGGATGTCCTGTTTGCCGTCTTGGTCATAGTCTACGACAGTGATGAAATGTTCCTCACCATAAGGGAAGTTTAGTTTCTCGGAAATGGCGTTGATTTCACCGAAATCGGTGTCGGCGAGTTGGAATGTACCATCTTTCATATTACGGTAAAAATGTACTTGTCCTCCCCCATTGATACCTAATTCCTCATTACCGTCTCCCCATCCGGTGGATACAATGTCCGGCCATCCATCGTTGTTGAAATCGCCGAAGGATATGCTTCCGGCGCATTGCGGGATAAACGGTTTGCCCGCTTCGGGGATGAATGGGTCGGTAACTCTTTCAAAGTGGTCACCTTCCACATTCTTGAACAGCCATACGGCGCGTTCCCACGGGTTTTCGTTTTCAAACTGTATCAACAGGTCAGGGTAACCGTCTTTGTTGTAGTCGGCAATGGAGATGCAGCTGTTCTGTATCTGCTGGTTCCATTTGTTGTTCTGGAGTGCCGGGACAATTTCTGCCAGTGCGGCATCTTCTTTCATGGTGAAAGTGCCGTCACCGTTGTTGATGGCCAAAAGCAAAGCTCTTTTGGCTTCGAATGTCCAACCCACGTTGACGCTCGGATAGATGAAATCCACCAAGCCGTCCTGGTTGAAGTCGAAAGCCTTGTTGCTAATGCCACCGTAGGCGAATGGAAGACCTGTGCCGCTGTCACGGTTTCTGACGTTCCATGTGCCGTCACCGTTGTTGAACGAAAGGGGGAGGTCATCGTACCATTGCCATGTCCAAATCACTTCTCCTTTCTCGTCCACTTCCGAAGTGGGGCGCCATTCATAGGTTTGTCCCGGTGCCCATAGGTCCATGAACCCGTTGTTGTCGAAGTCTGCCACGACGGGCACCCCGTCGCTCGTCTTTACCCCGATGGCATCTGCTTCTTCGTTTTCTGCCGCACGGAACGTGATCTCTTGCGCTTTAATCGTGCCTTGAAATGCCATTCCTGCCAGCGCGGTGCAGAATAGCAAAGGCTTCAATGTAAAGTTTCTCATGATAACATTTTGTATATAACATTAGAATTAGTCGGGATAAAGATAGTTTGTTACAGGCAATCAAGATGGACTTTTTGATTCAATAATTATCATTTTGGCATAAAAATAGGATTTCTTATAGGTTTTGCAGCAAATGAGATAGAAAAAAGGGAAGGTCATAATAAAAAATCCGGTGTCGTGGATGCAAGACACCGGATTTTAATAGAGTTGGAAATGTTTTTTTATTTCGGTTGTTTGCCGATATAGGCCAAGATGCCTCCGTCCACATACAGTACCAGGCCGTTGACGAAGTTGGAAGCATCAGAAGCCAAAAATACGGCCGGACCTTGCAAGTCTTCAGGAGTACCCCAACGGGCTGCGGGGGTCTTGGCCACGATGAAACTGTCAAAAGGATGACGGCTGCCGTCCGGCTGACGTTCACGTAACGGAGCGGTTTGAGGAGTAGCGATGTAGCCCGGACCGATTCCGTTGCATTGGATGTTGTATTCTCCGTATTCCGAGCAAATGTTGCGCGTCAGCATCTTCAAGCCGCCTTTGGCTGCTGCGTAGGCTGATACGGTTTCACGGCCCAGTTCGGACATCATGGAACAGATGTTGATGATTTTGCCGTGCCCTTTCTTGATCATGCCGGGGATGACAGCCTTCGATACGATGAACGGGGCGTTCAGATCCACATCGATGACTTGGCGGAACTCTGCGGCCGACATTTCTGTCATCGGGATGCGCTTGATGATGCCTGCATTGTTGACGAGGATGTCTATCACGCCGACTTCCTTTTCGATACGGGCAACCAAGGCATTGACGGCTGCTTCATCTGTCACGTCGCACACGTAGCCGTGGGCTTCGATACCTTTTTCCTTATATGCGGCCAGTCCTTTGTCCACCAATTCCTGCTTGATGTCGTTGAAAACGATGGTGGCACCGCACTGTGCGAAAGCCGTCGCAATGCCGAACCCGATTCCGTAAGATGCTCCGGTAACCAAAGCAACCTTGCCTTCCAAAGAGAAATTCTGCAAAAAATTCTTTTCCATGTTCTTGTTGATTTAATAATGCGTTTTCCTTTCCGGCAAAGTTAGAAAAAGTAACTGACATACGCACACAATTTGACGAGAATCTTTTTCCTTTTTCTTTTTCCGGTAGGATGTTGGTTTCTATAACCTGTTCTTAAACAGCGTGGCAGCCACTTTCTGATATTGGCACTCCAGTTCCATGAAAGCTTGCAGGTTGCGATAAATCTGGTCGGCTTCCACAAAGTAGTCCGTCACGGACAGTTCGCCGCCTTTTACGCTTTCTTTCAGCAGTTCGAGAGTCTGCGTCATCAGGGGTTGGTCGTACACCGACATGGCTCGTCCCAGTTGCTGAAGTTCGTTGAAGCCGGAATGCAAGGCAGCTTCCGCTTTCAGGCGCGTTTCGTCCGCTTGTAAGCGTGCACCAATGGATTGTGCCTGCGCCATTTTTACTTGTCTGCGGTTGGAGAACAACGGGATGGAGCCTCCTACAAGGAAACCGTGCTCTTTGCTGCCTTCGCCCGTGTTCCGGCGGTACCCGATTTCCAGTTTGGGCAGCCATTTTTGACGGTTGACCGTGAGGGTGCGTTCGGCAGCCCGTGTATCGGCTTCGGCGGCTTTGAGTTCTGCATCGTTGCCGAGTGCTTCATCGCACAAAGCGTCGAAGTCGAGGGGAGACGGGACGATGGGATATTCCCGTCCTTCAAACGTGAGCGGCATGTTGCCGTTCAGAGCCAGCAACGACTGCAAGGCCGTGCGGTGGTCGGTATGGTTTTGCAGGACTTCTGTCTGTATGCTCATGCGCTCCATCTTGATTTTGTTCACCTCGATGACTGTGGCATCACCGGCTCTCAACCGCTCTTCGTACAGGGCCAACAGCTCGTCGGCATTTTGCATGCGTTTGTTTAGCAAGTCTCTTTGCCGGTTCAGCCGTATCATGTCCAGGCAAAGGGTCTTGGCTTCGAGCAGCACGTTGCGGCGCAAGGCTTCGGCACGGTAGTCCACGGCTTCTTTCTTGTCGTGTCCGGCACGGTTACGGCTGTTATATACCGTGGGAAAGTCGAATCCTTGTGATACGACCAGTTCGGAACCTGACTGCCCGTTGACTCCTTTGCTAAAGAAAGAGCTGTATTCCACCGTAGGGTCTTCCAGGCCGTTTTCAGCTTCGATGCCTATCTTCTCGGCTTCTCCGTTTTTTTGTTGTGCCTGGATGGATTTGTTATGTTGTGCCACGCTCTGCAGCACTTCGTCCACGCTCTGGGCCTGCAAAGGGAGCAAGCCACAGGCGCAAACGGTTGTGATAAGAATGATTCTTTTCATGACTGTCGTTTTTGTTCAGGAACGGACACTTTTGCGGTTCATCCATTCATATATAATAGGAATAATAAAGGCATTCAGGAAAGTGGAGGTCAGCAGGCCGCCCAATATCACCTTGGCCATCGGACTCTGGATTTCGTTGCCCGGAAGGTCCCCCCGAAGGGCCAACGGAATAAGGGCAAGAGCCGACGAAAGTGCGGTCATCAGGATGGGGTTTAACCGGTCTAGCGACCCGTGCAGGATGCTTTCCCGCAACGACAATCCTTCTTCGCGCAACGTGTTGTAGTGGCTGATAAGCAACATGCCGTTGCGGGTCGCAATGCCGAAAAGGGAAATGAATCCGATGATGGCCGGAATGCTGATTTCCCCGGTGGTCAGCAACAGGGCGAACACACCGCCAATCAGGGCCAGGGGCAGATTGAGCAGGATGACCCCGCTCTGCGCTGCATTACGGAATTGGAAGTAAAGCAACAGGAAGATGACCACGATGCTGATGAACGATGTGAGCAACAACACCCGGCTAGCCGACTCTTCGCTTTCGAACTGGCCGCCGTATTCGATATGGTAACCTTCGGGCAGTTTCACTTTTTCGTCTATCCGGCTGCGGATGTCGTTCACCACGCTGCGCATGTCTCGCCCGCTGGCATTGGCCGAGATTACGATTTTGCGTTTCACGTTTTCGCGGTTGATGGTGTTCGGCCCCATGGACGACCGGATGTCGGCCACATACGACAAGGGGACTTTGTTGCCTTGCGCATCGTCGATCATCAGGTTACGGATACGCTCCATCGTGCTGCGGTTTTCTTCTGCCGAACGGACGATGAGGTTGAACGAACGCCCTTTCTCGTACACTTGCGATACGACTTCTCCTCCCATGTTCACCGTGACAAACTCATTGAATTGCGGTAATGAGATGCCGTATCGGGCCAGCATTTCCCGTTTCGGTTCGATTTTCAGTTCCGGACGTTCGATTTGCTGTTCCACATTCAGGTCGGCCACACCCTCCACGTCGCTGACAGCCGATTTGATTTGGTTGCCGATTTGGTACATTTTGTTCAGGTCGTCACCGAACAGTTTGATGGCGATGCCGGCCTGCGTGCCGCTCAACATGGCATCTATACGATGGCTGATGGGTTGTCCTATCTCGATGTTCGCTCCCGATATGACGGACAGTTTATGTCGCACGTCCTCTAAAACCTCGGTGTGGCTGCGGTCTTCCAATTCAAACGGAGCCTCTATTTCCGATACGTTCACGCCGAGGGCATGCTCGTCCAGTTCTGCCCGTCCCGTCTTGCGTGCCACGGTCTTGATTTCGGGGATGGAGAGCAACAGTTCCTCGGCTTGCCGTCCGATTTTATCCGATTCCTCCAAGGAGATACCCGGAAGGAAACTGATATTTATGGTAAACGAACCTTCGTTGAACGGCGGCAAGAAGCTGCGTCCCAACGTGAGGAAGCTTCCCAAAGCCGCGACGAAAAGCGTAAGCGTGGTGCCCAACACGAGTTTCTTGTGCGACAAAGCCCAAGACAGTCCGTTCTGGTAATGTTTCTTTAAATATACGGCCAGGAACGCTTCTTTAGGCAGTCCGCCCGTCTTGGCTTTGTGCCCCAACAAGTAGCTGCAAAGCACAGGCGTCAGCGTCAAGGCCACGATGGTGGAGGCGAACAGCGATACGATGAAAGCCACGCCCAACGGCACGAGCATGCGTCCTTCCATACCGCTCAGGAAAAACAACGGTACGAAGCTGACGATGATGATGAGTGTGGAGTTCAGGATGGGCATACGCACCTCCCGGGAGGCGTTGAATACGACATCGCGTACACGTAACCGTTCGCTTTCCGGCAACATGCGGTTTTCGCGCAGATGTTTCCATACGTTTTCCACGTCCACGATGGCATCGTCCACCAACGAACCGATGGCGATGGCCATACCGCCCAAGCTCATCGTGTTGATGGTCAGCCCCATGTAGTGAAGCACCAAAATGGTGACCAACAGCGAAAGAGGGAGGGTGGCCAAAGAGATGACCGTTGTGCGCACGTTGCCCAAGAAGAGGAACAAGACGATGACCACGAAGATGGCGCCTTCGAGCAGCGAATCCTGGACGTTACCGATGGAGCTTTCGATGAAGCGGGACTGGCGGAACACGTCGGTGGACACATGCACGTCGGCCGGAAGGCGCTTTTGCAGGTCTTGCAAGGCATCTTCCAACTTTCCGGTCAGTTCTATCGTACCCGTGTTCGGTTGCTTGGTCACGGTAAGCAATACGGCGGGCTTGCCTTTTTCGGAGGCCAGACCTAATTTGGGTTGTTGGCTGCCAGTTTTTACATCGGCAATGTCTTCCAACATGACAGGCGAGCCTCCTGCGGTCTTGATGACCGCCCGGCCCATTTTCCGCACGTCGTCAGTCGAGACGACTCCGCGTACGATGTATTCGTTGCCGTATTGGTAAATCACTCCGCCGTTGGTGTTGGTATTCATGTTTCGCGTGACTTCCATCACCTCGCCCAGTGTCACTCCGTAGTGTTTCATCCGTTCGGGGTGCAGCAGGATTTGGTATTCCTTGATGTCACCGCCCAATACGGCCACTTGGGCTACGCCTCCGGTGGACATCAGGCGTGGGCGGATGACCCAGTCGGCCAACGTACGCAAGTCGAGCATGGAGGTGCTGTCGGCAGTCAAGCCTACGATAAGCAATTCTCCCAAGATGGAAGACTGCGGTCCTAACGTCGGGTTACCCACGTTGTCGGGCAGGCTTTCCGCCACTGTGGCCAACTTTTCCGATACGATTTGACGGGCCAGGTAGATGTCCGTGTCCCAGTCGAATTCCACCCATACGACAGAGAAGCCTGTGGTGGACGAGGAACGTACACGACGTACACTGGTGGCACCGTTGACGGCTGTCTCTATCGGGAAAGTGACCAACTGTTCCACCTCTTCGGCTGCCATGCCTCCGGCTTCTGTCATGACGACAACGGTGGGGGCGTTCAGGTCGGGGAAGACATCCACTTCCGTATGGTAAGCCTGATAGAGGCCTCCAATCATCAACAGCACGGAGGCCATCAATATGAATAAGCGGTTCTGTAGGGAGAACCGTATGATTTTGTTCAGCATAATATATCCTCCAAGACAAGTTTAGTGGGAATGGTTGTGGGCCGGGATGGCATTCGAGGCCGAAGCCAGTTTCACGTGGTAAGCTCCTTGCGTGACCACGCGGTCACCGGGCTTCAGGCCCGAGAGGATTTCCACACGCAGCCCGTCTTCGGCTCCTGTTTTTACTTCCTGTTTACGGTACACTTCCTTGCCTTCCTGCAAGTAAACGAAGTACAACCCTTGTTCTTCAGTCAGTGCTGAGACCGGCAGGGAAATTACTCCGGTGCGTTCTGCCCCACGGAGGTAGGTTTCCACATAACTTCCTGGCACGATATCGCCCGTGTTGTCGAATTCAAACAGGACAGGGATGTAGAAAGCATTCTCGTCCGAAGCCTTTCCGTAGGACAGGATCCGTCCGTGCAGGTTTTCCAAAGCATAAACCTTGTCATCATACGGGGTCTTGAAGTGGGCCGAAGTGATTTGCTTCAGTGCACCGTAATAACGTTCCGATACATCGGCACGCAGTTGCAGGCGTCGGTTTTGGGTCAGGGTCATCAATGCTTGTCCGGTGGTCACATAGTCACCTTCTTTCACCGCCACGTTCTTCACATATCCGCCCGTCGGAGCCGTGACGGCTATGCCTTTCCGTGTATGTTGGGGATCCAGGGCCTCGTAACTGATACGTGCGTCTTCGTAGGCCGCTTTCAGGTTTTCAAGGTCTTTGCGCGTCACAATCTGTTTCTCAGCCAGCGGTTTGGCGCGTTCGTATTCTGCCTTGGCGTTTTGGTAAGCGACGTATGCACGTTCCAAAGGATCTCCGCCTTGTATCTTTTCCGAGGACAAATGAAACAATACAGTGCCGCTTCCGATCTGGGCACCGGCGGTCAGCGTCCGTGCGAACCGCACCACGCCGGACGTTCCGGCCACTACCGTGGTTTCTTCTCCTTGGGCAGCGAGTATCTGGCCGCCGGTCGGGATGACTTGCCGGAACGTGTCCCGTTTCACGGTTTCGGTGGCGATGCCTGCCGCTTTGGCTTTCTCGGCTGTCAGGATGATTTCATCCGCATGTTCGTTATGGTTCTCTTTTTCAGCGGTCTTCTCGCTGTCGTGTACATGCTCGTTCTCGTGGTCATGGTTGTGGCAGGCGCTCAGCATGCTTATAGCCAAAGCGCCCATCAAGAAATATATTTTCTTCATAGGAATATTAAAATTTGGGATGAATAAGATGAAAAATGTCTTTGTCTCTGGCTAAGCCAAGGGAGGTGCCCTTAATCCTTTCCCCCCGACGGGCAGGGAAAGGTATAAGTCGGTCCGGTCTGTCTGGTAAGTTCCTTTTGATGTTTGTGGGCCATGAATGACCGGAAAGTCGTATGACGTCCGCAGCAGGCATGAAGGACGGGATACGTTTTTCTTATAAGAGACGTGGGAGCCGGACGATGGCATCGTCAGGTGGAAATGCGTGATGCACTCCGAACCGCACGCATGTGTTCCTTTTGCCGGACGGGCGGTTTCCATGTCGTGCCCCAGACAGAGGGCTTCGGCATGATGGTGGTGGGGAAAGACCGAAACGGCCTGCACCAACATGCAGAGCCATAACAAGATGATGGCATGGAGTTGTTTTTTCATCGTTTCGGTGATTCTTGTTTTCGTGGGAGCAAAGATAGGGGAAAAATGCCAAGCACACAACAGTTTGGCATGCAACTTGGTTGCAATTAATATTTCTCTACGGCGAAGAGGTAATGGGGCATGTCGGTACCACGATAGTGTTTCACCATGATTCCCGGTCGGCGGGTCATACCGATACGTTGTGCCACGCGTTGGGAGGCGGTATTGGTGTCGCGTATGATGGCGCACAGCCGGTTGGCCTCCAACTGCCCGAAAGCATACGTTTTGCAAGCCTTGGCGGCTTCCGTGGCGTAGCCCTTGTGCCAATGGTCGCGGCGGAACAGGTATCCCACCTCTATCACTTGTCGTTCCAACCAATATTGCCGTGTCAGTCCGCATTGCCCTATCAGTTCGCCCGAATCTTTCCGGATGGCGGCCCACAATCCGTATCCGTAGGTGTCGTACCGTTGGAGTTGCCTTTCAATCCACGTGCGGATGTCGCAGTCTGCGAACGCTCCGTTATAGGCTTGCATCGTCTGCTCGTCTTGCATGATGAGGCAAATGGCTTTGAAATCTTCGGGCGACATTTCGCGAAGGTACATCCGTTCTGTTTCCAAAATGATTTTGTCCATGGCTTTTTTCGTGTTGGAGTGGTTTTGTCGGGGGCAAAATTATAAGAAAACTGTTGTTCGTGCAAATTTGTTTCTCAGTCGGGGGACGTATGGCGGTTCTGGTGGTGCGTCGCCTTGCGTTGCACATCCATGATGCCGTAGGCGCGGCATATGGTACGCCTTCCACGACCTTGTTTTGTCATTCCTTTTCATTTCACGAAATGTTCTGCGCCAAACCGTAAATCGTTTGGCGCAGAACGGAAAATCAATCTCAGGAGATTGAAAAATCATTTGGCGCAGAATGAAAAGTTAAACAGAGGAGCTTTCTAATCGTTTGGCTATCAGATGATGATGAAGGAACGTGAAAATGGCGTGCCTGTTTCATCTGTAAAAGAATAGGTTTGTACTGCGTGGTAGGCTGTTTGTGAGGGGATGTCGGAAGAGGGGACGTGGATGGAAATAGCCATTCTACTATATTGTATTACATGAGATATGGAAGATACAAAAGGAAGACCTCCGGAATTTTAAAATTCCGGAGGTCTTCCTTTTGGTTGGGATACCTGGGTTCGAACCAAGACTAAGACGACCAAAATGTCTTGTGCTACCATTACACCATATCCCAATCCTTATGTCTTTCTCTCGAAAGCGGTGCAAAGATAGCGAGATTTTCGCTATCCTACAAATTTTTCTCTGTTTTTTTATTTGGCGATGAGCAGGAAATAGTTTTTCTTGCCACGTTGCACGAGCAGGTATTTGCCGTTGAGCAGGTCGTCGGTTGTTACCATGCGGTCGAAAGCTGTCAGTTTTTCCTTGTTCAGCGAAACGCCGCCGCCTTGTACCATCTTGCGCATCTCGCCCTTGCTGGGGAAGCATTGCGTCATCTCGGCTGTCAGGTCTACGGCTTTGACTCCGGCCGACAGGGCTTCGCGGCTGACTTCGAATTGCGGCACGCCCGCGAACACGTCGAGCAGCGTTTGTTCGTCCAACTTCGTCAGGCTTTCCTTGGTCGCCTTTCCGAACAGGATGTTGCTGGCTTCCACAGCCATGTTGTAGTCTTCTTCGCTGTGTACCATGATGGTGATTTCCTTGGCCAGGCGTTTTTGCAGGATGCGCTGTCCCGGGTCTTCATCGTGTTGGGCGATGAGGCCGTCTATTTCTTCCTTGTCCAGTGTGGTGAAGATGCGGATGTAACGTTTGGCATCGTCGTCGGCCACGTTGAGCCAGAACTGATAGAAGGCATACGGGCTAGTGTAGTCGCGGTTAAGCCAGATGTTGCCTTTTTCGGTCTTGCCGAACTTGGTTCCGTCGGCTTTCGTCACTAACGGGCATACCAAAGCGAACACTTCACCACCGTTGGTGCGGCGTATCAGTTCGGCACCGGTCGTGATGTTGCCCCATTGGTCGCTTCCGCCCAACTGGAGGCGGCAGCCTTTATGTTCGTACAAATATAAGAAGTCGTAACCTTGAAGAAGTTGGTAAGTGAACTCGGTGAACGACAGTCCGTCGCGTGCCTCGCCGTTCAGACGCTTTTGCACGCTGTCTTTGGCCATCATGTAGTTCACGGTGATGTGCTTGCCGACTTCGCGGGCGAAGTCGAGGAACTTGAAGTCCTTCATCCAGTCGTAATTGTTCACTAACTCGGCGTGGTTGGGAGCGTCGCTGTCGAAATCCAGGAACCGGGCTAGTTGCTGTTTGATGCAGGCCACGTTGTGGCGCAACGTTTCTTCGTCGAGCAAGTTGCGTTCCTGGCTTTTACCCGAAGGGTCGCCTATCATTCCGGTGGCACCTCCGATAAGGGCCAACGGTTTGTGCCCGCAACGTTGGAAATGCTTGAGCATCATCACACCACAAAGATGGCCTATGTGCAGGGAGTCCGCCGTGGGGTCGATGCCCAGATAGGCGGTGACCTGTTCTTTTTCAAGTAAATCCTCGGTGCCCGGCATCATGGTGTGGATCATGCCTCTCCATTTCAGTTCTTCTACAAAGTTCATCGTATGAATGTATTTTGTTTAATAAAAATTGAGTCGTACAAAAGTACGACCTTTCAATGAGACTTGCAACTATATTCTTATTTTTTAGACGATGGGCCGGTACGGACGAGGTTTTCCCAACATTGTGCGCGCAGTCCTTCCGGTGTACAAGAGCGCAGTTCGGCAGCTATATGGTATAGTGTGTCTATGGGACGCAGGTCTTCGTCGCTTTCAAAGAAGAGACGGTCGGACGGGCAGAGCGTCAGGCTTTGCGGATGGAAACGGAAACCGAAACTGAGGTAAAAGCCTTTGCTTAACAAGCTTTCGGCCAGTTGGGGCTTTCCTCGGAAACCATGGATGATGCAAGGTAATGTTTCTGGGAAGTCTTTTTTTATGGCCAGTAATTCGTCCCATGCCTTGACGCAGTGGATGATGACGGGAAGTTGACGAGAGACGGCCAGTTCCGCCTGCCGTATGAAAAGTTCACGTTGTAGGGGAAGTGGGGTAGATGCATATTTGTCCAGTCCGGCTTCTCCTATGGATTTACAAGAAGGAGAGGCTGCCAGGCGCTCCAGTTCTTTCAGGGTTTCTTCCGGATGTGCGGGGATATACCAAGGATGGATACCGGCGGAAAAGGTTTGCCCGTATTCGGGCTCTTCGTGTCCGGAAGGAGGCAAGGGGAGGATATAGTTGCGGACAACAGTCTCCGACGGAGAAGCGGCCGGCCGGTGGGCATGGAGGTTCAGATATGTTTCCATAGGCTTACGGGACGGGGTCATAACCGCTTCCTCCCCAGGGATGGCAGCGCAGGATTCGGCGCACGGCCAAGTACATGCCTTTGAAGGGGCCATGCTTGCGGATGGCTTCGATGGCGTATTGCGAACAAGTCGGCGTGAACCTGCACGACGGGGGAGTCATGGGGGAAATCACGCGGCGGTAGAACTGGATGGGAGCAATCAACGCGGCGGATAACCAATGTCGGAAACGGTCATAAGGCAGATGCATTGCCGGGGTGTTCGGCCGGGGATGCCGGAAGTTGTTCGGAAATACGCACCAACAAGCGTTTTACGCAATCGTCCACTTCGGCCGAAGCATACAATCGGTCGGAAAGCCAGAGGAATGCCACGGCCAAGCCTTGCCCGGAGGGCGTGGGTAAGGCGGATGTCAGTATGTGTTTTTGTTTGCGGTAAGCTTCGCGGATTTGCCGTTTCACCCGGTTGCGTTTTACTGCCCTTTTGAAACGCCGTTTCGAGACGGATACCAGTACGGATACAGGAGGAGCCGGGGCCTCTACGGGAACCGGCATGAAGACTACGCGAAGCGGAAAGGCCGACATGGACTTGCTGCCTCCGGCGAACAGGGCGTCTATGACGCGTTTGCTGCATAAGCGCTCCGATTTATGAAATGAAGAGTCCGGTTTCTGTTCCATAAGGTACGGTGTTGTCAGGTAAAGGAAAAAGGGTGCTTTTCCGGCACCCTTTCTTATTTGATGAGCATCAACAGTTGTGCTTCTTCACGAAATCGTCCAATGCAGCCGTGATAGACGGGTATTGCGAAGTGGGAGCTTCCATGTCCAACCGCAGTCCTGCGTCTTTGACGGCTTGGGCTGTGGCCGGTCCGAACGTACCGATGGCAATGTCTTTCTGCTCGAATTTGGGGAAGTTTTTCAGCAAAGCCTGTATGCCCGACGGGCTGAAGAAAATCAACATGTCGTAATCGAACTTCTCGTCGCTCTTGAAATCGTTGCTCACTGTGCGGTACATCACAACCTCCTTATGGATGAGTTTCTTGGCATCCAACAAATTGGTAATTTCGTCATTATGTACATCCGACAATGGAACCAGATATTTCTCTGTCTTGTGTTTCACCATGGCCGGTATCAAGTCGTCCACTTTGCCCGTGGAACCGAAGAATACTTTGCGTTTGCGGTACTGCACATATTTCTGGATGTACAGTGCAATGGTTTCCGTGATGCAGAAATACTTCATGTCTTCGGGTATCGTCACACGTAATTCTTTGCACAGAAGGAAGAAATGGTCTATGGCATTGCGTGAGGTGAATACCACTGCGGTATAATCCAATATAGAGACTTTCTGTTGGCGGAATTCCTTAGCAGACAAACCTTCAATCTTGATAAATGGTCTGAAAACTACTTCCACACCATACTTGGAGGCAATCTCGAAATAAGGAGATTTCTCGGAGGTTGGTTTGGGTTGTGAAACCAGAATCTTCTTTATCATAAGTGTCCAAATATTTTATAATAGTATGTCGTTCGTATATGTAAGTGCTTGCCATAAGCCGCACAAAGGCAGCATTTCAAGGGCACAAAAGTACATAATTAAATGGAAAAAACCATGAATTTTTGGGAAAAATATACAAAAAGTTTTATAAAAGAGTAGAAGTCTGATGAAACCCAACAACAGGCATAAACATAATATCACATCGTGGGTCGGAAGATTGAAAAAGACTGTGATTAGAGCAAGCGGAAAGAGTAGTACTCCTTCGGCCGAAATGAGGAATGAATATGATTTGAGCCAGGTACTTCTGCGTTCTTTGTCAAAAAAGATCCAATTGACAAACGTGTAAAACAGTTGCTTGAATCCTAAGTAAGTCCAACAAATCAAAACATAGATTCCCAATAGGGTATGGGAGGAAACGGGGGACATGAAGAGGTCCCAGGTAGTTTGTGTGTAATCGAAGAAAAAAAGGCTGACGAGCAATCCGCTTTGCATATAAAGGAAAACGGCGTGGCGCATTTCGCGGCCCGTCTCTATCGAGAAAAGTTTCTCCTTGTCCATGCGGTTGAGGAAAAAGTCCTGTAAGCGTTGTTTGATAAACTTTTTGCTGTTGGCGAAGATGGTCATGACTACTAGGAAACAGCAGAGCAGGATGCCCGTGACCCAGTCATCGTGGCGTAACAGGTAGGGTAACGGGTCGGCATCCATGCCGGTTGGGCGGATGTTTGTTTCAGCATGGTAATAGGGCGAGGTGCTGAAAAAGTTTTCATCGTATCGGATGCCTTGTACGGAGAGGGTACTTTTGGCCGACGGTATCTGCCATCCCGGAAGGTTCAGGGTGTCGGGACGTGTCGAACGCATGGTCGGACGTGGAGGCAGCATCGCCTGGATGGCAGAATCCTGTTGGGCCGGTGTGGCATCAGCGGGCAGGCTTTCAATGATTTGTTTCGGGTTGAATTTCTGCCGGAGGGGATACGAAGCGTTCTCGTGCGCCGGAAGAGCCGTTTGAAGTGAGTCTTTCATGTTCAAATGGCGGCAAACTTGCGGATTTCCTTGTCCCAGACAGGAGTGGAGTACAATAAGTCGATGGCTTCTGTAGGAGTGGAAGCCACTTTCCAGATGTCCAAATGGGCCGGACGCATGAAATGCTCTTCGGCGGCTCGGTCGAGCATTTTCAACAAAGGATCATAGAATCCGTTTGTATTCAGTACTACAATGGGGTTCAGATATAGTCCGAGTTGTTTCCACGTAATGATTTCGAGCAATTCTTCCAACGTGCCACATCCGCCCGGCAAGGCAATGACACCGTCTGAAAGGCGGGCCATTGTCTGCTTGCGGGTGTGCATGTCTTCCGTTTCAATCAGTTCCGTAAGCCCGGGGTGTTGCCAACCTTGTTCCACCATGAAACGGGGAATCACGCCGGTCACTTGCCCTCCGGCTTCCAGGCAGGCATCGGCGCAGGCTCTCATAAGCCCGAGGTTTCCGGCACCATTCACCAGACGGATGCCATGGTGTCCCAAGAGTTCACCCAATTCCCGTGCAGCCTGGAAATAGCAATCGGCTATTTTCGTACTGGAGGCCGAGTATACACACACTGACTGAATCGCGTTCATCTTATAGTCCGAATGTTTCTTTGATTTGAGCAACATAATCCAATTTCTCCCACGTGAAGAGTTCCACTTCGAGGGTCTTGGTAGGCATATAGCGGCTGTGGAACTCCTTGGTCACGGTCTGCGGTTGGCGTCCCATGTGGCCGTAAGCGGCAGTCTCTTCATAAATGGGATTGCGGAGTTTCAGGCGGTCTTCGATGGCTTTCGGCCGTAGGTCGAACAACGCGTCTATCTTTTGCGCAATCTCTCCGTCGCTCAGGCTGACATGGCTGCGTCCGTAAGTATTGACGTAGATGTTCACAGGGCGTGCCACACCGATGGCATAGCTGATTTGCACTAGCATTTCGTCGGCCACTCCGGCTGCCACCATGTTCTTGGCGATGTGGCGTGCGGCGTATGCGGCCGAACGGTCTACTTTGGAGGGATCCTTCCCGGAGAAGGCGCCTCCGCCGTGGGCACCTTTGCCCCCGTAGGTGTCTACTATGATCTTACGGCCGGTCAGTCCGGTATCGCCGTGAGGACCGCCTATCACGAATTTACCGGTGGGGTTCACGTGGTAAGTGATATGTTCGTCAAACAGTCGGAGTATGGCCGGGGCGTGAATCTCGGCAATGACACGCGGCATCAGGATTGTAATGACATCCTGTCGTATCTTGTCCAACATCTTCCGGTCGGCTTCTTCTTGGTTGCCGTCGGTCGGTTGGATAAACTCGTCATGTTGTGTGGAAACCACAACCGTGTCTACGCGAACCGGTTTCCCGTTATCGTCATATTCAATCGTCACTTGGCTTTTGGCATCGGGACGCAAGTACGTCATTTCTTTGCCTTCGCGTCGTATTTCGGCCAATACACGCAGGATTTTGTGGCTGAGGTCGAGGGATAGCGGCATGTAGTTTTCCGTTTCATTGGTGGCATAACCGAACATCATGCCTTGGTCGCCTGCCCCTTGTTCCATTGGGTCTTGGCGTTCCACGCCGCGGTTGATGTCGGCGCTTTGTTCATGGATGGCAGAGAATACGCCGCAACTTTCCGCTTCGAACTTGTATTCCGCTTTGGTATAACCGATACGGCGGATAGTACGGCGGGCTATTTCTTGCAGGTCGACGTAAGCTTCTGATTTTACCTCTCCGGCCACGACAACCTGACCCGTTGTCACCAATGTTTCACATGCGACTTTCGAATTAGGGTCGAAAGCCAATAATTCGTCCAATACAGCGTCGGAAATCTGGTCCGCCACTTTGTCCGGATGTCCTTCGGACACCGATTCGGAAGTAAATAAATAACCCATTTCTACGTAGTTAAATTAAAAAAATAATAATAAGAATGGGGTTTCATTGGGAAGGTATGCGTGCAGTTTCAAAACTGTATTTAGCATTTTTTACCGTGGTTGCAAGCCGCCCAAATCTATCCACATTTGTATTTACGGCTGCAAAGTTAAGGAGAAAAAAGGAGAAAATGGTGTGTCTTCCACATTTATTTAGATTTTTATTAGGTTTGAAACGTGGATTTAATTACTTTTGGGCAAAGATGGCAACGTCTTGTAAATTAAAAACATTAACCTCTATATTTTTCATGAAATGAAGGGCAAATCTTTTTTCAAGAGGCTTATTCCCGTTGCATTTTGCGGGATGTGTGTGGCCTCTTCCATGGCACAAGTTACATTGAATATCGATGCCGGACAGCGGGGAGCTTCCATCGGTGGTCGCCATTACGGCATCTTTTTCGAGGAAATCAACCATGCCGGTGACGGTGGGCTTTACGCCGAGCTGATTCACAACCGTTCTTTCGAGGACAATGCGTCGAACCCTGACAAATGGTGGCCTGTGGGGAATGCCCGTATGGCCGTGGTTACCGACGGGATGCTGAATGAGGCACAGGGGCACGCGCTCGAATTGGAATTCAAAGGCGCGGGCGACGGTGTGCGTAACGAGGGTTTCTGGGGCATTCATGTGGTGAGCGGGCAGACTTATCGGCTGTCTTTTTGGATAAAAGGAAGTCCTGATTATAAGGGTGTCATTACAGCCGAGTTGCAGACTCAGGGCGGTCGGAGTCTGGGTAGCCGAGAGATGACGGTGGATGTCGGCTCGGGATGGACGAAGCTGACGGCGGAAATCACGGCCACGGGAGAGGCTCGCGACGGTTGGTTCGCCCTGAAGGGTTCCGTGCCCGGCACGGTCGTATTGGACGTGGTAAGTCTTTTCCCGCCTACTTACAAAGGCCGTGACAACGGTTGCCGCATCGACTTGGCGGAAAAACTGGAAGCCATGAAGCCGTCGTTCGTACGTTTTCCCGGCGGTTGTTACGTGGAAGGGCATTATGCCAACGGAAAAACCAACCGTTTTGAGTGGAAAAACACCATCGGCCCTATCGAGGAACGTCCCGGGCACATGAACCAGAATTGGGGATATAGGGTGTCGGACGGTTTCGGATTCCATGAGATGTTGCAGCTCACCGAGGACTTGGGGGCGGAACCTCTGTTCGTGGTCAATATGGGCATGGGGCATGCGTGGGTGGAGGACTATACCCGGATAGACGAATACATCCAAGAGGCTCTCGATGCGATAGAGTATTGCAACGGCGATGCCAAAACTACGAAATGGGGCGCGTTACGGGCCAAGAACGGCCATCCCGAGCCTTTCAATCTCCGTTTATTGGAAATCGGGAACGAGAACTATAATTACAGTTCGGAAAACAATAACGACCAGAGCGACCACTATGCTGAACGTTACGAACAGTTCCGCAAGGCCATTAAGGCCAAGTATCCCGAAGTGACGCTGATTGGTAACGTGGAATCATGGGGCACGGACAATCCCAGTTGGCGTAACCCATATCCGGTGGATGCGGTTGACGAGCACTATTATAGGAATCCCTCATGGTTTGTCAACCAATATAACAAGTATGATTCTTATAGCCGGGCAAGCCACAAGATCTATGTGGGAGAGTATGCTGTGACACAGGACTATGGCGTCAATGGTCATTTGAATGCGGCGTTGGGAGAGGCGGTCTTCATGCAGGGGATGGAAAACAACTCCGATGTTTGCATCATGAACAGCTATGCCCCGATATTCGTCAACGAAAACAATTACAACTGGCGTCCGGACATGATCCGTTTCAACAGTTATACCAGTTACGGTACGCCTTCGTACTACGTGCAGCAGCTTTTCCCGAACAATGTAGGAAAACAGAATGTGAAGTGGACGGAGGAAAACAACCAACTGTTGCGCTCCGGGGGCATCGGCTTGAGCACGTGGAGCACGAGTGCCACTTTCGACAACGTGAAAGTCACGGCAGGCGACGGGACGGTGGTCTTCCACGACGATTTCTCGTCCGTAAAACCAGAATGGAAGGCCAACGGAGGCACGTGGACCACTTCGGGCGGCGTGCTGAAACAGACGGATAAGGGCATGCAAGGCAAACTTTATGTCTGCGATGTGCAGCCGGGACAGGACTATACGTATGAGGTGGAAGCCACGAAGACCGGTGGGGCGGAGGGTTTCCTCATCGCCTTTAATTGCGGGGACGGAGACAATTATTGTTGGTGGAACCTCGGCGGATGGGGCAACACCCAACACGGGGTGGAAGTTTGCACCAACGGGTCGAAGACTACGGTGGCTTCCGTGAGTGGGTCTTTGGAAACAGGACATGCCTACCGTATTAAAGTCGAAGTGAACGGCACGCACGTGAAGTGCTATCTGGACGGTGCGCTCCTGCATGATTTCACTTTGCCGGTGAGCCGCAAGATATACGTCTCTTCCAATATCGACGACGAGGCAGGCGTGTTGTACGTGAAGTTGGTCAATCCGTCTTCCACACCGCAAGAGGCTACGGTTAATCTGGCACATGCTTCCACGACCGGCGGTTCGGTGGTGGTGCTGACAAGTGGGAACGGTACGGACGAGAACAGCCTGGAGCACCCGGACAAAGTGGTGCCCCGTGAGCAGGCATTGGAGGTTTCGGGCAGTAGTTTTACTTATACTGTTCCGGCCTATTCGTTGAGTATCCTTCGTTTGGACGTGAAGGACGTGGAACTTGTTCCAGAAGAAAAACCGGAATTGCCGGAGCCGTTGGTGCGGTATTCCTTCGACGGTGGGCAAGCAGCTGACGATGCGGGGAAGTTCGTTGGGAAGTTGTATGGAGGTGCTTCCATCGTGACGATGGATGACGGCAACCATGCCCTTTATACTGGTGCTGTTGGTGAGCAAGGTTTTTTTGATTTAGGCGTGGACATGGCACGCCGTACCTTGGCTGGGTTGGATGCCGATTATACCATGTCGGTCGACATCGCCTTGCCCGGCGTAGGAACGTTGGAGGATTATTGTTGGGCATACGCTTTTGCCCATGGGACGGAGCAATACATAGGGTTGGTGAACAGCCCGGGCAACACGGGTTGGTATTACACTATCAAGGACGGGGCGAGCACGGATGCCCCTTCGCACGGAGGGTTGGCTTATGGCGTGTGGCATAATATCGCATACGTGCAGTCGGGCGGCATGGGGCGGCTTTACGTGGATGGTCGTCTGGCCAGTGAGCAGCAAGTAACGCAACGTCCGGACAACGTGGCGGAACGTCTGACGGAAGCCTATATCGGGCGTTCGCCCTTTGCCGCAGATGCCTTGATGGCCGAGGTCTTCTTCGATGATTTCCAGATTTATGACGTGGCTTTGGACGAAGGGCAGGCGAGGGAACTCTATGCCCGGGTGAAAGACCGTGCGGCGGAGTCGCGGGAAGTGGTCATGAGTGTTGGGCGCGAAGGACTGGCACGGTTTATGAAGAAGTTCAACTGTTTGCATGCCACGACGGAATTACCCAACATGATTTCCGACAAAGTAGGCGTGGAATGGCTCTTGTCCGTAGGCCAAGGCTATGAGGATGCCGTTGCTTTAGAGGATGGGAAACTGGTGGTACGCGCCCTGCCGCAAGGGGATGAGGCTGTCCGTGCCGGAATGTTGTCTGCCAAGTTAAGTTGCGAGGCCGACACGGTGGTAGTGGAGTGTCCGGTGATGTTGGCACCCGACGACAACCGCTATGGTTACTTGTACTGCTTCATGAACGCAGGAAAGGAAATCACCAATTTCGCACTCGGTGCGAAGGAAGATAAAGGCCGTGTGTTCCACGTATTGTTGGACGGGGAAGAAATTTTCGACACGGAACAGGTGGCAGGAATAGAACACGGCACGCGTGACGCCTATATCGGGCGCGGTAAGGCATCGGACGGCTATTTCATCACGACCACCGACATGAAACAGCACGCTTCCGGCGTGTGGAACAACCACGGCATCGACTTGGTACGTTCCCGGGATTTGATACATTGGGAGAGCACGACGTTCGACTTCAACCGGGGGAAATCCATCTTCTCCGACCCCGATGTCACGACGGGCGTATATGACACCGATGAGGAATATGCCCGTATCAACCGTGTATGGGCACCGCAGTTCATCTGGGACAAGGACTATAACGGGGGAGAAGGTGCCTATTTAGTGTATTATTCCATACTTTCCACGAACGAAGGCGACAACCATGACCGTATTTTCTATTCCTATGCCGACCGGGAGTTCAAGACGCTGACCCAACCCCGTGTCTTTTTCGACCCCGGAATCTCGGTAATCGACGCGGACATCGTGTATAATCCCTACGACAGCCTCTACCACATGTATTACAAGCGTGAAGGGGCTTCGGGTACGGAACGGGGTATTTATGAAGCTACAAGCAAGAAGTTGGTGGGTGGTACTTGGACGGAAGTGATGCACGTGACGAACGAAGGTTCGGAACAGGTGGAAGGTTCCAGTACGGTGCGCCGCATCAATGAAGACATGTACAACCTGTATTATATGCGTTACTCCGGAGGCAATGCCTACAAGTATTGCGAGACCGACCATTTAGGATTGAACGTGACGCATTCCTCCAACGTGGAAGGGACCGGAGCGTTTCAGCACGGTTCCGTCATGACGGTGACGGAAGAAGAATACCGCCTGTTGCAGGCATGGAGCGACGTGCGTTTGTACCTGCCACGTGTGCAGGACGTGAAGGAGGAGAGCGGCAGCCAAGTGTTCGATGCCGCCATCCGGCAAGCCGAAAAAGCGTTGGACCTGACTTCCGTGCCGGAGTTGGCCATGGCTTTGCCTGCGGCCTACGAAGCCCTGAAAGCGGCGATGGAAGCCTATACGAGGGATTTGTGCGCCGGTTGGACGCCCGGAGAGGAAGTAGACCTTACCTGGCTTTTAGTCAATCCCGATTTTTCGGAAGGCAGCAAGGGATGGGAAGGCACGCCTTTTACGGCGGCTTCTTCCGGCGTGGCTGAGTTTTATGACAAGGTTTACGACACTTATCAGGTGTTGGAACGTATGCCGGCCGGTACATACCGTCTTCGCGCCCAAGGCTTTTATCGCTATGGCGACAAGGCGGAAGCCTATAACGCGCATCAGGACGGTTCGGAACAGTTTTTGGCCGGGCTGTATCTCAATAACAGCCGCCAGACGTTCATGTCTTTGTTCGACGGTTCCGCTCCCTACACTTACAATCCCTATACCTATCCCGACGATGTGCGGTCGGCTGACAATGCCTTCAACCGCGACGGGGAATACCGTGCCAATGAAGTGGAATACGAGCTATTGGCGAAAGGGGATTTGCGGGTCGGTCTGGACAAGACCGAGTACAGGTACCACGACTGGAACTGTTTCGACAACTTCAAGTTATTGTATGTCGGCAAACCGACCGCCATACGTGAAGTGACGGGGTCGGCTGCGGTTCCGGTGGATGTGTACACCGTGAGCGGCGTGAAAGTGCGCAGCGCGGTCATGCCGCATGAAGCCGTGAACGGACTTCCGCACGGGATTTATATCGTGGGTACGAAGAAATTTGCGATTAAGTGAGCGCAGGCCGAGCTTGCTCGAAGCCTGCCGAGCGTGAGCAAATTATGCAAATTTGCGATTAAGTGAGCGCAGACCGAGCTTGCTCGAAGTCTGCCGAGCGTGAGCAGATTATGCAAAGTCGTGGTGGATTGAGGTACTTCATATTTCTCTTCGTCATTTGTATGTGTATTCTGTCTTTGGATATTTGATATAGGATTCCCTCTTTATGTCGACAAAATGTAAGCTATATGCCGATTTTTGGGGTGATGAAATGATCCTGAAAAGTACATTCCGTATAATTTTCAGGCTCATTTGAATACATATATTCACATTTCGGCCTCGTTTTTCATGTATCTAAAGCATTTTTAGGAATCAGTCTCAGCCGAATGATTTTCCGTTCGGCTGAGAAAACACTTTTTATCTGCGCAGGACTTTTTGTGTTTGTCCGCATGCCGTTGGAAAAATCGGCTTCGGGCGGTACGTAGGTGTGTCCCGATGGCCTGTTTTTCTTTTAAATGGAAGCCCGTTCCTGTCCAAATCCGTGTGGCAAGATGATGGGCCGGGAAGGCTATGGGCTTACGTGGTGTGTAATGGCTTGCGCACGGGATGATGGCTTTGTATGCAGGAAGTAAGCGTAAGGGAGGGAATGAGTGACACGAAGGATTTTGCAAGGCACGCGAGAATCGTGTTTTTTCGTCCGTGTGCGCCATCATGCAAGAAAATGAAATCCTAAGGGTGTTGGATTGGCAAATAGACAGAATGTAAGGACGGACAGGAGAACGGAATGCACTACTTGTCCCCGTGGCCGCGCAGTGCTTTCAGGTTGCGGATGAGGCCCTCGTATTTCGCCCGTTTCACGGCAGAGCCTTTGAAGAGCATCCGGTAGTGTTCCACGTCCAACCGCACCCAGTCTTCCTCCTCCATTTGCAGCAGTTCGGGACGGGGAGTGAAGGCCGGTTCCGTGGTGGAGATGGCGGAACGCAAATGAGGACAGGCACGCAGGCAACGGTCGCAACCGTAGAAATAAGGATACATCCGGGCAGCAACCTCTTCGGGAATTCCGCCCCGGTTCTCGATGGTCAGGTAACTCAGGCAGCGGCGGGCATCCAGTCCGCACCCTTCTTCCAAGGCATGCGTGGGGCAGGCTTCGATGCAACGGCGGCAGGTGCCGCAACGGTCGGTGGGGAAAGGCGTATCGTAGGCATCCGCCGGTAGGTTGAGCATCAGTTCGCCGAGGAAGAATGCACTGCCCGCCCGGGGGATGACGAGCTGGGTGTGGCGGCCTATCCACCCCAAGCCGCACCGCCAGGCCCAATAGCGTTCCAGTACCGGTGCCGTGTCGCAGAAGGCACGCCCTTGCAAGGTGCCTTCCGGCGTACTGTGCCGCAGGGCTTCGAGCAGGCCGTTCAGTTTCTGCCGCATGATGTCGTGGTAGTCCTTCCCGTAAGCATACCAGGCGATTTGCAGTTTGTGGTCCGGGATGGGCGTGGACGGGTGGTAGTTCAGGGCCACGCTGACCACCGTCCGGCATCCTTCCACGAGGAGGCGGGGGTCAAGCCGTTTGGCTTCATGCCCTTCCATGTAAGCCATACCGGCCTGCCGTCCTTCGCCGAGCCAGCGTTTGAAGAAAGCGGCGTGCTGAGGGGCGACCGGTCCGGCCGGGGCCAGTCCGCAAGCAGAAAAGCCGAGGCTGGCGGCCTCGGCTTTTATTTGAGTGGCAGAGAGTATGTTTTTTGTCATTCTATCACTTTGAAAACATATCCTTGGTCTTTCAGCCATTGCAGGGATTCGGGCAAAGCCGTTTGCAGCTTGTCGATACTTTTCAGCGAGTCGTGGAACGTGATGATGGAACCGTTGCGTGCGTAGCGTTTCACGTTGTTCACCACGTCCTCCGCCGTCACCCTTTTGCTGTAGTCACGCGTCACCAAGTCCCACATGATGATGCGGTAGTGCTTGCGTAGCAGTTTGAATTGCAGCAACCGCATCCACCCGTGTGGAGGGCGGAAGAGGTTGGTATGCAGCAGGCGGTTGGCTTTGTCTGCATTTTCCAGATATTCTTTGCATGAATGCCGGAAGCCGCCGATGTGGTTGAACGTATGGTTGCCGACGCGGTGCCCGCGTTCGACGACCATGCGGTAGATGTCGGGATGCTTGCGCACGTTGTCTCCCACCATGAAGAAAGTGGCCTTGATACCAAACCTGTCCAATGTGTCTAACACAAACGGGGTGGCTTCAGGTATCGGTCCGTCATCGAATGTCAGATAGACTACTTTCTTCTTGCGGCTCATCCGCCATATCGCGGTCGGATATAGCCACCGGAGGAATACTGCGGGTTGTTCTATGAACATGGATTCCTGGGTTTCAGACTGGGATTACAAGCTTATTCCTCTTTGATGGCAACGTGAAGCATAGTTGTTCACTTCCATGATGCACTCTTCGGCTTTCTTCTTGTCTGCGGCCTCCCAAGTTTTCGCGATGCTGTTCAGGATGTAGAGCTGTGTGAGGCATTCCCGTGACGATTGCAACAGTCGCGGCGTGCTCAGGCTCAGGTACCATTCCAAATATTCTTTCGCGTTTTGTCGTGCAGCTTCGAGCAATTTGCCTCCTTCTGCCTTATGGCCCAGTGACAACCACGCCCTGCCCAGTTCGATGGAATGTCCGTAGATGGCTTCGTGCGGGACGATGCTGCCCGGAATTTCTTCCTCAGCCCGTTGCAGCACTTTCAATGCCTTCTCTTTCTTTCCTTCTTTCAGCAGCTGTTGGGCCAGTTGGTTGAAGAGGCGGCGGTGTGTGTAGCACATGCGTATTACGGTCTCGTCGAGGTAGATGTCCGGATTCTCTTTCAATCCACCGTATTTGAACTTGTTCATCATGTTGTCGTACATCCTCTCGCTGTCGATGGTACGGCCGCTCTGTTTGGTGTCGAACGGCGTGATGCGGCAGGCAAGGCCTTCCTGTACGAAGTTGTCGCCCAGATGTCCGTAATTGTCGGGACCTACCGTCGTGGACATGTAGAGCGGGCGTTCCCAGTTGGCCTGTGAAATCATTTCCAACATCATCATCTCACTCTTGTAGACGGCGCGTTTGCCTTTGAGCGAGATGTGCATCACGTCGGGAATAGAATCGGCGGCAATCATCATGCCCGAGCGTTTCACGGCTTCCTTGTCCACCGTCACCACGATACTGTCGGTCGGGAAAATCTGCAAGTCCGGGTTGTCGTTCAATATCCAGTGCCGGATGATGTTCTTCAACTCATACGGGTTGTCGCCCAACATCTGTTTCAGGTCTTCCGGACTGTCTTTGTAATAGTCGATGACTTGCTGTAGGGCATCGGGTTGCACGGGGATGCCTTCGCGCGTGCCGGTGACGTATTGCAGACGGGTCCAACTGATGGGCAACGACGGCGAGTCGTAGGCTGGGCGGCGCATCTGGTCGATATACCAGTCTGTCTGCAGGTAACTCAAGTTGCAGACACGGGCATCGGTACGCACGCCTTCCGTTTCCTGGTTGTACCACAACGGGAAGGTGTCGTTGTCGCCGTTGGTGAAGATCACCGGATTGCCCTTGGCGTCCATGGAGTTCAGGTAGTTCTGTCCGAAGTCGCGGCAGGTGTAGCGTCCGCTGCGGTCGTGGTCGTCCCACGTCTGTCCGGCCATTTGTATGGGGACGAACAGGGCGAGCAGGCTGACCAAAGAGGCAGCGGTTTCCGGCACCTTGAGACGTTTCAGCCCGTCTACGATAGCGGCTACACCCATACCTACCCAAATGGCGAAGGCATAGAACGAACCGGCGTAAGCATAATCACGTTCACGCGGCTGCAACGGTGTCTGGTTGAGGTAGACCACAATGGCCAGACCGGTCATGAAGAACAGGAAGAAGACCACCCAGAACTGGCGTACGCCTTCCTGGTTCTTGTAAGCCTGCCAGAAGAGTCCGATGAGTCCCAACAACAGGGGCAGGCAGTAGAATACATTATGTCCCTTGTTCTCTTTCAGTTCGGTGGGCAGTTTGCTTTGGTCGCCCAGACGGGCATTGTCGATGAACGGAATTCCGGTCAGCCAGTTACCGTGTTCCAGTTCGCCATTACCCTGTATGTCGTTCTGCCGTCCGGCAAAGTTCCACATGAAATAACGCCAGTACATGAAGTTAATCTGGTAACTGAAGAAGAAACGCAGGTTTTCGCCTTGCGTCGGTACCTTTACCATTACCATTTGTCCGCATTGGTCGTAAGGCACTTGCTTGCCTTCCACGCCGCCCATCCAGTCTTCGTAAGCCCTGACGTGCTCGGGGCGGTCGGAATACATGCGCGGGAACACCATGTTCTGGGCATAGATTGGTTCCCTGTCGTAGTACACGATACGGTAAGCATCTTTCTCATCGGCGGAATGTTTCTCCACACGTTGGTAAATCGGTGCCCCTTCTTTATATTCCGGCATGCAGTAGCCGTCTTTGGTCTCTAACTGCACCTTTGAAGTGTAGGCCTGCCCGTAGAACAAGGGGCGGCTGCCGTATTGTTCACGGTTCAGGTATTGTCCCAACGTGAAGATGTCCTCAGGTGAATTTTGGTCCATCGGTGGATTTGCCGTGGAACGGATGACGATGACGGCGTATGTGGAATACCCGATCATGATCATCAGCATGCAAAGCAATGAGGTGTTCATGACGCGGGGGCTGATGAGCGGTTTTCCCTGTACCTTGCGGCTGAGGATGAAAGCCAGAATGCCCAAAACGATGACTCCGATGACGAAGCTGCTCCATCCGTATCCGTAGAAAGGAATACCCAACATGCCTACGGCTACCAGATAGGCGATATTCATGCGGCGACGGCTTTTCTGGACAAGCGTTTCACGGATAGCCCAAAGTACGGTGGCTATCAGGCAGAAAATATAGAAAATAAGACCGGTGTTGAACGGAAGTCCCAAAGTGTTGACGAAGAACAGCTCGAACCATCCGCCTACTTTCACGATGCCCGGTACGATGCCGTACAATACGGCGGCTACCAGGATAAAGGAAGCCACCAAAGCCCAAAGTGAACCTTTCAGGTTGGCATCGGGATTTTTCTTGTAATACCAAATGAGCACGATGGCCGGCAAACAAAGCAAGTTCAGCAAATGCACACCGATGGAAAGCCCTGTCAGGTAGGCAATCAGTACGAGCCAACGGTCGCTGTGAGGCTCGTCGGCATGTTCTTCCCATTTCAGGATGAGCCAGAACACCAATGCCGTAAACAAGGATGAATAAGCGTAAACCTCACCTTCTACGGCACTGAACCAGAATGTGTCGCTAAAAGTATAGACCAACGCGCCTACCAAACCGCTACCTTCGATGGTAATCAATTTGGCTGTTGTCATCTGGCTGTAGTCACTGCATACCAACTTGCGTGTCAGGTGCGTGATGCTCCAGAAAAGGAACAGGATACAACCGGCACTCATCAACGCCGACATCGTGTTGACCATCAGGGCTACTTGCGAAGGGTCGTTGGTAAATTGCGAGAACAAGTTGGCCGTAAGCATGAAGAAAGGCGCACCGGGCGGGTGTCCCACTTCCAGTTTGTAGCCGGTAGTGATAAACTCCGGACAGTCCCAGAAACTTGCGGTCGGTTCAATGGTGGAACAGTAAACCCACGCGGCAATAGCAAATGTAATCCATCCCAAAAGAGTGTTTACAAGTTTGAACTGTTTCATTGTTTTGCTGTTATTTGATTTTGTTTTTATCGGTCAAGTTGCAAAATTAGTAACTTTTTCCTTTTTGTACGGCTCTTTCCTGAATTTTAAAAGGTTTGTCGGCCGTTTTAACTATGTTTGTGACATTTTAGTACACGGTGGGGATAGTTGCCGTGTCCTACCAAATCTATGGGGCAGTTGAATTTGTCTTCGAGCCAACCTTCCGGCAATTCCGTATCTGGATGGTAGTCGAGGGTTTCGTTTACGCAGGCGATACTCTTCACATTTTGCAATACGGAGCCTAAGTCGTGACTGACAAGTATAATGGCACTTTCGCGGTTGATTTCTTCCAGTTGTTGGTAGAGTTGTGTTTCGAACCGCTTGTCAATATAAGTATTGGGTTCATCCAATATGACCACATCCGGTTGTGATATGATGGCCCGGCCGAGCAGGGCGCGTTGCAACTGGCCGCCGCTGAGACGGCCTATTGGGCGGTCGGCCAATGTGTCCAACCCCATGCGGCAGAGCATGTCCCGCGTGGCTTGGTGCTGTGCCTTGGAATAACGCTTCCAGAAGCTTTTCCGCAGTCCCGACAGCACGACCTCGTAGACCGAGATGGGGAAGTTCTTGTCTATTTTGTTGTATTGGGGCAGATAACCCATGCGGATGGAGGGGACGGGGCGGCCTTCACGGAAGAAGGTGACTGTTCCGGACATCGGTTTTTTCAATCCGAGAATCGTTTTGATTAAAGTGGTCTTTCCACCGCCGTTCGGGCCGATGACACCCAAAAAGTCATGGGTGTATACCGTCAGGTCGATGTCCCGTAAGACTTGTTTGCCGTCATATCCTACCTGAATCCGGTTTAATTGTATAAGTGGGGTTATTTTCATTGTGCGTGCAGTGTACGGGCTATTTTCAGCATTTCTTCTTTCCACTCGTAAGAGAGCGGGTTGATGTCTACGAGGTGCGTGCCGGTTTCTTTGGCTATGAGTTCCGCGTTTCTCCGGTCGAATTCCTGTTGGACGAAAATGGTGCGGACTTGTTTTTCTTTGCAAAGCCGGATGAGCCGGACGAGTTGTGCCGGGGACGGTTCCTTACCGTCGGTTTCTATGGCGATTTGCGTGAGTCCGTAGTCCTGTGCAAAATAGGTGAGCGTGGGGTGGTATATAAGGAATGCTTTGGGGTGCAGGCTGTCTACGAGCGTGTGTATGCTGTCTTCCGTGGCTTGCAGGTCGGCCAGTGTCTGTTGCAGGTTCCGGCGGAATTGCCGGGCGTGTGCGGTATCAAGTTTGCAGAGCGCGGCACAGATGTTTTGTGCAATGGCCTTCATGCGAGCCGGCGAAGTCCATACGTGCGGGTCGGTTTCGTTTTCCGGTTTGTCGGGCGTGCCGTGATGATGCCCCTCTATGAGCTTGATGCCTTCCGAAGTCCGGACGAACGGGACTTCGGGTGACGTTTGCCGGAACCGGTCTGTCCAAGTACGTTCAAAGCCTAAATCGCCGATTGTGAAATAGACCAGACTTTGCCTGAGTTTCATCATCTGTTCGGGAGTCGGCTCGTAAGTCTCGGGGCTGCTGCCTTTCGGTACAAATGTTTCCACGTGGAATCCGTCGCCTGCAATGCGTTCTGTAATGTAACGCAACGGTTCGATAGATACGGTAATAACCGGTCGCTGTGTGCCTTTGTTGTCTGTACGGCCGGACGGTTTGCATCCGGTGAAAAAGCAAAGACATGCCACGAGGTAAAACAGGAAGGGAAGTAATCTCATTTGCATTAAAATAAAGTGACGGTATAAACTAAAATAGCGTAACGTACCAGTTTTCCAATCGTAATGGAAATCAGGCATATCAGCCAGTTGGCACGCATGAAACCCAATGCCACGGAAATGGCATCGCCGATGACGGGAACCACACACAAGATGCCGCCCACCCATGCGCCTTTCCGTTCCATCCAATGCTGTGCTTTCTCCACGCTTTCCCGTTTCACACGAAGGTATTTTTCTACCCATTCCATACGGCCGAGACGTCCGATGCTGTAATTGAACATGCTGCCGCCTACGTTTCCTATGGTGCCCCATACAAGCAGTAAGAGCGGATCAAGTCCGGCCAGTTGCAGGCCGACCATGACAGCTTCGGAACTGAACGGGAATACGCTGGCTGCCAGAAATGCCGCCAGAAACATGCCCCAATAGCCGTATTGTATCAGAAAGTCAACCATTGCTTCCATATATTCAGGAAAGATAAAGCTGCAAACATGAATAGGAACAAGATGAATACCGCATCGGTAAACCTTTTGCTTGTCAAGGCAAAGTAGTGGGACAGGATGGGAGCGGAGTTCATGACTAATAATCCCAAAAGAACTTGGAAATGTACCGGTTGCAAGGCCATGAGCAGTACGATAAGAAGTTCTTGTGTGAGGATGAGATATAGAAACATTCTCGTGCGTATCTTGTCGTTAAAGCTAGTGCGTATGCCATGCAGGGCGGCAATGATGGTGAAAGCTATGACCAGTCCTATGGTGCTGATTTGTAAAAAGTCGAAATTCCGATAGTTCTCATAATATATCGGTTGGAAAAGGATAAGTTCCCGGAAATGTCCGGTGAACCGGCCGAAGTCTTCCATATAAAGGAAGTATCCGGCCATGAACCAGTAAGGGAGAATCAAACCCGTCATGGCCGCCCAAAACGTACGCCACGTCAGCGAACGGAGGTAGACGGCGGTGTACCAAAGATAGAACGGGGCGAAGAAAAGCAGTTGCGGGAAAAACAAGCTGCCTATGCCGAGACAGAGAAATGAATGGAAAATCGGGCTTACGGCTTCCGTTTGCTGATAGGATTTGAACAGCAGGTAATAGGATGCCAACACGAGGCAAGAAACGATTAAGCCGTCTTGCAGGGGATGCAGGCAGAATATACACCCCGTCATCCACAGGTAAATGGACGGTGTCAGCCGGCTGCGGATACGGATGAGTGAATGGGCGTTGTTGGTTTCCACCCAGAAGTAGGCTGTCAGGCCGCAAACGCCCCATCCCAACAGGCGGTCGAGCGTATAGATTCCTTCCGCACACCACAGCAGTGTGGTGAGAAAAGCGGCTACGGGCAGTGTGAAATTGCTCGTAGCCACCTTGTTCTGGAACCTGTTACTCCTCATTTCGTTATAGGTCTTGACCGATGTCGGAGCGGAAATACTTCTTCTCGAACCGGATTTTCTGTGCCTGGCTGAAAGATTGCTTCAAGGCTTCTTCCTTATCCTGTCCGTAAGAGCTGACGGCGATGACCCGCCCACCGGCTGTAACCACCTGTCCGTCCTTCAAAGCCGTGCCGGCATGGAAGACGATGCTGTCCTGTACGTCTTCGATACCCGTGATGGGGAATCCTTTTTCGTAGGCTTCGGGATACCCGCCGGATACCAACATGACACATACGGCACTGCGTTCGTCGATTTCCAGTGTCCGTCGGTCGAGGTCGCCTTGTGCCACGCCTTCCAGAAGGTCCACCAGGTCGCTCTTCACACGGAGCATGACACTTTCTGTTTCCGGGTCGCCCATGCGTACGTTGTATTCGATGACCATCGGTTCGCCTTCCACGTTAATCAGTCCGAAGAAGATAAATCCTTTGTAGTCGATTCCTTCTTCGGCCAATCCTTCTACCGTGGGGCGGATGATGCGGTCTTCGACTTTCTGCATCCATTCCGGGGTAGCGAACGGGACGGGAGATACGCTTCCCATGCCTCCGGTGTTCAGGCCGGTGTCATGTTCTCCGATTCGTTTGTAATCCTTGGCTTCCGGCAGGATTTTGTAGTTCCGCCCGTCAGTCAGTACGAATACGGAACATTCGATTCCGCTAAGGAATTCCTCTATGACAACCGATGAAGAGGCTGTGCCGAACATGCCGCCCAACATTTCTTTCAGTTCTTTGCGGGCTTCTTCCAGGGTGGGCAGGATGAGTACGCCTTTCCCTGCACAAAGTCCGTCGGCTTTCAGTACGTAAGGGGCTTTCAGGGTTTCCAAGAATTTCAGGCCTTCTTCCAACGTCTCCCCCGTGAACGTGCGGTAGGCGGCTGTCGGTATGCCGTGGCGTTGCATGAATGCCTTGGCAAAATCTTTGCTGCCCTCCAGTACGGCACCTTGTTTGGACGGCCCGATGACCGGGATGTCTTTCAGTTGGCCGTCGTTCTTGAAGAAATCATATACACCTTTGACCAAGGGATCTTCCGGCCCGACTACTACCATGTCCACGCCTTTGCTGAGGACAAATTGCCTGATGCCTTCAAAATCATCGGCTTTGAGCGGTACGTTTTCCCCCACACTGCCCGTACCCGCATTTCCGGGTGCGACGTACAGTTGGTCCACTTTCTTGCTTTGGGCGATTTTCCAGGCCAGAGCGTGTTCGCGCCCTCCGCTGCCTAACAGTAATATCTTCATATCCGATTGTTTTTATTTCAAATAGTCTTCAAAATATTGCGTGATGCGTTCGTGCAGGTGTATGCGGTCCTTTCCCATCATGTTATGTTCGTCGCCCGGATAAGTGAAGAAATCCGGTTGGGTGCCTGCGTCGATACAGGCACGCAGGAACGACAGGGAGTGTTGCGGGACGCATACCGGGTCGTTGTAACCGATGATGACTTGGAGTTTGCCTTTTAGGTTACCGGCCTTGAGTTTCAGGTTACTGCCTTTGTAGCCTTCGGGATTGTCCTGCGGACGGTCCATATAACGCTCGCCGTACATCACTTCGTAGTATTGCCAATCGATGACAGGTCCTCCGGCCACACCTACTTTGAATACGTCGGGATAAGTGAGCATGAGGTTGGTGGTCATGAAACCACCGAACGACCAACCGTGCACACCTATCCGGTCGGCGTCGACGTAAGACAGTGATTTCAGGAACTTTACGCCTTCCATCTGGTCTTTCATTTCTTCTACGCCCAGATGCCGGAAGGTAGCGTTCTCGAAGGCCAACCCCCGATGTTCCGAGCCTCGGTTGTCGAGGATGAAGAGCAGGTAGCCTTTCTGTGCCATGTAGATTTCCCAACCGCGTGCCATATAATTCCGGCTCGCCTCCACGTTGTGGGCGTGCGGCCCGCCGTACACGTAGATTACGGTAGGATATTTCTTATCCGGGTCGAAATCCACGGGTTTCACCATCCGATAGTAGAGGTCGGTGGTGTCGTCGGCGGCCTTGATGCTCCCGCATGTAATTTCCGGCACGTTATAGTCTTTCCATGGGTTTTCGGCAGTCAGCAAGTTACGCTCTTTCCCGTTCCGGGTGTCTGTCAGGCTGATGCCGCGCGCCACGGTGGGGGAAGAGTAACGGTCTTCTACGTAAGTGCCGTTTGCATTCACGCTACCGTAGTGTACACCCTCACCGTTGTCCAGAAGGGTACGTTTGCCATCCTTTACGCGTACCTTATATATATTGGACTGCAACGGATGGATTTCGTTGCTGCAAAAAAGCAGGCTCTTTTCTTTCTGGTCAAAACCCAAGACTTCTTTCACCACCCATTCGCCGGAGGTCAACGGGGTGACCTTGACATGTTCTTCGCATGAGCCGCCTTGGAATGTCTTATGTCGTTGTGAAGCCTGTGGCTTGGACAGGTCGAACAAATAGAGATGGTTGTAACCGTCCCGTTGACTTTGATAAATAAACTTGGAACTGTCCCACGGCAGGAACTGTAGGCCGTGCATCGGTTCCACGTATTTGGGATGCTCCTCTTCGTATATCACGCCTTCCTTTTTACCCGTAGCTGCATCGTAACAAACCAATTCCGCGTGGTTTTGGTCGCGGTTCAGTTCGATCATGTATATTTTCCGGTTGTCCGGGCTCCAAGAAATGTTCGTGAAATAACGGTCGGTGGGGTCTCCGGCTTGCAGCCATACTGTCTGGCCTGTGGCAGGAGAAAAGATGCCCACCGTCACTTTGTGCATCTTTTCTCCTGCCATCGGATATTTGCAGGGATAAGTGGTGGCTATGCGTGTCGTGATATCCACTTGCGGATAGTCGGGCACCATGCTTTGGTCCATCCGATAGAAAGCGAGCTGTTTCCCGTCCGGGCTCCAGAATGTTCCTTTGGTGATGCCGAACTCGTTACGATGTACGGCTTCACCATACACCAAGTCGTTGCTGCCGTCGGAAGACACGGCCATCGTTTGTCCCTCTTTCGTCGTGACATATAGGTTGTGTTGCCGTACGAAAGCCAGGCTATTGGAAGACGGAGAGCGGTCCAATGCCGTGGCATCCGCCGGATATTCCTGTTCCCATACCTTCTTTCCCGATTTGAAGTCTACTACAGTGTATATGGAGGTCGGTTTACCCCCGTTTTTTCCTTTTCCGGAAACGACGGTGGCTACCCATGGTTGTCCGCCATCGGGGAACTCCACATTGTAGCAGCTATGCACGACCGATGAGTCTTCCCCGGCTCCTAGCCATTGGTTCAGTTGCGATAAGGTGAACAGCACCTTCTTGCTTCCGTCCTTGGGGTTTATCTCATGGCAGCCGTCCAAGTCCGTATCCACCAACCGGTCGCCCCACCAAGCCGTGTACAGGTTTTGGGGCTGTAATTGATGGTATGTACTTCCTCCCGGAAGCAAATCATCCAACGTGAAACTCTTTTTTCCTTGTGCCATGGCGAGGATTGACAGTAATGAAATCACTATGAAAAGATTAATCTTCTTCATCATAGCGGTCGAATTTACGGTTTTTCCCGAATGGTTTCCGGTCGCGGTCGAACGACTTGTTCTTGCGGTCGAACGAGCGTTCTTTGCGTTCGAAAGTTTTTCCTTCGCGTTTAAACGGACGTTTTTCGTATGACGCTCCTCTGTCCTCGCGTTCTTCTCGCGGACGGCGGTCGAAAGGACGGTTTCCGCGTGACCGACTGTCGCGGTCGTCATAATCCCTTCTTCTGGGGGGGAAGTCTTCTTCGTCGTCATCAATGGCCCTTTTAAACTCGCGGTGCATTTTGAAACGTCGTTTTTCTGCCATTTGCCGACGTTCCTCATCGGTCTTGATTTCCTTGCCTTCGGCGCGTAATTCCTTGTATTTTCCACTGAATATTTGGTATTTGCGGAACTCGCATTCCAACGAACCGTTGTACAAAGGTATTTTGATGGACGGTTTCAGCCCTATTTCGTCAAAGCATTCTTCGCGGTAGCTCAGGACCCAGGCATCGTTGTCCAGGAACTGGTGTTTCAGCCGTTCGCCTATGGTCCGGTACAATCCCAGTAAGTCGGGTGTGGAGATGCGTTCGCCATACGGCGGGTTGGTGATGATGATACTTTTCTCGGCCGGTTGCGTAAACTTGTGGAAATCTTGTTGGGCTATTTCGATCTCTTTGCTCAGTCCGGCAGCTTTGACATTCCGTGTGGCGATGTCTACGGCGTTGCGGTTGATGTCGTAACCGTAAATCTTATGTGTGAATTCACGTTCTTGCGACTCGTCGTTGTAAATCCGGTCGAACATCTCTTTGTCGAAGTCCGGCCATTTCTCGAAAGCATACTCTTTGCGGAACACGCCCGGTGCGATGCCGCGGGCGATGAGTGCCGCTTCGATGGTTATTGTTCCCGAACCGCACATCGGGTCTATCAGGTCGCATTCGCCGTCCCAACCCGTCATCAGGATCATGCCGGCGGCCAATACCTCGTTCAACGGGGCTTCCACAGCTTCCTGCCTGTAGCCGCGCCGGTGCAATGATTCACCGGAACTGTCCAATGACAGCGTGCAGTCGTTTTCTGCGATGTGTATGTTCAGGCGCAAGTCCGGGTTGGTCACGCTGATGTTGGGGCGCGAACCGGTTTTTTCACGGAAGTAGTCCACGATAGCATCCTTTACCTTATAGGCTACGAACTTGCTGTGGCGGAACTCTTGTGAGAAGACCACGGAGTCTACGGCAAAACTGGTTTCATTGTTCAGATATTGGTTCCAGTCGATGGCCTTGACGGCATCATAAACCTGGTCGGCGGATTCCGCCTTGAAATGTTTGATAGGTTTAAGGATACGGATGGCCGTGCGCAGGGCGAAGTTGGCGCGGTACATGAGTTCCTTGTCACCGGTGAAAGACACCATCCGGCGTCCGGTCTGGATGTTGTTTGCTCCTAAGCCGGTCAGCTCTTTGGCCAAAACATTCTCTAATCCCTGGAAGGTTTTGGCGATGAGTTCAAATTCAGTTTCCATTGTGTAAGTTTTGTTGGATAAATCGCTCATGCTCGGCAGACTCGAGCAAGCTCGGTCTGCGCTCGCTTACTCGCGATTTTCGATGGATGCTTGTTTGCTATTGGTTTATTTATATTTCTTTTGTACGAGTCGGGCGCCGGCGGGCACGTCCTCCGTCACCCAGATATTACCGCCTACTGTCGCGCCCCGGCCCACCGTGATGCGCCCCAGAATGGTGGCGTTGGAGTAGACAATCACGTCATCTTCCAAAATCGGGTGGCGCGGAATACCTTTGATGGGGTGTCCGTCGTCATCGAGCGGGAAGCTTTTGGCTCCGAGCGTGACTCCCTGATAGAGCTTCACGTGGTTGCCGATGATGCAAGTCGCCCCTATCACGACACCCGTGCCGTGGTCGATTGTGAAATGGTGGCCGATTCGGGCGGCGGGATGGATGTCGATACCTGTCTCGGAATGTGCCATTTCCGTGATGATACGCGGAATCAAGGGCACGCCCAACAAAAGCAGTTCATGGGCGATGCGGTAATTGCTCAACGCCTTGATGATAGGGTAGCAACTGATAATTTCACCGTAAGATTCGGCTGCCGGGTCGCCGTTGTAGGCCGCTTCCACATCGGTAGCCAACACTTCGCGCAAGGCCGGCAGGCGGCTGATGAACTGTCCGGCCAGGTCGATGGCCTTTTCGCGTTTGGTGTCGCATGCACAGTCGCCTGTTTCCTTGGCATCGAAGCACAGTCCGGCATGTATCTGTTCGGTCAGCAGGTTGTACATCCGCTCGATGTTGACTCCGATATGATAAGTGATGGTATGATGGTTGACCGTGGATTTCCCGTAAAATCCCGGGAAAAGGATGGCACGGCACAATTCGATAATTTCGTGCAGGACTTTTCCCGAAGGGAGGGGATCTCCGTCTTGATGTTCATGAAACAAACCTTTCAGGGACGAGTCTTCGGATAATTCCGTGACGGTTTGCGCCAAAAGGTGAGTGAAATTCAACAGACTCATTAAATTTTAAAATGTGTGATATTCTCCGTGCAAAGATAAAAAAATCAGGCTTCCTTCCCAAAAAAAAGCCTGATTATTTGTCATGGGCGTATGCTTTGCCCCTATATTGCGGCGCGTCATGCTTCTTTCACGCTTTTCACCAGTTTGTATAGCTTGTCGTTCGGCCTTATTTTCTCCGGCACTTTGAACGACACGCGCATGCCTTTCCCTACGGTTTCCACCGGTTTCAGGTCGTAACGCACTTCTTCCAAATCCATAAACAACGCCCCTGTCGTGGGGCCGGTGACGAGCAGGCGGTCGCCCACGCTCATGTCCGCCGCTTCGATTTGGAACTCTCCCACGCCAAGTTTGGAAAAGTATTTGATGGCTTTGCCCACGTAGACCTTTTTTTCCGTGGCGGCCGAGCCGTAGTTCGTCGTCCATTCACCTAAAGTCTGCCCTTGGTAATACCCGTCCCAGAAACCACGGTTGAATACACGGGCCAACCGCTCGTCCCATCCGTCTTTTTTCTCTTCGGTGAACGTCCCGTCCAACACGCTTTGTATGGCTTCCTGATAGCAGCCCACGACAGTGGCCACGTATTCCGGCCCCCGAGCACGTCCCTCTATTTTGAACACGCGTACGCCTGCTTCCATCATCCGGTCGATGAAACGTACGGTCTTCAAGTCCTTCGGGCTCATGATGTATTTGTTGTCGATTTCCAGTTCCGTACCCGTTTCGCGGTCTTTCACGATGTAGCCCCGGCGGCAGATTTGCATGCAGGCTCCGCGGTTGGCTGACCGGCCCGTGTTGTCCAGACTGAGGTAACATTTCCCGCTGATGGCCATGCAGAGTGCGCCGTGACAGAACATCTCGATGCGTATCAGCTCTCCGCCCGGACCGCAAATGCGTTGTTCCTCTATTTGCCGGTGTATGTCGGCGACCTGCGTCATATTCAGTTCGCGGGCCAACACCACGACATCGGCAAATTGGGCATAGAATTTTAAGGCTTCGATGTTGCTGATGTTCAACTGGGTGGACAGGTGTACCTCCTGCCCTATCTGCCGGCAGTACATCATGGCGGCTACGTCCGAAGCAATGACAGCGGAGATGCCGGCTTCCTTGGCCGCATCTATGATGGTACGCATCAGCGGAAGGTCCTCGCCATAGATGATGGTGTTTACCGTCAGATAGCTCTTGATGCCATGTGCGGCACAAGTTTGTGCCATTTCCTTCAGGTCGTCGATGGTGAACGTACTGGCCGAATGCGCCCGCATGTTCAGGTTTTCGATGCCGAAGTATATGGAGTCGGCTCCGGCTTTGATGGCTGCGGCCAATGATTCGCACGAGCCTACCGGTGCCATGATTTCAAAATCTTTTCTCGTCATGGTGTGGGGTTTTGTTTGCAAAGATACGCCCTTTTCCCGATATACCGGAGACTCGGTAGTGTTTTTTGCTTTTTTACGCTCTCTTTGGGCTTTCTTTGCCGTTTCCTTAAAAAGGTTGCCGACCTTTGCTTCCCGCGAAGGTCGGATTCGGTTCGGCAAAGCCAAATAAGAAAACTCCGTTTTCATTTGCCTCTGCTCTCGCCTTTCACTACCTTTGCACCCATGAAAATAGGAAATGTGGAGTTCGGGCCTTATCCCGTGTTTCTGGCCCCGATGGAAGATGTGACGGACATCGGTTTCCGTCTCTTATGCAAGCGTTTTGGCGCGGCGATGGTATATTCCGAGTTTGTGGCGGCAGATGCCTTGGTGCGCATGGTGAACCGTAGTTTGGAGAAACTGGCGGTGTGCGACGACGAGCGTCCCGTGGCCATCCAGATTTACGGCAAGGAACCGGGCCCGGTGGCCGATGCGGCCCGTATCGTGGTGGAACGTGCCCGTCCCGACGTGCTCGACTTGAATTTCGGTTGCCCCGTGAAGCGCGTGGCGGGTAAGGGAGCCGGGGCCGGCATGTTGCAGAACATTCCCAAGATGTTGGAAATCACGCAGGCCGTGGTGGATGCCGTGGACATTCCCGTCACGGTGAAAACCCGTCTGGGATGGGACGAAAGCAGTAAGGTGATTGTGGATTTGGCCGAACGCCTTCAAGATTGCGGCATCCGGGCTTTGACCATACACGGCCGTACCCGGGCGCAGATGTACACCGGCGAGGCGGACTGGACGCTCATCGGGGAGGTGAAAAACAACCCGCGCATGACGATTCCCATCATCGGGAACGGCGACATAACCTCGCCCGAACGCGCCCGTGAGTGTTTCGACCGTTACGGGGTGGATGCCGTCATGGTGGGGCGTGCCACTTTCGGCCGCCCGTGGATTTTCAAGGAAATCACGGATGTCTTGAACCCGGGAAGCGCGTCGGCCGCGCACGAAGCCGTGAAGAGCGGCTATCCGGTGATGAGTGCGGATTGGAAAATAGACGTGCTCAAGGAGCAGGTGCTCACTAGCGTGCGCCGCATCGACGAATACCGGGGCATCCTGCACAGCCGCCGCCATCTGGCCGCTTCGCCCGTGTTCAAGGGAATCCCCAATTTCCGTGAGACGCGTATCGCCATGTTGCGTGCCGAAACGGTGGACGAGCTTTTCGCCATTCTGGAGCGTGCCCGCGAGGCGGTGAGGCGGGTTAGTCCATGTGATGCCGGTCTATAGCTGTGAATCTAACCATGTATTGTATTTGGCTATGATTTCCATCCCTACCGACATGATGTTGTGGGCCATATTTTGACTGGCTTTTAAGGCTGCTTGGGCAGAGGGCTGTTTCTGCATTTCGCACAGTGTACGCAGGTCGTCCTCGCTTACGTGGTCTGTATAAGCGTTCAACATGCAGGTCTTCATATTCTCTTTGACGTAGTCGATCATCTTTTCTATGAGGTCGGCATTCGGTATTTCCGGACTGTCCCCGTTCTGCGGAATCATGTTGTTCAGTTGGGAGAGGACATTGTCTATGGTGGCTTGTGCGTCCGAAATCGTATAATATTCTTCAAACCATTTCCTGTAAGTATCAGTACATGCTTTGGGGGATACGGTTTCCGGTTTTTCTCCGGTTAAGATGACTTCCATCCCTTGGCTTATGCTTTCTTCTATAACGGATGAAGATGAAGCTGTCAATACATGTTGCATGGCTATGCGTACCTTTTCGTCTTTCAGCCTCGTGGCATAATCTTTCAACTGTTCCAATGACACTTCTTTTCGGAAATAGGGTGAGAGTAAATCAGCGAGGTCTTTTTTGAATGCGCCTTTAAAGTACTTCTGCGTCATTTCCCGGGCTGCTTGCTCTTTTTCTTCCTCGCTCATTTTTTTGAACTCTGATTTGTCCGATTCTTGTATTTTCTCTTGAGCCATTGGAATGAAAGCCAATTGGTAATCATTAAACTTATCCATACTTCCACTGTATTCCATTATTTGGATGAGTAGTTGTCCATATTCGTCTGTTTTCTCTTCAGGAGTGTCCTGCGATGTCTTTTGATTGCCACATGCTATGTTTGTTCCACATAATAGGATGAGCAGCAACATGAAAACTGTTTGAAAATTCCTCTTTTTCATTTTTCTTATTTTTAGTGGTTAATTGTATTGGGTTTATTCTTTTTGGGAGAGTTGCTCTTTTAATGCTTGTATCAGTTTGTCTTTTTCGTTGGGACGAGGAGCATTCTTGGTGACGAGCCGCCCCGCCTTGTCGAAGATGGCGTAAGAGGGATAACCGCCGTTCAAGAGTATGTTTTCTACGGCTTCCTGTTGTGTGCCGGGCAGGTTGTAGTGTACGGTTTGCGCCCCTACTGAGCCGTATTCCTTGATGATTTGCCGCCATGCGTCGTCCGGTGTACGGTTGGCCAAATAAAGGAATACGACGTCGCGCCCTTTCATGGCTTCTTTGATGGCCGGGACGAAGTCACGCATGTGCCCCTTGCACGGGCCGCACCATCCGCCCCAGATGTCGGCATAAACCACCTTGCCGCGATAGGGGGCGAGGATGCGTTGCAGGATTTCGTTCCCGTCGGTCAGTCCGGCCACAATGTCGTTGCTTTTCAGCGAACCTTGGTAGTCGAAGGGCGTTTGCAGTTGGCGGGTGTAGAAGTCTTGCCGCCGGGCGACGGCCTCGCGCAACACGGGAGTTTGGATATGCGCCATGGTTTCGCGCATCAACGGTTCCGGAAAGGGGGTATGGTCACGTTCCAATGCCTCCCATGCCATCAAGGTTCCGGCAAGGTCTTTCTGGAAGCGGGTCCATGTGGAAGACGCAAGGAGTTCCTGGTATCTTAACAATTCCGCGTTTCCGATGATTCGGGGCTCCCGTTCCCGAAATACCGGAAACTGGTGTATTTCTCTCGCAATCTTGAAATGGTTTTCATTATATGCCTGCATGGCCGTGCTGTCAGCCGGATTGTCGCGGGAGAACTTTCGTCCCATGTCCACCGTCCGGTCTATGAGCTGCAAAAGCGTGTCGGGGAGGTGCAAGTCTTCTTGCCAGGGCAACACTTGCTGTAACTTCTCCAAGTCTATCATGACGGCAAAACGGACGAGAAACTGTTGGTACTGATAGTAAACGGATTGTTGCAGGAAGCCGTGGTAGTCGGGGAAGATGGTGTAGGGTACGGGTGGTATGGTATGGCATAAGGAATCAATGGCTCGTACGATTTCCGGGGAGAGACGCTTTTCGCCGAAATCCGAAAGGTTGTAGCGTTGGTAGGCGAGACGGTGGAGGGCGCTGTAACGGATTTCTTCTTCTTTCAGTGTGCGGTAACGCCGGGACAGGTTGGGGTGTTTGCCGATGAGGCTGTCTAATTGCCGTTCACGGCGTGCCAGTTCGTGCCGTACCTCGTCAAGGCAGGTACGGTTGTCTACCGAGTGGATGTCCCTTTCGGTTGGAGAGAATACGTCTAAATTCATTCCGACAGCCAACAGTTCGTTGCTCGTCCGTGCATCTTCCCCCATCAGTATAGGGGAACGGCCGTCCATGTACAGGTAATAGTCTTGTTCCGGATTGAGCAGTAGCGTGAACGTGTGCCCCGCGATGCGGCAAAGGGCTTGTGCCGGTCCAAAGGCTGGAAAGCGCAACCGGAAACGTCCGAGTGAGTCGGTTTGTGTCTGGAATTTGGGATATTCGGTGAGTTGGGGCATGGAACAGGTAAAAGTGGCATGCTCCATACTGGGCAGATAACCGCACAATGTGACGCTGTCTTCCCGGTAACTGCATGGTTGCGGCGGCGTGTCGTCAGCCGGCAGGTAAGAAAGGATGCCTTTCGCGCTGTCCCACAGCCGGTAGGTCTGTGCCTTTCCGTCGTTGACGGCGATGGTGCAAACGGAGTCGTTTCGGTAGCGGATTTCCAGTTGCAAGGTTTCTTTGCCGCTTCGTAAGGTGACGGCGGTTTTCTTTCTGCCTTCCTTGACGGAGGCATATTGCCATTGGCGTGCACCGTGTACGGCAAAGTCCTTGAAGAATCCCCATTCCCACGCGCCGGTCGCGGTGTTAAGCCAACAGGCATTTGTATGTGGGATTGGTATACGTTCGACCCCGTGCGCGAATAGGGAAATAAACATCCATAGCAAGGCAGACAGCATCTTTTTCATGATATTCGAATCTTTTGGGTATAGTTTATGTTTTCAGTTCTCAAATATAGCGAATATTTTTGTGCAATAAGAATTTTTATTTGAAGAAAAACAGTAATATTGTATATAAATAGAAGATGAAGGCAATCACAGTTTTTTGGATGTATGGATGTCCTGACGCATTTTAGGAGCATAGAGGAACTTACGAAAGCACTCGCGCGCGAGCAAAGATTATTAAGTGAGATGTTTGAAAAACGAAAACTTATGAGGTTTCCGTGGGGGCTTGCCATTGACCTTGTCGGAGGAAACGAAGCCCGACTGAGGACACTGGTTGAATATGGCGTATTGGTGGAAGTTGGCAATACGGTGGAGATTGAGAGTGACTACCTGAACTTCTTCGAGGAGGTGTTGAATGTCAACGAGGAGATTAGTGTGTTGAGTGTGCAGGAATGTATCAATACCTTGAAGGAACATATCGGATATTTTCTGCAAGAGACTAACCCCAATCGTAAAGCCGGATACCAGGACAAAGTGAGGCAGCTTTTAAAGAATACCGGATTCAGGACATTAAAGAATGTGGTTGATTTGAAACGTAACATGGACAATGCTTATAAGCAAGAACCCAATTACGTCATCAAGAAGAAGAAACTGCAGAATCTGGACGAGAAGAGCCATAGTATCCGTGCAATGATACGCGAATGTGAAAAGTTGATGGATAACGAGCACGCTTTTTTCATCATGGCCAACGACCCGCACATGGCAAAGACTTGTAGCGATGTAAAGCATGATTTTGTTGAGGCGTATCATGCACTGATGGAGATTGACAGGCAGATTATTGTTTACATCAATCAGATTGACAGGCAGAATCAGCTTTATAAGAAGATACGAAAGTTGAAGTATCTTCAGGATCAGTTGCTTATCAAGACAGATACAAACCTTATGCAAGTGTTAGAAGAAAGAAATCCTCTTTGGATGGAATCCCGTCAATATAGCAGGGTTCGTTTGTCTTTGGAGATACTGAGGGAAAACGGTCAAATGGTAACGTTGCTGCAACGGATAGCTGAACGTAATGGAATACAAAAAACGGCAAGGACAGAAGCAGGACCCTTGACAGAGGAAGATTTGCAAGAGCATGTTCAATTGCTGAAGGTGGTCGATTCCACAGAAATATGGAATGCGTTCTTAGCATCAAGCTATAATCTGTTTGAATTCATTCTGAGGTATGATTATAAACTAAAACGTAATATTGAAGACCATGCCGCTCTCTTTTGTCAATTGGTCATCTTGCATCCGGATGAATGCCGGATGACAGGAGAATATGCAAATTATGAAGACATTGAATATCCTATAATTTATGCGAAATAATACTCAAAGAATATACGAGCGATTGAGCCGGGGAGAATTTCTTTCGGTAGACAGTATAGATTCCTCTATCCGTCATTTATATGAAGACGTGGAGGAGAACGTGGAAGATTATACTGATTATTTCAGGGAAATAGGCCTGCAACTGGAGTCGGGTAATGGTTTCTTTTATTTCTCACGAATAGGAGAGGGTAAACAAACCGTGGAGCAGAAGTTGGAGAGCTTTTCGAAATGGCTTGATTATATGGACTTCCTGAAATGCTACAACCAGTCGTTCACTGCCGGATACCAGTTTCGTAAAAGCCATTTGATAGAACAAGTCAGCCTGGATATTGAACTGAAGGAAAAGGCAAACCACCTGTTCAGGAAATACGGTGCGGGAACTCATGTCGAGATAGTCAACAAGCTGCTTCAAGAGATGCTGAATATGGGCTTTGCAGAGTGTATCAGTGAACTTGATGAGACTTTTAAGGTTACTTCGGCATTCCGCTATGCCGAAGAATTGGTTGAAATGATTCAAATGGCCAACGAAGATGAAGTACCTGAATAAGATTATTTTTATCAATAGTGCCAACATACCATACGCAGAGATTTCTGTAGATGGCAATGTGCATTTTACGGGAACACAGGGCGTGGGTAAGAGTACAGTGTTAAGGGCACTGTTGTTTTTTTACAATGCCGATAAGCATCGTTTGGGTATTCAGCAAGGACAGAAGCCGTTCGATGATTTCTATTTCCGTCAGTCAAACTCGTATATACTTTATGAGGTGATGCGTGATAATGGGGCATATACGATACTTGTCAGCAGATACCAAGGGCGTGCCTCGTGGCGATTCATTGACGGGCCATATCAGCGTGAATGGTTTATTGGTGATGACAAGCGGGTATTGAGTGACTGGGTGAAGATTCGTGAGCGTATAGACAAGAATGTGGCTGTTTCCGCAAGAATAGATTCCGGTGTGATGTTCAAGGATATTATCTTTGGTAACACTCATGACCATAAATACACACGTTATGCATTGGTGCAAAGTTCGCATTATCAGAACATCCCGCGAAGCATTCAAAACGTTTTCCTGAATACAAAACTGGATGCGGACTTTGTGAAAAATACAATCATACAATCCATGGCTGACGACGACCTGCCGATTGATTTGCAGACCTACAGGAGACTTGTTACAAACTTTGAACGGGAGTATGATGAGATTGATTGTTGGTTTCGTCAAGCACGTGATGGAAGTTATCCGGTACGCCAACAGGCATTGAAAATTGCTGAACAAGGTCGTAAAATAGTAGCACTCGACCAACTATTGTTGGATGTATGGCGTATGCTGAATTACGCCGTGGCTGACAGTGAACAACGTATACCGCTTTTGGAAGCAGAGGTTGCAGAAGTCAAAGCGGGCATCGAGAAAGAGCGAAGCCGCGAAAAAGAACTTACGGCTGAATATGATAAAGAAAAAGACATGCTCAATCAAGAACTTGGAGCAAAGAAGAGTAAACAGAGGGAAATAGCGCAGGCAAGAAAGGATTTTGAAGCTATTGGTATTGAGGATAAGCTCGCTCTTGCCGGACGGGAGTCCGCTATCAGGCAGGAATGGTCAGATAAAAGGGCGCTATTGGATGGTTTGTCGAGAACTCATGTCTCGATACAGGAAAGGTATAACATTGCAAGGGGAAAACTGGAGAATGCCCGTCAAACATTCAAGAATGCCCTGAATGAAGCTTACCATCAGAAACAAGCCGCATTACAGGCAGAGCGCAAGAGGTTGGAGGCAGAGCGCACTGATGGCAGAAAGCGGATTACGGATGCTTTTTACACTTGGCAACATGAGTCAGACAATCGTTGGCGGACATTGTTGGCTGAACAGCATAGGGCGGATAGTGCGTTGAAAGAACTCCGCCGGTGGCATCCTATGGCTGATGAAATCAAGCAGGTGGATGAACAACTTTTGCAGTTGGATTTGGCTGAGAAAGAGAATCACGCGAAACAGACCGCAGTAAAAAGCCAAATAGACCGGATTACTGCCGAATATGAGATGAAAGAGACGGAAATAAAGCAAGTATCCCAACGTGAACAGGAACGTCTTGAAGCCGACCGCGCACAACTTCGTGTACAAATTGCGAAGATAGATGACCTGCTTGCTCATTTGGATGGCTCTTTTTATAAATGGCTTTGTGAGAATAAGGAGGGTTGGGAAAACACAATAGGAAAGGTGGTTGACGAGAACAGGATTTTGTATGCGCAAGGGCTTGAGCCTCAATTGGACACTGCATATGATGGCCTGTTTGGCATAAGGCTGAACTTAGATAATATTGACGCTGCCCATCGTTCACCTGACGAATATAGATTGGAGAAGAAAGACTTGGAAGAGCAAGTGCAACAGCTTAACCGTCAGCTTGCGCAATTACCCGTTACCCTTCAGGAAGAGGTATCAAGACTCGGAAAGAAATATGCCATACAAGTCAATTCCCGTCGTCAGGAAGCGACGTTGTTAAAGGTTGAAGAAGAACAGATACCTATCAAACGACAGAATCTGCAAAATCAACGGCATAAGTTGGAGATGGAAGAGTCGGAACGCATTGCAAAAGAAAAAATGACTCGTGAACGAGCTTTCAATGAAGCGGTGCTGAAAGTGCAATCAGAGGAAGATGCCCGTAAGAATAATGAGGCAAGGCATAAAAAAGACCTCAAAGCCCTTGATTCTTCATTCGACAAAGCCTCAAAATCCCTTGATGAAGAACTGCGCATTTTCAAGGAATTGCAAGATTCAGGAGCTGCGGTACGTTATCGGGAGTTTGTTGCGCAGGAGAAACAACTCGATGAGCAGCAGAAAGCAGAGCTTGCCGGTAAGGGGGTTGACATGAACTTGCTTGAACAATACCGCAAAGCCTTGGAGGATTTGGAAACACTATTGACGAAGATTGAAGCCGGACGTTCAGACGTTATCAGGTACCATGATGCAGAACAAAATCTTTTTGCCAAGGAACCGGAAATAAAGAAGTTTATCAAGGACATTGAACAACGTCTTTCAATGATACGTCTGCGTTATGAGGACAGACGGGCACGTATCGGGAAAAAATGCCAAGAGTTGGAGGAACGTCAGAGGATGCTCCACAAGGAACTGGCGCATAGGGAAGAAGGACTGAAGCTTTATCGCCAGATGGTAGAGAATGAGCATTTGGTGACTGAAGTTTATCTTTCTGATGATAAGTTGGTAAAGGCACATCAAGACTGCCAACAGCTTTTGAGTCAACTTAGAGGTACTGTCAATCAGAAACGAGAGTCAATAGGCAAGCTTATAGACTTGGTTGTTGGTTTTAACCGAAACTTCAAGCCTCAAAATGCTTTCCATTTCAACACGACACCCGAGACAGAAAAAGACTATCTGCAAATTGCCGTTGATTTGCAGGACTTCATGGACAACAACAAAATCGAGGAGTTCCGCAGGCGCACCAGTGAGCATTATAAGGACATTCTGGGGCGTATCTCTACGGAAATCGGTGCTCTGATGAAACGAAGGTCGGATGTGGACGGTGTGATACTTGACATCAACCGGGATTTCGTGGAAAAGAATTTTGCAGGAGTAATCAAGAGTATTGAGCTAAGGACGAATGAATCATCCGACAAGCTCATGCAATTGCTTATGTCCATTCACGGTTATACCGTAGAGAATGCCCTTTCCATTGGCGAACTGAATCTCTTTTCTAATAACAACCGTGACGAGGTGAACCGGAAAGTGGTAGACTACTTGAAGAGCCTGGCCCGTCAGCTGCAGGACGAGTCCAATCGTCCGGCAGTATCGTTAGGTGACGCTTTCCGTTTGCAGTTCCGTGTGAAGGAGAATGACAATGACACGAACTGGGTGGAACGTATCAATAATGTAGGGTCGGACGGTACAGACATTCTTGTGAAAGCCATGGTCAATATCATGCTCATTAACGTTTTTAAAAAGAAGGCTGCCCGAAAGAGTGGTGATTTCATAGTGCATTGTATGATGGACGAGATAGGACGTTTGCATCCTAATAATATCAAGGGAATCCTGCAGTTTGCCAATTCACGCAATATCTATCTCATCAACAGTTCACCAACATCCTATAACCCTTACGATTACCGTTATACCTATCTGTTGAGCAAGCACGGAGTGAGGACGAGAGTAGAGAAATTGTTGAAACGGACCAAGTAGGTGGAATTATGGTAATAAGTGCATCTTTACAGGTATTGATGGCAGGTGGGCAGGTTGCTGCCTCTAAGTTGAATGGCAAATTGCTTGACGAACTGATGGCAGAAGGTTTGTTGTCAGTTGTAACCCATGGTTCAAGAAAATCATATCGTGCCCGTGATGCAGAGGCGTTGAGGAGGTTTCTTATAGATAAGGATGAGAGCTATCGTATCCTCGAAGTAGAAGCTTCTGATTCCCGCGCTTCTATGGCAACGGGAACAGGAAATTCCAAACTGGCCATGGTTCGTTCCTGTCCGGGGTTCCCTGTAAACAGCTATGAGCCTATTGAATGCTTTTTGGGTGGTAAGCCTTTTATGGTAAATCCACAGGATGGTAGTTTCCTGTTTGTTGCAGAGTGGGAAACGTTTACGATACCAAAAGACGTAATCGTGATAGGTATTGAGAATATGGAAAACTTTAGGATGATTCGAAGGCAGAGGATGTTCTTTGAGGAATATCTTCGGTCTCACGGATTCTCAAACAAAGTACTCTTTGTGTCCCGGTATCCACAATCCACAGATCTTAGAAGATGGCTATGTATTATTCCTAATCATTATCTTCATTTCGGAGATTTTGATTTGGCAGGAATAAGTATATTCCTCTTTGAATTTCAGCAATACGTAGGAAAAGAACGTTCTTCGTTTTTAATACCGGATGATATTGAATCCCGACTAAAATCAGGCTCCGGAAAAAGGTATGACGAACAGTATTGTCGTTTCAAGGATATTCAATCAGATGTAAGAGAATTGCAGCAACTGATAGAGCTTATTCATCATGAGCGGAAAGCATTTGACCAAGAGGGTTATATATGTTGTAATACCCTTTGATTTTGATTGGCAGAAACATTCAAGGCATGCTATGACACATCCCCAAACGGGTTGGGATTTGTCTGGTCCAACCTGTTTGGGGATGTGTGTTCTGAGGGCGTGTTTATACCGTTTCCTCTTTGGCCTTGAAAGCCAAAGCGTACATTTTCATTTGTTTAAGCATGGCTACCAGACCGTTGCTTCGGGTGGGCGAAAGATGCTCTTTCAGTCCGATACGGTCGATGAAGTAAAGGTCGGCATCGAGAATCTCTTGCGGGGTATGTCCGTTCAACACCCGCACCAACAAGTCCACAATACCTTTTACAATCAGCGCGTCGCTTTCGGCGCGGAACACGACCCGCCCTTCCCGGTAGTCGGCTTGCAGCCATACCCGGCTTTGGCAACCGTCTATCAGGTTCTGTTCAGTCTTGTACTCTTCGGGGAGCGGTTCCTGCCCGCTGCCCATGTCGATGAGCAACTGGTATTTGTCCATCCAGTCATCGAAGCCGCTGAACTCTTCGATGATTTCGTCTTGTACTTCGTTAATCGTTTCCATTTTATTGGTTTTCGTTATAAATCACTTGGATTACCGTCTGTCCCACAGCTTTCAGTACCTGTCGGTCTATGTGCTCCATATTGTCGTTTACCGTGTGCCACGTAGGGCCGAACCCGGACGGGGCATCGGTAAAGTAAGGGATAATATCGATGCACGGGATACCGGCTATCTCGTTGACCGGTACGTGGTCGTCGGTGATATACCCCCCGTCACGCATAGGGAAGAATTGCCCGTATCCTAATTGGGCAGCCGTGTTCCAAACCAAATCGACGACTTGTGAGGCGTATCTTTGGGAATATCCTTCTTTGGAGAAAGTACTGCCTTGCCCGCCGACCATGTCCATCAAGATGCCGAAGCGTGCCTGATAACCGTATACATGCGGGTTGGCCGCCCAATATTGCGAGCCGAGGCACCATGACGAAGCGTCTCCGGCTTGGTCGGACCATTGCGGCACGCCGTAATCTTCCGCATCGAAACAGATAAAGTCTATTCCTATTTCAACGGGATGAAGTTGGATGAGCCGCGCCATTTCCAACATGACGGCCACATCGCTGGCTGCATCGTTGGCAGCCAACACCGGTTTGTGCCAGTTGGCAGAGTCCGGGTCGTTGTCGGCCCACGGACGGCTGTCCCAATGCCCGCAAACCAGTATGCGTGCCTTTGCGTCGGGGTTATAAGATGCGATGATGTTACGGGCTTTCAGGACCGTACCGTCGTATGCCTTCACGTCTGCATATTGGTCGGTGACGGTCGCGCCGAAACTTTTGAATTTCTCGGCAATGTACGTGCCGCAAAGACGGTGGGCTTCCGTGTTCGGTACGCGAGGCCCGAACGCGCATTGTGCAGCCGTATAGGCGAAAGCACTGTCTGCATTGAATTCCGGTGCGGCAGCCATAGGAATGCTGTCGGTTGTGCCTGTCCCGTTTCCGGTTTTATGTCCGCAAGCCGTACAGACGGATAGAAAAACACCGAGGACTGTGCTCCATTGCAAGTTTAAAATAGTTCTTTTCATGAATCTGTTTTGCTTATTCTGTTTTCCGGTCAGCAAATCCTGCAGTCTTGCACGAGTTGCATGATCCTTAGGAAATTTCCTCCCCAGATGCCGGCAATGTCCGTGTCATTGTATCGTTCGGCTAACAGGCGGCGGGTGAAGTTGATGGCTTCCGCTGCCGATGCGCATCCCGGTATTCCTCCGTCACCGTCGAAGTCCGTTCCGATGCCTACATGCTCTACGCCCATGATGTTTACCATGTGGTTCAAGTGTTCTATGGCATCGAGGATGGAAGCTTTACCGTCTTCGCGCAAGAAGCCTTTATAGAGAGTGACCTGGGCCACTCCGTCTTTTCGGGCGAGTGCCTTCATCTGTTCGTCGGTCAAGTTGCGCGGTACGTTGCACAAGGCACGGCAAGACGAATGGGAGCAGACGATGGGAGTGGAACTAAGTTCCAGCGCATCGTAAAAGCTGCTTTCCGCTCCGTGGGAGAGATCCACCATCAATCCCAAGCGGTTCATTTCCTGTACGACCTCACGACCGAATGCGCTGAGTCCGCCGTGCTCTCCTTTCCCTCGCGCCGAGTCGCAAATATCATTGTCGCCGTTGTGACATAAGGTCATGTACACGATACCCCGGTCACGGAAGTGACGCAGGCGGGAGAGGTCTTTCCCGATGGCGTATCCGTTTTCGATGCCCAACATGATGGCTTTCTTGCCGGCATTTTTCAAACGTAGTAAATCGGATGGAGTGTAAGCGAGGTCTACTCCCGTACAATGGGCTGCCGCCATTTTTTCTATTTGTGTCAGTATGCGGTCGGCTTTCGCAGTGGCGGCTTGTAAAGCCTCGTCCGTCCGTTCGCCTTGTGCCAGATAGGCCACCATAATCGTGGCATCCAACCGGCCTTCTGTCATTTTGTGGAGGTCGACAAGGACGTTCGGGTCCCGTTGGTCGAAATGGATGCCTTTGTGGAAAAACATGGGGGTGTCGCAATGACTGTCCAACGTCAGTATTTTCCGGTGAAGGGCTTTGGCTTCGCGGAAAGAACCGGCTTCTTCACATAGCCACCGGAACAAGGGCATCATGCTCTCGTCTTGCCGCAGGATGAAACATTCGGGATGCCATTGCACGCCCAATACCGATTTGTATTCCGCCGACTCCACTGCTTCGATAAGACCGTCCGGCGACGTGGCACAAACCCGTAGGAGAGGGCCCGTCTCCTTGACGGTCTGATGGTGGAAAGAATTGACCGCGACCGGTGCCTCACCGAGCAAACGGCGTAAAACCAGGCTGTCTGCGGTAGGCTGTATGGTATGCGACGCATACCTTCGGTCCAGTTGTTGGTCGTGTCCGAGCAGTTGCCGGTCTGGTTGTTGGCTGTAGATGTCCTGATAGACAGAACCGCCCAATGCCACGGTGAGCATCTGTATGCCCCGGCAGATGCCCAGTATAGGAATCTGTCGGTCGTAAGCCAGGCGGATAAGCAGCAGTTCGGCCAAATCACGTTTGTAATTGACGCTGTGCAGTTGCGGAATCGGTTCTTCGCCAGTAAACAGCGGGTTCAGGTCGCCTCCGCCCGAAAGCAAAAGGCCGTCTACATGCTCCAACACATTGGCCAACGCATCCCGGTCCTCAAAAGGAGGGATGATGACCGGAGTGGCTCCCGCTTTCAGTATGGATTCAAAATAACCTTCGGACAGTTCGCACCCCTTTTCTCCGAAATTGCCTGTAATACCGATTACAGGTTGTTTTTTATATCCCGGGAAGCGGTTGTGGTATTGGCCGTAAGCGGTTTCCCAGTCGAAGTAACCGGAACTCATGAGGGTTATTTTTTATTTAAAACGATAGGAATTTCTTTATTGATGCTCTGTTCCAGTGAAATTAAGGTTTCGGTGGAGATTACTCCCGGAATTTCTTGCAGCTTGTTGTTCAACAGTTCCATCAGATGGGCATTGTCGCAAGCATACAGCTTGATGAGCATCGTGTAAGGTCCGGTGGTGAAATGGCATTCCACGACTTCCGGAATGTGGTTCAGTTCCTCTACCACGCGTTTGTACATCGAACCGCGTTCGAGAATGACACCCACGTAGGTACAGGTGCTGTAACCCAATGTCTTGGGGTCTACGTGGTAGCCCGAACCAACTATGACACCGAGGTCGATGAGGCGCTGTACCCTTTGGTGGATGGCCGCACGTGATACGCCGCATTCCGCAGCCACATCTTTAAATGGAATACGTGCATTTCCCGTAATGATTTCCAGAATTTTCTTATCTAAATTGTCTATCTTCTCCATAGGTTGTTTTTTATATTGATTGGACATTTTGTAAGCAAATATAGCCGTTTTTCTGCAAACTGCATGCAGCTTTAACAAAAAAAGACGCCAAAACATGTTTTTGGCGTCTTTTTATAGAGAATAGTTCACTTATTTTTCAATTTCCAACAGCTCAACCGTAAAAATCAATGCGGAGAAGGGTGGAATTTTGCCGGCTTCGCGTGAGCCGTAACCCAGTTCCTGTGGAATGTAGATTTCCCATTTGGAACCTACCGGCATTTGGGTAAGTGCTTCCGTCCAACCTTTGATGACTTGGTTGCAACCAAAAGTGGCCGGTTGTTTACGTTCATATGAACTGTCAAAAACCGTACCGTCTACCAAACGTCCTTCGTAGTTCACTTTTACTTTGGAGGTGGCGGTAGGAACCTCACCGTTGCCTTGGGTCAATACCTTATATTGCACTCCCGAAGGCAAAGTCCGTACGCTGTCCTTTTTGGCGTTGGCTTTCAGGAAAGCTTCACCGGCACGGCGGTTGTCGCCATACTTGCGTTCCATGTTCGCGTCATGGTAATACTTCATTTGCTTCTGGCCCACTTCCTCTGCTTTTTGCAAACTCATGTCCGTTGGCAGACCTGCTAGCATCTTGCCGAACCCGTCCAAAAAGAGGTCCCGGTTGAGGGTCTTCACGGAGTCGTTCCCTGCTATCTGTCTGTCTATGCCCGGGATGACTTGTTCCTCTACCTGTTGGCGAATCTGCAATCCGGCACTGTATGCCTGCAACTTTTTGCGTTCGGCTTCCGAGAGCGAAGCGTTGAAACCTTCGATGAAGTTTGCCATATAGGCGGTGTCCACGTTCATACGGCTGGTGACGTAGTTTTTCAGCCCCTGCGTGTTAGCCATGCCCATGGCATAACTGAACGTGTCTACGGAACATGTGTCCACCCGGACTGTTTCCGCTTTCTTGGCTTTCTTGTTTTTTCTCTTTGCGCTGCCGTCGAAGCAGGCGAGGACAGCCAAGGAAAGGACCGCATATTTCAATCCGTTCATTTTCCGGTTTTATTTTTTGATGCTCAGCAATTCGATTTTGAATTTCAAGGCAGAGAACGGCTTGATTTGGCCGGCTTCTCTTTCAGCGTATGCCTGATCCTGCGGGATATATACCATCCATGTCGAACCGACGGGCATGTGGGTCAAGGCTTCAGTCCACCCCGGAATCACTTGGTTGCAACGGAATGTGGCCGGGCTCTTGCGTTCGTATGAGCTGTCGAACACCGTGTCATTGATAAGCTTGCCTTCGTAGTTTACTTCCACGCGGCTGGTGTCTGCCGGAATTTCACCGTTACCTTCTTTGATGACTTCGTAATATACACCGTTGGCCAGTTTCTTGATACCGGCTTTCTTGGCGATGTTCGCCATGAACTCTTCTCCGGCCTTTTTATTGTCGCCGTAAGTCTTTTCAAGGCTCTTGGCTTTCACTTCCTTCATTTTGGTCTGAGCCAGTTCCTGTGCTTGTTCGAGGGTCATTTGGCCGCCTTTTTCCATCACGCCGGCAATGAAGCCTGCCAAGAAATTCTGCAAGCTGATGGTTTGGGTAGAGTCGTTGCCGAACACTTCGTAGTTGATGCCCTTGATCATTTGCTGGCTCACTTGTTGGCCGATTTGGATACCGGCATAGTAAGCTGTTTTTTTCTTGTCGTCGCCAGCGTTGGCACCTTCGTTCAGACCTTTTACGAATTCAGCCAAATAAGTGGTGTCCACTCCGAGACGGTTTACCAAATAAGGTTTCAGACCTTGGGTCTGTGCCATACCGATAGAATAACTCAAAGAGTCCACATCCGTTTTCATGTCTGCCTTCGGAGCCGAAGAAGAACAAGAAGAAATGAGTGCTGCCAAGCCGGCAGCCGCGATAATACCTGTTTTTTTCATTTTTGTTACTATGAATTAAATAATTTTTAAAGTACTTTGATGAGTTCCACATCGAAAATCAATGTGCTGTAAGGCGGGATGGAATTTCCTGCACCGCCTGCACCGTAGCCTAACAAGTAAGGGATAAAGAAACGGTATTTTGCACCTTCTTTCATCAGTTGGAGCCCTTCGGTCCATCCGGCGATTACCCCGTTGAGCGGGAAGTCGGCCGGTTCGCCGCGTTGCAGGCTGCTGTCGAAGAGCGTCCCGTCGATGAGCATCCCTTCATAATGGCAACGCACCTTGTCTGTCGCTTTCGGGCTTTTGCCGTCGCCTTCTTGCAACACCATGTATTGCAGTCCGGAGGCAGTCGTGACCACGCCCTCTTTCTGCGCGTTTTCTTTAAGGAATTTCTCGCCGTCCGCTTTCGCCTGTTTGCCTTTGGCTTCCTTTTCCTTGTTCATGGCTGCTTCTTTTTCCTGAAAATATTGGGTCACGATGCTTTGTGCCTCGTGGTGAGATACTGCCAGTTCTTTGTTTTCGAGTACGTCCTTGATGGCTTGTGCGAAATCGTCGATGCAAAGGTCTTGTGCTCCCATGCTTTTGAGTTGTTGTCCGATACCCAAGCCTAATGCGTAGCTTACTTTGTTCATTTTGTGGTGTTTTTAATAATAATGTCCTTACTAAGGGCGCAAAGTTAATTGAATTATTTGACCTTTAGGATGATTTGCTTGTATTTTTTCCTATTTTTGTAGGTAAAAAACTAAAATAGATGAAAAAAGTTGTTGTTTTGACGGGGGCAGGCATGTCGGCCGAAAGCGGTTTGAGTACGTTCCGGGATTCAGGCGGGCTGTGGGACCGCTATCCGGTGGAGGATGTGGCCACTCCTGAAGGATATGCCCGCAATCCGGAGTTGGTCACACGTTTTTATAATGAACGCCGCCGTCAGTTGCAAGAGGTGGAACCATGCCGGGGACATGTGTTGTTGGCAGCCATGGAGCAAGATTACGATGTGACGGTCATCACGCAGAATGTGGACAACTTGCACGAACGTGCCGGCAGCACGAAAGTGGTTCATTTGCATGGCGAACTGACGAAAGTCACATCGAGTTTGGAACCGGACAACCCTAAGTACATCCGTGAACTTCGCCCTGAGGAATGGGAAGTGAAAATAGGCGACCGTGCGGCAGACGGCAGCCAGTTGCGGCCTTTCATCGTTTGGTTCGGCGAGCCTGTCCCGATGATAGAGGCTGCCATCGACATCACTTCTACGGCGGATGTTTTTGTCGTTATCGGCACTTCCCTGAATGTTTACCCGGCGGCAGGGCTGCTGAATTACGTCCCGTCCCATGCTCCCATTTATGTGATAGATCCCAAGCCCGTGGCAGGTATCCATGGCGGGGGACGTGTGCATCATTTGATGAAAGGAGCTTCCGAAGGGGTGGAAGAGCTTATGGTTTGTTTGGAAAAATTATGAAAGGGTAAAAGGAGGAAGCGCGTCTTTCCCTCCTCCAGGAATTTTGGGAAAACATGTTTCATCTTTCAGGTTGTTCTGTAAGTCTCTTGTATATAGTAAGTTATGAACTGAAGGATGATTTCACCATCTTTCAGCCCTGTTTCAGTCGTGCCTTGTATAGAACCGGAAATCGTTCGGCATACGAGGCACTTTTTTTCTGCGCCAAACGAAAAATCAATCTCAGCCGAATGATTTTTCGTTTGGCGCAGATTGATTTTCATCTTTCTGCATGACAGTAGGCTGAAAGATGGCCGAATCATCTTTCAGTGTATTAATTTTCTTTGTTCCAGTGATTTATGATTCATCCTGAAAGATGAAACATGTTTTTGGAAAAACTCTGGGGTAGGGAAGAATGCCTTTTCACGGCTCTTTGTTAAAGAGTTCTAATGTTGTAATTTCTTAATAAGTAGTTTTACACCTTCATACGTATATATTTATAAAATAGTCAAGCGTATGAAAGGTATAGTTTACTTTATGGTTTTATGTGCGTGTTGTGCTTGCCGTTACGGGAACACAGCCGTGGAAGAGGCTTTAATTCTGGCTGGAAAGAATAGCGGGGAACTGGAAGCAGTGTTGGAACATTATCGCGAGGATTCGTTGAAGACGAAAGCCGCTGAGTTTCTCATTGGCAATATGCCCGGCCATTATTCGTTTGCCGACACGGTGTCGGTAAACCGTTATTATGATGCAGTGGATGCTGTATTGGATTCCTTGTCGGGTCGCCCGATGGAGGAGGTGAAAGGTGCTCTTGAGCGTTTGCCATTCTGCATGGATGACATTGATTATGGTAAAGTGGAAGATGTGGAAATCATTACGGCGGATTACCTGATACGGCACATAGACACCGCTTTTGTACGATGGAAACATGGGGCATGGGCAAGGCATTTGGATTTTGACGAGTTTTGTGAATATCTCTTGCCTTATAAGATGGAAGAGTTCCAATATTTGGATGGTTGGAGGGATTATTTGTGGAAGGACTACTGGGGAGAGTTGGATGGGTTGAAATATAGCGATTTGTATTGGAACTCGGCTTTGCAAGCATCCCTTATCGCCAACAACAGTTTAAAAAGACGGTTGCATCCTCATTTTATAGAATCAGCCATTGTTCCGGTATACCGTCTCAGGACACGGATGAGGCTGCCTTGCGGAGTGTGCGATGATTATTCCAATATCACCGTTTCCGTGATGCGCAGCTTGGGGATTCCGGTGGCATGTGATTTCACGCCCCATTGGCCGGTCCGTGCTTCCGGGCATACGTGGAACGTGGTCAAGGGGAACAATGGGAACAACCTGACTTTCGGGGGAGCGGACACGAATCCCGACCAACCCCATAACTTTGATGAAAAGAAAGCCAAGATTTTCCGGCATACCTATGCGGTAAACCCGGATTTGAAACGATTGCATGAAGAGGCCGAATATGTTCCGGAAACGTTTCAATTACCTTTCATGAAAGACGTGACCCGGGAATATATGGATTGCAAAGATGTGGAGGTGGCTTGCCATGGTGAAACGGGCTATGCTTATTTGGCCGTGTTCGACAAGGAAACTTGGGCACCGGTGGACTTTGCCCGGATAGAAGGCGGGAAGGCGGTTTTTCAGGATGTGGGGCTGAACATCGTCTATTTGCCCGTCATCTTTAATTCCAAAGGGGAACAGAAAGCCATAGGCCATCCCTTCCTGTTGGAGTATGACGGTCATAAAAGGGAATTCGTGGCGGATACTCTGAAGAAGGAAAAACTTGTGTTGCGCCGGAAATATCCGGCTTTTCCTTACGTGCTGCCATACGCAGGCCGTCTTGTCGGGGCTGAAATACAAGCTTCTGACAGTCCTGATTTCGAGGCGGCAGATACGTTGTTCCGTATTATGGACGGTTCGGCCTTGGGGCATGAAATCCGGATTGCCGATACGGTAAGGGCTTACCGGTATTGGCGTTATATCCAACCTCGGCACGGCACGCATTGTAACATTGCAGAGGTTGCTTTTTACGAAAGGGGGAGCCATGAGGAAATCCGGGGAACTATAATCGGTACGGATGGCTCTTGGGGCAACAATCCGGACAGGATGAAAGAAAAGGCTTTCGACGGTGACTTGTTGACTTATTTTGACGCACCCATACACTCCGGTGGTTGGGTCGGGATGGACTTCGGGCGACCCGTATCGTTGGAAAAGGTGCTTTGCACGCCGCGCGGTGACGGTAATACTATAGAACCCGGTGACTGTTATGAATTGTTTTATTGGGCAGACCGGCATTGGGTCTCCTTAGGAGAAAAAGTAGCTGTCACGGTCAGCCTTGTATATGAAAACGTACCTGTGGGTACGCTGTATTGGCTGCGGAATCGGACGAAAGGAAAGGATGAACGAATCTTCACATACGAAGAAGGACGGCAAGTGTGGTGGTAAGTACGGCTACATGAAGAAAATCTTAAATACGGATAGCTATGGAACAAGAACGTAATTTGAAAGAGAAAATGATGTTGTCTTTCCGGGGGATAGTTGAAGCTCTATTTAAAGGAAAGGGTATTATTATGATGGGCGAGCATTTGTTGGCAAAGGAATATCTGAGGTTTATAGAGCGTGTGCATCAGGTTTATCCCAAATTGACCAAGGATGACATGCTTATCGTGCTACTTATGCGGATGCATCTCAGGAATACGGAGATAGCCCGGTTGCTGCATGTGAAACCGGCATCATTCCGGCTACGCCGATGGAGGTTGAAGAAAAAACTGGAAGGGCTGGGGAGTGATTTACGTAGTATAATAATGAAGTTGTAAATACGCCATTGTGTTAAGGACTGTAAAAAGCGTATACAAATTGAACGTGCCTGAATTTGTATACGCTTTTTGTTTGGAGGATGTTTTCTTTATATCTTACTTTAACGTATGTTTAATTAAATTCATTGGATTATGAAAAAAGTAATAGAATTAGTTCTTATTGTATTCGTGAGTTTGACGTTTACAAATTGTGACTCGGATGATAGTGTTGAAATGATTCAACCAGAATCTGCTTGTTCAAATTTGCCTTATTTGGAATTTGTTGTTCCAATGAGCAAAGAGGATAATTTCAGGAATGCGGAGATAATGAAAGAAGCCAACAATAGGGTCAGGCCGTACCTTAAAATTGAGGATGGGCATATTGAACTTATGCTTAAATCAGGTAAAGAAATCAATGTTTCAGATGAAATCTTCCAAATCTTTGTAGAAGGTACGAAACGTAATAACACCTTATTAAAAGAAGGCAAAATATACGTTCATAATGGACGTTTGTATTTTTACACCTCTTCTCGTAGAAACTTCCCACGTTTTAAAAACCTTATGCCGGAAGCAGACGATGATAACTATCATACAGAAAGAGAGGATTTGCCAAGTGGAGGGTGGACTGAGACTGTTGTGTGTGGAAATGAGAATGCAGCATTGTCATATTATGAAGATAATAAAGAAAGTCAAGAAACTTTGAGTACATTGCTTTATTATGCATCACAGGGTGTTGATGAATGGATTGGCGGTCCTCTTGCAAAAGTTTTTGGATATGCTTGTGATTTGGTTGATTGGAAAACCGATAAAAAAGAAGAAGCATTATATAAGGCGGCTAGAAGTGGAGGGCTTAAAGTAGTGACAACTTATGACCCTCTTCCACAGTTTCCCGGAGGAACGACACAGCCGGTTACATATATTTATGATAAAAATGGAAAGTTGTTAGGTATATTTTGACATAAACAAATAGATATGCAATGGAAGAAAAGTACCCAAAGTATATATTCGCAACTCTTTTGTTTTGCGATGTTTGTTGTCGATTTTATTGCGGGTGTCGACCATTTCTGTGAAAGAAATACTAATGCTTTTTTCAAGATTGGCATGTCTTTCTTTTGGTTGTTTGCCGGGTTGAAGGGGAGGAACATTTGGGTGGATTGGATAGGACGGATAATATGGGCCTTCTTCCTTTTGCTTCAAATATCGTTGATGCTTGACCGTGATTTTTGGAAATCCGTTTATTTCGTCCGGTAGTTTTTCATAAAGGAAAGTATGAAAACATGCAATATGAAGTATTTGTTACCTCCCATGAAAGGCAAATGGCCGTTTTCGTTCTTTTTGATTTGGTTCGGAGGAACATATTGGATGGTTTCGGAGTGGTTCGTGGATGAGACAACCGCCCCGAAAGCCTGTTTTGCCTTGTTTGGGGCAGTCATTTTTTGTGCATTATGCACACGGAATGCCTTCCATAGGAAGGCATCGCGAATTTTCCGTTTTACCGATATGGCTATAGCTATTATGCTGTGTGCGGTTTCACAAGCCGTTTATGCTATCCTGCAAAAGGTGGGAATATGTGCCATGTCCGGGGCGTTCCCTGTTAGTGGCAGTTTTGATAATCCTGCGGGCTTAGCTTCGGCCTTGGCTTTCAGTTTGCCTTTTGGCTTAGGGTTGATTAACCGTCGGCATCCATATATTCAGAAAGTTTCATGGGCGAGCATGGCCATAATTGTTACGGGCATTATTGTTTCAGAGTCGCGTTCGGGGATATTGGCTGCATGCATGGTGATGTTCGTCTTTTTCGTAATGAGACGGAAGTGTATACGTAAGTTATGGGTGATATTTCCGGTAGTGGGATTTGTTGCCGCAGTCGTCTTTCTATACCATTATAAGCAAGATTCGGCAGATGGTAGGTTACTGATTTGGAGATGCACTTGGTCTGTCATTCGTGAAAGTCCATGGATAGGGCATGGCATCGGAGGATTCCAAGCCCGGTATATGGATGCGCAAGCCGATTATTTCAAAGCTCATCCTGAAAGTCCTTACGTTATGTTGGCAGACAACACTCAAGCCCCTTTCAATGAATATTTGGGTCTCCTTACGGAATTTGGCTTCGCGGGTGGCATCATCCTGCTTGTGGGTGCTGCCTTATTGTTACGGGCGTGGCGGAAACATCCTTGCGGGAGCTCCCGTGTGGCCATACTTTGCCTGTTGTCCATAGCTGTCTTTTCCTTGTTTTCTTATCCGTTCCGTTATGCCCATACATGGCTGTTATGTGGGATTTCCGTTGTGGTGTTGCTTTTTAACGCCTATTCCCCTGCACAATCTGTACGGCGGATTATATTTCTGTCGGCTACGCTTTGTTTTGTTGGAGTATCCTGCTTTTCTATACATCGGATGCGGATTGAGATGTGTTGGCGTGAAGTGGCCACTTGTTCCTTAGGTGGAATGACGGATGAAATGTTGCCCGCATATCATAAGTTATATGGTGAACTTGGTAAAAATCCATATTTCCTTTATAATTACGCAGCTGAACTTAACGTGTCTGGTCACTATGCCGAAAGCTTGCGTATTGGACAAGAATGCGATGCACTGATGGCTGATTACTTTGTTCAACTCCTAATGGCAGACAACTGTAAACAGTTAAAGCGATATGAACAAGCGAAACGTTATTTGGGGCAAGCTTCTTACATGTGTCCTAATCGTTTCGTTCCGCTTTATGAGTTATATAAAATTTATGAACTTCAGGCTAATACGGTAGCCATGTGCCGCATGGCTGAAGCCATACTTCGGAAACCCATAAAAGTGGAATCCTCGGAAGTACATCGCATTATTGCTGAAATGAAACGCTATAAACAAGGCATGAAAAGTGCGTTGTCAAATGGGTATAAATAGTTAGTAATTCTGATGAGACATAAATATAAAAACGATATAGTAGAAGCCTTTTCTTGGATATGGGGGATAAGTGCGTTGGCTTTAGGGCTTTATTTTTTGGCTGGAAGGAACTGTTGGGCAGTCGTTTGCTTTTCTGTCGGTGTGCCGATGTTTAGAACCAAGTTGCGGTGGGCGAGGACTGGTTGCAGAAGGCAGTTGTTTGATGTATTGTTGGATATAAATTCTAAATAAATGAAGAGTATTTTATGTGGGGTAAGCTGGGTGGTATTCTTGATGTGGAATATGCCGATGGCAGCACAAGTGTCCACAAGCGGACGACTGGGAACGTGGAAAGAACAGTTGGAGTATGCCCTGAAACATCATGGGGAAGAGGCTGTGAAAAGCCGTGATGGAAACGGAGTCGGCCTTTATCTGAAAGGGTACACTTACCGGGGGAAGATTGATTTGGAAAGAGAATTGGAGGAGGTGAAGTCGCGCCTGTTTTCGGACGTGGCCAACACGGTGTGCTATTATGACAACACCCGTTATGCCTACGATGTGGTGAGCGTGGGGCTGATGAGGTGCTTGTCAGGTGTGATGGGGCAGACCGTTATGATTGATGCCATTCGCAACGATTGTGAAAAGGAGATGCATACGGGAATGGAAGTCATTGAGTTGGAATGGTGCAAGGAGGGTAACACCTACCGTTCGTGGGCTGTAGCGGAAAAAGAGGGCCGTATTGTGTTTGAGAATATAGGTTGCCTTATTGCAGACATGGAAAGTATGGAGCAATGCGACAGGGACAGCGCGGAATCGGAAAGAGAAAAAGTATTCGAGAAGTCCTGCACGTTGAGGAACTTGTTGGGGATGGAACTTTATTCATATCGCATGTATTGCCGCTCTTCCTTTGGCGAAGACGGGATTTTGAAGTCCGTCCAAATGCATGCCAAGCAGTCTTCCGCTTTCGGGTGGCATTGTTCGGCTGAGATCTATACGGAAGAAGGGGTAATAGACCAAGACGCTTACCATCTTTGTCATTGGAAGAATAAGGTCACTCCTCCTTGGGGCGGTGCCATGGGTGAAAGCGGAACGTTCACGCACAGGAAAGAATAGGGAAAAGTGCAAAGTTACAGCTTAAGTATATGTGTTAAAAAAACAAAAGCAAGAGGGCTTTTCTGCTGTTTTCTACCTAAAAAGTAGTATACTTGCACAAGTTATTGATATAAAAATGAATTTAAACCAATTTGAACGATGAAAAAGTATATTTGTACAGTTTGCCAGTGGGTTTACGATCCCGAGGTAGGAGACCCAGAATCAGGTATTGAGCCGGGAACGGCTTTTGAGAATATTCCCGAAGACTGGGTTTGTCCGGTTTGCGGTGTGGGCAAGGATGATTTTGAGCCTTACGAAGAATAAGATTTAAAAAAGGACAAAAAACGAAATTGCTTCCGGTTTGGATTCAAGCCGGAAGCAATTTCGTTTTTAAGACCTCCCATTGTTCCAAAGCGTTTTTGATGGTTTCGTCCATATTGAAGTAACGGTACAGTCCCAACCGTCCTCCGAATGTAATGTGGGGGCATTCCCGTTGCGCCAATGCGTGGTATTGCCGGTACAGCGTGTTGTTCTTTTCATCATTGACGGGGTAGAAAGGTTCCCGGTCTTTGTCCCATGTTTGTGGAAACTCGTGGGTGACGATGGAGACCGGTTGTGTGCCGAAGGCGAAATGCTTGTGTTCGATGCTTCGGGTATAGGGTATCCGGCTGTCCGTTTCGTTGATGACTGCGATGCCTTGTACGTTGGGTTGTTCGAATAAAACATGCTCGAAAGTCAGGCTTCTGTATTCCAGTGCCCCCAAGCGGTAGTCGAAAAACGCATCAATCGCTCCGGTATATAAGACATGTCCGGCTTTCTTCATCCAATAGTCCTTGTCGGCGAGAAAATCGGTATTCAACCGTACTTCCGTACCCTCCAGCATTTTGTCCACCCAAGGTGAGTAGCCTGCCATGGGAACTCCTTGATAAGAGTCGTTGAAATAATTGTTGTCGAAAGTGAAACGCAGGGGCAGGCGTTCGATGATGAATGGAGGGAGTTCCGTGGCTTTCCGTCCCCATTGTTTCTCGGTATATCCTTTAATCAGGGTTTCATACATCGTGCGGCCTACCATGGAGACGGCTTTTTCCTCCAAGTTCCGGGGATGGGGGTAAAGCCCTTGCTCTTGCCGTAACCGCAATGCGGCTTCTTCCGGAGTCTGGGTTCCGTACAGTTGGTAGAAAGTGTGCATGTTGAACGGCAAGTTGTACATATTGCCGCCGTATCGTGCCAGAGGGCAATAACGGAAATGGTTGAACGGGGTAAATCGGTTGGCAAAGTCCCACACTTCCTGATGGCGTGTATGAAAGACGTGAGGCCCGTATGAATGTACATTGATGCCCTCCCGCACTTCATCGCGGATGTTCCCGCCAGTGAAAGACCGTTTTTCGATGACTAAGCAACGCCATCCGGCCTGATGTGCCAGATAAGCCGTGACGCAGCCGTATAAGCCGCTGCCCACTATGATAAGGTCATATTCTTTTTCCATGGAAATTATATGATTAGTCCTATACTTAATATACCTTGCAAGTTCAAGTCTTCCGTGGCATCGAAATCGGCAATCCTCCGGTCGATATAGTCGGCCAGTTCTTTTTCGCTGAATGTCCAAGCGATGCGTTGTCCGTAAAGCAAAGACCTCCATGCTTGCGCCGTGAGTTCTTCCGGTGAAAGGGCATACAAGGTATCAGGATAACTATCGGCAAAAACTGTTTTTACACCTGCATGGAGAAGGAAACGGTCGATGGATTCTTGGCAGAGGATGGAGAAAACACCACCCTTTTCCGTGTGGCGGTTGATGGAAGCCTTGAGGTTTTGGATCATGTCGCTTTGGGTCGTCCAATAATTCTTGTCTTTCTTATGACGTTCCAGAAGGTAAAAGTGGGGGAGGATGAAGTTTCCTTTCGTTTCGTCACCGAAATCAAAATCCCGGTTGAGTACAGGAACTATTCTCTTGTCCACGTCATGAAGTATCGCATCCATGTCCCCTGATGTCCATCCTTCATTTAAAATCCGGCAGATGGCCCATCCTGCAGCGGTCACTTTTTGAGATATTTTAGGAAGTTGGGATACACATCTCTCAAAACACCGTAATGCAAAATCACGGTAAATGTCTATATCTAATCGTTGGGAAACTTTGAACAGTAAAAGGGAAGCCTCTGCCTGTTCGGCACAAAATTCCGGTGTGTCTATAAACTGGTGGTTCACCATTACGGTGTTGGCTATCTGCCATAACATCTTTTCACGTATTTCCATTATCATATTATATGAGGGATTGAAAGAAGCGGATAAGTTCGGGCGTATGTGCATCCATTGTAAATTCCATCCGATGCTCCTGCATGTTTCTTGTTAGAATATCCATGAAATCCTTGTCGTGCAGTTGTGTTGCCAGTTCGGTGATGGAATCATACAAAATGCCTATTCCATATTGTTCCGACAGTTCTTTTGAAGCTACGATATGTTCTGTATTCCGCCGCAAAATCATGGGAAGACCGGCTGCGGCCAATGTGCCCACCCTTGCGGGGATATTCAGATCATCCCACATGGCACGGAACAAATCTCCCCTGTTCCGGCTGTGGCCGGCATGTAGCCAACCCGCATCATAACGGGAAAATTCTTCCACCCATTTTTCATTGGGGCAATAGGCATGCACATGGAAATATCCTTGTGCAACCCTGCCATACAAGTTATTGCCCGTGTTCTTCTGCCTGTAATAACTGGCCGAGTACAAATGCACATGGATGCGGTGTGCGGCCAATCTCCGCATGTCTTCCACGGAAATCCCGATCATCCGGCCGATAACCACCGTATGGATTTCCCCGTCCGAAGCCGAGATTTTAGGCGAAAACGGTCTCTCAAAATATTCTTTTTTGGGCATTTCCTGATCCAAAATCAGATAAGGTTTGCCTGTCGGCAGAAACAAATCATACCACTCTTTTGTCCGCCGGTTTGTGATAATGTTTCCGGCTGAAAGTTCATACAGTTCCATCAGTTTCGGCCAAGTCCCGAAACGCATGCAAAGCTGCGGTCCTTCTTTCAGATGCCATACGAAAGGCACGTGTACGCCTGCTTTCCGCAACTCCATCATGCTGTCATACACAAACTCCAAGGAAGAACAGCAGAAACACAGGTAAATCAAGTCCGGGCAAATGTCTCTGACCCTTTCCGTCCAATCTGTCCCATGGGGTATGGTTTCAATATGCCCGAAAGGGAACGGGCCTATGCTTTCATGAGCCATTGAAGGCACAGGATACCAATAGCCATACAGTTGGCATCCGGCTTCTTCCCAAGCACAAAAACGTTCCGGGTTGTAATTCAACGCCCCGATGATGAGTATCTTCATCAACGGTTTGCCGGGAATGGAACGTGCCACCGGTTTATACGTTTCCTTTTCGTCCAATAGCCGGTAACGGCTCATACGGATTCTTACCGGTTCTTTCACTTGGTAATAGTCCTTGTACTTATACAGGTTGCCTCCGAAATCTTCCTCGCAAATCTTATGCCTTTGCCAAGGATGGTTCGTCCATTTCGCGGTGATTCTCAGGGTTGGCATGAAGATACCCTGTCCGGCCAGTTTATGCCAGAACATGATAAAAAGATCCGCAGTCACCAGTTCTTGCCGTTCCGTCCACCGGTCGGCAGTCTTACGGTGGGCGGCCTGCACTAACTGCAAAGAATGGCCAGGCATCATGGTCAGCGAATCTGTATTGTCCCTTGGGGCATAGGCATCCGTGTCATCGAAATTCACCCCTGAATAAGCCAGGACAACCCGTTCGTCGGACTCGAAAGCCTCTTTCAAGTCTTTCAGGTGGTCGGCATAAAAGAAATCATCCGACGGAAGATAAGCAATATGTCCGTACCGTGCTATGTCCAACCCTTTGTTCAGGGCATATCCCATCCCCCGATTATCCGGATAATGCAGGTATTTGATTCTTTCATCCTGTGGCAGGCCGCTGATGATTCTGTCCGTAGCGTCTGTTGAACCATCATTCACGATAATCAGTTCCCACTGCGGGTAGGATTGCCTTATCAGGCTCATGACCGCCCTGCGGATAAAATAAGCCTGGTTGTAAGTAGGCATGATAACCGAAAAACCATTCACCATAACGTATTTTTGTTTAAAGAGATTTTGGAAAATACCAGATGCCACAGTTTCACCTTATGGGTATAGACATAGCCGGACAGTTTGGAATTACCTCTAAAAGCCTTTTCCACGGCAGTCCGGACATCAGGTGTCATGCAGACCACATAATAATCCGGTTCTTCCATGACAGACTGTATGGTAAACGTCAGCTTCTCCCCCTCCATGGCATCTATGGTCAGGGAGCCTCCCTTGTCCAGGGAAAGATAAGTGTTTTTGACCACGTAAGCCTTATATTCCCCTTTTTCCTTCAGGAGGTCGGCCGTTACTTTCTGGTTGATGTCCACCGTGTTCAACATCACGACAATGGCCACTAACATACACAACAATACGGTAGAAATGCCGTAGTGCAGTAAAAAAGCATGTATGGTGTTCCTCTCTTTCATGATTCGGCCAGTTCCAGTTGGTTTTTGACTAATTCCCAATAATACCCTTTCTTACTCACGAGTTCCTTGTGTGTGCCGGATTCCACCACGCAACCATGGCGCAGCACGATGATATGGTCGGCATTCTTCACGGTCGATAGGCGGTGTGCGATGACCAACAATGTACGCCCCCGGCATATACGGCCTATGTTTTCCGTAATGCGGTGTTCATTCTCCGCATCCAGCGAACTGGTAGCTTCATCCATCATCAGGTAAAGCGGATTCTTGTAAATAGCCCTCGCTATCATGATACGTTGTTTCTCTCCCCCGCTTACTCCTATGCCTTCGGCTCCTATATGAGTCTGCAAGCCCAAAGGAAGTCCTCCGATGTATTCGTCCAAGCAAGCCGCACGAATAGCCTCGTCCATCCGTTTCCTGTCGAATGCTTCCCCCATCGTGATATTGTTCTGTATCGTATCTGAAAAGATGAAGTTCTCCTGCATGACGATGCCCGAAGCCTTTCTGACAGATTCAGCCTTGTAATCCGCCAAATCATCTGTTCCGAGCCGTATATGCCCTTCCGTAGGTGTATAAAATTTCAAAAGCAGTTTCATGAGCGTGGTCTTTCCGCTCCCACTTTCTCCCACGATGGCCGTCATCTTTCCGGAAGGGATGGTAAAACTGATATTTTCCAAAGCGGCCTTTCCGATGCTGCCGGTATACCGGAACGTGACGTTTTCCAGACGGATGTCCAACGGAGGCCGGTCCGGCGTGAGTTCCTTCATGTCCTCCCGGTCTTCATTCTGGCACAAATAGACCTCTTCGGAACGTTCCAAACTGATTTTGGCATCTTGGTATTGTTGCAGGAACCCGATAAGCTGCGACAGCGGGCCGTTTACCTGTCCTATGATACTGGAAATGCTCATCATCATACCGAGCGTAAGGTTGCCCTGCACCACTTCGGCCGCAATCCAGAACGTGATGAAAATATTCCGTATTTGGCCAATGACCGTATACCCCGTGTTTTGTATTTGTCCCAACCGCAGACTTTTACGGCTCATACGGTATAGTTCCTCCTGCATCCCGTTCCATTCCCCTATCTTGTATTGTTCGTAAGTGTTGACTTTGATGTCCACAATGCCGTTCATCATTTCAAAAAGCTTGTTCTGGTTCCTCACTCCCACGCGGAACTGCTCATAATCAAGCGATTTGCGGAGCCTGAAAAAATAGCTCATCCAAGCCGTGCTCAATCCCGTAATGAGAAGGTAGGCCGCAAGAATGATGATATTGTAGTAGCCGATAATGACCAACAATACGGCACATGACACCAGTGAAAAAAGGGTTTGCATGGTGGCTTGCGTGGTAAATCCCTGTATTCTTCCGTGGTCGCCTATCCGCTGTTGGTAATCTCCCACGCTCTTGGTTTCAAAGAAAGTCATGGGAAGTTGCAGCAACTTGCATAGATAGTCGTGGAGCACGTTGATGTTGATGCGCGTCCCCATGTACAGGGTCACCCAGCTGCTGATCATCCCCATGGAGAAAGAACCGATAAACAGGGCTATCTGGGCAAACAAGAGGTTGCGGATGACATCCATGTCGCGCATGGCGATACCGCTGTCCACCATGGCCTGCGTAAGGAAAGGGGCTACCAATGAAAGCAGGATGCCACTCAGCATGCCGAAAGACAACTGCACCATTTCTTTCCTGAACGGCCATACATACTTCTTGATAAATTGCAGGAAACTGTGCTTCTCCTTGACAGATTTCTTTTCGTAAAATGCCGGGGTCGGTTCTGCCACCACGGCGATTCCCTTGTCTCCGTTCAACCAATATTTGGAAAATTCCTTTTCCGAGAAAGTATATTTCCCATATGCAGGGTTGGCCACGGCATACTTCCATGCGCCGTTCCATTTGCTTTGCCGCACATCGTACAACACCACGAAATGGTTCTGTTCCCAATGCAAGATGGCCGGTAAAGGGCAATCGGCCCGCAGTTGTTCCAACGTCATCTCAAAAGACGCAGACCTCATCCCGATATGTTCCAAGGCATCACGTATACCGGCCACGCTCACCCCTTCCCGGCTCAAATGCGCCAAGGAACGCAGATAGGATATGGGGTACTGGCGCCCGTGGGCGTCAGCTAGCATGCGGACACAAGCCGGGCCGCAATCCATTTGGTCGAACTGCCGGGTGAATTTCATCGTTTCATTGTTTTTGGATGAGGTCAAGCAAAGGCCACCAGTCAGCCTGTTCTTTTCCTGTGATTTTGGCCAATAACGCCAGTCCCAATCCGGCATAGCCGGAAAGCCCCAACGAGCTAGTACGGTTCATTCTTTCTGCCACCTCTTCCGGACAAGAGAAAGTCCATGCGGCAGCAGTACAGGCCGTTTTTTCCTTGTTTAAGATATTCCATACCTTGCGGTCGGTTTCCGTGAGCCTCCCGTTCTTTTCCCGGTAATGGAAATAAGCTTGGAAAGAAGCCCTCCATTCCTCGTTTATTTCCTCCGTCCCCATGTTGCACAGGTAATTATAGGCGTAGTCATTCACTTCGTCCAATGCCACGTCCAACAGGGAACAGTCCATGAATTGGTACAAGTATTCCATGCAGGCGGCCATGCCCAGGAATCCCCACTCCTCAGAAGGCGTTTCCGTGTCCAAGTCCTCCTCCCACACCTCGGCAGTCTGTTCCAGACAAGCCGGAAGGTCGAAAGGCGAATGCCTCAGTTTCCCATATAAGTACAGGAATATCCATACGCCTATGGTGCCGTACCGGTATCCTCGTACCTTATATATGTCCCGTTTGGCATATAGGAAGGAATGGATTGTATCCAACAGGCTTTCCCACGTCTCTTTTGTCCCGTCGGCTATGAACGGGGCATGCAGGCAGATTTCGTCTACCAGACGTACAAACGGTTTTGATACCCCTTTCGGGTCCACCTTACGGGCAAAGAAAAAATCCCCTCGCAGAACCCGTGCAAAGTCGCTTTCATCCAACACGGCAGGACGGTTGCCGTTCCGATGCTCCCAACAGATGTAACGCAGATGTTTGTTGACCACTGTGGAAGCGAACGGGGAATTCATCAGCAACGTTTGGGTAAACATCTCGTCGGGCAGGAGCGTGTCGGTATAAAGTTGTTCGATATAGTCTTCTTTCTCCAACAGATATGCCACGCATTCACGGGTCAGGCTCCACCACGCCGGTCCTCCGTAAAGCGGAATGCCGGGTAAGGGGCGGCGTTTGTTGCTTTTCCGTTGCTCTTCCAATTCTGCAGCATAACGTTTATGTTCCTCTTGGTCTCTCAGGTTATATTTCTCCGTGCGGTGGAACAGCGTCATTTTCTGGAAACACTCCTCGTCGAAAGTTCCGCTTTCGGAATTGTACTTGCCGTATTCCATGAAGTTTTCCCCTTTGTGTATTTGGAAAAAATGTTTGAAGCAGGCTGCATTGCGCGTCAGCATGTCCGCATCACTGATAAGGTGGAAATACTCCACATCCCCGTGTTTCATCGCCTCCCGGCAGAGCAATAGCGTTACCCGTACCAATCCGTAGCTTCCCCAGTTCACCGGATAGTCTTTCCCCAAGAATTTCACGCAGGGATGCCCGGCCAGCATGGCTTGGTCGGCCTCCGTAAGTTCCGCCCTTTTATCCCAATGGATAAAGACCAGGAAATCGTCATCAAAATTATCTATGCAGCGTTTGATGAAATCCGCTTGATGGTAAGCGATAATCAGAATGGCATGTTTCATATTCGTCAGTTTTTCTTTTTCGGTTCTCGGTTCAGTTTATACATCACGTGGAACATGAAGTAGCGTGGCATGACATTGTAGTAGGTTTCTGTCTGCCCCTGTGCATTGACGTTATAACGCACATTAGACAGTTGTTTGAACAAGTCGAAGCCGTCTATCATGAATACCAGATTGCCACGCAGGACAGATTTGCTCAGGTGCATGTTACACACTAACTCATCTGTATTCAACAAGTTGCTTTCATACCCTCTCCGGCTGTACATCATCAAGTCTGCACTGACTTCAAGATTCCAAGGCAAAGGGGCTTTTCCCGTAATGCCATAGCTGTAATTATAGCTTTCGATGGTACGTATGTTCGCTCCTTTCGCCCTTGACCAGTTGAAGTTTCCTCTCAACCCGGCAAAGTATCCGTTTTTGCGGAACTCACAATTCAGGCTTTCTCCCAACGTGGTATTGTTGACCGTGTTACGGATGCTGTGTTCCGCATCATCCAGATTCAGGAAATCCACGCTATGGTTGTAGCCCCAGTTGGTGTAAGTCACTAAGGTGAAGAGCTTTTCCTTGTCTAATGCCGTGGTGGTACTGAACGTACCCCCGATGTTCCAGTTCCCGTTGACGTTTTCTGGCCGGTAAGTCCGGATTCCTGTCATCCGGTCGTAGGTGAGTGATTGCGCAAGGGCATTGAGTCTCAAATTATAGTACAGGGCAGTATAGAAGAACCTTTGCTTTTTCCAGTCCCCCCCAATTGTAAGATGTGTAGAGATTGTGGTTATGCGCGTTTTTCAACCCCGGATTAGTCAGGCGGACTACCAAGGGCGTGGCATCATCCCGATAGTTTATGTTATAAGACAAATCCGGTGCAGAATGGGTAAGCCGGTAGTTCAAGATGAAAAATATGTCCCGGTTTTCTACTTTCGGATAGTACTTTAATTTCAAATCCGGTTCAAAGAAATTCAGATGCCTCCGTAGCAGGGTGTCTGTCCGTTCCCGTTGGTAATCCAACTTCTCGGTAGCCATGCGCATGGGAAATCTCACATACAGCCATAGTTTTTCATTGCTGTTTTCTAAAATGGAATATTGCAGGTTTACGAATGAATTGTGTGCCCAAGTCCTACGGGTGGAGTAAAAGCTGTTTTGCAGGTCAATGTATTGGGTCAAGCCGTCTTTCATGGACGAAAGTTGGTCTACATCGTATTCCCACATTCCGTTTGCGTCCAAGGTATAAAAAGGACGTGATGTATTTTGATAAGTGTAGTCTATCATATATCCTGGCGTAATCCGCCACACCATGTTCTTGTTGGCCAGTTCCAGTGAATATTCGCCCAACAAGTCGTAATAGGCATTCTTGTAATGGTTTTCCCCGTATTGGGCAGTACGTTGGTTGCCTGTATGGCTACCGTGGTTCCAATAAGAGGCATCATATCGTTGGAGATCCCTGTTCCGGTTTTTATTGTAATTGTAATTCCCTCTTATGGTGAACCTGTCATTCCCGGTCACTCCTTTGGTGGAAAGTTCTATGCTGCTCCCTGTGCTGAATTGGTATGCCTTTGATTCCTGGCTGTTCATCAGGCGGTTTACCAAAATGCGGGTGTAAACCTCCGAAGCATTGGGGGCAAAGAGGCTGTCCAAGGCTTCTCCCTTGTAATGTTCGTATATGTTTTCCGTGAAGTCCGCACTTCGGGTCAATGCGTTTCCTTGGTTGTTTTGGTATCTTGCGTAAGGGTTGATCCTGAAGAACAAACCTTTCTTAGGAGTGAGTTGTAAGTCGATATAGGGATTTATATACCATTGCCTGTTCCTAAAGGAATTCGATGTACGGTTATAAATATCCCCATTGGAAAAGAATGTAGTGGAGAGGCGTTGCATGTCTTTTTCTTCCTTCTGATGGTAGGCGGTGAGCGTGCCGGTCAGCTTATACTGTCCTTCTTTGTCTTTTACTAACAAGTCCATGCCACCGGACTGGCGGTCGGTAGTGCCTTCAGGGACGCTTCCTCCATTCCAATTCCCGTATGTATCAGAAGTACGCATGTCGTTGATGTTATTAAAATTTCCATATAGGGACAAACGGGTTTGGGGAGAAAAACGCAAACCGAAGAAACGTGCCCCATACCGGTCGTCCGTGCCATATCCCGCGTCAGCGTTGGCTATCCAACCGATGCTGTATTGTTTTTTCAGGTTCACGTCCATTACCAAAGGCTCCTCACCCATTTTTTTTATACCTAAAGCCCTGTCACGGTCGTTTTGCCGTTCATACACCTTTACCTTGTCCACCATATAGGCCGGCAGGTTGTCCAAGGCTATTTTAGGATTACCCTTGAAAAAGTCCTCCCCGTTGAGCATCAGGCTGCTCACGAAACGTCCGTTTACGGTGATTTGCCCGTTTTCCAATCGCACACCGGGCAGTTGACGTACCAATTCGTCCAACATGGAGCCTTGTGCCAATTGGAAAGCCGCTGCATTGTATACCATGGTATCGCCTTTCATGACCATTTTCACTAAAGTGGCTTTCACTTCCACTTCTTTTAGTTTGCGAGTCATTTCTTTGGTCATTAGTATGTCTTTGTCTAAGAATACGCGGGTCTGCCGTAAACGGCTATATTTTAATTTGACCGGGGTGTCTATGGTGGTGTAGCCTTCTTTTTCACAGCGTAAAATATACGTTCCGCTTCCGGGTATGTCGGTTACAGTGAAATTGGGACTTCCCGGAGTGCTTCCAACAGATACATCTTTTACGATTTCCACGCTGTCTGGGGTCATTAAGGTTAAGTGGACATCGCGAATGGATTCTCTTGTAAAGGCATCACGTACAGCCCCCCATAGCTGGTATGGGGTTTGCTGTGCGGAAACCGTAAGGCTGCATAAGGCAAATAGAAAAGCAATCCTATATTTTTTCATAAATTATTTCTTTTTCGGTTCGCGGTTGAATTTATATACCACCCTTAACATGGCATATCTTTGGACCACATTATAATACGTCTCGGTTTGTCCTTGGGCGTTGATGTTGTAACGTATGTTGGACAATTGGTTGAAGATGTCGAAACCGTCCAGCATGAACACCAGCTTTCCTTTAAGTACGGATTTGCTTAAATGGAGGTTGCACAAGAGCTCATCCGTGTTCAGTTGGTTGGTTTCAAGTCCACGCCTGCTGTACATCATCAGGTCTCCGCTAAGTCCGAAACCGGCAGGAAGTTCCCAGTTCCCGTTCAACCCGTAGCTGTAATCAAACGTGTTGATGGTGGAAATATTCTTCCCCTTGGCATTCGTCCAATAGAAGTTCCCCCTCAACCCGAGAAACAGCTTGTCTTTCCGGAAGTCCAAACGCAAGGATTCCTTTACGGTCGCCTTGTATACAATATTGCGTATGCTGCTTTGATTGTTCAGGCTGAGGTAATCCACATTGTGGCTATATGTCCAGTCTGTAAAATTGGAAAAATAGAACCATCTTTTTTTGTCAATCGGTGCCACAGTGTTGAATCCACCATAGTAATACCAGTTCCCGTTCACGGTTTCCGGCCTGTAAGTGCGTATACCGGTCGCAGCATCATAGGTCATAGACTGGCATAGGGAATTCATCCGGTAGGTATAATTTGAATAGAAAAAGACCCGGAGTTGTTTTTCCGGTATGCCCCAATTGTAGTCAAACCCTACGAAATGGCTGTGGGTGTCGGGCAGGTTGGGATTCGTCATCCATACTTCCAACGGATTGGAAGTATCCATGTAATTTATCTTATAGGTCAGATTCTGCGCCCATGAATTATACCTGTAATCAAATTTTAGTTGATTGTATTGCCGGTTGTTTTCATCCGGGTAATAAATCATGAACAACCTTGGATTGAAAAAAGCGGTTCTGCGGTTCATTGCCGTGTCCACGACATTCCGCCGGTAATCCAGGTTTTCTTGCACGATATTGACCGGTAGCTCTGCCTGCACCCATAATTTATCTTCATTTTTGTGGTCTTTCCATGCATAATAAACCACGAGCTTCGGGATATGGGTGTAAGTCTCGTTTTTAGAAAAGAAACTGTTGGTCCAATCCATGTATTGCGTCAGGCTCCCCCTTAAAGAAGACAACTGGTCCACCTCATGCGCCCATAATGTCGAGTCCGTAATGTCATAAAACGGACGTTCGGAATTCCTGTGATTATATATAAAACTATATTCAAAAGGAATATTCAGGTAATGGCGTTCAAAACTGGAAAGCAAACTGTAAGTCGCCCTGTAATTGAAACTGGAATTCCGGTAATTATCCATGTAATATTGGGTTTTCCGTTCATTGCCGGTATTGTTTCCCTTATTCCAGTACGACATCTCATATCGGTATTTGTTGGCATAGTCATAATCCATATATTTGTATCCGCCAGAAACTTCAAGGAAATCCCTATTGAACTTTTTAGGCCTGAAAGCCAAATAGAAATCTGCTCCACCTGATAGAAAGGATTTTTTTTCGTTTTCCCAACTCCGAAACTTATTGATTAGGTTTTTCGTATATTCGCGTGAAGCTGTTGGAGAGAAAAGGCTGTCCAAGACTTCTCCTTCATATCTTTCGCTGAGGTTTGCCTCCATATCCGCACTTCTTGTCCAACTGTCATATTCTTCTTTACTATAGTTTACGTAAGGACTGACTGTAAAGTAGAAACCATACCGGGGAATATACTGGAAAGAGTTGCTGAAATTTACATACAATTTTTCCTGTTGAGTATTCCATTCTTTACGCTGATACACGTTTCCGGATTGAAAGAACGTAGTGGAGTTTTGGTTCATGTCAATATCCTCTTTGTTGTGTACAACGCTTAAACTATGTGTGGTCTTGATTTTTTTCTCTTTGTCCTGCAATAAAAGGTCTATTCCTCCGCTATGCCGGTCGATGGTACCCACCGGATTCACATTGGAGTTCCAATTGCCGTTACCGTCCGGGCTGCTCAAATCCGTAATGTTGTTGAGATTCCCGTATACGGTCAGTCTTGTACGGGGTGAAAAGCGAAGTCCGAACAGTTTGGCGCTATATCGGTCTTCTATGCCTCCTCCGGCATCCATATTGGCCATCCATCCCACACTATATTGTTTTTTCAGGTTGACATCCATGACCAACGGCTGTTCCCCCCTTTTTTCCAACCCCATGGCTTTGTCCCTGTCGCTTTGTTTCTCATAGACTTTAATCTGGTTTACCGTATAAGCCGGCAGGTTTTGTAAAGCAATGGAAGGATCTCCCTTAAAAAAATCCTCCCCATTCAAAAGCAAACTGCTGACGAACCTGCCGTTCACATAAATCTGTCCGTTGCCACGAAGCTCCACTCCGGGCAACCGGGCCACCAATTGGTCCAGCATGGAACCTTCAGCCAGTTGAAAAGCATCCGCATTAAATACCACCGTGTCCTTTTTCATCACCATTTTGACCAATGTGGCGGTCACTTTAACTTCTTTCAGTTTGCGTACCATTTCCCTGTGCATCGGGATGGCATCTAAAATAACAGTAGGTCTTCGTGATTTATGATATTTTAAGGTCACGTTCTTATATATGGAGGTATATCCTTTTTTTTCAAGGTGTAGTATATAATTTCCCGAACCCGGTACATTTCCTATTTGGTAATTGTTGTTGGTGATGCCATTGTCGAAAGAAGTTACCGTTCCGATACAAACGCTGTCTTGGCTTAACAGAGAAACTTTCACTCCCGACAAGATACCATGCGTATTTGCATCCAAAACTTGTCCCCATACATCAAACCGTGTCGGTTTGTTTTGAGCCACGGCAGCGGATAAAACGGCATAGAATATAAATAGGAAGGTAATCCAACGTTTCATTTTTCTTAGATTTTAGAATAGGAATGGAACTATGTCCACTCCTATTAAGTTTTTAACATACTGTTAGAAGAATCCCATCATGCCAAAAGCATTTGGTTGTGAAGGTGCTGATGTGGTTGTTCCGCTATTGGGGCAACTGGAATTTGACGGACAAGTAGAATTATTCGTACACGAGCAATTGGGACAGTTACTGTTGTTGTCACAGCTACTGTTTGTGGTACAAGTGCTGTTGGTGGGACAGGAGCCGTTAGTCTCACAAGTGCAATTTCCACAATTGCCATTGGCATCCAACACCCCAAATCCTCCACGCAGTTTACCTTCTTTACTCTCTCCAAGCGGCCTGAAATCACCCTCTAAGAGCGTTTTCAGAGATTTCTTTCTCTCTTTCATGACGTTGATTTTAATTAGACATAATGTTCCATTAGGAACTTTCATTTTTACGATTCATTTTACAAAAGGGCATTCTTCGCAATTCCCATTGACGGGGCATATGCCGTTTACCGGTGGACAATTACAATCGCCACAATTCCCATTTGGATTTACTTCTCCGAATCCACCTTGTAGTTTTCCCTCTTTGCTGATTTCAAGGGGGCTAAATCCACTTTTTAAAAGTGTTTTTAGCAGTTTCTTCTTTTCTTCCATAACGCACTGCTTTAAATGGTTACACAAAACGTTCCAATAGGAACTCTACTCTATCCCTAACTATTTTTACTTTGTTAAGTTCTGTATAATGCTTGATGCATCCATTGACACCCTGCTGTTCTAATTTCCCTTGACTGCATCCTCCGTGACACAGGGGATAAATCCGGCAAGCTATACAAGCAGCATTACCATATTTGATTCTTTCTCGTACCGCCCTTTTTTCATTCCATTCCAAATCACCGTCAGATGTCAAGACCCCTTCCCTGTTTTCTTTTGTAAAGTCGCGCGCTGAGCACTTGTATAAATCTCCATTATAGTTAACAATAAAATGGTTTGCATGGTCTCCATAGCAACGAGATGGACTCACTGCTCTTACCTCATTGACATAAAACCCTTCTTTCATAAAAAGTTCCCGGATTTTCTTGAATTCAACCTGCATGTCAACATCGGTTCGCGGTGTGTCTTGCCAGACTTGTTGCAAATCAATCCGTATTTTCGATTTCTCTTCAGTTGACCAGTTTTTTAGGTCAGCTAAAACATCAACAAATGTTCGCACGTTATTTCCTGTACAATTGAAACGCAACGTAATTTGCACATCTTTGTTTACTGCCATGCGCATATTGGAAAGGATTCTTGCGTACGTTCCCTCCCCTGATGCTAAATGCCGGGTCTTATTATGTATTTCTTCATTTCCATCCAAAGTGATTTGTACAGTCATAGGCTGAGCCAAATGCAAAGAGTGAACCTTATTTACAATCTCCTCTGAAAGCAGATAAGAGTTACTAACAAAAGAAACTGCGAACTGTTTATTTTCAGCGTGACACATTTTATCTATTTGAATGAGTAGCGGAAAAACCGTCTTTTCAAAGTTCAATAAAGGTTCACCTCCAAAAAATGATATATGTACACTTTTTAGTTTGGGGGTTGTGATTCTCTTATGAATTAATTTGAGTATGGATGACACCGTTTCCGATGTCAAATCTGTATTTGCACGATGCTTTTCGTAGCAATACCAACAACGCACATTACAATCCAAAGTGGAATTGACCATAAGGCTTAAACAGTCTTCCCTTCCCTCTTCTTCCTTCCACTTCTTGATGACTTCTTCGGCTTCGTTCACTTCATTGTCCACAATGAACTGTTCCCGAAGCAGGTAGTCGTAAAATTCAGGATGGATGTCTTGGATGTGGTCTACATCACCGGATTCCAACCATTCTCTCAACCGGTCTTCCAACACGGCCATCTTTTCCGTCCAACAATTGTACAAAACGTAATCAGAACCTCTCTTGATGACAAAAGAATACTTACTCAACTTCATGGCATATATTTTTAAAGTGAATTAAATTCAACGCATAACCGGCTACGCCCGACAGGCCGTCTGTCCAAAATGCTTCGTCCTTGGGAAGGAAATCGGGCACATCCGTAATATCACTGACGAGCAACGGGAGGGTAGCCCAATCGTCTTGCTCTAACAAGGCGGCCAACATCAGCACGGACACCCAACGGGCGTCCGGCTTTTCCGGACGGACTGCCAAGGCCGCTTTCGCGGCTTCCACCGTTTCGTGGATATAGGTCTCCGGAAATGTGACGGGAACGTGCATCCTCTTTTGATGGCCTATCCGGGCGGTGAGATAAAGCAACAGGCCGCCCAAACCGGTTTCGAGGGACAAATCCGTAAGGCGCAGGGGAGACAGCGACAAGGCACGGCGGTCAGCCTCTGCCAATTCCTCTTCTACTTCCTCATACGTCACATACCCTTGTTCCCACAGGTAGATGAAAGCCCAACCGATACCGAATATCCCGTTCCGGAAAGTCAACGGCAGTTCTCCCTTGGGGATTTCTTCGCATACTCGGTTGAAACACTCCGTGGCTTCGTCTTCATAACGTGTTTCGCCGGAATAGCGGAAGTAAGTCCAAAACAGCAGGACGTATCCCGTCAGTCCGTCCATCAGCCCATAGGTGGATACTTGCCTGCAACGGGTTAGGCACGCTGATACGATATGCGCCAAGGAGGTGGACTTCCGGTCGATTTCTTTCTCCATCTCCCGGCTGACCTGCCGGTTGATGCCCATTACGAAAGGCCAGTCATGTCCTTGGAAGGTACGGAAAAAGGATTTCAGTCCTTCGTTGCGTGCCTTGTACCATTCCATCCATTTCAGGGCTTTTCCGTAGGCATCCCCGTTCCGCAACCAGGCCAACGCGAATGTCTTGCACTTCAATGAGGTGGGGAAGAGCACCTCGGCCACAAACAAATAATTGTACAGGATTTGCGATGGATAGACGGTGTAGGAGAACCGGTCTTTATAGATATGGCCGATTTCCACTTCCGGCACAAGGCGGCAGCCTCCGCCCTCCAACCACGCCTTCAGGCTTACATAGAGTTCCTCGCAGCCGTAATGTACCAATCCTTGGAAACCTTTCAGCTTGTCCCAATAGGTTTTGCTCCCGGCATATCCTGCACCGAGAATACAAGGAATCCGGTTGTCCGTAAGATGAAGGGCCTTCTCGCGGCAAAGCCATGAAACGGAAGGGATGGTCTCGCCTCCGTGGAAAGACAGGTATGCCCCAAAAGTGCGGATGTCCGTCGTGTCTTTTATCCGGCCCTCTTCCTTTTGCAGGACGCGGGTCTGGCAGCAAAGCAAACGATGGTCGTTTTCCTGCAAAAGGCGTAACAGAATCCGGTGCCAGCCGGAGATGTAGAAACGCATGTGGGCATCCAACAGGAGGAAGTAAGGGCTACGTGCGCTGCGGATGCCTTTTTCCTTGGCTGCGGCCGCCCCGATGCGGATGGAGTTACGGATGTAATGCGCCCCGTATTGCCGGGCGCAGGCGACATAGTCCCATCCATCATCGGAACAGTCGTCCACGAGAATGACCTCCACTTCGTCCCCGACGGTCTGCCGGATGCTCTCCAAAGTGTTCCCCACCTCTTCCCTTTCATTATAAAAAGGTATGACCACGGTAAGCGGGAGATTGCTGAGGGGAATTTCCACCTCTTCGAGTGCTACGGCTTGTTCCTTTTCGGCCCATAACCGGCCGTATTTGTCCTTCAAGGCCATGGCGTGGGCTGCTTGGATTTCCTTATACTTACAACTGATTTGTTCAGGATTGAAACGGTAGTGCACCACAATCTTGTCCAGATTGCGGATACGCAATCCGCCCAACAGGGCATCCAACCACAGGTTGTAGTCTTCGGCGTAAATGCCTTCGCTACGGTAGGACAGGTGGTGCGACACCCAACTTGACCTGCGGATGAAAGACGTGGGATTGGCTACATAGCATTGTTCCAGCATTTGAGGCATGGTGATGTCCGTGCCCGCAGGCAGGATGCAATCGTACTCCCCGGCATTGAAACAGTGCATGTGCCCGCCCAAGATGTCGGTTTCGGGGTGCGCTTCCATATATTCGTATTGAGCCTGTAAACGGTCGCTGACCATGATGTCGTCCGCATCCATACGGGCAATGTATTTGCCGAGGGCATTGTTGTACAGAAGGTTCAGGGAGGCAATATAGTCGTGCCGGTGACGAATGAGCCGGATTCTTCTGTCCGGATAAGAACGGATAATATCCACAGTATCATCTGTGGAGCCATCGTCCACAATCAGCAGTTCATAATCGGAGAATGTCTGGGACAGGATGCTGTCCAAGCATTCACGCAAGAACGGTGACGCATTGTAAGTCACCATGCAGACGGATATGGAAGGGACGTGCTTGTTCATGGTCGGGAGATATTTTGTGATGGGCTTTCGGCCAAAAGGTTACGATAGTAGGCGATGGTCTGTTGCAATCCCTCACGGAGGGATATCCGGGGGTGCCAGTCCAATGCCTGCCGTGCCAATGTGATGTCCGGATTGCGCCGTTTCGGGTCGTCGGCAGGAAGAGGACGGAATACCATCCGTGACCGGCTTCCTGTCAGTTCAAGAATCCGTTCGGCAAACTCCAGGATGGTATGTTCTTCCGGATTGCCGAGATTGACCGGTCCGGTGAAGCCGTCCGGGGTGGACATCATACGTTCCATGCCCCGAATCAGGTCGTCCACGTATTGGAAACTCCGGGTTTGCATGCCGTTGCCGTAGATGGTGAGGTCTTTGCCTTGCAAGGCTTGCAGGATGAAGTTGGAAACCACACGTCCGTCGTCACAGGCCATGCGTGGCCCGTAGGTGTTGAAGATGCGGATGATTTTCACCGCTACGCCATATCTCCGGTGATAGTCCATGCAAAGGCTTTCGGCACAGCGCTTGCCCACGTCATAGCAGGAACGGATGCCGTTCGGGTTGACGTGCCCCCAATAACTTTCGGGCTGTGGGTGGACTTCCGGGTCGCCGTAGACTTCACTGGTAGAGGCTTGGAGGAACCGGCAATGGTTTTCGCGTGCCAGTTCCAACAGGTTGAGCGTGCCGATGACCGAAGTCTTGGTGGTTTCAATGGGGGAGTCCTGATAGTGTATGGGAGAAGCCGGGCAAGCCAGATTATAGATTTCATCGATACCTTTTATCATATAGGGCATGGTGATGTCGTGTTCCACTAATTTGAAGTATGGGTGGTTCGTTAAGGCTGACACGTTTTTGGGATGTCCCGTCCGGAAGTTGTCCAGACAGATGACCCTATCACCTTTATGTAGCAGGTATTCGCAAAGATGGGAACCTATGAATCCGGCTCCTCCGGCTATGATGACGTGTTTCATGATACCTCCGTTTTGGTTAGTCCAAATGTAGGAATAAAAACAAGGATGGAAGGAATGTTTCGGAAAAAATGACTGTATGAAGTCTTATTTTTATCCAAAAGGGTAATTTTTTGACCGGGAAAAGAATGAAAAGGCCTGTGCTTTCATCGGAAGGCACAGGCCGGAAGGGGAAGAACGTTGTCGTCGGCACTATATCAAATGGTGTTGGAGGCAGAGTTGGCAGAAACTTCTGAAATTTTTTGTTCCGCTTTTTTTTAACAGGTTACGCCGGACTTTCTTGACAGCGTCAACTCCCCGGCATATTTCTTCAGCTGTTTCTTGGAGGGACATGCCTTTTAAGCCGCAGAAGATGACTTGTTTTTCTATTTCGCTCAAGGTGATGAAAGTAAATTCCGACCATGCTTTTTCTTTCAGGGAATAGAAAAATGCAGAGGGGATACCTTGGTGTTTGCGAAGGAACACTCTTCCTGTTTCATTACATGCTGCAGGGGTCATTACACAAAGGGCCAACCATAATTTACCATGGCAGAGCTTTAATGGAGCGATTCTTTGGTTGACCAGGATTTTGAAGCTTTCTTTCTTCAAATGGAAGTTGTAATAGAGGGAATACTCCATTTTGTCTTGTTCCGGCAGTTGGTTGAAACGCTCAAATCCCGCGCGTGTGATTTCAAATAACATGGGGGCTTCGTTTTTGGGGATACACTTGAGGTAAAAGTCAAATCCCATACGCCGGACTTCTTGTGGTGTGTATCCGCATAAAAAGCAATGGTTTTCGAACACATGGTAAAATTCCATTTTATAGAAATCAATAATGTAGTAACTTCCCGGTGAAATATATGTATTGGCTCTGACGCCAGTTGTCAAATCTTCCAATTGGGTGTATTGGTCTTCACTGATTTCCTCGGTGATGGCAAAACTATTAAGAAGGGTTTTATAATTATCCATGATGATAAATGATTAGGTTAATAAATTTACTTCGCAAAAGTAATGTGTTTAATGTGGAAAAACAAATTTTGTTGCTTTTATTTGCCTGTCATAAAACGATAAACGGAGGGGGAAGAGTTCTTCTGTTCAGGACGGTGTGTTGGTCTCCAACCGTGCCTCCGTTACATTGAGGATGCAGTCGGAGAGTTGTTCGCATTCGTTGATGACATCCATATACATTGCCCCGGTCTGGTAATTATACACTCCGTTGTTTACGTCTGTAAAATTCAGGTTACGCAGTTGGTTGCGGAATTTATTGATTTCCTTTTCTATATAGTAGGCTGCAGAAGCCTCTCTCGGGGCTTTCCGGATGGATAAGATGGTTCGCATTTGTTCCAATGCTTGTTCTGCCAGTTGGAACATCTGGTGGATGTGTTCCAACTGTTTTTCCGTGAGTTGTTGGGTGCTTCGATAGTTCCTCCGGGCGGTATGGGCGATGTGATGGCAACTGTCTCCGATGCTTTCTATTTCGGCCACTTCGCGTAGCATGCCGCAGATGGCACGTTTAAGGTCGGCCGATGGTTCTTCGGTACAGACTTTGTTCAGGTAGTTGGCTATGTCTACTTCCATTTCATCGCAAATATCTTCATAGTGTTCCACCAAGGTGAAAATATTTTTAAATTCCGTTTCATTGGATACGGAGAACAGGAAACGGGTTTGGGTGAACATTTTTGTAACGGTGTCGGCATAGTTGATGATTTCCTTACGGGCTTCCATGACGGACTGTTCCGGAGTGTCGAGCATCCCTTTGGTAATGAAACGCAACTGGCTTTCCTCTTCGTCGTTGTGCCGTGGCTTGGCCACCCAGCGGGTAGCCAGTCGTTCGAGAGGGTTGACCAAACCGATAAACAGGGCGGCGTTGCAAAGATTGAAACCGGTATGGAAGGCTGCTAAAACGTAAGCCAGGTTCTTGTCGGCCGCCATGAGCTTTTGCGTCGGGTCGAAATGGATAAAGTCGCATAGCAGATTGACGAAATAAGGAAAGGCCAAAAACATCCAGGTTACGCCACTCAGATTGAAAACGAGTTGCCCGAGAGCTGTACGGCGGGCAGGCGTTCCGGCAGAAGATGCCGCACGGCAAGTGACGATGGCTCGGCCGATGTTTTCACCCAACACAAAAGCCACGCCGGAATAGATGGACCATACGCCGGTGGAACACAGGGCCATTGAAGTGGCCATGAGCACGGCGGAGGACTGTACGCCGAAAGTGACGGCAGCACCAATGAGCAGCAATATGGCATACGAGGCGTAATTCTCATCGGAAACAGCCAAGTAGCGGGCTATGCCGTCTGGCCCGGTCAGCGTCATGTCGTCGGCCATGTGGCAGAGCAGGCCAAGGCTCAGCAGGATGAAGCATAGGCCGAAGATAGAATTGCCCAACGCGCTCCATTTGCGGTAGTAGGTCATTATAAACGCCACTAATATCAAGGGGTAAATGTAGTTGCTGATGCTGAAATTGAATTCGGCGGCCATAATCCAGGCGATGAATGTATTGCCTACTGATGCTCCCATGAGGATGGGCAGGGCTTGGACGAGCGTGAGCATGCCGGCATGTACGAAACTGACGGTCATCAGCGAAGCTGCGGTGGAAGACTGTATCATGGCTGTGACCAACGCACCGGTGAGTAAGGACGTGAAACGGTTGGTGGTCAGTGAATCGAGGATATGCCTGAGCCGTTCCCCGGCTAATTGTTGCAGGCTCTCTCCCATGAGTCTTGTACCGTACATCAGCAGGCCAAGGCAACCTAAAAGCTTTAAAAATGCTAAAACCACCATAAACAGTCGAAATATAAGTGAACGATAGTATGTTTTCTCCGTCCCATTGCCTATTTTTAAGGTGTTTATTCAAATCCCCGAAAAGCTTTATGGTACAAGAAATCAAAATACGTTGCAAAAATAATAAAAAAACTCTTCAACTCCCTATCGGAAGTACACTTTGGGACGCTTATCATGCGTTAAATCTGCAAATGCCTTACGGGCCGGTCAGTGCGAAGGTCAATAATAAGGTGGAAGGACTTCATTATCGTTTTTATAATGATAAAGATGTGGAGTTCCTTGATGTTACCTCGTCTTCAGGAATGCGTACTTATACCCGCTCGCTTTTTTTCGTGTTGGTAAAAGCAGTGAAGGATTTATTTCCCGGGTGTGTGTTGCGCATCGAGACGCCGGTATCGAGAGGGTACTATTGCGACTTGCGTATAGGGCGGCCGATAGAAGAGGATGACGTGACGGCCATTTGGCGCCGGATGCGGGAAATTGTAGATGCCGACATACCTTTCCATCGTATACAAAGTCCTACAGAGGACGCGATAGAAATGTTCCGCCGTCAGGGAATGACGAGCAAAGTGCGGTTGCTGGAGAGCTATGGTGCTATCTACACGCATTATTACCAGTTGGATCAGACGGTGGATTATTTTTACGGTTCGCTGCTGACATCGACGGGAGGATTGAAGGTGTTTGACGTAATGAAATATTATGATGGCCTGTTGTTGCGTATTCCGTCCAGGAAGAATCCCGAAAAACTGGAGGAGATGGTACATCAGGAGAAGATGCTCGAAATCTTTCGCGAGCATCATCGTTGGCAGGAAATTGTCGGACTGGGTACTGTAGGTGACTTTAACAAAGCTTGTCAAGAGGGTCGGACTACGGAGTTGATCAACGTAGCCGAGGCATTACAGGAAAAGAAGATCGTACGTATTGCCGATGAAATACAGTCGAGGCGGAATTTGAAACTGATATTGATAGCCGGTCCGTCGTCGAGCGGAAAGACGACGTTCAGCAAACGCTTGTCCATTCAGTTGATGGCCAACGGGATAAAACCTTATCCCATATCGTTGGATGATTACTTCTTGGATAGGGAGCATACGCCGCGGGACGAGCATGGAGAGTATGATTTCGAGTCGCTCTATGCTTTGGATCTTCCGTTTTTCAACAGCCAACTGCAAGCGTTGTTGGCAGGCGAGGAAGTGGAACTGCCCCATTTCAATTTTCAGACAGGCCTGCGTGAGAAGAGCGGGAAGAAACTTCGGTTGGAAGAGCACATGATACTGATTCTGGAGGGCATCCACGGCTTGAATCCTGAGTTGACAGCCCAGATAGAGGAACAATACAAATATCGTATTTATGTCTCGGCCATGACGACTATCCTGTTGGATGCGCATAATTATATTCCGACTACGGACAACCGTTTGTTGCGGCGTATCATCCGCGATTACAAATACCGGGGATATTCGGCCTTGGATACCATCCGCCGTTGGCCCAGTGTGCGAGAGGGGGAAGATAAATGGATTTTCCCTTATCAGGAAGAGGCCGATGCCATGTTCAACAGTGCTTTGTTGTTCGAATTGGCGGTCATTCGCAACCAGGCTCTGCCGATATTGGAAAGGGTGCCTGAAAATGTACCGGAGTATTCCGAGGCTTATCGTTTGCGTAAGTTCCTGCGCTATTTCGTGCCTATGGCAGACGATGAAATTCCACCGACTTCCCTGCTACGTGAGTTTGTGGGGGGAAGCTCTTTCCACTATTAAGGATAGTTCATGCGGCTTCCCTCCCAAGAGTTTTACGAAATTGCCCTTCATCCTTCAGGGATTGATATAATAGGTTTATAATAAGATGGTTATAGGCTGAACTTTCATCCGGACATCTTTCAGCCATGTTTCAGCCCTACTTCGTAGAGAGGCGGACATTGCCTTGGGCATGACGCTATTTTTTTCTGCGCCAAACGAAAAATCATTCTCAGCCGAACGATTTTTCGTTTGGCGCAGAATGATTTGGCCTCTTCTGCATGACAGCAGGCTGAAAGATGCACACCTAATCCTTCAGCCCGTCAATAGGCTTTCAGACAATGGGTTACGGGTCGAACTGAAAGATGAAGGGACTTTTTAGAAATTTATAGGGGGATCCATTAATCCTTTCAAGCTCATCTTGAAAGTGTTCCCATGCCATCAAGTCCTCGTGCCAGTTTTCAGATTCTTCCCAATCGTCCATAATCCTTTTTTATTCTATAATTTGCCAATATCCTTGCTTCCTGCCTCCTATACGTTTCAGTAAGCCAAGCTCTTGAAGGCGGGAAAGATTGTGTATAACACCTCCCATTGTCACACCTGGAATCTTCTCACATAATTCTTTTCGTGTGGCATTGGGGTGTTCATTCAGATAGACCAATATGGCTTGTTGTTGCTCCGTTAGCTTTTGTATGGTCTTTTGTATGGTCTTTTGGGTAGTTTTCTGGTCGCTTTGGATCGTAGCCCTTTCCGGGTACTCAAACTTAAAGGTTGTCCATATACCCGAAGCATCATAACGAAATTCCGGTGTGGAGAATCCATCTTTCTTACAAGCAGTGATAATGCGCTCGATGCCGCGTTCCCACGCCTCAATCTCACTAGCACGAAAAAACGTATTGGCTATATCAGGGTTATAAGGCATACTCCGATGTGAGGACAATAAGGTTTCCACCGTCCATCCTTCGGGCAGTACCCCACCGTTGATTATCTCCAACTTGTTTTCATACACGCGGATTTGAATAGGAGAAGGTTCTGCGTAGTCTTTGTTGATGCAGGCATTCAATAATGCTTCACGGAGTGCCTCACGGGGCATAGGCAATGTTTCTATCCGTTGGATGCCTTCGTAGGTAATGATGGCTTTCATGTACTTGGTACACAGCAAGTCCATCAGTTTCATGATTTGCTGGAACAGATTGCCGTGCACTTCGTCCTGATATACCAAATCCATACCTTCGCGGAAGAAGCCAACCTTTACAAACGCTCCGGTCACATACTTTTCCGGATCGGGATGGAATAGTAAGGCGGCAGCACGTTTCAGGTAACTGCCCTCATAAAGCCGGAGTTTCTCCAACAGTCCGTGATTATCGTCCATTAAGTCCGCTTCCTCCATGCGTCCGCTCCGTTTGGCATACTTGCGGAACAAATCAAACGTAGCGTTATCCAAGTCCTCCGCTTTCAGATAAGGCACAGGTACACCATCCCAAGTCTTGCCCTGCTTGCGAAGCATGAAGCGGTCGAGTGCCTTTGAATCCTATGTTTTGGGATTCGGTTGACATCATATTTTATCTAAATGTAAAATGTCTTTATATATTAATGTTTGCTAAAAAATCAGTTCTTTTTTGAGGCAAAAATTCTTTGTCTCCGTAACGATTTGCCAATTCTCTAGCCATTTTATAATTAGAATCCCTATAGAAGTTCAGTTTCTCTCGGAAAGGCTTGTCTTTACAATTTTGATTAATTCTATTTTCTAACAAGATAATATTACCGATTAAGGCGTTTTCATTATCTTGTGAATCAGGAAGAATATGCTCAAGAGAAGATTCCTCAAAATTAATTCTACCTGACAAATGTTCTTCTATCAACTCTAATACGATTCTGACCCTATCTTTATTCTTTTGAGATTTATAAAAGTCATTGTGATTCGACCAGCCTAATGTCTTTAATCTTTCAGTAAATGTTTTTAATGACGGGATTTTCTTTTTTATACCGTTTATAAAGTTCTCTAATTCTTGTTCGCTAAAATTATTCTCTAAAATTGGAGCATACTTATATACCACATCTTCCAGTTTGTTTGATTTTTCTTCACCTATAATATTGTAACACACAAAAAATGAGTACAAGAAATGCAATGCATCTTCATATTTCTCAGATGATAATTGGTTGTTTTCTTTCTTATCCATTAGACTTAATAAAATAGGTCTAAATTGTTCTGCACGTTTTTCTTTAAAGAAAGAAAATACTTTGTATTCAACTTCAGAACAATTTTTATTTTCACCTGATTTCTGGGGTGAAATAATAGTATGATAATAACGGGACTTTAACATGATATCTTTCATTAGAGCACCCACTTTATCTTTAGGATAAGTTCTCTGGAGAATTCGAAAAATTTGTTCTTTATTTGTTACTTGTATCTTATGCGCTGTATAATGTTTAAAGAAGCGATTAATAGATCCACCTAATAACCCCTCTAATATCTCCCATTTTTTTTGACTTCATCAACCGCATTTTGTGGTAAAATATATCTCATGATATAATTTTTCAAAAGTTCATGATCAGCCAAAGCTTGTCCCCGGGCATTAAGGATTTCAAATATAGTATAAGAGTCCTCTTCTGTATCTGCAATAATTTCCACACAATTTGTATCTATGAGAGCATCTCGCATTGCTATTAAGTAAGCACTTGGTTCTATTTCTTTATTACTCATTTCTTTTAGCTCATCGTAAAAGAAAAGAATGGCTTTAGCTATATTATCTTCCTTTTTTTCTGTCTATGCTTGACAATTTTATGAGTTCATTTATATTTCTATTCTCATCATAATTAGTAACTTTGAATACAAAATCCTTGATAAACAAATGTTCCTCTGAGTGTAATATGCAATATGCCTCATTTTTTCTATCTTTAGAAATTAAATATGGTATTGTTCCTTTAAAATCCTTCTCCATTTCTTTATCTTGGAACAATTTCATTATTGCAGATAGAAATAACATAATGGTGATGGTTCGTTGTTGCCCATCAATTATAGTATACCTATCCAATCCGTTTATAGATTCCTCTCTTTTTAACACAATACTACCAATAAAGTGTCTTTTATCATCCTTATTTTTTACAATAAAGTTAATATCAGAAAGTAAATCTTGCCAATTATCTTTCTTCCAAACATAATGTCTTTGATTCCGAGGAATCTCTAGTATGCAATCATTTAATAGCTTACTAATGGGTCTTTGTTCTGCTGAAAAAGCCATATATTTTTTATTTAAACTTCAACTTCGGTAATCTTTTCACGATCTTCACCGTCTGTACCGATACATTTATGACCCGGAGCAGAAGGTTGAAGATGTATTTCTCATCGTTATGCTCGCGTGCCCAGTCGTTAGGGTCGTTGGTGATGCCGCTTTTCTTGTCGGTAGTTATGGAATAGCGTTCCATTATCCACTCGATAGCAGACTTTCCGTTTACCACATATTCGTAGGCTTCGGCGGGAATGCCGGTAATGGTAATGGCATGGTTATAATGGATGACGCTCTTGTCGGATGTCTTACTATCAATTTTGCCGAAACGTATTTTCTCTACGTGATAGTTCATTTTGTCTCCTTTGTTTGTCAGCGGTGCGAATTGGACAATACATTTTCGATAAGGTTCTATCGTTTCATAATTCAGATGCAGGTTGGCAAGCTCACGTCCGGCTTTGCAGAATGTCCAGAAGTCATCCGCTTTTTCCACCAAAGGCAGGCGTGGCAAGGACTTTTTCAAGTCTGTGGCAAAAGAGGTACGATAGTCGGGGGAATGGAGCAGTCCATAGACGTAATAGAAGATGTCCTCTTTCGTTACTTTGTAGCCATATTGCTTACGGGTTGTATTTAATATCCAATCGGTTACTCCGTCTTTACGCACATATCTGTCCATCGGCCTTTCCGTTTCTTGATTAAACAAGTTGGCAATATCAGTGTCGTTGCTGTCATACCAATAAAGAGGGAAACATTGAGTATCACCTATATAATGTAAGTCTGGAATGCAATCTGTTAGAGATACAGATAATCCATTATTGGCACTGACACATGACACACAAATCACAAGGTTCTTGTGGTTGGGAGTGGGGAATAGTTTAGATGAAAGACCTATACGTTCAATAAAGGGTTTATCAAAATATAATCTTTGTTTGAAAAATGGGCGATATGCGCTATCTCTTAAGTCTGAAACATAATTATGTTCTATGTTTCTTTCAATATCTTTTTTGAGATTGACAGTCCAACTTATCTTAGAATCATCTGTATTGATAAAACTTTCCACGAACAATTTCTTATCAACCTTTATCGCATCGCTATATGCTTCCCTCTGTCGATTATAAAAGTCAATCATAGACCGCATATTCTGTTCAAGTCTTTGCCGAGAAGAATTATAAACCCACGCATCTCTATTGGTAGCTACACCAATAGCATACGTGTCAAAGAAACTTTTCTGCCCCTTCGCAAACTTCTTTTCAGGCTCAATAGGGATAAACAGCTTGAACATCTCGTTGCGGGGGGAAATCCAATCTCCATGCTTATTCGGTTCAACCAATTTCCACATCATCGTAGGGTTGCTGATGTCACCCATTTGCCTGATGATTTTCAGTTTGTCTTCCCTGCTTAAATAATCCCCAATATCGTGATAAAAGATTTGTGCTTTCTCTAAATTATTTGCTTTACGCTTTTTCACCAAAATAGTGATAGCAATTGGAGTGCGAGAGCCTGAACCAAATATTTTTCCACCCTCTTTGCGAGACAGTTCTCCACTGGTCCGTTGATTCCCCCTTAAATTGAACACATAAATCGAAGAGAATTCCTGTTCAAAGCATTTGCGCATACCGTCCAATCCATTGGCATCCAACCAAGCACCATTAGTCACAAAACCGATAACTCCACCTTCTTTCTCATTCAAACGGTCAGAAGCCCAACGGAAAGCCTTCACATAACTATCGTATGCAGATTTGTTTAGATTAGCTTCCGATTGCGCTACATAAGTCGTTTCAATGTGTTTCTCCAATCTTGGATAAGATTGGTTCTGTGCATTGTCATTGGCAGACTTTTGTCCAATGGAATAAGGAGGATTACCCACAACAACTGTAATCGGGCATTTCTTCTGCGCCATGACACGTTTGGAGTTAGTAGGAAATTGTTCGGAATAAAGATTCTCGTCAGAATCTTTTTCTCCTAATTGGAACGTATCGGTCAAGCAAATGCCGTCAAAAGTCCGGTATTCTTCTTCGGGAACGAGCGAATGAAATACGCTCTCGATGTTAATAGAGGCTATGTAATAAGCCATTAATACGATTTCATTGGCATGGATTTCTTTGCAGTACTTCCGGGCCAATGCCTCGCGGTTTATCAGTTCACTTTGAAGCAAGCGAGTGATGAATGTGCCGGTTCCTGTGAACGGGTCAAGGATATGTACATTCTCATCAGAAAGCGAACGTCCAAATTCTTTTTGAATGATATAACCTACGGAACGGATGATGAAATCTACTACTTCCACAGGTGTATAAACAATGCCCAATTTTTCCACCGTTTTAGGCGAAGCCACCTTAAAGAATTTGTCATAAAGCTCTACAATCAGGCGTTGGCGACCTTCTGCATCGGTAATGTCACCGACCGTAGTTCGCACATAATCATAGAATTTTTGCAGGCGTTCATTTTCTTCTTCCGTCTTGGCTTCATCATCCAGCAAGGCAAGCATTTTTTGCATGGCTTTCGATACCGGATTGCTGACAGCAAACTCGTAATTACCGAAAAGAGCTTCGAATACAGGCATGGCTATCAGATGCTGCGAAAGCATTTCAATGACTTCCTGTTCAGTAAGGTTGGGATTGATATTCTTGCGCAGTCCGCGCATCAGTTGCTCAAATGCTTTCTTGTGCTTGCCTTCGTCTGCAATCAATGTTTTGATGCGCTTGATGTGTTCTTCTGCTATTTTAGCGATGTCTTTTGCCCAAAGCTCCCAATAGCGTTTGCTCCCGACCTTGGTCACCATCTTGGCATAGAACACGTTCTGTAAATCTTCGAATTGCAGTGAAAGCTGTTGTGCCATTTGCATGGCTGCGTTGGTGGCGTCTTGCCTCGTAGCATCTGCAAGGCTGCTGTCCACACTGTCGTCATCATGTGAACTACCCACACCTCCGAAAAGGATGTGTTTAGGTTTCTGTTTGGAAAGTTCTATCTTGTTGACTTCAGCATTGAAACGGTCGTCATGAGCACGCAAAGCATTGAGCACCGTCCATACCACTTTGAAATTAGGGTGTTTGCTCAAAACCTCATCACCTTCTACATTCTCTGGTATGACTACCGGAATAATGATGTAACCATATTTCTTTCCGGGACTGCGACGCATGACACGTCCCACTGACTGCACCACGTCCACTTGTGAGTTTTTAGGCGAAACGAAAACAACTGCATCGAGCGAAGGTACGTCTACACCCTCGCTCAAGCAACGGGCATTTGTCAGCATACGACATTCCTTATCGTTATCAGACTGCTCTTTTAGCCACATTAGCCGTTGGTCGCGTTCGGTAGCCGACATCGTACCGTCCACGTGACGTGCCACGACATCTACCATCATAGCCTTGTCTTCTGTACTCACGTCTTCCATATAAGCCGATTTGCAATCGGTAAAAATAGTAGCCGTTGCTTTTGAAGCCTTAATGGTGGAACAAAAAGCTACGGCACGGTGCATAGGTAGTGGGTCGGTTGTCTTGATAAGTCCTTCGTCGCCCAATACCCGTTTTGACAAAGCATTGATGCAACCCACAAATTTAGAAGCGTCATCTACGGTTATCGTGCCGTCTTCATTGGTTATCACATCACGGAGTGCAGGCGTAATATCCTTGTCGCCTACGGCAAGAATCAATACCTTATAATCAGTCAGTAATTGTTTTTCTACGGATTCACCGAAACCGATACGAAAAATCTCATCACCGTACATTGACACATCGTCCATAGAGCACAATATCGCATCATTTTCTTCTGCTTTCTTGCGTGCTTCATCTGTATAAAGACGAGGCGTGGCAGTCATATATAGTCGATGTTTTGCCTGAATGAAATCGTTGTTATGTACTTTGATAAAGGCACTTTCATTCGTCCCTTTTAATGAGATTCCGGTAGTGCGGTGGGCTTCATCGCAGATAATCAAATCGAAAATGCCATATTTGCCTTGTGTACGACTTAGCAATTCTTTCTGCGCACGTGATATGACTTCGATAGACTGGTAGGTAGAAAATACGACTGTCATACCTTCTCGTTCTTTGCGCCGGATAATTTCGAGCTGATGAATAATATAGTCTGTATTGGTTGAGGCAGGCAAAGCCAAATCGACAATACTCACTCCGTCTTCTTCATTCTTTACTTTCTGCTGAGAAACTTGCCCGTCTGAACAGATACATACGGCATGGATAGGAACACAGGCTTGTGCTGACCAAGCTCGTAAAGTCTGTCCCAACAATGCAATGGAGGGAACAAGGAAAAGCACCAAACCGTTGTTGTTTGTTTCGTTTTCTACTATTTTAAGAGAAGTAAAAGTCTTTCCTGTTCCACAAGCCATTATCAGCTTGCCCCGTTCGTGAGTTTGGAAATATTCATGTACCCGATTGACTGCCTTTCGTTGATGCTCCATTATAGAGAAAGGTTGGGGGCGAGAAGCCTTGCCATAAAGTCCATGCTCCAGTTTTTCCCAATCCACATCATCAGCTTCAAGGTCAATCAAATTAAGGCGTGTTACAGGCGGTGTTTGATTCTTGATTGTCAGTTCGGCGGCACTGTTCCATTTGTTGGTAGTAGAAATCCACAGGCGTTGGGCAAAAGCGTGCTCTATGCCTTCCGCTTCAAAGGTCTTACTTGAAGTGGAGAGGAATGTGTCTACATCTGCTTTTGTAATATAGTTGTCATCCGCATAACATTTGCATTGTATAGCCCAAAATTCTCCGGTAAAGGTCTTCGCGACTAAATCAATACCTAAGTCTTTTCCTCCAAATTGGTCCTGACAAGGGAATTCAGTCCATAGCCAAACTTCTTCAAAAAGTCCTTCGTATAAGGCTGTAGTTTTCAGATAAGCCTGCATCAGGCGTTCAAAGCGAAAACCTTTATCTCGTTCAGACCATGCTTCTTGTCGGAACTTGTCAATTATCTTTGTAAATGTTGTCATTTCGTTTCGTTGTTAATACCGTTGTTTATCAAATCTTTTGAACTTATTCCCAATATGGATGCTATCTTCATTAACATTTCCAATGAGGGTTGGCTCGTATTGGAACACCATCGTGAAATAGTTGTCTCGTTCTTTCCTAACTGTCCGGCAAGCCATTTTCTAGTTTTACCTTGTTCTATCAATACTATTTTTAATCTGTTTATCTTCTCTGTTCCCATATTTGGCTTATATTGCAAATGTGCGATGATTGATAGATGATATTTGCAAAGTTAGTGATTAACAATGAGAACTTAACAAGAACCTTCCATTTTTGTATTGTAATTGCGCCTATGGAGTTCGTATTAAGCGTTTTATACGTATCATTTGTTTCACTTTTTATTGTTGTTCATTTGTCTTTTTTTGCTTCAGATAGAAATCACCGAAAAAGATGCAAAAAGAAATAAAAAAAGCAGCTACCTTAATTAGTAACTGCTTGACTTTCAAGTGGTGCCACCAGGAATCGAACCGGGGACACAAGGATTTTCAGTCCTTTGCTCTACCAACTGAGCTATGGCACCGACTTACTTTTGTTTTGCGAGTGCAAAGGTAGCGATTTAATTTGAAATGCCAAATATATTCGATATATTTTTGTGTAATATAGGAGAAAAAAGTAAACTCTCACCTGTTTTCTGGGTCGGAGAAGACAGGCAAGAGTGTAGTTAAATGCAGACGGATTGTCTTTGATAGCAAGGAGGATTGTTGTCCAACCAGGCTGAAACAATGCGGCACATCAGCCTTTAAGTGGGTTCCAACCTTGAGCTTTCAGTTCAAATTCCTGGCCATCCCTACTGATGAGTGCATAGCCTAATTCGGCCTTGGTGATATGGCCTATTATTTTAATATCCTTGATTTGGCTGACTTTTTCGTGGTCGGCAATGGGGACTGTGAATAATAATTCATAGTCTTCTCCGCCATTCAGGGCGCAGGTCGTGACATTCATGTTCAGCTCTTCTGCCATGACAGCCGTCTGGTAATCTAAGGGAATATATTCTTCATATATCCTGCAACCGACACCGCTTTGCGTACAAATATGCAGTAATTCGGAACTGAGTCCGTCTGATATGTCGATCATGGAAGTCGGACGGATATTAGCGGCTGCCAATGCTTGCACAATGTCACGTCGTGCTTCTGGCTTTAGCTGTCGTTCCAGTAAATACTCTTTTCCGCTAAAGTCCGGTTGGGCTTCGTATAATCCCTCTGTGGTCTTTGGGCTTTCGTTTCTGTGAGCTTCCTGCAACTGTTGGTTGAAAACGGCTTTTTCGCGTTCGAGCAACTGCAATCCCATGTAAGCTGCTCCTAAATCTCCGCTGACACAGATTAAGTCGGTTTCTTTGGCTCCGTTGCGATAAACCACTTTGTCTTTGTCTGCTTCCCCGATGCAGGTAATGCTGATGGCCAACCCCGTAAGCGAAGATGTCGTATCGCCTCCTACAATATCGACCTCATGAGCTTCGCATGCCATTTTGATACCATCGTAGAAAGCCTCCATGTCCTCTACACAGAAACGTTTGCCTAAAGCAATGGAGACCACCATTTGACGGGGGATACCATTCATGGCATAAATGTCCGAGAGGTTGACCATGGCGGCCTTGTATCCGAGATGTTTCATCGGGACGTATGTCAGGTCGAAATGTATGCCTTCCATCAGCAAATCGTTGGTGACGAGGACTTGTTTGTCGGCCGGATATTCCATGACGGCACAGTCGTCACCAACTCCATAGCGGGTGGAAGAGTTTTTCAGCCGGATATTTTCTGTCAGGTGCTTGATAAGCCCGAACTCTCCGAGCGTAGAGATTTCTGTCCTGTTTGTTTCTTGCATAAATTTATGGGCTTTAAGCGCGGTTTATCATCTCACGCATAATCTCGGCCATAAGGGGTTGTACGGCATCGGCAGCTTTCTGTACTTCCTCGTGGCTGACTTCCACAATCTTTCCTTCCACTCCGAGATCGGTGATGACACTGATACCGAAGCATTTGATTCCGCAATGATTGGCTACGATGACCTCGGGTACGGTAGACATGCCAACCGCATCGGCGCCCCAAATGCGGAACATTTTATATTCAGACGGAGTTTCGAAAGTCGGGCCTTGTGTAGCGAGGTATACGCCTTGCTGTACCTTGATTCCTTTTTCTTCGGCAATGGCGAGTGCTTGCCGGATGAGTCCCTTGTTGTAGGCTTCCGACATATCCGGGAAACGGGGGCCGGTCGGAAAGTTCTTACCGCGTAGCGGATTCTCAGGAAGTGCGTTGATTTGGTCGGTGATAATCATCAGGTCGCCAATTTCAAACTTGGGGTTGGTGCCGCCTGCAGCATTGCTGACGAACAAGGTCTTGATGCCCAACTCATACATGACACGAATGGGAAAAGTGACCTCTTGCATGGTGTAGCCTTCATAGTAATGAAAGCGGCCTTCCATGGCCAGAATGTCTTTGTCACCCAGTTTTCCGAAGATAAGATTACCCGAATGCCCTTCTACCGTAGAGACTGGGAAGTTGGGAATTTCTTTGTATGAAATGCGGGTCGCATCTGTGATTTCGTTGGCCAGTTTACCTAATCCGGTACCTAAAACGATAGCCGTTGTGGGGCTTGTTGTCATCCTACTTTTTAGCCAGGATGCTGTTTCTTGAATTTTTGAATACATAACCAGTAATGTTTTCGTTAAACGATTCTTGTTGATTTTGCAGTATCTCTATTTCGACCGGCAGGGCATAGAGAGATTTTCTAACCTCTTCGCTCAGGCCGTTGAGGCCTTTCAGGCGGGTCGCATCTTTTTCTGTGGTTACAATTAGCTTCGGCGGGGACATTCGGGCGTAAGTTGCGTTGATTAGGGCTACGTCTTTGGGCGAGAAATAATGGTGGTCGCCGAAAGAAAGCGGCGTGATATCCGTTTCATAATGTTCGAGGTCCATTTTCATTTGTTCCGGCGAAGCGATGCCGGTGAGCAGCAAGACATGTTTGTGGGGCAGCAACTCGTCCAAAGGACATTCTTCCTCTCCGAACAACGGTATGAGACGGCTGTATTTCAGTGTTGAGAAGAACAGCTTCTGGTAGGGATACAACTTTAGCGCCTTACTGATGACCCGGAACCCCATGGGCTTGATGTCTTCCGGACATTTGGTCACGATTACGATATTGGCTCGGTCTTTTCCTTCTTTCGGTTCGCGCAAACGTCCTGCGGGGAGCAACTTGTCGTCGCAAATCAAGCGATGGTAATCTACTAACAGGATGTTGATACCTGGTTTTACATAACGATGTTGGAATGCGTCGTCTAACAGGATGACTTCTGTTCCCGGTGCGATTTGCTCGTCGCATAACCTTTCAATTCCCCGGCGACGGTTTTTATCCACAGCGACATAGACATCTGGAAACTTTTGTTTCATCTGATAAGGTTCGTCGCCTATGGCGGGCATAGACGTTTCGGATGTGGCTAAAATGAATCCTTTTGATTTACGTTTGTATCCCCGACTCAACACGGCCACTTTATGCTTCTTTCGTAACAGGCGGATGAGATATTCCGTATGTGGTGTTTTCCCGGTACCGCCTACGGTGATATTGCCGACCGAAATAACGGGTATGTCGTAACTTTTGGATTTCAGGATTCCCATTTCGAAAAGCTCGTTACGAATCCTTACGCCTATTCCGTAAAGCCAAGCTACCGGTAACAACCATTCGTTGATTTTGATTAAGTCTCCTTCCATGATGGTTTAGTTGATAAAGTTGGGCTCATACGGTATCCGGGCTTGCAGGACGCTCATTTGCCGGATCTGTCTCAGGTTCATTAGCGGGGCGTAATATGTTCCGAGGGTCTCTTGTAAGGCCGTGTTCAGATAGTCCTTTTTCTGTTGGTCAAACAACCCCTCGTACCAAGGGGCCGGAGTCGGTGCGTATTCCGTATGGTAATCTTTTATTTTGGCCAATGACGCCGCTTTTTTGATAGCGGTCTGGAGGTTGCCATTGGCATCGGCTAGTCCGTTCCCTACGGCCTGCTGTCCGGTCCAAACCCGTCCTTCGGCCAGTTTTTCCACTTGGCCGGTTTCCATATTCCGTCCCTCTGCTACACGTTCGGTAAACAACTTGTAACCTCGTTGTATATATCCTTGCATCATTTGAGCTTCCGAAGGATTGAACGGGCGTGCAGGCGTGCCGAAATCGGCGTGTGCATTGGTTTTTACTACATCGAAATGCAGGCCTAATTTGTCGCTGAGCAGTTGGCTTGCGTCGGGAATGAGGCCAAAAATGCCGATACTTCCGGTCAACGTAGTCGGTTCGGCCACGATATAGTTGGCGGCGCAGGAGATGTAGTAACCGCCCGAGGCTGCCATTCCACCCATGGATACGACTACGGGTTTGGCTTCACGGAGTAATTTCACCTCATGCCATATCTGTTCGGAGGCGTAAGCGCTTCCGCCTCCGGAATTTATGCGAAGTACTACCGCTTTGACCGATTCGTCTTCACGCAGGGTTCTCAGGTCGTGGCATACTGTTTCTGCGTCTATCACATTTTCGCTCCATTCTGTCTTTCGGTCTACGATGTCTCCGTATGCATAGTAGACTGCAATCTTATCACCTTTTTTCGGGGTTGTTTCGGTGGCAGCCGCCAGTTCTTTCACACTGACGAGGGGTAGGGCGCCTTTGTCCTTTCCGGTTTTTGCGCGTAACATCCGGCTTATCCCGTCGATATAGCAAAGGCTGTCTACCATGCCGTTCCGTACCAGTTCTTCTGCGGGGCGGAATGTGAGCATGCTGTCTGCGTATTCGTCCAACAAGTCCTTCTTGATGGAGCGTGAGCGGGATACGTCCGTCAGCATGGTTTGCCAGATGTCGTTCAGGTAGGACGTGACTTGTTCGCGGTTGGCGTCACTCATTTGGGTGGCTGTAAACGGTTCCACGGCCGATTTGTAGCTGCCTACTTTGAACACTTGCATCTTAATGCCTATCTTTTCCAACAGGTCTTTGTAAAAAATAGGCTGCGAAGCCATACCGCACCAGTTTACCTGCCCCTGTGGATTAAGGATGATGCTGTCGGCTATGCTGCAAATATAGTAAGCCCCTTGGGTATAGTTGTCTCCGTATGCGATGATATATTTGCCGCTTTTCTTAAAATCGGCGAGGGATTCCCTGATGTCTCGTATCATGGCGGGAGTCGCCCCCAAGAGGGTTTGTGCTTCTATATATATACCGTCTATGTTCGGATTTTCTTTAGCACCTTGGATGGCTGTCTGTATTTCTCTCAGACTGAGGGTGGGGTAAGTACTGCCGAACAGGTCTCCGAGAGGGTCGTTCGGTGCATCTTCTTGTAATTCACCGTTTAGCGTCAGGCGAAGCACGGATTGGGGTTTGATGGATGGGGCGGTACTTTCCATGGTCATCATCCCCGCAATGGACAGGATGCCTAATGTGAAGAGGGCTATGCTAGCCAGAAACAAGCCACAGAGCGTGGCCAAAGTATATTTGACGAAATCTTTCATACGTTGTATAAGTAGGTAAAACCACACAATTACGCAAATATACAATAATGTCTACGATTTACAAACGCTATACCTTATAATAATACTTAAATTGGTTCTGTTGGCGGAATACAGCTTCGTCTGGGAGAACGCTTATGGATTTTATGGGGCTATCTACCTCCTTCCATTCTGAAAAAAGTTTTCCCTCAGTGTGTTCGGTGTTTCCTGCTGTAAAACACGTGTTTTACAGCGTGTTTCTTGTCCATGTGGTTGTGTTTGTGTGTCCTTGTGTCGGGGTTGGCCCGGAAAAAAGTTGGCAAAACGTTTGGTGTTTACGTTAAAAGGTTGTACCTTTGCACTCGCTTTCGGGAAGC